>Ga0256830_1000002_pt1 | contig 398169 bp, 361 predicted proteins | sample 128326metaG_FD_190537 | JGI IMG/M metagenome (GOLD analysis project Ga0256830, IMG submission 190537) | Hydrothermal vent microbial communities from Lau Basin, Pacific Ocean - 128-326 | ecosystem: Environmental > Aquatic > Marine > Hydrothermal vents | place: Pacific Ocean: Lau Basin...
TACCGCCTAGAGTACGGAACTAAGGCAGGATTCTCTATTACAAGCAAAACGTAGTGCCAAGAGGGTTTATTCAAATTCTAATTCCTTTTACCACAAATATTTAACAATTTGCACTGTAGAAGATGGGTCAAAGAGAAAACTTGTTTCAATCCACGCCCCCGTGAAGGGGGCGACTTGGGATGTTGATAATAATGAAATATATTTAACATGGTTTCAATCCACGCCCCCGTGAAGGGGGCGACGTTGCGGTATCACAGTTATTGGTAAGACGAGCCCTGGTTTCAATCCACGCCCCCGTGAAGGGGGCGACTCTCAACCTGCTTGACAAGATCATCGTCAATCTCTGGTTTCAATCCACGCCCCCGTGAAGGGGGCGACTTCTTCCTGGTCTTCTTTTTGAAGCATGTAATCAATGTTTCAATCCACGCCCCCGTGAAGGGGGCGACCCGGATTCATCAAAAACCGCATAGGTGGAAATGGTAAACTGAATTCACATAGGGAAGGAAAATAAAATTCCCAGTAAAATGCTCCCAAGAAATACTTGGGAGTAGAAGATGGTAAACAAAAAGATGTACAAACGGATTCAGGAACTTAAGAAGAAAGGATACGGAAAGCTTGCAATTGGGAGGAAATTAAAGTTAGATCCTGCCACTGTGCGAAAGTACTATCATATGAGTGGAGAGGAATACCAACGGTATCAGCTTGAAACGCTTACGAGGGAAAAGGCATTTGATGAATACAAAGAAGAGATACTGGCAGTATATGAAAGCAATGGTAACAGGAAGCTGAATATGAGTGCAGTGTATGATTATCTTGAAGAGAGATTCATTACGCTTCCGGGAGGGGAGAAATCATTAAGGAACTATATACACTTTCTGGAAGAAAGTGGTGAATTAAAATATCAGAGCAGGGCCAGGCTATATATTAGAGTACCCGAACTTGCCTATGGAAAACAGATGCAGCTTGATTTTGGAGAGCATAGGTTGAGAAGCGGATTAAAGCTTTACATCTTTGGGCTGGTACTTTCTGCAAGCAGGTACAAATATATAGTATTTCAGGATAGGCCGTTTAAGACGATAGATGTGATACTGCACTTATTAGATGCCTTTGATTATTTTGGAGGGTATGCGGAGGAGCTTGTAATTGATCAGGATTCACTGATGGTGGTGAGTGAAGATTACGGAGAGATAGTATACACGAAACAGTTTGCATCTTTCATAGAAGAGATGGGGATCAAGATGTATGTATGTCGGAAGGCTGATCCTGAAAGCAAGGGTAAGATAGAGAATGTAATAAAGTACGTGAAGTACAATTTTCTCTCACTGAGGGATTTTGAAACATTAGAGGAAGCGAATGAAGCTTTGGGTAAATGGCTAAAGCGTAGGGCTAATGGGAAGGTATCGCAGGGGAGTAAGAGGATTCCCGGCATAGCGATAGAAGAGGAGAGGGAATATCTAAAACCTGTTAAGAACTCTATCTACCGAAAAGCGAGCTACCTGGGGAGGGAAGAGAGGGTAGTATCAGATAAGAGTTACATAATGGTAGGGGGTAAAGAATACTCGGTTCCGGTGGAATACCGATCTAAAGGGGTAGAGTTTTATAAAACCGATACTGAAATATTCATTTTTGACAGCAGGAGTGGGAAAGAGATAGCGCATCATGAAATACCAAAAAGCGGAGCGAAGAAGGTATACAAGAGTGATCATTTTAGATACAAGTCTTTGAACTTAAATGAATTGGAAGAACAGGTTCTATTACTCTTTTGTGATGAAGAGTGGAAAGGATTTGTAGAAAAGACCAGAAAGGCTTTTCCCAGGTATTGTCGGGATCAATACAGTTTTGCTCTTGATAGGTTTGGAGTGATAGAAGAGATTGGGCTATTTCAGGAAGCCTTAGCCTACTGCCTTGAGAATAGAACATACGGGATGAAAAAGCTCTATGATACCTACCAGTATCTGTTGAATGAACATAGACAAGAGCAGGAGATTATTGCAGGGGTATTTGGAAAAGCAACTCTTGAGATTAAGAGGGCTTCAGGCGTACATGTTCCAACGAGGTCTTTAGAGAAGTATGAAACACTTCTTTCAGGTGAAGAGAGAGGTGTTGTTGAATGAAGGCATACAGAGAGGTTATGGATCAGCTACAAGCCTTAAGGCTGAGGGGGATATTTGCAAGTATTGACGAGCTTATCAGTGAGGCAGAAACTCAGAAGCAGTCATACATAAGTTTTCTTAAACAGGTTTTAAAGAGGGAGCTAGAAGATAAAGCGGAAAGGAAGTACAGGCGTAGTATCTCAGGTGCACATTTTCCTGTAAAGAAAGGGATAGAAGAGTTTGAATTTGGACGAGTAAAGGGGATAACCAAGAGCAGGGTAATACAATTACTTGATTTTAGCTGGATAGATAAGAAGGAGAATGTCTTATTCTTTGGACCTCCCGGGTTAGGGAAAACTCATCTTTCCATAGCATTGGGATTTGAAGCTATTAAAAAGGGATACTCTGTTTGTTTCGAAAGAGTATCCAATCTTATGAAGATACTAAAGACTTCTGAACTACAGAGAAGTTCTAACTTCAGGCTAAAGAGAATATTGAAGAGTGATCTTTTTATAATTGATGAGATTGGCTATACGCCCATAGAAAGGAGGGAGGCTAATCTATTTTTCAATCTTATTAGCGAAATGTATGAAAAGGAATCTATTATAATCACGTCTAACAAATCATTTTCCGTATGGGCAGAAATGATGGGGGATGAAGTTATGACGACAGCGATGTTGGACAGGCTCTTACATCATGCAAATATTTTCACCCTTACCGGTGAATCATATAGATTATTAAAGAGGAAGGAGGTTGAAGCTGTCTAGTACTATGGGAATTTTATTTTCCGTAGGGGTGTGAATTTTATTTTCCATCGGTATGTGAAAATCACTTTCCACTCCTATGTGAAAACTATTTTCCACAGGTATGTGAATTCTACTTGACTTTTCCATTCCTTCAGCATCAATTGTTGCAGGTATTTCTATACAGCCATCCTTGCTTAGATTTTCAATGTAACCTTCGGTATTTAATACATTTACAGCAGGACGTAATGTCTTCCTATTTAATAGGATATCAGCAATAACTGGTACTGCAAGTTCATCTGATTTTGTAAGTAAAATATTTTGCTCTTTAGAGTTTTTTTTACATAATAAATAATTGTCTTTTAGATATCGATCTACATTCTTACCTTCTCGCCAAGCATTAAAGATCATAGAGGGTGTTATACTAACATCGGGAGATATCTTACTACTTTCAATCCCAAATTTCCATTTTATACCCGTAAACTCTGAAGCAAAGCTCAGATACTCTCCAACGTGATAGTCAGATATATATCCCATGACATCAAAGGTCTCCCATAAGAATCTCACCAAAGGGGGAAATTCTTTCAAACTTTTCATAATCTTTTTCTTCAGTTCAGGCCGTAGATCTCTACCTGTCTTTTTTTCCACAATTTTATAAAACGTGTAAAAGTGATTCATTCCTGCTGTCCGGATATCTAAATCTGATAGGGAATACTTAAGAATCTTTGCAACCATTTTCTGAAAACTAGCATAACCATGACATAAACCAATAGCATTAATTCTTGTAAGTTTAAGTATTGCTGTAAGGATTCTAGCTTCCGGATTTGTGAAATTGATCAATAAAGTCTTTGGGCATAAACGCTCGATATCTCTAAGAATAGGAAAAATCAGATGATAGTTCCTAAGTGTATGAAATAATGCTCCAGGTCCACCATTTTCTCCGTAGATATGTTTTATTCCAAAAGCAATAGGCACACGAAAATCTTGTTCCCATAATTCCATACGATGCACAGCAACCGATAAAAAGACAAAATTAGCATCAGGCAAAGCTTCTTTTCTTTCTGTAGTAGCAGTGAATTTAATATTAGAGTTTTTCAATTTAACACATTGGCGTGCATATCCAATTCTTTCATTGAGTAACTTTTTATTTATATCTACCAAAACTACTTTCAAATCAAAATTGTCTTGTAGATCCTTTTCCAGAATAAGATCGTGGATTAAATTTTTACTAAATTCCTTGCTTCCAGCTCCAATTAAAACAATTTTTATCCTTTGTTTCATAAAGTTATTATTCCTTGATAATCTTTTTTCTTTCTAGGCGAACTTCATTTAAGTACTCTTGCATAGTTTTTAGTCCAAATTCCTTCATCAAATTATCACTTGAAATATTTTGTAAATTCGAAGCAAACACTATTAAGCATTCATCATCTATAAATTCGATACTAAATGCTTCTTGGCCATATTTCTTATATAATTGATTTAAAAGATCAATATTATTATCTTGATGCAAAAGTCGTTGATCCAAATTTATTTTACTATATTTAATTGGAGAAAAACCTGCTTCTTTATTTAAATAATTTTGAACTGATTTTAATTCCCGTCCAGCAACATCTACAAAATTTGACTCTTTAGAACATACTGCAGCAACAGAAAATCCAAACTCTATAGCCCATCTTGACAGCATTCTTCCACCGGGCCACATTGAAGACCAAATGATAAGCTCCGCACCCTTTTTTGCTAAAGCAGAACCTACTTCCCAGAAATTCAAATCGAAACAAATGCACAACCCTAGTCGTCCAAAATCCGTTTTAAATACCGGAACAATTTTTCCTGGCAGAATACCATGTTTTAATTCTTCAAATGTTGGAAAATTCTTATGATAAATGCCTTCAATTATACCTCTTCTATTTATCAAAATAGAACTGTTATACCTAACTCCATTTTCGATAGTGAGTACTGGTAAGACTACATAAATATTATTCTTTCTAGCACATTCAGCTATTTTGGATATTATAAAGCCATCTAACTTTTCAAAATGCTCAAATTCTTTTTCCGAACTATTATTACAATTTTCAGGAAAAGCAACTAGATCATTTTTCAAATGAGCGGAAAGCTTTATATGGTTTCCAATCAATTCAACTATTTGCTTTTCCCAATTAGAAGATAACTTTGGAATTCTATTTAGGTTAACAAGTGATATTCTTGCACTTTTTCCCATAAATCCCCCAATCAATATTTTAAATCAAAATATTCATTTTTTTATTTAATTTTATTTGATAAATGATTAGACTGATTTATTATTTACATATTATTTACAAAAATTACTCCTAACATTTCATCCGGATTAGACAGTGCTTTATTTATTTCCCTATCTACATGTTCTAATGGAATTATATGGCTAGTTAATATATCAACATCCAATTTTCTTTCAGAAATAAGGCGCATACATAATTCGAGATTTGAACGAGCAGACCATCTCACATAAACTTCTGGATATGATCCACCATACTCCCATTTACTATCATGATAACCTGGTCCTATTCGTGCTGCACGGTAAATATCAATATTATTCATTCCTCCTATTAAATTATCATACTGAAATCTTGGCCATCCAACTACAACTATACGACCCATTGGATGCCCGTCTGGAGAAACTTTCATACATTTAATTAAAGAATTTATAGTTTTATTTGCATCTCCCTCAAAAGCTAGTACTGCATTATCCAGACCATTTTTCCTTGTAAAGTTATTTGTCATCTCTATTTCATCTTTATTATCTATGTCTATAGCAGCATCAATACCCCATTTTCTGGCAATCTTGTTACGGAACGGTATTAAATCCCAACCAATTACAAAATTACCCGCCAACTGATATAAACGCGCTGTCAGCTGCCCTACAAGTCCTAATCCAATAACCGCAGTATATTCTCCAAGTTGCGTTTTACTTCTCCTTACTGCATGCAATGCAGTTGACATTAGCATAGCATATGAGCCCTGGCAGAAACTAACATTATTTGGAAGTTGTACACACAGATTTTGTGGGATTACAGCATAGTTTGCATGTAACGCATAACCCATGCCAACACAGGCTACTCGATCTCCAATTTTGAAACCATTTACTTTATTCCCAACAGCCAATACAACTCCTGAATTTGAATAACCAAAAGTTCTGGGATTATTATCTTGTTTTAATATATCTCTTTTTTTACTAAAGGATCGCCAACCTCCAATCTCAGTACCTGGACTAACCAAAGAAGCATGTACCTGAATTAAAATCATGCCCGGTTTGAGTTCTGGAATATCTTGTTCTTTTAGACGGATGTGACCGTTTCCATATAACATGGCAACAATTCTTTTTTTTGGTATTCCCATAATATTTTGACTCTCCCTTGCTTTCTTTTATTTTATTGATATTGCTATTCGTTAAAAAGCTTTCTAGCATAACGAAGATCATGTTCTATTAAATTATTAACTTTATCACCATATATTTGGTCTAAAGTATCAGTATCAGTGTATTCAGCACTGAAACAGATATCTCCTTTATACTTACGTCTCTTTAATTCATTTACAATCTTTCTCCAGGAAGCAAAACCTTGATTACCCAATGTGAAATGATGATACCATTTGGGTTCACTATTATTTGAGCAAGTAATCTTTTCCCAATATGCATTTTTAAAATTCACCAATACAAGATGTGACCAAACAATATCAATAGCCATTCTTTCCGGTTCTCCTGCTAAACCACAATGTCCAATATCCAGAATGGCACCAACGAGATTCCTATCATACTGCTCAATTAGATGCATTAGTCCAATAGAACTATTAACCATGTTTCCACAATGATTTTGAACTCCAAGCACTACTCCATATTTATCTAAAAAGGGTAAAAGTTTATCATATTTTTGACGTAAGTATTTCTCTGTTGCATAATAACCAATTTTAGTATCTATCTCAGCCATAACACGGATGATAGGTATTCCAAGATCTCCGCAAACGGAAATAATATATTCACTAGGATCACTCGTTACACTTCTTATACTCAAACCAAATTGTTTAAAAATCTTTACAGCTTTCGGTAGATAAGTAGAAACATTTTTTGGTGTAACTTGATAATTCTTACGGATTGGTAATTCTACTCCATCAAAGCCAAGATATTTAACAAGTCTAGCCAATTCATATAGATCCTTATCCGGCCAAGGTTTTAAAAAAAGTGTAAAAATATTCTTATTCTTTACTTCTTCCATTTTATTATCGTTGATTAAGTTCACTCTCATTCTCCATTCATTCAAAATTTTTCTTATAATAAAACTAAAAAAACCTTTTTTATAAATAGTAAAAGTTATTCAATATATAGCAAAAAGTATGATTTTAGGCTTTTAAACATTTATCTTGAAATAATGAAAAGCATAAGAATAACCTTTAAAGGCAATTTGCAATTATTTCCCTTCTAAACTATCATAGAAAACTACCAGGCAAGCGGTTGATACGGGGGCGGTTGATATGGGAAAGAAAGAAAAGAGCCTTTTTGTATGCAAGAACTGCGGACACACAGAACCAAGGTGGCTCGGAAGGTGCCCGGAATGCGGAAGCTGGAACACCTTTGTAGAGGAGAAGGCACAGGGTAAGGGGAGCGGGACAAAAGTGCTGGAAGCAGCGGTTCCCGTGCCTCTATCATCGATAAAGAATGAAGTATCTGCAAGGCTTAATAGCGGAATTAAAGAGTTCGACAGGGTAATCGGGGGAGGAATAATAAAGGGTTCTGCCGTGCTGGTAGGGGGAGAGCCAGGTATCGGAAAATCGACTCTAATGCTCCAGATTGCATCTAGGCTGGATACTAAAGGGAGAATCCTCTACATATCCGGGGAGGAGTCGCCCGGGCAGGTAAAGATGCGGGCCGACAGGCTGGGACTAAACGTGGAAAATATCGAGGTACTTTCCGAGACCGGCCTTTCCTCCATTATCGACGTGTTGAACAATGTAAAGCCCGTAATGGTTGTTGTGGATTCAATTCAAACCCTCTATGCAGAAGAGATAGATTCCGCACCCGGCAATGTCAACCAGATAAAGTACTGTACACAGAAGCTCATTGAATGGATAAAGATGCGGGATGTTATTCTACTGCTCGTAGCTCATGTGACAAAGGAGGGCCTTATTGCAGGGCCCAAGGTCGCAGAGCACATGGTGGACACCGTGATCTTTTTCGACAGGGGAGAGGCCGATGTAAGGTTCTTGAGGGTAAACAAGAACAGGTTCGGTTCCACAGACGAGCTTGGCTTTTTCAGGATGACAGAGAGGGGGCTTAAGGAGATAACAGACCCTGCCAGCCTGTTTCTGATACACAGAAACGGTAGTCTTCCCCCGGGTGTGGCAATGGCAATTGTCTATGAGGGGACAAGGACCTTCCTCGTAGAGATACAGAGCCTTGTTGTTCCTGCAAAGGCCGGTATCTCCAGGGTCTTTTCCGATACCATCGACCCCAGAAGGGTATCAAGAATTGCCGCTGTCCTGGAAAAGAGCCTGAAACTTAAGATACCCAATATGGACCTCTACGTTAATGTGGCAGGAGGAATGCGGCTCCACGAGGTTGGAATGGAACTTCCCCTTGCACTTTCAATCTACTCTGCAAGGATGAATACACCTCTTCCCCCTTCAACGGCATACATAGGCGAGGTAAGCCTTTCTGGAGAGATAAGGTCTGTCTCGCACCTATCAAAGAGGATCAAGGCGGGAAGCGACCTGAAGCTTGATAAAATCTTTGTGCCGGAGTTTTCGGGTGAACAGTTTGCAGGTATTGCGGGTGCAAAACCAAATGCTCAAAACAAAAGCAGAAACGAGAACAGGGTTCTAAGGGTCAAAACGATAAAGGATGCGGTAAAAAAGGCTTTTGGCGCTTAATTTGAAGCCCAGGCATTTAATATGAAGCCTAATGCTCAGCTTGATTCGGTGCCTGCTCTGTGGCTCAGTGCCACCTACTCTATCCCCACGAGTGCCTTTATATACTGAAGCCTCTCATAGTACTCGGGCTGGCTGCTTTCCGCCTTAGACATTGCACCCCTGAAATCGGAGAGGGAAGAGAAACCCCGCTTATCCATCCATCTTCCAAGCTCTTCCAGCATCACACTTATCTGCTCGAGACCGTTAAGGTAGAGCGTCGAACACACCTGAACGGCATCTGCCCCGGCCAGAATCATCTTGATTACACCTGCCCCGTCATGCACACCTGTGGAAGCTGCAAGATCACAGCCTACCTTGTCGTAAAGCAGAGCCATCCACCTAAGCGGTGTATATATCTCCTGCGGATTGCTGAACCTGTAACCGGGTTTCAGCTTGAGGTTCTCGATATCGATGTCAAGCTGATAAAACCTGTTGAAGAGCACAATGGCATCTGCACCGGCTTCTCTTAATCTTCCGGCAATGTCGGGAAGCACAGTAAAATAGGGCCCAATCTTCACAGCAATAGGAAGCTCTATGCTACTCCTTATATTGTGCACTATCCGGATATACCTCTTTTCAATATCACCTGGGGTGACTCCTCTGCTTCTCGGCATGATTGCAATATTCAGCTCCACAGCATCAGCACCGGCACGCTCTATTTCCTTGGCATAGTCTAACCACCATCTGTCGGTAATACAGTTAAGGCTTGCAATAATCGGGATATCCACCTCTTTCTTTGCACCTTCTATAAGATCGATATATTCATTGGGGCCAATTCGCATTCCCATCTGCCTTACATAGTCTATTGCCTCCGGATGAACCAACATGTCAGAGCCATCCTCTATAACCTTCGTTTCAGCCTCTATCTGTTCTTCGAACAGGGATTTAAGTACAACAGCACCGGCCCCGGCATCTGCACATTTCTTTACACCTTCCAGTTTTTGGGTAAGGCTTGAACTTGAAACGACCAGGGGATTCTTAAGATTCAATCCCATATATTTCGTTGAAATATCCGGCATATAATTCCTCCATCATACTCTTCATTTCACTCTACATAAGAGGATTCGTTTCTTCACGAATCCTCGCAAATGCAGGTTTCAATATATCGTAAATAATCCTTATCCTCTCATTGTAATGTACGAATGCCGATTTCATAGCATTTATCGTTATTTTTTCCAGATCCCTCAAGGTAAGATTAAAGTGCTTTACCGCAAGCTCCATCTCTTTACTTAGAGTCGTGTTGCTCATAAGCCTGTTGTCGGTGGAAAGCATTACCCTGAAATTGTTTCTGTAGTAGATATGAAAGGGATGTGTATCTAAAGACTTGGCAGCCCCTGTCTGGATATTCGATGAGAGGCACATCTCCAGAGGAATTCTCTTGTCACGTATGAAGTGTGAAAGGGAACCCATTTTTTCTATTCTTGTTCCATGCACCGCCATATCCTCAACCAGCCTCGTTGCATGTCCTATCCTGTGTGCCCCGCATATCTGTATAGCCTGCCATATGGACTCCATACCAAATGCTTCACCTGCATGTATCGTTATATTGAAATTCTTGCTTCTGATGTATTCAAAGGCATCAAGATGTTTTTTTGGCGGATGGCCGTACTCATCCCCTGCCAGGTCGAAACCGACAACGCCCCTGTCCCTGAAGGCAACTGCAAGCTCAGCCGTTTCCAGCGAAACTCTCTGGTCACGCATTGCACAGAGAATAAGGCCGTACTCGACACCCGTTTCTTTCTTTCCCTCTTCCAGGCCTTGCAGAACAGATTCCACCACCGCCTCGAGATTCAAATTCTCCTTAAGGCACAGTACCGGTGCAAACCTGATCTCCGCATATACCACATTATCCTTCGCAAGGTCCTCTATGGCCTCCCTCGCAACCCTTCTAAGGGCATCCTTCCATTGCATTACGGAAAGTGTTACTGCAAATCCCTCGAGATACAGGGAAAGGCTCTTCCTGTCTGCCCCCCTGTGAAACCATTCCTCCAGCTTTACCGGATCGCTAACGGGAAGTTCAAGGTTATACTCTTTTGCAAGTTCAACTATCGTGGAAGGCCGTAATCCCCCATCCAGGTGGTCGTGAAGTTCCACCTTGGGGATCTTCCTTATCATCTCCTTTGTTACCATGAAAATATCTTAATGAGTTTTCAGCTCTGTTACAAGCCTGAGGGCAGCCTTTCATTCAAAAAGCCAATATCTGCCAGCCCTATAAATACTATTTCTCGATACTATAGAAAACAAGCCCCGAGAGCGGTTTGGGATAGAAATACGTAGCTTTCCTTGGCATCTTCTCTCCCTTCTCTGCAATAGTGATAATATCCTGAACGCTCGGAGGATTCAGGATCAGTGCAATTTGATTCTTGCCACGCCGCACACTCTCTATTGCCTCATCGATATCCTTCGTGTATCTCACATGTTCCTGAGATGAGAGTTCTTCTTCGGTAAGACCAAGTATTCTCTTGAGAACCAGGCTGTTTAAAATATTTACATCCAGTAGTTTCCATTCGGATGAATAGGGAAGATCCACCAGTTCCTCATAAGCCTCGGTGTCCTTTAAGGTAAGGAGGTAATACCTATTCATCCTGTTTATGTATGCCCCGAATTTGTGTTCCCCTTTCTCCTCTCTCATCAAGGCATGAAGCCATCTCTCCCTTGCCTTTTTCTCTCCGTCAGGAGAAAATGGGTAACTCTTGACATGGAAGTACCTGTCTATACAACTGGCCAGCTTCTTTACATCCTTTACCTCTATATCATGAAGTAACCTGTGAGTGGGAAGAACAGTTATACCGCCCGATTCCGTATTTACAAGAAACATGATTATATATTCCCAAGGGGCATCAGGGCCTGCATTGGGATACAGTTTCCTCATCATATCCCTCACCTGGAGGGTTGCCTGGTACCTGTGATGCCCGTCGGCAATATATATCTTCTTGTCATCGAAGAAACTATTTATTTCGCTCAACTCATCACCGTCTTCCATCACCCATAGTTTGTGGTTGACACCCGTTTTTTTCTCGAAAAAGTCTACAAAGGGCTTCTCGTCTTCATATCCCTTTAGTATTTCGTCGATTCTAAAAGCCGGGTCCTGATACATGCCCCAGATATATTCAAACTGCATCCTCGCAGTGGATATTAGCTTAATTCTGTCTTCCAATGGTTTTTTCAAAATCTTTTCATGGGGTAGTATTCTCCCCTCATCATAATTTCTAAGTTTCACCCTTCCAATGAAACCTCTTACCATCTTTTCCTCACCATGAGGTAGTTTATATTTCTGCTCATAGACCCAATATACCGGTTTATCTATCTCAGTCAAAACCCCCTTCTCAAGCCATCGCCGGAAGGTATCACGAGATCTAGTGTACCGATTGTTATTCTCATCATCCCCGGGAAGTTCCTTGTTCAATATCAGTCTTACGACATTGAAACTGCACTGGCGATAATACTCTTCCAGGTCCTCATCGGATATAACATCGTAGGGTTCTGACAGGCACTTGCCTATGTCTCCGACAAAATCAGGATTGTAGTGAATTGCCCTGAAAGGTTTCACTTCATTTACGATTTTTCTTGGAATTTCCAAAACATCCCTCCGTAAATAATTTATTTCAGTAGTGTTGCAAGGAATGGAAAGGCAATAAACGTTCCAACTGCACTTCCCAGGCTGGATAGAAAGAATACGATAAAAATATGAGTGAACCTGTTCCTGAAAAATCCCTTTAAATGGACTATATCCTCATTCAAGCTCTCAAAATCGACAACCCTCGGTGGCCTTAAAAGGGCCTCTACTATTCCCGTTACGATTCCCACTCCTATGGTAGGATTCATCGAGGTAATGGGAGCTGCTGCAAAAGCTACAATTATCGTTACGGGGTGAGCAAGGGCAACAATCGAACCGATGGCAGAAAGGGTGCCATTTATTAAAAACCATCTCCAGAGCATCTCCAGGCTTACACTCATACCATGCCTGAAAAATCCGATAACAAAAATTGCCAGGATCAGTGCAGGAATTACCCAGGGAAGAATTTTAGAAAGAATTCTTTTTTGAGGAATTTCTTCAAGCTCACTTAAGTCATCCTCTTTCAAAGTGCCTTCCTCAAGTTTCTTGATATTTTCAATCACCCCGTTCATATGACCCGCACCTATTACTGCAACAACCTTTTTACCTTCAGAGGTAAATATCTTTGTTGCCAGATACCGGTCCCGTTCATCTATCAGTACTTCCTTCACAGACGGAAGATAACCGGCAAGCTCCTCCATCATATTCTGTAGCATGTTCTTTTCTTTCAGTTTTTCGATTTCTTCAGGATCCAGTTTTTCCCTTGTAAAGGCAGCACTAAGCATTGCTGCCAACAACTTGTTCTTCGCCCAGAAGCCGGATTTTGCCCATGCCCTTCTCAGAGTTATCTGTATTTCCCTGTCACAGAGAGATACCGGTATTCCAAGCTCATCTGCCTTTCTTATTGCAGCTAGCATCTCTTCACCCGGCTTGATCCCCATATCCAAGCCCAATCTCTTCTGGAAGGAGGAAAGCACGAGATTTGACAATAGAAGAAAACCCTGGCGCTTTTTCAAGATCTTTATAACATCAAGATTTTCCCAGGATGCTCCCTCTACCAGGTTCTTATACCTCGACTGATCTATTTCAACGCATATTCTATCAGGCTTTTCCGCTTCAATTGTTTTCTCAACATCTTCGACACTCTCTCTGGAAACATGAGCTGTACCGACCAGAATTATTTCTCTCTCACCTATTTCTAGTTTAGTTACACTCTGAGCAACCTGTTCATCTCCATTGTTCAAAACGATTCTTCCTTGAAAATAATGGTATTCAGGTTGAATAATATATACCTCTTTGAAAGATTGAGCAAGCATGTTGGAATCTGTTAGAATGCATTATAACTATGAAAAGAAAACTTTCACCATTATACTATCTTATCCCTGCTCTCTATGCAGGCCTTATAATTCTCTTTGTATTTCTTCAATTCAACAGAGAAAGGTTTTTCAACACCGAATTTCACGGTATAAGGATAAGCGGTGAGAGAACAAGCATACTAAAGGGGAAGAAGAGAATTAAAAGCTTAAAAATCTCTCTCTACGGTGTGGATTTCTTTTTTTCAAATAAAAACAAGCTTCAGATAATAACCAAGAACAGTGCAAGGGAGCTCTCGGTTAAAGAATTCTCTATGGGAGAAAACTCGCTTAAAATCATGTTTGAAAATAACGGAGAAATTGCTTTCAGCCTTGAAAATTCAAAGACTTCCCAGGATGGCAAAAATCAACTTGTAATTAACCAGAGAAACCTAGCCCCAAAGGGTGATTCGGATTTTCGGATAATTATCCCTTTTTCACTCAGCACAAAAAATTACCAGGCTACCGAAAACGTTCCCTTGCTCAGTTATACATGGGAAAACGAAAAGGTGGCAATTCTTCTTCCCGCAGGTTCATACTTCATGCCAGAGGGTCATCAGATGATATGGCACATAGGCGGGAACAATCCGGACAATGGCATTAGGGTGGTAAGAATCAAGGGGAAAACTATTCCCTTTTTTCTCTGGTACTCTCGGATGATGCCAAAGGAAACGGAGGCGGATCTTGGCAGAGAAGTAGAGCGATACCTTGAAAAAGCATACATGGGATGGAGGGGTGACAGATTCATCGAATCCTCCGGCCGGTGGAAGATGCCGGATGGAAGCGTAAGATTTGACGAAAGAATAATAGCCTCTGCTGTTGCAGAGACACTTACGCAGATTATCTCTCCGGGCAAATCACCTTCGGGTAAAAATATCAGTACGATCCCGCTGTTTCTCGAAGCCCTACGGAAAGAGCTCAGAACGCATAAGAGAGGCAAGCTCCCCTTCCTCACGAGCCCGTATTTCGGAGGACTGAAGAGATTTCTAAAGAACGTTCAGACAGAAGATGCTGATAGATTAAAAAAAATAATAGTAGCTATCAGGAAGGGAGATGAAAGCATCTTTCTTGAGGAAAACCTGGTAACTCTTATTCTCGACAGGGGACCATTTTCACTTATCGAGGAGCTTACCAAATTTGCAGATTCCTTGAAAGACAGTGGAACACTCAAAGTTGAGGTGATGCTGTTGAAATACTATGCTGACCTGATAAACTACACGGGCTACAGGAAAACTTACAATGAAAGGATCAACAGCATCATTGTTAACAAGATCATCCCAAACTTGATACCCATAGGCGGCAACCTTTTTCTCGGTGAAATCGAAAGCAAAGAAATTCTGATTGACAGCAGGATTTCTCTGTATGCGGGTTGTCTCCTTCATAACCTTTCTGATTCCAGGTACAGAAAAATTGTAGATAAATCGATATCCAATGAGGAGCTTAAAGAGATAGGACGAAAGATGGTTGTCTCCGTAATAAAATTGGCAGACCACTACGGTTACTTCCCGGAAAGTGTAAGGGTTAAAGATTATTTTAGGAGTAGCCCCAAGATATCAGAATCAGCCGGAAAGGATCTCATTAAAAGAATAGCTCCCGAAGAGATTTATCCAATGCTTGTCAGCATTGTTAAAAACAGGAGGAAGAATTATTATCCAAAAGAAACACCCCTCTATCTTTACACGGAACCAGGCGAATGGATATGGAGTTCCGTCGATATTACAAATCTCGACTTCAACAAGAACAACTACAATTTCTCGCTTGAATACCCTGTAAGAGAGTCTTACTTCATTCTTATCCAGGGTATCCCTCCGGTAAAAGAGATTTATCTCCATGGCATAAAATGGAAACCAGATCCCCAGTATTTCAGGTATAGGGACGGATGGTTCTACGAGAAAGATTCGAGAAGCCTGTTCATGAAAATCACCCAGAGGGAATCAACAGAAAAATTGAAAATATCCTTTTGAGATTCAGTACCTATCGATATCGCCGCGATACATTATTCTTACTTGCTTATAGAGGCCTTCACCTTCGCTTATAGTCTCTATATCCTTGTAGCTACTTAATGTTGTATGAACTATTCTTCTTTCGAAGGGGTTCATAGGTTCAAGCAGTCTCGAGCCTTTTGATTTTCTCACCTGCGAAGCCACTCTTCTTGCAATCTGCTCAATATTTCTTTCCCTTCTCTTTTTGTAACCTTCACTGTCTATGACAACTTTGTAATCGTCACTCGCAACCCTGCCTACGACAATATTTGTGAGGAGTTGAATAGCTTCCAGGGTCTTTCCCTGTTTTCCTATTATTATACCGCTATCGGGAGAAACAAGGTCCAATTCAAGCCTGTTCTCTCTCCTCCCATGAACCTTGACCTCAACTTCAAGCCCCATTCTATCTATCAAACCCGAAACAAATGAGATTATTCTTTTCTCCGGATCACCGGTAGCATTGTATTCCTCATCATTTTCATCATAGTGAACTCGTATTTTGACTTTTCCGCCCTTAAACAGGAAACCGCCCTTCTCTTTTTCGACGATCTCAACATCTATATCACTTTTTGTCAAACCCAAGAATTCGATAGCATTCTTTATCGCTTCTTCCTCATTTCTCCCTTCAAATTCTTTTATCATATGGTAAACTACCTCCTTCTCTTCGGTTTTTTCGACTTACCAGAAGTACCGCCAGAATCACCTCCACTCTTTGCCTTCATAATATTGTTTATATAGAGCTGCTGGATTACCGTGAACAGCCCCTGAACGGTCCAGTACAGGACAAGACCGGAGGGCATATCATATAGTATGAAAAAGAAAATCAACGGCATTGCATATGTCATCATCTTCATGTTACCCATTTGGCTTCCAGAGGATGATGCACTTGGTGCCTGGCTTACCTTTGACTGTAGAAAAGACGAGATTAGCATTATAAAGGGAAGCAAACGAAGATCATGCCAACCTACCAGCGGAATGGAAAAGGAAGAGAAATGCCATATCGTCTCAGGTGCTGACAGGTCGGTAATCCAACCCGGAATAAACATGGCCCCGCGAAGTTCAAAATGATTGTTCAACAAATTGTATATGGCAAAGAAAATTGGCAATTGAAGAAGCATCGGCAAACATCCGCCAAGCGGATTGACACCCTCCCTCTTGTACAGTTCTGCCATTTCCTGGTTGAGCTTTTCTGGTTTACCCTTATATTTTTCCTTGAGCTCTTCAATCTTCGGAGAAAGAGCCTGCATCTTGCTGGTGGACTCATAGCTCTTATGTGTAAGAGGAAACAGTAAAATTTTTATGAAAAGAGTTAGCAGTATAATACCTACTCCGTAATTAGGTATTAACTTGTAGAACAATTCGAGAAAAAATTTAAGTATGTTTGCAAGCCAACCAATCAAAATAGAAGATTGCACTATCTCTTCAAAATGGAGATCCCCAATTTTGTATGTATTTTTCTCGGGGAAATTGTATCTTGACAGTATCTCTCTTTTTTTGGGACCAACATAAAACTTGAAGGTATCAACATTCTTGGAGCTCTTTATAATAGGCCGCATGAAGAAGATGGAGGCTCTGTCTTTCAACCCCTCAATAGATTTTGAATCATAAACTATACGGTACTGGGTAGCATCTGGAACAGCTATTATAGTAAAATACTTTCCGTCAATTGCAGCCCAAGTAACCCTGTCACTCTGAAGGAAGAGATTATCTTTGAGTTTTACATTCCTCCTCTTTCCACCCGAGTAATAGACGAATCTTCTGTAGTCATTTCTATTGTCCAGTTTAAGGAATTTCGGACCTATCTGCGGTCCGATCTCCAATGAATATGCATTTCCATTGAAATCCAGATCCGGATACTCGTTTATGCTGTTCTCTATGTAAATCTTGAGTTGAATCAGGTACTCATGTGGTGGGAAGTAATACTCCTTCCTTAAAATGAAAGGAACTCCTGAGGGAGAAATAAATTCCTTGTAGAATTCGAATTTGTACTGAGATTTCTGCCTGTAGTTGAAAATAGCAGTGGTGGGGTTAGAATTGAAGTCTCCAAAACGTATATTAAAAAGGTACTGTTTGGAATCTCCCGAATAAACCATATTGACTGCTGTTCCATCGGAGTTTCTGAACTGCTTCAATCTGAAGGATTTTATGACTCCACCCCTGTTTGAAAAGACAACTTCAAATAGGTCGTTGTCAATCTTAATATCCCTCTCTTTTATATTTTCCTTTTTTTCCTCTACCCTTCCCGTAGCAATAGTTTGTTCCGCCGTAGTTGCTTCACCATTTTTAGGCTCGACATTTTCTGTTTTCTCTGCAACGGAAGGTTCAGACCCCTTGGGTGCAGATTTCCCTGCATTGGTCGTTTCTTCTTCTGTAGCACTGGTAGTCTTAGTGACAGCCTGTTCCTCGACAGGGAAAAATTTATTCTGAATCAACATGCTGCCAATAATTATTACCACTGAGAGCACTACAGCAAACAGTGTTTTCTTATCCATCTTATCTCCTGAAATCTAATTTTATCTTTTTCTTTAAGGAACAGGGTCATAACCGCCCGGATTGAAGGGATGACAACGCGAAACTCTCTTGACTGCAAGCCATGAACCTTTGAAAAAACCATGTTTGATCAGAGCTTCTTTTGCATAATTCGAGCACGTGGGATAAAATCTACATGTTGGTGGAAACATCGGTGAAATAAACTTCTGATATAGCTTTATAATGAATACAATGACATACTTCATGATAGCATATCACCTCTTTCAAAAGCCAATTGAAGCTGGAGTGATCTATCCCTGTATGAATAATTGTCATCATAGGGTATAATAATGATATCGAAGCCCATTTTTATTTTGTATTTCATATTCCTGTAGGCTTCCCGTAAATGTCTCTTTACCCTGTTTCTCTTAACCGCCTTACCGAATGACTTTCCTGCTATTATGGCTATTCTGTTTATCTCCAAACCATTTTCGAGATAAAGAATCTTCAGACCCTTCACATCAACCTTCCTGGCATTTCTAAAAACCCTGTTAAAATTCTTTGAACCACGTAATCTCTCACTCTTAGTAAGGTTTCTTTTCATCTGCAACGGTAAGCTTGCTTCGCCCCTTCGACCTTCTTCTTTTGAGTATAAGCCTTCCTGCTTTTGTTTTCATCCTTGCCCTGAAACCGAGTTTTCTTCTTCGCTTTGTCCTGCTTGGTTGATAAGTCCTTTTCATAACAAATATCTCCTTATATATTTGGTAATTACATTCAAACTAAAGAGTAGCATAGTATAATGATTCCATGGTAATAATGTCAACTGTCATTTGAATCTATACTTTTCGAAGTCGTTTTATAGCCACTCTGATATCTTTTATACCGACCTTTTTGTACCTTTCATTTAGTTTGGAAATTAAATACTGCTTTTTTAAACCTATCAATTGAGCAAAACCCGGATGATCAACCTCTACAACCAGTACATCACCATCTATATCAACAACTCTGGAATGTCTGGCCATTGAGTCATCGACAAGGGATGACCATCCGTCGAACAAAGAGCTGTACTCGTTACTTAATTGTATCCCCTTTTTTTCCAAAAAGCGCTTTAATACTTCACCAGCCTTTTCCATTCACTCTAAACATCCATTTTCTACATTGAAAAATTGAGTATTGTCTTCACTATATGATAAGTAATTCTCATCGGGAAGAAAAGTAAAAAAGGCCTGACTGTATGGTGGCAGGAGCCTCAAGAAATTCACTTTTCTCTCCTGATCCATTTCAAGAAGGACATCATCCAATAAGAGTATCGGCTTTTTCCTCTTTATTTCATATATCATTCTCGCCTGAGTTGCCTTCATAGAAAGAGATGAGAGTCTTGCCTGACCTGTGGAAGAAAAGCTTGAAAAATCCATACCATTCAATTTCAGGACAAATCTATCCTTGTGAGGTCCCGTAACGGTAAAACCAAGCTGTATTTCCCTATCTCTTTTCAACTTCATTTCTCTTTTTAGCTTCTCCCTATTTTCTATATTCTTCCAGGATGGCCTGTACTCGACAACTATTCCTTCGAGATCACTTGAAACACCACTCACAAGTTCGCTGAAGATAACATTGAAGTCTTTTAAAAAATCTCTTCTCTTCTTCTGTACTTCAATTCCTTCAGCTATCAATTGATTATCAAAGACATCCAGCAGTTCATTCTGAACATTTTTCAATGCAATATTCCTGTTCTTTAAAATTCTGAAATACCTTCTCAATGTGGAAAGAAATAGATTATCACAGAGACTTATCGTTTGGTCAAAAAATTTTCTTCTTATATCCATTGTCCCTTTTACTATTTCCATGTCTTCATGGGAAAAAACAACAGAGGGAAACTGATCAAAGAGAACAGCCCTGTCTGTGAGGTTTTTAGAATCCAATTTTATTGCCTTCCTTTTTCTCCCAATGAGGATTCCAACTTTTCTCGTCAAACCTTCTCTATCACGGAAAACACCGGAAACAATAGCTTCATTCTCATTATGTTTTATCATGTCATCGTTTAGACGGGTTCTAAATGAAGAGGCTTTTGTTAAAATGTAAATTGCCTCTATAAGGTTGGTCTTGCCCTGCCCATTCTTTCCAATGAAAAAGATGTTCTTTGCATGAAATTCTACTTCATTTTTATTGGATAGATTCCTAAAGTTGAAGGTTGTAAGTCTTTCAAGAAACATTTAATAGTAAGAGCCTCAAGTTACCTGCATGGGCATGACTATATGAAGGTAATCCTCCTCAGGTATTGGTTTCAACGTTATAGCCTTTGTCTCTTCTGTAAATTCTATACTGATATCTTCACTGCCCATCTCTCTTAATGGTTCCAGCACATAAATGTAGTTTACGGCAAGAACCGTTTCCGGTCCGGAATATTCACATTCAAGCTCTTCCTTTGCCTGGCCAACTTCATTTTCCTCTGAAGCAACTATCAGACTATTCTCCTTAAGGAAGAACAACACCTTCCTAGACTTTTGTTCGGCAAGTACAGATACCCTTTTCAATGCGTCTTCCAATACAGATTTCTTAATCACAATCATATACTTATTATCCTTTGGAATGACTCTCTGGTAGTTAGGAAATTGTCCTTCAATAAGACTGGATGAAAAATTTAATTCTCCCAATCGTATAAATATACTTTTTTCTGTTATTGCTATTTCAAGCTCACCTTCACCTGAAGATAATTTCTTTACAATGTTCAAAATCTTTGTCGGTATTATCACACCCTTAAGGCCTTCAATCTCTCCCGGTAATTCCTTCTTCGCCAATGACAATCTCCTCCCATCGGTAGCCACCATAACGAGACTTTTGTCGACCCGCTCGAGATAGGGACCCGTCATGAAGTACCTTGTTTCATCGGTCGAAACGGCGAAGATTGTCTTTGAAATCATATCGATAAAATCTTTCTGGGGTAATTTGAAAAATCTATCTTCTGAAACCTTTTGTATCTCAGGGTATTTGTCAGGCGACATTGTACGAAGCTGAAAATCTATTTTTTTGAATACAGGTCTTATAAAGAATACATTTTCTTCTGACAATTCGAAAACAATCTCACCTTCGGGAAGCGATCTAAGGATACCAAGAAATTTATCACAGAATATGGTTGTTCTGCCGGATATCTGAACATCTACCGGAATTTCTACTTCAAAGCTAACTTTAAGGTCGGTAGCCTTAATTTTCAGTTTATCATTATCAGCTTCGAGATATACATTTGATAGTATAGAAAGAGCATTTCTCGAAGAAATTATTTCCTGAGCAGTAAGGATCTCCTTTAAAAGAACTTCTTTCTCACATGAAAATTTCATATACCTCTCCTCTATTATTAATTAATAAATAGTTAATAGTAGTAATAATAAGCACTGTTAATATGTTGATAACTATTATATCTTTTTCCATTGGAATAAATTAATCCTTTAATAAAACTGCCTGATTATCCACATTTTATTATCTTATTAACAAAAAATCCATATCAAAATTATATTTAACAGTTTATCAACAATCCTATCACTGGTTTTTATACTCTTTTATCGATCTTATAAGGTGGTTTATCAATGGTTCCATGGTAGGATCTGTTTTCAGTCTGTCTTCTATTCTCTGACATGCATGCATTACTGTGGTATGGTCTCTTCCCCCGAATTCAATTCCAACTTCTGTGGTTGAAAATTCAGTAATTTCCCTTGCTATGTACATTGCTATCTGTCTTGGATAGGCTATAGACTTGTTTCTCCGTTTCCCTCGCAGGTCATTGAATGATAGGCCAAAGTACTCTGCAACCACCTTTTGTATTGTATCTATTGTGATATTTTTCTGGTTTGGTTCTGCAAAAAAGTCCTTTAGCTGTCTTTGAGCAATTTCAAGTGTTATATTCTTATTTACGAGTTCTGCATAGGCTATGAGTTTTGTGAGGGCTTTTTCAAGGTCCCTGACGTTGTTCTTTATATTTTTGCATATCAATTCTACCACACTGTCAGGAATATTTACATTTTTCTCTTCTATTTTTTTATTCAAAATTGCAACACGTGTCTCATAATTCGGGGGTTGTAGATCTACGTTAAGCCCCCTTTCAAATCTACTTCTCAATCTATCCGACAAAGATTTCAATTCTGATACAGGTCTGTCACTTGTAAAGACCATCTGCTTGTTCGAATCGTACAGTGCATTGAATGTATGAAAGAGTTCCTCCTGTGTTCCTTCTTTTCCCTGAAGGAAATGAATGTCATCTATGAGAAGAATGTCAACCGACCTGAATTTATTTTTAAAGATATGGCCTGTTTTGTTCTGTATGGAGAGAATGAATTCATTTGCAAAGGTTTCAGCTGTTACATATACAATTTTTATCTTGTCGAATTCTTCATAGGCCGAATTTCCAATTGCCTGAAGAAGATGAGTTTTTCCCAGACCTACACCGCCATAAATAAGGTAAGGATTGTATCCTCTGCCAGGATTCTTTGCAATAGCATAAGCGGCGTTTGCTGCGAATGAGTTGTTTTCACCGATTACAAAACGCTTAAAAGTATATTCGGGGTTTAATTGAAGATGTCGTGGTTTTTTTAACTTTTTTTCTGTCTTTAATTTGTCACTTTTGTTTGTTTTTTTCTTAATGTTTTTTTTGTTCTCTATAACGAAGTCGATAGAAATTTTTTGGCCGGATAATTCTAATATTATATTTTCTAATCTATCGAGATATCTCTGTTTTATCTGATCCCTGTAAAACGAAGAAGGCACTGTGAGAAGAATTCTAGATTCTTCGGATCTGTTATAGTACATGTTCCTGAACCACATCAGGTATTCTTGTTCAGTTATCTCGGATTGCATCTGTTTCAGGGTTTCATCCCAGAATATCTTGTAGTCCCACTCGTTTTTTTTCATTCCAAACTCTACTTATTGTGTGATATAAACTTATCCACAAAACATCCACAATTACTTATTCAAAAATCTTAATGCATTGTACCATAAGAAATTATTGAAACCAAGCAAAAGTTGTATTATTTTATATACTTTCTATAACTTCTTAATATATAAATAGTTATAGACTATGTCTTAATTATTTCTATTCTGATAATATCAAAATGATTGTTATATATTTGTTTAGTATTCCAAAAAATTTCTATACTATTTCTCCACAAGTTATCCACAGGCAACATTTATGTTATATTTTACAATATCTCGCCTATTGGTGCAAGTAAAAAGGTGGTTTACTTTACTTTTTAAGGTTTTTTTTATAAGATTAACTATCCATTTTTAACTTAAATACGGGAAAAACAGATGTCAGAAAACTACGACGCAAAACACATTCAGATATTAAAGGGATTGGAGCATGTTCGAAAAAGACCCAGTATGTATATAGGATCAACCGGTCCGGAGGGGTTGCATCATCTGGTTTTTGAAGTTGTCGATAACAGCATCGATGAAGCATTGGCGGGTCATTGTACAGCAGTATCAGTGAACATTGGAAAGGATAATGTAATAACGGTAGTTGATAACGGAAGAGGAATACCTGTAGATACACACCCCGTTGAAAAGGTAAGTGCACTAGAAATTGTCATGACAAAGCTGAATGCGGGAGGAAAATTTGACAAGAAGAGTTATAAAGTTTCAGGAGGACTCCATGGTGTAGGAGTTTCGGTAGTAAATGCTCTTTCAGAATGGTGTGAAGTCTTTGTGCACAGGGATGGAAAGATATACTATCAAAAGTACAGGCGGGGCATTCCAAAGGAGGCTGTGAAGGTTGTAGGAGAGACAAAGGCAAGGGGCACAATTACACGTTTCAAACCGGATCCAAAAATCTTCAAGAATTGTCACTTCAGTTTTGATGTGCTTTCTAACAGGTTGAGAGAACTTGCCTTTCTCAACAAAGGAATAAAGATATCAGTTTCCGATGAGAGACCACCCAAGAAAAAATCCCATGTATTCAGGTTTGAGGGCGGTATAAAATCGTTTATCGAATATCTCAATAAGAACAAGAATACCATACAAAGAGAACCTATATACTTCGAAGCTGAGAAGGATGATATAACAGTTGAAGTAGCCCTTCAGTACAATGACAGCTATAATGAGACGATCTTCACATATGCAAACAACATAAATACGAGAGAGGGTGGAACACATCTCATAGGTTTCAAATCTGCTCTTACCCGCACACTAAATGATTTCGTTAAACGAATGAATCTGGCAAAAAAACTGGAAGAAAACCTTAGTGGTGATGATGTAAGAGAAGGTTTGACAGCCGTGATATCAGTTAAAATACCGGAACCTCAATTCGAAGGTCAGACCAAGTCGAAACTTGGTAACAGTGAGGTAAAAGGTATTGTTGAGTCTATTGTTAACGACCGGTTGACGGCGTATTTTGAAGAGAATCCTGATGTTGTAAAGAAAATCCTGGAAAAATCGATATTGGCTGCAAAGGCCAGGCAGGCAGCAAGAAGAGCAAGAGAGTTGACAAGAAGAAAGACCATACTTGAAAGCACAGGTCTTCCGGGAAAGCTTGCAGATTGTTCAGAGACAGATCCTTCCAAATGTGAGTTGTATATTGTGGAAGGAGATTCTGCCGGTGGTAGTGCAAAGCAGGGGAGAGACAGGCAATTTCAGGCAATACTTCCACTATGGGGTAAAATGTTAAATGTTGAAAAAACCAGAATAGACAAGGTTTTGGCAAATGACAAGCTTCAACCCATAATTTCATCTATCGGGGCGGGCATCGGAAATAATTTTGATGTGACAAAATTGAGATACCACAAAGTTATAATAATGGCAGATGCCGACGTGGATGGTTCCCATATCAGAACATTATTGCTCACCTTTTTCTATCGGTACATGCGCGAGATGGTAGAAAAAGGTTACGTGTATATAGCGATGCCTCCTCTTTACAAGATTACTACGGGTAAAAAGATCTACTATGTTTACGATGAAGAGGAAAAGGAAAAGCGATTGAAAGCATTGGGCCATTCAAATAATGTTTCGATACAGCGCTACAAGGGGTTGGGAGAGATGAACCCGGAACAACTGTGGGAAACTACGATGAACCCTGAGAAGAGAAATATCATGAGGGTACAACTCGAGGATGCAGTTGAAGCGGAAGAAATCTTTACGACATTGATGGGAGAGAAAGTCGAGCCAAGGAGAAGATTCATAGAAGAGAATGCCCTTGCAGTTACGAATCTCGATGTTTGAACTGATATTGGAAATTGTAAATGAATAATAGTCTTGCCAGATAAAAATTAGGCAAAATAAGGATAAAAGAATTAGGAGAACAAGGTGCCAGATAATAGAGGTAAAACGATCCCCATTGCCATAGAGGATGAGGTAAAAGAAGCCTACTTAAACTATGCAATGTCTGTAATTGTAAGCAGGGCTCTACCGGATGTGAGGGATGGGCTTAAACCTGTACATAGAAGAATTCTGTATGCAATGAATGAATCCGGTCTGAGGCATGACCGGCCTTACAAGAAAACTGCAAGAATTGTTGGTGAGGTTTTAGGTAAATTTCATCCGCATGGTGATCAGTCGGTTTACGATGCCCTGGTGAGGATGGCTCAGGATTTTTCATTGAGATACCCTCTTATTGACGGTCAGGGAAATTTTGGTTCCATAGACGGGGATTCTCCGGCAGCAATGAGATATACAGAGGCAAGACTTTCAAAGATTGCAGGAGAGATTTTAAGAGATATCAACAAGGAAACCGTTGATTTTATTCCAAATTATGATGACTCAATGAAAGAGCCGGTAGTCTTGCCCAGTGCAATCCCGACACTGTTGATAAATGGGGCAAGCGGCATTGCAGTTGGTATGGCAACAAACATACCACCGCACAATATAAAAGAGGTATGCAATGCAATAACAGCAACTATAGATAATCCCAAAATAACCCTCGATGGATTGATGAAATATCTGAAAGGTCCTGATTTTCCTACAGGTGGAATAATATTTGGAAAAACAGGAATTAAAGATGCCTATTCGACGGGGAGAGGAAAAATAGTAGTAAGGGCCAGGGTGAGCCTTGAAACCGGAAAGTCAGGAAAGGATGTTATAATTGTCAAAGAACTTCCCTATCAGGTGAATAAGGCAAATCTTATTATAAAGATAGCTGATCTTGTGAGAAACAAACAGATAGAGGGAATATCAGATCTTCGTGATGAATCAGACCGGCATGGTATGAGAATCGTGATAGAGCTTAAGAGAGGAACAACTCCAAAGCTCATACTCAACAAGCTTTTCACTCATACCCAGCTACAGGTGAATTTTGCCGTAAATAGCCTTGCCCTTGTCGATGGAATTCCAAAATTGTTGAATCTGAAAGATTTCATAACAAAATTTATTGATTTCAGAAAAGAAGTAATCATTAGGCGCTCGAAGTTTGAATTAAAGAAAGCTGAAGAGCGAGCACACATTCTGGAAGGCCTTAAAATTGCATTGGAAAATATTGATGAGGTCGTGGCAATTATAAAGAAATCGAGAAATATCGAGACTGCGCGGAAGAATTTGATGAAGAGGTTCAAACTTTCTGAAAAGCAGGCTCAGGCAATACTCGATATGCGGCTCCAGAAACTGACTAGCCTTGAAACGAAAAAGATTATTGAAGAATTGGCAGAGGTACTTGCAAGGATAAAGTACCTAAAGAAATTGCTTTCGAGTGAAAAAATGATTCTTGGCGTAGTAAAGGAAGAAACAGAAGAACTAGGAAAGAAATACGGTGACGAGAGAAGAACGGAAATAATGGAGGAAGAAGTCGAGGAAATAAATATAGAGGATTTGATTGCCAAGGAGGATATGGTTATCTTGATTTCACACAACAATCTGATAAAGAGAATAGCAGTCTCTGCATATAGAAGACAGAACAGAGGCGGAAAAGGAAGCACTGCTGTAAATCTGAGAACGGATGATTTCATTGAAAATATTTTTATAGCCTCTACTCATGATTATATTCTTTTCATAACAAATGAAGGTCTCGCGTACTGGTTAAAGGTGTATGAAATTCCTGAGGGTTCCAGAGCATCCAGGGGACAGAGCATAAAAACTCTCCTTTCAATTTCAGGTGATGAAGAGATAACTGCTGTAGAGTCATTGCACGAATTCTCTGATAAGAACTATCTGTTTATGGCCACTAACCGTGGGATAGTCAAAAGGGTTAAATCATCCGACTTTGTCAATGCCAGGGCGAGAGGGATAAGGGCAATCAAGCTTGACAATGACAGGCTTGTGAGTGCCAGGCTGACAAGCGGAAATGACGAAGTGATACTTGTAACAAGAAAGGGCTATGCCTTAAGGTTTGACGAGTCTGTTGTTCGTGTCATGGGAAGAGTGACAAGGGGAGTTCAGGGGATAAAACTCATACCGGGAGATGAACTTGTAGGTGTGGTCAAGGTAGTAAACAATGAAGAGCTTCTATTGATAACGGAGAAGGGATACGGAAAAAGACTGGACTATAAATACCTCTCTCCTCACGGAAGAGCAACAAGGGGTCAGATCTGTTACAAGGTTTCAGAAAAGACAGGTGAAATTGTCGGAGTGCTTTCTGTAAACAGGAAGGATGATATTGTTTGCATAACTTCTCAGGGAATAGCTATAAAGATAAGGACCAGACAGATACCGAGCCAGGGAAAGAGTGCAATGGGAGTCAAAATGGTGAATATAGAAAAGCCGGATGTCGTTGTTGGAATTGCAAGGGCAGCAAAGGACAGTTGATATCATCCGGATGTTTCACGTGAAACATACCGGTATTCTGAAAATGTATTCTGAAAGATGTTTCACGTGAAACATCTTTCAGCACTTTGGTCTCGTTTGGAGAATCTTATAGATGGCAAAAAAAATCGTATTTGCAAACCAAAAAGGGGGAGTAGGAAAGACGACTTCTGCCGTCAACCTTGGGGCCTATCTGGCTGAAGCCGGGAAAAAGGTATTGCTGGTAGATTTCGATCCGCAGGGTAATTCAACAAGTAATCTGGGCCATACCGGAAAAAATCCTACGATTTATGATGCAGTTACAGGAAAGGTTTCTGTAGAGGAAGCTGTACTGAAGACAGAAGTTCATAATTTTAGCTTGATCCCATCCGGAATAGATCTTTCGGGCGCCACTATTGAGCTCGTTGAGCTTCCTGAGAGGGAAACATATTTGAAAAGGACAATTTCACCACTGGATGAAAAATTCGATTTTATATTTATCGATTGTCCACCTTCTCTCGGTCTCCTCACAATAAACGGGCTTGTTGCCGCCGATTCTGTCATAATTCCACTTCAATGTGAATACTTTGCATTGGAAGGATTGAGCTTGCTTCTCGATACGATTGAAAGAGTCAGAACAGGATTGAACAGAGAGCTTACCATTGGTGGCATTCTGTTTACAATGTATGATACGAGAACGCGATTGGCACATGAAGTCGTTCAGGAAGTAGTAAAATATTTTAAGAACAGGGTTTTCAGGACTATAATTCCGAGAAATGTCAGACTTAGCGAGGCACCCTCTTTTGGAAAACCTATCAATCTCTATAGCCCGGATTGCATAGGAGCAAAGAGTTACAAGAAGCTTGCAGAAGAAATCCTAAAATCCGGACTTTAGTGATTTTTATGTCATTTGTATTGAGATTATAATGATTATTATCGTGTTTTGATAAAGTCCGTAGTGCTTGTTGAGGTGCTTTGATAAATTGAGTGAATTCTATTATAATGACCAGGTGAATATATCGGCAGAGGAGAGTAACACTGCAATATCTGATTATAACTGTGGATATGATTGGTTGATTGGTCCGTAACCTCTGGCAAAGAGAGTGCAGCATAAAAGTTTAATTTTTTTGTAGGTGGCAGAAAATGAGTAAAAAATCACTTGGCAGGGGGCTCGAGGCACTTATAAGAGTGACTGGCGAGCAAGGTGATATTTCTTCTGTGAGTGAAATTCCTATTGAAACTCTTAAACCTAATCCGTATCAGCCAAGAAAAGACTTTTCGGAAGAAAGCCTTAAGGAACTTGCAGATTCTATACGACAAAAGGGCATATTACAGCCCATTCTTGTAGAAGCTTCCGATGGAGGAACATACATTATTGTTGCTGGTGAACGCCGTTTCAGGGCGGCAAAAATAGCGGGTTTAAAAAAGATTCCGGTCATTGTAAAAAGGTTCAGTGAAGAGGAAAAAATAGAAATTGCTTTGATTGAAAATATACAGAGAGAAGATCTTTCGCCTATCGAGGAGGCATATGCCTTTAAGCGGCTCATTGATATTTCAAAATTGAGCCAGGAGGAAATAGCTGAAAAGGTGGGTAAGAAAAGATCTACAATTGCCAATAGCTTACGCTTGTTGAAGTTACCTGAAATAGTAAGAAACGCTCTGAACGGCAGGGAAATCAGTCCGGGCCATGCAAGGGCAATCTTGATGTTGGATAAGGAGCATGAGCAACTTGCACTCTTTAGGAAGATTATAAGAGAGGAACTTTCTGTTCGCAGTGCAGAAAAGATAGCCTCTGAAATGAAGATGGGCAAAGGCAGGCCTTCCGAAGATATAGAGAGGAAAGAGAAAAGGGTTCCCCAAAAGAGTGCTGATATACTGGAAGTAGAAAAGAATCTCATTGAAAGACTTGGAACAAAGGTCGTTATCAGGGGAAATGAAAACAGGGGCAAGATAGAGATATCCTATTTTTCCCTGGATGACCTTAACAGGATTCTGGAAATATTTTCGAGTTGAAAAAAAGACAACTATTACTAAACCGTGGTCTCCGCCTCACTTTCAATGACAGCTCGAAGTTGTTCAGTTTCTTCTTCAGGTGAAACTTTTAAGACCTTCGATCCTGTGTACGAAATGGCCCATGCTCCGAAAGGTGCCGTAAGCAGGATACTCAATACGGCAATGGTTAGTATTATTTCACCAGGCTGCGTATTCATACCTGCCAGTTTCATGGCTGCAAGTGGTGCTGCACCTATTGCAGCCTGAACCGTTGCCTTGGGAAGGTAGGAGATAACGATGAATATCTTTTCCTTGAGGCTGTATTCATTTCCCAGTAGACAGAGATAAGTACCGATACTTCGGCCCACCAGACCCAACATGATCAATACTATCCCGTTCAATCCTGTTTTCATTGCCACACCTGTATTTACCTGAGCCCCTACCAGTGTAAAAAGCAGAATTTCAGAGAATATCCAGATTTTACCGAGTTTCGACGAAAGTTCATGGGCATAATGTTCTCTCTTTTCGAGAATTATAAAACCTATTGTCATGACGGCGATTAGAGAGGCAAAAGGTACTATACCTTCGAGCATGTGTTCTGCCCTGACAAGAAGTATGGCAACACCGAGAACTATCAATACTCTCTTGGTTGCTCTCGGGTTGTATCGCTCGAAAAGTTTGTAGAGAATCCACCCGGTTATTAGGCCCACTACTATACCAATGGCAATCGAAAGAGGAATGCTTGAAAGTTCCCAGAGTATATTGATTTTGTTTCCTGTATAAATACCTATCAGTACACTGTAGATAACAATGACAAATACATCATCTATCGATGATGCTGCAAGTAGAAGGGTGGGTATCCCCTTTTTGGCACCCATTTTTTTCTCTATAAATCCAATCATCAGGGGTACTACTACCGCCGGGGAAACGGCTCCGAGAATTGCTCCAAGAATTGCGGATTCCAGATATGAGATTTTTAGAAAATGCGGGCCAAGAAAGGTAATTGTAACTATTTCGAAAGTGGCAGGAACAAAGGAGAGAAGAAGGGCCCTCATTCCGACTCTTTGGAGTGTTTCTTTACTCAACTCGAAACCCGCTCGCAGAAGTATCACTATGAGTGCAATCAATCTGAGGTCGTAGGATACATTTAAGAGATCCTTGCTCAATATACCCAGGGCATATGGGCCGAAAAGGATACCTATTAGAAGCATACCCACTAAGCCTGGTATTTTTATCTTTTTGAATATCCAATCCACAAGCAGACATATTATGACAAGTTCTGCGAGACTAACTGCCATTATGTTTCCTCCTTCTCGTTCTTTACCGTATAGGATTCTAAATGTCCTGATGGTATTGTTATCCACCTAGGTGGTAATTCAGTAATCCATGAACGAGTATGTTAATTCATGTTGTAGAGGAGTTATCAGCCTGAAGGCGGTTTCAAGGGTGAACCCCATCACCCGGTCGGACTTTGACAGTAATAACTTGCTGCCTAATCCTCTGTTTACACCTTGAAAATTTGAGATGCAAATCTAACAAGTTTAGAAAATTATGTCAATCCTTTTCAATTTAAAGATTCAATAAAAAGTATGAGGTGGGAAATTAAGGATTATGCGATGATTTCTCATTGAAGATTCGGGCTGTCGGTTGTTGAATATCAGGTTGATTATTATGCTTACATTATTAAGAAAATGAAGAATCAAATTCATTTGAAAAACAAATGTCGATATATATACTTGGAAAGACAGGCAAGATACCAGATACAAATCCAGAGAAAGGAAGGACCGTTTTATGCAGATATTTAAAAGGGTAAGAATCAGTATCAAATTGCTGATGCCGGTTATTCTTCTCTTTATTTTACTGATAGGCGTGGGAATAATGGGTTATTATTCGTATCAGAAGACAAAAGCGATAAAGAGCGTGATTAACGAGAGTGTTTCCTCCTCGGAAAAGGTAAGGAACCTTTCATCGGGAATGAGAGATTATCTTGAAAGAAAGATACCCTTCAGAAAAATTCGTTTGTTAATTATCGATATTCTGCCAATGCTTGGTGAAGATATAAAGAAAAAGGTCAGTGAAATATCTGACATGATGGAGGAAATCGATACACTCTTCAAAAAGAATGATTCCATAGAGAATGAGATAGTTCAATTGACCGATCTTTCCATAGAACAGTCCAACAAGTATCTAAACGATGTATCGGCAAAGCTTGCAGCGGGGGCAACTGTAAGTGAGGTTTCACTTTTGGAAAGGGCTGTTATAGCCGGGGCGAATCAGAATAACAACAACACTTTTCAGATCAAGATACTCTTTCAACGCCTGAAGGAAAATATAAGCAACAGTGGTGACTTTTTCAATCTTCTGGACAAATCTATAAAGCAGGCGGAGAGTGATTCGAAGAAGCTGGAGAATACTCCATTTGAACAACTTCCAAAGAGTGCTTTCAAGCTCAATAAAAAGATCAAGGAACTGGGAGAAGAGTATGTTGAAAATCTGCAAAAGATCAATTCACTGGGAAAAAAGATAAGGGAAGATTTTTATGGAATCTTCAAGAGAATAGGTGATAAGGAGAAAGCTGTAATCGATGAATCAGTAAGGTCAATCTATACTACATTCGAGTTGGTGATAGGCATCATAGGCATATTTATACTGATTATCATACTTCTCCTCTATGTCCTCTCAAAGACCATAACTTCGACTATCGGACAGACCGTCTCTGTTTTAAAGGATATATCCGAAGGTGAAGGGGATTTAACGATAAGTATCCCTGTAAAGTCGGATGATGAAATCGGTGAGCTTGCGGAGTATTTCAACAATTTTACAGGAAAATTAAGAGGAATCATTGAAAAGATAAGGGATGTCACGATTAATACCCGTAAGCTTGGCCTGGACCTCGCCTCCAGTTCTGAAGAAACCTCGGCTGCGGTGGAAGAAATATCTGCAACGGTGAGGTCGATAAGGGAAAAGACCGAGTATCTGAATGGAGAGATAAAAAAATCTCTTCAGGCAGCGAGGGATGAGAAATCCTTGATTGAGGTTTTGAATGATGTTGTGCAGAAGCAATCCGAGTTGATTTCGCAATCCTCTGTTGCGATAGAAGAGATGATAGCGTCAATCAAGAACATGACGAGTGTCACAGTAGATAAGAAGAGAATGGCAGATTCTCTTGGAGAACTCGCCAGGAATGGTCAGGAGAAGATAACGAAAAGTATCGATTCGATAGGTGAAGTTTACAGGAATGCCGGTGTGATTCGGGAATTGATTTCTGTAATAAAAGAAGTAGCCGACAAGACCAATCTTCTTGCCATGAATGCAGCAATAGAGGCAGCACATGCAGGTGATGCGGGAAAGGGGTTTGCAGTGGTTGCAGATGAGATCAAAAAACTTGCAGAAACCACAGGAGAGAATGTAACGGATATTTCTGAAACATTGGAAAAGATAATAAGCATGATTGATGAGAGTTCCAGTGTTAGTGAAGAGACCGGTGAGGTAATGACAGAGATGTTTGGAGGAATCTCCGACATAACGGATGCAATGCAGGAGTTGAAACACGGTATGGAAGAACTATCAGCCGCTGGAGATCAAATAACGAGGGCTCTTGGGGACCTCAGTAATATAACGGAAGAGGTGCGTGAATCATCAACTTCCATGAGTGAAAAGGTCGAAATAATGGAAAGAACAGCTGAGAAGGTTTCTAATATATCCGATGAAAACCTTGCGGGAATAGAAGAAATTGGTATAGGGATGGAGGAAATAGTCCAGGCTACACGGAACTTTACAGAACTCGGATCCAAAAATGCCGAGAATGTCCGGTTGCTTGAAAACGAAGTTAAAAGATTCAAAATAGATTGATTAGTATTTAACTAATTTATAATTTTGTAATATTTATAATTTCTTACAAATTTATTACAATATTATTATGAATGGTGAGAGAGTGTTTTACTTCGTATTCCTAACTCTTGCATTGAACATGGTTGTCACCCTATTCGCGGGAGGGAAAGCTGAAAGGAGAGATTCGATGATTTCTGCAAGCAGAACTGAAAGCAGTAATAAAGGAGTACCGAAAGGTAAGAACATTGATTATGCGGTTCTCGGGGGAGGATGTTTCTGGTGTATGGAGGCTGTATTTGAAAGAATAGATGGTGTAATATCTGTTACATCTGGTTATGCCGGGGGCATAACTGTTGATCCGGGCTATGAAGAAGTTTCAAGCGGTAAGACAGGACATGCAGAGGTGATAAAAATCATTTATGACAGAGATAAAATAACATACCCTGAATTACTCGATGTTTTCTGGCATTCACATGATCCGACCACACCTAACAGGCAGGGAGCCGACCTGGGAAGTCAGTATCGTTCAATCATTCTCTATCACGACAGTGAACAGAAGAGAGAAGCGGAAGAATCTCTTCTTCGGATGAGTCATTCGGGAAGATTCAATTCTCCCATAGTCACGGAAATAAAACCATTGAAGGCATTTTACCCAGCAGAGGAGTATCATCAGAACTATTATGACAAGCATCCCTTTGCCGGATATTGCAGACTGGTAATTGAGCCAAAGCTGGAGAAACTGGGTCTGGAAAACAAGAAATCATTGGAATTCGAGGAAAGGTAAATATATAAAGTGGATATATAGTTGTTGTCTCGAACCTTCCGACTGACTGGAAGGTAGAGAGCATTTTTCTCAATTGTTTCTAAAGGAGTGGGTAAAGTTTAATTCACATGGGCAGGAAGGAACCGAGAGACTGAAAGGATATTTATTGGTTATTGGTAGAATCAATTGATTGTTAAAAGAGATAGATTGCCTCCAGGTTACGGGAAAAAGTACACTTTCTTACTGACGATTGTTTGTATATTACTTGTAGTTTCGATTACGAATTGTAGAAAGGAGCCCAAAGAGGGGAATACCATAGCGCAAATGGCAGCATTAGGAGATGAGGTTAAAAAAACGGAAAAGAATAATGATGCCGATTTGTCACTTCCTTTACCATCGACTGAAAACAAGGAAAACAACGGGGAGACAGGACAAAGGGCAGAACATGTAAGAACACCCTCCGAAGGTTATTCCGATTCGGTAAATGGTAGGGCCTCTGGCAATGGAATGCTCTCGTATAGTGAAACGCTGTTGGTGTACAAGGCAGATCCCCTTTTGGAAAGGCTCATTCCGGTCTCCACAATAAAGATACCGATTGACATCAACAGAGAGTTGGCTCTGAAAGCATTGCTCGTTGATGTTAATAAGGGATTTTCTAGAAAGCGGATAGAAAGAGCTGGTATAGAAAATGACCCAGCTGGTGATATTCTATTGCTCAACCTGATTGATATCGGCAAACGGGAGGGAAGTGGCAGCTGGTACGATATTTTTCAGGGTTCGGCGGGGGGAGCTGCAAATCAAGCCTTCCTAATTGCAACATTTCTTCAAAAGCAATACAAAGGATCTTGGTTTGATGGTATCAGATTCTTGTTGAATGGAAGGCCAATGGAAGAGATGGATCATGTGAATCTTTCTGGTACCTTCTTGAGAAACGAGCCGCTCGAAAGGTATATCTCCGTACCTGTAGGGAAAATAATGGATGAGCTTGGAACTCCAGTTAAAGGTGACTCTTATTAATTCCTGATTGTAAGGATAATCTCTCTGATATTTTTTAGACTGTCTATCGTCGGGATGAAAAAGTTTTGCAATTTGCATACTTACAATTTCGAAAGATAAAGAGCTCCTACTGGTAAATAGACTTGTAAATACACTTGTATATACACTTGTATATACACTTGTATATATTGCCTGATCTGTTTATAAAGGTTCCTATGGATGATGCACGAGACAAGAATGACAATAGATTCAGAATAGGCTACGTACTTTCTCTCGCCTTTGCCCATTTTCTCCATGATACATACAGTTCCTTCCTCTCTCCGGTGTTACCCCTTATAATAAAGAATCTTGGTATATCCTTAACACTGGCAGCCATGCTATCTGTCTTTCAGAGGGCTCCCTCTCTTCTGAATCCATTTATAGGTATTTTTGCCGACAGGTTGCCCCTTCTCTACTTCATTGTCATTAGTCCGGTAATTACTGCAGTTACAATGAGCTTTCTACCTATGGCCACCAGTTATCCTGTTCTAGTTCTTCTTCTCCTTACGATGGGTTTAAGCGCTGCATTTTTTCATGTGCCGGCTCCTGTTTTGATGAAGAATACATCGGGAAAGAGAATTGGTACTGGTATGAGTTTCTTTATGCTGGGCGGTGAATTTGCACGGAGTGTAGGTCCAATTGTCATACTCGGTGCTATATCCCTCTGGGGATTGAAGGGTACCTATAGGTTGTCTTTTTTTGCCCTAATCTTTGCCATGCTCCTATTTTTCGTACTCAAGAGTGCTCCGGGTTCTATATCAGGGAGGAAGGGTGAATATGGAAACAGAGATGCTGCCGGTGCATTTTCCACGATTCCTCTCCTGATAAAACGCCACAAGAAACTTTTCATGATTATTTCGGGTGTCAGTTTCAGCAAGGCCGTAATAGCATCAGCTCTTACAGCTTTTCTTCCTACATATCTCACTTACAGGGGAAGCAATCTCTGGTTTTCAGGTATTGCCCTTTCTGTACTTGAATTTGCCGGAGCCCTTGGAACTCTCTTTTCGGGTTTCTATTCTGACAGGATAGGAAGAAAGAGGATGCTTCTCATATCCATTACCCTCTCACCGATCTTCATGTTTTTCTTTCTGATTTCCGGAGGCCTGTATAAGATAATCTTTCTCGTGTTGATAGGCCTCTCCGTTTTTTCTGTACCGCCGGTTCTCATGGCACTTGTCCAGGATAGTGAAAAGGAGTACCCCGCTTCGGCAAATGGTTTTTACATGACCTTCAATTTCGTGATAAACTCCATAACGATACTGATGGTCGGATTCCTTGGTGACAAGATTGGTCTTAACAGCACCTACTGGGTAACACTGATACTGTCTCTCGTTGGAATTCCCTTTGTCATGTTTCTCAATGAAAGCTCCGGAGAGTAATCGATGCATTACGATGCCAGTTACATATTTACGGTTTTCTTTACGATTTTTATCGTTATAGATCCGCTCGGATTGATTCCCTCCTTTATAGCCCTTACCGGTGAACTACCCTGGAGGTCAAAGAGAAGGATTATCTTTCGTGCCCTACTCACCGCACTACTCGTTCTGACCCTCTTCATACTTGTCGGAAGATATATTCTTCGGTTCCTTGGAATCAAAGCAGGCTCTTTCTATATAGCTGGTGGTATTCTGCTTTTTATTGTTTCCCTCGATCTCCTCTTCGGACACAGACAGAGGACAAAATTGTCTGAAACAGAAGAAGAGGGTGAGGATATATCCATCTTTCCCCTCGGTATACCGATACTGGCAGGCCCGGGAACGATAACAACGATACTTCTATATGTAAGCGAGACCTCACACTACATGGAAACAGAGTTGATTCTCTTCACCTCCATCGTGGTCACCCTGGTCATAGCTTTCATAACAATGAGTATGAGCGGTTTTTTTCTAAAGGTTTTCAGAAAGACCGGTGTTTCTATAATCCAGAGGCTGATGGGAATAATACTTTCCGGTCTTTCCGTTCAGTTTGTTTATGAGGGGTTGTTGAAACTGCAGATCATACCTGTCTAACCTTGAGTGTTCTCAACCTGTTTATGGCAAAGGCAAGGTCTATCCCTCGGAAAATGGCATAATTTCCGACAGGCAAGGGACTGATTATATCAAGTCCCTTCTCTTTTATCTCTTTTGTGACCATGTTAATCACTTCTCTTATACTTCTCTTGCCATCCATGTATTTTGTGGCATAATATATGGCATCGCCGACTGCCCTGGTCTGGCTTATATCTACAAGCTGTTCATGGGAACTTAGATCGATAATATTCATACCGAACATAATCGTGTGGATGGACTTGGCAGATATCTTCACCTCGCGTTTCCCCTTTCCGGGATTGAAGCTGGAACTTACCGGTGCCCTTTCAGTTACCATTCCAAAACTATTGCCACCCTCCCTCTTTCTCTCACTACTGTACTTCCCAGCTATGCTTTTTGCCTTTTCCGTAAGGTCTTCTGGGAGGTATTCATGCATTCCAATTACCCTGTCAGCGACATCGAAATAATCACCTGATCCGCCCATCACAAGGATGGTCGAAATGCCATAGTCTTTGTAGAGTAAGTCTACCTTGTCTATGAACGGTGTTATGGGCTCGTTTTCCTTTGAAATGAGTTCCTGCATCCTGTGATCACGTATCATGAAATTGGTTGCGGAGGTATCCTCGTCCATCAGAATAGCATCGCAACCGGCCTCTGTTGCTTCAATGATATTGGCCGCCTGAGAAGTACTGCCACTGGCATCCTCGGTGGAAAAGGAATCGGTGTTTCTCCCGAATGGAAGGTTATTGATAAAGGGTGAGATGTTCACCTTCTCCACTCTTCTTCCGTCTTCTGCCCTTATCTTTATTGCATTTTCCCTTGTAACGACTAATTCACGGCCATCTCCGGGTATATGGTTGTATATTCCGAGCTGGATGGCATTGAGGAGTGTTGATTTCCCGTGGTAACCGCCGCCGACAATCAGTGTTACGCCTTCAGGTATTCCCATACCATCCACTAAGCCCCTGTTTGGTAATCCTATGCTTACCTTTAGTGTTTCTGGGGATTTGAAGGGAATAACCCTGCCGGTGGAAAGTGGCTTTGGATCTATTCCGCTTGCCCTTGGTAGTATCGAACCGTCGCCAATGAAAGCAATGAGCTTGAGATTTATAAGGGAGTTTCTTAAAAAGTCTGCATCCTCTGCAGTCTCGATATGCCTGTACAGTTTTTTGCTATCGAGGTTACTGTAAAAGAGCGAGTTCCTAACGATTTCAGGTATTTCCCTGAAAAACATCGTTATGGCTTCCTCCGATGCGATTCTTCTTCCGTAGGCGGGAAGACCCACAAAGAATCTAACCTCTATCCTCTCCTCGTCCACGAATGCAGATGTTCTCTCCAGTATCTCCTGTCCCGGTCGATCTATCGATATGAGTCCGCTTTTACCCGACCCTTTTTTACCGGAACTCACTCTTCCTATCCGGTGAAAAAACTCTCTCGTGAGAAAATCTCTAAGGGCAATCTCCCTGCTTCGATTACAGAAAGAGTCTTTCGGCAGTTTTGCCCGTGTTTGTGCTACAGTCACTCTTACTCTGGAGGGCGAAGCAAAGGGGTCTCCCTGCACATGATCTATGGAGAGGATAAAATCGTCGAAATCATAGTTACCGCGAATTTCCTTGTATGCCTTGTAACCTTTACCATTTATCCTCTTGAGCTTGTTTCTCAGATCTGTGGCTTTCAACATCTATTTCTTTTCCAGTGGGAGCTTTTTACTCTTCCAGTTGATTATTCCACCACTCAAATTGTACACTTCTCTGAATTTCAGTTTCTCCATCAATTTCAAGGTTCTCCCGCTTCTCGAGCCACTCCTGCAGTAGATGAGGTATCGTTTGTTCTTGTCCAACTGGTTAAGTTTATCCTGAAAGTCCGGTTCGTAGAAGTTTAATAGCATTGAATTTGCAATATGGCCCTCGCTGTATTCGGATGGTGTTCTTACATCAAGAATAACGAAATCACTTTTCCCCTTATTCTCTTCAATGAGTTTCATGGCATCTTCCGGGCCGACAGTGACATATTTCTTTTGCCCTTTGATTGCCTCCATTGTGCCGATGGCAGATTCATTCCCCGAAGCATTTGCGGAGTTCTCGGCAGTGGTTGCTACCGTGCTGTTTCCCTTTCCCTCTGAACCTGATCTACTCTTGCAGCCGGATAGAAAGACAACGGCTGAAAGGATGAAAGCAACGAATAAAAGGGTTATTGGAGTGAATCTTTTTCTATACCTTATTCTGTAATTCATACTCTGCTCCTTATTCTTTTAGTCATCAAACTATAAGAAAATAAGCTCAAACATTACAAAAATCAATTTTTATTCGTGGTAAAAAATGATAAGAAAGAAGAATAGGTTATTTGATATGTATCTCGAATCATCGATTCATTCTTAGAATTTGTAACCGAATTTTCTAAGCAGTTCCTTCCTTTCCACCTTGTCTTTTTCGGTTTCAACGCCTTTGGGAGAATTTCCATCGATAACACCGACTATGCCTCTTCCCTGCCCCGTCTCTGCAACTACTATCTGTAGAGGATTAGCTGTTGCACAGTATATTCTAGCAACTTCCTGGCAGGCCTTTATCTGGTTTAGAACGTTTATAGGAAAGGCATTCTTAAGGATGAGAAAAAAGCTGTGTCCCGCTCCGACATCGAGTGCACATTTTGTAGCCTGTTCCACGAGTTTTTCGTTGTTTCCCTCTGTCCTTACCAGGGAAACACCGGATGCCTCACAGAATGCAAGACCGAACTCTACACCGGGGACAGAGGTTATCACAATTTCTGAAATGTCCTCTACTGTTTTTATAAAATGGGACTGTCCTACGATTATGTTACACCCTTCTTCCCATTTGAGGTCTACAACTTTCAATTCCATATCACTTACCTCCGGAAAAAATCTCTGTCATTAAAAAGCATTAAATATTGTTCAAACTGTTGTTTGAAAACAATACCATTTACCGGTTTATCAATCAATCAGGAAATCGAGGTCTATCTCGCCGGCTGCACATGGCATTTCGATGCCCCAGTTCTCCAAAACTGCAGGGTGTATCTCCCCGATTATCCCTATCTTTTTTCCTTTGAAAATCACATCCGCTGTTCTTCCCGGTATGAAACTGGGATGTTCGCCCTCCTCCAGGGAGTATTCCCTGGAGAGGTAATAGAATACTGCAGATAGATGATTGTTTACCTCATTGAATCCCGCTTCACTGTCCGATATGAGGAATGAGAGGTAGTTTTTCGTCTTGGTTCCATAGTTTTTTCCCTCATCCTTTACGGCAACCTTACCCAGCTCAAATATTCTGTGGGGATACAGGGCATTTCCGGAAATGGATTCGGATTCAAGTAGATTTGGAATTATGGAGTTTCTTAGGATTTCGAAATTTTCTGTCATTGGATTTTCGATTTCGATTATATCATTCCCTCCAAGATTCATCTTTTCAACGAAGTCCTTTTTTGAACCGAGGTAGTTGTAAATCATCTCCTGGTAGCCCATCCCGATCATTATATCTCTGACACTACGGTTAAGTTTCTCGATCCTTGAGAGTCGCCCGACGGTAAAATCCTCCGGTAGCACAGGGTCGAAGCTTTCCATCCCCCTCGCTATGACGATTTCTTCAATTGCATCCACCGGGTGCATGAAATCATTTCTGTAAGGCGGAGGTATGACAACGATTGAATTTCCTTCGCGTCGGACGGTATTTCCCATTTTCTCTACCAGTTTCTCAGCCTCTTCAGCAGAGATCTCTATACCTAGTAATTTCTCCGCATATTTGATATCCAGCCTTGTTTCTTTCTGGAAGTAGTAAGGGGTCGTGATATTTCCTCCGTAGGGCGTTTTGTTGGGGTACTCAACCATGACGGGTTTGATCCTGAAACCGGCATCCGCAAGATCGCAGGCAGCTATGGATGCGGCAAGGAGCAGCGAGTTTAGGTCCGTTCCTGTCATTTCGATGAATAGTGAAGAATCGCCCGTCTTAACCGCTCCAAGCTCTGCACTGTTAATGATAGGCGGAAAACTCAAGACCTTGCCCTCATCGTCCGTGAGGAAGGGGTATCTATCGAAGTTTCTGACGATCCAGCCAAACTCGATTCCCTTGGGATGCTTTTCCAGTATCTCCTTAAGATTCATCTTACTCTCCTCGCCGAGAGGAATGAACCTCGTCTCTACCGGATCCACCGCTTTGTAATGAACGGGGTATTTTATGAGATCAGCCCTGTACACCCCCATTGCAATGGAGCTCCTCTTTCTCCCGAAGTTCCAGCAGAGTTTCTCCTGTGATTGAATGAGGTCACGCAGCAGAGCATCGTCGATTCCCTTCCCGTCGGCCTGGAAGGCTGCAATGTAGGGTCTTATACTATTTACTGACGTATCTACGATTACTCTTCTCTCGCCATGTTCCTTTCTCTCTCTCGCGGTAGAGAGGAAACCATAGCTATACTTCTTCCCGGTCATATAGATTGATAGTTGCCGAGCGAGGCCTGCTGTAGACCAGAGGTCCGGCCTGTTCGTATCATTCAGTTCAATCTTTATTACACCCTCTTCTTCACTGTAGTCGTCTATCTCTGCCTTTGCAGCAACGGCTATGCTTTCAAGTTCATCTATTTCGAGTGATTTGCCTAGAAAATGTGAAAACAGCTTCTCTTCTATTTCAATCTTTGGCATTTATCTTTCTCCTTGCATCAATCATCAGGTCCTTACAGGTTGGATCTTTCCCTTCTCAAGCGCACCTCTTCTATGTCTTTGGAAAACAGTTCCCTTAAATCCTCAAGGCCGAGAGACATAAGGGCCATTCTGTCTATGCCAAGCCCCCAGGCTAGAACTGGAACCTTTATCCCAAGAGGTTCGGTAACCTCCGGCCTAAAGATACCCGAGCCACCCAGCTCGAACCACCCCAGAACGGGATGTTTTATATGCACTTCCACCGAGGGTTCGGTGAAGGGGAAGTAGCCGGGTACGTATTTAACCTCTGTTGCCATTGCAACTTCTTCTGCAAACATCTTCAAAAGTCCGAGTAGAGTCCTTAGGTTGACCTCTTCACCCAGTACTATCCCTTCTGTCTGGTAGAAGTCGGCAAGGTGGGTTGCATCGACCTTGTCGTACCTGAAACACCTCACCACACCGAAGTACTTTCCCGGAATCTTTGCATGTGTGAGGGTCTTTGCGGATAGCACCGTACCGTGACTTCTCAGTATCAATCTTCTGGTAAAATCCCTGTCAAAAGAGTATTCCCATCCTTTGCTCCCCGTTTTCCATCCATTCTCATGTGTTGCAGCGACCTGGTCGAGGTAAGGTTGTTCAATTTCTTTTGCGTGTGTTGGTTCCTTTACATAGTAGACATCGTGAATGTCCCTTGCCGAGTGAAACTGGGGCATATACAGCGCATCACAGTTCCAGAACTCAGTTTCTACCAGGGGTCCGTCGAATTCTTCGAAGCCGAGCGAAGTTAGTTTGTTTTTCAGTTTTTCCAGAAATGCCACATACGGATTCTTTCTTCCGAGAAGTACCCTGGAGGGAGGAATTTTGATATTGTACCTTCTAAAATTCTTGCCTTTCCATGTGCCATCTTTTAGCATTTCGGGTGTCAGGCTCCCAACCTCCTCACCCGTTATTCCCTCTCGTTTAAGTATTTTCTTTGCCGCCAATCCTTTCTCTGTAAGTTGATAGATAACATCCTCTCGTTCTATAACCCTGAAGACACCCTTCGACGAGGAGCGTTTTCTGCTCATCGTGGAAACGAGAGCCTTCTCTTTATCGTTCAAATCCTCATCAGTCAACTGTTTCGTTTCTGCCAGTTTGTCGAGGAGCGATCTTGTAAGCTCAAGGTCTACGGGTTTTCCTCTGCCGGATTCGGCTAAGCACACTTTCTTTTCCTGATCCATCTTGAGGAGGCCTTTCTGGGAGAGTTTTCCATAGGCAGATCCAACATCTCTGTTTTCGAGGCCGAGTTTGTTGGCTATATCGGGTAATCGCATTGGGCCTTCTTCCCCGATCAATTTTAATATCCTCTCTTCCGGAGTGCCCTTTGCCTGATATTCCTTTCCCAGTTCTGTCAACTCATAGGAGATCCTCTTCGTTCTTCTTTTCTCTTCGATGAGGCCCTTGGAGGAAAGCCAGCTGAAGGCCTGATTACACTGTCCCTCGTTATAGGATAGCTCTCTTATCAGTTTCTCCTTTGTGATATCTTCACCCGGACCGGCACTTAAGAGGAGTTTTATTTCCAGGGGATGAAGCCCCTTCACAATCGATTCCAATTCCATCATATTTTCTCCGTTTCTATACCTGTCAATTTCTCTGCCAGCGATCTTAAAAAAAGCCCCACATCGGTGACTATTCCAATTGTCTGGGCAGAACCCCTGTCTGCTAGCTTTGTTACCACTGCCGGGTTTATATCTATGCATATCGTTCTTACCCATGAGGGAAGCATATTGCCCGTCGCAATGGAGTGTAGCATTGTGGACAACATTATAACGATTGATACTCCTTTAATTATTTCCTGGTACTTTTCCTGAGCTTCCACTATGTCGGTGATAGTTTCAGGTAACGGCCCGTCGTCCCGCAGTGAACCTGCGAGGGCGAATGGTATACCTCTCTTTATCGTTTCATACATGACACCTGAATTGATCACTCCCGCCTGGATAGTCCTTTCTATGGATCCGTAGTGGTAAACCCTGTTTATTGCTCTCATGTGGTTCCTGTGACCCTCGTAGGTAGGCCTTCCGGTTTTTAAGTCTACCCCCAGAGAGGTACCGAAGAGCACGGATTCTATATCATGTACTGCAAGTGCATTGCCAGAGAGTAGTCCATCGATATAGCCCTCCCTTATAAGGGTCGCAAGCGCGGGACCACCGCCGGTATGTATAACTACAGGTCCTGCCACGGCAACAATCTTACCGCCATTTCGCTTTACTCGTCTGAATTCTTCCGCTATCTTGTCGACTGCAACTTCGACACTTCTCTCCGAAGAGACGTCATTCATCATAAAGCCGAATTCACCGCTCTCCCTGTCACGAAAGGGGGGGATCAATCTTACCGATTGTGATGTACAAACGATTCTGTCATCCTTCTTTACTTCTCTGAGCTTCTTACATACGGGGCCCTCTTTCTCTATCACGATAACCCCGTCCATTCTCTGGTTTTTCACCTCGTGCCATTTCCCATCGTAGTAGACGAGGGTCCTGTGGTTGGTTGTGGAGTAGAAATCGTCTGGAACACATGAATCCGCCGGTGAACGCTTTATTATCGCCTCTTTAAAGGTCTTTTCAAAACACCCCAGGTTGACAAGCTGAGCTGTCAGTGATTCGAGTTTTTCACCGCTTTCACATTTAACGGTAAGCTCGAGGTGGGAGGTTTCCAGATTGGTTTTTCCCATCCGAAAATCCAGGATGTCGTATTCTGCCCCCTCTTCGACGATCAGATTGAGAATCCTCGTTAGAATTCCAGAATCTATTAGATGACCCTCTGAAACAAAATCTCTCGTATATTTTTCCATTTGATTATCTCCGGAAGTATTTATCCGACGATTGTCAGAGTTTCAATTCTTTTTCAAACTGGGAAACCGCTTCTTTGAAGAAAGCTATCTTACTATCTGCAAGTTTCTTGCTGCTCTCGAAGTAGAATTTATCCGTATAGGATAACCATTTCTTCAGGTTATCAAGTACTTCACCCATTGTCTTCATGTGATGCCAGAGAAATGCCCCTATGGATAACCTCGAGAACCCAATTGCACCAAGGCTGTCGATGAAATTTGCATCGTGAAGGAGTTTTCCCTCTGTATTTGACGGTTCCTCACAACAGTCGGGCATGTGATTGAGAATTGCAAGGTAGACTTCATTAATTTTTGCCGAAGGGAAACCCGTTTCTACGAGAATAACTCTTGCCTTTTCCGCGGAGCTCTTGGGATGTCCTACAGCCATCTCTATATCATGAAGAAAACATGCTGCGTGAAGTATCTCATCATCGTACTCGACTTGCTCACCTATCTTTCTTGCCAGATGATATACCCTGTATGAATGCTCATATCCGGAGGCTAGTCTTCCCGATGTAAGGTCTTTTGCGTATTGCTGTATAAGTTTTTTCATATCGTAAGAGTATAGTTTTATTGATGTATAAAATCAAGACAGGTGAAAAGCTTTATCTTCTTCTTGGCAATCGTATGATTGATTGGTATAATGCCCAAAAGTATGAGTGATACCACATATGAGCTCAACAATATTTCTCTTTCCCAGGAGAATCAGGATCTAAAAGAGATAATAGAGATTGCCATACAGATAACGGCAGATCTCGACGTAACGAATATTCTTAAGAATGTCGTCTGGAGTATAGTGGCAAAATTTCAAACTGCAAGTTTGACCTTTGTTTTTCCCGTTGAAGACGAAGAAAATGATACGAGGCTCGTTCATTATGAAGGTTTCAAACAGAAGGATATTTCACTGGATATATCCTCATCTTCATTGATATCGTACTTCGAGAGAGTGGAGTTCAACGAGATAAGGTTCAAGGATTTCAAGGAGAACTTTCCGGACAGCAGGGTTTCAAAGGAGATCGAAAGGCTGAACATAGATTACCTTGTTCCGTTGAAAACGGATAAGGGAATAACCGGTATATTGCTTCTTCCCGTAAAGGGCAACAGAAAGGAGTACACTCTTCTCGAGATGCAGTATATATCGAGGATTGTAAGGTTTGCCGCTATTGCATTGGAGAATGCAAACCTCTATCATCAGGCAACTACAGACAGGATGACCAAACTCTACTCACACCACTTTTTTGAAAAGACTCTGGATGATGAAATAGCCAGGTCGAGACGGTATGGGAAAACCTTTGTTCTCATAATGTTTGATATAGACCATTTCAAGAATTTCAACGATACTTATGGACATCTTCAGGGCGATATTATTATAAAAGAGATAGCCAAACTGCTACTTAAATCGATAAGACAGATAGATTTTGCAGCAAGATATGGCGGGGAGGAATTTGCCGTAATCCTCCCGGAAGTTGATATCGACGGTGGTGCCGTGGTTGCAGAGAGGATAAGAAAGACCATAGCTGCACATCCCTTTCCCGGTAATGGCAAACCCCTTCATGTTACCGTTTCATTGGGCGTTGCCGAGTATGATCCAGAAAGGATTCACTCTGTCTCTCAGATGATAGGCGAGGCTGACAAGGCCCTGTACGAATCCAAGGAAAACGGCAGAAACAGGGTAACCCTGTCCAGAAAGAAATAACTTGACTTTTTTCCTGACTGTTATTATCTAATTTCTCTTGCAAGAGATAAAAAAATGAGACACATCGATAAACTGGTACTCATAGCGATTCTTCCCATTATTTTCACGACCTGCGGTTTAAAACAAGGCAGGGATGAGAGTAGTTCTGCATTCGATTCTGCCCCGAGGAAGTTCTATCAGCTTGTCATTCCCGATGATGTGGACCCTGGTCTGTACCTCTACAGGAGAGATGATACGAGGAGATTGGTGGTAGATTTTTACAGTGAAGTTACCGGTTCAGAGAGGGTGGCTGAAGCAATACTCAAATACTCCGATTTGAGGGATATTCCCCTGCCGCTTAGCTTTGCACTTGCCTGGGTAGAAAGCCGTTACAACACAAAGGCGGTGAATTTCAACAGGGGTTCCGTGGACAGGGGGCTTTTCCAGTTGAATTCCAAGAGCTTCAGGTTCTTGAAGGAGAAGGATTTCTTTGATCCGGAAACAAATGCAAGGTACGGAACGGCGCACCTTCGCTTTTGTCTGGACAGGGGAGAAAATGAAATTGTAGCCCTGGCAATGTACAATGCAGGTACTGTAGGCGTGAAAACCGGAACTCCTTTGAGTACACTCAAATACGTTGCCAAAGTGGAAGAATACAAGGACTATCTCGATTCTCGATTCAGAAAAGAGGTATTAGGTGAGGGCTCACTTGTTCTTTCAACCCCTGCAGACGGGGACTCTTAGTAGAACTCACGAATTACCGCGGAATCTTGACATTATCATACCTGCATATTAGTTTCCTCATATGGTTATCGTTCTCGAACATGGAATAAAGGAATCGGACAAGAAGAATCTGAAGGAATTTCTCCAATCCAAGGGTTTCAAGGTAAAGGAAATCGTCGGTGAAGAGGAGACTATCTTTGGTGCAGTAGGGATAAAGCCAATCGATATCAGGGAAGTGGAAATTCTACCGGGTGTTTTGCGTGTAATACCGATAACCAAGCCCTATAAACTTGCGTCGAGAGAGTTTAAAAAGGATGATACCGTGGTCAATGTCGGCCCTGTAAAGATAGGTGGTCAGCGCATAGTTGTCATGGCGGGGCCCTGCTCCGTTGAATCGAGGGAGCAGATTATACAAACTGCAAGGCTGGTAAAGGAATCCGGAGCGGTAATCCTTAGGGGCGGTGCATTTAAGCCAAGAACATCCCCATACTCCTTTCAGGGACTCGGACTGAAGGGAATCGAGTATTTAAAGGAAGCTTCCGAAATCACAGGGATGCCCGTAGTTACGGAAATCATATCGACAGACCATATTGGTGTTTTCAAAGAGTATGTGGACATAATACAGATCGGTGCAAGGAACATGCAAAACTTCGAGCTCTTGAAGAGAGTGGGAGAGATTGGAAAACCCGTTCTTCTTAAGCGTGGCCTTGCGGCAACCATTCAGGATCTTTTGATGTCGGCCGAATACCTCCTTGCAAATGGTACCGATTCGGTTATCCTCTGTGAGAGAGGAATCAGGACCTTCGAGACCTATACGAGAAACACACTGGACCTCTCTGCGATTCCCGTTGTAAAGAAACTAAGTCATCTGCCCATTATAGTGGACCCGAGCCATGGAACCGGTATAAGGGCGAAGGTGCCACCCATGGCTCTGGCGGCGGTCTCTGCGGGTGCAGACGGGATAATGGTAGAGGTACATCCCAACCCGGAAAAAGCTTTTTCCGATGGTCCTCAATCTCTCTATCCCGAACAATTCGAAAAGTTGATGCGTGACATCGAGGCACTTGCCCCGGTATTGAAAAAGGAAGTTTACAGGCTCCCCGAGTACACGACCGAGACCTATACCCTTAAAAAGAGGGAAGAGGGCAAACCCATCGAGGGAGGGTTACTGAAGGTTGCCTTTCAGGGTGAAAAGGGTGCCTACAGCGAGAGGGCAATACATTCCTACTTCCAGAATGAGGTGGAGGCCATTGCCTTTCAATCTTTCAGGAGGGTTTTTGATGCGGTACTGGATGGCAGTGTCGATTACGGCGTGATACCCTTGGAAAACTCCCTGGCAGGTTCCATTCACAGAAACTATGATCTGTTACTACAGTATCCCGATATAAAGATCGTGGGAGAGAAAACAATAAGGATAATTCATAGCCTCATAGGACTTCCCGGTGCAGACATAACCGATATAAAGAGGGTCTATTCACACCCACAGGGCCTGGCACAGTGTGAGGGTTTCCTCTCCGCACATCCTGAATGGGAACAGGTTCCTTTCTACGATACTGCCGGTTCTGTAGCCTTCATAGCCAGAGAGGGGAAGAGGGAAAATGCCGCCATAGCAAGTTCGGAGGCTGCCGGGGTGTATGGCATGAAGGTAATTAAGGAAGGAATAGAGAACATCTCACAGAACTATACGAGGTTTGCCGTAATAGCACTGGAGGGGAGATTCAAGGTCGTTTCACCGAACAAGGCCTCCTTCGTGATATCGACGATGGACAAACCGGGTGCCCTCTACCTTACTCTGAAGGCTTTGGCGGACAGGCAGCTGAATATGAAAAAGCTGGAATCACGGCCCTTTCCCGGGAAACCATGGGAGTACATGTTCTATATCGATATCGATGTCCCCTCGGAAAGGGAAATCTTTGATGAAGCAATGGAGGAGATAAAAAAATCCACCGATTACTTCAGAATCCTTGGTTTTTACAGGGTATAGAATCAGTCTACATCTTTAATGCCAAGTCTCTTTAGTTGTTCTCGCTCCTCGCGAGTTGAAACGTATTCGTAGCGTTTCTTGTTTGCCTTTACGATACTGTTCTTGATTCCACTCAGCTCGATCTTTATTCCCTTGGCCTTTTCCCTCTCGTTTCGTTTGAGTTCACTTAGGAAGTAGGTGTTGAGCGCCTCCATTCTGCGGTGCATTATTTCCATTTCACCTATCCGCTTTGTTAAAAAATCAAGAAGTGAGTCCTCTGAGGCATTGTTCAATTTTTGATATACGACATTATTTTTTGACAGAATCTTGGAAAAGAGCACTATCATCTTGTTTATGTCTTTAACAAAGGAATTGAAATCCAGCTTCTCTGTTTTTGAAATTCCAGTTGTGCTGTTTATGTATTCAATTTCGTAGATCTTGGAATCTCTCTCCCCGTAGACACTCCTTATGAGCCATCTTTTGAACTTTTCACCCAATGTCAATTTTCGATTGTCCAGAAGTTGTGAATTGAACTGCAACTTGTTCAGTGCGGAGAGAAGATTTTTTTCTGCGGATGCGAGAGAGTGGAGGGCTTCGAAGAGTTTATTCTTAAGGGGCACTTCCCTCTTTTTCTGTGCCTTGCTTTCCTCTTCTATCTTTAGCCTTTCTAAGAGCTTTTCCTTCAGGGAGTCGGCATCCGGTGAAAACTCTTCTGCAAGTACCTCGTTTATCAGTTCGGGGTAGTAAGGTGTTCCCTTCATCTTCTGCACGAAGAGTTTCTTTGTTCTTACTGTGATTTCTTCGCTATCGTGGCTGAAAGTTCTATTCAATCCCGAGAGTTCTTTTTTCAGGTCTCCGATAAGGGTTTTTCTAACTTCGAGCTTGTATCTCTCCCGATGGTAGGTATTCAAAATCTTTAGATCTTTCATAATTTCTCTTGAGAGCTTTGCGAGCCTCTGCCTCGAATCCGTGACTATGTCAGAAGCCATCTTGTCACTGCCCTGCTTGATTGTATCGAGGAGGGCAAAGAGAACGGATGTGGTACTGTTACCGCCGGAAGAATCCGAACTTGCCCAGTTTATATACTTGAGAAGGGCAGCAATCTTTTTTATTCTGGCAGGGTTCAGAAAATCGATATCGAACTGGTAGAAATTGTTTATCAATTCGAGCTGGGAATGGTAACTTGCAAGCCTGTGACTCATTTCCGTTTGCTTTTCGGACTCTGTAAAGGGCTCGTTGGGCGGAATGGAGATTTCGGTGGTCTTTTGATCGTACTTGTAGGGGTCCTCCTTTATTACTGCCTTTCTGATAAGGTAGTTGTATACATTCTCGAAAATACTCTGAAAATAGCTGAAGGACTCCCTGAGCCTTGGTAAAACCTTCTTATTCAGGTATGTGAGATAGTTACCGAGCCTTTCTTCCAGTATGGCATTGAAATCATTCTCGTTGGACATATACTCTACTAATTATAGAGAAAAGCGGTCTTGTTATCAAATGAAATAATCGATTGAAAAGCAGGGGTGATTGAAGATGGGAAGGATTAAGGAATTTACTCCCGAGAAACTTATTATCGGTATTCTTCTCGGGCCGGGAATCGAGTTGCAAATGGTCACAGAGAGACTTGAGGAAATCTTTGGCAAGATAGACTTTTCAAGTAGAAAGATACCCTTCACTTTTACAAACTACTATGCAAGAGAAATGGGAAATGAACTCTTTCGTTACTTCATCAGCTTTGAGGAATTGAAGGATCCATCGACTCTTGCATCGATCAAGTTGAAGACCAACGAGATTGAACTGTACTTCTCACTCGAGGGAAAGAGAAGGGTAAATCTGGACCCCGGTTCCATGGCACTCAGCCGTTTCGTTCTTGCCAGTACGAAGGAGAGCTCACACCGAATTCCCCTTGAAAAGGGTATATACGGTGAGATAACCCTTATGTTCGAAAGAAAGAGCTTCAGACCCCTTGAATGGACCTACCCGGATTACAGGAGCGAGACCTATATAGAGATTCTGAATAGAATCAGAAGGATATATTGGGCACAACTCAAGAACCGATGATTTTCCGATGATATGCTGATATCAACAGAATCGTCGTGAAACTTTAATGCTTTATACGGTGTATGAGGCTTTTCTTATTTATTTTTCTTGTCCCAGTGCTTACAGCGTGTGATTTTCTCTCAGAAAACTTTTCTGAGAATATGGAGGTGGAGCTGGTATTTCCTTCGATGCCGGGATACGTGGAAAGTTCAAAGCTGCCAATTAGGATGGAAATAGAATCATACCTCGCTGATTCGTCAGGAACAGAGAGGGTGTTTACCGAGATTGACTACTGGGGTCATTCAAGCGGTTACCTATTCAGAATGTCGAAGCGAGTCAATACACCCGTTCTGGCAACTCCGGTAATGGAAGGTGTGAATATAACATTAAAGCCGGCCGGGGCGGTATTTCCCGCATCTTCCGATGCCTCTTCAGTTCACCGCTACTCGGAGCAGGGCCGTAGCGGGGTGAAGCTGTTCCTAAGCTGGGATCTCGGGCCCCTTGCGGAGATGCTCTTGAGACTTGCCAAACAGTCCTTTCCCGTGGAAAGTATCAATGTGGAGAGATTATCCCGGGAGATAGAAGATCTCTCTCTTACGGAACCGTGGTTTCTCGATACGGACTATCTTGCATCGAAACTGCTTTCCGGGAAATTCAGGGTGACCTACATAAGGGAGAGGGCACTCTTTTCAGAAGAGTTTATTCCGGGAAGAGGGGACTGGTTTTTCAACCTTCCCTCGTCGCCTGTTTTCTCTGTAGAGGACGGGGACAGCTTCACCTGGGAACTTTCTGAGGGATTCTACTATCTTTCAAATCTCAGCCTTTCCTCTTTCTATTCGGTCTTCATAGATTCGGAAGGAAATCTCAGCTTAGAGAAAGAGAGGTTTTGAAAAAGTCAGCTCTTCGACATTGATACTCGCCGCCTCGCCACTCCCCTTGGAATCGTAGGTAATGAGAAAATCATTTTCAAGTCTCGCTCCACCCAGTTCCGGGTCGTATAGTCCGGGCTCTATCGTTATCACACTTCCCTCTCTGAACTTGGGCGATTCTTCGCCGGAATTTGATTTTCCCCTCCGGCTGGTTGAGATCAAGGGGAGCTCATGGGCATCGAGCCCTATGCCGTGCCCTAGGGAGTGGGGCATGGTGAGCCCGGATGCTTCGAAGTAACTGTCTATGGAGGCTGCCAGTTCACCAATCGCAGGATTCTCCTTTAGCTTCTCCAGGGCCAACCGGTAGGCACCGGTTACTCTGTCAAGGAGATCCCTCTGTTTGGCCTGGATCTGCCCTATGGCAATGGGCAGGGTTACATCGGATGTGTAGCCTCCGTATTTGAAACCGAAGTCTATTACTGCAAGGCCCCTCGTAAAAAAGTTGGTATTCGAGTATTCAGGATAAGGATGTATCTCGTGGCTCCTTGCCGAAGAGGCAACGAGGCTTTCAAAGCCCGTACCTTCACTTCCCAGCTTCCTTCCTGTTCTTTCTATGAATAGGGCAACATCGATCTCGGTTGTTCCGGATTTTTTTGCATATCCTTCCTTTAGAAATCTGTAAAGGATTTCCAGGGTTTCATTGGTAATTTCGCATGCCTTTTTAAGAAGTGTTCTCTCATGACTGTCCTTGCTCTCCCTCAGCCTGCCTATAAAGTTATCGATACCTTCTTCCCTGCAGACAAAGTTAATGCCCCTATAACTCTCCTTGAGTTCCGTAACCAAAGGGAAGGATAGGAGGGAGGATAGTTCCACGGTAATTTTGCCCGAGGGAAGGATCAGTTCCTCAACGATTCTCTTGAGGTTCCTCTCGAAGTTACCCAGTGGCAGTATCTGATCTGCACTGGCATGCTTCGTTGCAAGATTTATATCCCATGGTATGAGTGTAGCTTCATGGGCGGATGAGAGAATCAGCACGCAGTCAGAGGGATGACCGGTGAGGTACGTCGTCGATTTGTTCCTGCTTTTCTCATTGTCACTGAGGATGGCATACTCTATCCCCCCGGATTCAAGATACGAGTAAACCCTTTCACGTCTTTCCCTGTAGATGGAATCAGGATTTGACAACTATGTTGACCAGCTTTCCCGGTACGGTGATGATTTTAACAATTTCTTTTCCGTCGAGCAGACTCTTTATTCTCTGGTTTTCCAGAGCCTTGGCTTGGAGTTCCTCCTTGGATATATCTGCAGGAAGTTCTTCCCTGGCCCTTATCTTCCCGTTTATCTGAAAAACAACGGTGACTGTCTCGTCTACTGTCAACTCTTCCTTCCAGGATGGCCATTTTTCGTACGCGATGGAGGGCTTTTTCCCAAGTTTCTCCCAGAGTTCCTCTGCAAGATGCGGTGCATAGGGCGAGAGGATGAGTACAAAGGGATTCCAGAGTTTTCTGTAGAGTTTCTCCTCTCTGTGCAGCTCTCCTATGAATATCATCATCTGTGCTATGGCAGTGTTGAACTCCAGCCTGGAGGTATCCTTGGTCACCTTCTTTATCGTCTTGTGAAGCAGCTTGGTAAGCCTTTCGGGCGGCTCTTCATCGGTCATTTCCTTCTCCGAAACCTTCCAGAGCCTGTCGAGAAAGCGCTTTACGCCCGCGATTCCCCTGGTGGACCATGGTTTTGATACCTTCAAGGGGCCCATGAACATCTCGTACATCCTCATGGCATCGGCACCGTAGCTCTCTATCACATCGTCGGGATTTATCACGTTTCCGAGAGACTTGGACATCTTTACGCCGCCCTCGCCAAGGATCATTCCCTGGTTGATGAGGCGCATGAAGGGCTCATCGGTGTTTACGTAGCCTATGTCGTAGAGAAACTTGTGCCAGAATCTTGCATAGAGCAGGTGGAGTACCGCATGCTCGGCACCTCCCACGTAGAGGTCAACGGGCATCCAGTATTCGATTTTCTCCCTGTCGGCAAATGCCCTGTCGTTGTGTGGATCGAGGTACCGAAGGTAGTACCAGCAGGAGCCTGCCCACTGAGGCATCGTGTTGGTTTCCCTCTTTGCAGGAGCGCCGCATTTAGGGCATTTGGTATTTACCCAGTCGGTAATAGCTGCCAGTGGAGATTCTCCCGTTCCAGTCGGTTTGTAGCTCTTTACCTCGGGAAGCTCCAGCGGAAGCTCCTCGTATGGTACGGGGACATTGCCACATTTTTCACAGTGTACAATCGGTATCGGTTCACCCCAGTACCTCTGGCGGGAGAATATCCAATCCCTGAGTTTGTAATTTACCGCAAATTCTCCCATGCCTTTTTCCTGTAGCCACTTCACTATCCTTTTCTTGAACTCCGGTGTCTTGAGGCCATTGAAATCCCCCGAGTTTACGGCGATGCCGTCTCCGGTAAAAGCCTCTTTCAACTCGTAGAGACTCCCGTCTTCGGATACCACCTGAATGATTGGCAGATTGAATTTCTTTGCAAATTCGAAGTCCCTCTCGTCGTGTGCAGGTACAGCCATTATTGCACCGGTACCGTAGGAAATAAGTATGTAATCCGAAATCCAAATGGGAATTCTCTCACCGTTTACCGGGTTTATGGCATAACCTCCGGTAAAAACACCGGTCTTTTCCTTTGCAAGGTCTGTTCTTTCAAGGTCGGATTTTAACTTCGCCTGATAACGGTACTCTTCCACCTCCCTTCTGTGTTCCTCGGTGGTTACACTTGAAACGAGGGGGTGTTCCGGTGCCAGGACCATGTATGTTGCGCCGAACAGGGTATCGGGACGTGTCGTGAATACCTCTATATACCCGTCACCATCGGCCAGGGGAAATTTGACATTTGCCCCTTCACTCCTTCCTATCCAGTTTCTCTGCATCAGTTTAATAGATTCCGGCCAATCGAGTTTGTCCAGGTCGGAGAGGAGCCTCTCGGCATATGCCGTTATCCTTAGTATCCATTGGCGTACATCCTTCCTTACCACCTGTGTGTGGCAACGTTCGCATTTACCGTCCTTCACCTCTTCGTTTGCCAGTCCTGTCTTACACGAGGGACACCAGTTGATAGGTACTTCAGCTTCGTAAGCAAGTCCCTTTTCCCACATCTTAAGAAATATCCACTGAGTCCACTTGTAGTACTCCGGTTCGTGTGTGGAAATCTTTCTGTCCCAGTCGTAAGAGAAACCCAGGGCCTTTATCTGTTTTTCGAATCGCTCGATATTCTTTTCGGTGGAGATCTTGGGGTGAGTACCTGTTTTTATTGCATAATTTTCCGCAGGAAGTCCGAAAGAATCAAAACCCATGGGGTGTAATACATGGTAGCCCTGCATCCTGAGGTACCGGGAATAGATATCCGTTGCCGTGTATCCTTCGGGATGACCTACATGAAGTCCGGCAGATGAAGGATATGGAAACATGTCCAGTATGTACTGCCGCTTGTCTCTCGGTACCGATTTATCCTCATTCACCTTGAAGGTCTTGTTTTCCTCCCAGAATTTCTGCCATTTCTTTTCAATTTCTTTGAATGGATAACCTTTCATATTTACCTTCTCCCCTATCTCATGGCCTCGTTCTCTTTCTGTCCCTCGGAAAGAGGGATGCTTCCTTTACATTTGCAAGGCCCAGTATCTTCTGAGTAAGTCTTTCCAGCCCTATTGCAAAACCTCCGTGTGGCGGACATCCGTATTTGAATATCTGAAGATAGTCGGAAAGGTCCTCCGCTTTCAGGTGAAATCTTTCTATGCTTTCCAGTAGCATGTCATACTCATTTATCCTTCTTCCTCCCGTGGTTATTTCAAGGCCACGAAAGAGGAGGTCGAAGGACCTGGTCTTGTGGTTCTCAATCGGGTATGTGTAGAAGGGCCTCTTTCTCCTGGGGAAGGCATAGACGAAAACAGCTTCTATTCCGTGTTCCTCCAATGCCCATTGACAGAGGATCCTCTCTCCCTCCGGGTTTATCTCGAATACCCTGCTTCCCGTTTTTTTCCCTATGATTTCTTTTGCCTCGTCATGGGTGATCCGTGGTATTCGGTTCAGTTCTTCCTCGTTGGGAACTTCTGCCTTCCACTGGGAAAGCTCATCTTCGTTGTCCCTTCTGATACCGTTGAATATAGTTTTTAGTATTCTCACCTCGAGATCCATAAGGTCGTGTTCCGTATCTATAAATGCCATCTCGACATCCAGGGATACATATTCGTTCAAATGTCTCGGCGTATCATGCTTTTCTGCCCTGTATGCTGCCCCGATTTCAAAGACCCTCTCGAGACCCGATGAAACCATTGCCTGTTTGTAGAACTGGGGTGACTGTGCCAGATAAACCTTTGTATCGAAGTATTGAACGGGGAAGAGGCCTGTGCCTCCTTCTGTCCCCGTACCAATGAGTTTAGATGTCTTTATCTCGGTGAAATCCTCACTTCTCATGTGCCGGGCAAAGTATTTCAGTATATTGGACTGTAATTTGAATATTGAAAGTATCTTTGGATTTCGCAGAGAAATGATCCTGTTGTCCAGTATTGCATCAAGGCCAAGATTCTTGGGGTCCTGGTTGACCGGCACAGGGAGGTCATGTGCAGCTCTGGAAAGTACTTCGACCCGGGAAATGAGTACCTCGACACCACCGGGGGCCTTGTCATTTTTTTTGACCTGCCCTTCTGCCTTGATTACTGATTCTACGGTTACATCCGGTTTCTCCTCTGTTACCAGTTGAACCATTCCGCTCCTGTCCCGCAGAATGATGAAGGTTATCTTTCCAAGGTCTCGTATTCTATGGACCCAGCCCAGCAGAGTTATTCCCTCCCCTATGTGATCTTTTACTTCAGAAGCCAGTATACGCACCTGTGTCCTCCATGATCTTTACTATTTCTTCTTCGGATTGTGATAGTATATACGAAGCAATGAGTCGCGTATATACGGATTCTGTGGTAAGGGCTCCCATAGGGATTGCTCCCTCTTTCCACAGCTCATGAGAAGTTATGTAACGTGAGAAATCGATGTTCTGTCGTTGTTGAGAGGTGCAGTAGAAATTTATTCCCCTTTCCTTTCCCACGTTGAATGCTTTCCTGAGGGAGAATGGTGATTCTCTGAGATTTGCAGTTCCGGTATCGTATACTTCCAGTATGAAGTGCCGTATGCCCGCATCCATCAGTCGTATCAATGTATCCCCTTTAAGCCCCGGGTATACCTTTATGATAAAGCTCCTCTCCTGGGCTTCTCTTATCTTCCCAAGAAGTGTATCCCTGGAAAAGTTCTCAGTTGAAAGGTAAGAAGTCATTCCCTTTGCACTGAAAACGGGCTTTTCAAGGTTCCAGTTTGTAAATCCATTGGTTCCGATTCTTTCGAACTTGAGATTCAGGGGTGAGAGTATTTTTCCGTCGAGATATACATAGATGCCCTCCCCCAGAGTGGCTATCTTTGAAATGGCTCCGCTTAAGTTTTCGAAGGCCTCTCCTCGAATGTCTTCCTTTGTTGCAGGGGGTTGATACGAAGCCGTAAAAACGATGGGGATTCCCGGTGAAGGGAAAAGCCAGAAAATCAATGATGCGGTGTATGAAAGTGTGTCCGTTCCGTGAGCAATTACGATTCCGTTGGTATCCCCTTTCTGAATGTGATTGGCTATGGTGGAAATTAGAACTGCCCAGTCTTCGGGGTTTATCTCTTCGCTGAGAATACGATTCACGGAAAATTCCTCTATCTTTATCTTTCCGTTGAAACTGGTTTTTTCCTTTATCCGACTGATCAGTTTTGCAGGATCACCGGGAAGTATAGTACCGTCTTCCGATACCTCTCCGGTAATGGCTCCTCCCATTGAAATCACTCGAACAAGTGTAAATGCAAATTCTTCCCTTATCACTTCCTGCAGTATTCCGGGTTCGACCCTCCCCGCTGTCTCCTTCATTATGAGGCCAATGAGGTACTGAACCGGTTTCGTTTCCCCGCTCCGTATCTGTTTGACGATTTCAGGGTTTTTATCGGCAACCTCTTTGAGAATCTTCCTGATCTCTGACCTGTCAGTTATCTGTTCCCAGCCATTTTTCTCTATTATTTCGTCAGGAGACCTGTTCTCTTCGAATATTGACTGTAGAACCTGCTTTGCAATCTTTCCGTGGATTTTTCTGGCAGATAGAAGTTCCAGGAGTCTGGCAAACCTCTTTGCCTTAAGAGGAGAATCGGAGATTGATAGCTGGTACTTGTTCAGCATCTTCTGAACATCAGAGGCAAGCCAGATTGCAGCCACCCTCGGATCCGCACCCATGTTTACAGTCTCCTCAAAAAAATCTGCCGTTTCTTTCTCTTCACAGATAAAGTCAGCCTGAAGCTTTGAAAGGCCATATTTCTCCATTAGACGTTTTTTTCTCTCTTCGGGAAGTTCTACGAGCCTTTCCTTCACCTCTTTGAGGAAGTTCTCATCCGGTCTGAATGGAGGCAGATCAGGATCGGGGAAGTACCTGTAGTCCGATTCACTCTCTTTGACCCTCATGCTTTCCGTCAGGTCCCTGTTTTCGTTCCACAGTCTTGTTTCCTGGGTTACACTCCCACCACGTTCCAGTATCTCGGTCTGTCTCTCTATCTCGAAATTCAATGCCTTTCTCACGAATTTGAAGGAATTGAGGTTTTTAATCTCGACCTTGCTGCCAAGTCCCTTGCCACGGAGATTTACAGAGACATTTGCATCACACCTTAAAGAGCCCTCTTCCATGTTCCCGTCACATACACCGAGATACCGCACTATCCTTCTGAAATTCTGGAGGAATGCCTCTGCCTCTTCACCCACTTCGAGGTCTGGCATGGTAACAATTTCCAGCAGGGGAGTTCCGGCCCTGTTGAAGTCGAGAAGGGATATGTCGCCGGCATGTATCATTTTTCCGGCATCCTCCTCCAGGTGTACTTCCCTTATCCTTACCCGCTTCTTCTGCTGCCTGTATTCGAGATCCAGGTATCCATTCCTCCCGACGGGAGACCTGAACTGTGAGATTTGGTAATTTTTGGGCAGGTCGGGGTAGAAGTAATTCTTTCTCTCAAAGATTGCATATTCGTTTGGCTCACAATTCAGTGCCATGGCAACGACATATGCCATTCTGATTGCCTCTTCGTTCAAAGCCGGAAGTACACCGGGGTAACCCATGCAGACAGGACAGATATTTGTGTTTGGCTCATCCCCGAAGGATGCTTTGCAACCGCAGAATACCTTCGTTTCGGTGAGTAGTTGAATATGGATTTCAAGTCCGATAAAAGATTGAAACATAACGAATTATTCCCCCTTCCCTATCGGACTTCCCAGGTGCCTGGATGGTATTGGAACAGGAAAGATATTACCGTATAATCTTGCAGCTTCCAGGATTCTTCTCTCTTCGAAGGGTGGTGCCATAAGTTGCATACCGATTGGCAGCCCCGAGCTTAAGGAAATGGGAAAAGACAGGGCAGGTAAACCGGTAAGGTTAGCCGTACATGTAAAGATATCTGCAAGTTTTTGGGAGAACGGATCCATCTCGCTGTTTTCGAATTCGAAGGGAAGCCTGGGGTAAACCGGCATCATAATGAGATCAACATCTTTGAAAGCCCGGCTGAAGTCGTTTCTTATTGCCGTTCTTATCTTCTGAGCCCTTATGTAGTACTGTTCCTGGAAACCGGACCTCAATACGTATGTCCCGAGGAGTATTCTTAGCTTTACCTCCTCGCCAAAGCCCTTTTCACGGGAGAGAAGCATAAGTTCTTCCGGGTTCTCGGCAGAAAAATCTCTGTAGCCGTACCTTATTCCGTCGAATCTGGCGAGGTTTGCGCTTGCCTCGGCGGTAGCAATAACATAGTAGGCTGAGACAACGTACTCGAGGGTAGGAATCCTTATCTTCCTGATGTCAAAGCCTGATTTCCTGAAATTTACGAGACTTTCCTCCATGGATTTTCGAATTTCAGAGTCTATGTCGACGTTTTCCAGTTCTTCCGGTATTCCTATTGTTTTTTTTCTATTCTCCTTGCCGGATTTCTCTTTACCGGATTCACCGGAATCAGGGGAAAGGGATGACTGGTCCATTACATCCTCCCCTTTTATCGTCTCAAAAACTCTCTCTAAAGTGTCAATTTCCCTTGCCAGAATACCTATTACCTCGAGGGAAGATGCATAGGCCACGAGCCCGTACCTGGAGACGGAGCCGTAAGTAGGCTTTAAACCGTAGACACCGCAGAAAGAGGCGGGTTGCCTTACAGAACCTCCGGTGTCACTTCCCAGGGCAAACGGAACCATTCCGGCAGCTACCGAAGCTGCAGAGCCTCCGCTGGAACCTCCGGGAACCACAGCCAGGTTCCACGGGTTTCTCGTATTGAAGAAGGCTGAATTTTCAGTGGATGAGCCCATTCCGAATTCATCGAGGTTGGTCTTTCCGGCGACGAATGCTCCCTCGGCTATCAGTTTTTCTACGGCAGTTGCATTGTACGTAGAGGTAAATTCCTTTAAAATTTCGGAGCCACAGGTTAGTTTAAAGGACTTTACCGCAATATTATCCTTTACGGCAAAGGGAATTCCTTCAAGCATTCCTTCTCTGCCGGTTCTACCGGAATCTGTCAACTTTCTGCCCAGATCGGGATCAAACTGGATGAAGCTTTTTATTTCCTCGTCGAGTTCTGAAACTTCTCTCTTCCATCTTTCATATTCAGTATCATTACTGGTGATACCTTTCCAATTAGTCATGTTCTGTTCCTTGTTATTCTTTATCAGAGAACATTTGGCGTGACGATGAAACGATCTTCCAGCTCCGGTGCGTTATCCAGGATGGCACCGGTATCCGTGTTCTCTGCTGTAATATCGGGTCTCAACTTGTTGTTCTTCAGAAGGGCATGTGTTGTCGGTTCGAGATTGGTGACATCGATTTCTTTCATCTTTTCAAAGTACTCGAGCATTCTGGAAATTGCCTTTTCCAGTTTGTCTGCTTCGTCTTCATTTAAACTGAGTCTGGCCATGTATGCTGTGGTATAAATTTCCCTCTTTTCCATGTGGGTGTCATTAAACACGGTAGTTCTTTATGTGTCAAGATATTAATAAAAAACTTGACCGGAGTGCGAGAGGCTCTTTATATTGTTATTTAAAGCAATACCAAAATCAAGAGAGGTCCGTAGGGAATCACCAGCTAGAACCAATTTGGGGGGATTATACAATTTTTTTAAAAAAAATTGACTCCCAGTACAACAATGATAGAATGGTTATTACTCAATGAAAAAAATCATTTAAAAGGAAGTATCAGTGGCCAAGAGGGAGTTTCCTAAGATACACTTCTACGATCAGGACCTCGTCGACATGTATGATTCCACATGGCAGTGGTTGGAAAATTTCTGGAAAAAGGGCACCAATGAAAATGGTTTTCAGTCGAAGTATTTCAGCTATCCTGATAGTGACAGGATAAATCAGTTTGAATCGTGCTTTGCCACCTTTTTCCTCGTTTACAGTAACAGAAATTATCCTGTTGTTTCCCTGTTGGATAATTTCTATTCCAAACAGGAACCAAGCGGAGCCATTCGCGGCGAGTACAGCGAGATCGATGGTTCACCGATACTCACCGATGAAAACCCTTCCGGAATCCTGCCTCCTCTCTTTTCATGGGCGGAGTTCAATATTTACCACAAGCTCGGAATGAAGAAGCGAGTAAAAGAGGTAATGCCTGTCCTTGAAAGATATTTTTCATGGATAGAAAAGAATTTCAGGAAAGAAAATGGTCTCTACTCGGTTCCCCCTACAGCCACAATGATGGGTAATTCACCGAGAGAAAATGTGGTTTACCCTATAGACTTCAACAGCCAGATGGCGATTAATGCACTCTACATGTCTGCCCTCGGAGACATACTCAATGACAAGGAGATAAGCTACAGGTACAAACGGGCTTTTTTCTCTGTGAAAACAAGAATAAATTCCATGATGTGGAACAGGGATGACAGGTTTTACTATGACCTCGACGAAAATGGTGAACAGGTAAAGATAAAAACCATAGCTTCTTTCTGGACACTACTTGCTGAAATACCCAATGAGGATAGGGCAGAGGGAATGATCGCCCATCTGGAAAATCATGAAGAATTTGCAGTGGACAATCCTTTTCCCACACTGGCGGCAGATGAAGAGTTATATGACCGGATGGGTAACGGATACAGAGGCTCGGTATTCTCTCCCTTCAACTATATGGTCCTGAAGGGCTTGGAGAAGTACGGAAAGTACGAACTGGCCAGAGAATTTGCCATCAGGCATCTCTATGCGGTTCTCGATGGCCTCCATCCCGAGCAGGGCAAGGGAACACTCTGGGAGGCTTATGCTCCACAGCATGAGGGTCCTGCAAGGTGGGAGGGAAGGAAGGACTTTCCAAGACCCCTCTTTCTTACATATACGGCTCTTTCGACCATAACAATGATGATAGAGAATATCCTTGGTTTCTACATTTCTCTCCCAAGGAAGACCGTCGATTGGACAATCCCCACACTGGAGATAATGGGGATAGAGGATCTTGCCCTCAAGCGAAATCTGATAACGATACTGAGTAACAGAAGCGGGCGTGGTTGGGAGATAAGGCTTAAATCGGAGAAGTTGTACTACCTTACCGTGGATATAATAGATACCAAGAAAAAGACCCTCCCTATTCCTTCGGGAAAATGTTCCATACTGATAGACAAGCTGTAGGGTAAGACGGTAGCGGGTATTTTGCCTTTATATCTTGTTTCTGTTTTTCAGTGCCCTTGCCAGGGTAAGTGAATCGGTATACTCCAGATCACCCCCTACTGGAATGCCGAGTGCAAGCCGTGTAACCGCAACATTTGCCTTTTTAAGAAGTTCTGCTATGTACTGGGCCGTTGTCTCACCCTCGATCGTGGGATTCGTGGCAATAATAACCTCTTCTATCGGTTCCCTCTTAACTCGCTCGAGTAGTTCCCTTATCCTGAGGTTGCCGGGACCTATACCGTCTATAGGTGATATTGCACCCATCAGTACATGATACTTTCCGTGGTAAACATGCGTTGCCTCTATGGTCCCGATGTCCTTCGGGCTCTCTACTATGCATATCCTGTTCTTTTCCCTGGAAGGATCCGTACAGATATCACAGGGGTCTTGCTCTGTATAGTTTCCGCAGATACTGCAGCTCTTGATATTTCTCTTCATCTCGAGAATACTGTTTGCAAGAGTTTCAACGTATGAATGATCCGCCTGAAGCAGATAGTAAGCGATTCTCGATGCACTCTTTTTCCCTATGCCCGGGAGTTTCGAGAGGTTTGTTATCAGTAAGTCAAGTATATTCATGGTTCTGTTTTCATGGTTTTTCCGGTGTTGCCTTAACCTAAGAACCCGGGAGGCAAATTTAGGCCTCCGGTCAGCTCGGACAGCTCTTCCTGCAATTTTTCTTTTATTTTGATTGAGGCATCGGTAAATGCAGCAAGGACCAGATCCTCCAGCATGCCCACGTCGTTGGGGTCAACCACTTCGGGGGAAATATTGACCTTTGTTACTGTCATTTGCCCGTTCATTTCTACGGTTACCATGCCTCCCCCTGAAGAACCGGTTACACTTATATTTTTCAGTTTTTCCTGTATCTCTCCCATTTTCCCCTGGAGGGACTGAAACTGTTTTAAAAGATCAAATGGATTCATAATTCCCTGTTACTCTCCTTTCACTATTTCCCCTCTAAAGATTCTCTTTACCGTTTCTATTCTCTTGTCCAGTATGGTTTTGTCGACTTCACTCCTGGTACTGTCAAAAACTATCTCTACTCTGATCTCCCTTCCAAGCAACCGGTTTAAAACCTTTCCGATTAAATCTCTCTCTTTTTTCACCATCTCAGCGGGAAATCGGTCTTTTGTTGCATATACTATTTGCAAAGTATCACCGAAGAGCTTTCCCGATATGGCCTTTTCCAGTGCGGATGATACCGTGGGTTTTTCCTTCTTGATTGTCAGAGCGATCCTGTCGAGAATATCGGCATTTTCTTCTTCTAAATCTTCCTCCTTACCCTCGGCTCTCCCCTTGGAGGTATCGGAAGCAGTCAATATTTGACTCCGATTGAGTTGGCTTGCTTCTACAGAAGCTATCTTTGATATTTTCACTTTCATTTCTTCGATTTTCTCAAGGAGTTCACCGGGAGTTATCAATCCTTCTATCTGGATGATTTGTGACATGAGTAATTCCAATTCCATCCTCTGGTTCAAGGAAAACCTCAGGTTTCTGTACAATTTGAAGAGTTCCTCCAGTATCTTTTCAAGTTGTGAAGAGGAGTAACTGTTTCTTATCTCAGGAGGGAAACTTTCTGCTGTGAAACCGAGAACGGATTCCCGCTCTATTCCGCTCTTCAACAGGAGAAGGCTTCTGAAGTATTCTGAAAGGTCGATCACAAATTGTTCCACCGAAATACCACTGGAAAGTAGCTTGTCGAGGTAGTCGAACAGAGACTTTCTGTCTTTGTGGATGGCATAACCAAGGAGGGTGTTTATTTCATCGGCTCCGACCGTGCCGAGTGTATCCTTGATGTTTTTCATGGTAAGGTTACCGCCGGAGAAAGATACAACCTGGTCAAAAATTGTATAGGCATCCCGCAGGGAACCTGATGCTTCTTTCGCTATCCAGAAGAGAGCATCACCTTCATGTTTTATCCCTGTTTCTTCGACGAGTTCTTCCAGCTTGCCTTTAATTAAATCTATGGATATCTGTTTGAAATGGTACTGCTGACATCGAGATCTTATTGTCGGTGGAACCTTGTGGATTTCAGTCGTGGCGAAGATGAAGACTATATAGGGAGGTGGCTCCTCGATCGTCTTCAGAAGGGCATTGAAAGCGCTGTTGGAGAGCATATGAACTTCATCGATAATGTATATCTTGTACCTGGAGCTGTTCGGGGGAAATAGAACCTCGTCCTTGATCTCCCTGATATCATTTACACCGGTGTTGGAAGCCCCATCTATCTCTATCACATCGAGAGAGATACCTCTGGTGATTTCGGTGCAGGAACTGCACTTCCCGCATGGTATGGTAGTGGGGCCCTTTTCACAGTTCAAGGATTTTGCCAGTATCCTCGCTGCCGATGTCTTTCCCACACCCCTCGGGCCTGCAAAGAGATAGGCATGGGCAATCTTACCCTGTTCGATCGAATTTTTTAATGTCGATACTACAAAATCCTGACCGACCAGTTCATCGAAAGTTTGAGGTCTCTTTCTTGTCGCTGTAACTTCATACGTCATGATTTAAAATCCCTCTAGCGGGGCTAAGCGTTTTACGTCTCACCGACATTTCACTTACCGTTGCTACCTCCCGGTCCTGGCGGGGTTGGGTGAATGCCGATAGCGTAATGCCCAGCCCCATAGCTAAAGGGAAGAGCGGAGAGAGCGGGATTCGAACCCGCGGTACCCTGTTGGAGTACACACGCTTTCCAAGCGTGCACCTTCGGCCTCTCGGTCATCTCTCCATGGCCAAAAACTCTTCTTTGCCCTCTTTTACAGATATATGTCAAGACGGAGAGAGTGGGATTCGAACCCACGGAGCCTGAAGACAGGCTCAACGGATTTCGAGTCCGCCCGATTCAACCGCTCTCGCATCTCTCCTCTAAGCAATAGCGTGCCCAAGAGGATTCGAACCTCCGACCTTTAGATCCGCAATCTAATGCTCTATCCAGCTGAGCTATGGGCACACAGTACGGAGAGGGTGGGATTCGAACCCACGGTACCCGTAATGAGTACAACTCCTTAGCAGGGAGCCCGATTCGGCCGCTCTCGCACCTCTCCTCTGTATATCTGTATATCGCGATACGGAGAGGGAGGGATTCGAACCCCCGGAACCTTTCGGTTCAACGGTTTTCAAGACCGCCTCCTTAAACCGCTCGGACACCTCTCCGTTTGCCTTGTAACCATTTAAAAGAACTTCTTCTGTGACTTCCTTTGTCTGAAGTATTCAATTTCGTCTATTACTGAGGCGTAATAAACTATAATAACGTATAATCTATTTGTCAACAAATCTGTTTCATAAGAGTGCACAGATAAGAGGTTGAGGGCTCCAAGGTATTTAGTTGTGTGGCAGACGGCCAAAGGATTCCTGCAAGCTTGACAAAAAGAAATCTATAAAACAAACTTGACTGATCATATATCTAGATTAGGAAGGAAATAATGGGTGAACTTGAAATTTTCGAAAAGAAACCGCTGGGTGGTATCAGTCTTAAGGAATTGATAAATCAACTTGCTGAAAACGGGGAAGCTGAGGCGGAGAAATTTCTTGCCGGTCAGGTAGATAACATAAAACCGCGGGGAATCAAACTACCCGAAGATCATGTCGTTCTAATGCTTGGTGGCTCCAATGGGATACTAAGGGCAGTTGCTATTCAGCTTCTCTTCGGAGAGGGAATTCCCGTGTATGGAGTGCACTACGACAGGCCGAGGATGCAGATAGGCCATTACCATGTACAGGCAATGAAACGAAAGGCAGAAGAGGTTGGCATTGATACCAGGTGGTGGAATAGGGATGCCACCAATCCCGAGGTAATCAAGGAGGTCATCGAAATTATAAGAAAGAGGTACAGTGTTGTGCACCTGATTAATGGCATTGCCGCAGGGGCGACAAAACGCTACGAGAAGTACGGTGAGATTTTCATAAAGGACCTCGATGTTAGATTTCATCCGATTCTGCAGGTCCCTGACTTCAGCAAGATTGAAAATATAAGAAGACTAGGGCTGGTTAAAGTGGAAACTGCCACTGATAAGGATATAGAGAGAACCAATAAATTCATGGGGACCTCCACTATGCTGTGGGCCGAACCGCTGGCAGAAGCAGGTCTCCTCAAGCCAGGGGAAAGTATTGTTGCTTTTACCGATTATGATTTCGAGAAGGATGATCCGGTGTACGGTATGGGGCCCCTTGCAGGTGCAAAGATACTTCAGAGAAAGAGCATGGCGGAAATCAGGGATAAGTATAAGGTTGATACGGTAAGGCTCTGCTACCCTGCAATGGATACAACTGCTCTGGGAGCAATCCCAGGGGGGGTACTCATGTTCGCTCTCTCGGCAGTCATCCTTAAAGAAAACAACTCATTCAAAAATCTGAAAGAGCTCGCATCGGAGACTGTCACGATGTTTGATGGCAATTTCGAGAATGGTGAATTGAGGATGGATAAGGAGTTCCAGAGATACCTTCCCGAATTTCATGAGAGATCTGAATTATTGAAACCCGATGAAATTCACGATGTATTCCTTCCCTTGACCGAGCTGGATCTCCCGTGATTCACCCTGCCATGAAACCCTATGGGATAGAACAGATAGGGTAGAGGAGGTTTCACAGTGAATCTCAGAGTTATATCCATGGCTCTCCTGCTTGGTATTTTGGAGCTTTCATCTATGAGAGCAGAAGGAGAATCCGAAATGAATATTGCCCCTTCAAAAATAGAAAGAGTAGTACTCTTTAACAGCGGTGTTGGGTATTTCGAGAGAAGTGGGAGTATAGAGGACGGTCAATTTTTAAAGCTCTACTTTAAAAGCGGGGATATCAATGATGTCTTAAAGAGTCTCGTCTTCCTCGAGGTGAAGGGTGGGCAGATAGAGAGAGTGGACTACCCTTCAAAATTGCCCCTGAAAGAGGTAATGGAGGGTTTGAAGGTTGATCTTACGGGAAACAGAAGTCTGTTTTCTCTGCTCGGCAGTCTCGGGGGCGAAGAAATAGAAATAGAGGCGGAGAAAGAATACAGGGGAAAAATAGTCGGTACAGAGAGGAGAAAGAGGGAGGGGGACAAGATTGCCTACCTGAATATACTGACAGGAGAGGGGCTTATCAGCAGGCCACTCGAGTCTATCAAGAGGATACGCTTCTTGAATCCTGAGGTAGAATCCCAATTCGAGCTGGCCTTGGAATTGATGGCAGAGGAACACAACGGGGAGAGAAAAGAGCTCGATTTCTATTTCAAGGGCAGGGGAAATGGAACCTACAGATTGGCCTATATGTTCGGAGTTCCCGTGTGGAAGATGAGCTACAGGCTCGTGTTGAATGATAAGGAAGAATCAATCATTCAGGGCTGGGCAATTGTGGAGAACACCACCGAGGATGACTGGAAGGATGTTTCTCTTTCTCTCGTTTCGGGAAACCCCGTTTCCTTTACAATGGATCTCTATACTCCTCGATTCGTCACAAGGCCGGAAGTGGAAATTCCTCTTCCCGGTGCAGTCAAACCTCAGCAGTACTCCGGTGCCATGGAAGAAGCCGAGGTTTCACCGGAACCGGTGGTAGGGGCCATATCAAAGAGTGCAGCGCCTATGGAGAAAAAGATGCTCTTGAGGAGTAAAGCTATTCAAGAGAGTAAAATGGACATCACGGGTGGAGTCGGTGTGGAAACGAAGGGTGAGGTTAAGGGAAATTTTTTCTCCTACACGTTGAAAGAACCGATAACCATCCCCGTTCATCGTTCTGCAATGGTACCGGTGATTCAGGGAAGAATAGGAGGAAAGAGACTAGTTGTTTATAACAGGAATGTACTTGAGAGCTATCCCCTTAATGGTTTCGAGATTGAAAACTCTACCGGGCTGTACCTTTCTGCAGGTCCAATAACGATTTTCGAAGATGGAACATACGGAGGTGATGCCAGGATAGACACCCTGGCACCTGGAGAAAAAAGATTGATAACATTCTCGGTAGATCATGATACGGAGATAGAAACGACCGCAAAGAGCTATCCACAGGCAATCGTATCCGTAAAGATTGTCCGAGGAATAATGGAGAGTACGCTGAAATTCCGAAGGTCCGTTCTTTACAGGATAATCAACAGGGGGAAGAAAGCCAAAAACCTGTTGATTGAAAAGGAGATCAATCCGGACTGGAAACTGGTAGAACCAGCCAAGCCCTATGAAAGGGCATCCGGGGAATACAGGTTTCTCCTTACTGTTGGAAATGCGGATTCTACCGACCACGTGAAATCCTTCGAGGTGATAGAAGAGAGGATAGCATCGAGGGAGATAGCCCTTATGAATACCAGTACATCGGATATCGATTTTCTCCTCAAGTCGGGTGAAATAGGCAGAGAAGTGAAGGAAGCACTGGAGAAATTCGGCAGATTGAAATCGGAGTTATCCGCTCTGGAGAAGGAATACAAGAAACTTGAAACCCGGTATGCCAGTCTTACCAAAGACCAGAGCAGAATCAGGAACAATATGAGGGCACTGGATAAGAACTCGAGCCTTTACAAGAGGTATGTCACGATTTTGAGCAAGCAGGAAGATGAAATAGAGAAGATTCTGGATGGCAAAGAGAAACTATTGGAATCGATAAAGGAAAAGAGAAAGGAAATCGAGGACTACCTCGCCTCTCTGAACATTCAGTGAGGCCTGTAAAACCTCTTCCCTATATCTATGATTGATTGCGATATGTATTGTACATCTTTTTCTGAAAGATCAGGATATATGGGAATGCTGATCGATCTCATGTATCTTCTGTAACTCGCGGGGAAATCCTCCGGTTTGAAAGAGTATCTCTTCCTGTAATAGGTCATCATGTGGAGGGGAATGAAATGAACCGAAACGCCAATCCCCCTTTTGAGCAGCTCATCTACGAACCTTTCCCTTGAAATTGATATCCTTTCAAGATTCAAAAGGATAACGAAGAGGTGCCATGCACTCTCATTGCTGTACCTGGGAAGTGTGAGGAAATCATATGGAGACAGTCTTTTTATATAGCTTCTGGCAATTTCCCTCCGTCTTTCAAGGAATCTTTTGGCCTTTTCAAGTTGAACAAGACCAATGGCTGCGGCAATATCCGTGAGGTTATACTTGTAACCGGGAGCAACGACATCGTACATCCACGAGGCCCGCCTATTCGTGTATCTCCGGAAAACATCTCTGTCTATTCCGTGAAGCCTCATCCTGAGGATTCTCCCGTAGATGTTATCATCGTCGGTAACTACCATTCCACCTTCGCCGGTTGTAATGGGTTTGGTAACATAGAAAGAGAATACACCTGCCTCTCCTATGGTGCCTGCAAATCTGTCTTCCTTTCCCGTTCTTACGGGAAAGGCATGTGCGGAATCTTCTATGACAGCGATACTATGTGCCCTTGCAATATCCATTATTCTGTCCATTTTGCATGGGTTGCCTGCAAAATGAACCGGTATTATTGCCTTTATTCTCCTGTTTTTCCTCGTTGTTTTATCCAGGATATCGACATCGATGTTTCCCGTCGACTCTTCTATGTCTACGAAGAGAGGTTCCGCATCGAGGTACCTTACGACTTCTGCCGTAGCTGCAAATGTGAATGGGCTTGTAATCACCTTGTCGCCTCTTCTTATACCAACAGCTTCGAGGGAAAGATGAAGTCCTGCAGTGGCAGAGTTCACTGCAATTGCATGCTTGCTTCCTACATACTCTCTGAATTGTCTTTCAAACTCGAGTGCTATATTCCCCGTGGTAAGCCAGTTTGATCTCAAAACCGATATTACGGCGTTCTCCTCCTCCTTTCCGAGAGAGGGTTTTGCAAAGGGTATGAAATCAGTATTCCGGTTCATTTCCGTTAAGACCTATGGTGGGAATCGCATCATGAAGAATCGTTCTCAAGAGCTTCCTGTTTCTGAAAGCCCTCGGATTGTCCCGATCCAGAAAGCATATTGGCCTTAATTTCTCTATAAGACCATTGAGGTTTCCGTTTATCATGCTGTTTCGCTTTAGCATCATTATCTTCTTGCTTTCTGTTGCATAGGGGATTTCACCTTCAGCCCAGAGGCTTTCCGTTAGTTTTTCACCCGGCCTAAGGCCCGTATAAACGAATTTGATGTCCCTTTCCGGTTCGAAACCATAGAACTTGACAATTTGCTCGGCAAGCTCCTTTATAGAAACCGGCTCACCCATGTCCAGTATGTAGAGTTCTCCTCCCTTGCCCGTTCCTCCGGCTTTAAGGACGAGGGAAGCAGCTTCCGGTATTGTCATGAAAAATCGTGTTGCTTCAGGATGAGTTATGGTAAGCGGTCCTCCCTTCCTTATCTGTTTCTGAAACAGGGGGAGAATACTCCCCGTGGAACCGAGAACATTGCCGAACCTCACCACGAGGTAGTTGTAACCGTTATGGCCTTCGTGTAGTACGATCTCTTCCGCTATGAGCTTTGAAGCACCGTATACATTTGTAGGATTTACCGCCTTGTCCGTTGAAATGAGGACGAATCTCTTTACTCCCGAACTCTTCGAGGCTTCAACAATATTCTTTGTTCCAAAGACATTGTTCTTTATTGCCTCCACGGGATTTGCTTCGAGAAGGGGAACGTGTTTGTGAGCTGCAGTGTGAAATACGACATCGGCTTTCAATCTCTCCAGTATGAAGAACATATAGTCCCTGTCCTGAAGTTCTCCTATGATTGGAACGATAGATGCCCTTTCACCTACACCTTCTTCCTGGAGTAGTTTGAGCTCTCTCTCTATTTCGTATATGCTGTTCTCCCCGTGGCCGAAGAGGTATAGCCTTTCGGCTCCTCCGGAGAGCAATTGTCTTGAAAGTTCACTTCCTATACTTCCCCCGGCACCCGTAACGAGTACCCTCTTGCCCCTCAGGTACTGAAGGCTCTTTCTTAAATCCACCTTTACGGGCCTCCTTGCGAGAAGGTCTTCCGGGTTGATTTCCCTGGTCTGTATGAGGTGTGCTTCGCCATGCAGTATCTGGGAGACTCTCGGAACGATTCTTATCTTCGAGAATTCAGCTTTTTTGAGTATGGAGTATATCCGCTTTATCTCTTCTTCCGTCGCACTGGGTATGGCTATTATCGCCTCGTCTGCAGGTGTGGTCTTTATTATCTCTACCACTGCCTCGAGCGGACCGAGGACAGGTATTCCCATTACCTTTTTCCCGATCTTCTCAGGATCATCATCGAGAAAGGCAACGACCCTGCCGAAAATGTTTTTCCGTTTTATCTCTGAGGCTATTGTACGGCCGGTGAAACCGGCACCTACTATATATATCCTGTTTCTGGAAGTCTCATCCATCATTATCAATTTTCGGTATCTCTCGATTTATTGTAAGTATTTTCACCCTTGCTCTCCGATAGTATCTCGAATGACAGGTCAACTGTAAAGACATTTTCATAGAGGTGCAACCGTACCTTGGCCCTTCCCTTTCTCTTGTTGATCTTTACTATCTTGCCTTCGAGTCCCTGGAGGGGGCCTGATATTACCCTCACCTTGCTATTTTCATCAAAGGTTACGAGTGACTGTTCAGCGATTTCTCCGAATCTTAAAAAATGTGAAACTATTTCAGAGTCTCTTCTGGAAAGAGGCTGAATGTCCCTGTTGTCTTTGAGGAATTTTATGAAACCCTTTGTATGCCTGATGGCCCCGATAAGTTCAATACTGAGTTTCTCTATATGAAGGAAAAGGTATCCAGGATAGATCGAAGAGAGATCTTTTCGCCATTTTCCCCTCTTCCTTATGCGCATCACCCGTCTTAGCCAGTATAGTTTTCCGCCCTTCTTCTCGATTATTTCGCGGGTAACTCTTGTAAAATATTCTTCTTTTCCGGTTTTTACCTGAATAGCATAGAACGATGCCATCTATCTCTTTCGGAGTCTCAGCATATTCTTTATCTCTTCCAGTTTTACCGATTCTACGGGATCCTTCTCTACCCTGTCGAAGTACTCCAGTATGAATGCTATGAAAATTGAAATGAAAAAGGCGGTTATCGTGAAAATAATGGATATCTTCGATCTGCTAGGGCCGGCCTTGACCTCGGGAACTTCAGCCTTCTCTATTATCTGGAATGTCTGAGAGGTGTCTGTTTCCTCGATCTTTGTTGTTTCGTACTGTTGCCTCAGCATACTGTATATCGTTTCTTGAATCGTGAGGTCTCTCTTTAGGTTAAGGAACTGGGCTGATACCGCAGGGAGCATCTCCTGGGGAATGGTCTCACCCGAAAACTCTTTGAATCCCTGTTTCAGCTCGCTAATGAGCTGGTTTGTCTTGTCTATCTCGTTTTTTAACCTGATAATCTGAGGGTTGTTGTCACCAAGGTACTCTTTCAGTGTTTGAAGCTGAATCTCTTTGCTGTAAACCTGGGATGTAAGGTCGGCGACCATCTTTATATGTTGTTCTGCCTGTGTGGTTATATCGACTATACCGTATTTCTTCTGAAAGGCCACCAGGTTGTCCTGGGCCTTTTTCAATTCCTTTTCTACGTCTTTTAGTCTCTCTTCCAGAAACTGCTTTTTCATTCTTACCTTTTCAAGTGTCAGGTCTTTGAAACGTTTTTCCAGGAGTTCAACTATTCTGTTTACCACTCTTGTTGCAAACTCAGGGTCTGTGTCCTTGTAGGAAATGGTTAGAATACTCGATTTCGAGTCGAATTCGACATCCAGAGATGCGGTAATTTTTTTTCTGGCTGTCGTTCTGGGATGTTCCGTTATGTTGTAGCGTTCCCTGAAGTTGAATTTCTCCGCTACCTGATCTTTTATTGTGTTTCCCTTAAGAAGGGCCTGTGCAAGTTCAGCACTGCTACTCCCACCGGCACCCACGCCAATGAGTCCTGCCAGTGAGCCCAGGTTGCTGGAGGAAAGCATCTGTGAAATTGCAGAGCTTCCCTCTGAAGCGCCCTTTACCAGAACCTGGACCTCGGGCTTGTAGTAGTTGGGGAGAAAATTCCACCTGGAGTTGGCGGGGAGTTTCAAGCTAAGAACAGAGATACCCAGAATGAATGCAGCCGCAAAGAGAGTCATCCCGATTATCAACCACCTTCTTTTCACCAGAACGGAGAGGAGGTCGAGCAGGGATATGGTATCTTCCTCTGCAATATAGTCTCTGTCGTCTTCTATTCTCTTCATGTCATCGGGTCCTCTGCTCATTGGAGTAGAAAATATCACTTATCAATGTAGTTTTCAAGTGTGTCCTCTATTTCCCATTTTACGGGATGATAGTACTCCTTTTCAAAATTGGGCAGTATCTCCACCCCTATGATGGAAGCATCACGTTGAGTTACATGCTGTAACAGTGCCAGTTCCTGAATCTCCCTGTACGAATAGTTGTTCCTTTCGTCTGTGGCCATGGCATTCAATGTGATTACGTAACTGTATTTGGATCTTTGAAGCGGATCGACCGAAACTATGTACCCCTTTGGGTAGGAGTAACCCTCCTCTTTCAATTCCTCTATGGCCTTTCTTACGACATACCCAACCGCTTCGTGCTCAAAGTGTTCGAATGCCCTGCTGTGCCTGTCGGGAGAAACTATCAACTCTGGCCTAAAACCCCTGATTATTTCCTTAACCTGTTCCACCACCCTTCTCTCCCCACCCCAGTCTTCTAGAATCCTGTCCAAGGGAAGAATCTCCGTTATTGAGTCGTAGGGATGATTTTTCAATCCCAGGCGGATATATGCCCTCGAGCCGAGAATAGAGAGGGCATCACGTGCCTCCAGTACTCTGACTGATGATAGTTCCCTGCCGTGCATTTTGTATGGTGGGTAGATATCACCTGTTGTACGATTGGGAAACTGATCCAGTCCGCTCTCTCCGTCAGTAAAGAGAACTGTGGCAATATTCTTGCCCTTTCTCGACGACTCGGCCATAAGGCACCCGAAATCTAACGATTCATCGTCGGGATGTGCATGAAAGAACAGTATGTCCGCTTTAAAGTATTCGATTCTCTCTCCGGGTCTGTACATTGCTGTTCTTACCGTCTCGAGTTTTCCTCTCTTAACCTTTGTTTCGATTTCAGTTCCGGTTGGAATCCGGTTCGCCCCTTGTCGGGAAGGTTTTCGAGGCGGGGGAAGTATAAGAAGGATCGAGGTAAGGAGGATAAAAACCCCCATGTATAGTATTATCAGGCCAATAGGAGCCTTTTTCACCAGAGTATACGCCGGTACCTCTTCTATGCCCCGGTAGAAGATCCTGTACGAGCCAAACCTGAAAAAGTTGCCGATTTTCAATTTCTTTTCTCTTCTTTCTACACCATCCACGATGAATGGCTGGGGTGATTTGAAGAAAACTTCTCTTCGGTTGAAATGAATGAAGCATGAAAGCTTCTTGACAGTTTTGCCCGGGTGGGAGAGGTAGAGATCCTCATCTCCAGCAGTTCCTATGGTGACGGGAGAGTTACTGAATTCCCTTGTCTCTCGTTTTCCCTCTGACGATACGATTTCCAGCTTCAGATGATACTCAACACCGCTTCTTTTTTTCTCTGTCCTGTAAGGTTTCAGGAATATGAGTATGGCTGCGAAGGAGAGTGGAAGGAGTACAAGGAGAGACAGAATCAGGATGAATGGAAAATATGAAAAATTGGAGGCTTTTATTCCTTTTTCAGTATTGAAGCTGCTTGGTTTGTCGGCAGAGGATAGTTCTTCTTTTCCCTTGATCCTCGTGATCAATTTCTCAGTATCGTTATACCTTGCGAGGAATAGATCGGAATGTTGTAGTGTTTTAAACGATTCAATGGACCTCTCTATTCTTTCGGTTAGGATTTTATTGGAGCCAGGAGGGAACCATAGGATGTATAAAGGATATCGGATTCCTCCGCTTTCTGTAAAGCTTATGAAATCGGCAAGATCGGGACTACTGTTACCCGTTTCCATGCAATCTGATATGAGAAGTATGTCCCTCTCTTTTCCCCTTGCCTTTTCCTTTAGATACCTCGAGGCAAACACAAGAGCCTTGTCTATTCTCGAGACCCCCCACGGTGAGAGGTCTCTTAGGGCATCATTTATCTTTTTAGATTCTCTGGTAAAAGCTACCTTTAGTTCAGGAGTATCAGAGCCGTCATCGGAGGATCCGAAGGTTACCAGCGCCCACTCGATTTTCTCCCTGCTGAAGCTCGAAGTTATTTTTCTGACCATTTCTTTGGCCATGTCGATTCTGCGCTCTCCGTTATCAGAAATTGGCAGATTCATGCTGAATGAAGAATCAAAGAGTATAACTATGCTTTTTTCAGCGGGGAGAGCCGATAAGGTAAGTATGAAGATTGCAAATGAGAAAAAAAACTTTTTCACGGATTTGATAATTTAGCATAAAGGAGAGTTTAAGTCCATGTTCAGGAATATATTGATTTTTTTGTTTCTCTTCACAGTTGCTGCTATCTCTGTTAGCGGAGAGGCACTCTTTCTCTACGTGGAAGAGAGAACCAACGGAGAGCCGGGTCCCTTTCCACCGCCTGTAAAGGAGGGTATATACAATGGTCTCTTTGAGAGGGATTTTATAGTTTTCGATTCGGGCGATAAGCAGACCTTCGATGTGGACTGGAAGGGGAGGCATTTTCTTCCCTTGATAGACATTGCAAAGAAGGGCGGGGCCGACTTTGTCGTTGCGCTCCTTGTTGATGCAAGGGAAGAGAGAGGGGCAGACGAAAAGATTACCGTTACGGTAAAGGCAAGCTACTATCTCGTCTCAGCCGAGAGCGGAAAGATTATAGAGAAGGGTGATATTACGGATGATAATGGAAATGAGGATGATGAAAGGAATCACGAAGCAGTTGGTTTCGATGTGGGGATGAAGATATCAGAGTTTATAGGCAGGTCAATCGACAAATATCTCAATCAACTCTGAATCGCCTCGGGGGGTTATGGTAAGGTCCACGCAATCAGGTGGAATGTAAAGGGAATCTCCCCTCTTCAATTCAAGATATCCATCTTCAAACGGAACCTCACAACTGCCATCTATCACCGTGACAGCTTCGAAATGGTTTTCACCACTGCTGTTGATACTGATATCCCTGTCGAATTCGTACCTGTTTATCGTAAAGTAGGGGCATGAAACTAGCGTAGAAAAATAGCCGTAATGTTTTTTTATCCTTGAAGGTTTACAGACTTCATTATGAAAGTCATAGTCTATCACATCGAGGGCTTTTTCTATGTGGAGTGGCCTTGGCTTACCATTGAAGCCCACCCGGTTCCAGTCGTAGAGCCTGTAAGTGGAGTCAGAGCTTTCCTGTACCTCCAGAAGAACTACACCCCCTAAAATGGCATGTACCGTTCCTGCCGGAACGAAGAGCACATCTCCTCTCTCGATGGATACATACCTGAGGTGCTCTTCCATTCTTCCCTCTTCGATTGATTTCCTAAGTTTTTCCCTTGTCGTTCCCTCTTTGAGTCCATAGATCAGTTGTGCATCCTCATCTGCGTGGAGTATGTACCAGGCCTCCGTTTTACCCCTGTCATTTTCATGAAACATGGCATATTCATCATCGGGATGCACCTGCACGGATAACATATTCGTTGCATCGATAAACTTGACCAGTATTGGAAGGTCCCTTATTCCCTTGGAAAGGATGCCTTCCCCCAGTAATTTTTCAGGATCACTTGCTATCAACCTGTCGAGGTAGGTGCCCTTGAAATCGCCTGTTGCTATTCTATTGATCCCATTTCGGTGAGTAGAAACTTCCCACGATTCGCCGTACTTTCCCGGAGGGAGTTTCTTGCCCAGAAGAGTTTCCAGCCTTCTGCCCCCCCATATCTTTTCCATCAGAACCGGTTCCAGAATAAATGGTTTGATTCTCTCCATGGAGTAATATTAACTTTACATCGAAGGAAAGTTCAATAAAATAATAGTCAGATATGAAAGATTTCCTTCCGATTATGGAATTTAGGAGATCTCTATGAGAAAGCTATCAGCCATTTTGCTTTTTTTCTCTTTTCTTGCCGTTATTTTTGCCGAAGAGGCATGGGAAGGCAATGCTGCCGTTGTCACAAGCGGTAGTGTAGTTGAAAAGGGGTTATTTGCCCTGTCCAATTCCTTTCCAAGATACTCCAAGATTGAAGTTGAGAATATAGAAACCGGAAAGAGTGTTACTGTTACAGTCATTGGCAGGATAGAAGGGGTATCCAATGTATTTATCCTTCTCTCGAGGGAGGCTGGAGACAAGATTGGGATAAACGGATCAGCCATAGCACCGGTGAAGGTGAAGATAAGTAATGAACCCGGGGTGGTTTCCGGCGGGTTGCCCGATGATCTTCCCTATAATCCTGATCCCGATATAAATCCGGCTGCAGGTGTTCCCATGGAAGAAGAAGGATTGGTAGAGGCGGTAAAGGCAACAGCCAAGGAGAAAGAGGGAAAGAAGCCGTCAGAGAAAGAGGCTGAAGAGAAAAGGCCGGTAGCAAAAGAAGTCACGAGCGAAAAAGTCGAAGAGAAGAAAAAGGAAGTGAAGAAAGAGGTCCATCCCGGTAAAAAAGCTGAGAAAAAGGTTATCGAGAAGCCAAAACTCAGCAGGGAGGAACTCGTTCTTAAAGCTCTGGAAGAACGAAAACCCCAGAAGAAACTTTTTCACCCGCCTGCCCGTTCCGGAAATGTCATTATAGTGGAGAAACCCGGAAAACCTAAGGGAGAGATTCCACAACTGAAGATCGAACAACTTCCGGAAACAGGGAGAGGAGAAAAGGCCGTACCCTCTGAAGAGTACATAGCAAGGCCCGAAAAGAGAGAAGCAGGTGAGGAAGCGCCCTTCACACTGCCCAACCTCGAGTCTCCCGAACTGGAGGAGTCCCGGGGAAAGATATCAGAGGGGAAGATGCCGGGAAAGGTCTTACAACCGGAAGTGAAGCCCGAGCCTTCCGAGGAGACTTCGGAAAAAGGTATTTCAACCCCCAGTCTGGAAAAGAGTGTGCCGGGGAAAACCCGGGTAACGGTAAAACTCGAAGCTACCACTCCCAAGCCACCACCTCCTTCCGGAACAGAGGAACCCTCACCACCGAAGGCGAAAGCAAAAAAAGAACAAAAAGAAAAGAAACCGGTGACGGAAGAGAGGGTCAGAGAAGAAAAAACGGCACCTCCAGAACTAAAGAGTGTCCCCTTGAAGAAAGGGGCATATTATCTTCAATTGGCGGCATACTACAGCGAGGCACTTGCAAACAAGTTGGCCGGGGATCTTTCGAAATCATACCCTGTAACAGTGTTGAGCACGAGAAAGAATGAGAGAATGATCTACCGTGTGCTTGTAGGCCCTCTGGGGAGTGATGAGAGCGGAGCCCTTTTGTATTGGTTCAGGTCGAAGGGATACAGGGATTCATTTCTAAGAAAGACGGATTGATAACTTCCGTATAAATCAATTTTCAAACATGAAGAGAGAAGAAGCAGATAGAAGAATAGGGGAACTTACCGAAAAGCTCTTACGTTACCAGTATGAGTACTATGTTTTGAGCAGACCCTCTGTTTCCGATTCCGAGTATGACAGGCTCTTTGATGAGCTCTTGAGACTGGAAGAGGAATTTCCCGATCTGAAAAGACCAAACTCGCCAACGGAGAGGGTGGGTTCCGATCTTACTCAGGAACTTCCCGAGGTAAGGCACACAATACCGGTTTTAAGTCTCGACAAGTGTTACAGTTATGCCGAGCTGGAAGAGTGGATAGAAAAGACGGAGAGAAACGCGGGAAGGCACTGCTCGTACTTCGTGGAAGAAAAGATAGACGGTGCATCGATTGTCCTTTACTACGAGAAGGGAATACTTTCACGTGCCGTTACCAGGGGTAACGGCCTTGTAGGTAACGATGTGACGGGAAATGTAAAAACAATAGGAAGCATTCCGCTACGTCTCTCGCAACCCTTGAATGTGGCAGCCAGGGGAGAAATATTCCTCCCTCTTCGGTACTTCGAAGAGATAAACAGGGAAATGGATATCCCCTATGCAAATCCGCGGAATCTCGCATCGGGGACGCTTAGAAGGGTAAAGAGTAGCGAGGTGGCAAAGGTACCCCTTGATATTTTTGTATATGAGGGGTTCTTCGAAGGACAACCTGGTACACACCTCGAAATACTCGAACTGCTGGAAAGTCTAGGTTTCAAACTCAACCCGCATATAGGTTTTTTTGCAAATGATGAGATTGTTTCTGAAGTTGCCTCCAGACATCCGAGCTGGCACTGCGGAGAGCTTTCTGAAATGGGTGCATTCATCGAAGAGAGAAGGGCTGCAAGAAGGGACCTTCCCTATGAGATAGACGGGTTGGTAGTTAAGGTGAGTGAAATTCCTGTTCGTGAGCATCTTGGTTACACCGGCCATCACCCCAGGTGGGCCATTGCCTATAAATTCGAGGCACCGGAGGGCCTTACTGTCGTGCATGACATAGATGTACAGGTGGGAAGAACGGGAAGGATTACCCCGGTTGCCAGGGTAAAGCCCGTAAAAATATCCGGTTCCACCATTTCCAATGTGACACTTCACAATCAGGAATACATAGACATGCTGGAACTTGCGATAGGGGATATGGTAGCTGTATCCAAGAGGGGAGACGTGATTCCCGCTGTTGAAAGGGTAGTTGAGAAGAATGAGGAGGGCAATACTACCTGGAAGATGCCCGAGAACTGTCCCTCTTGCGGAAGCAGGCTTGAAAAGATCGGTGCTCATCATTTTTGCAGGAATCCCGACTGTCCCGACCAGGTGAGGGGTCGCCTGAGGTTCTTCGTGGCCAGGGGACAGATGGATATAGAGAGCCTTGGACCTGAAACTCTCGATGTTCTAATTGAAAAGGGATGGGTAAGGGACATTCCGGATATCTATACCTTCGACCCGGAAAAACTCCTCGAACTTCCCGGTTTCGGGGAGAAAAAGGTGAAGCTGATAAGAGAGGGGATAGAGAAGAGTAAGAAAAAGCCCTTCAGAACCGTCCTGCAGGCGCTTGGGATTCCCGAGGTGGGAGGAAAGGTCATCGAACTGTTGATCGATGCCGGGTACAGGGATATCGGTTCCATAGTAGAACTTGCAAAACGTGGCGATGCCACACCACTTTTGAATATCCACGGAATCGGTGAGAAAACTGCAAGGACGATAATAGAAGAATTTTCCAAACCGGACGTCCTCGAGCGTATAGACAGGTTAAAGAGAGCAGGGTTGAATTTCAAGGAAGAGGAGGCAGAAGAAAAACTGTCGCAGAGCTTTGCCGGGCAAACCTGGTGTGTTACGGGGAGTTTCGAGCATTTCAAGCCGCGTGACCTTGCAATGGAAGAGGTGAAAAAGAGGGGTGGCAGGGTTACCTCTTCTGTCACTTCGAAGACGACCCACCTCCTTGCCGGTTCAAACCCTGGCAGTAAACTCGACAAGGCGGTAGCGCTGGGAGTGAAGATTGTAAGCGAGGAAGAGTTCTTGAAGATGTTGCAATCCTAAGTCGACGGGCGGTAAGAATCAATATAATTTTCAATATCCTTGACTCGAATCCTTTTAAAGGTCTACAGTATTATTAAATCTATAAAACGGAGGTAACATTTATGAAAAAGCTTGTCATCATTCTAGTAATGATGCTGGCTGTCGGCCTTGTTTTTGCCGGTGGTACAAAAGAAAAGGCAAAGGCTGGCGGGCCAAAGTACAAGATTGGTCTTGTCTTCGACATAGGAGGCAGGGGAGACAAGTCTTTCAACGATTCGGCGCATGCAGGGTTGGTGAAGATTGCCAAGCAGTATAAGGGTTATATAAAGGATGACCCGGACAATATCAATTTCGGAAGTGAGATAGAACTGAAGTACCTCGAGCCGAAGGCTGGAGGGCAGGATAGGGAGCAGCTTCTCAGGGTTCTTGCAGAGGATGGCTACGACCTGGTATACGGCATTGGTTTCATGTTCTCCGATCCGCTTGCAAAGGTGGCCAAGGACTTTCCAAATGTTCACTTTGCTATAGTCGACGGATACATCCCCGATTTGAATGAAAACAGCAATATCACATGCCTCCTCTTCAAGGAGCACGAGGGTTCATTCCTGGTAGGTGCAATTGCCGGACTTATGAACGACCATGGGAAAATCGGATTCATCGGTGGTATGGATATTCCTCTGATTCACAAGTTCGAGGGCGGCTTCATTGCAGGTGCAATATACGTAAATCCAGAGCTGCGCGATGAGTCGATGATACTCGCTCAGTACATCGGCAAGGATCCCTCTGCTTTCAAGGATGCCCCGGCTGCTTACAACATAGCAAGCAACATGTACAGGCAGGGTGCCACGATTATATATCATGCAGCAGGTGCTTCCGGTGACGGGCTGTTCCAGGCTGCAGAAGAGTTCAAGAAATTGGCAATCGGTGTCGATTCGGACCAGGGCTTAATCTATTCTACTGCGAAGGATGCAGCAACGAGAGCCAGGGGCAAGTACATTCTTACATCCATGATGAAGAGGGTCGACAATGCTGTATTCAAGACGGCACAGGAATTAATTGACAATGGCAAGGTCTCCGGTGGTTACCACTCCTTCGGATTGAAGGAAGATGGGGTTGGTTTTGCCCTTAACGATTACAACAAGGACAAGCTTGCACCGATTCTGGACAAGATAAATGCGATAAAGCAGAAGATAATAAGCGGCGAGATCGTCGTTCCTGACAGTGATACCAAGGTAAGGGCCTGGGCTGAAAAGACCCTGAAATAGTCATGTAACAGATACGGGCGGGGAAATCGGTTCTTTGGTTTTACGAAAGGATCGATACCCGCCTTTTATTTTATAGATTTTATAGACATTTTTTAGCGTCCATTTTGCAAAGAGGTGGTGTTATGAATGTTCCCCTCCTTGAAATGAAAGGAATTACAAAGCGTTTCCCCGGTGTTCTGGCAAACGATAGGGTTTCCTTCGACCTGTACGCAGGTGAGGTTCATGCACTTGTCGGAGAAAACGGTGCCGGGAAAACGACATTGATGAAGATCCTGTACGGACTTTATTCCCCGGATAGCGGGGAGATCTTCATTAATGGCGAGGGTATACATATAAAGAATCCCAGAGAAGCGATACACCATGGAATAGGTATGGTGCATCAGCATTTCATGCTCATCCCTCCCTTTACCGTTTTGGAGAACATAATAATCGGTGAGGAGAGTCACAGGGCTGGTATCCTTAAACTGGATGAGCCTGCAAATAAGATAAGAGAGATCATGGAGGACAATAATCTCATAGTAGAACTCGATGCGAGAATCGAAAATATTCCTGTCGGTCTTCAGCAGAGGGTCGAGATACTGAAGATTCTCTACAGGGGAGCCGAGATTCTGGTTTTCGACGAGCCTACCGCCGTGCTGACCCCCCAGGAGGTACATGAGCTTTTCAAGACCTTCAGGGAGATGAAGAAGAGGGGAAAGGGAATAATCTTCATAAGCCACAAGCTTGATGAGGTTCTGGAAATAGCTGACAGGATAACCGTAATAAGAAAAGGAAAGATCATAAGGACACTGGAGAGGAAGGAGGCAACAAAACCACTGATAGCCGAGCTCATGGTGGGAAAGCCCGTTCTTCTCGAGGTAAAGAAGCCCGAGGTGAAAGTGGGCGAAGTGGTGCTTGAGGTGAAGGACTTGAGGATAAAGAGCCCCAGGGGATACGATGTCGTTGCAGGTGTTGATTTCAACGTGAGAAGCGGGGAGGTTTACGGAATCGCAGGTGTAGAGGGGAACGGCCAGTCGGAGCTCGTGGAAGCCATAGCTGAAGATGTGCCTATCAAGAACGGTGACATAATCTTGATGGGGAAAAGCATCGTTAGATGGGATGTAAGGAGAAGGAGAGAGGCCGGTATTAGCCATATACCGGAGGACAGGCACAGGTACGGTCTCCTATTGCCCTTTTCGATAGCGGAAAATCTTACCCTTGGCATGCATTACAGGGAGCCCTTTGTCAACAGGCTCCAGGTAATGAACAGGAAGGCAATTCGTGATTTTGCAAAAGGAGTTATAGAGAAGTTTGATATAAGAACCCCATCGGAGATGACACCGGCACATGCACTTTCCGGAGGCAACCAGCAGAAGGTTATAGTTGCAAGGGAGTTGAGTGCCGAACCAAAGCTTCTCCTTGCCTCTCAGCCCACGAGAGGCGTGGATATTGGGGCCACGGAGTTCATACACAATCAGATTATGAATGCCAAGGGAGAAGGGAGGGCGGTACTCCTTGTTTCGGCCGATCTCGATGAGATAATGTCTCTCTCAGACAGGATAGGGGTGATCTACAAGGGAAGGATAATCAGGGAGTTTCAAAGGTCTGAAACGACGAAGGAAGAGATAGGTTTCTACATGATGGGAGAGAAGGAAGCGGAGAAAGAGGCAGGAGAGGGAGCATCGGGAGGAGGAGAGGAAAGAGCAGATAAGGCTGCAGATAAAGGAGGATCCGGGGATGAAGCTTGACAGGATAAAGATCGACAAGTACCGGCTCCTTGAAATCGTCTCTCCCGTTCTCGGTTTTCTAGCTTCTCTTGTTGTACTCGTTATAATAGTGGTCGCCGTAGGTGAAAGTCCTGTAAAAGCCTTTGTTGCGATATACAAGTTCAGCCTTAGTAAGAGTGCAAAGCTCGCCACCATTCTTTCCATGTCCATCCCGCTCTTCTTTGCGGGAATTGCAGTTGCATTTGCCTTTCAAGCCGGTGTTTTCAATATAGGAGTGGAGGGCCAGTATTTCTTCGGCGGCCTTATAGGAGCACTTGCCGGAATTTACTTCCACTTTCCGCCCTTCATTCACATTCCCGTCGTTATAATCTTCAGTATGCTTGGCGGAGCCCTATGGGCATTGATACCTGCCATACTGAAGGTAACGAAGAATGTCCATGAGGTCATTTCTACGATAATGTTCAATAGTATAGCCCTCGCTCTGCTGAACTATCTTGTAAATGATCCCCTGTCCGGTTTGGGCAAGGGTAAGAGTCTCGAACCGCAGACAGCAAAGATACAGTCCACTGCGCTCTTCGGTAAGATAAATGGCTTCTTCAGGTTGCTGGGATGGAATGTACCGGATTACGTTTACCTGGACTACAGCCTTATTGTTGCAATAATAATGGGAATCATAGTCTGGTTCGTTCTCTTTAGAATGAGGTACGGTTTCGAGATAAGGGCAGTGGGAACATCCCTCGATGTAGCCCGTTATGCAGGAATGAAGGTGAAGAGACTTCAGATAGCCGCCTTTCTCATAAGCGGGGCATTGGGAGGTCTCATAGGACTCCAGGAGATCTTTGCCATAAGGGGATACTATACTTACAACATTGCTTCCGGCCTTGGCTTCGACGGTATTGCAATTGCACTTATCGGGAGAAACTCCCCTCTGGGTGTCGTCTTTGCCTCCATCCTCTTTGCATTTCTGAAACAGGCAGGCTACGGGCTGCAGTTCTATACCTCGGTGCCCAACTCGGTTATATACGTAATAACGGGATTGATGATTCTCTTTATAGTGGTGATCAACGAAATAACGGCCGGTTACATAAAGGCACTGAGAAAAAAGGAGGCTCTCTGATGGGACAGAGCATGTTTATCTTCTTCCTCGTTAAGGGTCTTGAAATTTCGGCTCCCATTGCATTTGCGGCACTTGGGGCGGTTTTCTCTGAACGAAGCGGTGTGGTGAACATAGCACTGGAAGGGATAATGATAGTTACATCCTTCACAATAGTCTGGGCCTCGATAGCCCTGCAGAGCGTCTGGCTCGGCCTGTTTTTTGCTGTCATTGCAGGTTCCTTCATTGCGCTTATTCATGCAGTTGTCACAGTGACATTCAAAGTGGACCAGATTGTTTCCGGTGTTGCATTGAACATATTCGCATTCGGTCTTGCAAGGTTCCTTTCACAGAAGGTCTTCGGACAGGAAACGCAGACACCCACCAATCCATACCTCTTTCCCCAGCTTCTGGGAGTAAACTCTGTAGCTTTCTGGTTGATACCGATTGCCATCCTTGCATGGTTTGTTCTTTACAGAACAGTCTTTGGGTTGCGCTTAAGAACCGTCGGAGAGAATCCTGAGGCAGCGGATACACTTGGCCTCAATGTTTACGGCTTGAGGTATACAGGCGTGATAATTAGCGGTGCAATGTGCGGAATGTCGGCTGCAACACTCTTTCCCTCTCAGTGGATTTCAGGAATGACGGCGGGAAGAGGTTACATAGCTCTTGCTGCAATGATATTCGGAAGGTGGGATCCGATAGGAGCCGTTCTGGCCTCGCTCCTCTTCGGTTATGCGGATACATTCAGGATAATGTTCGAAACGAAAATTCCCATACCCAGCCAGTTCGTTCAGATGTTTCCCTATATACTTGCAGTCGTCGTTCTGGCAGGAATGGTCGGAAAGGCAAGGGCACCGGCCGCAGATGGAAAGCCCTATATAAAGGGAGAGGACTGAAGTATTATACTGACTGAAGTATTATACTGGAAGTTCGTCAGTCTTACGGAGAATCTTTCGGAAAGGTAAGTCCAAGGATAAGCAGGGTGATACCATCCATGAAAAGGCTTATTCCGATAAAGAGGCCTACGATAAGAATACTGCTGGTAGGCCATCCTGCTATGAGTATTATACCAAGTATCAATGAAACTATACTGTTGACCGCCAGCCAGAAGGTTCCGTTTAGTTCGCTTAATTCGAACATCATCGAAAAGCCGGCAAATGCATCAATCAAAAAGTATATCGCAAGCATTATTCCGATGACTGCGATGCCTGCTACCGGATAAATCAGGATGAGTATCCCAGTAACGGAAAGGAGAAAAGGTTTTAGCCATACCATCATACTCTTCTGATAGCTTAAGAATGCCTGATAGCCCGATACTATCCCGCTTAATATTAAAAGAAGGCCGACGAAGAAGGAAAGGGACAGTGAAATAACGGGTGGAATTGTTATGCCAATTAAACCTATAATGACAAGCACTATCCCTGCGAGGATAGAGTGTTTTCTGAAATTACGCATTAACATGAGTGTTATTATTGCACGACTTTTCCTATCTGTCCATAGGGTTGTCAATCGTTGTCAGTGGTTGTCAATGAGGAATTGTCAAACCTCCTGGAAACATCCCGATCTTGCAGAGAGGTATACAGCATCGACAATTCTCATGGAATGAATGCCACTCTCTCCTGAATTCTCGATGATTGGTTTATCTTCAATCAAAGCATCAACGAAGGCCTTAGCCTCTTCGAGGAAGAGGTCTCTCTTCTCGTAATCCAGCGGTACGAATCGGGCAGTATCTCCCTTGTTCTGCATCGGATCGTAGCCCGAATCTTCCTCTTTAAAGAGAACCTCCACACTGCCACCCGGGTCCTGTCCCATAGTTCCCTCTGTAAGGATTGCTCCCTTCGACCCGTATATTTCGAGGCGTGTCTTTGAGGCTTCGTCAGGTATATTGAAAAAGGTATCCACAGTTGCCTGGACGCCGGATTCGAACTGAAGAATCGTTGTTGCTGAGTCTTCTACCGGGTAGTTCTGCACCAGGTTGCCTGTCAGTGCTAAAACTTTATGTATGGGGCCCAGGAATGTTTCAAGGAGATCATAGAGGTGTGGGGCCATGTCTATCAATGAGCCTCCACCACCCAGATCAGGAATCTGACGCCATGCCCCCTCTATAGGCGGATACCAGCAGGAAAGTTGTGCTCTTGCATACACGGGCTTTCCGATCTTACCGGCTTTTATAAGCTCTGCTATCTTTCTGTGTGCACCGTGATAGTGCATCATGAAGGCCACCTGGAACTTTACTCCGTGCCTCTTGCAAGCAGCTACCATTTCCTCTGCATCTCTGGCATTGAGGGCAAGAGGTTTTTCACAGAGTATGTGTTTGCCTGCCTCTGCTGCCCGGATTACCTCTTCCTTGTGAAGGTGTACAGGCGTGGCAATGTATATGGCATCTATATCATCATGTGAAAGAATATCCTCCAATCTATCAGTTGCAAAGGGTATACCGAACTCCTTTGCCAGGGTTTCCGGGTTGTGACGTTTCATCACAGCAATTATCTCGGAGTGTTCTTCTTTCAACAGTGCCGGAATCATCCTTCTCTTTGCTATCCCCCCGGCTCCCACAATTCCCCATCCTACTCTGTCCATTCTTTTCTCCTTGCCGTTTCTATTTTTAATTGGCACATGAAAAGGATACAAAAAAGGCATCAATATTTCAATTACAATGTGGAACGCGGAAAAAGGGGAAAAGTTAAAATAAATTTTTATTTTTTTCTTTTAGTTGCTATTTTTTTCTTTTATTGTATAATGAAACTGTGAATGCCTATGAAAGAAAAATTGAAATCCTCAAGATGCTTGAAAAAGAGGGAAAGGTACAGATAAAGGAGCTTTCAGACCTATTCAGTGTAACGAAGGTCACAATAAGGAATGACCTTGAAGACCTTGAAAAGAGAGGACTCTTGGTGAGAACCCACGGAGGGGCTCTGCTTGCCGAGAACAAACAACTGATAAGGTTCATTTCGAAGACTATACATGAGATGGAGAGGGAAAAAGAATCTATTGCCAGAGAGGCTACAAGGCTCATAACTCCCTCGTCTACTATCATGATCGATTCGGGCAGTACCACTGCCTTCCTTCCCCGATTTATCAGGGATACAAAGCTAACCGTGATTACCAATTCACTCCTCGTTATGGAGGAGCTTTCCGGTGCTTCAAACATCGAACTACTCGTTTCCGGGGGAGCATTAAGGCGTTCGTCCATGGCCCTCATCGGCGATACGGCGAGATTCTTCTTTAATCAGATAAATGCCGATCTCCTCTTTCTCGGTGCTACTGCCATGTCGTTAAACAAGGGTGTGAGCTGCAGTAATCTCGTAGAGGCTTCTACAAAGAGGTTGATGATAGAATCGAGTGAAAGGATATGCCTTCTGGCCGACTCTTCCAAGCTGGGTAAAGTTGCAATGGCACATATCTGTAACTGGGATGATATCGATATATTGATTACCGACTCCATGCCCCGTGAGGACCGGAGGGTTCTCATGGAGTTTGGGGTTGAAGTAATAATTACAAAATCTCAAGGAGGTTGAGAGATGAAAAGAATCTTGTTTGTATTTATCGTGATGCTTTTACTGTTGAGTTCTCCTCTTTTCAGTGCAGGGGAGAAGGAGGCTCAGTGGCCTGATCCTGAAAAAACGATAACCGTCGTCGTACCCTACAGTGCGGGGGGTGGGACAGACCTCATCTTCAGGCCACTGGTCGAGCAGATGAAGAAGTTTACCGAGGCAAACATAGTTGTCAGCAACATAAGCGGTGCGGGAAGCTCCCAGGGGACAAACGAGGTCTTAAGCAGACCTGCGGATGGTTATACGCTCCTTGCAAGTGGTACCCACACCGTTTCTGCCACACTCCAGGGGTTGACGGAGGGTTACAAACAGCTCGAGGGAATTGCAAGCCTCAACTGGGATCCATTCATCATAGCTGTTCTTAAGACAAAGCCCTGGAAAACGATGAAGGACCTCATAGAGGACGCAAAGGCCAATCCAGGTAAGATAAGTCTCGGAAATGCGGGGATGGGAGGTGCGACAGGCGTTGCCTCCGTTGGGATAAACCTGGCCTTCGGTGAGGTTTTCAACATAACACCCTTCAAGGGCGGAAAGAATCTTAGAGCTGCCGTACTGGGGGGGCACGCCGATGTCGGAATCTTCTCTCAGTCAGAGATCCTTGCAAACCGGGATAAACTACAGCCACTGGTGATACTTTACAGCGAACACAGCAGGCTGCCAGAACTTGCCTCTGTGCCCACCTTAAAGGAGGCGGGTTTCAAGAATCTGGATGTACCAGGGGGCTCTTTCAGGGCTATTTCAGTCAAAAAGGGCACGCCGGAAGCGATAAAGAAGAAACTCGCCGAAATAGTGAGAAAGGCCTACAACACGGATGAGTACCAGAATTTCATGAAGAGCAAGGGACTTATTCCAACCTACTATGAGCTGGACAAGCTGGATGAATACTTCAAGAAGATAGAGCAGGCATATATTCCAATAATGAAAAAGGCAGGATTGCTGAAAGAATAGCAATGGTATGAAGATAAAGAGAGTCATCCCCCTAGTCTTTCTCATCTTCTCCGTTTTCTACCTCGTCTTTGCCTTTTCGATGGAGCAGAGAAGGATGATAGGGGATCAACAGGGATGGGACCCCGGTTCCAGGGCGATACCCCTTGGGACCGGGTTTATAATGCTTGCTTTTTCACTGTACCTCACATTTTCAAGCAGGAGGGAAAAAAATGAGGAGGATGTGCTGGACAGGGAGACGAGAAACCTTGTTATTCTCTCTATTCTTCTTCCCGTTCTCTATATAACCGTTTTCCGTTACGTTGGTTTCATAATTCTAACTTCTGCCATGCTTTTTACCCTGATTTTCTTCTATTACAGGAAGGGTATCTTCTTGAGTGATGCTGGGAGGTATCTGTGGGGATTGATTCTCTCCGTCCTTCTCACATTGTCTGTGTATACGGTGGGAAGGCTGGTGACACGCTTTTTTGTTCGATACGGAAAGCACGTTTCTTCAAAGCTATTGTCCGGAAGGATGTTCACCTCCCTTGTGGTATTGATTCTCCTTGCGGTGATCCTTGCAGTTGTAAATATGTTCTACAAGATGTTTTACAAGAGGCGGAAGGGAAGAATCGGGAATGTGAGCAGATCGAATACCAACCGTGAGAGTATCGATTCAACCCTGTTTACAGCTATGATAACGGCAACCGCGATTACCGAGATACTCTACCTGGTATTCAAGCAGATATTCTGGGTAAGCCTGGCAAGGGGTGTAATTTTCTGGTGAAAATTTGAAATGAATGATGCACTGGTAGGTTTTTTACAGATATTCAATGTTCAGACGATACTCTGGATAGCCATGGGCGAGGTTTTAGGGATAATCCTCGGTGCCTTGCCCGGCCTGACTGCAACAATGGGGATTGCCCTTATGTTGCCGATAAGCTTTCAACTCTCAGATGCGACCGGAATGGCCCTTCTTCTTGGAGTTTACTGTGGTGCCGTTTCCGGTGCCTCGATTCCTGCCATACTCCTCGGAATACCGGGGAATCCCAATGCTATTGCTACCGTGTATGACGGGCAGAGAATGACCAAGAGAGGCCTTGCAGGTCAGGCGCTGGGAGGAGCGGTAATTGCCTCCTTTATAGGGGGTATCGGAAGCCTCCTGCTGCTCATGCTCTTCTCACCGCTCATTGCCCAGTTTACCCTCATGTTTGGTCCGGCGGAAAAAGCAAGCCTCGCACTCGTCGGGCTTACGATAATAGCATCGGTATCATCCAGGAATCTCGCCAAGGGAATACTTACAGGCGCCTTTGGCCTTACCATTTCACTGATAGGCACGGATCCCTTTACCAATTCACCGAGAATTCCTTTTCCGGGGATCTTCGAAAAAACGCCGCTTATAAGCGGCATTCACCTTATTCCTGCACTTATTGGCCTCTTCGGGATATCTCAGGCACTTCTCGATGTTGAGAGGATAAAGAGCGGAAATATTGCTCCGCCTCAGGTGAAGATAGAGAAGATATTTCCTTCTCTAAAGAAGATTGCCTCCATGTGGAGGATCATCGTTGAGTCGACTGGAATTGGAGCCCTCATAGGGGCAATTCCGGGTACTGGTGCATCCATTGCAGTTTTCTTGAGTTATGAACGTGCGAAGAAGATAACTTCCAGGCCGGGGAGCAAGCTTGAAAGAGTGGGAAGCGGAGCCCTGGAAGGGGTGTTTGCTCCCGAGGTGGCTAACAATGCCGTTACCGGAGGAGCATTGATTCCGGCACTTTCACTCGGGATACCCGGGGATGCTGCAACCTCGGTTCTGCTGGGAGCACTGCTTATAAAGGGGGTGGTACCTGGATATCAGCTCTTCAGTCAGAACATGCCTCTTGTTTATTCGATATTCTTTGCTCTACTCATTTCGAACATCTTCATGCTCACATTTCAGCTCCTCGGTGTCAGGATGTTTCCCAAGGTCCTTGGAATTCCGGCTCCCGTACTGGTACCATCTATAATAATCCTTTCCCTTATAGGTTCATACGCAATCCAGGGGCAGGCAATACTTGCAGCGGTTTTCGATATGGGTGTGGCCCTGTTTCTGGGAATTATCGGATATTTTCTAAAGAAGGGTGATTATCCGATAGCTCCCATTGTCCTCGGTTTAATTCTTGGAGGGATGTTCGAGGAGAATTTCAGGCGAGCGGTAAAGCTTGCCAGGGGTAACTATCTCGTATTCTTTACTCGCCCCATAGCAGTGGCATTCATAATCTTGGCAATACTCTCCGTTCTCATGACTTATCTTAGAAACAGAAAATCTTTGGTACAAGGGTGATTCGGTGGGGAAGAATATGGGGGAAAATAACGTAGCAGTGGTTTTTGATTTCGATGGCACTTTGATAGATTCAAAAGAAGTCAAGATAGAAAACTATGTTAGGGCATTCTACGATATATTCAAGGTGGCCCCCGGTTACAGGGAGACCGTCTATGAATCCTGCAGGTACACGGCAGGAGCAAACCGCTTTGTTCAGCTGGAAGATACACTGAATCGTCTGGGTATCGATGCCACGGAAGAGGATAAGGAGAGGTGGAGCAAGAGGTATTCGGAGCTCAACAGGGAATCACTCTCTGTCATAGGAGAATTCCCTTCTGTCAGGGGGTTGTTGGAGAAACTTAAGAAGAGAGGTTTCAGGGTTTTTGCTGCTTCCGGAATACTGGAGGATGAGTTTAAGAGGGAACTTAAGAAGCGTAACCTGGATATCTACTTCGAGGAGATAAAAGGTGGCGATAAGGAAGGCTTTTTAAGGGCTCTGAAGAGAAGAAATTTCAGAAGAATAATATTTGTTGGGGATACCAAATACGACGGTAGAGCTGCTGAAAAAGCCGGTGTCGAGTTTTTCAAAATTGAAACCAACGATGATATACTAAGGCTTTCCGCTATTCTCTCCTCTTGAATCTTCCGCTTTAAAAAAATAGTATCAGTGATCATGAAACGTGAAGGATCACTGATACTGTTGTCCTACCTGACTATTTACATAGTATGGGGGTCTACCTATTTCTTTATTAAAATAGCGGTAGAGTCGATTCCTCCCCTCGTGTTGGTTGGGTTTAGATTTTTCACGGGCGGCCTGTTTTTCCTGCTATTTTCACTCTTAATGGGAAAGATGAAACCAAGGCCCACCTTTGCACAAATAGGATCATCCGTGCTTCTTGCTACCCTCCTGTTGCTGGGGGGTAATGGCCTCATATCCTATGCGGAGAAGGGAATAGATAGTTACCTCGCTGCACTTCTTATCTCTTCCACGCCTTTGATGGTTGCGGTCTTTGATGCAGTCATTCTTAAGAAAAGGGTTACCCTTTTCAGGATTGTGGGAATAATAATAGGAGAGCTCGGGGTAGTGCTATTAATATACGACGGGAGGTCTGTATCTACAAGCCTGAGCCCGGAGCTTGTACTTGTGATCCTTGCCGTTCTACTCTGGTCGCTTGCAACGAGTCTTGGCCACAGGTTCAAGGTTTATCCTGACAACACGGTGAATGCCGGTATCCAGATGCTCTTTGCCGGAAGTGTTGCACTTATATATAGTCTTTTCTCCGGCGATCTTACAGTATCGAGTCTTTACGGTTTTTCCACTCGCTCAATTGCCGGTCTGCTATACCTGGCAACGATAGGCTCCCTTGCCTTCAGTGCTTACACTTACCTGCTGAACCACGAACCGGCATACCGCGTTGTGAGCTATGCACTGGTTAATCCTGTTATAGCTGTGCTGTTGGGTTTTCTTGCAGGGAATGAATCCGCCGTGCCTTACCTGGCAGAGGGCTTCCCTCTGATACTTGTTGGGCTTGCTGTAATGTTGTATGGCAGAATGATATTTGAACGCATTAAAGGAAGGAGAAGCAAGGATGCCGGATAGGCCTTTCTCCGGTGGTAGGTATCAACATGGATCAAATGAGAAGGGGAGGAGAATACAATGAGTCTCGAAGAGAGAGTTGTAGGGGTGCTGAAAACGGTGGTGGACCCGGAAGTTGCTCAAGATGTTTATTCGCTCAAGCTGGTGTACGGTATCGAGGTGGACGAAGGAAGTGGAAGTGTCGCCCTTAAGTTTCGCCCTACTGTTCCAAACTGCCCTGTAGGGATACAACTCGCGGTTAGCATCAAGAAGGCACTGCTTGGGTTAGAGGGTGTAAAAAGGGTGAAGCTCACTGTTACGGATTTTTACATGGCAAACTCTGCAAATAAGTATCTGGAATTGATGGACAGCGAGGAGTAATCTACCAGGCCCTCTGGCCTTCTTTCAGTGTGAAGAACTTGTATATCCCCATGGCGTAACTTATTATTGCGACAACGAGAAAGATCGGGAAGTATACAGCCGAGAATGGAATCACCAGGAGAACCTTGTACCACTCTCTCTTTGATTCCATGTTTATCAGGGCATAGGGGATGGAAAAGACAGGGTAGAGGAGATAGATGAAGATTGCCTTGAAAAGATGAAAACCTGCGGTGAGTTTCATAAGGCCGAAGGTGGTAATTACCGAGTATCCCAGGTCTCTGAAGTATCTGAAGAGCCTGAACATGTTTTCGAAGAAAAGGATGTTGTGGAAGAGAGCTATGGCAAAGGAGACGGTAAGCAGGGTGTAGGTAAAGGTAAAGAATAGGAAAACGGGATGAAAGATGAAAAAAGGAAAGTGCCTCAGTACATTTTGGATGCCACCGGCTCCCCACCTCAATTTCTGCAAGAACCACTCCTTCAATTTGGTGGGAACGGATGAATAGACGAAGGAACTTGCCTCTTCTACCTTCCAGCCGGATCTTCCAAGCTTCAAAGCAAGGTCCATATCCTCTATCAAGGCATGTTCGGTAAGCATGCTTACCTCGGTGAAGGCCTTTCTCTTGAATGCCATACAACCTCCCCACAGGCTCATTGTTGTCTTGGCATTGTATGCCGTCTGGATAAGGCTTATCATTCCGTACTCGATTTCCTGCATTCTTGCAAGGAAACCTCTGTTTATCGGTTTGTACCGGCAGCTAGTCGCCCCGACATGTTCCTCCTGGAGCCTGGAAAGCATATCCTCCATGGCCTTTGAATTGAGGATCGTATCCGAATCCAGTACCAGTATGATATTACCCTTCGTAAGATCGAATGCCCTGTTGATAGACCTGACCTTGCCGATATTTTTTTCGTTTTTTATCACTTTGAAACTGAATCGTGTCCGGTAATCCTTTAGAATCCGGTCGGTTTCACTGTCACTTCCATCATTGACTACGATGAGATCTATGAGGTTGTTGTCGTATGAATCGAATACGCTCTCTATCGTTTTTCCGAGCGTTCCGGCGTCGTTGTAGGTGGGAACGATAATCGATACGAGTGGTTTCTTCTCTATTTTCCTCTTTTTCCTGTAGTCTGCAAGGGCCACAATTATTATGAAGGTGAAAAAGAGAATGAAAATTGTAAAAACAATGGTGTTCCAGATTGCAGGATCTATCATTTCAATTCGACAGCCTTCTCTCGTTCATTTGGTTAAAAGAGTTCGAATGTTTAAAAGGTGATTACCCTTTTATCACTCTTTAGATATTCGGTAAGAGGTACACCCATGTACTTTACCTCTATTCCGAGCTTCTCCAGCTTTCCCGCCACTCCGTAGAGGTCTGCGCATGCCCTGCAAGCCTCGACCTTGATACCTGCTTCCCTCATCTTTGCTATATATTCCTGAAGATCCTTGTCCCTGGTCAGGAGCTCAGCAGATGGCCCCCACACCACAAGGGTAACTTTCTTCCACCAACCCTTCAACTTTGCATTAAGGGTATACATGAAAGTCATCTTTAGTGCCACTTCTCTGTCCCCGCTCGTCCACAGAACGATGAGCTCTTCATTCCCCTTGGCCACGGATACCTCCTCGTATAATCTGGAAAACTGTTGATATTTTAATTAGCTTGAAATTTGTATCTCCGTAATACGGCATTGTAAAGAATTTATATGCCATCCGAAGTATTGTACAGGAATAGGGCCCTATATGGAAGGGGAAGTGGTAAAAGGTCTATAAAAAAGTTATCCAGGATGCCCGGCCAGAAGGATTTTAAGGGTTCCGGCCAGTCTGGCTGAGGCTGTATGTAGCCGGAACCCTCTGTAATATGTTTCGCTACGTATCGTCGGTAGTAGATCTTTTTAGAAGTAGATCCTTTTGGAAATCACCGATCCCCAAATACTGCCCAAAGCTTTCCTTGCAGATTGCTGTTTTCTCAGATTAATCCCTTCGGATCAATATGTCGCCACAAGCCTTTAGCCCTTCGTAAAGGGTCCTATCTGTGGAAGCTCGTAAACCGATTTCCAGCCCTCACTGAAGGGTTCCTTGAGAAATGGTTCCATCTCCTTTGCGCTTCTCAGGGTCACCTTCTCTACGGGTGGTACCGTTCCCGGAGGGAATTTCTCCAGAATTTGGTCTATCACCAGGGTAAGGTACTTAAGAATTGCCGCTATGGGACGTTTTGCCTTTCTTGCCGTTGCCTTGCTTGGAGCACCGACCACCCCTTCCGGAGTTGCATATCTCTCTATGGCGAAGTGGCCTTCCCCCTCTGACCATCTGTGAGGACGCCTGTAAGGATCAACCGAAGTATCGAAATGGCCGTTTGGCAGGAAGGATTCTCCCCAGGCATCCTTTACCACGCTCATATCCACCATTTCCTTGAACATCAGAAGGGCAACGGCAGTCTCGCTCTCGTCTGCATGGATGAATGTGGTTTCCAGGCTGTCAGGCCTGTCTACAGGAATGAAGAACTCCCTCACTGCCCTGTGCCAGTCAAGTACCTGGAATATACCGGGAAGCTGAAACCGTTTCATGAACTCGTGAAGAGCGGATTCCAGCATCCATAGCTGGCCGTGGTTATTAATGACGATTATCTTTCTGTATCCGTCGTTCCACAACCCCAGCATGGTATAGATTAGCATCTCCTCTACCGTCTCTTTGGGTATTATCACGGTTCCCGGCATACCCATGTGGTGGTAGGGGTGCCCGCCGTAGTTCAAGGGAGGAAAGGCGAGGTTCACCTCTCTTCCCTGTTTTGCAGTGTAACGCCTTACCGCCTCTACGATCTGGGTGACCATGAATGTATCGAGACCCGAGTTTGCATGAATCCCGTGGTTTTCGGTGCATCCCACGGGCAGAAGAACTATGTCGTTCTTTTTTCTCTTTTCTATGCACTTCACCCTTGGTGTATTCTGGATGTAAGTACCCGCCTTTCCAATCTCAGACGGGGAAGGAACCTCGTACTCCTTTAGTATCCTGTCTATCTCTTCCTCGGAGGCATCCCATATCTCCTTCTTAAGGCGGCCCACCTCGGTATCCTCGAAAACTATTTCGGGATAGTTCGTTGTTAACCATTTTCCACTCATTATTTTCCTCCTAATACTGATCTTTGATTCACTTTCTAAAATCGAATGAATAATAAACATAAATGAAAACGTTTGCAATACCTCTGGTGGTTTTTATTTGATAAAAAACTGAAATATCCACTAAATGTTTGATTAGTGTTTGTGGCGCATCAACGGATATTTACGAGCTGCACGATGCCCATTCTGCCGTCTGTTAGCCATTCGGGGTTCTTTCTGGAATAAGATTGATACTTTTCACTCGATACATCGACGATCAATTCGCTTTTCAATGTTCTTAGTACCGCGAAATCCGCTGGAAACCACTCTGTAAGCTCTTTAAGCTTCAGTGTCGGATTCCACTGCCTGTCACTCAGCAACCTCCTGTAGTTCGCATCACCCTTCAGAATAACGATGTCTGCCTGGCTCAGTGAAAGCCGTATCTCCCCGGGGAAATCGATAAAATGAAGCGGCCCATTCCAGAAGTAGTGTTCCGCAATTTTCAGTCTACCTCTTTCAATTAAAGCCTTCAGGTTTTCCGCAATTTCGCCTAATTTTTCATGGCTCTTGTATTTCTCTCTTCCGGCTGCCATGCTTATTCTCTCTATGGCCTGAAAAATGTCCTTTTTCACTGTATCGGAAACGAAGAAGGGAGTTCTCTTTACGTGGAGTGTAATTCTCCTTTCAGATCCTTTGGCAGACCTGGTGGAAAGTAGGTAGAGGCACAGAATTAAGTCGGCAACCAGTTCCTGCCCGGCATTGTCGAGAATCATGTGAATATTGTCTTTTTTCAGGAGACTTTCAGACAGTCTTTTCGTATCGTCGATAATCAGGAGTTCCCTGTTTTTCTTTACAGTTTCTCCCTTCGAACGACTGGCTATTTGATAGTTACTAAGATCGATCCTGTTTCCCCAGAGTGATAGAAGAATGAGTTTTTCGAGGATACTCCCGGAGGGATTTTTCTTTGCCGTCATTGAATCTTCAAGAATCTCTGATGCTTCTATTGCCAGGTCTATGCCACCCTGAGGGGTTTCGAGTTCTCCAAGTTTCATGACTTCAAATGGGTCTTTCAATCTGTTTTTGGAATATCGGGAGTAATAGCCGAATGCAATCAGGAGCCTTAAGTAGAAGTAGGCTTCGGCAAAGTACCAGGGAATTTCAAGCCAGCTTTTTCCCTTGTATTTGGCAATTTCACTGTTCCATGTATTGATCTCTGCATTTTCAAAGAGGGACTTGTCGATATCATAGTATCCTTCTCCCTCGAAAGGATTTATGATAACCGATTCCCCCATTTCTTTCTTGAGTGACCGGAGATTTTTAATGGTCTTTCTCTCTATGGCATTGCTTGCAATAACGCGGTCGACTATAAATGGCAGCCTTTCGGTTATGGTTCTATGGGCAAAACTTCCTCTCTGTCCGGTATGTATAAAGGCTGGGTGCTCTTTTGGATGAGCGATGTGGGTAATATTACTCTTCATATATTACAATTGACTGCCAGGTGATTATCGTTTATTGTTTCATAATCCTCAGATAAAGTCTACAGGGAGTACTGGAAAGAATGAAGATCTGGATAAAACTGTTGATTGGGATAATCCTCGGACTCATTATAGGTTTTCTTGTGAATACGGGGAACAGCGTGGAGAATCTACTTGGCTATCTGTCTCGCCTTTTCATTCAGATTGGAAGATATGTAATTTTCCCGATGGTCTTTTTTTCTCTCGTTATGGGGACATATGAGCTTAAGCGTGAGAAAAAGTTATTCAGGGTGTACGGTAAGATTCTAGTCTACCTTCTTGGCTCGACCATAATTCTGGTTATTATTGGCATCCTCTCCGTGGTAATCTTTTCTCCCGAGAGAATTCCCATAATAACGGAAAAGGAGAAACAACTTCAGATCTACGGAATAAAGGAGGTGTTTCTTCATATATTTCCTTCAAACCTTTTCAAGGTTTTTGTGGAGCCGGGAAACTTCATGCTACCTCTTGTTTTTCTCTCCTTTTTTCTGGGAGTCAACATGGATTTTGATAAGCAATTATCCAGGCCTGCGCTACAGTTTTTCGATTCCATGTCGAGGACCCTGTATCATGCCAATTCTCTGATAGTGGAACTTTTCGGAATTGCAGCAATCGGGATAATTTCTTACAGGGTAGTCTATTTCCGAAATGTGAACATGGAGATATTCAAGCAACTACTCATTATCCTTCTCTTCGATACCCTCTTTGTCGTGTTTGCGGTGTATCCCGCTTTACTGCACCTTCTAGGTGATCGTGTTAATCCATACAGGTGGCTCTATGCATCTCTTGCCTCTCTCGTTACAGCCCTCGTTACCGGGGATGAGTATCTTTCCGTGGGGATGCTTTCCAAACACGGGAAGGAGAGTATGGGAGTAAAGAGAAGTGTGGGAACGGCAGTGTATCCCATATTTGCACTATTCGGGCGTGCAGGGACAGCAATGGTCACCTCCGTTTCCTTCATTCTTATTCTCAGGTCATATTCCAGTTTGGAACTGAGTTTCATGCAATACCTGTGGGTAGGACTCTTTTCTCTGTTGACTTCGTTCTTTCTCTTTTCTGTTCCGGGAATGGGAGCATTCGTGTCCCTTGCCTTCTTGAGTTCCTACTACGGGAAGGGTCTGGAGGACGGGTATCTGATACTCAGGCCGGTTATTCCCCTGCTTGTAAGTGCCGGTGTCATGGTGGATGTTCTTACTTCCTCGCTTGTCTCCTTTTTGATAGGTAAGAGCGAAGGTCTTTCCGAATCAGGCGAGATTGAGAATTTCATATGAGTTGAATTTGAGTCGATTTTACGATGCTATACATCCCTTTACAATTTGATCACAAAACCAATGAGACCCGATACTATCAACTGGTCATAAAAGGGGAGTGATTCGCCGTCCCAGAGGTGAAAGAGCGGATAGAGAATCTTGAGGTTGAAGGAAAGGCTAAATTTCTCATATACATTCCAGGTGAGATAGATGTCATTTGATGGGTAGAAAAAACGCCCCTTTCCGAATAGATACTGCATCAGGGCAAGACGGTCATTCTTTGCCACGTCACTGGAAACTATTGGAAAACGGAGGAGAAAAGCCAAACCGATATCGGCACCGGCAAGGATTGTGCTGTTGAAAGCATACTCCATGCCGAATCTCGTATCTATCAGTGTGGAAAGCACCCAGTTCCATCTGTCTCCGGGTGCCTCTATTTCCTGTGGAAGTGCTCTGGTACCATTGTATGCATAATAGTTGCCCCAGAAGTCTATGCCGGTTCTTATTGTAAACAGGTTCATCTTTAGAAGGGGAACGGTTAACCCCACTGTTCTCAGTATTGGGCTGGGGGCACTATCTGTCTCTGAGTTGCCAAGATAGAGTAAGCCCGTATCTATCTCTATATAATCGATACCACTGGCATTGAGTATTCCTGCATTGAACAGGAAAAGGAGTGCTGTTGAGATGAGGATTGTCAGATTCAGTTTTCTTGAAATCATTCTTCCAAAAGTCCCTGTTACATTCGGGGTTTAGTAAAACCTGCCCCGTTATTCAAACTAAAGGATACCATCACTTGTAGAAAATATCCATTACAATTCCAGCACAAGCATTCCTGATGCACCTGTATCCATGAAGTTTCTCTCTTCCCAGAAGACTATAATCCTGTCATCAAAAAAATTGAACCCTGTATATTGAAAATCCTCGGGTAAAGGGGGAAGGAGCATCTTTTCTGGCCTTTTTTCTCCCTTCCTTGATATATAGATGGCAGGTCTTTGTTTTCCATCCCGTTGCGGATCTTTCGAAAGAGCCATGGATATATTCTTTTCGGGAGAATCCGAAATTATCTTGATTTCTTGTAACGTGTAGTCCTTTTTTGCTATATCCCTGTCATTACCGTAGACATATCTTTCGGTCTTATAACCACCGGTATCCCTTACCGTGAAATGAATGACAGATTTCTCATTTACCTTAACGAGATTATTCTTGATAGTGGTTATAAGTTTTTTAAGGCTTGAGTCTTCGATTTCATCGATATTCTTGAATCGGTAGCTCGCAATATATTCCTCTCTGGTTTCTCCTTCTTCCTTCATGGTACTGGTATCGAGCCTTGAATATCTGAATCTCGTTGAACTGCTTCCCGAGTATTTCCACTCGATATGAAAGACATTACTCGTCTCCTCTATGAAACCAACAGATTCCCATTCGGGATTTTCCTTCTGGAAAGGAATTATAATGAATCTGTAATTCTCGTACCGGGGTACAAGTCTGACGAGGCTGATTCCCTGAATCTTCAAATCCCTGGAATCTACTACGTTCAACATCTCGTTGAAGTAGAGATGACAGGCTATGCTGTCCCTGTACGGAAAGAGAAGGGTAATAGTCTTGTACCTGAATATTAGGGGATCATAGAAGTATCGGAACTCGGGAAAGTTGCCATTCCTGATACCCTTCAGTGAGAGTGATGCAATTCCGTGTCCGTTCACGGCTAAGTAGAAGGCACTATCGAATACGATGGAATCGGCTACGTATTCCTGTACTGTCCAGGGCAGCAGGTTTACATGGTTGATATCTTTTGGCCCTTTGATACTTTCAAATTTTCCATTTTGTAACTGGAACCATAGATAAGGAATGGTTTTCTCCGTCCCGCTCTCCCTTACCCTTGAACAGGAAAAAATGGTAAGGACAATAAGGGTTAGAAAGAGGATTCTTTTCAAACTGTTAAATTCCTCTAGTATGATTTTGCGAATGTGGCAATGAATTTGGCATCTTCTCCGCAGTAAAGGCATTTTTTCCCATTTGCATCACCGTTGTTGCTTATTGGAATCGCCCTTATAGTGGCCTTTGTCTCTTCCTTTATCCTCAACTCGCACTCCGATGACCCGCACCAGGGAGCCTGGATGAATCCTCCGTCACTATCGATTATTCTCTTGAAATCTTCGTAAGCCTCGATACCGTGAGTATTTTCCTGCTTGAATGTGGCAGCCCTCTTGAATAGGTTGTTCTGGATGTCCTCGAGGATTTCTCCTATCCTCTGTTCCAATGACTTGCTTGGTACCGAGATTTTTTCTCCTGTATCCCTTCTTGCAAGTATAACCTCTTCCTTCTCGATGTCCCTGGGGCCCACTTCTATCCTCAGGGGGATACCCTGAAGCTCCCATTCGGAGAACTTCCATCCCGGAGTATTCTGATCGTCATCGTCGAGAACTACCGAATACTTGCCTCTCAGAGATTGATAGAGTCTGTTACAGTATTCGAGAACGGTTGCTTTGGTCTTGTTCTTATAGATAGGTATGATAACAACCTCTGTTGGGGCAAGGCGCGGGGGTAGAATCAGTCCCTTGTCATCCGAATGGGTCATTATGAGGGCACCTATGAGCCTCGTAGATACACCCCAAGATGTTGCCCATACGTAGTCTAAGGTACCGTCCTTTGTCTGAAAGGTAACATCGAAAGCCTTTGCAAAGTTTTGTCCCAGGTTATGCGATGTACCTGCCTGAAGTGCTTTTCTGTCCTGCATCATTGCCTCTATCGTATAGGTCTTTACAGCTCCGGCAAACTTTTCATTTTCAGTTTTCTCACCGGCTAGAACGGGAATGGCCATGTATTCCTCTGCGAATTTCTTGTAGACAAACAGCATCTTCAGCGTTTCTTCCTGTGCCTCATCAGCAGTCTCGTGTGCCGTATGACCCTCCTGCCAGAGAAACTCAGTGGTCCTTAAGAAAAGCCTTGTTCTCTTTTCCCACCTGACTACATTTGCCCACTGATTGATTAGAAGCGGAAGGTCTCTGTATGATTGTATCCACTTCTTGTACATGCTCCATATGATGGTTTCCGAGGTTGGCCTTATTATAAGCGGTTCATCCAGTTCTTCCCCGCCGCCATATGTGACGACTGCAAGTTCCGGGGAAAAGCCCTCCACGTGCTCTGCTTCTCTCTTTAAAAAACTGTCCGGTATGAGCAGAGGAAAATATGCATTTTTGTGGCCTGTTTCCTTGAACATGCCATCCAGCACATCTCTCATCTTTTCCCAGAGAGCATACCCGTTTGGTCTTATAACCATGCAACCCTTTACGGGGGCATAGTCGGCAAGTTTTGCCTGTAATACAATGTCGATGTACCACTGCGAATAATTTTCACTTCTCGGGGTTATCTTCTCTGCCATGTAAACTCCAGATATATCTATTTTTTATTATTCGATCCTTAAAGGTAACGGTCTACAATGCCCTTTTTCTCGTAAAACTCAGGCTCGAATGGGACTGGTTTTCTTCCAAAGCAGATGCCTAGTTGTTCGTAGAATGATACCATCTCTACATCGACATGACGCTGTTCTATGGCTTTTTTGGTCGGAAGGAATCTTATCTCGCCCTTGTGAACATTGAAGACGGTAACACCTGAATAGCCGTTCTTTAAAAGAAGAACTGCACCGCCTCCCGCCTCTTTGCCAAAGTTAACATCGAAGGCAGAAGACGAACCTGCACGTACGAGGTGACCCGGGACAACCTCTCTGACCTCGGGGGTTTCATACAATCCGGGAACATACATCCCCTGTTCTTTCATGAATTCCCTTATCTCGTCGTCTTCCTTCATTCGCATTTCCAGCTGTTTTCTTACATACTTTCCGGCACCTGCAAGTTTCTTGTGTCCGAATGAGTCTACCCCGGCGCTCTCGTCCACTATCTCCTGTCCCCTCAAGTCCTTCATACCCTCGGCTACCACTATCGAATAGGTTCCTGCATTTACATCGCTTTCCTTTACCCTGCGTATGTATCTCTCTTTCATATGCTTGTAAACAACATCGAAATCCACAGGTATTTCCGGTATGAGAATACAATCGGCATCAGCGCCTATACCACCCCTGAAGGCAGTATGCCCGGCATATCTACCGAAGACTTCCACCACCATTATCCTGTTGTGAGTCTGGCCGGTAGTTTTCAGATCCTCTACGAACTTTGCTATCCTGTTTATGGCAGAATCCGCACCGACCGAGTAGGTCTGCAGATCGAGATCCATCGTTTTGGGAGCATGAACACAGGGAATCCCGTTGTTGGCAAGATCCACCACGACGCTTCCCGTATCGTCGCCTCCGGATATTACGAGGCCGTCTATGTTGAACTTCTTGAGTCCGGCTTTTATCTTTTCATACTTTTCGGGATCCTTGATCTTTGCTATTTTTACCCTCGAATGACCCGCTTCGGAACCGGCGAGGCTTGAATGGACATGATCGACCCTCGATAATGTGAGTTCAACGAGGTGATCCATGTTTATGAGATTATACAGGCCGGCATAACCGTTTGGTATCACGAAGGCGCCTATGCCGAGGGATTCGGCCATCTGGGCTGCTCCTCTCACCACTGCATTCAGTCCGCCACAGTCCCCGCCACTGGTAATTATGCCTATGTTTCTAAGGGTAGCCATTTCGTTCTCCTGTTGTTAATTATTTTTTTGGCATTCTAAGCCGTATTTCGTTCTCCTGTCAAGACAACTATTTAGTCCGTGCTTCCGTATATAGTGCTCTTGTCCTGCCATTCGGCAGGAAGGATACAGGAAGGATTGTAAAACTTCTCTCGAATCATTAGAATTGACCTGTAGAATCGGACCTTGGAATCCAACTCCCGGCTTGGATTGTTTTGTACTGCTATGAAGCAGGGTAAAAGCAGGTATGACAAGAGACCCGGGTGTATTTCAAGACAATCGGAGGTAGGACAATGGGTAACAACAAAATAGGCTGGATAGGGACCGGTGTAATGGGAAGGTCCATGTGCATGCACATACTTAAGGCGGGTAACGAGGTGAATGTTTACAACAGGACGAAGGCAAAGGCAGAAGACCTTCTTTCAAGGGGAGCAATTTGGTGCGAGTCACCCGGAGAGGTGGCGGAGAAGAGTGACATCATTTTTACCATTGTAGGATACCCTTCAGATGTGAGGGAAGTGATGTTTGGCAATAAGGGTATCTTGAAGTCTGTAAAACCGGGTTCCATTGTGGTGGACATGACCACATCGGAACCTTCTCTGGCTGTGGAAATATATGAAAAGGCCAAGTCAAAGGACGTATCTGCCCTCGATGCTCCCGTATCAGGCGGAGACGTGGGAGCAAGAGAGGCAAGGCTTGCGATAATGGTTGGCGGAGACAGAGAGATCTACGAAAGGGTGTTGCCTGTCTTTCAACTGATGGGTAAGAATATAAGGTACATGGGCGGTGCCGGTGCGGGCCAGCATACCAAGATGAGTAACCAGATACTCATCTCCACCTCGATGATAGGGGTGGTGGAATCCCTCCTATATGCTTACAAGGCAGGTCTCGACCAGCAAGAAGTCCTGGATATAGTGGGAAAGGGTGCCGCCGCTTCGTGGTCCTTTAACAATTACGGACCCAGGATAATCCGGGGTGATTTCAACCCTGGTTTCTTCATAAAACATTTCATAAAAGACATGGGAATAGCACTTGATGAGGCAAGAAAGATGAACCTCTCTCTTCCGGGATTAGCCCTTGCAAATCAGTTCTACATTGCAGCTTCTTCCATGGGTCTGGAGAACATGGGTACTCAGGCACTGTACAAGGTATTCGAGAAGATGAACGGGATGTGAATGACAGGGAAGCTGACAGAGGTGCAGTTGCAAGGCTTAAGGGGGTTTCCCCTGTGAATTTCCCATGGCAGGAGACTTTAAGGCTTTATGTCAGCCATTTAGTTAAGCGAAAGTGCCTCTACCATGTACCTTATATTGGAGCCCTTTCTGTCTACCTCTTCCTTCTCGATTACGAAGATTAATGATTTCTCTCCCGGTGAGAGTACTATCTGCCTCAGCTTGTAACTCTTTACACCTTTTCTCCTGTACTCGGGAAGTCCCACCTGGTAGTGTTTGGAGTCTTCCGTTTTTAGCGATTTTATATTCACATCGAGGTAGAAGGATGACCTGACATTTTCTCCCTTGCCAATGGTGTCCTGAATGAGGTGAATAGTGTAGAGCCTTCCTCCCTCGAAGTCCCTGAATGTCACCTTTTCTTTGGGTTTCTCACCATTGAGAAGTATGTAGAGCAACCTTCCCCTTTCGAAGTGATCTATCCGGTACTTCTTTTTAAGGCCCACCGTTTCTTCCAGTAAACTGAAGAGTGCCCCCTCTCCGGTATCACCTGCAAAGGCGCTCTTCTTGGCAACGAGATGCTTCACGCCATTTTCGACGAAGTTGTTCTTACTGACTCTTACAAGGAAGATGTCAGCGTACGGCTTGTTTCCCTCTTCCCTTACACCGTACTGGCCGAACATGAAATATTTCCCGTCACTTGAAAAGCCGAGGTTGACAAACCTTGCTATGTCACCTGCAAAAATCACACCGCCGGCAACCATCAATATGAAGATGATTATTGATATCTTTTTGCCCATAATTCCCCCTATATAGAGTATCGTGTTTTAAATTAAATTATTTAGAAATCAACCACTATCCATCCGGAGGGATCTGACATTGACTGGGGGACCATGCCGATCTTGACCTTCTCGGTCATCTCCGCATAGAGATAACTCTTCTTTCCGTATTGTATCCTGGCCCCGTCTATGGGGAGATCGAGACCTGTAGCGGAATGGCTGTACCGGGAGGAAACAAGGAGAACGGCATCGGAACCGATATGTCTTGAAAGTATTACCATCAGGAGGCTCCTCGAATCGCAGTCTCCCGAGGCGGTTGCTGCCGTCGAAAGCGGGGAGAGGAGGTCTGAAATCGTGTCCGTTCGGGAGTATTTGAAACTTTGAATCCACTCGACGAGTTCCTCTGTAACTTGCTCCTTCGATTCGCCCTTTGCCATCCTCTTCTCTGTTATCTCCTCTGAAAACCCGTCGAACCTGTGGTAGTTGTCCCGGTAAATCATTCTGTAGAAACGCTTCCATGCACTTACGGCCAGTGTAGTTCCTGCCCTGTAGGTAGAAAGTATCCTCGCCTCCCTCTCCACGAGCACCTGTGTTGCCTCGAGTTCTCTCCTGTCGAAGTAGAATCTGTAGGTATCTCCCCCTATGTTGATATTTGCCGCCAAAAAGTTGCTCCCGTCACTGGCATGGTCTCTCCCTTTGTCCTGTACCTTCTTTCGGTACGGGTAGTAGAACTGACTAATCGGCCCCGGTTCAAGTCTTCCCGCCGCCTCGGTTGAAAAGGAATCGATTGCAGAGAGCATCTCGTCTATGTTTTTCTTGTAAAGAGAGATGTCGGTAAAGCTCAGTATCGCGTAGTCGAAGTGCCTGCCATTTATGAATACAAAGTAGCCCCTCTTCTGTTTTTCCCTACTAATCAGTGTGAGGTCTGCAATGTATGAATCGAGGCCGGAGTAGCTGAAAGGGGCACCTTCCCCCTCTGCCTTTAGGGAATCTTTTACGTACCGGTACGTGTCTTCTGCACTCTTGAACTGGGCCTCCGGAAAGACAACTATGTTTATAAATGCGGTGTTGCTCCTGTTGGTAAAGGATAGATCCCACTGGTCTGAGCTTCTGTTATACGAATCGACAGATTTCCATCCCTCCGGAAAATCGAAGGAATAGTTTGGTCCTTCTACTGTAACGATCTCGGAAGGAGAGAGAAGAGGTGCAAATATGAGGAAGATTGTTGCAACAGTTACGGTGAAAAAAACTCTCACCTATTGATTTTCGAACTATTGCAACTCTACCTGAAGGACTTTTGAAAGTTTCTCGATGGATGAGTAGAGCTCCCTGAAGTGTTCCAGATTCAATGTCTGTTTACCATCCGACTTTGCAACCAGTGGATTTGGATGAATCTCCACCATGATGCCATCTGCCCCGGCTGCAATTGCTGCAAGAGAGGCAGGCAGGATGTAGTGCCAGTCTCCCATGGAATGGCTGGGATCAACTATAATGGGGAGATGGCTGAACCTTTTTACCACGGGTACTGCGGCTATATCGAGAGTATTTCGTGTGGCCGTTTCGAATGTCCGTATTCCCCTCTCGCACAGGATAATATTTGGATTTCCCTCTTTCATTATGTACTCTGCAGATAGCAGGAGTTCCTCTATCGTTCCCATCATGCTTCGTTTAAGAAGAACGGGCTTGTCAACTTTCCCGAGGCCGCGGAGAAGTGCAAAGTTCTGCATATTCCTCGCTCCGACCTGAAATATGTCCGTGTATTTTCCTACAAGGTCGATATCGTGTGCTGACATCACTTCCGTTACAACTGCAAGTCCATGCCTGTCTGCCGCTTCCCGAAGGATCTTCAAGCCTTTCTCGCCAAGGCCCTGAAAGGAATAGGGAGATGTCCTCGGTTTGAATGCCCCTCCCCTTATGAAGCTTATTCCCATATCGGCTATGAACTTGGCGATTGTTTCGACCTGTTCATCGCTTTCCACGGAACATGGGCCCGCAATAACGGTAAATGTACCGCTCCCGATTTTCTTCCCCTTTATCGTTACCCTGGTATCTTCCGGGTGAAAATCACGTGAGGCCAGCTTGTACGGTTTGAGAACGTGAATTATCTTTTCGATACCGGGGAGATTTTCGAATTCTTCCTCGGGAATCGTTCTGTCATCCCCGGTTATCCCCACTATGGTACGGAGTACACCCCTGCTCACATGGGGTTTGAATCCCAGCTTCTCTATCTTCTCTATGGCACCCTGGATGTCCTCTTCCCGTGCATCTCCGCTGAATACTAGAATCATGGTTAGTTATTTAAAACGGATGTGAGATTATTGTCAATCCTTTTTTGGGGGCTCATCCTTGTCCGTATTTGCAGCCATGTCGGCCGATTCCGCTTCGGATAGCTTTTTATCCCCCCTCATGGAGACGATTGTCCAGATTGCACCGGAAAAGTCTATCAATCCGAAGACAACTATTACCGGGTTTGCCTTAAGAAATATCACGAATAGGATAAGAATTACAATGGCTGAAAATCTCGTGTGAAGGGTAAGCATGTAGAATGGCCTGAACTTCCCCTCGTTCATTCCTGCCCTCAAGTAGAAGTAACCCATGAAAATCACGACCATCCCGATGAATCGTACCAGAATGGAAGCACTCTCACCTATGTTCAGTATCCTCAAAGTGACTATGGGAAAGAAAATCATGAAAAGTCCAATTATGATCATATAGAAACTGAAAAAAAAGACACTCTTTGCTGCTCTTGTCATTTTCTTAAAACCTCCCTTTCATGGAAATATATAATATTCCATGGCTAAAATAAATATAAATTTTCCCACTTGTTAAAATCGTCTTATCTGATTATTCTATTGCTCATATCAAAAGAACAGAACAGGGGTATAAAAATGAACGTTTACTATGAAAAGGATATCAATGAAGGATGGCTCTCGGGAAAGAGAGTTGCGGTAATCGGTTACGGAAGCCAGGGATTTGCCCATTCCAATAACTTGCGGGATTCGGGTATAGAGGTTGCAGTGGGACTCCGTGAGGGAAGCAGTTCGAGGAAGAAGGCAGAGGAAGCCGGCTTGAAGGTAATGGATACCAGGGAGGCTTCCGAATGGGCCGATGTAGTGATGGTTTTGATCCCTGATCACCTCCAGGCGGAGGTTTACAGGAATGATATCGAGCCGGGCCTGAAGGAGGGAAACACCTTGATGTTTGCCCACGGCTTCAATATTCATTTTGGCCAGATCAAGCCTCCCTCGTATATAGATGTATCGATGATAGCACCGAAGGGGCCGGGTCATACGGTACGGCGGCAGTACGAGCTTGGTTACGGTGTTCCCTGCCTTATGGCCATTGCTAACGATGCTACGGGGAAGGCAAGGGAAACTGCGCTTGCATATGCCAAGGCGATAGGCGGGGCAAAAGCCGGAGTAATTGAAACGACCTTTAGGGAAGAAACCGAGACGGATCTCTTCGGAGAACAGTCCGTTCTATGCGGAGGTGTAACACACCTGATGCAGGCGGGTTTCGAAACCCTTGTAGAGGCGGGTTATGCGCCGGAAATGGCATACTTCGAGTGCATCCACGAGATGAAACTGATTGTGGACCTGATTTATGAAGGTGGGTTCAGCCTTATGCGGTACTCCGTATCGGATACGGCAGAGTACGGTGACTATGTATCGGGTCCAAGGGTTATCGGTCCACAGGTGAAAGAGGAGATGAAAAAGATCCTCTCCGATATACAGAGCGGAAAGTTTGCCAATCAGTGGATGGAGGAAAACAGGAGCGGGAGAAAGAATTTCCTGAAGATGAGGGAAGAAGCCTCGAAGCACCAGCTTGAACAGGTGGGGGAGAAGCTCCGCTCCATGATGCCCTGGATCCAGAAGAACAGGCTGGTGGACAAGGACAAGAACTGATTAAAGTACGATTATAAGCATAATTTCAAGTATTTTCGATGGGCTCAAGCAGGTTCAGCCAGGTGCATCAGATCCTTTATAATGATATCCGGCTGAACCTTTTTTATAGTTTCGTCGTTACTCCTTAGTCTGAGGGACCTTCTGTCACCCGCAAAGAGGGCTGTTCTGAAGCCTTCGTTTTTCGCAGGATAGATGTCGTTTAGCATATCGTTTCCAATATAGAGGGCTTCATTACCTTCTATTTGGAAGGTTTCCTTTAGAGTTTCTCTTAAAAGTCTGAACAGCAAGGCGGAAGGCTTTGCCCTCCCTACCTCGTATGAAAAGATTGTAATCCTCTTATCGAAGCCAAGTTCCTCCATGTTTTTCCCCATGAGGGCCGGAAAGAGGAGCCTCGTGAAGAACTGAGCATTGGAAACGATCCCCAGCACTATCTGTTTTTCCGTTATCTTGGAAATGGCCTCTCTGGCATGTGGCATTGGCCATACCGGATTCACCCTGCATTCATACTCTACAGAGAGCCTTTTCAAAAGATCCGGGTTGGGTAAGTAGCCCTCTCTGAAGGCTATCAATTTTTTCTCTTCCAGTATTTCGAGTACGTTTTTCCAGATTTCGGTTATCACGACTTCGGGATAATCTATCCCCCTATCCCTGGCCATCCTGTGGGCATTTTCTATTTCGGAGTGAAGGAGGGACAAGCCCTCGGTTGGTGCATCGGCGGAGAGCAGATTTATACCTGAGGATTCCATTGCCTCCGAAAGTACCTCTTCGCTGCTGATTCCTTTTAGAATGCCAATGTCACCGGAGCCGGATACGAAGAGTGTGCCATAGATGTCAAAAACGATTACTTTCGGGTTCAAGGTGAGATCCAGTCTCTCCTCGATATCCGTTTCTATCGGTTCCAGCGGAGAGCTTAAAGCTTTTATTCTCTCTACTAGTATATTCGTCATACCTGAATTGCCAGTCCTAACTTCCCTGCTGGGTTTTCATCGTTTTTATACTTCGTCCATTCAGGCCGAGATAGCCACCCATAAGGTTTGCAGTAAGGCAACTGTGAACGGGGAGAACAAAGATTATATCACCTATATTGACCTTACCGATGAATTTCTCCTGTATTTTTATCACTCCGTGTTCCTGGCTCAAGGATTTGACGTAACTCCCGGTAAGTGACTTCCCCCAACCGGCTTCCGAAGGAAGAGAGACGAGCCCGTATACCGTGTTGCCATTCTCAAGGGTTATGCTTTCCTTTGAAAGGTGAACAGCCCCGCCATGTATTACGATTTCCAAACGCTCCTGATGTTTTGCTACAACCGGTGCTGCCAGTGCAATGGCAATGTCCTCCTCTCTGCAGCTTCCGATTTCAAGCTGTGTCACATCGTAGAAAACGAAGTTTCCCGGTCGCATTTCATCGACCTCGGAAAAATCGGATACTATGCTTGCAGTTGGGGTGTCACCGATAGAGAGGAGTATCTCTTCCATACCGTTTATTCGCAGGTAGTTTTTTACTGAATAGATTCGGTCTATCATCTCTCTGTATATTTCCTTGACCTCATCTTTTGAACGGGATCTATAGGTGTGGCCTGCATGTGTAAGGAGCCCTGAAAGTTTCATGTTGGTAGATCTGTCTATTATTCTTGCAAGTTCAAGTATCTCCTCCCTCGAATCGTGGGGAAGGCCTGTTCTGAAACTTCCGGTATCTATCTCTATCCAGGCATCTACATTTGATTTCAACCTGGAGTCGATAAGCTTGGCAGCTTCCCTCGATTCCAGCAGGATGCCGAGTTTTATCCTCGATGCAAGCTTGTTTATCTCTTCTACCTCACGAGGATTTACGGGAAAGGCAACAGTGATATCCTTCCAGCCATTCTCTGCAAAGTAGTATGCCATCTCCAGGCTGGAAACCGTTATGCATTCAACTCCCTCTTTTCTGAAGAGGTTTCCTATCTCTGCCGATTGATGCGTTTTGAAATGCGGCCTGAATATGACGCCGCTTCTAAGCGCTTTGTCTGCAATTTCTTTGATATTCTTTTTGACCCTTTCGATGTCGATGATCAGTGTGGGTTTTTTTATCGAATCTGTAAAACTTTTCACGGAGGTTATTCTATATCAACGAGGCCGTTTCGGATAGCGTATCGTACCATTTCGGCAGTGTTTTTGAGGCCAAGTTTCCTGAGTATGTTGGATCTGTGATTTTCTACGGTTTTCATGCTTATATATAATTTGTCTGCTATTTCTCTCGTAGAGAGACCAGAAGAGATTAGGGTAAGAATCTGGTTTTCTCTCTTTGTCAGCCTGAAATCTGATTTTTTTCCATAGGAAACGAATTTTCTATTCTTCAGGCTCTGTATGAGTTCATGAGTAACCCTTCTGTCAAGGAAATACATGCCATTCTCCACGCTCTCTATGGCTTCAAGAATCTCATCTCGATCTGCATCCTTCAAGAGCAGTGCATCGGCTCCGGCAAAAAAGATATCCCTTATGAAAGTCGTATTCAAATTGTCCGTAAATATGATAAGTTTCGTTTTGAAAAAATTTTTCTTTATCCTTTCGGTGAGAACAGTTCCGCTTTCGTCTGGCAGTTCCGGTTCTATGATTGCGATATTTGGCAAGAAACTGGCTATTTTCTCGAATCCATCCTCTGCTGTCTCCGCTTCCGCTATAATCCTGTACCTCCTCGTATCTCGGAGAATGGATTTCAGGCCCTCCCTGGAAAGCGGATGGCTGTCTATGATAATGATTCTTTCTTCCCTTTCCCGAAACATCCTGTTCAATTCTCTCCACTAAAACTTATATTTAAAATTGGAATGCTTTTCAAATAAATTTAGAGAAAATATTAAAATTGGAGTATTTGGATAACCATTATACATCCTGGTTGATTAATTTTTTTACAACTGAATCTATTTCATGAAGGGTGAAGGGCTTGTGAATGCATAGGTCAGCCCCGGCCCTGTATAGAGCATTTTCATGCATCGTGGATGTTATACCTATGGAGTGTTTGTTGGGAAAGCGGCTCTTTATACTTTTAAGGAATTCCTCACCGTTCATCTGGGGCATGTCGTAATCAGTGATAACGAGATCGTAGTATTTCTTTTCGATTAGCTTTAAGGCATCTTCCCCGTTGGAGGCACAGTCGATTTCCCAGTTCGAAATCTTAAGAAATGCCTTCAAGAGGTTCCTTATCTGTTCGTCATCGTCGACTATAAGAATTTTGCGCTTCATACTTTTAAACCTCAATAGGAGTTTCTATTGTTAAAATAACCTTCAGAAAATAGAGATATCATAGATTTTTAATAATTCAATAGGTAAAAGTCACTTTTTTATGGGAAATATTCCCGATTTTGGTTTTTTTTACATAATTTTCTTACTTTTTATTATTTCTTGAAATCAAAATTTATTTGTAATATAATAGTAATTAAATTTAAAGTAATATGAAGGAGGATAAAAAATTAATCGAAAGATATCTGAAAGAGAAAAGAAGATACTCGAGTTGATAACGGAAGAAAACGTTTCCACGGTAAACGAGATAAGCAAGGCATTGGGTGTTTCCGCTGTGACGGTGAGGAGCGATCTTGCAGATTTGGCAGACAGGGGCCTCATAGTAAGGACACATGGCGGTGCTACTCCTGCCTTTCATCCCGGTGTGCTGGAGAGGCAAAGGTTGAATGTCGAGGCAAAGAATAGGATAGCAAAGGCGGCAGCTTCTCTGATCACCGACGGTGATGCCATAATGATAGAGGCTGGAACTACTACCTCTCTTATTACCAGGTACCTCTTCGGGAAAAGGGATATCCAGCTCGTTACCAATTCAATGCTTGTCCTTCCCTATGTTCGCACCAATCCGAATATTCATCTGACAGTGACAGGCGGCGAGTTCAGGGCAGCAACGGAATCTTTGGTGGGTCCCATTGCACTATCCGAGTTGTCGAGATTCAATGCCAGAATTGCCTTTGTAGGGACTGACGGCTTTTCGGTGGATTACGGGTTGACTACATATCTCCTGGAAGGAGCGGAAATTGTGAAGAAGATGTCCGAACGGTCGGAGAGAACCGTTCTCGTTGCCGATTCCAGTAAATACGGGAAGAGGGGTTTTGTGCATGTCCTGGACATGGATATGGTGGATGAACTTATAACGGACATCGAGATTGATATGAAGCTTATTTCGGAGTTGGAGAAAAGGGGTATAGAAGTTCATGTGGTTTGATGTTACGGCCAAGAGTTTTTTCTAAGTAATACGGAGGAAGAAATGTCAAGAGAAGTGATACTTCCCCAGTTGGGGCAATCTGTAGAGAGCTGCATTATTCTGGAGTGGAAAAAGCACGAGGGTGACTATATAAAGAAGGGTGAGGTTATCTGTGAGGTAGAAACCGATAAGAGTACCCTGGAAGTGGAATCTACCGAGGAGGGGACTCTCCTGAAGCTTCTATATGCTGAGGGGGATCTGGTTCCTGTTCTCTCCCCGATTGCCATTGTTGGTGAGGAAGGCGAGATGGTCGAGCATTTGAAGGATAATTTGAAAGATAATTTGAAAGCTATTTCGAAAGGGATAGAGAAAGAGCCAAAAAGAATCGGAATATCGCCAAGGGCAAGACTGCTTGCAGAAAAACGGGGTATTGATATTACCGGTATCATAGGTACCGGCCCCGGCGGAAGGATAATAGAGAGGGATGTTCTAAAGGTGCTTTCTGAAAAGGAGCCTTCTGGGAAGCATCCAGGAAGAGCTGCCACCGAGAGCAAGGTAGAGGAGGTCCTGATAGAGGAGAAACCCTCTGTTTCCGTTGAACCTTCCGGGCTCTCGGGAATAAGAAGGGTAATAGCCGAAAGGATGCTCCATTCACTTCGTAACTCTGCCCAGTACACGATACATGGTTATGCCGATGCAAGCGGTCTCATATCCTACAGGAAAAAACTAAAATTACTTGAAAAATCAGGGGGCGGGTCGGATGGTAAATGGAAATCCTTCTCTCAGATCAGTATAGGCGATCTCGTAGACTTTGCCCTCGTAAGAACGCTGACAGATTTTCCGGAAATCAATTCCACTGTCGACAATGGCAAACTTACAAGCCACAGGAACGTGAACCTCGGTTTTGCAGTTGATACGAAGAGGGGGCTCATCGTTCCCGTGATAAAGGATGCGGATAAACTCTCGCTTCTGGAACTTTCAAGGAGGACAAGAGAACTCGCTCTCTCTGCAAGGGAGGGAAGGGTAAAACCGGAGGAACTAACGGGAGCCACATTCACCGTTACAAATCTTGGGAACATGGGTATCGATTTCTTTACTCCCGTTATCAACCCGCCCCAGGTGGCGATTCTTGGTGTCAATAGCATAAGGCCAAGAGCCGTTTATGCTGAAGAGTTGGGAGGGGAGGTAAAATTCATACCTGCGATTGGATTGTCATTGACTGCCGATCACAGGTTTATAGACGGGGCACCTGCGGCAAGGTTCTTAAGTGCCCTGGCTGAAACAGTTAAAAGAATAGAAATCATACTGGCTGGAGGTTGATGTATGCCCAAATCGTTACTTATAGATCCGAATGATGTAAGAAAGAGTGGAACCTTAAAAATAGATTCTATTCCGCTTAACTCATACAAACCGGACATAGAGAGAGAGCTTGAAAGGTACGGGAAGGAAAAGCTTAAGAGAATTCTCGAGACAATGATGACAATAAGGGAATTCGAAACAATGCTTAACAGTATAAAAACTATGGGGAGTTACAAGGATATAGAGTACAGGCACCTGGGGCCTGCCCATCTTTCCATAGGTCAGGAGGCGGCAGCCGTTGGTGAGGCATTCAACCTCGATGCCAATGACTTTATCTTTGGATCCCACAGGTCGCACGGAGAAATAATAGCAAAGTGTTACTCCGCAATAGACAAGCTTTCCGACAAGGCCCTCCTTTCCATCATGGAAGGATATCTTGACGGCGAGATACTAAAAGTTGTGGAGAGGTATAAACCTGCAAAGAAGGGTAATATCTCCGAACTAGCCGAGGCTTTTGTCCTCTACGGAACACTTGCAGAGATCTTTGGAAGGAGACAGGGTTTTAACAGGGGGCTTGGTGGTTCCATGCACGCCTTCTTTGCACCATTCGGAAGCATGCCCAACAATGCCATTGTTGGCGGTTCGGCAGATATCAGTGTAGGGGCCGCCCTGTACAAGAGGATAAACAGGAAACCTGGTATTGTTGTTGCAAATATCGGTGATGCCTCGATGGGTTGCGGGCCTGTGTGGGAGGCAATAACAGTTGCATCCATGGACCAGTACAGGACTCTGTGGGATAAAGAGATGGGCGGTGCACCTCCCGTCATGTTCAACTTCTTCAACAACTTCTACGGTATGGGCGGCCAGACCTACGGCGAGACAATGGGCTTTAAGATTCTTGCAAGGGTCGGAGCCGGTGTGAATCCTGAAAATATGCACTCGGAAAGGGTGGACGGTTACAATCCATTAGCAGTTGCGGATGCGGTAGAGAGAAAGAAAAAGATACTTCTTTCCGGTAAGGGCCCCGTATTCATGGATACCGTTACCTACAGGCTTTCGGGACACTCTCCCTCCGATTCGTCATCCTACAGGACAAAGGAGGAGATAGAACTCTGGAAGAAGAATGACTGCATAGAGCACTATAAGAGCTATCTTTTAGAAAACGGAGTGGTCGATAACGGAGAGATTGGGGCATTACAGGAGGGAATAGAGGAAAGGCTCTACCGCGTGGTAAAGGATGCGGTTTCACTGGAGGTTTCACCGAGGGTTGATGGCGAGTTTATCGGAAAGGTGATGTTTTCAAACGGAAGGGTGGAAGCCTTTGAGGATAGGAAGCCCGAGGTTCTGCTGGATGAGAAGGATAATCCCAGGGTAAAGGCAATAGCCAGGAAATCGAGAAGTGGCGTAGACGAGAAGGGCAACATTCTTCCAAAGATGAAGGTTGTTTCCATGAGGGAGGCCCTCTTCGAGGCGATGCTCTACCGTTTCTACAGGGATCCCACAATGGTTGCCTTTGGTGAGGAAAACAGGGACTGGGGCGGCGCCTTTGCAGTGTACAGGGGACTCACCGAGAGCCTTCCATATCACAGGCTATTCAATACCTCTATTTCCGAGGGTGCAATAGTCGGTTCTGCAGTTGGTTACGCTTTAAGCGGTGGCCGTGTGGTTGCAGAGCTCATGTACTGTGATTTCATGGGAAGGGCAGGCGATGAGATATTCAACCAGATGTCCAAGTGGCAGGCAATGTCTGCAGGCCACCTTAAGATGCCACTTGTTTTAAGGGTATCGGTGGGAAACAAGTACGGGGCCCAGCATTCCCAGGACTGGACCTCTATCGTTGCCCACATTCCGGGCCTCAAGGTAATGTTTCCCGCAACACCGTACGATGCAAAGGGAATGTTGAACCTTGCCCTAATCGGAACGGATCCCGTTGTTTTCTTTGAAAGTCAGAGGCTCTACGATATCGGTGAGCTCTTTGTAAAGGAAGGGGTGCCGGAGGGCTTCTACACGGTCCCGGAAGGCGAACCTGCCATAAGAAGGGAGGGAGGTGACATCACGATTCTTACAATCGGGGCGACACTCTACAAGGCAATAGAGGCTGCCGAGATACTTAAGGATAGGTATGGGGTAAGTGCCGAGGTTATCGATGCAAGGTTCATAAATCCACTTGATTACGGGCCAATCGTGGAATCTGTGAAAAAGACGGGCAAGATAGTACTCTCCTCCGATGCATGCGAAAGAGGTTCATACCTGTATACGATTGCAGGGAATATCTCACAGCTTGCCTTTGATTACCTTGATGGCCCACCGGTTGTTATAGGTTCCAGAAACTGGATAACACCGTCTGCTGAGATGGAGGAATCCTTTTTCCCCCAGAAGGAGTGGATACTGGATGCGATACACGAGAGGCTTCTTCCCCTTGAGGGACACAGTGTTAGCACGGTCCAGGCTACGGATGTAATCTCCGAAAGGAGTAGAAAAGGTGTATAGAGTGGTGTAAACTCTTTTCTGTCGGATGAAAGAAAAGAAGCTTGCAGCATATATTGCCTTTCCCCTTCTCCTTGTTGCCATATTTCTCGTGACCTTTATATTCCGGGAGACTCTCTGGTCGATATTTTCCTCTCCCGAGAGCTTAAGAAAGTGGGTAGCGGAGAAGCCCCTTGCAGGCCTCGTTTTTATCGGTATTCAAGCACTGCAGGTTGTTATCTTTATCATTCCCGGAGAGGTTCCGCAGGTTGCAGGCGGTTACCTATTCGGTTTCCTGGATGGTATTTTGCTCTCTGTCGCGGGAATTGCCATTGGTTCAACTGTCGGCTTCTTTCTTGCAAGGATACTCGGCATCCCCTTTGTAAGAAGTGTATTCAAGCCCCAGCAGATAGAAAAAACGGAGAAGCTAATATCTTCACCACGCTCAACACTTGCATTCTTTCTGCTCTTCCTTATTCCCGGAATCCCAAAGGATATCCTCTGCTACATAGCAGGGCTTTCCTCCATGAAATACTGGGTCTTTATTCTAATATCCACCCTGGGAAGGCTACCCGGAATAATTGGCAGTGTATTGATGGGTAACGCGGCTGCCTCCCGTCAGTGGTACTTTGCAGGGCTCATTTTTTCGGCATCCGTGCTCCTCTTCTTTTTCGGCTTCCTCTACAGGGAAAAGTTTGAGGGCTGGATAGAAAAGATTGCCTCCAGAAGGGAAGAAGCTAAAAAAGATTGATATTATCCGGTGCCGGCTTGATTTCTCCTGCTTCCATCCTTTTTACAATTTCAACGATTTTCCTGTTGACAGGAACAGGCACTCCGCAATCATTTCCCATTGCTACTACGAGGCCATTCAAGTAGTCTACCTCTGTCTTTCTTCCCCTTACAATTGAGGCTAGCATGGATGACTCTGTCTTTGAATGTTTTTTGCCAATAAGCATTATAAGAAGGCGGCTAAGTGCTTTTGGTATTCCCATGAGTATCTCTATATCGAGGCCTCCCGGTAGCCTTTCAAATCTTATTCCCCTTGCCTTCGCAACAGCATAGATTTCCCTTCCCACGTCAATAATGATATTCCTTATTCTTTTGTCCCTAACAAGTACTCCAAAGGATAGCCCCGTTATTGCACCCAAGCTGGTAAGGGAGGCATTTACCGTTAGTTTTGCCCAGAGTACACCCTCTATGTTTTCTCTTGTCTTTACCGGAAAAACTTTGGAAAGTGCATCTGTGACTTCTGCTCCCATATCGTCCTCTGGTTTCTCAGCTACAAAGACGCCTCCTGCCGTAATCTCGTATACTCCCGGTTGAAGCATCGATGCCCCCCAGAGCACCGATGTTACAAGTACCTTACCGTGGCCAAGCTCCCTCTTTAAGTCGAGGCCTGCAAGCCCGTTCTGGACAGTTACGATTTTCCCTGTATCCGAAAGAAAGGGAAGGATTTCCTTTGCTACCCGAAAGAGCGAGTCTATCTTTGTTGTAACTATAGCCATGTCAAGGGCTTTACTGCACTGCTCCGGTTTCTCAATGAGAGAAACGGGAATCGATTTCCTTTCTGCCTTTTGATCGATTAGAACAAGGCCGTTCTTCCCTATGGAACTGTTTATCTCCCTGTTTCTGCTTATAATAGTTACCTTGCCGGGGTATGATAGTGACAGCCTACCCGCTATTACTCCTCCCAGGCTTCCGCACCCGATTACGGCGATTCTCATGAAGGCAAGTATATGAAGTGGAATACTATTGTCAAGGACGAGGATTTCAGGCTATTTTTTAAGTCATGATACACGGATTACAACACATAGGAATAGGTTTTAGGGACTTGGATAGAGCGTGGGACTTTTACAGGGATATCCTTCACTTTGATGTTCCCTTAAGCCGCTCAAGAAGGGTTGCAGACAGGATGGGAAGCTTAACGGGCGGTCCTCAGGAGAGGAGGGTGATAATAGCTCTTAATCTCCTGGGTGGTGGACTTGTCGAGATATTTCAGTTTCTCTCGAAGGAGCCAAAACCTGCAGAGCCCCTCTCCATGACCGATACGGGGGTTCTCTCTGTTTCATGCAAGGTAACGGATATCGAGATGGCCTTTGATGAGCTTAAGGGAAAGGGTGTAAGAATTCTTGCAGAGCCCTACAGCCTGGCCGGTTCAAGTATCAGGCAGATGTTTATCGAGGATACCGAGGGTAACCTGGTAGGTCTCGTGGAGATGCCGGGGCTTAACTATTCGGTAAAGGTTAAGAATGCCAGTATAGGCGGCTTTCTCTTTCCCACGATAGGTGTCTCTGATATGGAAAAGTCTCTTAAGTTTTACAGGGATTTACTTGGTTACGATACGGTTGTCTATGATAAAAAGGGCAAGTTCGAGGAGCTTGCGGTTCTTCCGGACGGGGAGCTTACGATGAGGAGGGTGATTCTAAAGAGGGGAAGGCCTTCCACCTCCCTATTCAGTTTCTACCTGGATGGCGGAATGATAGAGCTTATCGAGGCAGAGACGGAGGGAAAAAGAAAGCACAGGTTCCGGGGAAGGGGCTGGGGAGACCAGGGAATAATGGAGGTCTGCCTCGATGTCAGCGACATAGGTGATACCTACAGGGAACTTACCGGTAAAGGAGCCAGGCCTGTAATAGAGGCAAATGAGGACAGGTTCGACATGGGTGAGGGGAGTTCCGCCCTCTTTGGCTACGTTGCAGACCCCGACGGAACCTGGATTGAACTTGCAGAGATAGTAAGTTTTCCCATCTGGGGCAGTCTCTCATTCGACCTTTCAAAGAGAAAAAAGAATAAACCCCTATCGTCCTTCGTCCTTAAACTCCTCCGTTTTGCGCGATCAAAGAGCTAGTGATGATCAGAATGAAGGTTTAAAACCACACCGGGTGGAAGTGTCTGTTTTTTGAAGAAGAGATACTTCAAGGGATGTATGTTCAACGGGTTGGGATACCAGCCTCCGATTCTCTTTAGATCTATGAGGTTGTATGAGGGGGCATTGTTAAGGGGAATAACAACTGCCCTGGATAGTAGAATCTCCTCTGCCTTTGCAAGTGTTTCGTAGTGCTTTTTTCCTGTTTCACTGTAGGATTCTTCTATAAGTCTGTCGAACTCCGGATCGCTGAATCTGGCATCGTTTAAGTTACTGTTGCTCTTCCACAACTCCAGGAAGGTAAGAGGGTCTGCAAAGTCTCCTATCCATGTGGATGAGCCTATCGTAAAATTACCCTTTTTGACATTCTTCATGTAATCCTCGAATGAGTAACTTACTATTTCAGATTCCAGAGACAGCTTTTCTTTCCATATCTTAGCAATCTCTCTCGCAATCTTTTCCGCCCTGGAGTGGCCTATCACCATGAATCGCAGCTTTGGAAGTCCCTTTCCCCTATCGAAGCCGGCTTCTTTAAGGAGTTTAAAGGCCTCCTTGTCGTTCTCCTTTTCTATGCCCTTTACCTTGGGATATCCTGGTATCGAGGGAACGAGGGTAGATGTGGGCAGGGGAAAGTTGTCATTTCTTATCTTTTCCCATGGAATAAGGAGTGAAAGCCCCTTTCTTACCCTGTAATCATTCCAGGGAGCCTTGTCGGAAACGAAGAAGAGGTAACCTGTACCGAAGCTGGGATGAGCCACGATCATTGACGAATCCTTTATTATTTCAGGGTCCCAGTCATCCGACCAGTCTACCTTTCCCTCTAAGAAATCCTCTGAAATCTTCTTTACGTCATCTGTAAAGATTATCCTGATACTATCCACCTTCACGTTCTTTGCATCCCAGTAGAGCTTGTTCTTCTTTAGTATAATCTCGCTGTTACTTCGCCTGTACATGAGAAATGGACCATTCCCTACAATGATTCCCCCGGCCTTCCAATTCTTGTCCTTGATATATCTGGGATGAAGGGGAAGAAAGCTTGCATGGCAGAGGATCTTTAAAAAGTGAGATGCAGGTTTTGTAAGGGTAACATCCAGCTCCCTGTCGGATATCACCCTTATTCCCACATCTTCGGGGTTACTGGTTAATCCCTTTCTGTAGTCGGAGGCTCCCTCTATGATGTCGAATAGAAACGAGTATTCCGCCCTGTTTTTGGGATCTATCATTCTTAGCCATGCATCCCTGAAATCGGAGGCCTTTACCGGGTCACCGTTACTGTAGAGGGCATCTTCCCTTAAAAAGAACTTGTATGTTTTTCCGTCATCCGATACCTCCCACCTCTCGGCTGCACCGGGAAGGGGTTCCATGGTAAATGGATGGTATGTAACAAGGCCTTCGTATATTCCCGTTGAAATCTCGAGCCCTATTGTTGTGTAGAGGTGTAAAGGATCCAGAGTCCATTTGCCGGGACTGAAGGCTATGGTTACCGTTTCCCCGGTATCTTCATCCTTCTCTTCGGGAAGAACTGTAAATAAAGATAGAAAGGTGAAGGTAAGTATCAAAGCTAATAGTTTTTTCATACTAAGAAAATAAACATTTTTTTCAGAATATTCTATAAGGAATCACCTCTTTTACAATCAGCTTTATCCTTACCCTGGTAACATACTCTCCGTGTTCGATAGCCGTGTAGGGAGCATCCCAGAGAAGGAGTTCTCCCCTTATCTCCCGTGGTTTGTTGTATATCCTTGGCCTCAAGAAGTTTCTTATTGCCTCCTTTATGGCATTGTCAAAGGATTTGGCTCTCCCCTCATCCCCCTCGAAAACACTTCCCTTTCCAAAGCCCGTTGCCAGGGGGATACTGTTACTGGACCATGCCTCTCTCTTTGCCCTCTGGAAAGGGATAAGATCGTAGCTGATACTTGCATACAGCCTGTCTTTCTTTACCTCTGTCTGAAGAACCTTAAGTTGTTTGTCACCCCACTTAATCTCTGCTACCGGATTCAGTGTGAATACTTCTAAAACTCTTCTTGCCCTGTCAGACGGGGTGTAGATGAAGGTATACCCATATATCATTGCAGAGAGAATCACCCTGGCATCTTCAAGGAGTTTTTTTATGGCTTTCTCCCTGGGAACCGGGTATTCTCCCTCCAGTGAAACCATTGGTTTCAACTCTTTCCAGAGGTAGATGACAATTCTATCCTTGTCCAGTGCCTCTGAGGAAGGGAGTGAGAGGGTGGCAAATATCAATATAGATAAATTTAAGAGAATTTTTTTAAGCATTTCGTTACTATGTTAAGTATCGGAATCTTTGTTTGTGCTTGTAGGATGTAATACTGTAATTTAAAGGCTTGCTACCTGCGACCGAAAAAGACCTTTATTGCATCGATGCGAAAGCGTATCAGAAAGTAGAGGTATGCAAGGAGAATGCCTGCAAGATGGGTGAGGTGAGCAACCCCCTGCTGAATGTTTGTCAGTTGGAAGAATATCTCCAGTCCTGCAAAGACCAACACGGCAACGGGGGCTTTCATGGGGATTATTCCGAATATGAAAAGAACGGAATCGGGAAATAGTATTGCATAGGCAAGGAGAAGACCGTAGATTGCACCGGATGCTCCCACTACGGGGATGAGAAACATTCCTGTGTACCAGTTAACGATCAGGGTAAGGATGCCGGCGCCTGTTCCTGTGAGGAAGTAGAAGAGGAGGAATTCCCTGCTTCCGATTCGCCTCTCCAGAGGTACACCGAATATAAAGAGGGCAAGCATATTGAGGAATATGTGTGTGAAATTTGCATGAACAAACATATATGTAAATAGCTGCCAGACGTAAAGCCTCTTCACTACGAGAATCGGGGTCAAGGCCATGTATGCTGTTAGTACGGGACTCAAGTATCTTGCGATGAAGAAGATCGTATTAACAATTATCAGTGTAAGTGTTACGTTACTGTAGGAGTATTTTATTGGTCTCCTGTAGAATGGAACGGGATTCATAGAGACAATTTAGAAATTAATGAGCGGGGAGTCAACATCATAGTGAAGAGAAACAGTGATTACTATACGAAACTTGCTAAAAGCAAGGGTTATCCTGCACGTTCCGTTTTCAAACTGAAAGAGATTCAGGAAAAGTACAGGGTAATTAGGGTAAATGACAAGATTTTGGAAATAGGTTCATCTCCGGGAAGCTGGAGCCTCTATATCTTCAGAGAGCTGAAGCTAAAGGGCAGTATTGTCGCAGTGGACCTTGTGCCGAGTGAGGTTTCTGCCGATGAGTATTCCCGCTACACCTTTATTCAGGGCGATATCATGGATGATACCATAACGAAGAAGATAGCCTCTTACGGAAGTTTCAATGTGGTGTTGAGTGATGCAGCCCCCTCCACGTCGGGCAACAGGCTAATCGATTCCTCGAGATCATATGAAATAGCAAAGAGGGTTCTCGAGGTAGGAATAAAACTCCTTAAAGGGGGAGGTAATATAGTTGTCAAGACACTTCAGGGCGGTGAGACAGGCAAGCTTAAATCTGAAATGTCCAGGTATTTTGGCTTTTCAAAGCTTTTCAAGCCGGCTGCATCAAGAAGTGAATCAACTGAAATCTTTCTCATCGGTATGAATTTTAAAAGTTGAACAAAAAAATGCTTGAATGCAAGGCAAATTCATTCTATCATGTTAGTTGCATCCTTTTTGACAGATTGGGTGCTAAAATAAAACTATCCCAAGGGGGCATGTAAGATGAAACACAAAGTAATGCTTGTAACACTTCTTTTACTCCTGGTACCGTTCTTTATTTTTTCCCAGACGGTCCTGGTAAATGATGATTTCAGCACGATGAGCGGGTGGAAGCCGGCCTATGGGAATTGGAAAATCATGAACGGTAGGCTTGCCCAGCTTGATACCAAGGCAGGGAAGGCAAAGATTGACCGTTATGTTCCTCAGTCCGGCTTGGTTCAGTATGAATTCGATGTTCATTATATCGATGGTGGATTGGATCGCTATGCAGGTTTTGGTATTCATGTGCTCGTTGACAAACCGCATGGTGGTTTTGCATGGGGCAATGGAAAGTCATTCCTTCTGTGGGTGACATACGATCCCAAGGCATACGGTGGTACGGGATTCTATGCTCAGGCATACAGAAGTGAGAGTAATTCCTATATGTATCTCATGAAGGGTTACCATATTGAGATTCCCGAGAAAATCACAATAGGCGGAAAGACATATACATATCTCGATCCGAAATACGCAGCATACAATATACCTATAAAATTCACCATTGATACTACAACGGGTGATGTAAAGGTTTACGATCCGCTTATTCCCAACTGGGTATGGAAATTCAACCTTGGCGGCCCACTGGCACCGGGAAGCTATGTTACTTTCAGGACGAACAGTCTGGCAGTGAGCTTCGATAATTTCAAGGTTACCAAGCTGAGATAGGTTACAGTAGAGTCGTCACTTTTTAATTGATAGGCCAAATCAGGGAGGGGTATTTCACAGTTGTCCTGTGAAATACCCCTTATCTTTAGAAAACTGTTATCAAGCTACTAGCGGAACACATAGAATGCGTATTCAAAGGGGAAAGGTACACCTGCTGAACATTCCTTTCAAGTTCTCGGTTTCACATGCAATGGCAACCCGGGATCATTCCGATTCCATAATCGTCCAACTGACAGACAGCCACGGTAACAGTGGGTTCGGAGAGGCTGTGGTGAGGGAATATGTTTCTGGCAGTCTTGGCTCCGGAGAGGAGCTTACCGGACGTGTAGAGAGAGAGGTGAAGTCAATTCTATCCGGTCTCAACGGAGAGGAGATAGATATTGATCTCTGTGGCGAGTATTTCAGAACTGTGAAAGTTGACCTGTCTTCCTATCCGATACTGTGTGCCGTGGAAACGGCAATCCTTGATCTCTTGTGCCAAAACTCGGGCAGGGATATCTATGATCTTCTCGGATTGAAACCGAGGCGGGAAAAGCTGCAATACGGGGGAACCCTTCCCATGATGCCTCTGGAAGTGGCGAGGAGAATACTGGACGGCTACGGATCTTACGGTATCTCAAACATCAAGGTAAAGATAGACAGGAACCTAGAGTACACTAGAGATGTACTATCCCTCGGCAGGGAGCTTCTTGGAGATAACTTCGATTTTCGGGTCGATGCAAATGCATCCTGGGACCTCGAAGCTGCTTTAAAAAATCTTGAGGTTCTTAGAGCCTTAGGGGTAAGGCTTATTGAACAACCCTTTGAACGGGGGAGTGGAAAGTTGGAGGATCTGAGAGCCAATCTATTTTCAAAGGATTTTATTTTCATGGCAGACGAATCAGCCATAACAATTTCTGACATAGATGATATAGCAGAGAAGAGAGATTTTTCAATGGTCAATATCAGGTTGTCAAAGAATGGGGGCTTTTTCAAAGCACTGGAGATGGCACGTAAATGTGATGAGAAGGATATAAAGTATCAGATTGGCTGTCACGTCGGTGAGACAGGTATTCTTTCCGCAGAAGAGAGGGTATTGGCCTCTCTTCTCGACCCGGTTTACCTCGATGGTTCATATGACTCTTACATTCTGGAAGAAAATGTAACTACGGAAAACATAGATTTCGGTATCGGAGGTTATGCCGGGATAATAAGAAATCGGGGCATCGGTTTCAAAGTTGATGAGAACAGATTGAAAAGGCTGAGCACGGTAAGCTCAGATTTCTTCGAAGTAAGCAGTTGAAGTAAGGTTACAACAGGCAATTCTAATTTTTACTGAATCTTATGAAAAATAGTACCGATATTACTTATAGATATTATCATATAAATATTGAGAAAAAAGTGTCTCCTGAATTTAGAGAATTTAATAAAGAGTACAATGACGAGAGTTGTATAAACTGTAAGGCTATATTTGACTATATAAAGAGATACAAGCCGGCAAAGCTGGATCTCCTCTTCGAGGACTTGCCGCCACCGTACGATAAAATTCCGAATATCGAAGAACTCCTTACGGATGAGAACAACTGGGTAAGCAGTGCCCTGGTAGCTCTGCTTTTCGAGAATGCAAAAAAAATACTAAACGATCCTCTTGCTGCCTTCAAGATCGGCTACGAATCGATTGAAAAGAGAGAATTCGGATACATGCAGAAGTTATTTCTTAGAAGTCTCTCCAGGCCGGGGGCGATTCTTGAAAAGATAAATCATCTTAACATGAAACTGAACAATACGAAGATAGTGGAAACGGTGTACCACTCTCCGGGGAAGGCGGTACTGGAACTTCACTGGCGTGAGGGATGTGTCCTTTCCAAGGATTTTTGTCTGTTCAACCAGGGTATCTATTCTGCCATTCCTACGATATGGAACCTTCCCCCGAGTGTGGTGGAAGAGACAGCTTGCTACTTCGAAGGAGATCCGTACTGCAGATACAAGATAACCTGGGAGAGCAAGAAAGGGTGGTTTCATAAGTTGCTCTACAACATTTCGACGAGAAAATCGATGTTACTGGAGGCACTGGACCAGATAGAGAAGGATAAACTCCTTTTAAAGAGGAAGTACCAGGAAGTACACAATTTGAATCTTCAGCTCTTTGACCGGATAGAGAAACTCAAGGCCCTGAACAGTACCTCCAACTATCTTGTTTCTACTCAGGATCTTCATAAACTCTTCGACTACACAATGAAAACCATTGTGAGGATACTGAAATTCGACAGGGCAATTCTCATGCTCATGGACGAAGAGAAGAAGAGTCTCGTTTATGGGTATGCGGTAGGGGGACGCGATGAGGATATCGCAAAGTTAAGGAATTACAGGATACCCATAGAAAGGGAACACAATATAATGGTAAGGGTTCTAAAGAGAAAGAGGCCGGTTCTCATAAAGGATGTGGAAAAGGCACATCTAAATCCGAGAAACCTTATTATCAGCGAATTCAAACCGACATCCTTCTCCATCTGCCCGCTGATTACAAAGGAAGGTGCAATAGGTGTTTTGGGAGCTGATAGAAGAAATTCCGACTACAGAATAACGGAAGAAGACATGGATTTGCTTTCAATATTCGCCAATAACATTGCCGTCGCCATTCAAAGGGCAAAAATGGATGAGGAACTTAAATCGAGTTACCTGAGTGCCGTTTTTGCACTGGTCAGGGCAATTGAAAACAAGGATCCCTATACCAAGGGCCATTCGGAAAGGGTTTCCTTCATATCGGAGAAGCTTGGTATTCAACTTGGACTTCCCCTCGAGGAGATCGAGTTCTTAAAGATAGGGGGGATACTTCACGATGTAGGGAAGATAGGTATCCCCGAATCGATTGTAAAGAGCCCCAAGAAGCTCAGTGCTGCTGAATATCGTATAATAAAATCTCACCCGGAAAAGGGTGCGGAAATTCTGGAACCAATCAGATTTTTCAAGAATCATCTCTACCTCATCAGGAATCATCATGAACGTTACGATGGCAAGGGGTACCCGGATAGCTTGAGGGGTGATGAGATACCTCTTGGTGCACAGATCATTGCCATTGCCGATACCTTTGATGCCATGATATCCAGGAGACCCTACAGAAGGGGTTTACCCCTAAGGCAGGCTGCGAGAGAGATATACAGGAATGCGGGAACTCAGTTCTCGGAAAGGGTGGTTTCTGCTTTCAAAGTCCTCTTTGAAGGCGAGATTCTGAAAAACAAACTCCAATATCTAAAAAAATAAAATTTTTTACTTGCATTATGATACCTCGTTGTGATGAAATATAGATAGAAAAAGTTAAATCACAGGAGGTATCATTATGAAAAGTAACCTTTCCAGATTCTTCCAATCCAGATGGAATGTCATGCTTTTCCGGCATGTTCACCCGTTGATCCTTCAGGGATACATCCAGTTTCTTGGTAGGATCTATTATCTCTTCAAAAGGAAAGAGAAGCTTCTTATCGAGAAGAATATAAGGGACTTTCTCTATGGTAAAACAGAGCGGGAGATAAGGAAGATAACGAGGGAAGCCTTCAGGGGCATTTTTCTCCACTACTTCGAAAAGATGTTCTCTGCTTATAGGAGCTTTCCAGAGGTAAGCAGGTACGTGGAGAGGCATTTCCAGGTTAAGAACCTTGAGGTGATAGAGAAGGCCCTAAAGAAGGGAAAAGGGTTGATTGTTGCCACGGCACATTTTGGTGCGGTGGAATTTATTCCGTGGGTTCTTGCTTTGAACGGCTTTCCGGTGAGTGTTATCCTGGAATTCAACACTGATGTCCTCAAAAAGGTTCTCGAAGAAAAGGTAAAGATAAAGAATGTAGAACTCATTTCAGAATCTGATGGGAGGGGTTCCGTATTCTTCAGGGCATTGAAGAGCCTTAAGAACGGGAGGATACTGATGACAGAATGTGACGAGGTTGACAAGTGGCATAGGAGAAAGAGCAGTACTATTCAACTGTTCGGAAAGACACTCTACTTTGATGATACCTTGAATATCCTTTCAAAGAGAACAGGCGCGCCAGTCGTAGGTGTTTTCCTGAAGCGAATGGGAAAAAACTCCTATACCCTGATATGTGAGGATGTTTCCGTGGAGAAACCTGTTGACAATACGGCAAAAAATGTTTTTTATCTCTGGCAGAAGTATGTTACAGAGAGCCCTGAACAGTGGTATCAATGGAAAAAGTGGGCTAATATGAAGGTGGCGTCCTAGGGTAAAAAAACTTCTTGAACGGGGAAGATTATGCGTGTTCTCAAATTTGGCGGGAGTTCTCTTGCCGATTGGCAACGTATCGAGAATGTGGCGAAGATAGTTCTCGATGAATTTCAGCGTGGTAAAATTGTGGTGGTTCTTTCCGCCATGAAAGGAGTGACAGACAGGCTGATAGATGCCTCGCGGAAGGCAGAAATGGGCCGGGAGGGTTACAGGGAAGATATCAGGTGGATTTCCGAAAAGCACTTTGAAACGGTGAGAAGACTCTTCCAGCCAAAGGATCAGACAGGTATAATTACTTCTCTTCAGTTGATGTTCAATGAGATAGATGATCTGCTTCACGGTGTCGAACTGATAAGGGAATGCTCCCCCAAGACACGGGATCTCATTATGAGTTTCGGGGAGAGGATGAGTTGCACTCTCTTTGCCTCGTATATCGAATCAAGGGGTGTCAAGGCTGAAATGGTCGATGCAAGGGAATGCATAAAGACAAACAACAGGTTTGGCAGTGCAATTGTAGATTTCGAGAGGAGTTATAAACTTACCGCCGGCAAATTGAAAGGCAAGGTACTGCCGGTGATAACCGGATTCATTGCCTCGACTGAAGAGGGAATAACCACTACGCTCGGAAGAAATGGTTCTGATTATACGGCATCGATTGTTGGTGCGGCAATCGGTGCCGAATGCATTGAAATATGGACCGATGTGGATGGTGTTTTGAGCGCTGATCCGGGATATGTAAAGGATGCCTTTGTAATCCCGCAGTTGAGCTACCAGGAGGCAATGGAATTATCCTACTTCGGTGCAAAGGTAATTCATCCCTATACCATGATTCCGGCTGTGGAAAAGAGGATACCTATAAGAATCCGTAACAGTTTGAATCCCTCTGCAGAAGGGACACTGATAACGGAAAGTGTGGAAAGGCAGGACCGTGCAGTAACAGGCATTGCTTCTATTGACAGCATTGCACTTATCAATGTCGAAGGGGGCGGGATGATAGGGATACCGGGAGTTGCAGCAAGAATCTTCGGGGCTCTTGCTAAAGCCTCTGTAAATATCATGATGATTTCCCAGGCTTCCTCAGAACACAGTATCTGTCTGGTTTTCAATGAGAGCGATTCACAGAAGGCACTCGATTCTCTACGTGAAGAACTTGCACTGGAGTTGGAGACCAAAAGAATTGAGAATTTTGAGCTAAAGAGAGACCTTGTAATGATTGCCATTATAGGGGAAAATATGCGTGGAACACCGGGGATTTCAGGAAAGTTGTTCAGCTCTCTTGGGAGAGAAGGAATAAATGTCTTTGCCATAGCCCAGGGTTCATCCGAGAGAAATATTTCATTTATTATTTCCAAGAAAGACGAAGTGCGAGCCTTGAATACGATTCACACTGCTTTCTTGAAAGGAAAAGGCTGAATTTGGAATCTTATAGCTTTGTCAAGGTTTTTGCACCTGCAACAGTGGCCAATGTAGCAGCGGGTTTCGATGTCCTGGGTTTTGCCCTGGATAATCCCGGAGATATTATTGAGCTCAAGCGAATCTCCGAGAGAAAGGTAACGATAAAAGCAATACATGGAGACTCGGGTAAGCTTCCGCTGGTAGCAGATAAGAATACTGCTTCCTTTGCAGTGAGTCGTTTTCTCTCCGATATTGGAGAGCCCTTTGGTGTAGAGCTGGTGATACACAAGCGAATGCCATTAAAATCTGGATTGGGCAGTTCGGCAGCCAGTTCGGTGGGAGCTGTTTTCGGTGCAAACAAGATGGCCGGAAATCCTCTCTCTCGTAAAGAGCTGATCCAATACACTATGGAAGCGGAGAGAGTTGCCTGTGGAAGTGCACATGCTGACAATACGGCTCCCGCAATTCTGGGCGGTTTTGTCCTGATAAGGAGCTATGATCCTCTCGATGTTGTAAAGCTTCCCGTTCCCGAGGGGCTTGCCTGCGCAGTGGTACATCCCCATACAGAGGTCAACACGGGAGATGCCAGGAAAATCTTGAAGAAAGAGATAAGCCTTACAAAGGCCATACGCCAATGGGGCAATCTGGCTGCACTCGTTGCGGCACTCTTTATGAATGATCTGGAACTGTTGAGTCGTTCTTTGCAGGATGTAATCGCAGAACCGATAAGGTCTCTCCTCATACCCGGTTACGAGAGGGTAAAGGAAGCGGCAATGATGGCAGGAGCACTGGGCTGTTCTATTTCGGGATCGGGACCATCTGTTTTCGCTCTCTGTGGGAACCTGGAAAGAGCAGGAGCTGTGGGAAAATCTATGGTGGAAGCCTTTGATTCTATCGGTTTGGACAGCGATCTCTATGTTTCCAGAATAAATGTAGAGGGCCCGAGGGTTATTGAAGAGTTATGATTTTTTTCAGCACACGGAACAGGAAAGAGAGAAGAGATTTTAGGGAAGCGATCTTTATGGGTCTCGCTCCGGACGGAGGCCTCTACCATCCTGCCTCAAAACCTAATATGAGCGAATTATTTTTCTCCCTCAAAGAAGAATTCAGGAAGACTTCCGGAGATACTTTGGATAAGAGAACGGTTAGTGATATGGAGCTCTTTCGGAGAATTGCAAGGGAGGTTTCATACAGAATACTTGGCCCGGAGATAGATAACCCCACGGTAGAGAGAATCGTGAAGAAGTCCTTCGACTTCACCCCTGTTCATAGAAGGCTCGATGAGAGGCTCTCACTTCTCGAACTCTTTCACGGACCGACATGTGCATTCAAGGATTTCGGAGCTTCATTTCTCGCAAATGCCATGGAGGAGTTACTTGAATCCCGGAACGAGAGCGCAGTTATACTCGTTGCCACATCCGGAGATACGGGTGGTGCCGTTGCAAGAGCCTTCCTGGGGAAAAAGAGAATAGATGTGGTTATCCTGTATCCTTCCGGGCGCGTGAGCTATCTGCAGGAAAAGCAGCTTACGACCCTCGGTCAAAACATTACGGCACTTGAGATAAAAGGTTCCTTCGATGACTGTCAACGTCTCGTGAAGGAGGCTTTCCTGGATGATAGTTTGAATGCCTCATTGAACCTTACCTCAGCCAATTCTATCAACCTGGGAAGGTTGATCCCCCAGTCATTCTACTACATATACTCCTATATCAGTGATACTCATTCCAATGAAGGGGTCACCTTTACTGTGCCCAGCGGGAACTTTGGCAACCTTACTGCCGGTGTTCTGGCCTGGGAATGGGGGTTGCCGGTTGAAAAGTTTATAGCTGCCACCAATGTGAATGATGTGGTACCTCAGTACCTGGAAGAGGGTTTGTTCAAACCTCGACCTTCGGTAGAGACACTGTCCAATGCGATGGATGTCGGTAATCCGAGCAATTTCGAGAGGCTAAGGGTTATTTTCGATGATAATGTGGATAAAATGCGAGTGATGCTCCATGGTGAGAGGGTGACGGATGAGGAAACACTGGAAGGTATGAAAGAATTTTACAAAAACTACGGGATACTGATAGACCCTCACACCGCTGTTGGATATGTAGCTTCCAATCGCATTCTGAAACTGGGAAAGGTCAGGGATATTGTTATTTTATCCACTGCACATCCGGGCAAATTCGGAGAGACCGTCGAGGAAGCAACAGGTATCAGACCTGAGCTTCCAGAGAACCTGGGAAGTCTTATGGAGAGGGAAAAGAAGAGTATTCCGATGGAACCTCACCTTAAGGATCTCCGGGACTTTTTACTAAAGCATTTCAGGTGATTTCCGATTCTTTCAGTGTAGAAACAATGTAGAGAGACACGGAGGTCATAAATTGAAAAGGATTTCGCTTGTACTTATCTTCATCCTCATACTTGTAATTTCAAGCTTTGCAGAGCAGGGGATAATCTTTCTGGAAAGAGATGGCAGTGAGAGTCTCTTCACCGAGGAAGCAAAGAATCTCGTAAGGCCAAATACGGAGTTGGTAGTGTATATTCACTATCCAGGTTCTGCCCCGTTGAGCTACACGGGGAAAGCCATTGCCAATCTTGAAGATGCACTAATAATAAATGTTGGTGAAAGAGTATTCTTTGTCAGAAAACAGTTCATAGAAAAACTCGTCATACTTGATACTGCAAGTGGAAAAGAGCTAGCCATGACAGGGTTAAGGTGATTTTCATAGGGGCCTGTGCAATTTTACAGATTTGAGGGATTTAAAGGGATTTTTCCTTTCTCTCAGATAGTTCTTGTAAATTCGACATGCCTCATAGTAGTTATCAAGTTCATTGTATGAAGAGGATATGTCAGCTCGGTACACTTCGAGAAGCATGGGAAAGAGTTCTGATTCCATTATCTTTTCCCTCCTGTAGGGAGGCATCTTTATCATTGCATGGGGAAACATGTGATGTTTGATAAGGAATAAAACATTTTCGATGGTCTCTTCGGGAAACTTGAGCCGGCGAAGGAATTTACGGGCAATTCTGGTGCCAACTATTGAATGGTTGTAGAAGGGTTTGTCTCCGTAAGATACCGAATATGCCTTCCCGATATCGTGAAGAAGAAGAGCCAGGGAAAGTTCTATGTTCTGTTTTTTCCTGAATTTCAGAGCTTCAAGGGTGTGTTCCCATACATTACCCTCGGGATGGTAGTCCTTGGAATGTGAAGTCTCTGTCATTATGAATATCTCGGGCCAGAATTCTTCTATAAATCCCGATTTGAGCAGCAGGGAAAAACCCTTATTGGGATATTTCCCGGAAAGAACACCGATGAGTAACTCTCTTTGACAATCCTCCGGTGGCTTGTCCCTACCGTCTACTCTCAGTGTCATATTTCCATTGGTAGAATAGTGGAATTTGGAAACCAGTTTTGCAGCTTCAAAGAGGATGACCCAGTTTGGATAATCCATATTCTCAGGTACCAGTACATCTTCCCTCAAATTGTGGTATATTCCCATCGGATCAAGGAAAACCTCCCTCTGTGGTTCGTAAAGAAGCTCCAACACGGTAAATGGTTCGGTTCTGAGCTTTCTACCGGAATCGAGACATTTGAATATGTATCGATTATCTCTAAAGACCAAAACGGCATCGGAGAGGGGATACCCGGGGTACTGTATTTCTTCGAATTCCCTTGCAAGTTCAAAGAGGCTTGCATCTGTGTAGATGAATTTATCGTTGTTCTCCCGATAACCAAAATATTTTTCCAATGCAGAGTAGCTTCCGAGGTATGTGGGTATGTTATGCTTTGCAAGCTCTCTGATCGGATCTGTCATCTCGATTTTTCCCGCAGATAAAATCTTTACTCGACAATTTATTTATTGTAAATTAAAATTAACAGAGTAAAATCCCAAAGGCAAGGAGTAAGGTATGATTTCGGTAATTTGTGATTCATGTAAGAAACCTATCCCCAATGCTCAGAGAGAAAGAAACTATTTCACTATTCTAGATAAGAATCTCTGTGTTCCCTGCAATGACAAGATACATGAAAAGGTCAGGGAAGAAATGTCAAAAAAGCCCCGATATATCTTCAAGGAGTACAAGAAGATCCTTGCCCAGACTGTGCACAAAATGTGTAGCTGAAGGGCTGGAATTAGCTCCTGGAATGACCAATCTCTGAAAATCCCGTGTAGGGAATCAATGCCTCTGGTATTCCGACAGAGCCATCTTCTCTCTGATAATTTTCAAGAAGTGCCAAAAGAGCTCGTGAAACTGCAATTGCCGTTCCGTTTAGCATGTGAACGAAACGGCGCTTTCCATTTTCCTTGAATCGCACTCCGAGTCGTCTTGCCTGGTAGTCCGTACAGTTGGATGCGCTGGTGACTTCACCCCAGTCACCGTTTTCACCTCTTCCCGGCATCCAGGCCTCTATGTCGAATTTTCTATATGCAGGCCCGCCGAGTTCCCCGGTGCATGTATCCACTATCCGGTATGCGATGCCAAGACCCTGAAATACCTTTTCCTCTATGTCCAGAAGATATTTATGCATCTCGTCCGACTTCGAGGGATGACAGTAGATGAACATCTCTACCTTTGTGAATTGATGGACCCTGTAGAGACCTTTGGAAAACTGTCCTGCAGCCCCTGCTTCCCTCCTGAAGCAGTGTGAGAGCCCCGCCATTTTTATTGGTAAAGTTGAGGGATCCAGAATCTCTTTCGAGTAGTAGCCACCAAGAGTGATTTCTGCCGTACCGACGAGGCATGTGTCAGTACCCTCGATACGATATATATTGCTCTCCTCACCACGCGGATTAAATCCTATGCCCTGTGCAATTTCATCTTTGGCTATATCCGGGGTTATTGTGACGGTGAAACCTTCCCCGGAAAGTATATCCAGTGCATATCGAACCAGTGCGAGTTCTAATATTACCGCTTCATTCTTGAGGTAGTAGAATTTCTGACCTGAAACCTTGGTAGCGGTATCGAAATCCACGAGGTCCAGTTCTTTTCCGATTTGTACGTGATCCTTTGGTTTGAAAGAAAAGCTGGGAATTTCACCCCATCTTTTTATCTCCACATTGTCCCCTTCTCCCTCGCCAACAGGAGCTTCGGGATGTGTCATGTTGGGAATTTTAAGGGCTTCCTCATAGAGCTTCCTCTCTATTTCAAAGAGAACCTCCTCCTCTGTTGCAATCGACTCTTTGAGTCTTTTGCCCTCTTCCACGAGCAACTTCCGTTCTTTATCGGGAAGTTTTACCTTCATTTTGGAGGCATTCTCATTACGTTTCTTCCTGAGTTCTTCTATCCTATGGAGGTGATCGTTTCTCTCGTCATAGAGCCTTACAACAAGCAGTGGATCTGCTTTCACCTTTCTGCGTTTGACGTTTTCTACTACACTTTCTAGGTTTTCTTTGATATATCTGTAATCAAGCATGTGATAGATAATAGCGATTCATCTTTCAAGCTTCAAGCTCTTTTGCTCTGTTAGCCGCTGATTTTATCGCCTCCATAACGGCACTGTTGAATTTACCCATTTCCAGGGCTTCTATTCCGGCTATGGTTGTTCCCGCAGGGGAGGTTACCTCCGAAATGATCTCTGCCGGATGTTTATTGCTCTCTTTGAGAAGTGCAATTGCTCCTTCCAAAACCTGTATCGTTATTTCAAGCGATTGTTTGTACGGTATGCCGGTGGCAACTCCCCCCATGGACATTGCCTCTATGAACTTCAGAGCATAGGCTATGCCGGAGCCGGATATCCCGGTTATAGCCGGCATGAGCTCTTCAGGTACCCTGATAACCCTTCCCAGTGCCTCTGCAATAAGAATGCTGTTCTTTTTGAACTCCTCGTCTGCTTTTTCATCGAAACATATGCCAACCAGGGCCTTTCCGACCTTTGCTGCTATGTTTGGCATCACTCGTGCAACGTTGTTCACGGAGAGTCTCTCCCTGTAGAAAGATGTCTCTTTGCCGGCGACTATCGATACTATTCCTCCCTGCGTTGTTTTCATTCTTGTATTAGCTTTTTCGATGCTTGTTATCACGCCTTCAACGTCTCTTGGTTTTACTGCAAGTATCACCATATCACTCGCTGCTACGAGGTGTAAAATGTCCTTGAAAACGGGAAGTCCGTATCTTTCCCGTGCCTTTACAATTCTCTCTTCATTTTTTTCGGAGAGGCCGATCTCAAAATCGTGTTTTGCTTTGAGAAGACCATTTACCAGCGCCTCTCCCATGTTACCGAAGCCGATAATGCCTACATGTTTCATTATTGATACCTCCTGGACAACCGATGTATACCTATTCTATACTCTTTTGAGGATACAGTTAAGTGAAGGGGAGGTTTTGGATATGCTGGTAGGTGTTATGTCAGATAGCCATGACAATCTGGAAAAGGTGAGAAAGGCAGTCGAAATTTTCAAGGAGAGGAGGATAGAGGTCCTTCTTCATGCCGGTGATTTTTGTTCTCCCTTCGTTTTCATGGAACTCAAGAAATTGCAATCCATCTGCAGGGAAGCATTCGGGGTGTTTGGTAACAACGATGGTGACAAACTACTCCTTGCTCAGAACAGCTCCGGTTTCTGCAAGCTGCAGAACGGCATCATGAAGCTCGAGCTGGATGGAAAGAGGATAGCAATGATGCATTACCCGGATGTTGCAAGAGAATTGCACGATAGCGGTATTTTTGATCTCGTAATATATGGGCATGTTCATAAAAAACTTGTGGAGGGGGATAGGAAGAAACTGCTCAATCCGGGTGCCTGTTCCGGTTACATTGCCGATGAGGCGACTGTTGCCCTGGTGGAACTCCGGGACATGTCGGTTGAGTTCGTGAAACTCTGATTCTCTGCTCACCTGATTTTTACCTGATTTTCAAGCAGATAGTGCAACCCGAGATGTGAAGGTGTTTCTTTCCGTTCCTTAACCAGATCTTTCCCAAGAGAAAATCTTCTGCTCCCAGTTCCCCCTTGCATACCGGGCATATTCGCTTGACCATCCCATTATCCGGGTAGCATACGGGACAACCATAGATCTCTACCTTCATTGCCTCGGTTATGCTGGTACCAAGCCTTTCCCCTTTACTCCCATAAATAACGGAGTGTACCTTCTCTTCTGCTGTTAGCCTCTCCCCGCAGAGGGGACATCGATGGGTGAATCCCTCCCCTTTGACAGGCCTGTTTGCGTGACTTTTTCCATATCTTCCAATAAAAAAGTTTCCCACCAACAGATAGGTGAGAAACGCGGCAAGAATCAGTATAATTATGTACGGTAGAATGCCTATTACTTAACTCCTATCTCCTGTTCCCCCTTGGGCCTCGCGTAGGTTTCCCTCGAGTTCCATGGATGAATTTTCCCTCCTGCTTGAGTACCTTTTTTGCGGGTAAACGGATTGCAAGTTTGCTTCCCTTCGGCATACTTCTACCCTCCTCATATTCAAATTTAACCCACTTTGTTGCCCTTGGCAATATTTTCTCAATTCGTATAGACTGTTATCCATGGCGAAGCTCTATATAGTTGCCACACCGATAGGGAATCTCGATGATATCACACTAAGGGCCATTGAAACACTGAAAGAAGTGGACATCGTGGCATGCGAGGATACCAGACAGACTCTCAAGCTGTTGAACCATTTGGGCGTAAAGAAGAAACTGGTCAGTTATCATTCTCAAAATGAGCGGTCATCGGCAGAGAAGATTATCAGGATTCTCGAGGATGGGAAGAATGTAGCCCTTGTTAGTGATGGGGGTACTCCGGGGATCTCCGATCCGGGCTCTTTGGTTGTGAGACTTGCCAGGGAGGAGGGTTTTGAGGTTACCCCGATTCCCGGAGTATCGGCTGTTACTGCACTAATGAGTGTTTCCGGATTCCCATCCAACAGGTTCTGTTTCTACGGTTTTCTTTCACCATCCAGGGGCAAGAGAAGGAAGCAACTAAAGAAAATCATGCAGAGTGAATCACCAGCCCTTCTCTTTGAATCACCTTTCAGGGTTGTTTCTCTTTTAAGGGAGATAGTTGCCATTGAAAGCGAGAGAAAAGTGCTGGTTGGAAGGGAAATTACAAAGATACATGAGGAATTTTTCTTCGGAACGGCCTCCCTGATATTGACTGAACTTGAAAAGAGAGAGAAAATAAGAGGTGAGTTTTGCATTTTGATCGAGGGGAGTAAAAAGGTTTAAGTTACCAATATGCGGTGACGATATTGAAAACTGAAAGGAAGGATCGAGAAGATGACGATTGAACGGGTAGGACCATTAGATCATCTTTCAAAGATACGCAAAAACGAGGGACAGGCAAAGTCCAGAAAGTCTCAGAAGAAGGACTCTGTTCAGCTCTCCGAAGAGGCAAAGGCCAAGGCGGAAATCTACAAGGCCGTGGAAGTAGCGAAGAGTGCCTCTTCCGTACGTGCAGATAGGGTCGAAGAGGTAAAGAAAAAACTGGAAGATCCTTCCTACATGAGCAAAGAGGTAGTAGAAAAGGTGGCAGAAAAGATAATGGAATCTTTCGGAATCTGATATTTTCGGAGGATATGATTTGCAATTTGACGGGGGAGCGGGAGAAAAGGAACATTTTCTTCCGCTCCTTTCTGTTTGAAGGGAAAAAATGGGAGATATTGTCTTTAATGTACCGACAAAGGTTTATCTTGGGCTCGATATCCTTAACAGGCTTGGTACCATTGTTTCCGAACTGGGCGACAGGGTTTTAATTGTAACCGAGGCTATTCTTTATGAGCCAAAGACCATTGAGAAGGTATGTAACCTCCTGGATAAACGGGCCATACAGTACATAATCTTCGACGAGGTGGTTCCCAATGCAACGAGTTCAGTAGCAGATGCCGGTATAACTCTTGCCAGGGGTTCCCATTCAAACCTTGTTCTCGGACTGGGAGGAGTCAAGACCCTTTCCATAGCCAAGGCTATCGCCATGGCTGCAACTTCCGAGAATGATATCGATGACTATCTTGCCGGTATGCAGCCGGGTGAGAAACCACTGGCCTATGTCGAGATTCCTACAACATGCAGAAATCCTTTCATGTTTACCGATGAATACTTCCTGGTAGATGCAAAGGACAGAACGGGAAGAATAGGAAAGACCAGGGGAAATATTGCAAAAGCGGTGGTCATAGACCCGAAATTGAACAGGTCCCTCACAAGAAAGTACACCATGACTACCATGTTCGATACGCTGCTTGCAGCTATCGAAGGTTTTCTCTCTCAGAAAACGAATTTTCTAGCCGATACCTTTTTCACCCGGGCAATCGAGATTCTCGGAAAGACGATTTCGGAGATGGAGAAGGAGGAGGACGAACTTAGAAGCCGGCTCGACGCTTCCACGGCTGGCCTCCTTGTTGCATTGGGACTTTCCATGAGTAAGCGCGGTATGGGAGCAGCACTTTCCCTTGCCATAAACGCCCGCTTCATGGTACCGAAATCCTGGCTTGCAACGGTTTTTCTCCCGCATGTGATGGAGTTCAACCTCAGTGCCAATACCGAAAAGCTTTCCACGGTAGCCGCGCTTCTCGGAGAAGAGGTATCTAGTACCGCCTCTGTGGAGGCTGCAAACAGTGCAATTGATGCGGTAAGAAGAATGATAGGCATAGCGCGAATCCCAACGAGGCTGCGTGATTTTGACCTCTCCATCGACGACCTGATAGAGACTGCCGGGATAGCGAGGAATTACGACATGATGAACTATCTACCCCGTGTGGTTTCCACTGAAGATCTCTACGAAATAGTAAAGGCAGCCTATTAGCTATTAAAAATCGGGAATCGATGATAACGATAACAAAGCTTGAAAAGATTCCGAGAAAGACCCGGCTTAGAAAAATAGTCCAACTGTTGAAAAGAGCAGAGACGGAGATCCTTGGCGGGAGAGATATAGACAGGGAATACTATCGGAAAATACTTGAACTTGCAGAGAAAGATCTTGGAATGGACAGGGGAATGAAAGAGGATGATTCCAGGCTGCTCAGTATCGCGGATAGGGATTTCATGTTACGAAGATTCAATGGTATGAGGTACAGGATCCAGGCTGAACTTGGAATATCAGTTGCCGAATGGGATTTCATCTATACGGATGAGTTTTCGGAAGGAAGTATCACTGAGAAGAGGCAAATCCTGCCGATCGAGGTGTATCTGGAAGACGTTAGGTCACCGTACAACGTAGGAGCGATATTCAGGACTGCAGAGGCATTTGGTGTTAGCCGTATCTTGCTTTCAGCTTCGACCCCTTCACCCACGCATACCAGGGCCTCTAGAACATCCCGGGGAACTCACAAAATCGTAGAATGGCGATACGGTGATATCGATGAAATAGCGGTGGGAGATAGCGTGTTTGCCCTGGAAGAGGGGGGAACCTCGATAGAGGAGTTCGTTTTTCCCGAAAGGGGAACGGTTCTTGTAGGTTCAGAGGAACTGGGCCTGAGCCCGGAAGCCCTGGATATTGCCAGAAAGAGCAGGGGTATTGTTTCCATACCGATGTTTGGTGTTAAGAGATCTCTCAATGTGTCCGTTGCATTTGGCATACTACTGTATGTGTGGTCGAAAAGAATTGTCCAAAGCTTAGATGCTTGAAAAGAATACCTCTTCCCAGGACATAAAGGAGTAGTAGCAAGTGTCACCACGCTCGTAGATTGTTACCCTCCTTCCCTCTGTCATTCTCGATGCTATGGATTGAATAGTTTCCAGTAAAGCTCTATTAGCCTTCCTGTTACTGCCGATCAGGACGAATCGTGGTATCAATGCGGCGACTTCCCTCTGGAACATCACGGCATCCAGCCTCTCTCCCCTGTCATTTCTCACTTTGGAGACGATTTCGAGGTGACCTGCTCTTATTATTGCCCTTGTACTTAGGATGACATATGACACGAAAACCCCCTTTCTTCTCTCTATCATATGGTGTTTATCCTATTGAAAGGGGGTTTCTTGTTTTCTGCTTCTTATTGATTGTATTGTCTATTGATTTAACACTATTTCGTAATTTATCTTTGCGGTTTTTTCAAGCATTGCAGTAACGCCACAGTACTTGGTCTGTGACAGCTTTACGGCCTTCTCGATCTTTTCTCTCTCGAGGTTTTTTCCCGAGAAAATATACCTTATGAATATCTCGTTGAAGACCCTTGGATGTTCATCGGTGAGGTTTCCCTCCACCTCAAGTTTAAAAGAATCCCATTCCATTCTCATCTTCCTAAGGAAATAAACCACATCCATCCCCGTGCATCCGGCAAGGGCGGAGAGTACCAGGGGTTTGGGCCTGGGTCCCTTGTTCCGGCCACCCACAGTCTCATCTGCATCTATAGTAAAATGGTGACCATGAAGTTCTATATCGAATTCCATTCCACCTTCCCAGGTGGCGGTTGTCTTTTCTCCCACGTTACCTCCTATCTTCTTAAGGCTTTTTCTATCTCGGGTTGGTTGAAACCCACTATTATCTTACCATGAATATCGATGACCGGTACACCCATCTGCCGGGACTTTCGTACCATTTCATCCGCCCTTCTTCTGTCAGCGGCCACATTGTATTCCGTAAAGGGAATTCTCTTCTCCCTGAAGTACTGCTTTGCCTTCCTGCAGAAGGAGCATGTAGGTGTGGTATAGATTATGATTGACATAGCTTCCTCCGTTTCTTCATATTGCTGTCTGGTTTATAGTGAAAATAATATATTAGATTTTTCGCGTCAAGTTTTTTGTCACGGGGTAGATGTATCTTCACTTGAACATATCTCTTAACTGTTATAGAAATAGGGAAATAGTATGAAGGTAGAGCTCGCAGGATTCAATATCGACAGGTTACTCCTAAAACCGCTTTTCTTGGGGAATGGTGCTGTTGCAGGCAATGCAATTACACCGGAAACTATCTCTGCATCGTATGCCCGGATATCACGGAGCAGAAAGAGCATAGAGGATATCAGAAAAAGGGCCATTGGTGAAGTTGAAAAGGCAAGACAATCGAACAGACGGATAATCTTTGAAATGGGGCATGCTTCAGTGGCCGAGCATGCCGTTTTCAACTTCGACGTGGAAGGCATATCGAGACTGGCTGTAGAGTACATCGAGAGTTTCAGGCTGGCCTCTTTTACCGAGAAATCCCAGCGATATGTGATATTTGACGAGGAGTACCATGTTCCGGAGAGTATCAAGGGGAAAAAGCTCGAGGCCGAGTACAGAGGAACGGTACATAAGCTGGCAGGAATCTACAGGGAGTTGTTTGAAAAACTAAAAGAAGAAGGGGGCGAGGAGGAGAGTGCCAAGGAAGATTCGCGTTATGCAACACCTCTTGCCACGTTGACACAGTTCGGCATGACACTGAATGCAAGAAACCTCGAGTACATGATAGTAAGGCTGAAGAATTCTCCCATACGGGAATTGCGTGACTTTTCATCGAGGTTGTATGAAAGTATAAAGGATATTACTCCTTCACTGGTAAAGTACGTAGATGCCGATCCCTACTATGAGGATTTCTTTCCCTCTAATGAAGGAAGGACAGAAGAGAGGAATGATGCCTGCGATAGGGGAAAGACAGAGCCGGAGGTGTTTCTGGAAGAATGGACAGATGGCGGAGAGGAGAAGATTGCAGGTGCACTTCTCTTTGCGGAGGGAAAAGCAGGAAACCTCGACAGTGACATGGCAGAGGATGAGTCTGTAAGGAGGAAGCTTTTTGGCAGGATTTTCAATGAGATGAAAGCCTTTCATCCCCTTCCCAGGGCATTTGAAATGGCCGGTTGTACCTTCCTCATCGAGTGCTCCGCATCTGCATTTGCACAACTCAAGAGACACCGTATGGCGACGCTGATACCGGGGCCTTACGAGAGGAAAATGGGTTTTACGGTACCGCCTTCGATTGCCAAAGTCGGGCTGACCCATCTACTAAAGGAAGCTGTCGGGATCTCCGGTAATCTCTATGAAAAGATTTACAGGGAAGAACCTGATTCGGCTCCCTACATATTGACCAACTCTCACAGGCGAAGGCTCATATTCAAGGCTGATCTTAGAGAACTGTATCACATAGCAAGGCTCAGGTCTGATCACCATGCGCAGTGGGAGATAAGAATGATAGCCGACAGAATGGTGGAGCTTACACGGGAAAAGTTCCCCCTTGCAATGGCAATGGCATGCGGTAAGGATGCTTTTGATGAGTACAGGAAGAAATTTCTCTCTTCCTGGTAGGTTACCCCTGTAGGTTATTACATCTGGAATCTCGTTCTCTGGTTGTCAAAGGCCTTGCTCAACCTCTCCTGGATGGTGGCAAGCTGATCCTCCGATTCTATTCCGAAATCCCTTAACACTCTCTTGTCTATCTGGTCAAAGAGGATCTTGTCCCTCTCGTAATCACAAATCGCATTGGCAAGGTAAACTGTATATACTATACCCTCAAACTGCGGTTCGCATTCCGTTGGTTCATGGTGGTACTTTATTGCCGCAATGAGTTGTTCGGGGAAGTTCCACTTCTTTGCAATCATTGCCCCGATTTCAGGGTGATTCAAGCCGACGGAAAGGTCCTCCAGCATTCTCATTGGAATACCCTTCTCCTTGCACACGTTCTTTATCTTGTCCAGCAGATCGGGGTGAAAGGATGCAATTATTATCTTCCCAAGATCGTGAAGTATCCCGCCTACGTATACATCATCGAGAATTTCTTTCTTTCGCTTGAAGCTCCTTGCGAGGTTGTATGCATAGAAAGCCGCCCGGTAGGAGTGTTGCCAGAGTGTTCTCATTTCACTGTACTTTTCACCCATTATCTTCTGTGTTCCGTAGGAGTAGAGGAGATTCCTCAGTCCCCTCATCCCAACGAGCTTTACAGCTTCCACTATGTTGTCGACCTTGTGAGGGAGCATGAACTGGGCCGAGTTGACCAGTTTCAGGAGGTCTGCCGTAAGGGAAGGATCGGTACTTATCTGCCTTGCTATGGCTGTTATCTCAGAATCCGGATCTGAAATGAGTTTCTGCAGGTAAACGATGTTCTCGGGGAATTGCGGCAGGCTCTCTATCTCTTTCACTATCGTCTGAGTGAGAAGTTCCAGCTTTTCGAGATGAACCTCAGAGAAGGGTATTATGATCTGTGCCACCGTTTCACCGTTCTCCTGGTCTACAGAAAACGAGTCCTCATCGAGACCTATCTTCTTGAGCATCAGAATCAGTATCACTATCCCCAGCCCGGCACCCTCGGTGTTGTCGAGAACAGTGGAGAAGGCCTCTTCCAGTGAGGAGAAAGCCCTCGATCTTGCAATCCTGTCGTATATCCTTATCTGTTCCTTTTTCGTTATCTCCACATTGTTTCTCACTGCAATGGTGAAGGTTTTTCCCTTGGTATGAAATATTACCTTGATATAGAGACCGAGCTCTTTCTGTTTTTGAAGGTAATACTGAATATTGTTAAGGGTTTCCTCCTTGAAGTGCTTCATTCCCTCCTCGTAATCCTTGTCGTTGTTAAGGTCCAGGCCCTTTTCAAGAAAGTACACACGCTTCGTGTTGGCCTTCTTTGCATTTACGGCAAGCTCTTTCATACAGTAGGCGAGGGTGTCTTTCAATTTTTCCTGGCCCAGCTCTTTCAGAAACATTTCCAGGACGTTTTCCAGGTACTCTTCCGTTTCATGGGGCAGGGTATATGTCTTGAATGTAAGCGGAATGGAATTATGTGCAGCCCTCTTAATTTGGTTCAGATCCAACTGTACAGGCATTGAAAAACCACCTTTTTTGGTTATGAATGTATCTTTTTATGCAACAAGCTGTCAAGCATGGTTATTATGCTATTTTACAGCATATTGGTGCTTTTATCATTAAATTATCTTAAAAAATCTTTTCACGGTGAAAGTAGCTTCTTGAGTATCAGAAGGTGCCGTGCTTCCATATCTGCAAGAATGTTGAAAGCCTCTTTTGCAGCTTTCAGTTTGCTTATCTTCGAAAGATTGGCATAGAAGATTACTGTCTTTTCCTCCTCTCTCAGAGCCTCCTCGATCTCTTTCCCGACCCGCTCTTTCAATTCCTCGGGTATCGGTTTTATTCTCGATATATCATGTAATTTGAAATCCGATAGATTTTCAAGATTCTGGTCCAGGTCACAATCCGTGATGGGGCATTTTACTATCTTGTCGAGAAGAATCCTGTGCCTCTCCTCTTCCCTCATAAGTTTTTCGAATTCTCTCTCCGCTTCGGTTCCTGCAGTTTCCTCTTTCAATTTTCTGTACAGGTCCGTTGAATCGTTTTCGAAGGCAAATGCACTTTTGAGTATCAGTTTCATTATCGCTCTTCTTATGTATTTGAACACCTGCGACCTATCCCTTTATCACTTCTATTATCGTCCAAATGCCGAAGGCGAGAAATATCATACCTGCTGTGAGCTTGGTGACCTTTAGCGGAATCACCTTTCCGACTGCCGCACCAACCAGCACGGCTATGAGAGATGTGAGAACGAGAGCAGATGCTGCACCGATAAACACGGAGAGGCCTGATTTTTCCCTGGATGCAAAGGCAAAGGTAGTTATCTGGGTCTTGTCTCCCAGTTCTGCAAGAAAGATAAGTAGAAACGTTGATATGGCTACTTTAAGATTGAATATCATAAGACTCAGTATAGTGCATTTTAATTACAGTTTAAAGGTATCCTGCAGTTGAAGATAGCCTTTGTATATCATATTATTGCTCTTGCTTATGGATACCTGTGAAAGATACGACCTGGAAGGCGATGTCGTTGTAATTGGAGGTTCAGGAGCTGCCGTTTCGGCTGCCCTTGCCGCGGCAGAGGTAGGAGCTAAGGTGATACTTCTTTCGAAGGGGAAGGTGGGGAGGAGCGGGAATGCAATTATTTCAACCGCAAATATTTCAATGGACGGGGAGAGTGCCTACAGGATGGGAGAGAAAAGGGCGGATAGGAGAATCACTCCCAAAAAGATCTTCGAAGGTATCGTAACAAACTCCTTTTTTCTCTCAGAACAGTACCATGCAGCGGCATTTGCAGAAAATTGCGGGAGAGCGGTTAAGGATTTCATTGAAACGGGAAGGAGAATAGGAGAGAGATTCATATTCATTCCTCCCTCGGGATGGATAACAAGCGGTAGGGCAATCGGAAGAATAAACAGGTATAGGCTAAGAAGCACAGAGAGTGTGACCTTTCTCGAGGATGTGATGGTCACCGATATACTTACGGTTAGAAACAGGGCAGCCGGGGTGCTTGGAGTGGAATTGAAGAGTGGAAGGTTAATCCTTGCAAAAGCAAGGGCAGTGATAGTTGCATCGGGAGGTTTCCAGCCCTTTTCATTCAAATGTACCTCCAGCGATACAACGGGTGACGGGCTTGCCATGGCGCTGAGGGCGGGAGCCGGCCTCTCCGATATGGAGTTTCAGCTATTCCTTCCGGGGGTACTGGTTCAGCCTTTGAATCACAGGGGTTCCATTTTCCCCTTTCTCTGGTATGTAGGCGGCTTTGCAACTCCCGATATCCTGGATGAGAAGGGCCGGAGAATCATCGATTCGTACGAGAGGAGTATTCTCGAAAAATCCTTGGCATCCAAATGGTTTAAATTGATACATGCCTACTACTGGGCAAGGGCCCAGGGGCCATTGTACTTTGATTTTGGTAGTGTGAAGAGAATGAAATACCTTGTATCCGTTGTAAGGGAGAACATTCTGTTGAAGTTGATGACCGGTGAAAGGTGGAGGTACCAGGGAGAGGATTTCAGGGACTTGCATGAGATGGTAAAGAGGGGTGAAAGGTGGAAGGTATCAATGTCGAGCGAGTATTCGATGGGAGGGATACTTGTGGAGAGGAATATGGAGACCTCTGTAGAGGGGCTTTTTGCCTGCGGGGAGGCTGCAAGCGGATTTTTCGGGGCATTCCGAGGCGAGAGGGCCCTGACGGAGGTTCTTATAGAGGGTGAGATAGCGGGAAGGGAAGCTGCCCGCTTTGCAATGGGAAGCTCTTTCGCAGAACCGGGGAGGGAGTGGCTTGCGGAGAGAATCAATATGATTGCAGTGGGAAAGGGTAAAGAGGCGCAGATGCCCGACTACTTCGAAATGAGTGCGGAACTGGAGAGACTTGCAGATTATGGCTTCGGAGCGCTTAGAAGGGAGGAGACGATGAGAGAAGCGCTGGATGGAGTGAGGAAGGTCAGGGAGGCACTGGATATGGCGGCTTACCGTGGGGTGAAACCCGGCTACGATACCCTTTTCATCGAGAGGGTGAGGGTGGAAAACCTTGCAATTTGCCTCGAGGCAGGGCTGCTCTCTGCCCTTAAGAGACGTGAGAGCAGAGGTATGCACATGAGAAGCGACTACGAGGAGGTGGACAACGAGAACTTTCTATACCGGAGTGTCGTGAGCTTGAGAGAGGATGGGAGGATAGAGTTATCACGGAAAAAGCCCGATTGCTCCGTGATAGAACCCCCTTCGGGAAGGGAGGCAGGTATCATCGATTACATAAGGAGATACCCGTGAAGGTATATCTTTTCAGGTGGAATCCCAGGACGGAGGAGAAGCCCCGCTATGATACGTACGATATGGATCTTAACTCGTATCTCGGGAGAAGAGAAGCGACCCTCCTGGAGCTTCTTGGTTTGATTGCCAGGTACTACGATCACAGCCTTTCCTTTCTCAACCACTCGAACTGCAACCGTGGAGTTTGCAAGAGATGTATGGTTAGGTTGAATGGTAAAGTGGTGCTTGCCTGCAATGAAGTCGTTTCCGAGGGGATGGAAATAAGGGTGGAACCGGTAAACGCGACAAGGGTCGTAAGGGACCTTGTTACCGAGGGATTATGATATGAGGAGGAGATGATGAAACTCTACGATTTTGATTCCATGATGAGGGAACTTTTGGATATCGATACGATCGATCCCGCCGATGTTGCACTTAACGGGCTTCAGGTGGAGAGGGCCGATGATGAAATCGGAAAGGTAGCCTTCTCTGTGGATGCTTCCATGGAGAGTATCAGGAGAGCGGGAGAGGAGGGAGCGGACCTTCTTTTTGTTCATCACGGGCTATTCTGGAGAAAACCGTGCAGATTGACGGGAAGGTTGTATCGCCTTGTTGAATTGCTCATAAAGAGCGAAATAGCTCTTTATGCCGTTCATCTGCCCCTGGATATGCACGAGAAGTACGGGAACAATGCAGGGATTGCTGCAAAATTGGGCCTTAGGGATGTCACTCCTTTCGGTGAATACCACGGGCTGAAGATAGGTTTCATGGGGAGATTGGAAAAACCTCTATCGATGAACGAGGTGGAAATGAAGATACTGGAACACGGCGAGAGTCCCGTGGCAAGGCTTCCCTTCGGCAAGGATTCTATAGAGACGGTAGGCATCGTATCGGGAGGGGCACCGGAGATAGTAAGCGAGGCTGTCAGGGAGGGGCTTGATCTCTTTATTACAGGCGATGCATCGCACACCGTTTATCACGAGGCTCTGGAAGGGAGAATGAATGTCCTCTTTGCCGGTCACTATGCCACGGAAACATGGGGGGTGAGGTTGCTAAGGGATTACCTCAAGGAGAGTATCGGCCTCGAGGCTCTCTTTATTGACATTCCAACGGGACTGTGAGAATATCAGGCGTGATGAGTTACAGGGAGAAATTGATTCCATTTTCATTGACGGCCTTTATCATACTCCTGGACCAGGTAACGAAGTGGATAGTATCCCGTACCCTTCAATACGGAAGGCCGGTTGAGGTAATAGGGGATTTTTTCAGGCTGCTCTATGTAAAGAATCCTGCAATTGCCTTCAGCCTGGGAAGGAATCTCGATGGCCCCTTGCAGAAGGCTCTTTTCCTTGTCCTGCCCCTTGTCGTTTTGATTTTTCTCTTATTCTTTTACTTCTTAACAAAAGACCTCACGAGGCTTCAGGCATGGGCATTGGCAGCAATAATCGGCGGAGGGATTAGTAATATCCTTGACAGGATTATAAAGGGCGACGGAGTAGTGGATTTTTTTGATTTCAAATTCTACAATGTATTCGGTTTGAAACGATGGCCGACATTCAATGTGGCCGACATGACCGTTGTGATAGCTGGTATTATCCTGCTTGCAAGTTTTATCTACAGTGAGGTCAGGGAAAAGAGATGAACAAGAAGTTGAATACGCTCTTCTTTATTCTGGGAGCTACTGTTTTCAATCTCTTGGTGATGATCATTTTGATGGTTATCCTCTTCGGGGTGGTTCCCCTGCTTCTGGGAGAGGGATTGTACAGGAGTGTGATGCCCTTCCTCGTTCCGATTCTGTTCATTGCTGCCATTGTTGCAACCTTCTTCATATACAATGCCATTATGAAGTTCGTGACGAGGAAGATCGATATGGAAAAGTACTTTCACCCCATCTTCAAGGGAAGGAAATAGAAAAGCTCATCCTTTAATAAACATCTAATAAACATCTAATAAACATCCTAATAGCCATCCGATCTTGCTATGTTTACATCCTTCTTGTACAGTTCGTTGTAGACGAAGCCCCTGTTCTTAAGAAGGTCTTTTACCTCCTGGGGAAAGGGAATATTTCTCCAGAAGATACCTCGTACCTCTCTGTCCAGTTTCTGTGTTCCCTCGCTCTCCTTGGTTATCCAGAGTATGTAGTCCCTGATGAATGCGTCCTTCACGTCGCCCTTCATTTTTTTCGATTCGAACCACTGGTAGTACTTGCCCGTTATGCCCTCTTCCATCCAGTAATGCTGGGCCTTCTCCTTTGCAATTTGCCACCTCAAGTCTGCAAGGGCCGAAATAACTGCTGTTCTTAAGTTCTTGGAATACATCGGTATCGCTATTCTTCCCCTGCTTGTAGCCCTGTTGAACCTTTCGAAGGGTTCCCAGCAGATTCCGCTGTCTCCATAGTTGGGAAGAAGGATGACATGCGGTACAATCCTGTTGGTCTGGCCCTTGAAGGTTCTTAAGAAGATACCGGGATCGAGTTTTTCCACATAGGCCATTTCATTGATAACATTCTCCCTGCTCCCTATATCCCGGAGGCTCAGTCTTGCATACTGTTTCATAAGGATTGGAAAGTGGTTACCCTGTTTGCCAACACAGAGTTTGGCCATCTGCCTTACACTGTTGAACTCCTGAATTATCGTCTGTGAATCGACGGCAACTTCTCCCTCCACCCCTTCGGCTTTTCTCTGCAGGATGTTTATATCTTCGGTAATGCTGTCAAGCTTTCTGTAACCTTCCTCTATCTCCCTGTTTATACGTGACATGCTGTGAATTATATCCGAAATGGCACTTAAGGCACTTTTCTGCATGGGATTGAAGCTGTCCTTCATGCCGCCGTACTCTTCTCTCCTGTCGTGGGTTGTTAGTATCTTTATCTGTTCTGAGAGCTGGTTTTCCAGGTCTTCCAGAGTTGCAATCTTAGCCGCAACGAGTCCCATCTCGGTCTGCCTCTGGCCGTTTTTTTTCTCGATGTTCTCTATGAGTTTCTGGTTGCTGTCCAGTTTTTTCTTCTTAACCTCGTCCGTTGCCGAGGGATGTACCACGCCCATTGCGACCTTTTTCAGCCACTCGTCCATGTAGTGAACGGGTTCCCCCGTATTGTTTTCGAATATGAGACTTGCAAGTACATTCTGCTGTTCACGTGTTATGAGGTTCGGAGCGAGAACGCCAAACCTTAGTAAGAGTATCTTTGGAAGGGGCAGTTCCGAAGTTATTCTGGCGGCAATTCGTGATGCAAGGTCCCAGTAGGCAGATATCAACTTTCCTCTGTAGAGGGATTTGTCCTGAGGATCCTTTGCCTGAAGGAACTTTGTGAAGAGGGAATGAAGACGTTTTGCCTCTTCCCCTTCCCCGGATAGAACCTTCTTGTAGTAGTCCCTGTCCCCGAAGTAAGGTTTTGGTTCCTCATAGGTTTTCGTTATTATTTCGAATTTCTTCTTTGTAAAATCGACCTGTTCGACGGTGCCCTTTGGCTTTTCCTCTTCGAAGAGGGAGGTAAAATCCGGGGGTCTCTCCTCACTCACTGCCGGTTCGGGTTTGGTCTCTGTTAATCCCATGAGATTGGCAATTTCCGGATCAAGCTCTCCTGAGAATGGTTTTCCTGAATTGGTACCATCGTTATCCATAAAGATACTGGAGGCGACGGGAATCGAACCCACGACCTCGTGAATGCCATTCACGCGCTCTAGCCAACTGAGCTACGCCCCCATTTTGACTCCTTGTGATAAAATAATAGTCATTACTCGGCTTAGGTGTCAATAGAAAGTTTATCCCTAACTTTCACTCATATAATTTACCCCGTTTTCAAATATCTTCAGGCCATTTTCAGGATTTACTTTCTCCCTCATCCAGCGAGGATGATTCTCCCTGAAGAGGAAGGCTTCCGGATGAGGCATGATACCGATTATCCTTCCCGTCTCATCACAAATGGAAGCGATATCATTCACCGATCCGTTGGGATTGAAGGGGTACGGGACATTCCAGGTGTTCTCTGCGTTTACCTTCCTCTCTGAGCTGTCATGTATTGATCTGTCGTATGCCTGTCCGGGTACAGTGTCGAATTTTTCCGTGTACCTCATTGTAACGAGGTTTTTTCTTTCCAGCTCGTTAAGTACCTCTGTGGATCTCGTTACGAACCTTCCTTCCCCGTGTCTTACCGGTAGTTCTATTTCATCGATGCCCCTCGTCCAGATACAGCGCGAAGTATTATTTATCCTGAGCTTTACCCATCGGTCTTCGAATATACCCGATAAGTTGTGTATCAGAGAGACCTCCTGATTCCATCTTCCCGAGAGGTTGGGAAGGATACCCATTTTTACCAGTACCTGAAAACCATTGCATATACCTATTATGAGTTTTCCCCTCTCGATAAAGATTTCCAGCCTTTCTTTCAAGTTTTTTTTGAAGATGGTTGCAAACACCTTGCCTGATCCAAGGTGGTCACCGAAGGAGAATCCTCCCGGAAAGGCCATTATCTGAAACCCTTCGAGTTGCCCTGGATTTTCTATCAGATCGTTTATGTGTATCCGACTGGGATCACTCCCTGCTCTCCTGAATGCCTCCTCCAGTTCCAGGTCTGCATTTATTCCGTAACCTGTTACTATGCATGTGGATACCTTCATATCTCCCTCTTCCAGTTCCTTTCCACCTCACTCAACTCGAGTTCCAGTATGGGCTCTTCTTTCTCTTTGAAATTGAACCTGAGAATTTTATCCTCCCTCACCCTTCCCAGTACGGCGGTTCTGGTTCCTCTCATCTGCCCGAGGAAATCTTTCAGTTTTTCAGGAGAGATGGTTGCGATGAAACGTGATGGCGATTCCGAGAAGAGGATTTCATCACTCTGCAAGTCACGGGAAGCCACTATGGCATCGAGAAACACTTCCGCACCAACTCTTCCACCCAGGGCAGATTCGCAGATGGCAACGGCAAGGCCGCCGTCCGAGATATCATGGCAGGAAGATACGAGGCCATGCTCCATGGCACGAAATAGTTTGGTGTAGAGTTTCTTTGCTCTCCCTGTGTCGGGAAGGGGAAGTTTCCAGTTGTTCCCCTTCTCCGCCTTGTATCCCCTCTTTAAGAGAAACCTGTGATAGAAGCTTCCAAGGAGGTGTACATCCGTGTCTCCAAGGAGCAGTATGTAATCCCCTGGTTTCTTGAAATCCGTACTCACCGATCTCCCTATATCGGGGATTATTCCCATGAGTGAGATCAAGAGGGTTGGCTTTACGGAAAGCTTTTTACCCTCTATCTCAGTTTCATTTTTCATTGAATCCTTTCCCGAGATAAGGGGTATCTCGTAATCGATACATGCCTTCTCGAGCCCCTTGCAGGCTCTTACAAGTTGTGCCAGTTTAAAGTCCCCCTCGGGGTTGTCCTCGGAAAGAACGGGGTCGGGCCAGCAGAAGTTGTCCAGTGCGGCCACCTCTTCCGGGTTCCCGCCCATCGCAACGTGAGCCCTTAAGGCCTCGTCCACTGCACACATTGCCATGTTGTATGTATCGTACTCACCGTACCAGGGGCAGATACCGTGGGTTACGGTGAGACCCTTCTCGGAATCATAAAGGGGTTTTAAAAGTGCACCGTCGGAAGGGGCATCCTCCAGGGCTCCTGTAAATGGTTTTATCACGGAATATCCTTGGACCTCGTGATCGTACTGCCTTACGAGTCTCTCCTTCGATGCAATATTGGGCTCTTGAAGTAGCGAAAGCAGGGTATCTTTGATTTCAGGCCTCATGAGGCTGGCTTCCCGTCCGGACTGAACCCGGTCGAGCTGTTCCAGGCCGAATTTTGTCAAGTTGTGCTGAACCCGGTCGAGCTGTTCCAGGACCCTCCGGCTCCCGGGCCAGTTTGCCTTAAGCTTCATCACGGGAAGGCCATTGTGAAGAAACTCCAGGTCGAGGTATCCTACGACAATACCGGCATACAGTACCTCCACTACCCCCGAGTTGGTAAATTTCCCAACCACGGTAGCTTCCACGTCACGTCTAGATGCCAGTTCGAGGAAACTATCGATCTTATCGGGAGCCACAGAAAGGCTCATCCTTTCCTGCGATTCCGAAAGGAGTATCTCCCAGGGAAGGAGACCGGGGTATTTCAGAGGACAGGCAGAAAGGTCTATCGTTACGCCACCGCTCTGCCTGGCCATCTCCCCGAGAGAGGAGGAGAGTCCCCCTGCACCGTTGTCCGTTATCCCCTTGTAGAGCCCCCTGTCCCTGGCCTCGAGCAGGAAGTCCAGCATCTTCTTCTGTGTTATGGGGTCTCCGATTTGAACCGCCGATGTAGGAGAACTTTCCGAGAGTGAGAGAGAGGAGAAAGTTGCTCCGTGAATACCGTCCTTCCCGATTCTTCCCCCTACCATCACCGCAAGATCGCCTGGGTCTATATGCTTTACCCACGAATCTTCTCCCATGATCTTTGCAGGTAGTATTCCCCCAGTTCCGCAGAATACCAGGGGCTTTCCCATGAAACTCTCGTCAAAGAGGAAGGCTCCGGCCACAACGGGTATTCCTGACTGGTTGCCTCCGTCTACTATTCCGCTGTGGACACCGTCCATCACCCTTCTGGGATGGAGAAGCCTCTCCGGCACATCCCTCTCCGGAGTGTCGGGATATGCAAAACAGAGGACGTTGGTGTTGAAGATCGGTCTTGCACCCTTCCCGGTGCCCATGATATCCCTGTTGACCCCCACTATACCCGTGATGGCGCCTCCGTACGGATCGAGAGCCGATGGTGAATTGTGGGTTTCCACCTTAAAGCATACAAGGTGGTCTTCGTCGAACTGTATCACGCCCGAATTGTCGTCGAATACCGATTTGAGGTAACCCTTTTTCCCCTTCAGTCTCTCTGTGGTTCTCTTTATATAGGTTTCAAAGAGGGAATTTATCACCTCCGCTTCGGCATCCTCCCGGTCTTCCCCTCCTTCAACCCCCTCGCTGTACTGAATCGTGGCGTTGAATATCTTGTGCTTGCAGTGTTCAGACCATGTCTGGGCAATCATTTCCAGTTCCACGTCGGTTATGGCTCGTGTCAATCCCCTCTTCTCCCTTCTCCTTATGAAATCAGCCCTTTCATATTGATTCTTTACAGCCCTCATCTCCTCCAGTGAGAGGGCGAGCAGTCTATCTTTCGAGAGCTTCTCTAAATCGCTGTCGGTCATCGAGGGGAGGTCGAAGCTTTCAACGGGAGCCTTCTCCCATCCTGGAGCTCCGCTCGATTTCATCCTGGCAATGGGGGGATGGCTTTGATGCCTTGCGATTTTCACATCAGCACTCTTTTCTCTTGCAAACTCACCATGCTCCGTTATGCGGGCTTCCTGAATGAGGGGATTGTGAAGGTCCTTAAGTATTCTTTCTATCGCATCTCTTCCGAGGGGAGATTTCGGATAAAGAAGATAGATGGTGGAAAAACTAACCTCAATTTCTTTGCCCTTACCGTCGGATTCGTCTCTCTCATAGAGTGATATTGCATCCCTTGCGGTTAGGGCAACGGGGTCTGTGACGCCCCTCTTGTAGGAGACTTCAATCATGTAATCCCAACCCTTTATCTTTCTTGATGCGGCAAAATCGTCTATGAGGATTTCCTGGGTAACGGGGTCACAAAAAATTTCCCTTACAGCGGAAGGGCCAGGTTGTGTTTCTCCCTCTATCAGGTATGCATCTATAATGCGAATGCTTCGTAGGAGAATTCCATGGTGTTTTCTTAAAGATGCGATAAGCTTGAGGGCTCTGCCATCCTGGTAGTTTTTCTTGTTAAAAATCTCTATTCTCAAAGTGGTATGCTCCCCGATACGGAGTGATACGGGGTGATGTTAGCAGATTTACTTTATTTCTGACAACCTTAAAAATAAACTTTAAAATATGATTTTTATCCCTTGACAGTATACAAAACAATCAAGTACCTTATTTAATCACAAATGAGATATCTGTCGGACTGTTTCCTTAAGGGTAGTATAGTCAAGAATCTTCTCAATACCGAAAAATTTCTCGCCATACACGAGCTTATCCAGAGGGCCCCTGTTTTTTCGGCAATCAAGAATTTGAATGAATTCGAAGAGGCCGTTTTCGAGCGTGAAAAGATACAGTCCACAGGTGTGGGCAGGGGAGTTGCAATAGCACATGCGAGGATAACGGAGACTGACAGGATTCTTATTGCCCTCGGTGTTTCCCGGGAGGGCATAGAGTACCAGGCGATGGATGGTAAACCGGTTCATTTTCTCTTTCTCATAGCAAATCATCCGGAGAGGAGGGAGGAGTACCTGAAGGTTCTCTCCTCTATCATGAGACTTGTAAGGGATGACTCTTTCAGAAACTTTCTCTTGGAAAAATGCAAATCCGATGATACTCCGGATGAAATAGCCGATACCCTGAGAAATGCATTCTTTGCATCTCTTAGGAAGGCGAGTGGAAGGGTTTCTGTAACCGGATAAGGTCTTTTTTAAATAGATTTTAAGAGAGATGTTGATAATTCCCGCAATAGACATAATCGACGGAAAATGCGTAAGGCTCTACAGGGGTAGTTTCGACAGGGTAACGGTCTATGGTGATGATCCAGTGAGTATTGCCCTCGCCTTTGCCGAAGCCGGAGCAAGATACATTCACGTGGTGGACCTTGATGCGGCAAGGGGAAGCGCTGGTAACAACAGAGAACTTGCCGCCAGAATAAAGAGGGAAACAGGATGTGTGGTAGAGCTTGGAGGTGGGATAAGGAGTGAGAGGGATATCGAGGAAATCCTTGCACTGGGAGTGGAAAGGCTTATACTGGGAACCGTAATGGTAAGGAATCCGGAGGAAGTTCAAGGCTGGGTTGAACGTTACGGGAGGGTTTTCATAGCCGGAATAGATGCGAGAAACGGAAAGGTCAAGGTTTCGGGCTGGGAGGAAGACGGGGGAATCGGTGATGTGGAACTGGCCTCGATGGCAAGAAATATGGGTATCGACAGGATAATATACACAAGTATTTCAAAGGACGGAGTGCTCGAGGGGCCTGACATAGAGGCGACCAACAGGATCGCCGAAGTATCAGGTGCAAAGGTTGTACTTTCAGGCGGCATTGGCAGTGAAGCCGATATAGGGGATGTTTACAGGATACGAAAAGAGGGAATCGTAGGCACCATTGTGGGAAAGGCCATATATGAAGGCCTCGTTGACCTTGAGCGAATGATAGAACTCTTTCAGGAGAGTGAAGAAGTCGGGAAGGTGTGGTAATGGCAAAGCGGAGGTCGTGGTACAAGAGGTGATCAAGAAGGATAACCTGATAGACATTGTGGTAGTATCCGAGAGAGGGAAAGTGCTGGCCAGGCTCAAGACGAACGAGAAGGGCTACAGGAAGAGTATCGAGACGGGAAGAGTGTGGTATCTTCACGAAAGGACGGGAAGGCTTCTCCCCTTCGAGAGTGGTGCGGAGGGCGGTAAGAATCAACATGGAGGAGAGGATTTTCATAAGGAAGGAAGCAGCAGGGCTTCGGGTTCTGCGGCCGGAGTTTTGAAAACTCTCTCGAAGGTCATATCGGATAGAAGGAAGAAAATGCCGGAGGGTTCCTATACCAGTCATCTCTTCCGTGAGGGCGGGCTCAAGATAAGAAAGAAACTCGGCGAGGAAGCTGTGGAACTGGTACTTGCGAGGAATCACGGGGAAGTCGTCTACGAAGCCGCTGACTTGATTTATCACCTTCTCGTTCTGCTCGAGGAGGAGGGTATAGGAATCGACGAGGTGCTGGATGAGCTCGAGTCGCGGATGGAATAGGGGTAAATATATTAGCGAGAAATGAAGGCAGCTATTTCGTCTGCAATCTCAAGCGGTGTTTTACCCACGGTTTGTATGGGATGGCCCAGCGAGCGGTATATTGGAAGTCGCATCCTGTAAAGTTCTTCGATCCTTGCCTTTGGCATTTTTAGCAGAGGTCTATTGTCACTTCCCTCTGTCCTCTTCAGTACCTCTGCAAGAGGTACCTCGAGGAAAAAGGTGTAAGCCTCGTCGGTAAAGAATGGCCTGTTCTCCCTGGTAATGGGAGCACCACCCCCGGTAGCGATTACCACTCTTTCACCGTCCTTCAGCCTGGAAAGGCAGATGCTTTCGTACCTTCTGAAAGCCTCTTCTCCCTCACGGGAGAAGATATCGGGGATGCTCATGCCCGCATATTCCTCGATCAGTGTGTCGAGGTCTACAAAACTGTAACCGATCTTTTTTGCGAGAAGCTTACCGATTGTGGATTTGCCCGAGGCCATGAACCCAATGAGTGCGATTTTCGTTTTTGCTTTCCCCGCTGTTTTCACAGGTAATCCTTCCCTTTCGTGTACCGGGATTATACAGGGATGCAGGAAAATTCTCAACAGCAGCAATGGAAGTACTTCCAAAATCATCAGATTTGTTGTAGCATGCTTCGATACCGTGGGCACTCACAGGTAAATTGCAGATTGAGAATTCATAGATAGATTGGAGCAAGGTTTTGAGAAAGGGATATCTTGACAGATTGAAGGATGGAGTACTTCTCTTTGACGGGGCAATGGGAACGATGCTCTACTCGCGCGGCGTGTTCCTTAACAGGTGCTATGAGGAGACTGTACTTTCAAATCCTCAGCTTGTCCGGAAGATACACATGGAGTACTTAGAGGCAGGAGCCCAGGCAATCGAGACGAACTCCTTTGGTGCAAACCCCATAAAACTGGCAGGTTACGGGCTTTCTGAGAAGACCGAGGAGATAAACAGGGCGGCAGCGAGGATTGCAAGGGAAGTGGCCGGCGATGAAATTTACGTTGCAGGTTCTGTCGGCCCCATCGGTGTATCCATCGAGCCCTTCGGAAGGATAAAGAGGGAGGAAGCGGAAGAGGCTTTCAAAAGACAGGTATCCGGTTTGCTCGAGGGAGGGGTGGACCTAATACTCTTTGAAACCTTCAAGAGTGTGGACGAGCTGATTCTTGCCGTTTCGGTCTGCCGAAAGCTTTCCGGGGAAATCCCTATCCAGGCACAGTTCACCCTTGGTCCCGATAAACTGGGTGACGGTAACACCGAGGTTGTCAACTCCGCCCTCAGGCTGGAGGAAAATGATGGGGTGGATGTTCTTGGCATGAACTGCTCCGTCGGGCCGGCTGATATGCTCGACATGCTGGTCTCCGTAAGGAATCGAGTTTCCAAGCCCATCTCCTTAATGCCCAATGCCGGCTTTCCCAGGGAGGTTGACGGCAGATTGATGTATCTCGCCTCTCCCGAGTACTTTGCCGAGTATGCCAAGCAGTTTCTTGAGGCGGGAGCCAACGTTATTGGCGGTTGCTGCGGCACGACCCCGGCCCACATAGGGGAGATGGCAAAAGCAATACTCTCCCTCGATTCGGGAAGGAGAAGCTCCTTTCATATAGAAAGGGTTACCGAGATTGAAGGGGAAGAATTGAAAGAACCTGTCAAATTCTCGGAAAGGTCACGTCTCGGTTATGCACTGGATAGGGGAGACTGGATTGTATCCGTGGAACTTGTGCCTCCATTAAGCAGCGACCTCTCCAAGATAATAGCCAAGGCAAAGGAGCTTTACAGACACAATATTACCTGTATCAATATCCCTGATGGCCCGAGGGCTTCTTCAAGAATCTCCTCCATGATAACCGCAATCGAGATCGAAAGAAACGCAAAGATAGAGACTATTCTACACTACTGCTGCAGGGACAGAAACCTCATCGGCATGCAGAGTGATTTACTTGGGGCACACGCAGCGGGCCTTAGAAACCTCCTTATCATAACGGGGGACCCTCCAAAAACAGGGGGTTATATAGAGGCCAAGGGTGTATTCGATGTGGACTCAATTGGCCTTACGGCTCTTGCAGACAGGCTTAACAGGGGAATGGATCTTGGAAAGAATCCCCTGCCGGAAACGACATCCTTTGTACTCGGTGTCGGGGCAAATCCTGCAACTCCGGATTTCAACAGGGAGGTGGAGAGAACCTTCAAGAAGAGGGAGGCGGGTGCCGAGTACCTTATAACCCAACCGGTATTCGATGTTGATTTGCTGTTCAAATTCCTGAAGGCAATTGAAGATACAGGGCTTCCCGTAATTGCCGGTGTATGGCCACTTGCTTCCTACAGGAATGCCCTCTTCCTCAACAATGAGGTGCCGGGAGTGAATATTCCGGAGGAGATTATGAAAAGGATGGAGAGAGCTTCATCGGAGTCGAAGGAGAGGGGGAGAGAAGAGGGCATTGTGATAGCACGTGAGATAATAGACAAGATAAGGGGTAGTGTAAGGGGTGTGCAGATAAGTCCTCCCTTTGGAAACATATCTACCGCACTGAAGGTGGCTGAAGGTTTCTGACTCCCTGTTTTGAATTTTCTACAGCCCCGTACCAAGGCTCCTCTCTATGATTTCCCTGTATTCGGGAATTCGCATCGCATATTTGATTATTGCCTCGAGGTATCCTCCCGGTTCTCCCGTATCCAGCCTTGTTCCCTCGACCTGCTTGTACACCACCTTCCCCTCATCGGCAAGTTTCCTTACAGCGTATGTATGGTAATACTCACCGCTTTTGTGTTTTTCAAGACCTTCCTCGAGATATTTGAAGATCTCAGGTATATAGAGGAATCTTCCTATTGATGCTTCTCTGCTTGGTTCCTTGCCCTTCTCAGGCTTTTCCACTATGTCTGTTACATGAAGGTTGTCAGCAGCCAGGGAGATAACACCATATCTATTGATATCGGGCGGATTGTGCAGCGTGGCAAGTACACAGCTTCCCGTTCTTTCATATACTTCCATCAATTGCCTGGTAAGTGGGGGCTTGCCGAAATGAAGGTCGTCGGGGTATGCGACAACAAAGGGTTCGTTGTTTACAAAACTCTTTGCAAGCAGAAGGGCATGACCGGTGCCTCTCATCTCTTTCTGCCTGACGAAGTAGAAGTGAGCTTCGGGTGGATGAACCTTTTCAAGTTTTTTCAGGGCTCCCTCGTTGTTGAATACATATTCTAATTCTATCTCTCTGTCTATGTAGTCTTCGAGACTCTGTTTTCTCCTAGAGGTGATTACGAGAATCTCCCGTATGCCGGAGGATACGAATTCTTCGATTATGAAATCTATCGAGGGTTTGTTTATCAGTGGTAACATCTCTTTTGGAACCGTTTTGGTAACAGGCAGAAACCTGGTACCATAGCCGGCTGCCAGTATTACACCTTTCAATTTTTTCTCCTCTGTAATATGTAATTGCTTCGATTTTTACCCGGTTGTTTTCATTATGGATAAAAATCTATATATTGTAAACCTGTCGAATAGCAGTACCGAATCAAGGTACCGAATCAAGGTACCGAATTTCAGCCGATATCTTTCGGCAAGGTACCGTCTGGCCTGTTTTTAAGATTATCGGGAGGAGTTTCTTGGGAAAATGAGCAAACTGAGAAGTGTAACCATCAAACCCTGGAACATGATCTTTCATGTTGAAGAAGGGACTATTTTGAGGGATCTGTTGTTGAAGGAAGGGATACTTATAGATTTTCCCTGTGGTGGAAAGGGGCTCTGCATGCAGTGCCGGGTAAGGATAGATCCTCCCACTGATTCCGGTAACAAGGGTAGGAAAACCCTTCCACGGGAGGAATTGGATAGAGGTGTAAGACTTGCCTGTCAGACTGAAATAGAGGATGACTGTACCGTTACAATAATCGAGCCTAAGAGGGCAGGAATCCGCTGGGAAAGTGGTGAGACGAAGGGAGTAACTGTAACATCGATTCCCGGAGAGCCTGCCGTTACGAGAGAAGCTCTCTCGATAGAGAGGCCTTCGCTGGATAATCAGCAAAGTGATACAAGACGGTTGAAAGAAGCACTTATCAAGGCAGGTTTCGGGCTCACTCCTTCAGATCGTTGCATAATAGATCTCAGCCAGGCTGAGAATTTTTCCGAGAGTTTAAGGAGAAACGACTGGGAAGTGGATGTCGTGCTTGACAGGACTTCGGGAATCGAATTACTCGGTGTCACGGAGAGGGGCTTCCAAGGAGGGAACTCCTCCGGCGAAAGGGTTACGGGCCGTGGTATATTCGGATTTGCCATAGACCTGGGTACCACCACAATAGACATTGCCCTCCACGATCTCGAGACCGGTGGCATGATTCTGCGGAAGACACTGCTTAACAAGCAGACATCCTTTGGGGCGGATGTGATTTCCAGAGTCGAAGCCTTCAGAAAGGACAGGAAGAGAGTAAGAGCGGCTGCACTGGAAACGATTGCGGAAGGCTGCAATGCCATGCTTGGCGAGGCTGGTATAACTTCTGACAGGGTATTCAAGAGTGTTGTTGTGGGTAATCCCATTATGCTCCATATCTTCAATAATATCGACCCGTATGAACTGACCCTTTCCCCTTACATACCTGTGGTTTCCGAAACTGTAAGGGAAGTCCCTGCCTACTATGGCTTCGATTTTCAGGCATGGGGGATAGTGGAGGTCCTTCCCGTAATTTCGGCATATGTCGGTGCCGATACGGTTGGAATGATACTTGCTTTGTCGATAGACAGGGAAGATATTGTTTCACTCTCCGTAGACATAGGGACGAATGGCGAAATCGTACTCTCAAGAAGGGGGAAACTGTTTGCCACTTCTACGGCAGCCGGACCTGCCTTCGAGGGTGCCCAGATCTCCTGCGGTATGCGTGCAATAGAGGGGGCAATATACTCGGCAAGGATAGAGAGAGGGACAGAAGACTGGATTTTTGAGTTTGAAACCATAGGAGAAAAACGAGGAGAATCTGTTCGGGGTATCTGTGGCACGGGCCTCGTCTCTCTCCTTGCAGAACTGCTCGATGCGGGATTGGTGGACAGCACAGGCAGACTGTTGAAACCGGAAGAAATAGAGGATGAAAATGCCCGCAGGGTAGCCGGTGCTCATCTCTTTACCACGGAAAACCAGCTTGCATTTTCCCTCACGGAAAACAGGCGTGTATACATTACCCAGAGGGACATAAGGGAACTTCAGCTTGCAAAGGGTGCGATAAGAACGGGAATAGAGAGCCTTCTTTCGGAAATGAATCTGACTGCCGGAGAGATAGATCTTATCCGTCTTGCCGGTAATTTTGGTGCCGGCATGGATGTAAGGGCTGCCATACGGATTGGGTTGATACCCAGGGTCTCTCCTTCCATGGTTGACATTGCAGGAAATGCCGCACTGCGAGGTGCCTCGCTTGCCCTGGTTTCAAGGGAGGCGGGGAAGAGGGCTAAGGCTATTGCAGAGAATACGAGATTTATCGAATTGGCTGGCAAGCCTGAGTTTCAGATGCGTTTTTCCGAGTCGATGCTCTTCTGAAAAAAGTCGGTGAAAACTTCTTATATAATAAAAATATCGGTATATACCAAGAGTGCAGCAGAGGTAAGTGCCTTTTACAATGCAAACAAGGACCTAACTGCCAACTGGTAGGCTTTAACGGTAAATAATACCCGAGGGGGTAAACGTGAAAAGCCACCGTGTGTAATTTGAACCTAAAAATTGAATCTTAGAAATCCTTTTTTCGTGCGATAGTTGACCCTTCTACAGTTGATCCTTCCGGGATTTTCAGAAAGTGTTTCCCAGATAAAGCTGGCATACCCCCTGATATCCGCTGATGGTGATGAGAATGATCCGATAATGATATTCTCATCATCGTTCAACCTGCAGAGTGATCTCAAAAAGCCCTCCGTCCCTCCTCTTATGAATCCCTCGAGAGGAGTGAGGTAGTTGAGTTCAGAGGTGATGTGGTGTGCTATGGCAAGAACGGAGTTTCCCTCTCTGTTACCCTTCAGCAGGCTGCTTGAGAATACACTCAAAACTTCCTTGGTAAGGAACATGGTTCCCTTTATTACAGTGTCAATTGTTTTCTCTATAGTGGTGGAGTAGATTTCATGGTACATTTTCTTCCAAGCTTCTGTGGACTGGATGATTATGGCAAGGTCAATTACACTGTAACTGTTCAATGCCGTTAGAACTACATTTCTCGCCGATACCGATGAGTGTTTCGACCATTTCGTGTAAATGAAGCTCTCATCCTTGAAGCTGCTTAGAAGGGATGATTCCAGGTCGCCTGAAACCGTTCCCGTAATCCGGTTTCCGCTTTCCAGGAATCTTTTTGCCAGCTCGAGACCAAGAGGTGTATCTACGTCTGTTATCAGTATGCTCTTATCCTTCATCTTTACTTCCGGTGAATGCAAATTTTCTGGAGTCAATCCATTTGATAACGGGTAGAAGGTCATTGGCAACTTTCTTGAGTTTTGGAATCATGAATACGAATATTCTCTCCTCAGCAGGAACAATTGCAACATGCCTTATGCTGCCAGGATTCTCCATTTTTCTTGCAAGCTCAAGTAATCTCTTCCTTACCGAATCGTCCTCGTAGTAAAGGATAAACTCCATTCCTCCCCAGGAATATTCCTCATGTTCAAGTGAAGCCGCATTTTTTATCTTCGGACCATGAAATCTAGAGTATCTTCTTTCTATAAGGTGCCCTTCCTTTAAAATCCACCTGGCTTTTTTCTTTGGGGCCAGGAAGAAGGTTAGAAAGAGCCTGTCGAAACCTTGCATTATGAGTGAAAAGGGGAAATAGAGCCATGACTGCCTGGGAAGAAGGGTGAGTGTTGCATCTACACGCCTGTATATGTCATTTTTCTTTGGAATCAGGTTCGCATGGTAGCCTGTAAGTCCACCTATATTTGTGAACTGCTGGTCCTTTGTCTTGATAAGGTCGACGAGATCATTGAAGGTTGAGAGGTAGATTCTCTTGTTCCTTCGCCTGCCCCATGAGTAACCCAGGGAGATAAGTATGGTAAAGGCAATAAAGAGGTAAAAGATTGGCTGGTTTATTACTTCTCTGTTCCTGAATAGATTTTCAAACATTTGCTTTTCCCCGCTTTCTCCGTTTATAAGAATATACTAGCAAGATTTTCATCGAGTTCATACGTTGCCTCACCTGTTCTACCCTGTTTCGATACCCTCAGGAGCTCGATCTCATGATTTTTTCCCTTTCCCCCGAGAAGTTTCCCCTCTATTTCCTCTGCCAGTTCGGACAGACTCTCTTCATACTTGTTGTCTATTGCAGCGCGAATAGGCATCCCCAGTTCATCCAGAGAATCTATCAATCTCTCCGATTCTCTGAGTGAGAGGAAATCGGGGTTGAATACAACGACGATTGAGTTGTTTTCGCTCTTCAGGAATTTCTGTAATTCGATAAATCGCTCCTCTATGGATTTTAGTTTCTTCATCACCATGTCTTCATCCTCGTTATAGGCAAGCTTCACCCCTTTCTCAGAGAAATGGCCGTTTATGTTATGTATCGTGTAGCGTTTCTCGAGGATGGAGCTCCTTATTCTTTTGAGCCGCTCGATCCACGAAAGTGTCACGTAAGGCAGGGCAAGAATTCTCAGTGTCAAACCAGTGGGGGGGGTGTCAAATATCAGGTAGTCGAATTCCTTTTCCCCTCTTATAAGCTCCTCCATGGCAGTGAGGGAGGCATATTCCTCGATTCCTGGTGAGTATTTTAAGACTTGAAAGTACCTCTCCATGTTGAAAGGCTTGAGATAGCTGTAGACATCCTCCAGAAGGGCAATATTTTCCCGGATATACCTCTCGGAAGCCTTGTTCAGATCGACCTCCTCCAAATAGAGGGTGTCTTCGAATCGTTTCTTTCTGTCTGATAGCTGTACTCCGAATATATCACCCAGGTTGTGTGCCGGATCGAAGGATACGGCAAGAACCTTCTTGCCACTTCCTGCAAGCTGCCAGGCGACTGCAGATGCAATGGTGGATTTTCCGACCCCTCCCTTTCCCGTAAAGAATATCGTTTTCAATTTGTTGAAACCCCTTCCTGGCTAATCTGTATCAATCCATGTCGAGTAATCCGGCCAGTTCCGAGAGTGCATCGGATGCCTCCTTCGATCTGGCTTCAAGAACCTTGAGTTCGTGTTCCATATACGGAAAGAGCTCTACTGCAATGAATGCCGGAGGTGAGGGAATTCCCGCCAATGAACCGAGGAGGAGGAGAACAAAGATGTTTTCAAGTTCACGCTCCTCATATGCAGTCAGCTCCGTTACCCTGCTCCTGTGAGCTCTGTCCATTACAGAAAAGAAATTTTTGATTATCTCAAATACCCGTTTTACGATTTCAAGCATCTATACAAAAAGTTTTAATGGTATTTCGTATTTTTAACAACCGTTTTTTATAGAAAAAAGCGTGCAGTCCGTACTTCCCGATGAACCGCACGCTTATGTTTGGATATTTCGGAGTTTAAGCTTCCGCCTCAGCCTCTATCGGTTTCTTGTAGTTCCTTATGAAGTCGATTATGAAGATTATGTTCATTATGAACATTATTACTTCGATTACAAGAACCGTTATTCCCGTTACAGGGCTCTTTGAGATTGTGCCGGGAAGCACTACTGCCGAGAACCAGACTATGGCTGCAGTTACCGTTATCCAGAGGAAGTATGCGGGTACCACAGCAACGGCGGCAGCCTTGGATTTGAGTTTCTTGGCTACCCAGGCAGAACCGGTAAGAAGAGCGATGGATGCGATAAGCTGGTTTGCCGAACCGAAAGACGGCCATAGTATCGTGAAGTTCTTGCTCCAGGCAAGCCATATTCCTATGGCCGCAGGAATTAGTGAAGCAACCCACCTGTTTGTGAGGAACCTGTAAGCCCCTTCATTCTTATCCTTGAGACCGGAGAAGATCTCGGTCAAGCAGTACCTTCCGAGCCTGTTGGTCGTATCCAGTGTGGTCATCGCAAAGGATGCAACCCACATTCCGGCTATCGTCTGCACGATCTTTATAGGAATGAAGTTCAACCATGTGGAGTTGACCATCTGGGCGTATGACGCTGTAAACATTGCAGCTTTGGGATACTTGGACATCATGGAACCCATGTAGGTCGTTCCCCAGGTGGATAGGGCGATCTTTGTTCCGGCATCCTTTAACAGGGTATAGCCGAATCCTGCCACGGAAATCACCACTATGGTGGAGAGGAAACCTTCCGTAAGCATGGCACCGTATCCTATCATAAGCCCGTCCTTCTCCTTTTCGAGCTGCTTGGAGGATGTTCCCGAACCGACCAGCGAGTGGAAACCGGAGAGTGAACCACAGGCTATTATCAGTGGAATCACCGGCCAGTACGGAGTTGCCTTTCCGCCGCTGACGATGGGAGAAAAGCTTGTGAAAGCAGGCGCAGTAAAACCGTGGAGACTGAAGAGTGCGGCGATTGCACCGATTATCAGACCGAAGTAGAGCAGCCAGGAGTTCAGGTAGTCCCTGGGCTGGAGGAGGACATTCACCGGAATTGCCGAGACGATTATTATGTAGAAGAACATCACGAGAATCCACGCATTGTATGAGGCCTTTATTGGAATCAATGTACCACCCCAGATTGCAAGTGCCAGCATTATGATTCCGATAATCGTGGCAAGTCCGAAGTTCATCTTTATCCTGTAGATAAGGACACCGAGAATCAGTGCCGCTATTATCTTAAGGATATAGGCCGAGGGAACTGCCGGCTGCCTTACGAATATGCCTCCAAGTACAGCACCGAATGCGGCAATAACGAGAATGAGCAGGAAGAAAACGAGCCAGTAGAAGAGAGTGCCGGTTCGTTTTGTTATGAGGTCTGAGGCAACGAACTGTATCGACTTTCCGTCATACCTTACGGAAGCCATGAGGGCAAGGTAATCGTGGACAGCACCGATAAAGATGTTACCGAACCAGACCCATGCGAGAGCAGGAACCCATCCCCAGGCCATTGCCAGTACGGGACCGATGATCGGTGCGGCACCGGCTATCGAGGCGAAGTGATGGCCAAAGAGTACCTCCTTTCGTGCAGGTACATAGTCCACGCCATCGAATAGCCTCTGGGAAGGGGTTGCGTTGTCGTTGGAAGCCTTGACTACGTCTCTCTCCAGTTTCTTGCCATAGGTTGCATAGAGAATGACGTAAACAGCGATTCCAACGAGCACGATAAGCGTCGTCATAGCGAACCTCCTGTTATGATTTTTCTGGTATTCTATACGCTATTTCGGAAAAAATCAATTGTTTTCGACTTTTTGATTCAAAAGTTCTAAAAAAGGCAGGCCTTTCCAACATTTTTTCAACGATTTAGGGGAGGAAATCAGAGAATTTTTATCTCCACACCTGGAAATTCCAATTCGAGCTGTTTTCTCAAGTCCCTCATTATGGTGGATTCAATGGCCATGGTTATACCGATGCATGTGAAGCAAGCAGGACGGTGACTGAAAAAATCGGTAAAAACATAGAGGAGATTGTGTTCTCTGCTATAGCGGAATTTCTTCACCAGTCCAAGCCGGGAGCAGGATAACCCGCTCTCCGGGTCCTTCACTCTTTCGAGAACAGCTTCCAGTTTTTCGCCGAGTTTCTCATACGAGTAATCATTTGAGTAACCACTCGAGTTTATCGAAGTGTCCCTATCGGGTTCTGTATTCATTTCAATTCAATACTATAATTCGCTGATATGGTAATGTCCAGCCAATTCTGTTACAATCATGTGTATGAGAGTGGCTATTGCACAGATAAATCCCGTTATAGGTGATTTCGAAGGCAACACGGAAAAGATACTGAGTTTCATCGATCGGGCTGATAATCAATCCGAAAGGCCGGAGCTTGTTATATTTCCGGAGCTCAGTATCTGCGGGTATCCTCCCATGGACCTCCTGGATCAGGAGGCTTTCGTAGAGAAGAATCTCAAATCCTTGAGGTACATACAACAGCATGCACCACGTGGAATAGGTGTGGTCCTTGGCCATGTCGACCGGAACAAGTCTCACGCGGGAAAGAAGCTGATGAATGTCGTTTCAGTGATCAGTGACGGGAAGATTCTCCACAGACAGGCAAAGACCCTTCTGCCAACCTACGATGTCTTCGACGAGGCAAGGTACTTCGAACCTGCCAGGAAACGAGAGCCTTTTACCTGGAAGGGAAAGAGAATCGGAATAGCCATATGCGAGGATATCTGGTGGGAGACCGAGCCGTCTGCAGCGGTGAGATACCCGATAGACCCTGTCGAGGAACTCCTGGACGGCGGGGCATCCCTTTTAATCGTACCTTCGGCGTCACCTTACTATTCCGGCAAGCTGCAGACGAGGTTCAAACTCCTCTCCGACATAGGCAAATCTTCAGGTGTCGGTGTGGTATATGTAAACATGACAGGTGGCAATGACAGCCTGATATTTGACGGCCAGTCGCTCGTAACTTCGAGCTCCGGAAGGCTTGTCTTCAAGGCCGCTGCCTTTGCCGAGGAGCTTTCGGTAGTGGATACCGGTAAGGATGGCGAGGTCGGCCTTGACGGTGAGAGGTACGAAGAGTTGGAGGGAGCACTTGTACTTGGAATAAGGGACTATCTGGAAAAAACAGGTTTCCAGAGGGTCCACTTCGGCCTTTCCGGAGGAATAGACTCGGCACTCGTTGCCACGCTGGCAGTAAAGGCCCTTGGAACCAGGCGGGTTAAGGCTTTTGCCCTTCCTTCCAGATACTCTTCAATTGAAAGTGTCGAGGATGCAAAGACACTGGCGGGAAACCTTGGAATCGAACTGGAGGTTCTTCCGATTGAAGATGTATTCAAGTCGTATCTGGATACTCTGAAGAGGGTTTTCAGAGGCACGGAGCCTGATATCACCGAGGAGAACCTTCAGGCAAGGATACGCGGAACCCTTCTGATGGCCTATTCAAATAAATTCAACTCTCTCCTGCTGGCTACGGGAAACAAATCCGAGCTTGCCACCGGGTACTGTACCTTGTACGGTGACATGGCAGGAGCCCTTGCGGTGATTGGCGACCTCTTGAAGACTGAGGTGTACGAAATGGCGAGGTATATCAACCGCAATGGCGAGGTGATACCCGAATCGATACTTACAAAACCGCCATCTGCCGAACTGAAACCCGACCAGAAGGATCAGGACACACTCCCTCCCTATGAGATTCTCGACAAGATAATAGACCTCTATATCGTCCATAACAAATCGGAAGAGGAGATAGAATCTGAAGGCTTCGAAAGAGAACTGGTAGGGAGAGTGATAGGGATGATACGAAGGGCAGAGTACAAGAGAAGACAGGCACCGCCGGTACTCAAGGTTAGCCCGAGGGCATTCGGAACGGGAAGGAGGATTCCAATTGCGGCCTATGGCAGGAAACCTCTGGATGGTTGACTGCAGAATCTCGATACCATTAAGAATAGCATCCCCGGGCTTACCTATTGTGCCTCCTTATTGTGCCTGCCTGCTAAGGTTATCCGAGGAAAGAGTCTATACTGCTTGCTGCCCTTCTTCCGTGGTTGAGTGCCCTCACTATGAGAGATGCTCCCGTATGTGAATCACCGGCTGCAAATATTCCGGGTACGGATGTCATGTAATGTCTATCGATTTTTATGTTACCCCTCTCATTGAACTCCAGGCCGAGTTCGGAGAGCAGTTTTGAATGTTTGACATGGAGGAAACCCATCGCAAGAATTACCAGGTCTGACTCTATGGTGAACTGTGAACCGGGAATTTCTGTGGGTTTGTAACCGTTTCCCGATTTTTTCCATTCCACCCTTACAAGTTTAGCCTCACCCACAGTTTTCATGTCATTATTACCACTCTCTCTCTTACCGCGGAACTCCTTTACCGTTACCGACCATTCCTGCTTGAGTATTCCACGCCTCTCCGCCTCCTCGTGAGAGCTCGACTTCCTCAGTTTTTTTGGCCAGTACGGCCACTGGGGATTGTAGCTCTCCCTCCAGTCCATTGGTTTCGGCAGTATCTCTATCTGTGTAACGGAAGTGGCACCCTGCCTCGTTGCAGTGCCAACACAATCGGAGCCCGTGTCACCGCCACCAATGACGAGCACTCTCTTCCCCTCCGCAGAGAGAAACTTTTTTTCCCTTTGAGAATCCTGTTCCTCCTGGCCCGAATATCGGGAAGTTTTTCCTTCAAGAATGCCTTTGGTAGCGCATGAGAGGTAGTCGAGTGCGAAAACAATGCCCTCGAGGTCTCTGCCCGGAACATCCAGATCCCGCGGTTCTCCGGCACCCATTGCAAGAAGCACCGCATCGAATTTCTTTTTCAGGTATCTTGCCGATATATCTACTCCGACCTCTACGTCGGTTTCAAATATCACTCCTTCCTCTCGAAGCTGATCGAGCCTTCTCTCCAGTATATCCTTTTCCAGCTTGAAATTGGGAATACCGTACATCAGTATCCCTCCCGGCCTGTCTGATTTTTCAAAGACAGTGACCCGGTGCCCTGCCCTTCTAAGCTGCTGGCCTGCAGCCAGCCCCGACGGGCCTGATCCGACTATCGCTATATGCCTGCCAGTCTCCGTCTCCGGCGGCCTTGGAATCACCCATCCTTCCCCGAATGCCTTTTCGATTATTGCCCTCTCTATCTGTTTTATAGAGACGGGAGCCCTGTTTATGGAGAGCGTACAGGATTCCTCGCATGGTGCCGGGCAAAGCCGTCCGGTAATTTCGGGAAAGTTGTTGGTGAGTTCAAGGCGCATCCAGGCCTCCTCCCATTTACCCCGAAAAACGAGGTCATTCCACTCGGGTATCAAATTGGCCAGGGGACAGCCGAGAGAATGACAGAAGGGAGTTCCGCAATCCATGCACCTGGCACCTTCCTCGGTAAGTTCCTCTACCGGTATCGTGATATTCACCTCATTGTAATCTCCGATCCTCTCCTCCACAGGGCGGTACTTGCTTGCTGACCTTTCAAATTTGATAAAACCTCTTACGTCACCCATCAGGCATACACCTCCTCCGTTACGCTGGCAGTATCCGATTTTTCATTCTCACTCTCCTTCAGTTTCTCCAGTACCTTCCTGTAATCCATTGGCATCACCTTTACGAAGAGAGGAAATATTTCTTCCCACATGTTGAGTATCTCTATTGCATTTCTGCTCCTTGTATACCTTGCATGTTTTTCGAGGTACCTTCTTATGAAGGCTTCGTCATCTTTCGAGGTTATGTGTTCAACGTCTACCATCTCGAGGTTACATCTCGTATCGAAGAGCTGGCTCTTGTCCAGTACGTAGGCGATACCTCCACTCATTCCTGCAGCAAAATTGACTCCTGTTTCGCCTATCACGATAACCCGCCCTCCTGTCATGTACTCGCATGCATGATCTCCCACACCTTCGACAACGGCAATCGCTCCGCTGTTTCTTACGGCAAAACGTTCTCCTGCCATTCCGTTTATGAATACCTCTCCCGAGGTGGCACCGAAGAGGTTTACATTCCCGGTAATGATGTTTCTCTCCGGTATGAAGGTTGATCCCTTTGGAGGATACACTATAACCCTTCCGCCCGAGAGACCTTTGCAAAAGTAATCGTTTGCATCACCCTCCAGTTCGAATGTAACTCCTCTTGTTAGGAACGCTGCGAAACTCTGACCCGCAGAACCGTTGAATTTGATCCTAATCGTGTCGTCTGGAAGACCCTTGCTTCCGTATTTCTTGGATATCATTGCACTTAGGCTTGCACCGGTTGCCCTTTGAGAATTTCTTATCTTCATGGAAAACCTTACCGGTTTTCCTTCCTCGAGTGCTGGTTTTGCTTCTCTCAGTATTTCCAGATCGGGATGTTCTTCAAGGCTGTAGGGTTTCCTCGGTTGTTCCGATTCCTCGGTGAATCTCTCCGGTTTCCACTTCTTGAAACTCTCGGGCATGTAAAGAACTCTGGAAAAGTCGAGGCTCTTGGTTTTTTCATTGCCCCTCTCGTAGTCCGGTTCAAGAAGGTCGGTCCTTCCTATTATGTCAGCGAGTTTCCTGAAACCCATTTCAGAGAGGTATTCGCGCACCTCTCTTGCGAGAAAACGCATGAAATTTACCACATACTGAGGCCTCCCGTTAAAAAAGGCTCTCAAGGCGGGGTCCTGCGTCGCCACTCCCACGGGACACGTATTTAGGTGGCACTTTCGCATCATCACACAACCCAGAGTGACAAGGAGAGTAGTTGCAAAGCCAAACTCTTCTGCTCCGAGGAGTGCGGCAATTACTATGTCCCGTCCCGTTTTTATCTGGCCATCGGTCTGTACTCTTATCTTGTCCCTCAGATTACTTTTGAGCAGAACCTGATGAGTTTCCGAAAGCCCGATTTCCCAGGGGGTACCGGTATGCATGATCGACGAAAGTGGTGAGGCTCCCGTGCCTCCGTCTCCGCCACTTATCAATACGGTGTCGGCCTTTCCCTTGGCAACCCCTGCTGCTACCGTGCCGACTCCGAGTTCCGAAACGAGTTTTACCGAGACCCTTGCATTCGGGTTACCATGTTTCAGGTCGAAGATAAGTTGTGCGAGATCCTCTATCGAGTATATGTCATGGTGGGGCGGGGGAGAAATTAGCATAACACCGGGTGTCGAATGCCTTACCCTTGCAATTTCCTCCGTCACCTTGTGCCCGGGAAGCTGACCCCCCTCTCCCGGCTTTGCACCCTGTGATATCTTTATCTGAAGTTCCTCGGCATTTGCAAGGTAATTGCTGGTAACTCCGAAACGAGCCGAGGCGACCTGTTTTATCTTGCTGTTTAGGCTTACACCATTTTTCTTGCCATAGAACCTGTAATCGTCCTCTCCGCCTTCGCCGCAGTTGCTCCTAAGGCCCAGGCTATTCATTGCAAGGGCTATGTTTTCGTGGGTCTCCTTGCTTATCGAGCCGAAGGACATTGCAGAGGTTACGAATCTCTTCATTATGGATTCTTCCCCCTCTACCTCATCTACTGGTATGGCTTTCCCCTTTCTTATCTTAAGGAGTCCTCTCAGAGTGCACAGGTTCTCTGTGGTATCGTTTATGAGGTTCGAATACTCCTTGAATAGTCGGTAATCATTTTCCCTCGTGGCCCTCTGAAGGAGAACTATTGCCTTCGGAGAGAAGAGGTGCTTGCCCTGATCGATTCTGTAACTGTACATGCCTCCCGATTCGAGCTGGGGTAAGGCAGTCACCCTGTTTTTCCGACCGAATGCCTTGCCATGAATCTCCCTCTTTTCCTTTTCCAGGACATTGATACCTATCCCGCCTATCGAAGAGGGTGTTCCGGTAAAGTAACGTTCTATGAGCTCCTCTCCGAGTCCTATGGCTTCGAATGTCTGGGCTCCCCTGTAGCTCCTTATGGTAGATATTCCCATCTTTGACATGGTTTTTAAGAGCCCCTTCTTGATTGCGGTTATATAGTTGTCTATGGCATCTTCCTCTGTAAGGGATTCCGATATGTAGCCCTTCTGCTTCAGCGCGATAATCGTCTCGAAGGCGAGGTACGGATTGATAGCGCTTGCCCCGTAACCTATTAGTGTGGCAAAGTGGTGGACCTCCCTGGGTTCTCCCGATTCCAGTACCAGTCCTGCAAGGTGCCGTTTACCCTTGCCTACGAGGTAGCGATGCACGCCTGAAATGGCAAGAAGTGACGGGATTGCAGCATTCTCCTCCGATACTCCCCTATCGCTAAGGATAATGAGCGAAGCACCCTCGTCTATTGCAGATTCAACTTCCCTGCAGACCCTGTTCAGTGCATGTTCCATGGACCCCGGGTGGCCGCTTGTGGGAAACAGAATCGAAACGGTAGTTACACTGAAATCCTTGATTCTTGCCGAGCGCAGCATCTCGATATCATCATTTGTAAGGATTGGATGTGAGAGTTTCAGCTGCCTGCAATGTTCGGGTGTTTCAGCGAGAAGGTTTCTTTCCTTTCCTACAAAACTCATTAGCGACATCACGAGGTTTTCCCTGTAAGGATCAATGGGGGGGTTGGTAACCTGGGCGAATAGCTGTTTGAAGTAGTTGAAGAGTAGTTGGGGTTCTTCGGATAGAACAGCCAGAGACGTATCGTTTCCCATCGAACCTACAGGCTCCTGAGCATTCTCTACCATCGGGATGATTATCTTTCTCAAGTCCTCGAGAGTGTAACCGAAGGCTTTCTGAATGACAGGAAGCCTTTCCCCGTCTATTTTCAGTGTCTTGGGGGCACCGAGAAGCCCCTTTAAGAGGATTCTGTTTTTCTCCAGCCAGTGCCTGTAGGGCCTCCTCCTCGATACACTCGACTTTATCTCATTGTCCTTGAGAACTCTCTTCTTTTCCGTATCTACCATAATCATCTTGCCCGGTGCGAGTCTTCCCTTTTCAAGGATGTCATCTGGTCTGAAGTCGAGGACTCCTACCTCAGAGGCAAGCATAAAGATTCCGCTCTTTGTGATTATGTATCTGGCCGGTCTCAAGCCGTTTCTGTCCAGCATCGCCCCTACTCTTATACCGTCGGAAAAGGATATGGCTGCAGGTCCGTCCCATGGTTCCATGATGGCGGCGTGGTACTCGAAAAAGGCCCTCTTGTCTTCCGAGATATGGTATCTGGAACCAAAAGCCTCCGGTATCATCATCATCAGGGAGTGCTGGATGCTCCTTCCGCCCATTACGAGGAGCTCGAGAACGTTGTCGAATATGGCAGAGTCACTCATGTTTCTGTCTACGATGGGAAATATCTTCTCTATCTCATCTCCAAAGAGTTCCGAGGAAAGGGTTTTCTCTCTCGCTGTAATCTTGTTGACATTTCCCTTTAGGGTGTTTATTTCACCGTTATGGGCTATGTACCTGTATGGATGGGCAAGGTACCAGGATGGAAAAGTGTTTGTACTGTATCTCTGATGAACGATAGCGAGGGAGCTCTTGAAATCCTTGTCCGTGATGTCCGGGTAGAAGGATTCGAATTGGGTGGATACGAACATCCCCTTGTATACAACCTTTCTCGAGGAGATGGATACGGGGAAGAATTTATCCGGAGTCCAGCCTGACTTCCTTGCTTCTCTCTCGAGGGATTTTCTCAAAACGTAAAGCCGCCTTTCCAGGTAGTCCGGATCCGACTCCATTTTCGATGCCAGTTCTTCCGGCGGTTCATTAGGTGATAGAAAGAGTTGCCAGAAAGAGGGCATTTCTTCTCTTGCCTGCTTACCGAGGGAGTCGGGATTTACCGGTACATTTCTCCAGCCGAGGATTGTAAAGTTTTCCGTGGAAGAGATAGTTTCTATCATCCTCCTTGCAAGCAGACTATCATTCTCTTCAGGTGGCAGAAAGAGGAAGGCCACACCGTAATTGCCGGGCTCCGGAAGTCGGAAATCCACGTGTTTCTTGAAAAAATCGTGGGGAATCTGCAGGAGCATTCCCGCACCGTCTCCGGTTTTCATATCACCGCCTATGGCCCCTCTGTGCTCAAGGTTCTTAAGTATTTCGATTCCATTCTTGATGATACTTCGAGTCTTCTTTCCGTTGATGTTTACTATGAAACCAACTCCGCATGCATCGTGTTCATTCTGCGGGTTATAGAGGCCCTTTTCCTCGAAAGCCATGGCTGAAACTCCTTGATAGTTATAAATTAAGTGCATAAATTTACATTTATTTTAATGATTGTCAACAGGTTTACGGGTTTTTTGTGGCAATAACAATGACTTTTTTTACTGCGGTTATTATTATGATAGATGTAATGGAGAAATCCGCAGCCACGATAAAAGATATTGCCAGGATTTCCGGCTATGGCGTGGGAACTGTTTCTCGTGTTCTAAACGGGAGCCCTCTGGTAAGGGATGAGACAAGAAAACGCATAATGGCGGTAGCAAGAAAATTGAACTACAGGCCCAATAAAGTTGCAAAGATGCTTGTTACGGGTCGCTTTTCACAATCTACCATAGCGATACTTCTTCCCAAGATTACTCACAGGTTTTCAATGGAGATAGTTGCCGGGATATACTCGAGATTGAATGAACTGGGATACAACCTACTTGTGTTCAACATTGGAAAGAAGCGTGAAGAGGTTTTTGAACACATAAGGTACAGCCACTTTTCAGGCCTGATAGTTCTTTTGAATCCACTGAGACCCGAAGAGAAAAGCATGTTGAAGGCTGAAAATGCCCATTTCGTTTACCTCGATTTTCATGACAGGAATGAGAATTCGATTTTTTTCGACAATCACCTCGGCGGAGGCTATGCCGCTGCCTATCTGGAGGAAAAGGGATGCAAGAGAGTGGTATTCATAGGTGACCTGGCAAAAACCGTTCAGAGAGAAGAACGGGTGGAAGGATTCAAGAGCGGCCTGCGAGAGAGGGGAATGGATCTCATTGATGAACTTTACATTCCGATCGATGAGAAGGAATCCTACAGGGTTACGAGAGATCTCATAACAAGGCGGCGTATAGACGGTATCTTCTTTTACAGTGATGACCTGGCTCTTGGAGGGTTGAAGGCAAAGCGTGATCTTGGAAGTGATATAAGGATCATCGGCTACGATGACATCCAGGCAGCTGGTTATGTAGGCCTCTCTACGGTACGACAGGATTCTAATGTTTTAGGAAGGCTTGGAGCCGAGGCTATTGTCGAAATTGTGAAGGGAGAGAAGTTAAGAGCTGAAGACCTGCCCATATACAAGTGTCTCAAGCCTCAGCTCGTAGACAGGGGCAGTTGAAAATCTTGCTTTTTTCAAGCAGCTCTTTGCGCTATTCCTATACGAACTTTTTAGAAAAATTGTACGAAAATCGAAAGAAAATAGTTGACAAGGGAAAAATATCATCCTAGAATGAAACCATGGAAACGTTTCCATCAAATGATCATGGCTTTGTTAAAAAAGATAAAGAATCAGTTAATGACATGTACCACTCCGGTTTCATTGGCTCGAAGAAACCACATATTCTAATGATCACAAACCACGGTATACATCAGTGGAATGTTATCCCGGGTCTGAGGGATACGGGCGGTCAGAATGTCTTTGTAAATCAATTCAGCGAGGCAATTGCAAGCTTCGGCTTCCGTGTCACTATCCTGAACAGGGGAGGCTACAGACACCCCGTAACGGGCGAGTGGCAGAGAGGCTATCGTTACAGGAACAGTGACATGCGAATATACTACCTGGAGGACGGGCTTGATGAATTCGTGCGAAAAGAGGACATGGCGGAGAGGATACCTTTTCTGTTGGAAGCCCTTCGGAAATGGCTGGATGAAGATTCAATTCCTGTCGATCTGATAGTATCACATTACTGGGATGCGGCTCTCCTGGGAATAAAGCTCAATGAATCCCTGGAAAAACCAGTGAAACATATCTGGGTACCTCATTCACTCGGTGCAATAAAGAAGAGGAATGTTGATCCCTCGGAGTGGAAGGGCTTAAGGATAGACGAGAGGATTGAAACGGAGAAGAGGATAATAGACAGGCTCGACGGAATAGCCTCTACCTCGGGACTGATCGGACGTTCTCTTCAGGAAGACTATGGTTACAGGGGACCTGAGATCTTTCTTCCTCCATGTGTGGATGTGAAACGTTACTATCCCCACGAAGTTAGCCGTGATAGCGAAGTATGGAAATACCTGGAAGAGAAGACGGGAAAATCGATTGAGGAACTGGAAAGAGTCAATATCGTAACCGAGATAAGCAGAACCGATACGACAAAGGGAAAGGATATACTGATAAAGGCCTTCGCCGAAACTGTAGGAAGGGTGGGTAATACCCTTCTGGTCGTGGCTATAGACGAGAATAGGAAGGAATTAGCCGATGAGCTTAAATCCCTGATCACCTCTTTGAATATTGGTGACAATGTTGTACCTGTAGGTTCCATATGGAACCTACTTCCTGACCTCTATGCCATATCGGATGTGTACTGTACACCGGCAATTCAGGAGGGCTTTGGAATGTCGGCGGAGGAGGCAGCAGCAACGGGAATCCCGATTATTGCAAGTGACAGGGTACCTTTTGTTACGGAGTATCTTCTGGGAAGGGAGAGAAGGGATATCCAGATAGGAACGATGCCGACAGACCGGATAACCATTGGTGAAGGTGCTGTAGTGGTTGGTTCGGGAGATATCAGAGGCTTTGCCTATGCGATAGAACTGCTCTTGAAAGATGAGGAGCTTAGAACGAAACTGGGTGAGAAAGCCTATTCCCTTACGATACCCTATTTTACATGGGAAAAGGTTGTAAAGGATTTTTTGAATACAGTGGGAGTAATGCGGTAAATGGAACTGTCACGTCTTTCTCTTGAAAAGATATTGGAGAACTCGGATGTAGAGAAGTTGAGTTTAGAGAATCTGGAGGGATTGTTTCTTTCAGAGGAAACGATAAGGGAACATGCTCCTTCCGGAGCGTACAGTGTTGATCCGAGAACCGGGGAGATAATAGTTTACAGCGAGGCAAGAACGAGGCGTCCTCATGACAATAGGTCTCCCGGCAGAAGGGTCTCCGATGGCAGGGAAAATGCCGTGGAAACCGTGCGGTGTGTGATCTGTGAGGGAAAGACAACGGGTGTCGTAGATGTCGCTCCGCTTTCCGATGGTTTCACCTTCATTAACAAGAACCTCTTTCCGGCAGTCTATCCCCACGATGAGGTCGAAGGAATGGAAAAGGTGTCGGGTTTTCACTTTCTCCAATGGACATCCTCGATTCATGGTCGGGACTGGCACAACATGAGTACGGAAGACCTGACAGTCGTTATGAGGCGGCTTGGCATACTGGAGGAGCGCTTGCTTTCGTACGGCAAGTATCAATATGTAATTGTGATAAAAAATTACGGAAGAGAGGTGGGAGGTTCGCTTTCGCACGGCCACCAGCAGATAATCTGGACAGATGCAAAACCGGGGCATTTCCTTAAAGACGAACTCTTTTCCAGGGAGAGAGGAATGAGTTTCAGCAGCTATATGCTGGAAGCCAATCCTTCCCAGTTGATTGTAAAGGATTACGGAAGGGCTGTTCTTGTTGTCCCGTATTTTATGAAGAGACAATTTGATATGATCCTCCTCCTTAAGGATGCGAAGAAGACGAATATCTTTCAGCTGGAGGACGAGGAGCTTCGTGCCGTTGCAATGGCCTTTCATGATGCTGCGAGAAGCATTGTAGGTCTAATGCCACGTCGAGGGAGAAACCCTGCTTACAACATTGTTACCCATAATACGGGAGAGTCCGGTCTCTACTTCGAGTTTCTTCCCTATATGCAGGAGATGGGAGGACTGGAGCGTCTCGGATTCTATATATGCGAGGGGAATCCTGAGAACGCAGCACGATTGTTGAGAAGAGAAATCGAGGGAGAGGAAGCATCATGATTGGTGATAAACTGGTTATAGAGGAGCACCATACGAAAAGGGCAACGGAGATATGTGATTTCCTTTCCGGGGAGATTGGTGAGAGGTTTACCATATCCATTGCGGGCGAATCGGGATCCGGAAAATCTGAGCTCGCCTCTGAAATAGCGAGGATCATGAGCGAGAGGGGTATTCCGTCTGCAATCCTTCAGCAGGATGATTACTTCGTGTTTCCTCCCAGGACCAACCACGAGATGAGAAAAAGAAATATCGAGCAGGTGGGAACCTATGAGGTTAAACTGGATTTTCTCGATTGTAATCTAAGGTCTTACAGGCGCGGTGAGAATCCGATATACAAACCTCTGGTAATTTTCGATGAGGACAGGATTACAACCGAGGAGTTGGACCTTTCAGGAATACGGCTCCTCATTGCCGAAGGCACATACACTTCTGTTCTTCAATTCATAGACAGAAGAATTTTCATTGACAGGAACTACTTTGAAACACTGGAATCGAGAAAAAGGAGGGCGAGGGATTCTTTCGAACCCTTCATGGAGGAGGTATTGCGACGAGAGCATGAGATAATTTCAAGTCACAGGAGGTTTGCCGATATGATTATCCCCGCATCCTTCGACAGGGTCGAGAGGGTTGAAAGGGGGAAAGGCGGGCTGTAACGTATGCATTTGGTGGAAACGTTTCCAGATATTTGAGTATTATGGGGATTGTAATGGGTGAAGAAGAGAGAAAGATTTTTTCCGGTCGATGGAATACCGGAATGAATGTGATTAATTCATTAATTTATAGTATAAATGGCCAATTTTCAGACTGTCAGTCTGATTTTTGAAATATTTTTTCAAGGAGGTTCAAAATGAAAAAATTGTTGTGCATCCTGCTTGCTGTAGCATTCCTGGCGCCTCTCTTTGCCGGAGGAAAACAGGAAGCGGCAGCCGGGGGGCCTGTCACCATAAAGGTGTGGTTCCACTCGGGAAAGGGTGAGGAAAGGGAGGTATTGAATGCCCAGATAAAGGAATTCAACACCATGCAGAATGAGGTCAAGGTAGAGGCTGTAATGCTTCCCGAAGGTTCTTACAACGAGCAGGTGAGTGCGGCGGCTCTGGCGGGGGACCTTCCAGATCTGCTAGATTTCGACGGGCCTTATGTCTATAACTATGCATGGTCGGGGCACCTGATTCCTCTGGACAAGTACATAAGCGCTGATCTGAAATCGGATCTTCTGCCCTCGATAGTTGCTCAAGGAACCTACGGTGGCAAGATTTACGCACTGGGTACATTCGATTCCGGCCTTGCCATCTGGGGTAACAAGGCATACCTCAAAAAGGCCGGTATAAGAATTCCCAAGGGAATCCAGGATCCCTGGGATTTCAACGAGTTCAACACGGCTTTAAAGAAACTTCAGGCACTGGATGAGGTAAAGTATGCCATCGATTTCAAAATGAATTACGGTCAGGGTGAATGGTACACGTATGGTTTCTCACCCATAGTTCAGAGTTTTGGCGGAGACCTGATCGACAGAAGTGACTACCAGTCGGCAGAGGGAGTGCTAAACGGTCCGGAATCAGTGGCAGCGATGAAGTGGTTCCAGAGCCTCTTCAAGGAGGGTTACTCCAATGTCAAACCTGCCGGTGACGATGACTTTTACGGCAAAAAGATTGCTGCACTCTCCTATGTTGGTCACTGGATGTGGACTCCCCACAGTAAGGCTCTTGGGAATGACCTTGTGCTTCTCCCGATGCCAAAGTTCGGAAAGAAGGTTGTAACGGGAATGGGTTCATGGTGCTGGGGTATAACCTCGCAGGCCAAGCATCCCGATGCGGCATGGAAATTCCTAAGCTATCTCATGCAACCGAGCCAGATTCTTTTCATGACCAATGCCAACGGGGCAGTTCCTTCAAGAAAATCGGCACTCGCCAGGTCCAAACTCTATGGAAAGGGTGGTCCTCTTGAGATTTTTGCCGATCAGCTGAAGGCAGGACTCGGTATGCCACGGCCCATAACACCGGCCTATCCTACCATTACAACTGCATTTGCAGAGGCAGTCCAGAATATCGTAACGGGTGCCGATGTAAAGACAGAACTCGACAAGGCAGTAAAGAAGATAGACCAGGATATCAAGGACAACAAGGGGTATCCGCTTCCCAAGTAAGACACGGATTTTTAAAGAAAGAGGCCGGATAGATAAATCCGGCCTCTTGTAATTTTCAACTGTTCCGTTGATTATCCAATTATCGATGCCTGCTTTCGAATTTGGCATCCAGTTGTAAACATCGAGGAGGCAGGGAGTGAGGTGATTTATGAAATCAGATATATCCAATGCAAGCAGTAGCGTTAGTATGAAGATGCAGAGAAGAAGGGAGGCCCTTACCGCCTGGCTCTTCTCTGCCCCTTCACTACTCTTGCTACTGTTCTTTCTAATAATTCCCTTCATCATGGCTTTTGTGCTTTCACTGACAGATCAGAGAATGATACCAAACCCCAATCTACCGACGGAGTTCATAGGCTTGAGGAATTATATCAGACTCTTCGGAGAGGAGACCTTTTACAGGGCCATACTCAACAACTTCATATTCGCAGCAATTGTAGTACCGCTTCAGACCTCTTTCGCACTGATACTTGCCATGCTGATAAACCAGAAGCTCAAGATGATAAACCTATACAGGACGATCTATTTCAGTCCCGTTGTAGTAACGATGGTTGTTGTCGCAGTGGTGTGGTCCAACCTGTTCAATCCTACCGAGGGTTTCATAAACCAGTTTCTGAAATTCATAAGCTTCGGAAGAATCCAGCCCATTGGCTGGCTACAGGATACTCACTGGGCATTTCCTGCAATAATGATTCTCTCTATCTGGCAGGGAGTGGGTTTCCAGATGGTTATATTCCTTGCAGGCCTTCAGGATATACCGGCCGAACTCTACGAGGCGGCAAGGGTGGATGGAGCCAGCAAGTGGCAGCAGTTCAGGTTTGTAACCCTTCCGCAGTTAAGAAATACAACGATTTTCGTTGTCATTACCACCACGATTCTTGCCTTCAAGCTCTTTACACAGGTATGGGTGCTTACCAAGGGTGGCCCACAGAATGCCACAATGACAACGATAGTCTTTCTCTACAGACAGGGTTTCAGACAGCTTAGAGTGGGGTATGCATCCACGATAGCGGTGGTATTTTTTCTTATAGTGCTTACCATTTCCCTCTTTCAGAGAGTTTTCTTGAAAGAGGAAGGGGGGAGATAAATAATGAGACAGACAAAATCGACTACTTTTGGTAAATTCATGGAGAGGTTCTTAAAGTATGCCTTTCTGACAATTCTTGCACTCTTTTTCCTATTTCCCCTCGTTTTCATGTTTGTTTCATCTGTGAAGAACAACGAGATGCAGGTTGTAAGTGACATGAGCAACATAAGGGGTTTCATACCCTACGGGGATCTTGGATTTCAGAACTACCTCGATGTATTCACCAGAATGAACTTCGGCAGGTTCATGTTCAACTCGGTTTTTATAACGGTTACAACTGTAGTACTTGGAATGATATTCAACAGCATGCTCGCCTTTGCTCTGGCAAGGCTAAGGTTCAAAGGTCAGCACTTCATTGTTTCGTTAATCATATCGCTTATGATAATTCCGATAGAATCGGTTGTCATACCAATGCTTCTCATGGTGAACAAGGTCGGCTGGATTGACAGTTACCAGGTTCAGATAGTACCGTTCATTGCAGAGCCATTCTTTATCTATCTCTTCTACCAGTTTTTCATAGGAATACCAAGGGACTTCGATGAAGCAGCGGTGGTAGACGGTGCAAGTCCTGCCACGATATACTACAGGATAATCGTTCCACTCTCGAGGCCTGTTTTTGCCTCCGTAGCGATTCTCCAGTCTATATTCAGGTGGAATGAATTCCTCTGGCCCCTCATGGTTACGAGAGGAGAGACCTACAGGCCTCTCACAGTTGCAATGCAGCAGTTCTTCAGCCAGGATCCGAAGTTATGGGGTGACATATTTGCATTTGCATCCATGATAACTCTTCCTCTCTTGATACTCTTTCTCTTCTTCCAAAAATGGTTCATCAGGTCTGTTGCATCAAGTGGTATCAAAGGTTAAAATGTCGACATGAACATTTTCAGAAAGATAGCAGAGATAGTGGATAGAGGAGAGAGTGCCGTCCTGGTAACGGTAATGGAGGGAGAGGCCGGCTCTCCCGGCAAAACGGGTTTCAGGTTGATAGTTGCCTCGGACGGAAGCATCTATGGTACCGTGGGTGGAGGAGCAATCGAGCACAGGGCAATAGAGGAGGCAAAGAAGCTCCTTCGTGATAAGAAGAACCTCCTGCTTCCGGTAAAACTTAAGGACGAGGGAATGCAATGCGGAGGGAATATGACCCTCTTCTTCGAATATGTAGAGGGAAAGAAGGAATTCGTCCTCTTCGGCGGAGGCCATATAGGCAGGGCTCTTTCTACTATTCTGGCAATGATTGGCTTTCACGTAACGATACTTGACATGAGGAGTGAAGTGAAGGAGCTGCTTGCAGCTAAGGAAAACATAGAAGTCGTGCTTGGCGACTACGAGGATATATCCGTTATTAAGGAGACCCTCGAAAGAACGGATTACACCTTCATTGCAACGCACGGGCACCAGTACGATGGTATCATACTGAAGCAGCTACTGGAACTGAAGAAGGATTTCACATACCTTGGTCTTATAGGCTCGAAGACGAAGGTAAAGACGCTCTTTGGAAAGCTGGAGAAAGAGGGGATAAAGATACCTAATTATGTCTATGCACCTGTGGGTATAAAAATTGGCGGAGATTCTGCCGAGGAGATAGCGGTCTCTATAGCAGCAGAAGTAATAGCGGTGAAGTACGGGGTCAATGTGGAGCATATGCGGGATATCCTTCGCAAGAAATCGGAGGTAAAAACGGATATACCGGAAGACAACATACCTCGCCTTGTGTGAATGCTCCGATGGAAGAGAGAGAAGAAACATTCCTGACAGATATAACCTTTGAAGGTATGGTAGATGTCCTCACTGTAAGGTCTGCCATACCGCATGGTTTGATAAAGAATATAAGACCACCCAAGCTACCCAGGGGATACGGAATTATTACACCGGATCAAATCCCTGGCAGTCATTTTCTTATCGATGAGGAATACAAGAGAGAGGAACTGAAAAGCCTTCATTCCCGGAAGGTGAAGAAGATTGAAAGGCCCTGGTTTGCCGAAAAACAGGTAAACTACGAGGGGGAGCCGATTCTCCTCCTCTACGGAAGGGACAGGAGAATCCTTGAGGATATAAGGGAAAAGCTTGAAGTAAAATATGAAGAGGGAGAAGCTGTAAGAGGTATCGAGAGTGCACTGGAAGAGAAGGATCATGTAATTGAAAAAAGGTTATACAGAAGAGGTGACTTCAAGAAGGCAAGGCGTGAAGCGTATCAAATTGTGGAGGAGGATTATAAAAGTCCGGAACACCTTCCTGTTTCAAGTGAACCCCTGGGAGCGATTGCCCATTGGGACGGAAAGAAGCTTACCATCTACAGCTCAACACTGGATCCTTTCCTGCTACGAAGAAATATTTCCGCTCTCCTTTCGATTCCTGAGACCAGGGTAAGAGTCATAGTACCCAGGGGAAGTTCTCTGAAACGGGGGAAGTTTCCGGATACGATTGTTGCTGCCGGTCATGCTGCGCTCGTTTCCTTCCGTATCGGATTACCTGTGAGACTGATATACAGGGGAGCGGAAGATTTTTTCCTTACATCCAGGGGATTTTCACTTACTTCACACTACATCACTACGATGGATAACAACGGAGACTTGACGGGTTTAAGTATCAGACTCGTTGTCGATGTCGGTGCATACGATAGCTTTCTCTATGATATTCCGGAAAGGATAATTCTCTCTGCTGCGGGAGCTTACAGGTGTGAAAATCTCGAGATTGAATTCGTGATGGTAAGAACGAACAGGCCGCCGCTCGGTTTCCACATTGGGTTCGGGGCGCCGGAGGCATTTCTCGGCATAGAGCTTCACACTGCAAGGCTTGCAGAGATAGCGCAACTGGACCCGTTTATCTGGAAAAGCAGGAATATGTTGAAACGGGGGATGACAATTCCACTGGGGTATCATGTTCCAGATTATGGTATTTCAGGTCTCCTATTAAGGCAGGTATGCGGGATATCGGATTTTCAGAGAAAGTATGCTGCATACGAAGTTCTCAAGAAGAGGCGAAAGGGTATAGAGAGCGGGAAGCTTCCCTTAAAGGGAATCGGCCTTTCACTTGTTTTTGTGGGAAACGGATTGCTCGCGGGATATGAATCCTTTAGAAAGAGTAGCCTCGCTTTGCGTCTGGACAGAGAGAGAAGGGTCACCGTTATGACTTCTTTCGCAGACAGGGACGGTTCTCTAGCCTCGTATGCAAGAATGAGGGCAGCAGAAGAACTGAGCCTGGAACCTTCCAGAGTAACTGTTTCTACCATAGATACAGGTGCTGTTCCCGATTCGGGGCCATCGATAGATTGCAGGAGCGGTTCAATTGTTTGCAAACTTATAGAGAGAACTATAAAGACTATCAAGAAGAAACGAATGAAAGAGGTTCTGCCCATCGTGGCGAGATCCACCTTCAGGAAACCGGCTTCTTCTAAAGAAGGCATGATCCCCTTTGAGGGCATTACCTGGATAGCAACAGTTGCCGAGGTAGAAGTCGATCCGGTTACATTCGACATAGATCTGAAGGGACTCTGGATTACTTTCAATGCGGATCTACCGCCAGAGGTAACAGGTGAAGGTGAAATACTGAAAAAATCAGGCAGGGGTAGGGCTAAGAAGGTGGACGCCGGGGACTACGGGAATCTAATCAATCGAGAGGTACCCATGTACCGGGGAGTTCTCCAATCGATACTGGAAAGGGTGCTTGGAGAGGATTTTAGAGGAGATGTGGATCTTAATTCTTCCTTCGGAATGGAGATTCTTTCGGGCAGCTACAGGAGGAGTAGAGAAATAAACTGTTCAAAAGTTCATTTCGAGTGTTTCTTTCCCAAAGGCATCTTAAAAGACGCTGAGGCTGAAACGGAAAAGGAGAGAATCCCCACACCGGGAATGGAGGAAGTGGCCGTTTCAGGTGTTACTCCGGCATTGATTGCTGCCATATCCCAGGCAACGGGTCTCTATATAAATAAAATTCCCGTAACAGGTGTATCTCTGAGGTCACTTATAGACAGGGCGGAATCGGAGGTTCATCGTTGAGAATAGATTTCACTCTGAACGGAAGGGGTATCACCATCGATGCAGATCCGCTGGAAACATTGATAGATATTCTCAGAGAGAAACTTGAACTGCACGGTGCAAAACGGGGGTGCGGTATTGGGGAATGTGGCTCATGTCTCGTCATCTTTAACGGGGTCATTGTGAATTCCTGCCTTATTCCTGCTTTCAGGTTGGAGGGCTCTGAAATCCTCACTCCGGAGGGCTTAAAGGAAAAGAAGGATTTTCCCGATGCGGACATGATTGTAAGAGAGGTGCTCGGCGGGAGGAGAGAACTGTTCTGCTCAAATGGGGTAATAATGGCTGTAAAGAACCTATTTACAGAACAGAGTTTTCCTGATGAAAAAACAATCCGGGAAGCCCTGAAGGGGATAGATTGCCGGGAGGTGGGAAAGGAAAACATCATAGAGGGAGTAAAGAGGCTTGTATCTGCAAGACCGAGAAGGAGACAACTTCCATGAGCGAAGTTAACGTTTACAAGCCGGAGAATCTACGGGAACTGATATCAGTTTACAACAGTCAACCGGGCAGTATCCTCTTCGCCGGTGGAACCAGAGTTATGTTGGATGTGAATACTTCCGGTCTTGGCAAGGGCTATTCTGGAAAATCGAAGGGGGTTCTTCAAAATGCATCGAATGTGCTTATTTCACTGGAAAAAGTCGATGAACTCAAAAGAATAATAAGGCGGGAGCGTTACCTGGAAATAGGTTCAGCAGTTACACTGCAGCAGATAGCAGGGATAGGAAGCAGGGTAGTGCCTGCTGTTTTACACAGGGCAATTTCCGGAGTTGGTTACAAATCTGTCAGAAGTACCGCTACGCTGGGAGGCGGGTTGTGCACTGCTTCCCTGGATTATCCCCCCCTGACTGCTCTGGTTTCCCTTGAAGCAAGAATAGAGATACGTGGGAAAGCAAGGTCCAGATGGGTTCCCGTGGAGGACTTTATCGTAGAAGAAGGAGTCACTCAGCTTGCCGTGAACGAAATTCTGACTAGGATTCGAATTCCCTACGGAAATTGGAATGTGCAGTACTTTCGCAGTACAGGTGTCAAGGGGAGTCCCTCTTTTCCCCTTGTCAATGTATCCATTCTGGCGAGGCTGTCCAAGAATACCCTGGAGGATATAAGGATAGCGGTAGGAGGGGAAAGTATCGGAATAATCAGAAACAGAAAACTGGAGATGTTTCTTGTGGGGATGCGATTGCCACTCTCCTTGAACGATCATAATGATTTCTACAGGAGATTGGGGGATTTTCTTGCCCTTGCAGAGGAGAGGGATACGGAAACTCAATTGAAAAACAGGTATGTCACTTCGACAATGAGGAAGATGCTCATGAACTTCATCGACAATCTGATACTGATGGAGATTGTCGGATAAATATCCCAATCATAGTTTACAGAAGCTCAACTTCAAATTATAGTATTCTATCAGACTGGGAGATCATAAAATGTCACAATTTGTACATCTGCACACGCACTCCGATTACTCGCTCTTGGATGGTGCTGTTACGATAGAAAAGTTGCTGGACAAGGCAGAAAGGCTTGGTATGCATGCCCTTGCACTTACCGATCATGGCAATATGTTTGGCGTGCTCAAGTTCTACAAGGAAGCCAAGAAAAGGGGTATAAAGCCACTTATAGGTTCGGAATTTTATGTGGCACCCGGCTCACGTTTGAAGAAGGGGGGGGCCGAGAAGCATCAGAAAAATACCCACATGGGTTTCATAGCAAGGGATGTAGAGGGTTACAGGAACCTCATAGAGCTATCATCCCTTTCTTTTCTCGAGGGTTTCTACTACAAACCGAGAATAGATACGGAATTGATAGAGAAATTTCATCGGGGCCTCATTGGTTTTTCAGGTTGTCTTGCAGGTGAAATACCGAATCTACTCCTTTCGGGCGAGACGGAACGAGCCATTAAGAGGGCGGTATATTTCGATGAACTTCTTGGAAGGGGAAACTTCTATCTCGAGCTACAGTTTCACGGCCTCAAGGAACAGGCAAGGGTAAACAAGGGTTTGATAGAAATTTGGAAGAAGACGGGGATACCTCTCGTTGCAACCAATGACGTTCACTACCTGGAACGGGAAGACGCAAGGGCCCAGGATGTCCTCATATGTATAGGCACGAATAAGAAGGTGAACGAGGGAAAGAGACTGAAATTCGAGTACCCCGAGTTCTATTTCAAGACGGAAAGGGAAATGGCCGAGATTTTCGGCGAAATTCCCCAGGCACTAAAAAACACCCTGGAGGTTGCAGAGATGTGCAACCTCGAGATTCCGCTTCCGGGGCCTCAGCTTCCGAAATACGAGGTTCCGGAAGGTTACACGAAAGAGGAGTATTTGAAGGAAATTGCAAGGAAGGGCCTCGAGGAACGTTACCCCGTTGTGACAGAGGAGATGAAAGAGAGGCTGGAATACGAACTTTCGGTTATCATAAACATGGGCTTTACGGGTTACTTCCTTATTGTCTGGGATTTCATCTCATTTGCAAAGAGAAATGGTATTCCTGTTGGCCCTGGAAGGGGTTCGGGTGCCGGTTCACTCGTTGCATACTCCCTGAGGATAACGGATATAGACCCGCTGAAGTACGGCCTGCTCTTTGAAAGGTTTCTCAATCCGGAAAGGGTTTCGATGCCGGACTTCGACATAGATTTCTGCTACGAGCGACGTGGTGAGGTAATCGATTACGTAACCAAGAAGTACGGTACAGACAGGGTGAGCCAGATAATCACCTTTGGAACCTTAAAGCCAAGAGCCGCCCTCAGGGATGTGGCAAGGGTTCTGGATTTTCCCTATTCCGAGGCAGACAGTATCGCAAAAATGATACCCTCCGGGCCCAAGGTAACCTTCGAAGATGCCTTGAAGCAGGAACCGAAACTGCGAGAGATACAGAAAAAGGGAGACAAGTACGAAGAGCTCATTACGATCAGCAAAAAACTCGAAGGTTTGAGCCGGCATGCCTCGACCCATGCGGCGGGAATAGTGATTGGTCGCGAGAAACTTACAAACTACGTTCCTCTATACAGGGAAGCCAAAACAGATACCGTAATGACACAGTACTCGATGGAGCATCTCGAGGAGTGTGGACTTGTCAAGATGGATTTTCTCGGACTGAAGACCTTGACTATTATAAAGAACACACTGGAACTTCTAAAGAAACGAGGTATCGAACTCGATATAAACAGTATTCCCGAAGACGACGAAAAGACATTCCGGCTGCTGGGAGAGGGAAAGAGTGCCTGTGTGTTTCAGTTTGAAGGTTCGGGAATGCAGGGAATACTAAAACGCACAAGGCCAACAAGGATAGAGGATCTCATCGCCTTGAATGCCCTGTACAGGCCCGGGCCGATGGACAATATAGATCAGTTCATAGACAGTAAACTGGGGAGAAGGAGTATCAAGTATCCTCTTCCCGAACTGGAACCGATTCTTAAGGAGACCTATGGCGTAATCGTCTATCAGGAACAGGTGATGGAAATAGCAAGAATGGTAGCCGGTTTCACTCTGGGGCAGGCGGACATCCTTCGAAGGGCAATGGGAAAGAAAAAGCATGATGTAATGGCCAAGCAGAAGAGCAAATTCATCGAAGGGGCAGTGGAGAAGGGGTATTCGAAAAAGCAGGCGGAAAAGATTTTCGAGCTGCTGGTTCCCTTTGCCGGTTATGGATTCAACAAGTCCCATGCAGCCGCCTATTCCGTACTGGCCTACCAGACTGCTTATCTCAAGGCCAACTACCCCGCCGAGTTCATGGCAGCAAACCTTACCAATACCATCCACGATACTGCAAAGCTCTCGGAATATATCCGGGAATCGAGGGATATGGGGCTGGAGGTTCTCCCGCCGGATATAAACCTCTCCGAGAAAGATTTTTCAGTACATGAAGGCAAGATAATTTATGGCCTTACCGGTATAAAGAATGTCGGAACTGCCGCTGTTGAGGATATTCTGAGGGCAAGGGGTGAAGTCGGGAGGTTCAAGAGCTTCGTTCATTTTCTTGAAAATATCAATATGAAGGTTGTAAACAGGAAGGTAATAGAGACATTGATATTTTCCGGCGTTTTCGACAGTCTCGGAGACAACAGAGCAACTCTCTTCCATAATCTCGACAGGGTGATAGATATCGTTTCTGCGAGAAAGGAGAGCATGAAATACGGGCAGGTATCCCTCTTCGAGACGGCTGGTGACGAGGAAGAAGGTATCGACACTATAAGTCTGGAGAAGATGGAGGAGTGGCCGCCGATAGACAGGCTGATCTATGAGAAGGAGAATCTGGGATTTTTCTTCTCCGGCCATCCCCTTGACAGTTACAGGCAAATGATAGATGAATTTGTAGACCTGAGGCTGGCTGAAGTTGAAAATGCAAGGAATGACAGACTTTATACGATGATTGGCATATTAAAGGAGATAAAGGAAATCAATACGAAAAACGGGAGACGTATGGCATTTGCAAAGCTGGAAGATTACGAGGGTGCCGTAGAGTTGGTAATATTCTCTGATCTTTACGAGAAGTCGCATGATACGCTTCTGGATGACAGTATCGTCACGGTAAAGGGAAGAATAGACAGATCGAGGGGAAGTGTAAAAATTATAGCGGAGGCAATAATGGAACCTGAATCCTTGAAGGAAAAGAATACACATTCGATACACGTAAGGTTGTCCGAGAACATAGAAGAAGAGGAAGAGGGACTCCTAAACATGAGAGAGTTTCTTATAGAGAAGAAGGGAAGGATTCCCCTCTTTATTCATATAGGTAATGTTGTGATCAAGGCGTCGTCTCAGTTGTCCGTTTCGGATTCTGAGGAAGTGGTGAAGAGCCTGAAATCATACTCATTGGTAGAGGAAGTATGGAAAGAATAGAAATAGGTCTGATAGGTTTCGGTACCGTAGGAAAGAGTTTCTATGAACTTCTGCGAAAGCGAAGGGACAGATTGAAAGAGCAGTTTGGGGTTGAACTCGTTGTCTCCATGATCGGAGTGAGAGACCCCAAGAAACATGGAGAGAGAATCGATAGCAGTGTTTTCGTAGCGGGGTATGATGAGATTATCGCGAACCGGGATATCAGTATCGTAGTTGAACTGGTTGGAGGAATAGAGATTCCCCTCGAGATAATAAAGGGAGCCCTTTCCAGAGGAAAGCATGTGATAACTGCAAACAAGGCCCTCCTTGCGGAGCATGGGAAAGAACTCTTCATGCTTGCAAGGGAGAGCGGAGTGGAATTGAAGTTCGAGGCATCTGTGGGGGGAGGAATTCCCGTCATCAAGGTGATAAGGGAGAGCCTCAAAGGTAATGAGATATTCAGTATAAGCGGGATACTGAATGGTACGACCAACTACATTCTGACGAGGATGACAGAATCAGGGCTTTCATTCGAAGATGCATTGAAGGAGGCTCAGGAGAAGGGATTTGCCGAGAGCGATCCTACTCTGGATATAGAGGGAATCGATGCTGCACAAAAGATATCACTACTCTCCAGTCTCGCATTTGATGGTTGGGTGGATTACAGGGATATACTCTGTGAAGGTATCAAGAGAATTACAAAGAAAGATATAGATTTTGCGGCACTGGCCGGATTTGTCTTCAAACTAGTTGCCACGGGAAAGATGATTGGTGACAAACCCCTCGTGGCAGTTTTTCCAGCGTTGCTGCCAAAGGGTCATCCCCTCGCTACTGTAAGAAATGAGTACAATGCCGTTCTCATAGAATCGGATTTTCTCGGTAAATCGATGTATCTCGGTAAGGGCGCAGGCGGTGATGCAACAGCCTCTTCGGTAGCATCCGACCTCGGGGATTTGATAGAGAGGATACGTATGAAGGCAAAACCGGATCCGGTAAAACCAAGGCCCTCCAGGCCCTTTTCACTGTTTTCCAAGGAGGATATGTCTTTCAAGTACTACTTTCATTTCGTAACTGAAAACAGGCCAGGGATATGGGCTACTGTCACCGGACTGCTTGCATCCAATGCAATAAACATTGAATCAGTACATCAGAAGTGGGAAAATCCTGCAGAGCCATCGGATCTCTACGTAATGGTAGATGAAACAGCCGAATCAAAGGTTGTCAAAGCATTCGAGGAGATCATCAATGCGGGAGGTATCTATGATACCTCGACCTATTTCAGGATACTGGAGGAATGAAGATGATAGATTTCAATACCCACACATTCCTAAGTAACGGAAGTTGTTCTCCAGGTGAACTTGTAAGGCATGCAGAGGAGAATTCATACAGGGTAATCGGGATTACCGATCATGTCGATGCGTCGAATTTGGAGCTCGTTCTCTCGGCGCTGATACGTTTCTGCCGAGAGACGCAGGCTTTCCTGAAGGTAAGAGTCATTCCCGGGGTAGAGATAACTCATGTGCCACCGGGCCAGATACCTTCCCTTGTGAGCCGGGCCAGACAACTCGGTGCACGGATCGTTGTAATGCACGGCGAGACAATAAGCGAAGAGGTGGCCATAGGTACGAACCGTGCAGGGATAGAGGCAGGTGTGGACATACTGGCCCATCCGGGTTTGATCTCCAAGGAAGATGCCGCCCTTGCAGCCGAGAAGGGAGTATTTCTCGAGATATCTTCCCATGCGGAACATGCCTTCTGCAACGGGCGAATCACTGCAATGGCCAGGGAAACCGGTGCTCAACTGGTACTGGATTCCAATGCACATTCACCCTCCGAGCTGTTGACCGCGGACAAGAGAGAGAGAATTGCATTCGGAGCGGGATTGAGCGCCGAGGAATTGGATAGGATCAATTCAAACATGGTATCTCTCTATGAAAAACTCGTACCGGCTTCATACTTTGCATAGGCAAGGTTGAATCGGAAATATTGATATGCGATTGAGGAGGCAAAGATGGTAATTCTTGTCCTGAAAGTACTTAATGCTCTGTTGATGGCTTACCTCCTTCTCCTCTCTGTGAGGATAGTTCTGACCTGGTTCCATGGAATGATATACAGCAAGGCATTTCATTATCTTGCCGCGGTTACGGAACCGTATCTGGCACTGTTCTACAAACTCAAATTCTTAAGAAGGGGAATATTCGACTTTACTCCCATAGCTGCCATCCTGGTTATCGTGGTAATCCTGGATATGCTGAGTGCTCTGATATACACTGGCAAATTGACCCTTGGGTATGTCCTTGCCGCAATGGTCACTGCCCTGTGGTCGGGGGCATCTTTCATACTTCTTCTGTTTCTCGTAATAGGTTCCATCAGGATTTTTATAATAGCCTTCAGGAGAGGCTCCGACTCCCCCTCGTTGAAGGTCTTCGACATAATGATTCAGCCCATGGTTGCGTTTGTTATGAGGATAGTAAAACTTGGAAGAAGGGCGGGATACACCCAGTATCTCCTCCTGACAGTCGGCTTTCTCCTGGTTTTCTGGCTGTTGGGAAGGTTTCTTGTTTCAGAGCTCGTATCGCTTTTCCAGAGCCTGCCTGTATAGAAGAAGCACTGTGTGGGACACATTGCGGAAACGGCGGGTGTAAAGTATCAATTTTCGATGAGACTTGATTTCAAGAAAGGGCATGTTTTTAAGAGAGTATGACAGAGATGTTCGATACGTAAAGGGTGTGGGACCAAATATTGCAAAGCTTCTTGGTAAGCTCGATATTGTAACTGTTCCCGATTTGATTCTCCACTTCCCCAGGGATTATGTCGATAGGAAGAAAACCGATCTGATAAGTGATTCACTTAAGAAAGGAAACGTTAATCTTCTCGTAAGGGTCATAGCTCAGGATAGCATCGGTTATGGCAGAAAGAAGACCCTCAAGGTGTATATAGAGGATGACAGCGGAAGGGCGTCTTTAGTTTGTTTCGGAAGGAACTTTCTGGCAAAGGTGCTGATACCGGAGAGGCTCTTCAGGGTGTATGGAAGTTTCACTTACAGGTACGGAGAGATACAGAGTACCAACTTCGAGATAGAACCTTTCTCCGAACATTCGGAGAACTTTGAAAGAATCGTTCCCATCTATCCCCTCACCGAAGGTCTAAATCAAAGGCTCATGAGGAGGATTGTAGCGAACGCTTTCAATCTCCTCGACTCGCGGATAGATGAGGAAATACCGGCTTACCTAAGGGAGAAGTACCTCTTCCCGCCACGGGAAGAGGCCCTTCGAAGAATTCATTTTCCCGAAGATTTCGATTCCCTGGAGATTTCGAGGAAACTCCTTGCATATGAGGAACTCTTCTACTTGGAACTCTTTATGCTCAGGAAGAAGAAAAAGAGAAAGGCGGTAAGGAGAAAGAGAAGTGCTGTTTCCCACAGGCTTAAGAATGCCCTTATAAGGAGACTTCCCTTTCGACTGACCGATGACCAGGTAAAGGTGCTGGAAGAGATAGAGAAGGATCTCTTTGATACCAAACCCATGATGAGGATGCTTCAGGGTGATGTCGGTTGTGGCAAAACTCTCGTTGCTTTCCTTTCGGCACTCTCTGTAATCGAATCCGGTGAGCAGGTTGCCCTAATGGCACCGACAGAGCTGCTTGCCAGGCAGCATGCGGAAAATGCGGCAAGGCTGCTGGAACCGATTGGAATACGGCTTGGACTTCTGGTCGGGGGTATGAGCGAGAGGGAAAGGCTGTATATCGGCGAGGCATTGAGAACGGGAGAGGTGGATATGGTAATCGGTACACACGCCCTGTTCAGCAGTGATGTAAAATACAGGAAACTGGGTTTGATAGTGATAGATGAACAGCATAGATTTGGCGTTCTTCAGCGTATAGCACTTGCAGAAAAGGGAAAAAACCCCGACCTTCTCCTTATGACGGCTACGCCGATTCCAAGGAGTCTCTCGCTAACTTTTTTCGGCGACCTGGATATATCCACCATAAGGACGATGCCGGAAGGCCGAACTCCGGTAATCACCCACCTTGCAAGGGAGGGTAACGAAGCAAAGGTATACGACAGGGTAAGGGCAGAGCTTAACAGGGGACATCAAGCGTACTTTGTCTATCCCCTGATAGAGGAATCGGAATCCCTCGATTTGAAGAATGCCCAGAATATGTTCGAATATTTGAGCAAAGAGGTTTTCAAGGACTGGAAATTGACATTGATACATTCGAGGGTACCCCAGGAAGAGAAGAAGAGGAGGATGGATGATTTCGTTAATGGGAAATGTCAGATTCTCGTTGCCACAAGTGTGGTTGAAGTAGGGGTGGATGTTCCTAATGCCACATGCATGGTAATAGAGCATGCCGAGAGGTTCGGACTTTCCGCACTTCATCAATTGAGGGGGCGTGTAGGGAGAAGCAGCTTCAGATCATACTGTTTTCTGATATATGGGAAAAATCTGACTGAAAGTGGCATAAGACGCCTCAGGGTGATGAAGGAAACGACGGATGGTTTCCAAATTGCAGAGGAGGATCTGAAGATAAGAGGGCCCGGTGAGCTTCTGGGAATTCGCCAGTCGGGGCCCTTGAGGTTCAAGGTTGCTGATCTTACCTCGGATACCGTGCTGATTGAAAATGCCAGAAGGGACGTAGAGGAGATAATAGAGAAAGATCCGGGACTACTGTCACCCCGTAACCTTACGGTGAGGAAAGTGCTGGAACGTGTTCCACCCTATGATGATTCGCTACTGGCCGGTGGCTGACCCGGTGTTGTATATTTGAATGACATGAGAGTAACAGGTGGAAAGTACATAAGGAGAAAGATACTCTGTCCTGCCGGAGAGATAAGGCCGGCAATGGACAGGATGCGTGAGTCGATGTTTGCTATTCTTGGCTCTCTCGATTCGATGTCCTTTCTCGACCTATTTAGCGGTTCCGGGATTATTGGGATAGAGGCAGCATCACGTGGGGCAAAGAATGTGGTTTTTGTGGAAAAAGACTACAGGAAGAAGAAAACCCTTCTTAGGAACATTTCCATCATGGAGGAGAAGAGTGAGGTTTTTTTCGAATCCGCTGAGAGATTCATAAAAACATCTGGAAGGAGTTTCGACTATATATTTCTCGACCCACCCTTCAGAATGGAAGAAAAACAATCAATTCTTGAAGAGTTGGTTATCCGCGGAGTAGCCCGCGAGGGTTCGATAGTTGTCATACACGTTCCGAGAAAGGAGTATCTTCCGCTCATAATAAAAGACAAGCTCCTTATCTTCGATATTAGGAGGTATGGCGGGTCGAGGTTATATTTCTATCACGTTTCTGCAAGACAGGCTTCTACTTGAGGTCTATTGCGACACCCTCAATATAGAAATCCAGAACTGCCGTGAGAATCGGAAGCGTGACGTAGGTGAATGGTGACGGTTTCCATGAAAAGGTCACATTTGTAACTCCGTCTGCGCCCAGGGCTTTTGCCTTTGCAATGAGCTTTTCGAAGAGGTCCTGATGGACTTTGTTGATATCGAAAAGGAAAAGCGGAGCTATTACTACCTTGTTCTCCTGCAGGATTCCCAGTGTTCTTACTCCTTCCACGTAGTCTCCCGTGGAGATGAACATCCCTCGTGGCACCTTTACAGAAAGGGTTGAGCAGCCGGAAAGGAGAATAACAAGAACAGCTATCAGAAAAAGCAGAAAGATTTTTAATGTTTTTCTCTTCATGATCCCTCCTTGTATTTTTATTTTGATTCAAATTATATAGCATAAACCGGGATAATCAAATAAACTTTGAACTTGACCATCAGGCAAAGGGAGGTTAATTTTTTTAGAATGGATGTTAAGAAGATTTTAGAAAATTCTAAGGTGATAGCGGTAGTCGGATTGTCCCCTGACCCCTCCAGAACGAGTAACTGGGTGGCATCTTACATGCAGTCGAAGGGATACAGGATTATTCCCGTAAACCCCAGGGAAACTGGAAAAGAGATACTTGGTGAAAAAGTATACAGTGACATCCTTTCAATTCCCCAGGAAATCGACATAGTGAACATATTCAGGAGATCCGAGTTTGTTTATCCTCATGTTGAAGAGGCGGTGAAGAAGAATGCCAAAGTCGTCTGGATGCAGCTCGGTATAATAAACGAAGAAGCGGCAGAGTATGCCAGAAAACACGGGCTTGAGGTGGTGATGAATCGCTGCATCGCTACCACGCACTCTTCGTTGTTCGGATAATAGGTTCGGATAAAAAATTTGAAGGAGAAAAACATGGATATTATGAGAGAACTTGCCATTGAAAATGAAAAGAAGATAGTCCTGCTTGTAATGGACGGTCTCGGAGGACTGCCAATGAAGACGGGAGGTAAAACGGAACTGGAAACTGCCAGTACTCCCAATATGGACAGACTTGCAGCAACCTCTGAGTGCGGACTGCAAACCCCCCTTGGTATTGGTATCACTCCGGGCTCTGCACCAGGGCACTTTTCACTTTTCGGTTACAATCCTTTCAACTATCAGATTGGCCGCGGCGTAGTGGCAGCCATGGGAATAAACTTTCCCATGAAACCCGGTGATGTAGCTGTTCGTATAAACTTTGCCACAAAGGACAATGAGGGAAATATTACCGACAGGAGAGCGGGAAGGATTCCAACGGAGGAATGTGCAAAATTATGTGATCTGCTCAAAGATTTGAGAATAGAGGGTGTTGAGGTATTTGTTAAGCCTGTAAAGGATTACAGAGCGGTGGCGGTTTTTCGTGGGAAGGGTCTTTCCGATAGGGTGACTGACACGGATCCTCAGGCAACAGGTGTAAAACCGTTGAAGGCAAGGGCTACTTCGGAAAATGGGGAGAAAATGGCAGAGGTTGCAAATGAATTTGTCAAACAGGCAAATGAGATACTCAAAAATCAGCATCCGGCCAATACCGTTCTGATGAGGGGTTTTGCCGAGCTACCCCATATACCATCGATGAAGGATATGTACAAATTGAAACCCCTTGCTTTGGCCGTTTATCCTGATTATAAGGGAGTAAGCCGTCTCGTTGGTATGGATGTAATAGAGGGACTTACAAGCCTGGAAGAGCAGGCAAAAGCCCTCGAAGAGAACTGGAAGGATTATAACTTCTTTTTCGTTCATCACAAGTATACAGATTCAAAGGGTGAAGACGGTAATTTCGACGGAAAGGTAAAGGAAATTGAAAAGGTTGATGCTTTTCTACCTAAAATTCTTCAGCTTGAGCCGGATGTCATTCTTATTACCGGAGATCACTCAACGCCTTCATTCCTGAAGTCTCACAGTGGCCATCCAGTTCCTTTTATGATCCACGCCGAGGGAATAAGACCGGACGACGTTACTACCTTCGGAGAGAGAAGCTGTGCCAAGGGTCTATGGGGAGTTATCGAGGGGAAAATGCTGATGCGGCTTGCCCTTTCCTATGCGGGTAAATTGAAAAAATACGGTGCATGACGGAGAATGACATAACAGTCGACGAGGATATACTCCACTTCACCCTTGAGACAGGAAGGATATCCTATAGGGTTTACCAGCCACATGTTACGGAGATCGTTCTAGGTGCAGGTTGTCTCCCTGAGAGAGAGATAAACCTTGATGTGGCAGTGAAGGACGGAATCAGTGTAAGGCGGAGAAAGGGAGGGGGAGGCACAGTGGTCCTCTCGCCCGGACAGGTTGTAGTTACCCTCGCTGCCAGGGTCTCATCGCCTTTCAGGAATACAGTGTACATGCATCGGATAAACCAGTTGATCATAGATGCGCTTGCCGAATTGGGTGTAACTGGAATTGAACACAGGGGGATTTCGGACCTTGCCATCGGTGAGAGGAAGATTCTCGGTTCTTCTCTTCACAGGAAGAAATTGTTTCTCTTCTACCAGTCCAGTCTCCTGGTAGAGAATGATCTTTTGCTTTTTGAAAGGTACCTCAAGTCCCCGCCGAGGGAGCCGGAATACAGAAAGGGGAGAAGCCATTCCGAGTTCTGTACAAACCTTAGATCGGAGGGATTCGATATCACTGCAGAAGAGGCGGCGGAAGGTATTAGAAGGATCATGAGGAACAGACTGGCGGAAATAGAGAATATCTGATGCCTTAGTAGTATTTCTTTATTCTGAAGTCCCCCAGAATGGTATACTCCCAGTTGTACGAGGAAAAATCATCGAATTCATCGAATGACATGGAAAATTCTACGAGGTGAAATTTTTTCAATTCTCTGTCTGCAAGGCCGGATTTTTCTTTGAATATCCCCTTTATTTTCTCCAACTCTCCCTCCGAATGGCCCTCAAGGTACCCAAGAAAAAATCCATTGAATCTTGGAATGGAACAACGTTTTCTGTATGAGATTGGTTGATCATCCGGCTCTCCCTGTAATCGGGAGAGATTCAGGCTGGTTATTATTTCAATAAAGAGGGAATCCCCGGATATTGCAGGTTCAATTATCCGTATGTATGGCAGAGCCTTACACTTCTCTATTGCCATTTTCAGTTTTTTCTTCACCTCCTCGCCTTTTCTGAAATCCCCCTTACCGGTAGAAGCGAGGGGCAATATTGGAAGTAATATACGATAAGAGGCATTTCCGGTAACCGAGAATAAATGTCTTCTAAACTCCTGGATACGGATAACGGTATCCGGATCAGGAAGTATTGCAAGGTAATGTTCCTTCACTTCCCAAGGATTGCCATCTAAAAAGCATTCGGTCATTTGGAAACTCTTCTCAGAGTAACCCTGAATGTGGTCCCCTTTCCCTCCTCACTGGTAAAATCTATCTTTCCCCCGTGTCGTTCTACATTTTCCTTTACTATGGCAAGTCCCAGTCCTGTTCCGTTTTCCGTGAGTTGCTTCGCATTGGATGCCCTGAAGAACTCTCTGAAGAGTTTTTCCTGTTCAGGCTTTGGGATGCCTATACCGGTATCGCTGATTTCGATGACAACATCGTCACCGGAGGCTAGCATTCTAAGAGTTACCTTGCCCCCCCTGTTGGTATATTTTATTGCATTGGAGAGGAGGTTCGTAATGATAGACTGTAGGCCGTCCCTTCTGCCATAAACAATCGATTCGTGTGTAGCACAGACTATTTCCATGAGAACCCCCTTTTCTTCCGCCCTTGCCTGATAGAAACGAACGGCCTCTTCGAAGAGCTCGCAGAGGTTTATCTTTTCCCTTTCTGCAAGTGTTATTTCAGCCTTGCCTCTTGCCAAGTCTATGAGGTCCTGTACTATCTTGGAAAGGGATTTTGCCCTGTTGTCTATTCTTTCGATTAATTCCTTCTGCTTTTCATTAAGTTCACCCAGGTAACCCTCACTGAGAATCCTGGCCATCGATTGAATTGCATTGAGAGGGGATTTCAGCTCGTGCGAGGATTTCAGAAGAAACCAGCTCTTCGTCTCATTCAAACGTTTGAGATTTTCATACACAGTGGCATTGGCTATGGACAGCGTAACAAGTTCCCCCAGGCTGGCAAGGAAGGAGATGATATCCTGGGATAGGCTTTCTCCCTTTTCACCGTATACACACAAAGCACCGAGGGGTTTGTTCTCCAGCTTAAGCGGAATGCAGATGAGGGATTCGGATTCGTCATCCAGTTCGGGGAAATCCTTTTTCATGGCATCGTCCATGAACAGCACATTTCCCTCCACAAGGCTCTTGTGATATATATTTTCTGCTACCTGTATCGACATATCAGAGGCTTCTCTCTTTATGCCTGCCAGGGATTTTACCTTCATGGTTCCCGTCTTTTCATCGAACAATTTTATACTGCAACCCTTCACACCTGTAACTTCCACTGTAAGTTTTGTAATGGTATCCAGTATGTCCTGTAATTCGAGAGAACGTCCTGCCTTTCTGATTACACTGTGTACCGCTTCCAACTGGGTTGCACGTTTCTCCATATTCTTGTAGATGGGAAGGTCCCTTGCAATCAGAATTCCTTCCACAATGGAGAGTACAATTGAAAAGGCAAGGAGTGGAATAGTGAGTACTATAATGTTGCCCGTATAAACAAGGGAAAGTATCATTGCAGCAACGGATGCCAGCCAGATGGGGAGTATGGGAATCCATAGCCTGGTAAATCTTCTCTCTATCATGCTATCCTTCGACATTGCTCTAATAGATTGCAACAAAAAGCTTTTTTTATCAAATGTTTTATGCTAATATGAAAAAAATAATTGTTTGGATAGGTGGTACTATTTAAATGCGGAACAAGGTACTAAACATAGCAAAGAATCTTTCCGAGAGAATCAAACGCTGGGAAGGAGTGGAATGTGTCACTCTCGGGGAGGCGGCAGAAATAGAGATTTATGATCCCTACTTCATAATCGATCTTGATGTTCTCTACAGGGGAAGCATTCTTCCTACCAATGACAGGAGGAAAAACTTCGGTGAGATTTCAGGTTTCGAAAGCTCCCTGGTCTACCAAGTGGACAATTTTTTGATAGAGGATTTACCTGTAAGGGTGAACTATCAGGAGACTACAAGAATCGAATTGATTCTCGAGAGGATAGAAAACGGTAAGTGGTCCTACAGGGAGGGCAGCACGAATATATTTTACAGAATACAGCATGGCGAGGTTATCTATTCAAGGGGAGATTGGTTGGAGAGAATAAAGAAACGTGTTGAAGCCATTCCCGAAGATTTCTGGAGGGTAATCATGGAATCCGCAAGGTGTCAGTTGTCCAGGATTCTAAGTGACCTCGGGGCCTCGGCATACAGAAAGGATACACTCTTTTTTACAATATCTGCCGCTGACTTCCTTAAGGTTTTCTTGAGTTTTATCTTTGCCGACAACAGAACCTTCGAACCTTCGGGTAGAATGCTTCTTCAGCGTGTAATGTCACTTCCCAGGTTGCCAGACGGTTTTGAGGGTCGCCTGGAGAGTTTCCTGCGCTACGATGGTACCTTCGATCTGGAAAAGAAGAGGGAGATAGCGGAACTCCTCTTTAGGAGTATTCTCTCCTGAATCATGAAAGAAAGCTCCCGCGGAAAGTATCAACTCATTTTTCTGGCATTTTTACTCCTCATCCCAAACCTTTCGTCATGCTATAGAAAAGTGGAGGGTTTTTCCTTCAAATACGGCCATGAGACGGTTGATATTTACCAGAGGTCTGCCGGAAAATCCGGCCGACTTGTCTATAGGCTGGGAAGTGTTGCAGAGGTCGAGGGTGAGGGCTATTCCTTTTATCTGACCTACAGAACGGATGATACGATCGAAATAGAGCTCATAGATTACAAGGGGAAGCGTATTGGGGAGTACAGACCTGAAATCCGGGCGAAAGTTCCGGTTGAGTTCGGCATTGGTATTCCAAGGGGTGTGAAGCTTCGGGGTTTTTCCGTAGAACACAGAGAAGGTGATTTCAAGATCCTTGCTGCCGGAATAGGGAGAAGGGAGAGGGGATTCCGATTTGAGGGTGGGAGAATCATAACGGATGATACTGTAGTCATTGAAAAACCGCCCGTGGTGAGGGGTGATTACCTGGAAAAACCTGAACTAATTTTCAGTGAAGGAACTTTCGGCGGGAAAGCTTTGTGGTTCCTCGATATGGGTCTTGCTGAGGGTATGGAAGGAGATTCTGAGAGATTTTCCATCGATTTTAAAAGGGGAAATAATCTCGATGAGAGGCTCAGTTTCCGGTATCAGGGAAGAGAAACTCATGCATATATCTATCCTGCAATGCTCGATTTTACTCCGACAGGCTTGAGTTTTGCAGGTGAAAGTGGGTTGTCCGTGGGCGTTAAGAGCCTTGTTATAGGGGAAGTGAAGGGGGACGATGACCTTGTTGCTCTCCCTGCAGAACCGGGTGTAGCTATCTACTATGACAGGCATTACTGGAGGAACAGGGCCTTCGAAATTTTCGAATGGAAGAGATTTCCCGGTATTCTCATAATGGATACGGCTGATTACGAAACGCAGAGTGCCTTTTTCAAGAGGATTGCCTTTTTCGTGGAAAAGCTTGGGTATGCCGGGAAGATCCTTCCGGAAGAGAGCCTAGAAGGACGGCATGGGTACAATGCACACGATTACAGATCAGAGGATCTTGCTCTCTTCTTCAACAGGGCAAAGCAGGAGGGGGTAGAGCTCAATGAGAGGGAGAATTTGTTGAGAGAGATTATGTTGAGAAACGGGCTTTTGATTGAATCGGACGGTATACTCGAATCGAAGGGGGGAGGTATAATCTCGTTTTCCAGGGATTCATCGCCTCTTTTAAGGAAGCACCTCTTGACACACGAGTGTTACCATGGGATATTTTTCTCCTCTCCCGCTTACAGGAAGGCCTGTTTTAAGATATGGAATTCGATTTCCGATAAAGAAAGAGAGTTCTGGAAAATGTTTCTTGGTTGGCGAGGGTATGATATTTCAAACAGATACCTTCTTGTGAACGAATTTCAAGCATACCTTTTTCAGCAGAGTGAGGGAGAGGTGGATAGATACTACAAGGACTATATAATTCCCAGAATGCTCCAATCACATCCCGAACTAGAGGAAAAGTTAATGAACTTTCTTAGGGAGTTTCCCCATCATTTTACCGGTACATATGAAAAATTGGAAAGGGAACTGGAAAAGGCAACGGGTATGCACGGAGGAGACGTTTTTGTGTTTCAGGGGAATGTAAGATGATAGAGAAATATACCAATTATATAAAGGACCTTCCCGTTATGCCGGAGGTTGCAACGAAGGTATTGTCGATTGCAGAGGATGGTCTGGACATATCTTTCAAGGACCTGGAGAATATCATAAAGCTTGATCCGGGATTAACGGCAAAGATACTCAAGATCGCCAACTCTGCCCTCTATGCACGTCAACGGGAGATAAAGAATCTTCAAATGGCGATAACCCTTCTTGGTTTCAAGAATATAAAGAGCCTTATCCTGCTCGTCACGGCATCGAACCTCTTTTCGAAGATGAAGAAGACCACTTTTCACAAAAAGTTCTGGCGTCACAGTATAATGACGGCATTCCTGAGTAAGAATATTACCATTCGATGCAGGAAGAATGAGTATGCCGAGGAGGCTTTCCTTGGTGGGTTGCTTCATGACATAGGACAGGCTGTTTTCTTCAACTATGATAGGGAGAGGTACCTGGAGATACTGGAGAAGGAAAAGGCAAATATCGAACCTCTGGAGAAACTTGAGGTTGATGCGTTCAATGTAGATCACAGGGATGTGGGAGCTGCTGTTCTTGCCAAGTGGAACTTTCCGGAGGTCTTTGTCGATATAGCCAAGGAGCATGACAGGCTCAATATAACATCTTCCCACAAGAGTGTGATAATCACGGTGACTGTCGGGGGCCTCCTATCGGAGAAGCTTGGTTTCGGCATCTTTGCAGATGACAAGAAAGAGCTCTACTCCAAGATTCTACCCTACAGTTGCCTAAAGCAGGAGGATATCGAATACTTCGAAACCTCCTTTGTAGGTGAACTGCAGAAAGACCCCCTCTTCAGAGATTGCAAGAATCTCTTCGGTATTGCGTAATTTTTAAGGCCAACCTGTAATTCCCGATCAGGCTTAAAAGCGGGCAGCTACCTCGTCTCGAAGCTTCGATTTTTTTATTATTTTTTTAAGAAATTTAATGCTTATTCCACTGCACAAGATTGTATTTCGGAAAGATTTTATTTATACTTACAAGTTGCGTGTAAAGGCTGCGTCAGCGATATTTTCACGGTAGATTTCACTTGGGAGGGGAAGGATGAAAATAAAGCGGCGGTTCACCACAGCCAGTGGCGGACCATACGAGGGAATTACCTTCGAAAAGAGAACCTCGGAGATAAGAAATCCCGATGGCAAGGTAATATTTCATCAGGACAATGTAATCGTTCCGTCTTTCTGGTCACAGATTGCAACGGATATAATAGCGCAGAAATATTTTCGAAAGACAGGTGTTCCTCTCGATGGTAAGAAGGGGGAAAAGACCGGCCAAAAGACCTCCGGTAAGCAGAAGACCGGTGGTGAAAATGACTCCAGGCAGGTCTTTCACCGTCTGGCATATACGTGGAAAAAATGGGGTGAACGTTACAACTACTTCGATTCCGCAGAAGATGCCGATGCATTCTACGACGAAATGTGCTACATGCTAGCCCATCAGATGGGAGCACCAAACTCGCCACAATGGTTCAACACCGGTTTGTATACAGTTTATGGCATAGAAGGTCCTCCCCAGGGGCATTACTATGTCGATCCGGATACCGGTAAGCTTAAAGAGTCGAAAAGCGCATACGAGAGACCACAGCCCCATGCCTGTTTCATACTGGATGTAGAGGATGACCTTGTGAATGAGGGCGGGATAATGGACCTCTTCACCAAGGAGGCAAGGCTTTTCAAGTACGGTTCCGGGGCAGGAACTAACTATTCGAAACTGCGTGGCTCAAAGGAACCGTTGAGCGGAGGTGGTGTATCTTCCGGCCTTCTCTCCTTTCTCAAGGTTGGTGACAGGTCAGCCTCTGCAATAAAGAGCGGTGGTACCACGAGAAGAGCGGCGAGGATGGTGACGATAGATGCCGATCATCCCGATGTCGAGGAATTCATAGACTGGAAGGTACTGGAAGAACAGAAGGTTGCCTCACTCGTCACGGGGAGCAAGATCATAAAAAAGCACTCGAAGGCGATCCTCGATGCATGCTGGACCGAGTCGAAGAACCTTAATGGGAACAGGTTCAACCCCCAGGAGAACTCCTTTCTCTACAGTGCAATAAGGAATGCCCTGGAAGACGAAGTTCCCGCTGTGTATATACATCAGCTTATCCAGCTGGCAAGGCAGGGCATAAAATCAATAGATTTTCCCGAGTTCACAACGGACTGGGACAGCGAGGCTTACAACACTGTAAGCGGGCAATCCTCCAACAATTCGGTAAGGCTGACAACGGAATTCATGAGAGCAGTGCAGGAGGATGGTGACTGGGAGCTTGTATACAGGACAGATAGAAAGAAAAAGGTAAAGGTCAAGGCACGTGCCCTATGGGAAAGGATAGCATATTCGGCATGGTCGTGTGCCGACCCCGGAGTTCAGTTTCATTCCACGATAAATGAGTGGCATACCTGCCCGGCAGACGGGGAGATCAATGCTTCGAACCCCTGTTCTGAGTACATGTTTCTCGATGATACGGCCTGTAACCTTGCATCCATCAATTTTCTTAGATTCTACGACCAGGAAACAGGGAAATTCAGAATAGAGGATCTCAAGCATGCAATCTATCTCTGGACGATCGTACTGGAGATAAGTGTTCTCATGGCTCAATTCCCCAGCAAGTTGATAGCGCAGAAGAGCTACGATTACAGGACTCTGGGACTTGGCTTTGCCAATCTCGGCTCACTCTTGATGGTTATGGGTATCCCATACGATAGTGAGAGGGGAAGAAACATCGCGGCGGCACTCTCCGCAATACTGACGGGGGAAGCATATGCAACATCGGCACTTCTTGCGAAGGAACTGGGGCCCTTCAATCGCTTTGAGGCCAATAGAAAACACATGCTTCGTGTAATCAGAAATCACAGAAGGGCTGCCTACAATGCAAAGCCCGAGGAGTACGAAGGCTTGTCAGTTACCCCGAGGGGAATAAACCCCGAGTACTGTCCGAAGGAACTCTTAGAGGGTGCAAGGGAGGTCTGGGACAGGGCGCTTGAGTACGGAGAAAAGTACGGCTACAGGAATGCTCAGGTAACGGCCGTTGCTCCCACGGGAACCATTGGTCTGGTAATGGACTGTGATACCACGGGAATAGAGCCGGATTTTGCCCTCGTCAAATTCAAGAAGCTGGCAGGCGGTGGCTACTTTAAGATAATAAACTCTTCCATACCTCCGGCACTCAAGAAACTCGGTTACAGTAAAGAGGAAATAGATGATATCGTACATTACTGTGTGGGTCACGGAACGCTTAAAGGTGCCCCGGGGGTTTCATATGAAAGATTGTTAGAGAAGGGGTTTACCAGAGAGGTTCTCGACAAAATAGAGGAAACGATAAAAAACTCCTTTTCCATAAATTTTGCCTTCATTCCCGGGGTCATAGAGAAGGATTTTCTAAGAGATACACTGAAGATACCTCAGAGCAAGTTGAACCAGCTGGGCTTCAACCTTCTTGAACATCTGGGATTCACCGAGGAAGAGATAAGGGCGGCCAATGTCTATGCATGTGGCACTATGACGATGGAGGGGGCTCCGCACCTCAAAGAGGAACATTACCCCGTTTTCGATACCGCCAACAAGTCGGGGAAAATGGGAAAGCGCTACATAAAATGGCAGGCACATATAGACATCATGGCAGCGGTGCAGCCCTTTATATCCGGTGCCATCTCGAAAACGGTGAACATGCCGGGAAACTCCACGATAGAGGACATAAAGGGTGCATACATGCATTCGTGGCAGAGTATGCTGAAGGCAATAGCGATATACAGGGACGGTTCGAAGCTGAGCCAGCCCTTAAGTACCTTTTCTTCAGAAGAAGACCCGGCTGCCCTTACCATTCTCCAGATGATGAAGAACGGCGATTCCCAGAAACAAGTCCATGGCGAGGAAAAAACTGAAACGTGGGCAAGGAAAAAGCGCCATCTCCTTCCTTCAAGGAGAACGGGTTATACTCAAAAGGCAAAGATCGGCATGCACAGCCTCTTCATAAGGACAGGAGAGTATCCCGATGGAAGTCTGGGAGAGATTTTCCTCGACATGCACAAGGAGGGGGCAGCATTCAGGTCTCTTTTAAACAGTTTTGCGATAGCGGTCTCCCTGGGGCTTCAGTACGGTGTGCCTCTGGAGGAGTATGTGGATGCCTTTGTTTTTACCAAGTTTGAACCCAACGGCATCGTTCTTGGCCATAAAAACATAAAGATGGCAACTTCGGTTCTCGATTTCATCTTCCGAGACCTTGCCTTTTCTTACCTCGGAAGGACAGACCTCGTCCAGGTGAAGCCGGATGACCTTATTGCCACAAACACGATGAGTAACGGAAAGGCCAGGGATGCTGCAAAACCAACGACGAAGGGTGAAGATGCAGGAGCTTCCAAAGCCATCACAGGGGACGACCCAGCCGCAATTGCAAAACTTAAAGGTTACGAGGGGGATCCTTGCCCGGTTTGCGGTAATTTCACCCTGGTTAGAAACGGTACGTGCCTGAAATGCGAGACCTGTGGTTCCACTACGGGCTGTTCGTAGATTTCGTAGAGCCGGGAATGCAGAGCTTCGAATTTAATATATCTAGGGAATTTAAGGAGCATTTGAAATGGCCGAGCATGATGTAGGAGAGATAAGACTGGTAAGGAAGTGGTTCTACCATCTCATGACGGCCATTTTCAGGCCTATCCTTGTGGGATACTTCAGGTTGAGTTCGGAGAATGCATCCGTGGTCCCTCAGAAGGGACCGGGAATACTCCTTATAAATCATGTCAACTTTTTCGACCCGCTCTGGGTATATGTAATGCTAAGGAGGCCAATATACTTTGCGGCAACGGAGGATCTATTTAGAAAACGCTTCCTCGGTAACCTGATAAGGTGGTTCGGAGGCTTTCCGAAGAGAAAGAATGCCAATGACTTCAGGGCGGTGAAAAACATCTTCATAATTCTGAAGAAGGGCGGGCTCATAGGCATATTCCCCGAGGGGGTGAGAACCTGGGACGGTTCCAATTCCCCTCTAATTCCAACGATAACCCGTCTTATAAGGAAGCTTAGGGTTCCCGTTTATACCTGCAGGCTGGAGGGGGGGTACCTCGCCTACCCCCGCTGGGCGAAGAATTGGAGGCGCATACCGGTAAAGGCGGTCTTCGGGCTCCTCTACTCCGGTGACGATATCCCTCAGGACGACGAGAGGATTTACAGAGACATAATGGAGGCGATAAGAAACAGGGATTACGAACTGGAGATAGATGAAAGCAAGTATCATTACAAAGGCCTGGCAGTCGATATAACGAAGGTTCTCTACAGGTGTCCGATATGCGGTACGATGGAGGGACTAAAAATACTGAGACCCTTAAGCAAGAACATGATAGAATGCTCGAGTTGTTTCTCCGCATGGCGGGTTACCATAGACTCGAGGCTTGAACCCGTGGATGAGGAAGGGAAACCGGAAGGTTCGAGAATACCCTTAAGTGAATATACTGCCCAGATAAAAAACATGCCTCTCCTCCCGATAAGGACTCTTTTCAATCTCCCCCTGGAAAAGGGTGAAATAGTGTATCTCAAAAGCAGGCCGCATTTTATCTTTATAGAGGAAAATTTCCCCAACCTAAGGGTGCTTGCATTCGGCAAGGCTTACCTTACAAACAGAAAACTGATCTTCAAAACAAGGCTTGGTTTCCCCCTCGTCGCAGATCTCAAGGATATCAGCTCGATATCGATAGATCCCGGTGATAAATTCCACTTTACCTACAGGGGTAAGTTCTACAGGATTTTGTTCAACAGGGAAAGTCCCGTTAAATGGTACGATACCATTTCGAGGCTCCAGGGGGAAATCATCAGACAAAATCCATGAGAAGATAGCACATATCGTCCTTGTGCCTGTTACTGCCTGAAAATTCTTCTACTTTTAGATTGATGTCTGCCAACCGAATCCGTCCCGAGGATTTGAGCATCTCCTCTACATAACTCATAAGCCTCTCGGTGCCAAAATTTTCCTTACCGTTGTAAGCTTCTACTACACCGTCACTTACGAAGAGCAGTGAATCTCCCCTATTCACCGTTTTCCTGGATGTCTCGTAAATGTTGTCCTCTACGAAGCCTATGGGATGGTCAGAGAGGTCGAAGAGTAGTGAAACATCCTTTTTCGAGATGAAGAGGGGAGGGCAGTGGATTCCTGCAGATGAGTATGATATGGAAGGCTCTCTCCTGTCGTAGAGAAGGTAGAATATGGTAAAGTATAATTCCGGGTTTCCGTCGTTGATATCCTGCATGAAACTGCTGTTGAGTTTAGTAAGAACCTCTCCCGGTTGCCGCGGTTGTCTGTGTCCGTACTTTGTTTCGGTTACTGCAATGTTGTCGATGAGCTGTTTAAGGTAGATCGTTACAAGTGCACTTGAAACTCCATGCCCGGATACGTCACCTGCATAGATCGCCGTTACATTGCCATCGTATTCAACATATCCGCAGATGTCACCGCCTAGTTCCTCACAGGGAATGTACAGTGTCTCCAGATTGAGCCCCGGAAGGTTAAATCTTTCCGGAGGAAGGAATTTTTTCTGGATGCTCTGTGCCAGCATAAGCTGCCTGTGTATTATGCTGTTCTTTTCCTCCAGTAGCCTGTTCTTCTCGTGGAGCTTGAGAGTTCTCTCTTTTATCCGTTGCTCGAGTATCTCCCGCTCCACTTCGATTTTTTCAAGGACCCTCCTGTTAGAATCCTGAAGCTGGTTTATTGCATTTACTAGTATATTCTTCATGACGGCTGGATGTTCCTGAGTAATCTTATCGAAGGATTCCTCTTCCAGTGTAATCACGGCCATGTCGCTTATTGCCACTACAGAGGCTGTTCTCTTTGCATCCTTCGAGAAGAATGACATTTCACCAAAGAAATCCCTGGGCTTAAGAATCTTCAGTGGGACGGTCTTTCCGTCCATGTCTGCGATTTGAACCTGTGCGTTCCCCTTTACTATGAGAAATACCTTCCTCTCTTTGTCATCCTTTCTTATTATTACGTCTCCCCGCTTGAAGAGCTCGAGCTTGAAATACGGGGTAATCCGTTCGATTTCTTTCTGCTTCAATCCCTTGAAGAGCTTGTTTTTCCTGACGATGTCGATGCTTGTAGTCATTATCAGGCTATCCTCTTTAGCATGAAAAGTGCAAAAGTTGCACCACTCACCGAACCCAAGAAGTCTGCTACTATATCGAAAAATTCCGGTGTCCTGCCTGTGAACTTTTGCAGAAATTCTATAATCGAACCGTATAAAATTGCAAGTGTGATTGTTATAATTAATGTGAATAATTTTGAAGTTTTTACTTCATATATGTTTAGAAACAGAATAAATGACAGTACGAGGTATGCAGTGTAATGTTCCAGTTTATCTATCCCTCTAAAGGAATCCAGGGAAATGGGGTTCCTGGGAATAAGTGACAGAACAAGGATAGACAGTGCCACTATGACCAAGGTTGTTATACGTATTTCACGAGATATCATACCTTTATATCGGATTCCTGATTGATTTTCTGAATTATGGCTGTTTTATGGCAGATGCGGGGGACGCCGTCTTTGCATGACCAGTTTAATCAGAGAATGCCAAGCATCAGTTTTGCCTTCTTGGAAGCCATTGTCCTCGGGTTCCAGGGTGGTGAATAGACGAGTTTTACGGATGCTTCCTTCACACCATTTACCTTAAGTGCCTCTTTCTTCACCTGGTTTACCAGCATTGGTCCCAGGGGGCATGCAGGTGTTGTAAGGGTCATCTCGATTTCGACTTTACCATCTTCTTCCTTGATACCGTATATAAGGCCAAGGTCTTCCAGGGAAAGCATCAACTCCGGGTCCAGTACCTTTCCTATTGCCTTCCTTACCTCTTCTTTTATGTCCATAGTTCCTCCTGCTGCGATAGAAAGATAATCAAAACAGCGGTATTTATCAATATTGATTTGTACTTTATTACTTTTTTAATTATCTTTATCCTTGAAAAACAAAACAATCAAATGATATCAAGGAGTTTCAAGGTAATGCCCGCTATTGACAACAATAATGCACTGATAATAAAGGATCTTCACGTTTCCGTGGAGGGCAGAGAGATATTGAAAGGTGTCGACCTCGAGATACCAAAGGGAGAGGTTCATGCCCTCATGGGACCTAACGGTGCGGGAAAGAGCACACTGGCCTATGCACTGTTGGGTCGCCCGGGATATGAAGTAACAGGAGGTGAAGCCATATTTCATGGAAAGAATCTTCTTGAACTTCCCGTGGATGAGAGGGCAAGGGAAGGAGTCTTTCTGGCATTCCAGTATCCTCAGGAGATACCCGGCCTCAAGGTTTTCCATTTTTTAAGGAGTGCCTACCTTGCCTACAAGGGTCTCAAAGTGGAGGAATTCTCTCCCATGAAGTTCATGAATCTACTTAATGAAAAGCTTGAACTATTGAAAATGAAGGAAGATTTTATTTCGAGGTACTTGAATGAGGGTTTTTCAGGCGGAGAAAAGAAGAGAATGGAAATACTCCAGATGGCCGTACTGGAACCGGAGATAGCGATACTGGATGAACCGGATTCCGGTCTCGATATCGATGCTGTTAGGATAGTTGCAAATGGCGTGAATTCACTTCGGGGTCCGGAGAGGGGCATCCTGGTGATCACCCATTACCAGCGACTCTTAAACTATATCAAACCGGATTTTGTTCACATACTTATGGACGGAAAGATTACAAAATCCGGTGGTCCCGAGCTGGCAGAGGAACTGGAAGAAACAGGATACGAAGTTGTAGAGGGAATCGGGTAAGATGAGTGATTCGGATTACAGATACGGGTTTCATGACCCGGAGAATTACATTTACAGGGCAAAACAGGGAATATCACATGATATCGTGTCAGAAATATCCTGGCTGAAAGGTGAGCCGGAATGGATGAGTAGGATAAGGCACAGGGCACTGGATCATTTTTTCAAGAGAGAAACGCCAACATGGGGCCCCGAACTTGGAAACCTCAACTACGATGAGATTTACTACTACATAAAGCCAAGCGAGAAGCAGGAGAGAAGCTGGGATAATGTACCGAAGGAGATAAGGAATACCTTCGACAGGCTTGGGATACCGGAGGCTGAAAAGAAGTACCTTGCAGGTGTAGGGGCTCAGTACGAATCCGAGGTGGTTTATCATTCGTTGAAAGAGGAGTGGACGGAGCAGGGGGTTGTTTTCCTCGACATGGATGGTGGCTTAAGGGAGTATCCGGAACTTGTCAGAGAGTACTTCGGTTCTGTCGTACCGTACACTGACAATAAATTTGCCGCTCTCAATACGGCAGTGTGGAGTGGTGGTTCTTTCATATATGTGCCAAAGGGTGTGGAGGTTGCTATTCCGCTTCAGGCATATTTCAGGATAAATGCCAAGAACATGGGGCAGTTCGAGAGGACATTGATAATTGCAGACGAGGGAGCAAAGGTTCATTACATCGAGGGTTGCACGGCTCCCATATACTCCACGGATTCCCTTCATGCCGCCGTGGTGGAAATAGTCGTGAAGAGGGGAGCAAGGGTAACATACTCCACGGTACAGAACTGGTCCAAGAACGTTTACAATCTCGTTACCAAAAGAGCCATGGTTTTCGAAGACGGTTTGATGGAATGGGTAGATGGAAACCTCGGTTCGGGTGTTTCGATGAAGTACCCGGCAGCTATCCTGAAAGGGAAGGGGGCACGGCTCGAGGTTCTGTCCGTTGCCATGGCATCGAAGGGTCAGGTACAGGATGTGGGAAGCAAGGTGATTCACATGGCGCCGTATACCAGTTCTACAATCGTGTCCAAGTCGATAAGCAAGGATGGCGGGCGCTCCTCATTCAGGGGTCTTGTAAAGGTGATACCGGGTCTAAAAGGGGTAAAGGCAAGTGTGAGGTGTGATGCATTGATAATGGACGAGGAGTCCCGTTCCGATACGTATCCCTACCTCGACGTGAACAGTGATGATGTCGAAATCGGACATGAAGCTACCGTGACAAAGATAGGAGAAGAGAAATTGTTCTACCTTATGACTCGCGGAATAGGTGAGATAGATGCGGCGAAGATGATAGTTAACGGCTTTATAGAACCGGTGGTGAGGAGATTACCCATGGAGTTTGCCGTGGAAATGAACAGGCTGATTGAACTGGAAATGGAAGGAAGTGTCGGATGATGACAGAAAGAGAACTGCTTAGAGGAATGGTTGGCAAGGAGGCTTCCCCTTTGAGGAAGAGGGCACTGGAACTGGCAGAGGCCCTATCTTTTCCTGCTCCCGGGGATGAAAACTGGAAGCATACCGATATAAGAGGATACTTGAGCAGTGAAAGAATCGAAAACAAGCTTAATGAGATATTCGGAGACAATGGAACCGGAAAATTTGAAAGGAAAGGAAAGGGTGGCAAGAATCAACTAAGAATAGAAGTAGAAAAGGGCCACTGTGAGATATCTGAGATAGATTCACTTGATCTTACAGCCGCCATCCGTTGGGTAACGGAGTTTCCCGGAATGACTCGGTACTATCACGATGCCCTTCTGAGGGCTCTGTACGGAAGGGGATTCTACCTGAAGGCCAGAGGCGCTGAAGGTGAAAGGGTGGAAGTTTCGATTATCAATGACCTTTCTCGACCTGGCAATCTGGATTTCTTCTGGTTGATAGTAGAGGTGGAGAGGGATACCGGGCTCTTGGTAAAAGAATACGGAGACGTGGGAGGAATCCTGTTGGGGGAGCGTGATTTCAGGTTGAAAGAGGGTGCATCCCTGGAATTAACCTCTATGGATTCCGTTTCTGTAGGCAGCTTTTTCAGGAAGAGGGATGTCATAGTTGCAGAAGAGGCTTCTGCCGTTAAAGGAAATCTGGCTGTCGTGGGAAGCGGAGATTTCAGGGGTGAAGTAGAGTTTTTCGCCCGGGGAAACAATGCAGAGGGTGATTTTGAAATTGCATACCTTGTACCTTCCGGTTCGAAGAAGGATTTCGTTACCCTGCAGCATCACCTGGAGCCCAACTCGAGAAGTAACCTGCTTGTAAGCGGGGTTGTTGGTGGAGATGGCAGGGCAGATTTTACCGGGACTATAAGGGTGGAGAGGGAAGCTCAGAAAACAGATGCCTACCAGAAGTCACGTAGCCTGCTCCTGTCGGACAGGGCGCACTCCGGCTCTGTTCCCAGGCTGGAGATCCTTGCAAATGATGTTCGCTGTACCCACGGAGCAAGCCTTGGCAGAATAGGCGAGGATATTCTCTTCTACCTTATGAGCAGAGGTATCGGGAGAAAAGAGGCAGAGCACCTTGCCTCTGTTGCCTTTTTCGGTGGTTTTTTCGAGAGGATTCCCTCTGATATGAAAAATGAAATAGAAGAATCATTTTCGAATAGTCTCAAAGCCCTGATAGAGAGAGAAAGGGGGAAACCGGCGTGAATCCTGCGAATGATATTTCTTCGGAGAGTATACTGAAAGATTTTCCTACCCTAAAGAGGCGATTTGATGGCAAGAGACTCGTTTATCTGGACTCCGCTGCAACTTCATTGAAACCCGAGTCGGTAATCGAGGCAGTTGCGGATTTCTACAGGAACCATAATGCAAATATCCACAGGGGCGTCTACAGATTGTCACAGGAAGCTACGGCGCTGTACGAAGAGACGAGGAAAAAGCTTAAAAGATTTTTCAACGTTCCCGAGGACGGGGAAATCGTCTATACCAAGGGAACCACGGAGGCCATAAATCTGGTGGTAATTTCCTGGGCAAGAAAATTCCTAAAGAGGGGAGATACGATTCTTCTCTCGCAGCTCGAGCATCACTCGAATATGGTTCCATGGCAACTTGTTGCAAGGGAGAGAGATGCAAGAATCCTCTACATCCCGATAGACGACAGGGGAAATCTGGACATGGATTTCTTTTTGAATGCCATCAAGGGAGGAGTTAGGCTCGTTTCTGTGAATCACATTTCCAATGTTCTTGGTACGATGAATCCGGTTGAGGAAATAGCTAAAGTTGCCCATGAAAACGGGGCTCTTGTCTTGATCGATGGTGCCCAGAGTGCCCCGCATATTCCCGTGGACCTTAGAGCGATCGGTGCCGATTTCTATGCGGTATCGGGACACAAGATGCTGGGGCCAACGGGAACAGGCTTTCTCTATGCAAAAAAGAGCCTCTTGAAGGAGATGGACCCCTATCAGGCGGGAGGAGATATGATAAGGGAGGTTACCCTGGAAGGTGCTACCTGGAATGAGATTCCCTATAAATTCGAGGCTGGAACTCAGAATATTGCAGGCATTGTCGGACTCGGTGCAGCGGTCGATTACCTTGAAACAATCGGAATGGAAAGAATCAGGGAGCATGGGGAGAGGCTTGCACTCGAGACGAGGAGACGCATCTCCGAGATAGAGGGAGTAAGGCTGTTTGGTTCGGATGATAGTTCGCCGGGAGGGGTGGTTTCCTTTAATGTGGGGGACATACATGCACATGATGTGGGTACCATCCTCGATTCATATGGTGTTGCAATCAGAACGGGCCATCACTGTGCACAACCGCTAATGGAAAGACTGGGAGTTCCTGCCACTGCAAGGGCCAGTTTTCATATCTACAACATTGAAAGTGATATTGAAAGCCTGTACAATGGACTTAAGAAGGTTACGGAGGTCTTTGGAAAATGGAGTTGAGCGACCTTTACAGGGAAGTGATCCTTACGCATGCTACACATCCTCATAACTATGGTGCGCTGGATCATGCAGACAGGAAATCACACGGTGCAAATCCCATTTGCGGAGATGCCTTTGATATAGAGATCAGGCTGGATGGCGACAGAATAAGCGATATAAGGTTTCATGGCATGGGCTGTTCCATATCCAAGGCGTCAGCCTCGATGATGACGGAAATGGCAAAGGGAAAGACTGTCAAGGAGTTCGAAGAGCTTCTCGACAAGATAGAGAAACTTGTAAGGGGAGAACTTCCCCCGAATGAGAGGGCTTCTCTCGGTGATCTTGCCGCTTTGGCCGGAGTTGCCTCTTTTCCCACCAGAGTGAAGTGTGCGATTCTTCCATGGAAAACACTTGAAAGTGCCATAGAATCAGATGAGTAAACTGTCAGCGGGAGATACGGGTGATTCTCTCTTTGATTCCCCCTTCATGAAACTGGTTAGCACCCGTTTCAGTGTACGCAGATATGATCCTGAAAGAGATATTGGCGACAGTGATATTCTTTCGATTCTGGAAGCCGCACGACTTGCCCCTTCTGCATCCAACAGGCAACCATGGCGTTACATAGTTGTGCGTGAGCGAGAATTAAGAGACAGGATATGCAGCTTTGGCCTCGGCGGTGTCGTTCCCAACAGGTTTGCAAGGGAGGCTCCCGTTATCATCGTCCTCTGTATTGATATCAGCATGAATTATGTGAGAGCCGGGGAGTTCATAAAAGGGATACCCTATGCATTTATCGATGCCGGAATAAGCGGAGAGCACCTCATTCTCAGAGCATGGGAACTTGGTATAGGGAGTTGCTGGATAGGATGGTTCAATGAAAAGGAGATAAAGAAGATACTTTCAATTCCAGCAAACCTGAAAGTAGCCTCCTTGATTACCCTCGGTTACCCGTTGAAGGATTTGCGAACATCGAAAGTGAGAATTCCGGGAAAGAAGAGGAAACCTCTGGAATCAATTGCCTTCAAGGACAGATACGGAAACCCGTTTGGGTTGGGGAACGAGGAAGGAAGAGACTGAAAAACCCTCATAATCTGTTCTAAGGTCGGTGTTCAGAGGATCCAGCAGCTTATCACCGTTTACAATATAGTAATAGTAATGTCTTCCCGGAAGAACCCTTATCGTAACCTGGTACAGGCCGGGTTCGGTTTCTCGCATTCTTGTCAGGAATGGGTCCCACATATTGAAGTCTCCTGTAAGTGTTACTATCTTTCCAGGGTTTGTCTTCAATTTGAATGTCACCGTGCCGTCATCTCTTACTGTCGGATTACCTGTAAATCGCTGAAAGGCTCTCTTCAATTCCACTACCGAGAATTCAGTTCCGTATCTGTCCTGTTCTCTGGTTTTATTAGTGGGGTCCGGCATCCATACTCCGTCCGCTACTATTCTGTACTTTATTTTTTTGATTCCATCCGGTAGCGGATACACCAGTACGAATACCCCATTTCTGTTTCTCTGGTATAGGTGGAGTATCCTGTAATCTTCATGTTCAAACCTCGCTCCCACGTATCTTACGGGTTCAGGAGACTTGTACGTAAATATTACGGAATCTATCAGTATTTCAGGTGGTCTTGCTTCTTTAATCGACTGAACGGTGAGGTCTGTAAGCAGGCTGTTCAAGGGCCAGAGCATAGTGGGGGTGATAGTGACAGTAGAGATTATGAGTATACTTAATATGAATCTTTTTCTTTGTGCAATCATGGATACGTTTCAGTTAAAAAAATCGGTATTCACGTATTGTAACTTAAAGGTATTCTTATCCTGACCTTGCTCTATACCGAAACTTGTGATAGGAAGAAAGTATGCCAAAGGTAGAAGACATCGAAAGGTTCAAGTTAACGCTGAATTCTCTTGGCAATGAGCCTGAAATACTTAAAGAGCGCGGTGAAGAGATAGAAGAACCTACCATAGGGGCCGAAGAACTCCTCGCAGACTTGAGTGAGTTGCTAGAGGGAACAGAAGGGGAGAAGCCTGAAGAGGCAGAGGGCTTGGGAACGGAGGCAGGCCGGGGTGAAGTGGAAGGAGAAAGAGAACCCGAGGCAGGTGAAGGAGAAGCTCCGGCAGAAAGCGAGGAAGAGACTCTTGCCGGTGAGGAAGCTGGCCCTTCAGAAGAGAGCATTCTTGAATCGGAACTCCCCGAGCTCGACCTCGAATCACTATTTGGCGAAGAAGCTCCTGAAGTCGAAGCTACTCCCGGTGGTGAAGCCCCTGCAGCGGAAGCCGGAACAGAAGGAGAGGCTGGATTGCCGGAAGCGGAAGAGACGGCAGAAGAAGCAGCAGCAGAGGAAAGGGCTGAGGAGGAATTCGAAATTCCGGTTTTTCCGGAAGAGGAGGCTGAGGAAGGAGGGGTTGAAGGAAAGGCTGAGGAAGAAACGGAAGGACCTCCTTTGGAGGAAGTTACTTTAGAAGAGGCTCCTTCGGAAGAGGCTCTTTCGGAAGAAGGTGAAATAACACCGGGCGAACCGGAGGGTTTTGAAGCACTTGAAGGACTGGAATTCGAGGAAGAACCGGAAATCCCTGAAGAAGGAGAGATGGAGACACGGGAAGCGCCGAAATCAGAGGAAGAGCATCCGGAGGAAAAAGCTGCATTTCCGGAAGCGCCTGAAGAGTCCGAAGAGATAGAAAGCATAGACCAGATAGAGATACCGGAGGATTTCTCATTCGAGGAACCCACTTTCAGTGAAGAGGAAGTGGAAGGTGTAACAGAAGAAACCACTGAGGCAGGCTTTGAAGGGTTGTCTGAAGAAACGGCCTTTGCAGGATTCGAGGAAGAAGGAAAACCTACACCTGAGGAAGCACCTCCTGCTGAGGAAGAAAAAGTGGGTGGAGAGGAAGGCGAGGAGGTTCCCTTTGAAGGGGAGGAAGAATTTGTTCTGGATGAATTTGCACTTCCCGAGTTCGGTGAATTCGAAGAGGAGAAAAAAGAGGAGAAGGCAGAAGAAGCCTTTGTTCCCTTAGAAGAAGTTGCCCCGGAAGAGGCGGTAACACCGGAAGAGATAGAACTTACCGATGAACAGTTTGAAATCCTTAAGAAGACCCTAACGATACTTCCTATCAATCTTAAGATAAGAATAGAGGAGCTCATAGCAAATGAGGAGATAAAAGGGGCCAAGCTCAAGGGGTTGTTGGATTTGCTTACCGGAGGGGCTTCTCCCCATGAGATAGCAGCATATGTTTCAAAGGTAACCGGAAAACGGATAAGGATACCGAAAGCTTACGAGAAAAGAGCAGGAATTGCCTTCGAGAGAGAAAAACGAACATTCGCCTATGCCTTGAGGGAAAATATTCTGCCCGTGGCAACGAGTGTATTTCTGACTCTCATCGTCCTTGGGCTCTTTTCTTTTCTCACTTACAGATTCATCTACAGCCCCCTCCATGCGATAAATCTCTACAAGCAGGGCTACAACAGACTCGAGGCGAACAGGTATGAGAGTGCAAACAGCTATTTCGAGAAGGCAAAGAAGATTTGGGATATGAAACCATGGTACTATAAATATGCAGATGGTTTTACTGAAAAACGGCAGTTTCTCCTGGCCGAAAAAAAGTATGACGAACTTCTCGAGTCTTTTCCGGGTGACAGAAAGGGGATACTCGATTATGCAAGGCTCGAATCCCGTTACATGGCAAATTATGAGAAGGCAGATAGACTCCTGAAGGTCCTCCTCGACAGGGATATGTATGATTACGATGCTCTTCTGGCTCAGGGTGACAACTATCTGGAATGGGCACGAGAGGACCCGTCGAAGTACGAAAAAGCCCGTTTTTCGTATGCAACGATCCTGGACAGGTACGGGGAGAAGAGAGAGGTACTCTTCAGGATGTTGAAATATTTCATCAGAACCAATCAATATGGAGAATCTGAGAAGCTCTTTCTTGCACTGGAGGAGGATAAGAATGCAAAGGTTGATGCCAAGGTATATGCCGAGCTTGCCGGTTACTTTATAGACAAGAACAAGCTAGAGCATGTATCGGATATTCTTTCCAGGGCAATGAAATCCAACCTTACACTTCCCGATGTACACTATCAACTGTCCAGATATTATGGGAAGATAAAAGAAATTGGGGAAGAGAAAAAGGCTTTGAACTATACGATAAAACTGCTAGAAGGGAAAGAATCGCTATCACCTGAGTATCTGAAAATGCTTATTGCATCGTATGACAGGTTGGGAGAATTGTACTACAATGAAAAAGAGGTTATAACGGCAGAGAGAAATTTCAGGAATGCTCTTAAAATACTCGAGAGGGCCGTATCGAGGAAAATACTGAAACCGCAGAAGCTCTTTGGCAATGTGTATGAGCATCTTGGTAACATCTCGTATTATATAGATAACGACCTCGATACAGCCCTCTCGATGTTCTCCAAGGCAAGACAAAATGGCCTTAACAGCATAGAGCTGAACTACAAGGTTGGCTACATACGTTACATGAAAGGAGATTACAGGAATTCTCTCCTGGAGTTTGCAAAGGTCGTCACAGAATTCCCAAATAACTGGAACTCCATGTATGCAATGGCCAATACATTGTATTTTCGGGAGGATTATTCTGCTTCCCAGGGGTACTATCTCCAGCTACTTGAACAGCTGGAGGCAAGGCGTGAATCGATAAGATACATCAATATCGAGAGCAACCCCAAACACAGGAATCTCATAGAGTATCTCGTTAGAGTGTACAATAACATAGGTGTTACGATTTACAAGCTGTCACAGAGGACCGGAGATAGAAAAAAGTTTTCACAGGCTTTGGTAGACCTCACCAGAGCTTCTGAATTCTATGATGTACTTACCAGAAATCCCGTTACAATGAGGAGGACCCTTACCAAGAACCTCGCCCACCTAAACATGAACGGGATACTTCATCCCCAGACTGGTTTCGAGCCACAGATCTACCGCAGAATCCAGAAGGACATGAAAGCAATTTCTTTTTGATCGAATATACGAGAGGCTACTCGCAGGGAACCATCCATCCGTACTTGTCTTCAATGGCTCCGTATTGAATTCCCTTCAAGGTTTTTAGAAAATACCTCGTTAGTTCACCCATTTTGCCATTTCCAAAGGTAACGGTCTTATCATCCATGGTAATAGATTCGATATATGTAACCCCCGCTGCCGTACCTGTTACGAAGACCTCCTTTGCTTCGGAAAAAGCCTCTTCAACGGATATCTTTCTCTCCTCCGTTTTTAATCCCCTGTCCCTTGCTATCTGCAAGACGGATTTTCTTGTGATGCCGGGAAGTATCGTATCCTCCAGGGCTGGTGTTACGACGGTATCGTTTTTAAGCACGAAGAATATATTACAGGATGAACCCTCTTCGAAGTATTTATGTTCTTTGGCATCGAGGAAAATCGCCTCCATGTATCCGTTGGCTTCGGCCTCCTTTTTTGCCAATGCACTTGTTACGTAATTTGCATTGCACTTTATCCATCCGGTACCGCCGGGGTTTGCACGTATCCTTTTGGAGATGATAGCTTTGGAAGTTCCGACAGAGAAGTAGGAGCCTACCCCCGTAGAAATAATGACAACCCAGGGATTGTGACTGATATTTACACCTATTCCAGGTTCAGTGTAGGTAAAGGGCCTTACATAGACCGAATGTGCATATATGAAATTGTCTTTTTCCCATTCAGAATCGTAGGCAGGTGTGAATCCCAAAGCACTGTTCTTGGCTACCACATTCTTGACCGCTTGGACGAAAAGTTCGGGAGGAAATGCAGGCATCATTAGGCCCTTCATCGAGCTGTGCATCCTCTTTCCGTTCTCTTCTGGCCTGAACAATTTAAGGGAACCATCCTTCTGTGGAAAGGCTTTCAAACCTTCAAAACAGCCCATTCCGTACTGTGTTGTATAGTTTACCAGTGGGAGTTCCTTGAAACTGTTCCTCTGGCCCACTAGCTGGTTTCTTGTCTCCTCGGGAAGATTAGCCTCCTCTTCCGGGGAGAGGTGAGGTTTTTCTACATAATCCTCCTGCCATTTTCCCTCTGAAGTATACTTTGCAAGATAAACCCATGGGTATATAGAGAGTGTGAAGCCCTTTGCCATATATACGCTCCTCTAGCAAATTGAAATTTGATGATTATCATAGTCCCTCCATGGAATAGGGTCAATATAATCGGGTGGCTAAATAATTTTAGTTTTTAAAGAAATGGCTCTTTGAGTCGATTATAAGAATGATGAACAACACAAGGGATCACATCATATTCTTCATGGCGCAAAAGATGTTTTACCTGGAAAGAACCGGTAAAATAGAGACATACAACAGGTTGGTTCAGCATTTCGAACAGATAAACCTCGATCTCCTGCTGAAATACCTCACAAAATACTATTCAGTGGACATAGAAAGGGAGATGGATGATTTTTTTCTCGATGAGGGAGAATTGGTTTTTGTTACGAGGAGAAAGAACTTCAGATTCAAGCATGTCTATAGGGACAACCACCTGCGCCTTGTCGGCATAGAGTACGCCGATGACTCACCTTCCGACTGAACATTGATACAACCTTTATATGACGATGGATTCACCTTCCGTTGCCGCTGTCACTTTCATCGAACTGCCGAGTTCTTTCACATATTTCCTTGCATCCTCTTCCATTTGCTCAACTGTTGCATCGTCGTTGTTAGGATCGAAATGCGTTAATACCAGGTGCCTGACACCCGCCGCTATGCCGGTCTCTACCGCACTCTTGCAGTCGGAATGGCCAAAACCCTGTACGATGAATCCCTTTGAGTAGTACTGTTTTTCGGTAAACTGAGAGTCATGTATCAGTATGTCAGCGCCTTTGGCAAAGTGTATAAGATTGTTGTCTCCACCCTTGTATGGCTCGGTGTCTGTTGCATAGACTATCCGTTTTCCAGTTTGATGTTCCGTTATCCTGTAGAATAAGGTACCATTCTGAGGATGTGAGAGATTTTCACAGACCTCTATTATTCCTGTCTCTCCCTTCAACCTTGGTACGGAAAAGTGTCTCTTCACGTGAATATTTTCCAGAACCGGATACAGCTTCTCGATCTCTTCGTATTCTTCTCCAAGTGACGATTTAAGCTCTTTTTTATTCTTGATATCGAGAAGCCTTATCGTTTCGGTAGAGCTTATCTCTTCTATTTTTTTCTTGCTCTTCGTGTCATTCAAAAGAACAGGAAACAGCGGTGAATCGAATAGTTCCGTTTTGAGGATGCTGGTAAGCGAACGATTCATCCTCAGAGGTGAGTACATGTTTATCAACCTGTCGGATGAGTACATCCATTTGAAGAAGGGGAGTCCCTGATGATGATCGTGATGAAGATGTGAGAAAATGATGATAAAGACATTCCTGTCGACTGACTTGCCAAGGTTTCTGATACCGGAACCTGCATCGAGGATTACGAAATGGTTCCCCATTTCGACAGAGTAACAGGAGGTATTACCCCCGTACTTTACAGTTTCCTTCCCAGGTACAGGTATGGAACCCCTGACACCCCAGAATGTGAGTTTCATCCCTATATAATTGATTAATAAAATGAAAAAATCAAGAATAATTTTTGTTGAACAAGATGCTGTGAGAAGGTTAGTATACCTTTATGGTTGAAGATGTAGTAATTCTGGCAGGCGGATCCGGTACGAGACTCTGGCCTGCCTCCAGGCGAAAAAGACCAAAACAGTTTCTCGATTTGGGGACTGGCAAGAGTCTCTTTCATCACGCCCTGGAAAGAGCACTCTCCCTGGAGGTAAGAGGGTTGATCCTGGTTGTCACCCACATAGATCATGCAGAGGGAATCTCGAGAGAAATACAGGCCTGTGTAAAAGAAAAAGGATTGGGGAAAGACGTATCAGAGAGGATTCTTGTATTGAGTGAACCTGCAGCGAGAAATACTGCTCCTGCCATTGCCCTGGCATGCAGATTCCTGGAACATAGATATGCCGATATAAAGAAATCAGATAGAACGGTGATTGTCCTTCCTGCCGATCACATGATTGAAAATCTCGAAGTTTTCAGGGAGGACGTGGAAAAAGCCTCTAACCTGGCATCAGCGGGAAAACTTGTGACATTTGGTCTTAAACCGTTAAGGCCGGAAACGGGCTATGGGTACATCGAGGTGGCGGATCCCTTTCTTGATGGTTTTGTGGTACATAAGTTTCATGAAAAGCCCGATGAGGAAAAGGCAAAAGAGTATGTAAGGGCGGGAAGGTTCTACTGGAACTCAGGTATATTTACATTCCCGGTAGATACGATGCAGGCTGAGCTTGAAAAATTTGAGCCTGGGATATACGATGCAATAGCGCGGTATACCTTTGAAGGAATTTCCCCTGAAAAAGCTGATACGGAACTCTACGATATTTACGAAAAGGTGCCTTCTCTCTCCATAGACTATGCCGTTATGGAAAAAACAGAGAGGGCTGCCATGGTGCCTGCATCTTTCGATTGGAGTGATGTCGGGAGCTGGGACGAAGTGGCTAGGATATTCGAGGGAAAGGAGAGAGGTGAAGACACCATCTTTTCTGTCAATTCGGATAACAACTACGTTCTATCTGATATGCCAGTTGCCCTTGTTGGCATAAGAGATATGATAGTCGTACAGAGGGGAAATGTACTGCTCCTCTGTAAGAGAGGTGAATCACAACGGATAAAGAACCTGGTTAGTGATATAGAGCGTAGAGGAAAAGAAGAGTTTCTCTAAATGAAGAGCTTCTCTAATTGTAGTGAAAGTATGTCTGGTTATACAGATTTAACTTCCGGATTTGATTATTCTGTTTAAAATTATAACAATTTCGTCCCTCATTTCCCTGCTCAATCTCTTTGTACAGTTTTCTTGCTTGAGAACGGGGTGTTCCTCACATATTTCACGATAGAATCTTGCTTCAGATTCAATGGTATCGAGTATCCTCTTCTTGTCATTGTATAGAGCAACCAGTGGTTCCCTGGTTCTGTACCTCTCTGCTCTGGCGAAGGCAAGTGTGGAACGTATCCTGGATATTTCTTTGGCCTGCTTTTCATAGAAAGCTGCCATTTTCTTTATCGGCAGGGAGACTAGCAGGGGAAGATCTTCGATTCGCCTGTTCTTTTTGGCTTCTTCGACTAGTAGTTCGGAATAATTCTTCCTTATGCTGTCGAATATCGTATCAAAGGTTTGTACGAAATTGGAGAGATACGAAGCCATCTTATCCAATTTTATCTTCGGAAATAGTTCCTTCAGTTTTTCGTGTTCTTTCTGGTAGAGACTCACCTGAAGGAGGATTTTCTTCACCGCCGGGTTGCTTTTTTCCGAAGGGTTTTGCTCGAGCCTCTTTCTTATGATGGCAATAATGGTATTGACATCTTCGCTCACAAGTTTCTGCTCGGCCCTTTGCCTTAGTGCTGATGGTTGAATAACCCCCATGCAGAGAAGTCTCTGTACCATTATTACCAGCAGGAGGGATTCACTGTTCTTCTCCTGCCTGAACATCTCCTCGGTATTGAGGGACTGATATTTCATATTCTCCAGGGCAAGGAATATGGGAAGGAGGGATGCTCTCTTGTACTCTATCAAGTCTTCCTCAACAGAGGATTTTATCGATTCTGCCTGTCTGGAGATTTCAGGGATGGGAATCTTCAAATAATCGAGCAGAGAATATATATCTCTCGATGCTTCACGGAGGTCAATCCAGTCTCCGGTTACCTTCTTTTCAACTTCATACTGCATTATCAGGCTATTCTACCGGTTTTACTCGTACTTTGCAACGTTAGATAGGAGACAATAGAAGTTCCCCAATGGTTGAAGTAGCAAGAAGAAACAACCGGAGAAAGCTTGACACAGGTTATATCAAAAAATTATTATTCATTTGTTTTAAAGTGGGAAAAGAGGATTGTCGATGGAAATAAGAGACCTTGACTTTGAAAAGGGAGGGGGCTTGATACCTGTTATAGTACAGGATGCGGATTCCGGTGAGGTCTTGATGCTCGGATATGCAAATAGGGAAGCGGTTGAAAAAACGTCAGAAACAGGTTATGCGCATTATTATTCCAGATCACGAAAGAAGTTATGGAAAAAAGGTGAAACCTCGGGTAACCTCCAGGAGATTAGGGAGATATGGGTGGATTGCGATGAGGATACACTGTTATACAGGGTGAAACCATACGGCCCGGCATGTCATACCGGCAACAGGAGTTGTTTTTTCAGGAGGCTTGACTGAGATAAATGGTAGTATTTAATTTTTCATACATAATAAAAATCACTTGACAGTAATTGAAAGAGGTGACTATAATTATTCAAACTAGTATAAAAAGGGGTGGTTCAGCATCGGGTCGTTGGCCTGATTAACCCCAAACTAAAACAGGAGGAAGTTTATGAAAAAACTTACACTTGTACTTGCAATGGTGTTACTGATTGCAGGATTTGTTTTCGCAGGTGATCCGGTAGCAGCAACACTAACAGGAAGTGCATCAGTAACCTGGGGTATTGATCTTGAAAATCAGGCAACTGGTTTTCAGAACTCCGCATCAGCAACAGTTACTGTACCACTGGTTACGGGAGCGACTATGTCAAACAAAGGCAATGTTCCTTACGGTTCTATTTCACTTGGTCTTTCCGATATTAAGATTACGGAAGATGGAGTATCTGTATCAGCACCAAGTGTAACCGCAAAGTTGATCCTTACAGATGCTTTGGATCTTACGATCTATGGTGTTCCAAGCTATGCAATTGGACAGGCTTCGCCTTTTATGAGTATTTCTGATGTAGCTAATGGAGAAAGTTCGCCTACGCTAGCAGACGCAGTAGATCCGGATCTTAGCGGATATACCGGTGGAGTAACGCTTACCTATTCAATGGATATGGCTTCTCTAGCATTGATATTGACCTCGAATAATGATTGGGATTCATCAAGCACGGATGCTGTTTATGGTTGGGCCAATACTGATAATGGTGATGGTACATGGTCAATGGATGATAGTTCAGGTGTTGTACCATCATGGCATATTGTAACCGCAGCTTCGACAACACCTGCAAATACTTCTAATGACTATAGTGCTGGAGCAATTCTAACATTAACACCCGTGGATATGCTCTCTGTCAATTTCAAAGCCGCTTACGGAGTTTTCTCTGCAGCAGATTTTATTCTGTCAAGCAAACTGACAGTAGCACCTACGGATATGCTTAGCGTATGGGCTGCTCTGGATGGTAGTTTACCCAATGGTGGAACATTTGCCTACGATGCATCTTTTGGCATAGGTGTTACAACAGATCCTGCAGATTTGAGCGTAACAGGTTACTATGGAGCTGATGATTTGGAAGTACAGACTGTGCTCTCAGTAAAAGCAGTAGAAAATCTTTCACTTTCCGAAACTTTTGAGCTTTATTCAGTGCTGACAGCTCTTGATTTTGCTTCAAAGACAGCTCTCTCTTATTCACTCGATTCTGGTTTCAAACCATATGCAAATGTTACATACTACAACAATGGCACAGCTGCTGGTACCCTGCAACTTCAGCTTGGAGTTGAAGCTTCAAAACTTGTAGAAAACACGGTATTCAAGGTGGATTGGACAAGCGGAAGTGATATCACAACGGATAAAGGTGATGTAGAAGTATCTGCAACAATTTCTTATTAAATTATTGTTTGAAGCTCTTAATTAAACAGGCGCACCCACATATGGGTGCGCTTTTTTTTTCAATTTTTATTTCCAGAAGCAGAAATTCCGTATTTTAGCAATAAAAAATCGCGAGCGGTAACAATCAAAATGAAATGTTTTGCCTTCATAAGTATCTGAATGGGTCCCGGTTTGGGGTCTTAAAATATTTACAGGAGGCGTTTTATGAATCATCTAAATTCGGTACTTATTGAAGGTAACCTGGTAAGAGATCCGGAAGTCGGTTATTCACCGAAGGGAACGGCTGTTTGCAGTTTCAGCGTTGCTTCCAACAGGTTCTACAAGCAGGGGGAGGACTTCCAGAGAGAGGTTTCTTACTTCGATGTAACGGCATGGTCGAGGCTTGCCGAGGTATGCGGGGAATACCTGAAGAAGGGAAGGGGCGTCAGGGTAACAGGAAGGCTAAAGCAGGACAGGTGGGTAGGAACCGATGGCAAGTCGAGGTCGAAGGTTTTCATCCTGGCAGAACACGTGGAATTCAAGCCACAGTTCAAGAGTACTTCGATAGAGGAGGAAGAGCGAGAGAAAGATACAGACACGGACACAGGCAGGGAGGCTGAAACACCCTTGGAAGAGGTTGCTCCCGTACCGGAGATTGCAGCGGAGGCTGGTTGATAACCGGTTGATAATGTGAATATGCCATGGTAATGTCGCAATTGCGAGTGAAAGAAAAAGGGGTACCGATAAGGCACCCCTTTTTTACATGGTCTTTATATTACTATGATAACTTGAAATTGAATAATTTATCATAGTATAATGCAATAAAAGTATGGATATCAAGAAGCTTACACCAACAGAGATAACCGAGGTAGTCGAAAAGATAAGAAAGCGTTACGACGAGTACATATACAAGTACTTCAAGCCGAAGACCCTCAAAGGGGCATTCGAGGAGAGATACCTTAATGCCCTAAGGTCAAAGGCGGATATATCCTCATTTCTCCTGGCAGAGATAAGCGTTATAGAGGAGCTTATCGCAAAGGAAGAGAAGAAGGTTTTGAGCGTGCCCTTCAAGAAAGTCACCAGGAAGAAAAAGAGCATTGCAGACAGGGTGGTAGAGGAAAACAGGAGACGAATCCAGAAGTATGAGGATATTCCCATACATGGTGATGCAAATGAAGAGGTGAGAAGGCTTTTAGGAGCATTGAACGAGCTGGATACCAAGTACTGGGGCGCACTTGCCGTGGTGCTTCGTAACACACCCTATTCAATGAACTCGCTGCAGATGGTAAACCTCGAATCCCAGCTGCGCTACTTGAGCAGCCTTACGGATGCCGGTGTTCCCCAGAGGTTGGAAAGATACTTAACCCTGCTGAAAGCTTTCCCCAGGGACTATCATGCTATTGACAGAGAGGAAAAAGAATATATACTTGAGGTTGCTTTTTTTCTGCACGACCTGGCAGATATTCTGGAGGTCGTACAGAAGAGTTACGAGGATATCGAATCGTTCAAGAAGGATGATCTCGATAAAATCATAGACTTTGTGAATGGGATAATTGCTGATTTCAGACTGAAAGAACTGAAAAGAATGAAATGATACCGGAGGTTTTATGTCTAACGAAGTAGTTGTAACCAATGATAATTTCAAGCAGGAAGTCTTGGAATCGGATGTACCTGTGATAGCGGATTTCTGGGCGGAGTGGTGTGTTCCGTGCAGAATGGTAGAGCCTATTCTGGAAGAATTGGCCAATACCTACCAGGGAAAAATCAAGGTGGCAAAGATAAATGTGGATGAAGAGGGAGAGATTGCATCCCAGTACAGTATCGTGAGTATTCCGACATTGCTGGTTTTCAAGAATGGCCAGATCGTAAAGAAACAGATAGGTGCCGTTCCGAAATACGTCATAGAATCGATGATAAAGGAAGTTCTCTAAAGGATTTACCCCCATTACCCCTTAAAAGCCTATCTTGAGTATCGATCGTCCCTGTTGACAGTTCCGGGAGTGGCGCCTCTGGTCGGTACTATGTGCCAGTCTTCCCGTCTGTCCGTATCGGCGGAATTTCTGTCCCTGCAGATGGAACGGGTCCCTGTCGAACCCTCGGGATTGACCGCATCCTCGGGAGCGACAGAGTCACCAGAATAGTACCACCCGCCTGATTCTGCCAATTCTGTCGCTCTTTCCAGGGTAGCCGCAAGACCGAATCCTCCGTACCTGGAATCGGAATCAGATGTCCTGTTACTGTAGATAACACCGTCCATCAGAATTCCTTCCGGGCTCTCATAGAGGCTCAAGACACCGTTGTTTCCTGAGAGGCCACTGCCATCTTCTACCCAGAAGTCGAATGCTTTCGGTGAAGAATCGTATCCTCCGGATTGATCCTTCCGATCAGTTTCATTCTTCTCCTCCTCGCTTCCCCTTGGCTTGAAGTGGACTATGATAAAGTCTCCCCTCTCCACGGTGAAGGCAGGGAAAATCAGCCTGTTCTTCCAGTTTCTCAAGGTGCCGTTGAGCAGCGTGACCCCTCCCATGTTGCCTCCTTCCGTTACGAATAGCTCGACGAAATCGGGGTGCCTTCCGCTTCCCCTCGTTGTGAACTCGTTTATCAGCAGGCCGGGAAGATCACCGTTGTGCCCGTAGAAATCCTTGATGAATGAATTGCTGTTTCCCTTTAAATCCGTGACTTCTCCTACCATGGAGTACCGCTTTCCCATCTCCTGACTTCCAGTAGATATACGAATGGTATTGCCCTCGATATCTATATCCGTTACCCCAAGCGAAGGCTCTACCCTCAGTTTTCCGGCTTCGATTTTCACATCCTCATCGAAGGACATTACGATACTGCTTGAATCGACTACGGTGAAACCTGTAAGTATAGGAGGTGTCAGGTCGATAGCCTCTAAATCTGTAAGATTCTCTGTAAAATTTTCAATTGGGCCACATGAAGAAATGGCCATCGTTACGATGCACGAGATAAGCATCTCTGTTGCAACAAGAAGTACATGAAGAATTGAAAGTTTCATTGTAAATTCTCCTTGAATGTACTATATGTTAAGGAAGAAACTTGTCTCTTGATTGAAAGTTGAAGGAGAAATCTCAGAAAAATCATGATTATTGAAAAAGGGGAATGAGATGTGCGGAATCATAGGATACTGCGGGCCAAAGCCTGTTAAGGAAGTGCTTATAGAGGGATTAAAACGCCTTGAATACAGGGGATACGATTCGGCAGGTATCGCAATTGTCAACGACAAGGGGCTCGAGCTGATAAAACGCCGTGGAAAGATACTGGATCTTAAAAAATCCATTCCGGAGAAGGTAAAAGGTTTCTATGGCATCGGGCATACGAGGTGGGCAACCCACGGTGGAGTAACGGATATAAATGCCCACCCGCATGTGGACTGTACCGGAAAGATAGCAATCGCCCACAACGGGATAATAGAAAACTATTCCAGCCTCAAGGAGGTGCTTCTAAAGGAGGGCCATACTTTCAAGTCTGATACCGATTCGGAGGTAATAGCCCACCTCGTTGAAAAATACTACGATGGCAGCCTCGAGCATGCGGTAAAGGAGGCCGTAAGCCTTTTAAAAGGGACATACGGGATAGTCTGTATTTCCGTGGATGAGCCGAATACAATAATCGGGGCGAGAAACGGTTCTCCCCTCGTTCTGGGGATAGGTGATAATGAAATGTTCATAGCCTCCGATGTAACGGCAATAGTGGCACATACGAAACAGGTCGTTTACCTGGAGGACGGTGAGGTTGTCAAGCTTACAAGGGATGGCTTTACCACTACCGACCTTCGTGAGAATCCAATAGAGAAAGAGGTGGAGCACATCTCCTGGGAATTGGAGGAAATAGAGAAGGCGGGGTATTCCCACTTCATGGAGAAGGAGATATTCGAACAGCCGGAGGCTGTAAAGCGAGCCATGAGCGGCAGGATTCTTCATCCTGAAGCCTCTGCTCACCTTGGGGGCCTCAACCTTACAAACAGGGACCTGATAAACATAGAGCGTGTAAAGATAATTGGCGCAGGGACCTCCTACTATGCAGGAATGGTCGGTGCATACCTGCTGGAATCCATTGCCAGGGTTCCGGCCCAGGCAGAGATAGCCTCGGAGCTGCGTTACAGAAACCCGGTTGTTGAAAGAAACACCCTGTACTTCGCAGTCTCCCAGTCCGGAGAAACGGCAGATACACTGTATGCCATGCGCGAACTCCAGAGAAAGGGAGCCACGGTCCTCGGTATATGTAACGTAGTCGGTTCAACCATTGCAAGGGAGTCGGATGGAGGTGTCTACATACATTCGGGTCCCGAGATCGCCGTTGCCTCTACAAAGGCCTTTTCCTCTCAGATAACGGTCTTCTACCTCTTTTCGCTCCTCCTTGCCAGAATGAGGAACATGTCCTTCGATGAGGGTGCAAGGTACATAGAGAACCTTCAATCGATTCCCGTAAAGATAGAAAAGGTCTTGAGCAGGAAAAACGAGATAGAAAGAATAGCCCGCAAGTACTCCCACTACAAGGATTTCCTCTTTCTCGGCCGGGGGTTCAACTTTCCCGTTGCACTGGAGGGTGCCCTAAAACTCAAGGAGATTTCCTACATCCATGCGGAGGGTTACACTGCTGCCGAGATAAAACACGGGCCCATTGCCCTGATAAACGAGGAGACACCCAGCGTCTTTCTGATACCGAATGACTCACTTAAGGAGAAGATACTTTCCAATGTAAAGGAGGTAAAGGCAAGGGGCGGCAAGGTCATTGCAATCGCCACGGAGGGTGACGGCGAGATCGAGGATATCGCCGACGATGTCTTCTACATCCCCGAGACGGCCGAGGCCTTCTACCCATACCTCATGGTTGTTCCGCTTCAGCTCTTTGCCTACTTCTCGGCAATCGAGCTGGGTAGGAATGTCGACCAGCCGAGAAACCTTGCCAAGAGTGTCACTGTTGAATAGATTGATTCTTGCCACTGCAGCACTTCTCCTCCTCCTTGCAGTGCCCCTGTCTGCCGGGGAGGAGTATGCCTTCCTCTATACCAGTCCCGCACCAAGAAGGGGCATCCCCCAACTGGGGCCCAATGCCATGGAGAGTTACGTGGCAACCTACCGGGTGGAAAATATCAAGTTCGATGTTACCTATACCGAAGAGAGTGTGCCCGTCCTAAAGGAGTGGAAGGCAGATTTCTGTGGGAAGTTGAAACTGTACGTGATTCCTTCAGAGGAAAGGGAGAGAAGGCTGTACAGGGACGAGAAGGGTTACATCGTGATTTTCGATCTTCCTGAAAAGTGGGAGTATTCCTGTACCTTTATCATCAATTTTGTGAAGGATTTCAATTTCTTTCTCAATTTCAGAAAGGTAAAGAGTGACATCCCCTTCCCGGCGGTGGTGAAGCTTACATCTGTAACCGGCTGAAAGAGCTTCGGAAGATTAAGAGAGTCAGGAAATAAATCCGATTATTAGAATGTGAAAAAGTTACTTCTCGTACCGCTTATCCTTTATACTTTACAGTTTTCAGGTGCCCTGGATCTTAATATTTCGGAGAATGACATATATATCGAACAGAGCATAGAGGGGGGGTATCATATATGGATAAGGAGGAGGGGTGATATCGCCTCCGTACTGCTTACCGAGTCAACTGCCGATCCGAGGAAAAAGAACGCCGTTTATGCCCTCAGGGCACCGAAATACAACAGGATAAACGGTGATGAAAAGAGAATGCTTAATGGTAAGTTCCTCGATAATAAAAAGGGCCTTTACTCAATCATAGATTCCACCCCGGAAGGTTATAAGAAATTCGGAGAGGCATTTCACCTCTTCGTACCATACATAGTGATTTATGGTTATCCCTGGAGCAGGAACGGAGAACTCCAGGTTCTAGACGGTACATTCCTCAATATAAGAGCCTTTTCAAGGCCATATGGCGATTACTCGGGGGGCTTCAAGGACAACCCCTTTGTTCTGAGGGTGATACAGGAGCCTATAAGGGATGCGGAGAAGGGCGAGTACATGAAGGAAGCGGTGGATGCATTTAGGAGCATAGCGGCGGAAGGTAAGGGAGAGGCTGTTAAATCTCTGGGTAAAGAAGATATGGTTGATAAGATCGGCGATGTCCTGGATTCTATGAAGGGCAAAAGCCTCGATCTCGTTCTTGCTCTGGATACCACTGCCAGCATGCACGATGACATGCCCCCGCTAAAAAGAAGAATCGTCCCACTCCTTAAGGAACATCTGTCGAAGTTCGAGAGATACAGGGTAGGATTGCTATTCTACAAGGACTACATGGACGAGTATCTCTATAAAACATTTCCCTTTACCGATAACCTTACACTGATTCAGAGGTATATAAACGGAATCGCCGTGAGGGGTGGAAGGGATATTCCAGAAGCTGTCTATGAGGCGCTGTATGCGGGAATTCATGGGTACAAGTGGAAGGCGGATGAACGGGAGATTATTCTTATAGGTGATGCACCTCCCCATCCGAGGCCAAGGGGCAAGGTAACCAAAGAGATGGTTTTCAATGACGCAAATAAGTACGATATAAGAATAAATACGATAATCCTTCCCGGTAAATAATTTTTCTTTTTATCTTGACTAAAGGAAAGGCTTTTGATAGATTTTTATGCCCTTGAATGATGCATAGATCGCCTCTGTAGCTCAGTTGGTAGAGCACCTCCATGGTAAGGAGGGGGTCACCGGTTCAAGTCCGGTCGGGGGCTTAGCTTAAAGATTTAGAGAAAAGAAAAGATAAAAGATTTGACGTTTTAATTGACGTTTTGTTGATAATTTTATTATACTAAAATTTCAAGCATACAAGGAGCAGTGTGTACAAATGGCTAAATCCAAGGGAAAGAGTGTGGAGCTCATAGCATTGGAATGCACGGAGTGTCACAGAAGGAACTATACGACCAAGAAGAACAAGAGAAATATTCAGGGTAAACTGGAATTGATGAAGTACTGCCGCTACGACAGGAAGCACACTCTCCACAGGGAGACCAAGGTAAAGTAGGGGAGGGCAGTTCCAGCAGGTCAAAGGCCAGTAGCTCCAATTGGCTAGAGCGCCGGTCTCCAAAACCGGATGTTGCAGGTTCGAGTCCTGCCTGGCCTGAAAGATACGGGCAAACGGGCTTGTTAAGGCCTGTTTGATTTTTGTGAGAGGGGTAAAACAGGAGTCAGTATGAAAAAAATAATACAATTTTTCAAGGAAAGTTATGCTGAACTCAAAAAAGTAACCTGGCCAAGCAGGGAAGAGGTTATTTCATCGACTAAGGTTGTTATCGTTTCCATAACGATCATAGCCATAGCCCTCGGTGTCGTGGATTTCCTCTTGTTCAAGGGGATCGATCTCATTTTCTAAGAAATAGTGGAAAGATATGGCAAAGTCCTGGTACGTCGTGCACACCTATTCCGGCTACGAGAATAGAGTGGAAAAGCACATAAGAAAATTGATAGATAAGGGAACTCTCAAAGATACTGTCTTCGATGTAAAGGTACCCTCCGAAGAGGTGGTAGAGGTGCGTGATGGCAAGAGAAGGGTTTCCACGAAAAAGTTCCTTCCAGGTTACATTCTCGTTGAGATGGACCTTCCCGATGTGGGATGGAAGGAAATATGTTCCACAATAAGACATATCCCCGGTGTTACCGGTTTCGTTGGCGCTGCGAGGAATCAGAAGCCTCAGCCCATATCCCAGGACGAGGCAAAAGCGATACTTCAAAAATCGGGTGAAATAAAGACGGAAAAGATACTGAAACCAAAGCAGACCTTCTCGGTGGGCGAGATGGTAAGGATAATAGACGGTCCTTTCGGATCTTTTACGGGGAGTGTTGAAGAGGTTAACATGGAGAAGGGAAAGCTCAGGGTGATGGTGGGGATTTTCGGGCGATCAACGCCTGTTGAGCTCGACTTCATGCAGGTAGAAAAGATTTAGCCAGTAATTGGGAGCTTCACCGATGAGTGGAGCGTTAAAACCATATACGGAGTAGAAGAATGGCAAAAAAAACGGTCAAAGCGGTTATCAAACTGCAGGTGCCAGCGGGAAAGGCTACGCCGGCACCACCAGTTGGTCCTGCTCTCGGACCGCATGGTGTTTCGGCACCACAGTTCGTACAGCAGTTCAATGACAGAACGAAAAACATGGAGGAGGGGATACTGATCCCCGTAGTGATAACGGTCTATGCTGACAAGAGTTTTACCTTTATCACCAAGACACCTCCTGCTGCAGTGCTTATAAAGCGTGCCTGCGGTTTAGAGAAGGGTTCCTCGGAACCAAACAAGACAAAGGTTGCAACCCTTTCCAAGGAAAAACTTAGAGAAATTGCAGAGCAGAAGATGCCCGACCTCAATGCCAATGACATCGAGGGTGCGATGAAGATCATTGCAGGTACGGCGAGGAGCATGGGAGTCCTTATAGAAGGAGGTCTCTCATGAAAAGGGGAAAGAAGTACAGGGAAGCTCTCACAAAGTATGACAGGACGAAACAGTATCCCCTCGACGAGGCGATAAGGATAGTGAAGGAACTCTCCTATGCCAAGTTCGACGAGACAATCGAAATGGCCATGAAACTGAACATCAAGGCCAAGCATTCGATAAGGGATACGCTGGTTCTGCCCAACCATTTCGGGGCTGAGAAGAAGATTCTCGTATTCGCAAAGGGTGAAAAGGCAGAAGAAGCTGAAAAGGCCGGGGCTACCTATGTTGGTGATACTGACTTGATAGAAAAGATAAAGGGGGGCTGGCTCGATTTCGATGTAGCCGTTGCAACACCCGATATGATGAAGGATGTGGGTAAGCTCGGTCCGATTCTCGGAAGAAGAGGTCTCATGCCCAACCCCAAGACTCAGACAGTCACCTTCGACATCAAGGGTGCTGTTGCCGAGCTTAAAAAGGGAAGGGTTGAATTCAGGGCGGATAAGACCGGTGTCGTTCATCTTGCAGTGGGAAAGGTTTCGATGGATGATGAAAAGATAATGGAAAATGCCAAGACCTTTCTGGAAGAGGTTAAACGGAAGAGACCAGCAGACGTGAAGGGTGAGTTCATAAAGAGCATAGCAGTCTCATCGACGATGAGCCCGGGAGTCAAGGTTTCGACGAAAGACCGTATCAATTAAGGATGTGGGGGTAAACAATGGTTAGCAGTACAAAGAAGGTTCAACAGTACAAGATAGATGCAGTCAATAGAACAAAAGAACTCCTCTCTTCGTACAAGGATTTCATATTTTCGGATTTCAGAGGACTGACTGTGGAACAGATAACGGAGCTGAGGGGAAAACTCCGTGAAGCGAATGCTATCTACAAGGTGGTTAAGAACAGCTACTTAAGAAGGGCAACCAGTGAACTGGATATGCCTGATTTGAATACCTTTTTCGTTGGCCCTACGGCAGTAACCCTTGTTAAGGATGATGCGGGAACAGCGGCAAAGGTTCTTGCAGGTTTCATGAAGGATTCGACCTTAAAGATAAAGGGCGGATACGTAGAGGGAAGAGTATTCTCAGAAAGTGAGATAGAGGCACTTTCCAAGATCCCTCCAAGGGATGTCCTCTATGCACAGTTGATGTCCACCATGAATGCACCTCTTCAGAACCTCGTTTATGCAATGAACGGCGTGACATTGAAACTTGTCAGGACTCTGCAGGCTTTAGCCGAAAAGAAGGAGAAAGAAAATTAATTACAGCATTAGTCTTCACTTCGGTTGCATGCTATTGCTGTAAAATAAAAAATAAGGAGAAGTTAAAATGGCAACACTGACGAAAGAAGAAATTCTCGAAGCGATCTCCAACATGACGGTTCTCGAGATATCGGAACTGGTTAAGGCTATGGAGGAGAAATTCGGAGTAACAGCAGCCGCACCGGTTGCAGTGGCAGCGGCACCTGCCCAGGGTGGCGGAGAGGCTGCAGAAGAGAAGACGGAGTTTACCGTCGTATTGAAAGGATTTGCTGACGGCAAGAAGATACCCGTTATCAAAGAGGTAAGGGCCATTACCGGCCTTGGTCTCAAAGAGGCAAAGGAACTGGTAGAGGCGGGTAACAAGCCGTTGAAAGAGAATGTTAGTAAGGATGAGGCTAACAAACTCAAAGAACAACTTGAGTCAGCTGGCGGAGTTGTTGAAATTCAATAGTGTGAAAAGAGCAATCACATTTAATCTACTCATAGAACCACCGGAATATTTTTCTTCCGGTGGTCTATTATTTGTCAGGGGGGTATGATGATTCTTGACAAATCAAAGAAAATAGAAAGGGTTTATTACGGTCAGCCCTATGAAGAGGTTATGGAGATACCCAATCTCGTCGATATTCAGCTTTCGTCGTATGAGAGGTTTCTTCAGAGAGAACGTCTAAAGAAGGGGGAACCCCTTAAGAGGCAGGGACTGGAGGATGTGTTTCAGAGTATCTTTCCCATAGAGAGCCCCAACGGTGACATGCTGCTCGAGTACGGCGGTTACACCCTTGACGAGGAAAACCTGAAGTTCTCAGAGCTTGAGTGCAAGAAGAAAGGGCTTTCCTATGCAATTCCTTTGAAGGCAAAGATAAATCTCGTTTTCCTCAATACAGGCGAGATAAGGCAGAAAGAGATCTACATGGGCGACATTCCCCTTATGACGGAGCGGGGTACCTTCATAATAAATGGTGCTGAAAGGGTCGTTGTGAGCCAGATTCACAGGTCACCCGGTGTTATTTTTTCCGATGAGAAGGGAGTCTATTCGTCGAGAATCATACCCTACAGAGGCTCATGGTTGGAATTCGAGATAGACCAGAAAAAAGAGCTGATATATGCCAAAATAGACAGGAAGAAGAAGATTCTTGGCACAGTTTTCCTAAGGGCTTTGGGCTATGACAGCCGTGAAAAGATCATTCCCCTCTTCTACAAGACCAGGACGGTACGGGTAGAGGAGTCGAGGGACGAGAAAGAGAAACTAGTTGGGAACGTTCTTGCAAAGGCGGTATATGTAACGGAAAATGGTGAAAAGAAGAAACTCTACAGAGCAGGGGACAAGATTCATCCCCACGATATCGATGAGCTTCTCCATTCCGGCATAGAAGAGATAGAGATAATAGACTGGGATCACGAGGAATCACTTCATTCCGACATGATACTGAACTGTTTCGAAAATGAAGAGATGAAGATAATGAAGGACAATCCCGAAGTGGATGAGCCGTCGAAAGAAGATGCCCTTTCCATAGTGTATTCCGTGATAAGACCAGGCGAACCAATTACACTGGAGAGTGCCGAAAAGGACCTTCAGTCGATGTTCTTCTCCTCAAGGAGGTACGACCTGGGAAGGGTTGGGCGTTACAAACTGAACAAGAAGTTCGATTACAGGGAACCTGTTCAGAAACATACCCTGATTCCCGAGGATATCATAAATACCATGACTACCCTGATAAAGGTCTATATAGGGGAGGCCAATGTCGATGATATAGATCATCTTGGTAACAGAAGGGTAAGGTCGGTGGGGGAACTCTTAACAAATCAGCTTAAGATTTCCTTTACCAGGATGGAGAGAATTGCAAAGGAGCGAATGTCGATAAAAGAGATTGATACTATAAGGCCGCAGGACCTTATCTCAATAAAACCGATCGTTGCAACTATAAAAGAATTCTTCGGTTCCAGTCAGCTCTCACAGTTCATGGATCAGGTGAACCCACTTTCAGAGCTTACTCACAAGAGGCGCCTCAATGCTCTTGGCCCCGGTGGTCTCTCCAGGGACAGGGCCGGTTTCGAGGTGAGGGACGTTCACTACACCCACTACGGTAGGATGTGTCCTATAGAAACACCGGAAGGGCCGAATATCGGCCTCATAGTTTCTCTTGCAAACTATACCCGTGTCAATGAGTATGGATTCTTAGAAACTCCCTACAGGAAGGTTGTAAACGGTAAAGCTACCAGGGAGATAGAGTACCTCTCTGCCATTGATGAAGAAAAGTACACAATAGCCCAGGCAAATGCCCCGATAGATAAGAACGGTAATTTCCTGGAGGAGCATGTACCGGTAAGGAAGGCCGGTGATTATACAACGAGGAGACCGGAGGAGATACAGTACATGGATGTGTCTCCAAAGCAGGTAATATCCGTTTCAGCCTCGCTGATCCCCTTCCTGGAACACGACGATGCAAACAGGGCCCTCATGGGTTCCAACATGCAACGGCAGGCAGTCCCGCTCCTTCAGCCCGAACCGCCTAGAGTTGGGACAGGTATGGAGGCGAAGACTGCCTACGATTCGGGGGTGCTGGTAACTGCGAAGAGAGCGGGGAAGGTGATATATGTCAGCTCCGAGGTTATCAGGATTCTGCCGGACGATGCCAAGAACAAAAAAGATATCGATGAGTATCAGCTGTTGAAATTTCACAGAACGAACCAGGATACCTGTTTTAACCAGAAACCCGTGGTGGACCTGGACCAGCATGTGGAGAAGGGTGAGGTCATTGCAGACGGTCCGGCTACCTACAGGGGCGAACTGGCGCTTGGAAGGAATGTCACGGTGGCTTTCATGCCTTGGAACGGTTACAACTACGAGGATGCAATACTGATTTCGGAGAAGATAGTTAAGGAAGACATCTTCACTTCCATTCATATAAAGGAACTCACGGTTGAGGTGAGGGAAACCAAGCTTGGCCCGGAAAAGATAACAAGGGACATTCCCAATACCAATGAACATGCCTTCGAACAGCTCGATGAAGAGGGAATAATCAGGGTAGGGGCCAAGGTGAAATCAGGTTCGATTCTTGTCGGAAAGGTGACGCCCAAGAGTGAAACCAGCTCCACACCGGAATTCAGGCTTTTGAATTCCATATTCGGTGAGAAGGCCAAGGAGGTTCGCGATACCTCCCTCCGTGTTCCTCATGGCATAGAGGGAACCGTGATAGACGTACAGAGATTGAAGAGATCGGAGGGGGATGATTTGAGCCCCGGTGTTGAAGAGGTGGTAAAGGTACTGATAGCCACGAAGCGGAAGCTTCAGGAAGGTGACAAGATGGCAGGGCGGCATGGTAACAAGGGAGTGATCTCACGTGTTCTTCCAGAAGAGGACATGCCCTTCATGGAGGATGGTACGCCTGTTGATCTCGTTTTGAATCCTCTTGGTGTTCCCTCCAGGATGAACCTCGGCCAGATACTGGAAACCGAGCTTGGTTGGGCAGCCATTGTTCTGGATGAATGGTATTCTACTCCCGTATTTCAGTCCGCAACGAACGAGATGATAGAAAAGAAACTGAAAGAGGCAGGTCTTCCTGCCAATTCCAAGATAACACTCTACGACGGACAGACAGGGGAACCTTTTGAGAATCCGGTAACCGTTGGCAATATATACATGCTAAAGCTTCACCACCTCGTGGATGACAAGATGCACGCCCGTTCGACGGGACCCTACTCACTCGTCACACAGCAGCCACTCGGTGGTAAGGCTCAGTTCGGTGGCCAGCGTCTGGGTGAAATGGAAGTATGGGCCTTGGAGGCATATGGTGCTGCAAACACGCTACAGGAACTCCTTACCATCAAATCGGATGACATGATGGGAAGGGCTAAGATATACGAGAGTATAGTAAAGGGTGAACCGACCACGGCGGCAGGTCTGCCTGAATCTTTCAATGTTCTTGTTCAGGAGCTCCGTGGCCTGGCATTGGATATTACTATTTTTGATGCAAAGGGAAAGAAGATCCCATTAACGGAACGGGATGAAGAGCTGATAAACAGGCAGGGAACCCGTTTCTAGGAGGAAAGAATGAGGGATTTACAGGATTTCGATCATATTATGATCAAACTGGCCTCGCCGGACCAGATAAGAGCCTGGTCATACGGCGAGGTAAAGAAACCGGAGACGATAAATTACAGAACCTTAAGACCGGAACGTGACGGGCTTTTCTGTGAAAGAATATTCGGTACTACCAAGGAATATGAATGTTACTGCGGTAAATTCAAATCAATCCGGTACAAGGGTGTGATATGTGACAGGTGTGGCGTGGAGGTCACCCATCCCAAGGTGAGAAGAGAGAGGATGGGTCACATAGAGCTTGCATCACCGGTCTCACATATCTGGTATTACAGGTCGGTACCTTCCAGGATGGGTCTCCTTCTGGATCTCTCCGTGGCTGCACTTCGTTCGATTCTCTACTATGAAAAGTATATCGTAATAGAGCCCGGTGATACGGACCTTAAAAAGATGCAGCTCCTTACGGAAGAGGAGTACATGGAGGCTCAGGAACGCTATGGTGTCGGTTTTACCGCTGGCATTGGAGCCGAGGCTATAAGGAGCCTTCTGGAATCACTCGACCTGGATGCCCTTTCTGCAGAGTTAAGGCAGAAGATGATGGAGAAGGGTCCAAAGGCGGACAAGAGGCTTCTCAAAAGAATCGAAATAGTTGAGAATTTCAGGGATTCCGGGAACAAGCCCGAATGGATGATACTTGACGTTATTCCCGTTATTCCTCCCGAATTAAGGCCAATGGTTCAGCTGGACGGGGGAAGATTCGCAACATCCGACCTCAACGATCTCTACAGGAGGGTGATCAACAGGAACAACAGGTTGAAACGGCTTCTCGCCCTTAATGCTCCTGATATCATTATCAGAAATGAGAAACGAATGCTGCAGGAGGCGGTCGATGCTCTCTTCGATAACTCGAAGAAGAAGAGGGTGGTCAAGGGTGCCTCGAACCGGCCTTTGAAGTCTCTCTCCGACCTTCTAAAGGGAAAGCAGGGTCGTTTCAGGCAAAATCTTCTCGGTAAGCGGGTTGACTACTCCGGGCGTTCCGTAATAGTCGTTGGACCGGAATTGAAACTTCATCAGTGTGGCCTTCCAACGAAGATGGCTCTCGAGCTTTTCAAGCCCTTTATAATGAAGAAGCTCGTGGAAAAGGACGTAGTCTATAATATCAAAAAGGCAAAGACCCTCGTGGAACAGGAAACCCCGGAGGTCTGGGCAGTGTTGGAGGATGTGGTACAGGAGCATCCCGTTATGCTTAACAGGGCGCCCACCCTGCACCGTCTGGGAATACAGGCCTTCGAGCCTGTTCTCGTTGAAGGAAAGGCAATAAAACTGCATCCGCTTGTCTGTCATGCCTTCAATGCCGATTTCGACGGTGACCAGATGGCGGTACATGTTCCCCTTACACCGGAAGCTCAGATTGAATGCTGGACCCTGATACTCTCTTCGAGAAACCTGTTGAATCCTGCAAATGGTAATCCGATTGTGATACCTACACAGGATATGGTTCTCGGAATCAACTATCTCACAAAGGTGAAGCCCGGTTCCAGGGGAGAGGGGAAGTACTTCTCTTCCAAGGAAGAGGTGCTAATGGGCATCGAAACGAGGAGTGTGGATTATCAGGCGAAAATCAAAGTGAGAATAGACGGAAAATGGCTGGAAACCACTCCGGGAAGAGTGATTCTTAATGAGGAACTTCCGGAAGAGATTGAATTCATAAACAAACCGATGGGAGAGACGGAACTGCGAAAACTCATTGCCGACTGTTACAAGAGATTCGGGCCAGCAGTTACAGTGAGAATGCTCGACACTATAAAGGAGCTTGGTTTCAAGTATGCCACGAAGTTTGGTGCCACCATAGGAATGGATGACATAATAATTCCGGAAGCAAAGAAGAAACTGATAGAAAAGGCCAACAAGCAGGTTGAAGAGATACAGGAGCAGTACCTTCAGGGGCATATCACTCACGAGGAGAGGTACAACAGGGTTATAGAGGTCTGGAGTACGACAAATGAGAATATTACAAATGAACTTATGAAAACCCTGGAGAAAGACAGGGGAGGTTTCAACCCCGTTTTCATGATGGCTCATTCGGGAGCCAGGGGAAGCAGAAGCCAGATAAGGCAGCTTGCAGGCATGAGGGGCCTTATGGCCAAGCCTTCGGGAGACATCATTGAGCTCCCGATACGCTCGAATTTCAAGGAGGGGCTCTCTGTTATCGAATTCTTTATTTCGACCAACGGAGCAAGAAAGGGTCTTGCAGATACTGCATTGAAGACTGCGGATGCAGGTTATCTTACAAGGCGGCTTGTCGATATCGCTCAGGACGTTGTGGTAAATGAAGAGGACTGCGGTACGATAAATGGTATAGAGATGAGAGCAATAAAGGACGGCGAGGAAATAGTAGAGTCCCTGAAAGACAGGATTGCCGGAAGGTTCACACTGGAAAGGGTAAAACACCCGATAACAGGAGAGATAATTGTCGATGTAAATGAAGAGATAACGGATGAGATTGCAGAAAAGATAGAGGAAGCGGGAGTCGAAAGTGTCAGGATACGAACTGTTCTTACCTGCGAAGCTGAGCATGGTGTCTGCAGGAAGTGCTACGGAAGAAACCTGGCTACTAACAGAACCGTCGATATAGGCGAGGCCGTAGGTATAGTAGCGGCACAGAGTATCGGTCAGCCCGGAACACAGCTTACCATGAGAACCTTCCACATAGGAGGTGCGGCAACCAAGATAAGCGAGGAGAACAGGATTTATCTCAAGTATCCCGTTATAGTTCAGGAGATTACCGGGAATACGATTCCGCTGGAGAGCGGAAACCTGTTGTTCTCGAGAAAGGGAAGTATCAAGGTAGCCAGGATATTGAAGACGATAGAACTGAAAGACAAGGACAAGTTGCTTGTTGAGGATGGCCAGAAAGTCATAAAGGGAGAGGGAATAATAAAGCGGGAAGGAAAAGAGATAAAGTCTACCGAGATAGCTTACGTCGTGGTTAAGGAGAAAAAGCTCCTCCTCGTTGCACAGTCGCAGAAGGTAGAGATACGTAATGGATCGGAACTTATTCGTAAGGAGGGGGATATAGTTCAGCCCTCGGAAACCATTGCATTCTTCGATCCCTTCAGTGAACCGATAATCTCCGAAGTGGATGGTACCGTTAGATTCGAAGACATAGTACTCGGAACCACCCTGAAAGAAGAGATAAATGAGGATACGGGAAAGATCGAGAAAAAGATAACGGAGTTTACCCTGGAATCACTTCAACCGAGAATCGTGATACTGGATGAGGAAGGCAACGAGAAGGCCGGTTACTATCTGCCTGGTTCGGCATACCTGAACGTGGAAGATGGTGAGAAGATAAAGGCTGGACGTATACTAGCAAAGCTCCTAAAGGAAAGTGTGAAAACAAGGGATATAACCGGGGGTCTTCCCAGGGTCGGAGAGCTTTTTGAGGCAAGAAGACCCAAGAATCCGACAGTACTTGCCAAGGTTAGCGGTAAGGTCTCATTTGGGGGAATTGTAAAGGGAAAGAGGATAATAATAGTTACCGATCCCTTTGGAAAAGAATACAAGCATCTCATTCCTCTCGGTAAGCATCTCCTTATAAGAGACGGTGATATGGTGGAAGCAGGTGAGATGCTCTGCGACGGAAACATAGATCCGCATGATATCCTCGATATTCTCGGTGAAAATGCTCTACAATTCTACCTGGTGAATGAAATACAGGAGGTATACAGGCTGCAGGGAGTAAATATCAATGACAAGCACATCGGAATCATTATCAGACAGATGATGAAAAAGGTAGAGATCATCGAGGTGGGAGATACCAATTTCATCTACGGTCAGCAGGTTGATAGGTACAAGTTCCATGAAGAGAACCGAAGAGTGGAGAGAGAGGGTGGAGAACCGGCTGTTGGCAAGCCTCTTCTTCTCGGTATCACGAGAGCTTCATTGAATATCGAATCATTCATCTCAGCTGCTTCGTTTCAGGAGACAACTAGAGTATTGACAAATGCTGCCATTGCGGGAAGCGTTGACAAGCTGAGGGGGCTGAAGGAAAATGTCATAATCGGGCATCTGATACCGGCAGGGACAGGTATAAGGAAGTATAAGAGGGTTAAGCTGTTCGATGAAAATATGCAGGATCTGGATGTATCGATAAACAAGATACTGGAAGAGAAACAGAAGGAAAATGAACTTAAAGCTCTCCTACAGGAGGGGAGTAGTTAGAGGAATATTTATCCTTCGGGGTCTTGATATTTATGGAGTGATGTGTTAACTTTGAATGTGTTAGCTGGGAGGGTAGCCTTTTATGGCGAATACAGGATGACTTATCCTGTATAAAGAGCTGGTATTTCAGAAATAACTGTAATACGAATATTTTCAATCCATTTCAGGGATAAATTTGCTGAAATGGGTTGACTTTTTTTTAGTCTGTTGATAGATTTTCGTTTCGCATACAGAGAAAAATTATTGTGGAGACATGATTAAATGCCAACTATAAATCAGCTCATCAGGAAGGGCAGAAAGAAGATTGTAAAGAAAACCAAGGCTCCGGCTCTGCAGAGCTGTCCGCAGAAGCGCGGCGTATGTACAAGGGTAATGACAGTTACCCCTAAGAAGCCAAATTCAGCTCTGAGAAAGGTTGCAAGGGTAAGGCTTACAAATGGAATAGAGGTAACAGCCTACATACCCGGAATAGGGCACAACCTTCAGGAACACTCAGTTGTGCTGATAAGAGGCGGAAGGGTAAAGGATCTGCCCGGAGTGAGGTATCATATAATTCGTGGCGCCAAGGATACTCTTGGTGTGGAAGACAGAAGAAAGGCCCGTTCCAAGTATGGAACGAAGAGACCTAAGGCTTGAGGGGTATTTGATATGCCAAGAAGAAGAGTCGTTCAGAAGAGAAAGATTGATCCGGATCCTCGTTACAGGAGTACCGTGGTTGCTAAATTTGTTACAAGAATGATGTTGCGGGGGAAAAAGAGTATTGCAAGAAAGATACTCTACGATGCTTTTGGCATAATCGAACAGAGAGTAAAGAAAGACCCCCTCGAGGTTTTTTTGAAGGCCTTGGAAAATGTGAAGCCGGTGGTCGAGGTTAAGTCCAGGCGTGTGGGAGGATCTACCTATCAGGTTCCTGTTGAGATAAGAGAAAGCAGGAGAGATGCTCTTGCAATGCGCTGGATGATTCAGTTTGCAAGGCAGAGGAGCGGTCATTCTATGAGTGAAAAGATAGCCGGTGAAATTATAGATGCTTACAATTCCACCGGTGCCACCTTCAAGAAAAAGGAGGACACTCACAGGATGGCAGAGGCCAATAAGGCCTTCGCTCATTACAGATGGTGAAATCGTAAGAATGGAGTTGCGATTTCCATTAAAGAGGATCCGTAATATTGGTATAATGGCCCACATCGATGCTGGGAAGACTACCACGACAGAGAGGATCCTCTACTATACAGGCAGAACACATAAGATTGGTGAAGTCCACGAAGGCGAAGCCGAAATGGACTGGATGGAACTGGAAAGGGAGCGGGGAATTACCATCACAGCCGCTGCTACTTTCTGTTCCTGGAAAGATCACCAGATCAATATAATTGATACACCTGGACACGTGGATTTCACGGTCGAGGTGGAACGTTCTTTGAGAGTTTTAGATGGTGCAATAGGGGTCTTCTGTGCTGTTGCAGGAGTAGAACCACAGAGTGAGACCGTATGGAAGCAGGCTAACAAATACGGGGTGCCGAGGCTCGTGTTCGTCAATAAGATGGACAGGGTTGGATCCAGATTCTACGAGGTAGTCGAGGAATTGAAGAGTCGCCTCGGTGCAAATGCTGTTCCCCTTCAGATTCCGATTGGAAAGGAAAGTTCTTTCGCCGGTGTTGTAGACCTGGTAAAGATGAGAGCTTTTGTCTGGAAAGATGAAGGACTTGGAACAAAGTACGAAGAACAGGATGTGCCTGCCGATATGATCGATCTTACCGAAAAGATGCGTGTTGAGCTGCTGGAGAAGCTCTCCGAACAGGATGACCTGTTCATGGAGGAGTATCTTGAGGGGATCAACGTCTCTGAAGGGAGAATAAAAGAGGTCTTGAGGGCGGCAACTATCAAGAATAAGATATTTCCCGTGCTCTGCGGTTCGGCGTTTAAGAACAAGGGGATTCAACTACTGCTCGATGCTGTGGTTGATTATCTTCCTTCGCCCGTGGATATACCTGCAATAACCGGAATAATTCCCAGTACGGGTGATTACATCGAGAGAAACCCAAGCGATGACGAACCCTTCTCTGCATTGGCATTCAAGATAATGACAGACCCTTATGTCGGTAAATTGACATTCTTTCGAGTCTATTCAGGCTCGCTCCATGCAGGCAGTTATGTGTACAACTCGACTGCCGATAGGAGGGAACGGGTTTCGAGAATCTTGAGAATGCATGCTAACGACCGGGAGGAGATCAAAGAGGTGCATACCGGTGATATTGCAGCGCTCGTGGGTTTGAAGAAGACGACTACGGGTGACACTCTATGTGATGAAAATCACCCGATCATACTCGAGTCGATGGTATTTCCGGAGCCGGTGGTCTCTATTGCGATTGAGCCCAAGACGAAGTCGGACCTCGACAAACTGATGGCGGCATTGAAGAAGCTTTCAGAGGAGGATCCGACATTCAAGGTGCGCTACGATGAGGAAACGGGACAAACGATAATATCCGGTATGGGTGAACTTCACCTGGAGGTGCTGGTGGAGCGTTTGTTCAGAGAGTTCAAAGTGGAGGCAAACGTGGGAAGGCCGGAGGTCGCTTACAGGGAAACCATACGGGAGTCGGCCAAGGCTGAGGGCAAGTTCATAAAGCAGTCCGGTGGCAGGGGCCATTACGGTCACGTTGTCATGCAGTTTGAACCACTACCCCCGGGTACAGGTTTTCTCTTCGAGAGCAAGGTCGTCGGCGGAAGGGTGCCAAAGGAGTATATCCCGGCTGTACAGAAGGGAATCGAGGAATCGATGGAGAACGGAGTTCTTGCCGGGTATCCGATGGTGGATTTCAGAGCGATCCTTCTTGACGGATCGTATCACGAGGTGGATTCAAGTGAAATGGCCTTCAAAGTCGCGGCATCCATGGCGTACAAGAACGGGCTCACAAAGGCTAAACCAACTATCCTGGAACCGATTATGGTCGTGGAGGTGAGCACTCCGGAGGAGTTTCTCGGTGAGGTAATCTCCAATTTCAGTGCTCGCATGGGACAGGTTGAGGGAATTGAAGATCGGTATGGTGGTAAGGTAGTCAAGGCATTGGTCCCTTTAAGATCGATGTTCGGATACACTACGGCTCTTCGCTCGATGACGAAGGGGAGGGCTACCCATACCATGCAATTTTCACATTACCAGGCAGTCCCAAAATCGGTACAGGAAGAGATAGTAAACAAGGTCAGGGGAAATTGATATTTTCCGGGCCTGAAGATAACAAAACAATTTGTTATATGTTTTGAACAGCGTTTCAAAGCAAGGAGGAAAAAATGGCAAAGGCAAAGTTTGAAAGGACCAAGCCACACATCAATGTGGGAACTATTGGTCATGTTGATCATGGTAAGACAACTCTGACGGCTGCGATTACGATGTACTGTGCTAAGAAGTTTGGCGACAAGGTTATGAAGTACGAGGATATTGATAATGCGCCAGAGGAAAAGACGAGAGGTATTACCATAAATACTCGACATGTTGAGTATCAGACGGAAAATCGTCACTATGCGCATGTCGATTGCCCGGGTCATGCTGACTACATAAAGAACATGATAACCGGTGCCGCGCAGATGGACGGAGCTATTCTTGTTGTTTCAGCCCCGGATTCTGTAATGCCTCAGACTAGAGAGCATATACTTCTTGCTCGTCAGGTAGGTGTGCCATCGATTGTCGTCTATCTCAATAAGATAGATCAGGTTGACGACCCTGAATTGATAGAACTTGTCGAGGAAGAGATAAGAGACGTGCTGAAAGAGTACGAATTTCCGGGAGACGAGATACCGATTGTTAAGGGTTCGGCACTGGAGGCTATGGAAAATCCGGATGATCCGGAAAAGCAGAAATCAATTGTTGAGCTTTTGAAGGTTATGGATGAGTACATTCCTCTTCCCGAGAGGCCCATCGATAAACCTTTCCTCATGCCGATCGAGGATGTTTTCTCCATATCAGGTCGTGGAACCGTTGTTACCGGTAGAGTGGAAAGGGGAAAGATCAAGGTAGGTGAAGAGGTTGAAATTGTCGGTATAAGGCCAACGAGAAAAACAGTGGTAACTGGCGTTGAAATGTTCAACAAGATTCTCGACGAGGGTCTTGCCGGTGACAATATCGGAACACTCCTTAGGGGTGTGGAGAAGAACGAGGTCGAGAGAGGACAGGTCCTTGCAAAGCCCGGTTCCATCACACCACACAAGAAGTTCAAGAGTACCGTCTATATTCTTACAAAGGATGAGGGTGGTAGACACTCACCCTTCTTCACTGGTTACAGGCCCCAGTTCTATTTCAGAACGACTGATGTAACGGGCACTGTTACGCTTCCGGAAGACAAGCAGATGGTAATGCCCGGTGATACTGTTGAGCTGACGGTGGAGCTTATTTCGACAATAGCCATTGAAAAGGGATTGCGATTTGCAATTCGTGAAGGTGGCAGAACCGTTGGTGCCGGTGCAGTTACAGAGATACTTGAATAAATGATGCTCCTGCCGAATGTGCAGGAGCATTTTTAGGAGCAATCGAATGACAGGGGACAGGATAAGAGTCAAATTACGAGGCTTTGATGTTGAGTTGATAGATCAGAGCGCTAAATCTATTGTTGAAACGGTATTGAAGGCAGGCTCAAAGGTTTCGGGACCGATTCCCTTACCTACAAGGATAAACAAGTTTACCGTTTTGCGTTCACCTCATGTAAATAAGAAGTCGAGGGAACAGTTCGAAATGAGAACCCATAAAAGGCTCATAGATATTATAGAACCTACAAAGGATGTTATGGATGCTCTGATGAAACTTGAATTGCCTGCCGGAGTTGATGTTGAAATTAAGCAGTGAGGAAGGATTTATGTTGGCTTTGATTGGAAGAAAGCTTGGAATGACACAGATTTTTGATGAAAATGGAATTCTTACCCCTGTTACCGTTGTTCAGGTTGAACCCAATGTAGTGGTTGGACAGCGCACCATCGAGAAGAATGGTTACAGTGCCGTTATTCTAGGGGCACATGCAATGAAAAAGAGCAGGGTGAAGAAACCTTATGCAGGGCAGTTTCCCGATGGTATTGAACCGACGAGGTATCTCATGGAGGTAAGGGATTTCGAGAAGGATACTTCTGTCGGAGAAAAGCTGGGGGTGGAACTTTTCGAGGGCATTCGTTTTGTCGATGTAAAGGGAACTACAAAGGGTAAGGGCTATCAGGGTGTAATGAAACGTCATGGTTTCCGTGGTGGCAGAAAAACCCATGGTTCCAAATTCCACAGAGCGGGGGGTTCGACTGGTCAGGCAGCATGGCCGTCAAAGGTACTCAAGGGTACAAAGATGGCGGGGAGAATGGGTGGAACCAGTGCCACTGTACAGAATCTTGAACTGGTACGGGTGGACAAGGAAAAACAGGTTTTGCTGATAAGGGGGGCTGTCCCTGGCAGAAACAAGGGCAAAGTCGTTGTGATGAAATCAAAGAAGAAATAGAGGGTTTACATGAAAGCGCAGGTTTTGGGACTTGATGGAAAGAAAAAACGGGAAATTGAACTGTCTGATGAGGTTTTCGGCATAGAGATAAGCGAAGGCTCGATATACCATGCCATTAAGAATGAACTTGCAAATGCCAGGGTTGGTACTGCTTCTACCAAGGGAAGAAGTGAGGTGAAGGGTAGTGGTGCCAAACCGTGGAGGCAGAAAGGTACGGGAAGGGCAAGAGCCGGTCATAAGCGATCTCCCATCTGGGTCGGAGGAGGTACCGTATTTGGTCCTAAACCGAGAGATTTCAGTTACAAGCTTCCCAAGAAGATCAAAAGGCTCGCAATGAAATCAATTCTTTCCCTGAAGGTGAAAGAGGAGAGGATGAAGATCGTTGAAGATTTCAAGGTGGAGAAAGGGAAGACTAAGGAGCTTATCAACATATTGAAGAATCTTGTACCCGAAGAACGAACGGTTCTTGTTCTTCATGAGGATGATACGCTTATAAAGAGATCGGGCAGAAATATTCCCTGGCTTGGTTTTCTTTCCTATAACAGGCTCAGAGCCCATGACCTGTTTTATTGCAAGCATCTTCTGGTGACGGAAAGTGCTGCGTTAAAGCTTAATGAGTTTTACGCTTCTTAGAAGTGAGGTAAGAGATGGATGCAGACAAGGTGATTATTGAACCGGTTGTTACTGAGAAGACAAATATTCTTAGAGAAGAACACAAGTATGCCTTTAAGGTGGATGCGCGTGCCAACAAGTTTCAGGTGATGAAGGCTTTGAATGAGCTTTTTGGTGTACACCCCGTAAAGTGTAACATTATGAAGGTAAAGGGGAAGCCTAAAAGGGTAAGGTACAAACTCGGATATACTTCCTCGTGGAAGAAGGCAATCGTCACGCTTCCGGCAAATGAAACGATAGAGATCTTTGAGGGTGCATAGGAGTAGGTAATGGGTATAAAGAAATTCAAGCCTATAACGGCAGGAAGTAGATTCAAAACGGGACTTACCTTCGAAGAGTTGACGAAGAAGAAACCCGAAAAATCTCTTGTTAGGGGAAAGAGTGAGAAGGCAGGTCGTGATACCTTCGGAAGAATCAGTGTGAGGAGAAGGGGTAGCGGGCACAAGAGACGCTACAGAATAATAGATTTCAGGAGAGACAAGATAGGCATACCGGGAAAGGTAGCAGCAATAGAGTACGATCCTAACAGGAGTGCAAATATAGCCCTCATAAACTATGTGGACGGTGAGAAGAGGTATATCATTGCACCGGAAGGCCTCTCTGTGGGGATGAAAGTGGAAAGTGGTCCTGATGCACCTTTCGAAATAGGGAATGCGTTACCCCTGGAAAAGATTCCCCTTGGAATGACGGTACACAATGTAGAACTTCAATACGGAAAGGGTGGACAGCTTGTGAGGGCGGCAGGTGCCGGTGCCTCGATAGTTGCCAAAGAAGGAGATTATGTCACCCTCAAACTTCCGTCGGGCGAAATGCGCATGGTTTACAAAAAATGCTTTGCAACTGTCGGAAGGGTAGGGAACGAAGAGTACATGAATGTTTCGCTGGGTAAGGCTGGAAGGGCCAGGTGGTTGGGAAGAAGACCCAAGGTGAGAGGTGTTGCGATGAATCCCCACGACCATCCGCATGGTGGCGGTGAAGGAAAATCTTCCGGCGGGCGTCATCCGGTTTCACCGACAGGTTTGCCTACGAAGGGATACAAAACGAGAAAGAAGAGGAAACTCTCTGATAAATTCATAGTAAAGAGAAGGAAATAGGAGCTAGCGGTGTCAAGATCTGTAAAAAAAGGTCCTTTTATTGCAAAGAGTCTGTACAAAAAAGTAGTGGAAATGAACAAAACCGGGGAGAGGAAAATGATAAAAACCTATTCCCGATGCTCCACTATCATACCGGAGATGGTTGGTTTCACCATCTCTGTATACAACGGAAAGACATGGATACCCGTTTATATAACGGAAAATCTTGTTGGGCATAAGCTGGGGGAATTCTCTCCTACGAGATTGTTCAGGGGACATGCAGGTTCGGACAAGAAAGCATCGAGAAGATAGGTGGATGGAACGATGGTAGAAAAAACAGGATACAGGGCACATGCAAGATATTTAAGGATATCTGCATCGAAGGTACGCCGGGTTGCCGATATCGTAAGAAGGCGTCCATATACGGAGGCAGTTGCCATTCTTGATACTTTGCCACACAAGGGGGCAAGGTTGTTGAGAAAGGTGATAAAGTCTGCCGCTGCCAATGCTCTCTATACAAACAAGAAGCTGGACGAGGAAATGCTCTACATAAAGGAGCTCCAGGTAAACGAAGGCCCTACGATGAAGAGGGTATGGCCGAGAGCAAGGGGTCGAGCAGACAGGCTTTTAAAGAGAACTTGCCACATATTTGTGGTATTAGATGAAATACATTAGAGAGGTTAGGTGTGGGACAGAAGGTTAATCCGATAGGTTTAAGGCTTGGGATAAACAAGACCTGGAAATCCAAGTGGTATGTTGATCCCAAGGAGTACGCTGAAACTTTACATGAGGATCTGCGCTTGAGAAAAGCGATTATGGAAGGTCCTTTTGCAAAGGGTGCTGATATTGCGGATATTGAAATCATAAGACACCCCCAGAGGGCGACCATTGTGATTCATACTGCAAGACCCGGTGTCGTAATAGGGGCAAAGGGGGCCAATATAGAGAAATTGGGTGCAATGCTTCAGAAGATTGCCGGGAAAAAGATTCAGCTGAAGATAAAGGAGATTAAAAGGCCCGAGATAAACGCCCAGCTCATAGCCGAGAATGTTGCAAGGCAGCTTAAGGCGAGGGCATCCTACAGGCGGGCTATGAAAATGGCCATAAGCAATGCAATGAAGGCAGGAATAGAAGGGATCAAGATAAAGATTGCCGGAAGGCTTGGCGGTGCTGAAATGGCACGACGAGAGGAGTACAAGGAAGGGAGAATACCGTTACATACCTTCCGTGCAGACATAGATTACGGTTTTGCGGAGGCTATTACCACATTTGGTTCCATTGGTGTGAAGGTGTGGGTATTCAATGGCGAATTGTACGGTAAAGAGAAGAAAGAGGATGCCGGAAAGCTGCTTAGAAAGAGAAGAACGATCTCGACAGATAGGAGATAACTGATATGTTGAGTCCAAAGAGAACCAAGTACAGAAAGACCCAGAGGGGAAGGATGTACGGAAAAGCCACCAAGGGTAACAAGATATCCTTCGGGGATTTTGGTTTGGTGGCTTTAGAGAGGAAGTGGATTACAAACAGACAGATCGAGGCTGCAAGGGTTGCCATGACAAGGCATATCAAAAGAGGTGGAAAGGTCTGGATAAGGATATTTCCCGATAAACCTTATACAAAGAAACCGGCAGAAACGAGGATGGGTAAGGGAAAGGGAAATCCTGAATACTGGGTAGCAGTGGTTAAACCCGGGAGAGTGATGTTTGAAATTGCTGGCGTAGATGAAAAACTGGCTGAAGAGGCAATGAGACTTGCTGGTAGCAAGTTGCCTATAAAGACAAAATTCCTCGTTAGAAGGGGTTTGAGGTAGAGCTATGAAAGATTCATTCAATGATTTGACATATCCTGAGTTATTGAACAAGAGAGAAGAACTGAAGAAGCAGTACAGGGATCTTAGGTTCAACATGGTAATAGGCCATGTTGACAATCCTCTCCTCAAGAGGACTTTGAGAAGGAAAATAGCTCGGCTCAATACTATTATACATGAGTATGAATTGGGAATCAGGAAGGCATAGATAGGAGATTACAGTGGAAGAGAATCCTGTTGTTAAGAAGACAAATAAAAGAATGCTGACGGGACGTGTGGTAAGCAACAAAATGGACAAGACGATTGTGGTTGCTATTGAACGTAGAAAACTTCACAAATTGTACAAGAAGTATGTTAAGCATACGAAGAAGGTCAAGGCACACGATCCTGAGAATCAGTGTAACATTGGTGACGTTGTTAGGATTATTGAATCCAGACCGCTTAGCAGAGAGAAGCGGTGGCGGCTTGTCGAGATAGTAGAGAGAGCAAAATAGTGAATACATTGGGGGAGCGCTATGATTCAGATGAATACATACCTGAACGTTGCAGACAACAGTGGAGCTAAGCGGGTTCAATGCATAAAGGTACTCGGTGGTACGAGGAAGAAATATGCACGTATAGGAGACATAATCGTTGTGGCCGTTAAGGATGCATTGCCAAATGCTCCTATCAAGAAGGGAACCATTGAACGTGCAGTAGTTGTCAGAACGAGCAAAGAGTACAGAAGGCCAGACGGGACATATATCAGGTTTGACGACAATGCCTGTGTTATTATTGATCCGGGTAAAAACCCCAAAGGTAAGAGGATTTTCGGTCCTGTGGCGAGAGAGTTGAGGGAAAAGGATTACATGAAAATAATATCCCTTGCACCTGAGGTTTTATAGGAGATTGATGATGGTCAAGAAGAAGCCAAAGATTAAGTACAAGATAAAGAAGAATGACACCGTGCAGGTTATTGCAGGAAAGAACAAGGGAAAGAGCGGAAGAGTCTTGAGCGTGGACCGCAGGAAGGGAAGAGTTATCATCGAAGGGGTCAATATGGTGAAAAAGGCTATGAGACCCAAGGGGCAGAACCAGAAAGGCGGGATTACTGAAATCGAAGCACCGATTCATATTTCAAATGTTATGATTATCTGCAAGAAGTGTGGTCCAACGAGGATAGGAATAAGATTTGAAGGTGAAGAAAAAATAAGAGTATGTCGTAAGTGTGGAGAGCAACTATAATGGCAAAAGCGAAGTATATACCAACATTGAAAAAGCTTTACCGGGAAACCCTGATAGGTAAGTTAAAGGAGGAATTCAACTATTCCTCTGTTATGCAGGTTCCCAGACTCGAAAAGATTGTTGTAAGTACGGGAGTTGGAGAGGCAATTCAGAACAAGAAACTTCTCGATTCTGCAGTTACGGAGCTTACACAGATAACCGGTCTTAAAGCAGTCAAGACAAGGGCTAGAAAGTCCATTGCCGGCTTCAAATTGAGGGAAGGCATGGAAATAGGAGCAAAGGTAACTTTGAGAGGAGATTACATGTACGAATTCCTTGACCGTTTGATAAATGTTGCAATTCCTCGAATAAAGGATTTCAGGGGGGTTAACCCAAATGGCTTTGATGGTCATGGGAACTATTCCCTGGGTATAAACGAGCAAATCATATTTCCAGAGATAGACTACGATAAAATTGAAAGGGTCAGTGGATTGAATGTAACAATCGTAACCACTGCCAAGACCGATCAGGAGGCCAAGAGTCTTCTGGCAGGTTTCGGAATGCCCTTCAGGAAATAAAACGGGGGAGTTATGGCCAGAAAATCAATGATTGTAAAAGCACAGCGGAAACCCAAATATATGACTCGTAAGGTGAACAGATGCAAGATCTGTGGAAGGTCAAGGGGATATATGAGGAAATTTGAGATGTGCAGAATATGTTTTAGAAAATTAGCCAGTGAAGGTAAGATTCCTGGTGTAACTAAATCAAGTTGGTAGGGAGAGAAATATGAGTCTTTCAGACCCTATTGCGGATATGCTGACTAAAATCAGAAATGCATCGATGGCAAGGCATGAAAAGGTCGATCTAACGCCATCGAAGTTGAAACTGGAAATCGTCAAGATCCTGAAAACAGAGGGTTATATTAAGAATTTCAAAAAGATCAATCAGGATGGTAAGAATTACATAAGAGTCTTTTTGAAGTATGACAAGGACAACAGATCGGTTATTCATGGTTTAATGAGAATTTCCAAACCCGGTAGAAGGATATATGCGGGTTACAAGACAATGCCACGGATTCTGAATGGTTACGGGACGATAATTGTAACCACCTCAGCCGGTGTCATTACCGGTGCGAAGGCTGTTGAAAGCAAGGTTGGTGGTGAATTGATCTGTAGTGTTTGGTAGAAGGGGATTTAAGCAAATGTCAAGAATAGGAAGAATGCCAATAAAGATACCACAAGGTGTTACCGTGACAGTGAAGAAGAATGAGGTCTCAGTCGAAGGACCGAAGGGAAAGCTTTCCCAGAAGGTCAGACCTGAAGTCGATGTGAAGGTAGATGGTGATACCGTTACCTTAACGAGAAAGAATGAATCTAAATATGCAAAATCGCTGCATGGCCTTTACAGGAATCTTATAAACAACATGGTTATCGGAGTCTCGGAGGGATTTAAGAGGACTCTCTTAATAAATGGAGTTGGATACAGGGCGGAAATATCCGGAAATACTCTCATCATTAACGTCGGATATTCTAATCCTATACACTATCCAATTACCGAGGATATAAAGATTTCTGTTGAGGGAAACAATAGCATTACCGTAGAAGGGATAGACAAGCAGCGTGTGGGCCAGGTGTGTGCTGAAATAAGATCTTTCAGACCGCCAGAACCGTATAAGGGTAAAGGAATAAAATACGAAGATGAGCATGTGCGAAGAAAGATCGGGAAATCCGGTATAAAATAGGGGTTTGCTATGAAGAAACTGCTTGAAAAACAAAAGAGACGATTGAAGAGAAAGTTGAGGATAAGGAAGAGAATAAGGGGTACAAGTGACAAACCAAGGATTACCGTGTACAAGAGTAACAGGTATACTTATATCCAGGCCATTGATGACACCAAGGGTATCACTATTGCTTCTGCTTCGAATATTGAAAAAGAGCTCAGAGAGGTAAAGAATCGCGTCGAAGATGTCGGTAAGCTTGGAGAGACCATTGCGAAACGTCTTAAGGATAAAAAGATTGAAACGGCTGTTTTTGACAGAAATGGTTATGTCTATCATGGGAAAGTCAAGGCAATCGCCGACGGGGCCAGAAAAGCCGGATTAAAGTTTTAGGGGGAAAGCGTGGAACCAGACAGAGACAGAATGGAAGTTGAATATATAGAGAAGCTTGTGAAATTGAACCGAGTTGCAAAGGTAGTAAAGGGTGGAAGAAGATTTTCCTTCTCTGCCTTAACGGTTGTCGGGGATAAAAACGGTAATGTCGGTTATGGCTTCGGGAAGGCAAATGATGTGGCCGATGCCATAAGAAAGAGCATAGAGAAGGCTAAAAAGAACATGATAAAAGTCCCCATTAAGAAGAATACACTTCCGCATATGATTATTGGTAAATATAAGAGTGCAGAGGTGTTACTGAAACCGGCAACGCCCGGAACTGGAATAATTGCGGGAGGTCCTGTAAGGGCTGTTATGGAGGCAGCAGGGGTAAAGGATATTCTTACAAAGTCTTTGGGAAGCAAGAATGCAATAAACATTGTCAAGGCTGTCTTTAACGGAATAGAAAACTTACTGGATGCTAGAGAAGTTGCAGAGGCAAGGGGCAAGAAATTAAATGAACTCTGGGGTTAGTCATGAAAAAATTGCGCATTAAACTTGTAAGAAGCACGATAGGGAGAAAACCCAAACATAGAAGGACTGTAGAAGCTCTGGGATTAAGGAAGGTAGGTTCTGTTGTTGAACATGAAGCTACACCACAGATACTTGGAATGGTGAACAAGGTTTCATATTTGCTGGATGTAGAGGAGTTGAAGTAATGGATGAGTTTGTAATTAGAGCGCCAGAAGGCTCCAGAAAAAAGAAGAGACGCGTGGGACGTGGGCCAGCTTCGGGAAAGGGAAGTACGGCAGGACGGGGAACAAAGGGACAGAAATCCCGTTCAGGTGGTGGTGTTAGACTCGGATTCGAGGGAGGGCAGATGCCCCTGTACAGGAGAGTTGCCAGGCGTGGGTTTTCAAACTATCCTTTCAAGAAGGAATATCAGATAGTAAATGTCGAATCTCTCTCCAAATTCGAGGATAACGAAATTGTCAATGCAAAGAGCCTGAAGGAAAAGGGCCTTATTAAGAAGGAATCAGGGTATGTGAAGATTCTTGGTAATGGGAAACTGGAGAAGAAACTTATTGTTGAAGGTGTAAAGGTTTCCGGAAGTGCCAGAGAAAAAATTGAAAAGGCAGGCGGTCAGGTGAAAGTTACCGGTGAAAGGGAAGAGGTTGTTCCTTCTCCGAAGAAAGAGGAAATCACCGCAAAGGTTACCAAGAGGGCAGAAGAGAAAGCTCCTTCCGTGAAAACCCAAAAGAAGGAGAAATCAGAGAAAAGTCCCGTTGAAAAGAAGGTTAAAAAGACAGAAGCTAAAAAAGAGAAGGCAGAAAAGGAGAATGAAGACGGAGGGACTCCTGAAGAAGGTTCCAAGAAGAAGGTAACAAAGAAAAAGACTGCCGAAGAAACGGCCAGTGATAAAAGTGATAAAAAGGAAAAAGGCAAAACCGAGGAAAAGGTAGAATAAGATGGCAACTAATCCATTGATAGATGTTTTCAGGGTAAAAGATTTAAGGGATAGGATACTTTTTACTGTATTTATTCTTATAATATTCAGGCTGGGAACCCAGATTCCCATTCCCGGAATCAACATCAATGCATTGAAGGTATATTTTCTTGCTCAGCAAACGGGTGTCAATGTTGGAATAACTGATTATTTGGACTTTTTCGCCGGGGGTGCATTCAAACGATTTTCGCTATTCATGTTGGGTATTATGCCCTATATCTCCATGTCTATAATAATGCAGCTTTTTCTTGTTGTTTTCCCCAAGCTTAAAAAGCTTTCAGAGGAGGAAGGCGGTAGGAAAAAGATACACAGATATACGAGAGTTGGTACCGTAGCAGTTTGTCTTGTTCAATCTTTTGCAATTACTCAGTATGCCGACAGGATTCCTGATGCCATAACTATGGATAGACTCCCTTTCATTCTCATTGCAATGTTGACGGTTACGGCAGGAACAATCTTTCTTATGTGGATGGGAGAGCAGATAACACAGCGGGGTGTCGGTAATGGTATTTCACTTATAATTTTTGCAGGAATAGTTGCAAGAATTCCCAATGCACTTTTTCTGACACTCAACCAGATTCAGAGCAGGGAGTTAAACCCTGTTTTTGTAATCGTAGTCTTCATAATGTTCGTGGTTGTGGTTGCACTGGTCGTTTATGAGCAGCAGGGACAGAGGAAAATACCTGTCCACTATGCAAAGAGAGTTATAGGACGAAAAGTCTATGGTGCTCAGAATACATATATACCTTTCAAGATAAACCCGTCGGGTGTTATTCCTGTAATATTTGCCTCTTCGTTGTTGATCTTTCCGTTACAGATAGCACAGAATCTGGGTTCCAAAATCGTATGGCTATCAAAGTTTGCATCGTGGCTGAGGCCAACAGGTCTTCCTTATATAGTACTGTATGCCCTTTTGATAATTTTCTTTGCATATTTCTATACGCAGGTTACATTGAATCCTGTGGAAATATCAAAACAGATACGGGAAAACGGAGGTTCCATACCAGGTATCAGATCAGAGAAGATGGAAGAGTACCTTACCAGGATATTGAACAGGATTATCCTGCCCGGGTCACTTTTTCTTGCATTTATTGCTATTATTCCAACACTGGTACAGGTCTGGATCCATTTTCCCAGGTCTTTAGCACGTCTTATGGGTGGAACATCGCTTTTAATTATGGTAGGTGTGGACCTGGATACGATGTCGCAGATAGAAGGGCACTTGAGGATGCATCACCATGAAGGTCTTGTAAGAAAGGGTAGAATCCGCTCGAGGAATTTATAGGGGGTAATAATGAAAGTCAGAGCAAGTGTGAAACCGATATGTGACAAGTGCAAGGTAATTCGCAGACGAGGGGTCGTAAGGATTATCTGTGAAAACCCAAAACACAAGCAAAGGCAAAAATAGGAGTAGTTTTAAATGGCAAGAATTGCAGGTGTAGATTTACCAAACAAGCATGTTGATATTGCTCTTACCTATATTTATGGAATAGGTCATTCTTCAGCTCTGAAGATATGTGAAGCAACCGGTATCGACATATCCAAGAGAATGAATGATCTGACAGCGGAAGAGATCAACAAGCTCAGGAAGGTTATCGAAAATGATTATAAGGTTGAAGGTCGACTGAGAACGGAAGTCTCTCTAAACATTAAGCGGCTAATGGATATCGGAAGTTATAGAGGACTACGTCATAGGAGAGGATTGCCAGTGAGGGGGCAGAGAACGAGAACCAATGCCAGAACGAGAAAGGGTAAAAAGAAAACCGTAGCAGGGAAGAAGAAACGCTAAACTATGTGGAGGATGATGGAAGTTGGCTAAAAGAACGAGAAAAGAAAAGAAAAAGAAAAATATAGCTGTGGGTAATGTTTATATTCAGGCTACTTTCAACAATACCATAGTTACTATTACAGATACAGCGGGAAATACCATATCTTGGGCATCAGCTGGTGGCCTGGGCTTCAAAGGGGCAAAGAAATCCACCCCATATGCTGCACAGGTTACAGCTGAAACTGCGGCAAATAAGGCTATGGAGAATGGTTTGCGTGAGGTGCATGTTTTTGTAAAAGGGCCTGGTGTAGGAAGAGAATCAGCCATTAGATCGCTTGGGGCGCTTGGATTGAAGGTACGTTCAATAAAGGATGTTACCCCAATTCCTCATAATGGTTGCAGGCCAGAGAAAAAGAGAAGAGTTTAATAGGGGGAGTCAATGGGAAGATATTTGGGTCCTCAGTGCCGATTATGTAGAGCTGAGGGAGTGAAACTATACCTGAAAGGTGACAGGTGTAATACCGATAAATGTCCGATTACGAAGAAGAAGGGTATGCCGGGAAAGGGTCCCAGAGCCAGGATAAAGAAACGTTCCGATTACGGAGTTCAGCTGAGGGAGAAACAAAAAGTAAAGAGAATGTACGGCATGCTGGAAAAACAATTCAAGATATTCTTCCTGAAGGCTGAAAAGATGCGGGGTATTACCGGTGACAACCTTATTCAACTTCTGGAGAGGCGTCTCGACAATATCGTGTATAGGATGCATTTTGCCTCTTCAAGGAAGATGGCCAGACAGATTGTTTCACATGGCCATATTCTTGTAAATGGTAGAAAGGTCAATATACCATCGTATCTCGTTAAGGAGAATGATGAGATAGAGGTGAGGGAGAAGAGCAAGAAGCTGCTTGTTATTAAGGAAAGTTTGAAAGAATATTCGAGGGCAGGCGTGGTACCCTGGCTCGAAGTTGACCCTGACAGGGTATGGGGTAAGGTTAAGATGATACCACGAAGAAACGATGTTACAGATCTTGCCAATGTCAATGAGCAGCTTATCGTTGAACTATATTCCAAGTGAGGTGTATTAAATGGCGCGTAAGAATCTATTGAAAGGATTCAAAAGGCCTAAAGGTATAACTTTTGAACATAGCGAAGTTAATCCGGATTATGGGAAATTCATTGCATACCCCTTTGAACGTGGTTACGGAACGACAATCGGAAATACCCTAAGGCGCATTTTACTTTCTTCTATCGAGGGTTACTCGATAACAGCTGTTAGGATAACGACTTACGATAGTGAGGGGACTCCGCATGTTATTTCAAATGAATTCGAAGCAATTCCTGGAGTAAAAGAGGACACACCCGATCTCATCAACACGTTGAAATTGATAAAACTTAAACTCGATGGAGATCTGGAAGAAAAGGTTATAACAGTTGAGAAACGCGGCGGGGGTAAATTCCTGGCTGGTGATCTGGAAGTTGATAATGATATAACAATAATCAATAAAGATGTGCTTATTGCCACATTGATGAATGATGCGAATATCGATTTTGAATTTCAGATAAATCTTGGACGAGGATACGTACCTTCGGAGAGAAATGAGAAGTATATCGAGGTTATTGGCACTATTCCGGTGGATGCCATTTTTTCACCCATTATGAAGGTTAAATTCTCTGTTGAGAATGCACGGGTGGGGCAGCGGACAGATTATGATAAGCTTATTCTCGAGTTGTGGACGGATGGTACGATTGCTCCGGATGATGCATTGGCCGAGGCTGCAAAGATAGCCAAGGACCATTTTACAATATTCATAAATTTCGACGAAGAAGAAACGATGGAAGAGGAAGAAATAGACGAAGAAGAGGAAAAGATACGGGCCATCCTGAATACCCCTGTCGAGGAGTTGGAGCTTTCAGTTCGCTCCAGCAACTGTCTTCGCAATGCAAATATCAGGACAATCGGAGATCTTACCAGAAAGACCGAAGAAGAAATAGCAAAGACTAGAAATTTCGGAAAGAAGTCTCTCCAGGAGATCAAGGAAAAATTGAAAGAGAGAGGTTTGAGTCTTGGAATGACGGATTATAGTGTGCTGAAGCAGAGAAACAAGAAAGAGGAGACTAAGGATGAAACATAGGATAGGATTCAACAGACTCAGTAGAAAGGCGAGTCATAGAAAGGCTCTCTACAGAAATATGCTTCAGGCCCTTTTTAGGTATGAGAGAATAAAGACAACGAAAGCAAAAGCAAGAGAGATTAGAAGACTTGCAGAAAAAATGATTACAAGGGCCAAGAATGATACTGTGCACAATCGAAGGATAATTTTTAAGTACATACACAACAAATCGATACTGGATAAATTGTTTAAAGATATTGCACCCCGCTTCAAAGAGAGGCCAGGTGGATACACAAGAATTCTTAAGCTTGGTTTCAGGTACAGTGATGGTGCTGAAATGGTTTTGCTTGAACTTGTCGAGAGAAAAGAGCTGGTTAAGAAGAAGAAGAAAGAAAAGGAAACAGCAGCCAGCGAAGGATAGCAGATACGGTGACTGTAAAGAACAGGGGGGATGGTGCATGGCTATATAACAATGTATCATCCCCTTTTTTGTTTCTATCTGGTTTCCTGTTTGCAATAGCCATTATTTTTCAGAGGAATCTTATATTCAAAACAGTCGAATTTGTCATCATTCTGATGTTGCTGATTCTTTTGAAAAAAAGTATTAAATTATTTATTAGTACGATTCTTTTTCTTGCCATTGTTTTCTTCAATGCTCTTTCACCGGCAGGAAGAGTATTGTACAGGATTGGGAGATTTGTTATTACGAAGGACGCACTTGAGTTAGGGATAAAGAAAGGGTTGGATATAGTGAGTCTTTTTTATCTCTCAAAGATAATTATCAGGAGGGATCTGATATTACCCGGTAAAATCGGTATGGTATTGGGTAGAGCATTTGTGTATTTGAATTTACTCTTTGAGAACAGGGAAAAGTTGGATATCAGGGAACCGATCAAGAGTATAGATCAAATCATGCTGGATGTTTACAACAGCAGCATCGTTGTGAATAAAAGAAACAGTTCCAGGACTACAGTGAAAGGAGCACTGGTTCTGTTTTTTTTCCTCTCTACGAGTTTTCTGATTATCTTTTTTTAAACTAACGCCCATACTCAGTACTGGCCGATAAATAGATAAGGGTAAAAATAGGAAAAATCGAGGAGGATATCAACTGCCGATGAGGCAATCCCTGAAAGTTTCTCTCAGCTTATTGATTACTCTAATAGTATCCGCTGCATTTTTGCTAATTGCTTTTTCAGGGTTTTTTGATTTTATCGAAGCGAGCTTTTTTCAACCGAGGGTGCAGGCTCAGTTCGATTCTCAGTTACAGGGGATTGCTGAAAGGGTAAAAGAGTACCATAAGAAGAATATTCAGAGGTTTACCTCTATAGTTCAGGATCCTTCTGTATCACGCGCTTATCTCTCACAGCAGAGCGAAGAAGATATATTCAAGAGAGTAAATCTGTTTGGAAGATTACAGGAGGATTTTACTAACCTGCGTCTGGTAAGGCTAATCGGAAAAGAGGGTAAAAAGATACATTTCAGTACCCTTGATTCTGATATAAGGACGAAAGAAAAATTCAGGATTGTTTATTATGACTTGAAAGATATCGAAAAGAATCTATCCGGAAAGACTCTGGTTACGGATATAAAGGATAAGTACAGGATAATCTACGATTCCAAAGGTAATCAGATAATATATTCTTTTCCGGTTGTTGATTCTTTTGGTGTTTACAGAGGTTCCGCCCTTTTTTACGTTGCATTGGTTGACCTTGAAAACTATCTGCTAAATAGTCCTGGCCTCATGTTTCGTAATACTACAATAATTGATAATTCGGGTCTTCTTGTAAATTTTCCACAGGAGAAAGCTTCGCTTGTTTCTTCTGATATTATAGCTGAGTGGGAAAAGGGCAATAAATCGCAGAAATATATCGTACCATTTCTCTTCAAATACAAGGATGGAAGATCAGAGAAATACCTCTTTTTCTTCAGATCGCTTGGTGTTATGGGAAATGTGGGAATGCTGATTCCTATAGAGAGGTTTTCCCTGCAACTGTGGATGAAAATAGTTCTCTCTGCAACATTCTTCATGACTGTATTCCTTCTTGTATTTTTCATTTTAAATCTACGGCAGGATCCAATGGTAGTGCTGACTGAGCGAGTAAAACGCTTTCAGATAGAATTCCTTCAGGAATTCATAAACAGCAAGGAACAGTTGGATTGGGAGAAATGGCAGAGAGAACTGGCTATTAAGCAAGGGGAGATCAAGGAACAGATAAAGAAGGGAATCGGACATGTATCGAAAGATAAAATGAAAGAAGTGGATGAGTTGATTGACAAGAGCTGGGAAGAAATAATTTCCATAATAGGTAAACGTGCACAGGTTGCCCCTCCTGCGGAAAAAATAGATCTCAAGAGCATAGAATCTATAATACAGAAAGCCTTATCAAGCGGAAGATTCGTGGTTGCCCCACAACAGGTCCGGCAAGGCATGTCTGCCAGTGCAGTGCCGGTCGAGCAGGTATCGGAAGAGAAGCCCGGGGAGAAGTTAAGGCCAGTACAGGTGGAGGAAATAGATGAATCGGAAGTAGAGGAAATTGAAGAGGTAGAAGAAGCAGAGGAAGAACCCATTGAGACAATTGAAAAAGTGGAGGAAGTTGAAGAGCTTGGAGCACCGGCTGAAGTCGAAGAAGCAGAACCTGTTGAAGAGCTGGAAGAGGTGGAGGAGCTTGAGGAAGTCGAAGAGGCGGAGGAAGCAGAGGAGCTAGAGGAGCTAGAGGAGCTAGAGGAGGTAGAACCGGTAGAGGAGTTGGAGGCAGAAGGGGAGCCTGAGGGAATGGCGGCCGTGCCTGTGGAAGTTGAAGCACTTGAAGAAGTAGAGGAAATTGAAGAGCTTGGAGAACCTGTTGAAGCAGAAGAGGCAGAACCTGTGGAAGAGCTGGAAGAGGTGGAGGAGCTTGAGGAAGTCGAAGAGGCAAAGGAGGCAGAGGAGCTAGAGGAGACAGAGGAGGCCGAACCTACAAAGGAGGTTGAAGTCGAAGAAGCCATGCCTGTGGAAGAGCTGGAAGAGGTGGAGGAGCTTGAGGAAGTCGAAGAGGCGGAGGAAGCAGAGGAGGCAGAGGAGGTCGAACCGGTAGAGGAGTTGGAGGCAGAAGGGGAGCCTGAGGGAATGGCGGCCGTGCCTGTGGAAGTTGAAGCACTTGAAGAAGTAGAAGAAATTGAAGAGCTTGGAGAACCTGTTGAAGCAGAAGAAGCAGAACCTGTGGAAGAGCTGGAAGAGGTGGAGGAGCTTGAGGAAGTCGAAGAGGCGGAGGAAGCAGAGGAGCTAGAGGAGACCGAACCGGTAGAGGAGTTAGAGGCAGCAGAGGAAGAAGAACCTATAACTGAAGAAGAGCCAGTCGAAGAGCTTGCTGTCCTTCCTGAGGTGGAAGAACTGCCACCTGAACCCCAGGAAGAGGGGTTGGAAGAATTGCCTCTTGTAGAAGAGGAACAAACAAAGAAAGAGACGCCATATTTATCCCAAACATATGAAGTGAAAGGTTATGGAGAGGTGGGAATAATGGAAGATAAAAGTACTAAAGATGAATTGAAAGAGGATATTACTAAAATACCAAGTGAAGATGTTTCAGAAGAAGCGGGAAAACCCGAAGGTAAAGAGGAAATTCTTCTCTCTGAAAGTGGTGAGGAGAAGGGGGAACAGGCTGAAGAAGAGATAGAAGAACTGGAGGAACTGGAAGAGGTCGAGGAAGTTGAGGAACTTACGGAAGAACTGGAAGAGACGGAAGAGGAAAAGAACTGGAGCCGGGAAGAAGAGGAGAACGAGCTCGACGAACTTATCAGGGAAGAAAAGATAAAAGTCTTGACGATTGAAGAATTCAGCTCTGTTGTAAAGGAAACAAAACATAGCATAGTTATGGAGGACGGGGTTTATAAGATCAAGGAGGATCTATACTCTCCCGTAGACAGTTCTGAAGGTGAAAAAGAGGAAGATAATGAGCTCAGCATAGGCACCTTGTTTGAAGATGTAGAAACGGTAGATCTGCTTAAAGATATGAAAGGAATTGGTGAGGTTTCCGAAGATTCGGAGAAGATCGCACATAGAGATAAGTTAAAAGTCCTGCCCATGTCCGATAGAGGGCTGGACTATGATGAATATCTCGAGATGTTCGATAATCCTGCCAGTGATACGACCCTTATAAAATCGCTCGTAGAGATGTCAAGGCAGATAAAGGCGGTAGGAGTTGCAATTCTCACTGCTGATAAGGAAGATGGTTCTTTGTATAAGGCTGAACTTAAAATCGGACTTTCTGATAACTCTGAAAGCAAGTTTTTCTTTAAGTCAGACGAACCGTTCTTTGAACGATATATTGCAGAAAGGAAGTGTATTTTCATACACTTGCCACTTCAAGAGATGAAATCGCTGAAGACAAAATTTGTCAAGGAAGATTTTTCTTTCCTTCTATCAGCAGCGTTTCTCCCAATTGTATTACGGAAGAGGGAAGCAACACTCTTTTTTGGTTTTTCAAAGGAAGACGGATACTCAATCGAAGAATTTATCGAGAAATTGAATATAGTATAATGCATTATTTATCATATAGATATAATATGTTGATTGATTTTATGCTTGACAAATCAGACTATGATAGATAATATAACAACAAATATATAGGTGGAGGAAGATTATGGATCTTGTGTTTTACTTGATTCTTCCTCTAACCGGTTTGGTTCTAGGTTGGATAATCAGATGGCTATATGCCAGATTTCAACTTTCATCTTCGGAGCAGAAAGCTTCGAGGATCATTCAGGAAGCAATAAAGGAAGCTGAAGCAAAAAAGCGTGAAGCTCTCCTGGAGAGCAAAGATCAACTGATTAGAGAGAGAAATCAGCTTGAAAGAGAAACAAGAGAAAGAAGAAATGAATTACAGAGAATTGAAAGAAGAATTCTACAGAAAGAAGAAAACCTAGAGAAGAGATTAGAAGCTCTTGAAAAACAGGAAAGAGAGCTTACAAACCGGGAGAGGTCGATTGCAACCAAGGAAGAATTGGTTGAAGAAGAACAGAAAAAATGGGTCAAAGAGCTTGAAAGAATATCGGGTTTATCAGTAGAAGAGGCAAAGAAACTTTTAATCCAGAGTCTGGAAAATGAAGCTCGACATGATGCTCAGGTAAGTATCAATCTTATCGAACAGGAAGCACAGAGAACCGCTGAAAAGAAAAGCAGGGAAATACTCATCTCGGCGATACAGCGTATAGCAACGGAGGTTAGTTCCGAAGTTAGCGTGACAACTGTAAGTCTGCCCAATGACGAAATGAAGGGAAGGATAATAGGGAGAGAGGGAAGGAATATCAGAACTTTGGAAACGCTTACAGGTGTGGATATCATTATAGACGATACGCCTGAGGCTGTTGTTATCTCCTGTTTTGATCCTATCAGAAAAGAAATTGCCAGTATGGCTCTGGAGCGCCTGATTTCCGACGGCAGAATTCATCCTGCCAGAATAGAAGAGATTGTCCAGAAGGTAACCAAGGAAATCAGCCAGACGATCTATGAGGAAGGAGAAAGGGTGCTTTTCGAGCTTGGAATACATGGTATGAGTCCGGAAGGCATTCGAGCACTGGGTCGTCTTCATTTCAGAACGAGCTATGGCCAGAATGTTTTGAGCCATTCGAAAGAGGTGGCCATTATTGCTGCTACACTGGCTTCGGAGCTTGGAGCTGATGTTGAGATGGCCAAAAGGGCAGCCCTGCTTCATGATATTGGAAAAGGAATAGAGACCAATGGTGAGGGAAGCCACGTTGAGATGGGAATGGAGCTCGCAAAGAGGATAGGAGAGGACCCGAAGATAATAAATGCAATTGGTGCACATCATAATGATATAGAACCGGAAAGTATTGAAGCTGTAATAGTACAGATAGCAGATGCGATATCGGCATCCAGACCCGGAGCACGACGTGAAACACTGGACAACTATTTGAAGAGGCTGGAAAATTTAGAGAGAATAGCCGAAGATTTTGATGGCGTGGAAAAGGCCTACGCCATCCAGGCAGGAAGGGAATTGCGAATTCTTGTGAATAATGAGACTGTTGACGATGCGGAAGCCAAGGATCTGGCCAAGAAAATTGCGAAGAAAATAGAGTCGGAGCTGAAATACCCGGGTAGGATCAAGGTTACGATAATCAGGGAAACGAGAATTGTGGAATATGCGCGTTAAAAAGCTCGTCATTGGTAACGCGGGAAAGGACTTCCATTGCAGGAAATTGTCAAGATTCTCTTTTTAGGAGACATTGTTGGTCAGCCGGGGTGCAGAGCAATTTTTATCGGATTGAAAGCCCTGATAAAGAAAAATAGCGTGGATGTCGTTGTTGCCAATGGTGAAAATGCTGCTGACGGATACGGACTTACCCCTGATATTGTACGTTCTCTCTTCAATTCCGGAATCGATGTCATCACATCGGGTAATCATATCTGGCAGAGACAGGAAATATTCCCTCATCTGGATTCTGAGATGAGGTTACTTCGGCCCGAAAACTATCCCGCTGGTGTTCCGGGACATGGACTTTGCATGGTGAAGAAGAACGACTACCAGCTTGCAGTAATCAACCTTGAAGGTCGTGTATTACTCTCCAATTTGAGGTGCCCTTTCAGGGTGGCTGAAGATCTTGTAGCGAGGATTTCGACAAAAACCAACCTTATTGTAGTCGATTTTCATGCTGAATCAACAGAGGAAAAGGAAGCTCTGGGTCTCTACCTCGATGGCAAAGTATCGGCAATCGTCGGAACGCATACGCATGTCCAAACGGCAGACGAAAAGATTCTGCCGCAGGGTACGGGATATATAACCGATATTGGGATGACAGGCCCTTCGGAGAGTGTGATCGGAATGGATGTAGGTGATGCCATGAAGAGAAGCCTGAGTCAGATGCCAATCAGGATGCGAATTGCTGATAAGCCGGCCGTCATAATGGGCGTGATACTTGAGCTGGACAAGATTTCAGGAAAAACATTGAAGATAAAACGTCTGTACGAAAGGGCGAGTGTTTGAAAGGTGTCCGGGATAAAAAAGGATACACTTCTTAACATCCTTGCAATAGAAAATCCGACGCTCGACAGGGACACTCTTTTTTCACTTATACTCTGTGGTGACGTGAGGGTTAATGGTGAGGTGTTTATCGACCCGAGAGTTAGAATTCCTGTGGATGCTGAAATAAGGATTGAAAAAAAGAAGGCGTATGTTTCCAGAGGCGGGATAAAACTCGAACACGCTCTTTCGGCATTTAATGTGGATGTGCGTGGCAAGATATTCCTGGATGCGGGGTCTTCCACCGGAGGTTTCACGGACTGCCTTCTAAGGCATGGTGCCAGAAAGGTATATGCGGTGGACGTTGGCTATAATCAACTTGATTTCTCTCTCCGAAGAGATCCCAGGGTGGTAGTCTACGAGCGAAGAAATATAATGCACCTCACAAGGGTTGATTTTAAAGGTGAAGGGGGAGCCGAAGGAGATATTCCCGATGCTGCTGTTTGTGATCTTTCTTTCAGGTCTATAAGAGGTGCAGCCAGTCATATAATCGATTTGACGAGAGAGAGGTTTCTTATTGCCCTTGTAAAGCCTCAATTTGAAAGGATGCATGTAAGGGGTTTTGAGAAAAGGAAAAAGGATGCATTCAAGGGTATAGTGGAAAATCGGCAAGAGCTTCTCGAGATAATCCGCCGACTGGTTCTGGACTTGAAAGCTGAAGGCTTGTCTGTCACAGATGTGACAGAATCACCGATAAGGGGTGCCAAGGGTAATCGAGAATTCTTTTTCTTGCTTGAAGAATATAAAATCAAAGAGAAATCCGGTGATGAAGGGATCAGGAAAGGTATCCTGGAAAAGCTCGAAGCGGTCATCTTTGAAGACAGTCCAAATAACTGAGCCTCATGGTCACTCTTATCACAACGGATGCCAATTGATTGCCTATTGGTTGCCTGCAAAGGATTCCCTGCTTAATGGTTTCCCTATATAGATACCCTCCGGGCCAAGGTAGTCCTCTTTCTTGCCGTTTATCAGAATCTGTACATACTTGATATTGCGGAACTCTGTTACCGTGTATACCACCTGCTTGAGCTGGTTTTTAAGCCCTTCTACACCAAGCGGATTGAATCTGAAATCTTCTGTAAAATCGATATATGCCGTATCTCCCTTTACGTAAATGTTTTTTATTCTAGTACCTCTGGGAATAAGGTTCAGCAATCCTTTTGCAACTTCCTGCTGGTTGGGACCTTCCATGAGTTTTTCCAGAGTCCTCGTGAGTGGCGCATCGATGTAGGTAATCTTTCTTATTGTGCCCTTCAGTACTATCCTGCCTTCCTTGTCCACCTGGGCAAAGAATATTCTGGATTTTCTCGTCTTGTATTTTGGCCTTTCTTCTTTACGCTCTCTCGTAGGCTCTGTCGTTTTCTTCTGTGTTTCCTCTATGGTAATGGTTGTCTCCGATGTTTTATCTTTGACATTTGGATTGATAGTGCTTTCCTCTCCTCCCTTCTCTTTTTTCTTAACGGTGATTTCAGGTTTTTCGGCAGGTTGCTCTTTCTTAATCAACTCCTTAAAGCCGGTCTTCTCGATTACATTTTCGATGTTCTTTCTGTTGAAAAAGAATATTATCAGAACGAGCAGAACCAATGCTATCCAGAAAAGACATCCCAGAGAGGTTTTTTTCTTCTTCATTTCAATTCTATAATCGGCAGCAGGCACTGTTGCGTTAATCGGTATATTTGACAGGTCATCTAAAAGCACTTATATTAAAATCGAAATGAAAGAATTCCATGGTATCACCGCCTCACCAGGTATCGCAGTGGGCAAGGCATACATATTCAAAGAAGAAAATATTTCTGTTCCTAAGTACGATATTTCTCCGAAAGAGGTGGAGAATGAATTGAAACGTTTTATCAATGCTGTGGAAAATGCCACTGAGGAGATAGAAATACTTAAAACCAGGATGAAAGACAGCATGGGTGATGATGAGCGTAATCTGCTGGACTCTCATATAATGATGATAAATGATCCGGAACTGAAGAACCAGGTGGATGCTGAACTCAGGGCACAGAAAAAGAATGTCGAATGGATACTAATTCAGGTTATAGAACAGATTGTTGAGAAGCTGAAAACTTCGAATGATGATTACCTCAAAGAACGCAGCGTGGATATGAAGGATGTATCGAAAAGAATTTTGAATCAGCTTCTCTACCATAAAGGTCAGAGCCTTTCCGGGTTAAAGGAACCGGTTATCGTTGTTGCTCACAATCTCATGCCCTCCGATTTAATTGGTATGAAGCGGAACATGGTGCTTGCCATAGCTACCGATGCAGGAGGTAAAACTTCACATACCGCCATCCTCGCTCGTTCCCTGGAGATTCCTGCCGTGCTGGGCCTGATGGATGTGTCGCGGTATGTAAAAAATGGTGACGAATTGATAGTCGACGGGAACAAGGGCTCTGTCATCCTCGAGCCCGACAAGAAGACGAAATCAGTCTATATAACTACTCAGAAGAGGTGGAAGAAACATGAATTGGAGTTACTTCAGCTCAACAAGCTGGAGGCAGAAACGAGGGACGGAAAGCTTATCAATCTCGAGGCAAATATAGAGATACCTGAAGAGGTGGAATCTGCTCTCAAGCACGGTGCCGACGGAATCGGGTTATTCAGGTCGGAATTCTTGTTTATACAACCCAACAGGTTTCCTACAGAGGAAGAGCAGTTCAGAGCCTACAGGTATGTTTTAGAAAGAATGAAAAACAAACCGGTTACTATTAGGACACTCGATCTTGGAGGCGACAAGTCGCTATATGGTTTCAATGAGCTGGATGAGAAGAATCCCATACTTGGCTGGCGGGCCATTCGTTTTTGTCTGTCCCGGCCGGATATATTCAAGGTTCAGTTAAGGGCTCTTCTTCGTGCATCCGTGTATGGAAATTTGAAGATTATGTTTCCGATGATTTCAGGAAAGGAAGAGGTAGAGCACAGCCTGGAATTGTATGATATAGCGAAAAAGGAGCTGGAGGCCGAGGGGGTGCCTTATAAAAGGGATATTCCTGTTGGAATAATGATAGAAATTCCTTCCGCTGCACTTACCTCTGATGTTCTGGCAAAAGAGGTCGATTTCTTCTCCATAGGTACCAATGACCTTATTCAGTACACCATAGCGGTTGACAGGGGAAATGAACGGATAACCTATCTGTACGAACCGTTTCATCCCGGCGTACTGAAACTGATACAGTTGACTATAGAGAATGGTCACAAACAGGGAATCCCCGTAGGAATGTGTGGTGAAATGGCCAGTGATCCTCTTGCCACTACGATACTTCTGGGAATGGGCCTGGATGAATTCAGCATGAGCCCTATCAGTATTCCTGAAGTAAAGAGAATAATCAGATCCGTAACCCTTCTCGAAGCGGAAGAAGTGGTGGGGGCTATCATGGAGATGGACAGTTATGCAGGCATAACCAAATATATAAAGGATTGGATGGGGAAGAAATTTGAGTTTGAAGAAAATTGAAAACAGACTTGCCCGGGGTGAAAAACTGCCCGGTGGGGAGAAACATATAAACAGAGTCGTTGCCGGTAGAACTGCCAGAAGAGTTGCCATAGTTGGAAGACCCAATGTAGGTAAATCGACACTTTTCAACAGACTCGTTGGTAAGAGAAGAGCCATAACCGATTCCCAACCCGGTGTTACAAGGGACTTAATCGAGGAATGGTGCCACATCGGTGACGAGACTGTGCTACTGACAGATACGGGAGGCTACAAGGTGGAGAGGGAGGGGCTCGACCATCAGGTGGCTGAAAGAACACTTGAGGCAGCGGAAAAGGCGGATGTTCTCCTTCTTATGGTGGATGTGGAGGAAATGACAGGAGAGGATCACTTTTTCATAGAAGAGATGCGAAAGTTCGAAAAGAAAACAATTCTCGTTGTGAACAAGGTTGATAATGAAAAGAGAGAGGAGGCTTCATGGAACTATTACAGCCTCGGCTTCGATGAAGTGATTTCGATTTCTGCCGTTCATGGAAGGAACATGGATGCACTCAAAGAGAAGATAGAAGAAATGCTCAGTCGCGGTGACTCCGATACTCACGTAAATGATGCACAGACAGCTGAAAGGCGAACAGCTGGTATGCAATCAGCTGATAGAAAGACAGCTGATAGGAGGGCAGTTACTGCCGTCGAAATGAAAGAGAAACGAGCAGGAGCAGAGGATAAAGGTGAGGAAGCAATTTCAGCAGTAAGGCTTGCAATTCTTGGCAAACCGAATACAGGAAAATCCACCCTCCTCAATTATCTCCTTGGTGAGGAAAAGTCGATGGTATCCGAGATCCCCGGTACGACGAGGGATACTGTAGAGGGTTACTTCCAATGGGCTGGCATAGATTTCCGGGTAATCGATACGGCGGGAATAAGGAGAAAGAAGAAGATAGAGGAGAGGGTCGAGTATTACTCTGTAAACAGGGCTATAAAAAGTATAGATAGGGCTGATATCGTTTATATCCTCATAGACGCAGTGGATGGCCTCTCCGAACAGGACAAAAAGATAGCCGGTCTTGCGGTAAGGAAGGGACGAGGAGTAATCCTGGTCCTGAACAAGTGGGACTTGTTGGAAGATATCCCAAACAGGCTTGAAGCCATGAAAGACAGGGTAAAGTTTCAGTTTCCCGTACTCTCATATGCTCCCATTGTGAATATATCGGCACTCAACGGCTCCGGGATCGAGAAATTACTTCGAGTCACCATGAAGGTCTGGAAACAGTTGAATTACCGGATCGACACTTCACAGCTCAACAAATTGATTGAGAAGTGGCTGGAAGAGTATCCCATTCCTGTGAGAGGCAAAAACGTAAAGATAATGTATGCAACTCAGGTATCGGTAAATCCGGTAAGCTTTGTATTCTTTGTGAACAACAAGAAGGGTTTTCCATCTCTGTACCTTCGATACCTGGAGAACAGGATTAGAAGGGATTTGAGATTTGATTTGATTCCCTTTCATTTAGAGATTAGATTGAAATAGAAAAATAGTAGAAAAATACAATCAACCGATGAGAGAGTATACAATAGGCCAGATCAGCAGGCTATTGAACGTAAAACCGCATATCCTGAGATACTGGGAAAAAGAACTGCCCTTCCTCTCGCCCAAGAAGAATCTGGGTGGCAGAAGGGTATACTCCGAAATCGATTTGCAGCTACTCTACAGAATCAGGTACCTTATTCATGAAAAGGGATACACGCTCTCCGGAGCAGGGAAACGTGTCTGGGAGGATTTGAACAGCAGTGATCCGAATCTCCTCGGAAAGGTGAGATACCTGCGGGGCGAATTGATAAGGTTACTCGATATAATAGATGAAGGGAGGAAAAAAGAAGCCATGACTGATACGATCAAGCTCTTTAGGGAGAAGGGTCAGGAGCATCTTTTTCGCTACTGGGAGAGGAGAGATGAAAGGCAGAGGGAGAGGCTCATAAGGGATTTGAATAGGCTCGATCTTGAAATGCTTGGAATCCTCCAGAAGAGGTTGAAAGAGGAGAAGAAAAAAAAACCGAAGTTGGATCCTATCGATTTTGTTTCGATCGATGAAAGCAGGCGAGATATTGATGCTCTACGCGCGGGAAAGGATTTCATCAGAGCTGGCAAGACGGCGTTTCTCACCGTTGCCGGAGGCCAGGGTTCAAGGCTTGGTTTCGAGGGACCCAAGGGCATGTTTCCGATAAGCCCCATCAGAGGGGCATCGCTCTTCCAGATTTTTTCAGAAAAGGTAATGGCGGCAAGAAAGATATACGGTGTTCCTATGCCATGGCTTATAATGACGAGCATTCTCAACTACGAGGATACCGTGAACTACTTCGAGGAAAATGCCTTCTTCGGTTTGGAGGAAAATGATATTTATTTCTTCAAGCAGGACGTACTTCCCTCGCTGTATCCGGATGGAAGGCTCGTATTGGCACCGGATGGAGGTTTGTTCAAGAATCCCAACGGTCATGGTGGTGTAATAGAGGCTCTCAAGAGGTCCGGAATGCTCGATATGCTGAATGAGAGGGGAATTGAAGAGCTCTTCTACTTTCAGGTGGATAATCCCCTTGTACAGGTACCGGATCCTCTCTTCCTCGGGTGGCACCTCAAGTATGGTTCTGAAATGTCAACAAAAGTGATTGAAAAGGCATACCCCGAGGAAAAACTGGGTTCCATAGGCCTGATAGACGGGAAGCCAGGTGTAATCGAGTACTCAGACCTGGATCTGGATCTAAAGCTTGCCAGAAACGAGGATGGCAGGCTCCTCTACTCTCACGGATCCATTGCCGTACACATCCTGAATGTGGATTTCTTGAGGAAGCAGGAGGGAAAACTCCCATATCACCTGGCTTTTAAGAGTGTCAAAACTTTAAAACCTACCGATACCGGTGCCGACATTATTGAAGAGGAGGCTGTAAAGTTCGAGATGTTTCTATTCGATGCCATCCCCTTTGCCAGGAACCCTCTGTTTTTCGAAACAAGCAGGAGAGAAGAGTTTTCTCCTCTGAAAAACAGGGAAGGGGTAGATTCGATCGAGACCTGTATCAGGGGTCAGATAGAAAAGTATGCCTCCTGGTTGGAGAGAGTTGGAACAAGGGTTAGGAGGGATGAAAAGGGAATGTCTGTTCATAAGATCGAGATAAGCCCCCTGTTTGCTCTCGATCTGGAAGTTTTAAAAACAAAGAGGAATGAGATTCCCAAAGAAATAAATAATGAAACACTTATCATCTAGTATCATTTTACTTCTCGGTATATTTTCTTGCTTCACCGTGTATTCTCAGGGTTTTGGGTTGACCAGCTATACAACTGACACGTCATTCTTGGGAGCGTTTGACAATTTTCCGGAGAACGATGAGGCAAGAAGGTTGCAAGTCGATGGAATATTTGCTCCTCTCTTCGAACTGATTAAGGCCGGCAGGAGGATCATTTATCAGAACAGTTACGGAACGGAAGTGATATACGAGGTAAAAGAAACGAAGGATTACCTGTACATCATCTTTGCAAACAGGGATAGACATGGCAGCTACGATCTTCCTTCGAAGGGTGATTACATTATAAAGAGGAGCAGAAAGAACGGAAAATTCTTACAGTTAAAGGTCTTTATACGAGACGATACCGGTTCATTTGTCCGGATATACCCCGACGGTGACAGAAGTATAATGGATCTCTACATATACGGCTTTTCTCTCTACAAAGGTGTTATTGTACCTGCCAGATTCAAAGATATTCTCACCATGAAGTTTCAGAGAGTTGCACTGATGACAGAAGGAATCATAGACTGGAAGCTACTCCTATACAAAGGCTCACCGGAAGACGAAGATATCAGAATAATGGCGGATAAGATAAGAGAGGCCCTTCCCCGTTTGAAAGATGCAGATGACGGTGCTTTGGATGAGAAAGGGAACTTTGTGTATATCGAAACGGAGAAACCTCAAATTGAGAGTTCATCGAAAGAGAAGGAGATCGGAGGTTTCAACTGTTCCGGTTTTGCAAAATGGATTGCAGACGGTCTATACTTTGAACTTACTGGAAAACTCCTTGATATCAAAAACCTGAAGAGGAAGGAGCTTGAATACAGGGGAAACAGGTGGAGCAAGAGGTACGAGGATGAGCGAGACCCCTACTTCGGATTGGATTGGAGTAGAAACCTTGCCGTTAAACTGGAGGAGGTGAGGCTGGGTAAAAAGATCGATGACCCGGAAGCAATGGATGTAAGGGATGACAGGTATATCCCCTATATCGAAGATGTTGGTTATCCTGTCAAGGATTTGAAATTCCTGCTCTTTTATCTTACCAGAAAGAATCCGGGTTTCTTCTATATCGGTTCTGTAAATAGGGAGTTCGGTAGGGACCCTGTTTTAAGGCAACACTTCCATGTTGTTGTAATTTTTCCCTATTTTGACAGGTCCGGTAATTTCAGGGTAACAGTGATGGAGCGAAACGTGGAGACGAGTATTGAATCGTTGTTCAAGAGATACGGAGAAAATTATATTCATCTGGTCAAGGTGAAGGCGGATAAAAAGTTTATTCCCCTGTTATTTGAATAATGAGGGATTGTGAAGTATCTTTTCTATGTGGTGATGAAAAGATATTTGATATTAGTATTCCTGTTGGCAAGTATCAATCTGTTTTCTCTGGGTAACGATAAGGAACTCTATACCCAGGCGGAAAGGGAGTATCTCAACGGCAATTATCAGCTTGCACTGGAAGATTACAATGAATTCGTAAAAGAGTATCCTCTTTCTGACTTTCTGCCGGATGTGCAGTACAGACGGGCTGTGACCCTCTTTAGACTGGGACAGTACGAAGAATCCCTCCAGCTCTTCAGAGAGATAGAGAAACGGTTTCGTACAACGAGATATTTCGATTACGTACCTTTCTGGGAGGGTATAATCCTTTACAATTTAAAGAGATATAGCAACTCCGTGGATGCGCTGGATGCATTTCTAGCGATAGCAGGTAAGGACAAGCTGGTACCGAAGGCCATTCTGTTCAAATCACTTTCCTACTATCATCTTAAGCTATACGGGAATGCTGAGGAGGGTCTTAAAGAGCTACTCCGGTATGAGGATTTCGAAAACAGGGATTACGCAATAGTGCTGCTCTTCGATGTGTTATTGAAAGAAAAAAAATACAATGAAATTCTGGATTATTCAAAGAGCCTTACGGCGGATGATTTTCCTCGGTATCTCAAATCTCAGTATGAAACGTATCTTGCAGAAGCTTTGATGGCGACTGGAATGGTTAAAGAGGCAAAGCGCTACTACGAGAAGCTTGCAAAGGAGTCACCTGAAACGGCATCTTTTGCTATAAGGAGACTTTTCAACATAGCCCAGAAAGAGAATAATCTCACCGAGATGGAAAGGCTGACCCAGCTTGCCGAAGCCAAGCTTGCCGGTAATTTCGAGGAATTGAAAGATTTCTGGATTCGTATCGGTATAGAGAGCTACAGGAACAACAATCTCGAACTGGCAAAGCACTTCCTAATGAAGGTATGGACTTTGAAGAATATTGGCACGTTGATTCCTGCCGTACCCCTCTACCTTTCCGAAATACTGATTAAGGAAAACAAGATAACCGATGCGAGGGATATCCTGAAGAGTTATCTTGAAAAGGCAAAGAGAAACGAGCCTTCTATCGTAATGAGGCTCGGGGATGTCTACCTGATGCTGGGAGATTATACCAGTGCCGGAAAATACTACTCCCTCTATATGGAGGAGAATCCGGATTCCGGACGTTTCAACGAAGCTGCCTATCTTCTTGCATATACGTATTACAAGAGTGACAAGCTTAAGGAATCACTGGATCTTACCGAGAGCATTCTGGCCAATTTGCATGAAGGACCCTACTATCAGTATACCCTCAAGTTGCAGGCAGTGATCCTGATGAGAGAACATTCATACAGAAAGGCGAGGGGAGTTCTGCAGAGTTATCTCCGGGTACGTCCCGATGATATGGGAGCCAGGATGGACAGCATAAAGGCAGCCTTCCTTTTGAAGAAGTACGGTGAAGCTCTGGGGGAGGTTGAGGAGCTATTCAGATTCCTTCCTGATTTGAAGGAAAGGGATGTGAAATCCTATGTTCTTGCCAATTATTTCGGTGGTTTGTCTTCTATCGTTGAGAAAAAATACAGCACCTCGATCAAATATCTATCCGGTATAAGGGAGAAAGATCTATCCTCGACAGGTCTTATGCGCCTCTATCCCTATGTCCTCTACTATACCGGTTGGGCGTACTATCGCCTCGGTGATTTCAGGAAAGCACTGGAAGTTTATAAATTTTTTGCAGAGCATTACAAAGATCATTATTTCTATGAGAATGCCATATACATGGCGGGTTGGTGTAGTTTCACACTGAACGATTATACGGGGAGTATAGGATTTTTCAATTTGCTTGCTGCTGCCAGTGAAAAAAAACTTAGAGTGAAGGCTGCCTTTCTGAAGGCAAAGGCACTTTTGAACATGAAGAAACTCGATGAAGCTGAAAAGGCTTTTGAGGCAGTTTTTTCAAAGTACCCAGAATCAAATTTTGCCGATGATGCGCTGTTCGATTATTCGGAGATTCTGTCGAGAGAAGGAAAGATAGAAGAAGCGGCCAGCGGATACATGCGTCTTGCGAAAAACTATCCCGCAAGCCCCCTGGTTGAGGAATCATATTACAGAAGAGCGGAGATGTATTTTGCAAATGGCATGTACAAAAAGGCAAAAGAAGCCTTCTACGATTACAGGGTGAAGTATCCCAGGGGCAGATTGATGGATGCGGCACTGTACTGGGGTGGTTATGCGGCATTTAAGATAGGTGAGAAATTCGGTGCTGCCCTCCTGTGGGAAAAACTTATTTCCAGTTACAAGGGAAGCCCTTTCAGGCCCGATGCTCTTGCAAAGACAGCAGAGATATACTCATCCAATGGCGATTACAAGAGGGCACTCGATCTCTACACGGAGTTGATTGCTTCTAATCCAAAGGAAGCGGAACTCCTTGGTGCCAGGGAAAAGGCTGATAAGTTGAGATATCTGATACTAGGTCTCAGCGAGAAAGAGGCCCAACTTTCGGCAATCATTGGAAGCAAAGGAGGTGCCAAGAGCAGAGAGGGCAGAGAAGCGATGATCGAATTGGCGAGAATATATATCATGGAAGAAAACAAGATGGAGCTGGCATACAGATTGTTGCAGGAAGTGATAGCAAAGGATGACAAAGAAACCAAGTCAAAAGCGATGTACCTTCTTGGTGAGTACTATTACAGGAAGAACGAGTTGATCGAGGCCGGTAATACCTTCTTGAAGGCAGCTTTTATAAATCCGGAGGACAGGGATCTGATGGCTGTTTCCATTTATCGGGCAGCGGTGATGATGAAACTTGCCAGGAAATACGACGATATGAGAGAACTTGTAAAGCGGCTGGAGGAAAATTTTCCCTCCACCCAGTGGGCAGAGGATGGGAAGAAACTGTTAGAGGGCATCCAATGAAGAGAATAACGGTAATATTGTTTATATTTTCAGTGCTGACCTTTCAGATTCATTCCGAGGATACACCGGAAGCAGAGTCAAAACCGGAAGAACCGGAAATAGTACTTCCCCCTGTTATTCTCAATATCGAGGATCTTGTTGTAGAAAAGGTAGAAGCGGGCTTACCTGAGGAAGAAGAACTGTTACCCCCTGAAAGGGAGATTAGCCTTCCGGACGTGAGTGCGTTGAAAATAGAGGAACCTGAGCTCAAGGGGCTCATCAATGTTCCCGGTATTGTAAAGAGAGAAAAGCAGCAGGGAGTTTTGAATGCCGAAGGCACCCTTGGGATAGGAAGCATGAATCATGTGCTGAGTAACATTTCTCTTTACAAGCTTGGCGACATGCCAAGGTTCAAGTTGAGTTTCAATCATGAGATGCTCGATGGGTTCGGATACAATCCGGCCGGTTCAGGATATTCGTTAAGGAAAGACAGCCTGGAAGGGTTTTTCAGGGCGGAAAGGTCAGGTATCAAGATAGATGCAAAGGGTAGTTTCAAAGAGATAGAACGAGGTTACCAAGGGAAGAGCAACTACATTTCAGGATTGGACAGATTTGCAAAGGCAGAGATAGGTGTTTCAAAGGATATATCCGAAAAATTCAATATCAGCGGTTCCCTGAATGGCAATTTAACCTCTCTTCTACTGTCAGGAAACAGTCCTGTTGGGATGAATGAGTACCTCATTTCACCTATTGCAAGCGCTTCGTTCAAGTCTTCTATTGTAGAAATAGCTCTCAGCGGCGACTACATCATGCGTGCCTATTCAACGGGCATTCTTGACCACAGCGTGGGTAGCAACCTATCGTTGAAGGTCGACCTACCCCTTAATTTAAACTCTTCGTTAGATGTCGGGTGGTTCTGGAGCAGCTCTTTGAATCACATATTGACATTCGATCTCTCACTCGGGGGATCTCCTTTAGAGGCTTTTTCATTCTTCCTGAAGGGCGGATATACAGTGAGAAGACACAATCTCTTCGATCTGCTGGAGGATGTTATTCTTACCGACATACCTGTCTCTTTGCCTTTGAAGGATGATATTGGTTGGCTTGCCTCGGGTAATGTAAGAGTCAATATATTCAAAAACCTTGTTTTCTCACTTGGGCTCGATGCAAACTGGTACTCTGCAATGCCTGATCTCGATATAACCACGTCATCGGGTTCCTTTAGTTCCGTATTGCAGCAAACAGAAGCATTCAGGTTTACATCCGCCACGGCACTCAACTGGAGTATCAGTAATGTTTTCACCTTTATTCTGGGGTGGAGGAGAGAATTTGCCGACAGACCTCTGTTCGTTCCATTGGACAGCCTTAACGCTGAACTGCTTGCCGAAGAACCGGGTGGCAGATACGGAGGGAACCTTACCGCTGAGTACGATACGGGGTTCACGGATTTTCTGCAGTTTCCTGTGATCAATTTGGGTGGTTTTTACAGATTTTCCGAGAATCTCCGGTTGATGATTCAGCTGAATGATATACTGCAGGTTCCCGGTTTGCATAGATACAATGAATACTCTCTGGAAGAACCTGGTTTCAGGGGTAGCGTTGAGATGCAGATAAACTTTTGAGATTTCAAGAGGAGAGAAGAATGCTTCAGATTATGAATCAGGGTGGAATAATAATGTATTTCATTCTTCTGTTTTCATTGGTTGCCACTGTTATTATTGTAGAAAGATTGCTCTACTTCAGGAAAATCGGTATAGATGAAGAAAAAATGATAGATCGCTTGAAAGGTGCGCTTTCAAAGGGACATTACGAGGAAGCCCTTTCCATATGCGACAACAATCCTTCACCGATCACGAATCTCATGAGAGTTGGTATAGAGCATCGTCATTATGATAGCCATGTGATAAAAGAGGCAATCCTGGATGCTGCAAACATGGAGATACCAAAGCTGGAAAGATTTCTCTCCGCTCTTGGGACGATTGCAAATATAACGCCTCTTCTTGGCCTCTTGGGTACTGTTACCGGTAATATCAAGGCATTTGGCATCCTTGGGAAGTTCGGGGCAGTGGGTGACCCGAGTCTCCTTGCCCAGGGTATCTCAGAGGCCCTCCTTACAACTGCCGCAGGACTTATCGTAGCGATTCCCGTTATAATCTTCTACAACTACCTTGTGAGCAGGGCAAACAACATAATCGTAAGGCTCGAGAACAGGGTAAACGATCTTGTCCTCCTTCTGAGTGACCGGAGGAAAGAGGAGGTTGAGAGTTGAGATTCAAGAGGCGAATGACTACTCAGGTCAATGTGAATCTCGTACCAATGATCGATGTGGTTTTTCAGCTCGTCATATTCTTTATGGTATCCACGACTTTTATTCTCGCACCGGGGATAAGCATAGTACTTCCCGGTTCCTCTACCTCCGAACCGGTTGTAATGGGAAAATTGATCGTGACTGTGGTCTCCAGAGATGAGATATACCTCAACAAGGAAAAATTCAATCTGGATGGTTTGGAGAAGAAATTATCTGCCTTGACACTTAAGGAGAAGGAGAAGATACGAACCGTGGTGCTCCAGGGAGACCAGTCCGTATCCTACAGCCTGATAATCGAGATACTTGATATTCTGAGAAAGAATGGTTTCAAGGGAGTCAATCTTAGAACTAGGGAGGTTCGTTAAGGGTTTAAAATGTCAGTGGCATTGAGGAAAGATCTGGAAAGAGTACTGTTGAGTCTTATGGTTGCCATTCTGATACATGTAGTTATATTTCTGATTTTTCCCTATATTATTAAATTGGGCAATCGGGAATTGCCACATTACAGTGGGCCTATATACGTCAATATAGAAGAAGTGCCCAGCATAACGACCAAAGTGACTGAAAAACGGAAATTGCCTGAAAAGCCTGTAGAGACGAAACCTGTAGAGACGAAACCTGAAATCACAAAGGCGGAGAAGAGCAAGGAAATTACTGCTTCGAAAGTTTCTGAGAGTGCCACAGCTAATAAGGGAATTGGTGCGATTGGTAAAACCAGTGAAACACCTTCCCTCCAGAGTCTCGTCAGGGAGCCGGCAGTTGAGAAAGTGAGCAAGAGCCTTTCAGGAGAAAGTATTTTCAAGAGTGAAGAAGCTTCACCTCGCTATGTGGAGAAGCGGGAGGTGAATGTTCCCCTTGCTCCTTCCGGGGAGAGGAAAGAAGTTAAAACAGAAAAATTGCCTGTTCCTGAAGAAAATGAGAAAGAAAATCTGGCACTCGGAGAAAGCACCTACAGCAATCTGGATAAGTTGCTGAAGAAGACAAGCACGAACAAGGCGACGAGCACTTCCGGAGAAGCTGGAGCATTGTCCGGAGCCACAACCGAATCAGGAAAAGGTATCGATACAACTGGCACTGTAGGTGAAAGTGCAGAGAACGTGAGGATTCAATGGGAAGAACCCTCCCAGGGGAGAAAACCTATATACACCCCAAAGCCAAGAATTCCCAAATGGGTTAGCGAGCAGGGACTGGAACTGGAGGTAACAGCCTTCTTTGTACTTCGTCCGGAAGGGATAGTTTCTTCCATTACTTTGGAAAGATCTTCCGGCTATTCGGATGTCGATTCGGCAATCACCGAAGCGATAAGAAGGTGGAGATTTCAACCTGTTGCCAGCGAGAGGAACGTCTTTGGCAGGATAACCTATGTGATAAAACCTCAACGGTGAATCTGTCATAAAAGGATCTGACCAGAGAAAAGATGGAGTTTGACAAGTTAAGAGCTTTTGCCTTCGATCTTGACGGGACACTCTTCCCGTATTTTTACATGATACTTCTCTCACTTATCCTATTTGTGAAACATCCCCGTTTTGCTAGCGCCTTCAAGAATGTGCGAAGTAGAATACGAGAGGAAATTAAAAGGAGAGGGAAAAGGGCGGCAGAAAACACAATCGATTTCAGGATGTACCAGGCAAGCCTGCTTGCAGAAGAGCTGGGAATCCCGACTGATAGGGCATTCAGGCTAATCGATGGAATAATTTACAATGAATGGGAAGACATGTTCAGAATCATAAAACCTTTCAGAGGTGTGGAAGAGCTTCTCGGTGCATTGATTGCAAGAGGGAAAAAAATTGCACTTCTTTCAGATTTTCCAGCGCATAGGAAACTTTCATATTTGAAACTTTCATCTTATTTTGACCTCGTTATGTGTTCCGATGAGAGTGGATTCTTAAAGCCTCACAGAGCTCCTTTCGAACTTTTGTGCAAAAGGCTTTCCCTTAAACCCACCGAGATTATCTATATCGGTAATGATCCTGCATATGATGTGAAGGGGGCTAAAAGCGTAGGAATGAAGACGGCACTTATAAGAAGCCTATTTGGCGGGAAAAGGAAGGAGAAACAATGCCATGCAGATATCATTTTTTCAAATTATTACGAGTTTTTGGATATAATTGACAACTAACCACTAGTAAGTTATGATTTGATAAAGATTAAGGGGGGAGGGGAACGATGATTTTTTCTATTGGAAATCTCGTTACATTACTTATTGTACTTCTCATTCTGTTGATATTCCGGCAGGTTGATAAGAACAACAGGTCACTGGAAAAGGTAAAGAAGTACTCGGATAGAGTGATAAAAAATCTATCGGGCTATGTTGATGAAAAAACCACAGAAATAAAGGACCTTTCGATCGAGCTACAGGTTAACCTCAAAACCGCCAGAGAGATATTAAAGAAGGTACAGAGTGTGAAGGAGGAACTTAAAGAGAGAACCGGGGAAGTAGCAACGATTGGAAAAAAGCTTGCGGAGTATGACAATGCTTTAAAGGAACTCGTACAGATGACGGATCGAGTGGATGAAAATATGAGAAGGCTTCATGGCGAATCCCAATTCGTGGATGCTGTGTTTGGTAAGATAAAAAGTATAAATAGTCAGCTTTCAAAGATTGAAAAGGATATACCGGCACTGGAGACGAGAATAACCACAGCAAACAAAATTGAACTCGAAAAAGTGAGAAAGGGGGTACTTGAGGGGACCGAATTGAAGGTCAGAGAGATGGCCGGTCTGGTTGATGAAGCGGAAAAAAGGGTTAAAGATTTTTCTGTTTATCTCACTCACCTCGAGGAGAGGCGGGAAGCACTGGAGAAAGAAACATACGACAAGATAAAAGGTATATTTGAAAGTTTCGAGGTAAAGGCCAGAGGTGAACGAAGCAGGCTCATGCAGGAATTTGTTGCTTCTGTAAAGAAAATCTTGAGTGAAGTGGAAGAAAAGGGTAAGGCCTTCACTAAAAAACTTGAAAATTTCGTTAACAACTCGGAGCAGAGGTACAGTGGTCTCTTGGAGAGATTCAGAGAAGAGTTGGGCTCTATAGATAAAAATTATGAGCTACAGATAGAAAAGAAAAGGAACGAATACCTTGAGGTGATAAAGAAGGGTGAAAACCTGGACGATGAGATTTTTTCTTCTATCAAGGAAAGAATCGAAAGAAACGAGGAAGAGGCTAAGGCAAGGCTGGATTCGATGAGGAAGAAACTGGAGGAAACGCTTACCTTTATAGACGGCAGACTTGGAGAATACGAGGAAGAAGTCCGTTATCGAATTTCGAAACTGGAGGAGTCGAATGTAGACATTGAGGAGCTTGAAAAGAACCTGAGAGCTGCAATGGACAAGGTTTCTGTCAAGGTAGAGGGAGATTTCGATACATTCGTAAAGTATTTGGAGCAGCGAAGAGTAGAAGAAAAATCAAGAGCAGAAGAGGAACTGAGAGGGATAAAAGAAAACATAGAGTCAATAGACAGAGAACTGGCAGAGTTGAAGGCAAAGGCATATCAAGATGTATCTGAAAAACTGGATGTATTCGAGGATGAGTTTTTTAATGACTTGAAAACAAAGACTAAAAACATGGAGGAGAAGATAAGGAGCTGGCAAGGTGATGTAGAGAGTAAAATGGTAGAAATAGAAACGGAATATACCACTTCCAGAGAGAATCTTGAAAAGAAATACGAGAAGGAATTGAAGGAAAAGCTCATATCCCTTAAGGCTTCAATAGATTCTGATATCTCAAGGATCGAAAATAATATCGGAGAATTTGAAAAGCAGTTGAAGGAGCGGATTACAGGTTCGGAGAATCTTCTTGAATCTCTTGGCGACGATCTGAAGGGAAAGCTCGAGCAAACAAGGGCCGAGGTTCTTCAGATTTTCGATAGTGCTGTTTCATCGCTTAAGGAGACACTCTCCGGTAATATCGGCCGAGTGGAGAGAGAGACTGATCTTCGTTTGAATGAGCTTATGAGTGATCTCGATTCGAGACGTAAGGCTATTGAGGCAATGGTAGAAGCATCTCGTGCCGATGTTTCCAATTGGCAGGCGGAAATAGTTGAGGAACTGAAAGAATCGAAAGTTACCATAGATGATCGGATTGCAGACTTGAAGGACCAGGTTGATAATGTTCTTAGGGAGATCAGGGATGATTTTGCATCCCAGAGGGATGATCTTATTGTTTCTACCAATGAGGAGAGGATGAATCTGAAGAATGAGCTTAAGGACATAGAGGGAAGTATAATTGAACTCCAGAACAATCTCGAGATGCGAAGTGAAAGTGCCTTGACAGAACTGAAACAGAATCTGGAAAGTTTCGATATCGACTTCAGAAAACATCTGCTCAATTTTCAGAATGATGTAGAGGGACGGATGAAGGAATTCAAGTCTATGATAGATGAAACGAAGGAAAGGGCAGAGGCCATGCAGAAGAAGCTCTTTGGCAGAGTAGAGGAAGGTTATAAGCAGCTTCAGGGAAACCTCACCGATGTTGACAGAAGACTTAAGGATTTTATCTCTCAGACAAAATTGTTCGATAGAGCCGATACTTTGAAAGAGGCACTTTCAAATGATATTGAGTCGATGAAGAGTGAAATTGACAAGTTGAAAGACTGGAAGAGTGAAATTGACAGAATAGAGACAGAGCTTTCCAAAACGAGAAAGCTCGGCGAAGATGTCTCTGCAAAACTCACTAAATTCTTCTCGGAAAAGAGAAGAATTGATTCAATGGAGGGTGATTTTAAGAAACTGTTGAATATTTCCAAGGATATAGATATCAAGCTGGAGAATGTCACGGCAAGTCATGATGTACTACAGGAGATACAGGCCAGGATAAGATCACTTGAGGATCTGGAGAAAATAGTAGAAACCCGTTATGAAAGGCTGGAAAAGAAGAAAGAGATTATAGAGAGTACAATAGATGGCATAGACAAGAATTTCGAGAGTTTGAGCCAACTGGAAAAGAGTCTCAAAACCATGAGTGCAGGTCTCGAAGATTTTACGGTTAAACTGGAAGATGTGCGCAGGGAGATAAGCGTTCTTTCTACTAATAAAGAGAGGGCGGATGAAGCCGTGGAATTGATAACCGAAATCGAGTCCACAATTTCAGAGCTTGAAGAGAGAATGGAAAAACTGCAGAAGGCACGTGAATGGCTGGCAAGGACTGAAACAAGGCTTGAAAATATAGGAAGACAGGCGGAAGAACAGGTAAAGCTGCTGGAAAATCTGATAAGGGCCGAATCAGATGGTTCGGGGGATGACAGAGGAGCCCCTCCGGTAGACAAGCGGGAGATGGTTATTAAACTCGCCCATCAGGGATGGTCTTCCAAGGATATTGCAAAGGCAACAAAACTGAGCCGGGGTGAGGTGGAACTTATCCTGGAAATTGCTCCGAAAACCTGATACCCCGGCTGAAATCTGAAAACTATTGTTATAGTGCTCTGCCGGTTTACTTTTTCCTGGAAAATACAAGCCCATCCTTTCCGACATCTACCACAATGGTATCTCCTTCCATGAAATCGCCTGCTATCAGTTTCCTGGCAAGCGGATTCTGAAGAAGATTCTGTATCGTTCTCTTTAAGGGTCTTGCCCCAAAGTGCGGATCGTAACCTACGTTTGCAAGATACTCCTTCGCTTTTTGAGATACTTCAATGTCGATCTTTTGTTCCTTAAGCCTTTCTCTCACATGGGTGAGCTGTATATCCACGATTTTCAGAATCTCTTTTCTTGCAAGCCTGTTGAAGATTATTATTTCGTCAATCCTGTTCAGGAATTCGGGTTTGAAAGTAGCCTTTAGGAGAGAATCTATACTACCCCTTACTGATTCTATATCCTCTGCCTGTAGGATCAGGTCACTGCCGAGGTTGCTTGTCATTATTATTATACAGTTTTTGAAATCGACGTTTCTGCCCTGTCCGTCTGTTAGCCTTCCTTCATCCAAAAGCTGTAACAGGACGTTGAAAACATCGGGATGAGCTTTCTCTATCTCGTCGAAAAGTATAACTGAATAGGGCCTTCGCCGGACCGCCTCCGTCAGCTGGCCACCTTCCTCGTAACCGACGTATCCGGGAGGTGCTCCGATGAGTCTTGAAACGGAGTGTTTTTCCATGTATTCGCTCATATCGATTCTTGTAAGGGCCCTTTCGTCGTTGAAGAGAAAATCCGCCAGAGTCTTAGCAAGCTCCGTTTTACCGACTCCAGTAGGTCCCAGAAAGATGAAAGAGCCGAGTGGCCTGTTAGGATCAGAAAGGCCGGATTTATTCCTCCTGATTGCATCGGAAACGGCCCGTATTGCTTTCTCCTGGCCTACGACTCGTCTCTCAAGAATCGATTCAAGCTTTAGGAGTTTTGTCTTTTCCGATGTCAGCATCTTTGAAACGGGTATGCCGGTCCACTGGGATACGATTTTTGCAATATCCTCTTCAGACACCTCTTCTCTGAGCAAGCGGGATTCTCCGTGAAGCTTTTCCAGTTCCTTTGTCTTTTCAGCCAGCCTCTTCTGTGTCTCCGGTATCTTTCCGTGTTTTATCTCCGCAGCTTTGTTAAGGTCACCCTGACGCTCATATCTTACCTCTTCTATATGGAGCTCTTCGAGCTCTTGTTTCAACTTTCTGATTTCATCTATTATCGTTTTCTCGTTTTTCCACTGTAGCTGCATCCGGTTGCGCTCGGATTCCAGTTCGGCAAGTTCCTTCTCCAGATTCTTAAGCCGTTCCTTCGATGCGGGGTCATCCTCTTTGGAAAGTGCCTGCTTTTCAATGTTGAGCTGAAGTATCTTTCTTTCGATCTGGTCGAGCTCGGTTGGCTGGCTCTCGATCTCCATCTTCAACCTGCTTGCCGCTTCATCAATAAGGTCGATAGCCTTGTCAGGAAGGAACCTTGATGTTATATACCTGTCAGAGAGCATTGCGGCAGCAATCAGGGCTTCATCCTTTATCCTTACACCATGGTGTACCTCGTATCGTTCTTTTATACCACGCAGGATAGCAATTGTATCTTCCACAGAGGGTTCAGCGGTGTAAACGGGTTGAAATCGTCTTTCCAGTGCCGGGTCTTTCTCTATGTGTTTCCTGTATTCGTCCAGGGTAGTGGCACCGATTGCCCTCAGTTCACCCCTTGCAAGGGCGGGTTTCAGGAGGTTGGAAGCATCCATTGCTCCCTCTGCAGCGCCAGCTCCAACGAGAGTGTGAAGCTCGTCTATGAACAGTATTATCTGGCCGTTGGACTCTTCTATCTCCTTTATTACGGCCTTCAACCTGTCCTCGAATTCTCCGCGGAACTTGGCTCCTGCTACGAGTGCACCGAGGTCCAGGGCAAGTACCCGCTTGTTCTTCAGTGAGTCGGGAACATCACCGGAAACAATCCTCCTTGCCAGTCCTTCCACAATTGCGGTTTTACCGACCCCGGGTTCGCCTATCAGTACGGGGTTGTTCTTCGTTCTCCTGGAGAGAACCTGCATCACCCTCCTTATCTCCTCGTCCCTGCCTATCACAGGATCGAGTTTTTCTCTCTTGGCAAGCTCTGTGAGATCCCTGCAGTATCTCTTTAAGGCCTGGTACTTGTCCTCCGGGCTTTGATCGGTTACCCGCTGGTTGCCACGGACGGACTGTAATGCTTGTAGGATCCTGTCTTTCGTTATTCCAATTTCGGACATTAACCTCTGCACGGAACTCGAAACCTCTGACATCGCAAGAAAGAGGTGTTCTGTGCTTATATACTCATCCTTCAGCTGGTTTGCTTCATTTTCCGCCTGGTGAAGGACACGGTTCAACTCGGGAGAAAGATAGACCTGGCTGCTGTCCCCGTACACCTTTGGTTTGGATTGGATGATGCTCCTTATTCTCGAATCGAACGATTTTCTGTCTACTTTGAGCGCATCGAGAAGTGGTGGTATTACACCATCCTCCTGCTCCAGCAACGCCACCATAAGATGGTCGGTATCCAGTGCATTGTGATTGTAATTGTGCGCAATGGATTCCGCCTCTTGAATGGCCTCCTGTGCCTTTATGGTAAATTTGTCAAATCTCATATTTATCTCCTTGGTTTATCTGGAAGCGGAAAGGAATTGATCTAAAAGTAATAGAGTAATCACCTATAAAATAAAAAAAGGTATTGCAGAGGTCAATAAAAAAATCGCCTTCCAGGGAGAGGAAAGGCCGGGGATAGTGCTATTCTTTGAACTATTTATAATTTCAACCTTTTTAAATCGATATTTTTTTAGCAATTTTCTCGTAAAACCCTTGCAAATCGCATTCGGTATGTTTATAATATGTTCCATATATAGGTTATAAGCAATATTTTGATTTTTTAATAGCGTTTTCGAAGGAGCTACTATGAACACGGTGCTGTGGATAATATTCTATCCCTTCATTGCCTTCTTTATCGGGATCTTCTTCATGGGCTACTCGAGAAAGTTCAATGCAAGGGTACAGAGGCGTTATGGCCCACCATGGATACAGCCTCTCTTTGATATTTCGAAGTTGATGTCAAAGAGAACAAATATCTCACACGGGTACATGCATGACATAGCCATACTGATGCTTCTCGGCGGTACCCTTCTCACCTTGATGTTCATTCCTGTCCCGGGTTTCAACTATTTTACCAAGTACGGTGATATGCTTGTTATAATGTACATAATTCTGATTCCTTCTTTGGGAATGGCGCTTGGAGTGGGAGAAACCGCAAATCCAAACGGAAGCATTGGTATTTCGAGGGCCTTGATGCTTCTTGCGGGTTACGATATACCTTTTGCACTTTCCTTCATAGGCATGGCCATGTTGAATCATACAACATCGTTGTATGGCCTTATCAAGATACAACAGGCGGGCGGAATAGCTACATGGGGCATTGTTACCAACCCCCTTCTCGCTCTTGCTGCCCTGTTCTCCCTGCAGGGAATGATGGGTGAAAAACCATTCGAGGTTTATATTGCACCGCATGAAATTGCAACGGGTCCCATGACGGAGATGGGCGGAAAGTTTCTTGGAATGATGTTCATTCAGCATGCAATCAATATATTTATCGAACTGACAATATTTACCAATCTCTTTCTGGGTGGTGCAATGAACTGGGTAGAGTTGATAGTGAAGCAGTTCATAGTTTTTACCATAATACTCAGCGTAAATGTGGTTTTCGGAAGGTACAGGATAGACGATGCGGTGAGATTCATGTGGAAGATTCCGGTACCTCTGGCAGTACTTGGAATTCTCTTTATAATTCTTTGATTACAAATGATGACGGGGAGTAGAAAATGAAAGAAGAACTCACACAGAGAAGTGTATGGGGAAAGATATTTGCCAAACTCAACAAGAGGTCACTGTGGATGCTCCACTATTGTACCGGTTGCGGAGCAATAGAACTCCCTCCTACGATGACATCCAGATTCGATATGGAAAGATTTGGAATCATGCCTATGGTAACTCCAAGACAGGCCGATATTCTTCTGATAACAGGTTATCTTTCCGTAAAGACCCTGAAGAGGGTGATCCTCACTTATGAGCAGATGCAGGCTCCCAAGTGGGTGGTCGGTTTTGGCTCTTGTACCGTGAACGGTGGGATGTACTGGAATTCATACACAACCATAAAGAGGCTCGATATGTATCTTCCCGTTGAGATCTATATAGCAGGATGTATGCCACGACCTGAAGCCATAATACAATCCTTCAATGTGCTGATAGAAAGAATCGACAGGGGAGTTGCCAATTCGTGGAAGGATTACTATACAAATTATGATTTTTATAGGAAAAATCAGGAAAAAGTCTTCGGCGATATAGATACGTATAACGATATAAAGGCGGATGCCGAATATTTCAGGATCAAGTAAATCAGGAAGGAATGCCATGGAGAACAGTGAAGAGAAAAGAGTGGTAGAGGACATAAAATCGGTTTTTAAGGATGCCGAGTGCAGGATAAAACGGGAACGCAGGGTGGAGGTAAAATTGGCAGCGGATAAACTCCTGGAGTTTGCCCTGCGAATGCAGAAGAACTGGGATTTTCCCCACCTTTCTGCAATAAGTTGTGTGGATTGGATAGATGAAAACGAGTTCGAGCTTGTCTATCATTTCTGGAGTTACTCGAGGAAGGTCCTTGTCAGTGCCAGAATAAGAATTCCGAGAGAGAATGAACCACACTTTGAAACACTGACACATCTGTGGCAACCGGCGAGGTTTTTTGAGAGAGATATACATGAAATGTTCGGTATAGTTTTCGATGGTAATGATGACCTGGAGAAATTCATTCTGACAGAGTGGAAGGGACCCCCTCCGATGAGAAAGGATTTCATCACCCGTGAATTTGCACTCAATTTCTATCATTTCAAGGAATACAGGCCTGAATGGTTAAAAGAGTTAGAGAAATCGGGAGAGATAAATGAGTGAAATTAAAGAAAGAAGGGAATACGAACTCTTTATTGGCCCCAACCACCCTGGTATCGAGGGTAACTATGCTATGAAATTGACCCTCGAGGGTGACAGAATTGTAAAGGCAAAGACGGAAGGCGGGTTCCTGCACCGTGGATTCGAGAAGTTGATGGAGGAGAGACTCTACATCCAGAATATTGCAATTGTGTGCAGAATCTGTGTTCCGGACCCGGATCCCAACGAAGAAAACTATGCCAGGGCAATAGAAGAGATAGCTGGTATTGAAGTACCAATAAGGGCAAAATACATAAGAACGCTTGTACTTGAGCTTTCGAGGATGGCCTCGCACCTTTTCACTTTTGGCGGTCATGCTGGAACTATAGGACTCTATACGATGCCCAACTGGTCCATAGCTGACAGGGACAGGATTATGGAACTCTTCGAGGAACTCACCGGAGCAAGGGTATATCACATATATATCCTGCCGGGAGGAGTAAGGCGGGATCTTCCTGCCGGTTTCAAGAAGAGAGTGACGGAGGTGATGGATTACATAGAGAGCAGGCTACCCTACTATGATGATCTCTTTTTCAACAATGCGATACTCCATAAAAGGGCAAGGGGTATCGGCAAGATGAGCAGAGAGGATGCAATAAGGTGGGGTGCAACAGGGCCTACTTTAAGGGCCTGTGGTGTTGCAGCTGATGTGAGGAAAGATGATCCCTATGAAGCGTATCCAATGGTAGATTTTGATATTCCCGTTAGAACGGAGGGAGATGCCCTTGCAAGGTTGCTGGTAAGACGTGCAGAACTGGAACAGAGCATAAGAATTATAAGACAGATTATCGAGAATATTCCGGAAGGTTCCGTGTGGAACAAGATACCCAATCCCCTGAAATGGAAGGTTCCTCCCGGCACTGCATATGTCCGCTCTGAATCTTCCAAGGGTGAGTATGCATATTATATGGTGAGTAACGGCGGAAAGTATCCCTATCGGGTTCATGTAAGAGGAGCCTCTGTTACCCATGGTGTTCATATACTGGAGAACCTGCTCGTTGGAAGCAGGATAGAGGATGCATCCCAGATCATGTTCAGCCTGGATGCCTGTCCGCCTGAGATTGACAGGTAAATAAACGAATTGCTATCAAGGAGCTGTCTATGGCAGAAGATAAAAACGGTAACGGAAAGATGGTAAAGGAGAAGAGAACAAGTATTCTGAAACCATTCAGGGCTCTTAAGTTCATTGCGGAGAAACCGGTTACAATCAGGGTACCATATGAGACGCGACCTACTTCGCCACGATACAGGGGGTTCCATGTAAATGATTGGGACAAATGTATCGGTTGTGGTACCTGTGCCGAGATATGTGATAACGATGCCATAAGGATGATAGAGATCCCTACCCTTGAAAAGGGGGTGGGAAAGACAAACCTCCGACCGGCAATCGATTACGGAAGGTGCTGCTTCTGTGCACTCTGTGTCGATATATGTACCACCAATTCACTCTCCATGACGCAGGAATATACCCATATCGACTCGGAAACGGACAGTTTCTACATTCTTCCCGACAAGGAGGGAATTCATAAAAAGGCATTTCCCCTCGGATATACTGCAGACAAGGATATAAACTTCCTCGATCTCGAAAGAGTAACGATGGAACAGCTTACCGCCGAGGAGAGAATCGATTCCTTCGTTGAGATCGTTAAGGGATACTCGAGAGAGCAGGCGGTAAAGGAAGCCTCACGCTGCGTTGCCTGTGGTATCTGTACCGATACCTGTCCTGCTCACATGGATATTCCGGAATACATCGAGGCTATCTGGAATGACGATGTGGAGGAATCTGCTCGCCAGATATACAGGACGAATCCTCTTCCTGAGGTTTGCGGAAGGGTATGTACTCATAAATGCGAAACTGCGTGCAGCATAGGTGTAAGGGGAGAGCCCATTGCAATCAGATGGCTCAAGCGTTACGCCATGGACAATGTAGCGCTGGAGGATTATGAGAGGGTAATAGGAAGCAAGGTTGTAAAGAGTGTCAACAAGAAGGTAGGAATTGTAGGGGCAGGACCTGCAGGACTCTCTGCTGCGTACTACCTTTCATTAATGGGATACAAGATAACGGTTTACGATGCATATCCCAAGCCGGGCGGTATGATGCGATATGGAATACCGGAGTACAGGCTCCCGTACGATCAGTTGGACAAAGACATAGCCTATATAGAGAAGATGGGAGTGGAATTTGTCTGCAATACCAGGGTGGGAAAGGACATTACGCTGGAAGAGCTACATGATAAGTATGATGTTGTAATGATAGCGACCGGTCTGCACCTGGGAAGAAGTACCAGAGTGGAAGGATCGGATCACCCCGATGTATTTCAGGCAATAGATCTTCTAAGAAAGATAACCCTCGGTGAAGATATAAAGGTCACGGAAAAGATAGTAGTGATTGGCGGCGGAAATGTTGCAATGGATATTGCAAGGTCTCTTGCGAGGCTACAGAAACAGAAATACGGTAAGGTGGATCTGACCGTCACATCTCTGGAGACGAGGGATATAATGCCTGCCGATGAAGAGGAGATCGTGGAATCCGAGGAAGAGGGTATAGTTTTCTATCCGGGAAGGGGACCCAAGGCTGTAGCAATTGAAAACAATAAGATCAAGGGACTCGAGACAGTCAAATGTACGAGGGTCTTCGATGAAAACGGAGCATTCTCACCTCGATTCGATGAGTCTGACAGGCTCTTTCTCGAGGGCAGCATGATAGTGGAAGCCATTGGACAGGCTCCGGACATGGAATACCTGGGTTCCTTCAAGGACAAGCTCGAGTACGCAGGTAGAAGAATAAAGGTAGATGAGTACTATCAGACAAACCTGCCCTGGCTCTATGTTGCAGGTGATATCGTAAAGGGTCCCGATGTGATCAACGGAATAGAAAGCGGGCATTTGGCTGCCCTTGGTATAGATCAGTATCTTGCCAACAGGGAAATCAAGAGGATAGATGATGTTAATGAAGTGCTGGATATAGCACTAAAATTCGAGGAAGATTCGCTTGCCTTCTATGAGAACTATGAAAATAAATTCAAAGGGACGGCAAGTATCATTGTGAGAGAACTCATTGAAAAAGCGAAGAGTCACAAAGAAAGGATCGAGAAATTCAAGAGGAACAGGAATGTTCAGATATTCATGACCAACCGTTTGAGCAGAGAACAGAACGAGTACGCCTTTGCCTATGTGATGGAAAAACCGGAAGTCAACGATGGTAAGTCGGAAGGGGAATTTCTCAAGTACTCGCTGGATCGAACCATCAAGGCTTACACCTTCTACAAGGATTTCGAAAAAATGGTCAAATACAAGGAGCTAGAGTTCATGCTCAAACTATTCGAAACAGAGGAGAACAAGTGCAGAGAAAAGCTTGAATCTCTAATAGGAAAGAAGGAGCGTTAAATGAGAAAGGTAAAGGGTTTCATTCTTTTATGGCTTTTCACTATGATAGCATGGGTGCTGGGAACCGGCACCTTCAGGATCGACGAGCTTGTAACGGGACTGGTGCTCTCCTTTGGTGTTGTAGTGCTCTTTGCATCCTTCACCAGCCTGTACAGGGATATAAAGATCACGCCGAAGTCCATTGTTTTAATGCCGGTGTACCTGATTGTTTTTCTCTGGGAAATGATAAAATCAAACATCGATGTGGCATTGCGAGTTATCAATCCTGCTATGCCAATAAAACCTGGTGTAGTGCAGCTGAAAACGAGGCTTCACAGTCCTCTCGCAAAATTGATACTCGCCAACTCGATAACTTTGACACCGGGTACATTGACGATGGATGTAAAGGATGACAGCCTCTTCATTCACTGGATAGATGTTGAGGCAGAAAATATAGAAGAAGCCACCAGGAAAGTAGGGTGGAAATTTGAAAGGATTCTAAAGGAGATTATCCAATGATAATCACTATTTCATTGATCTTGATAGGTATAGCAGTTTTTCTCTCTTTTCTCAGGCTTTTGATAGGCCCGACAGTATCTGACAGGTTACTTGCAGCCGATACGCTTACCACTATAACTGCCGCATCGATAGTACTGGTTGCCTTCGTGCTGGGCAGGCTCATCTACATGGATGTGGCGATAGTCTATGCTGTGATAGGTTTTGTCGGAGTGGTAACGGTTGCAAGATATCTGGAAGGAGGCATTTAAGTGGAAATAGCAGGACAGGTTCTGGTATTGATAGGTGCGATATTTCTCTTCCTCGGTTCCCTTGGAATCATAAGAATGCCCGATGTTTTCAACAGGCTGCAGGCAGGCACAAAGGCAACGACTCTTGGAGCCCTCTCGCTTATAATAGGTGTCGGCCTAATGAATACCGCTTTTCTCTGGAAGGCAATAGTCCTTGTCGTTTTCGTGGTTCTTACCAATCCTATCAGCAGCAGTACCATTGCAAGGGCAAGTTATAAGATGAAGGTTCCAATGTTTAAGGGTACCATCAAAAAGATGGAAGAATCTTTCCTGGAGGAGGAAGAGAAATGATCAATTATTTCTTTCTTTTGCTTGTTATCGTTATGCTTGGATCAGCCATCGCCATAATATTCATTAGGAACCTCCTCGCAGCAGTGATAGTGGTGACAGTGGTGAGCCTGGTAGCATCGATACTCTTTATTTTCATTGCATCACCGGATGTGGCAATAACAGAGGCAACGATAGGTGCTGCTCTGACAACTGTTATATTTGTTCTCGCACTTTCCAGAACAAAGAAAAAAACTTGAAGAGATAGGGAATAGGAGCAATGAGAAGATTTTTTAGCCTGATATTGATTATTGGTTTCGGATTCTATCTGGTAACTGTAATTGGCCGTATTCCCTTTGCCGCCACGGGTGAAGCAAAGGGAAGTGTAGGGGTACAGATAGTAAATGATACAGTAAATGATACGGGAGCTGCAAATGCCGTTACGTCGGTGGTTGTACTTTACAGGGGATTTGATACCCTTGGTGAGGTTACGGTACTCTTTCTTGCAGCGCTCGGTATGTCGTTACTGTTGAAGGGGACAGAGGAGGTAAAGGCCAGGGTTTTCGACGAGAGCTTTATCCTGAAGACGGGAAGTTATCTCCTGTTTCCCTTTATTGTACTGTTTGGCCTTTACATCATCGTACATGGTCATCTTACACCGGGGGGTGGTTTCCCGGGAGGCGTGGTAATTGCAACGGCCTTCTTTATAATAGTGATGACATCGGAGATGGTAAGACTGCGGGAGAATCTTGTATCGATACTGGAGAGTCTTGCCGGCTTGACCTTCATAGCACTGGGTATAGCAGGCCTTCTAGGAACAAAGAATTCCTTCCTTGCAAACTTCATGGGTAAGGGAGTTTTCAACACAATTTTGAGTGCCGGTATAATACCATTCATCTATGCAGCAATCGGTATAAAGGTGGGTTCCGAATTGACAGGAGCGGTAGGTTCCATGTTCCTCTCCCCATTCGGAAAACAGGAGGAGGCAGGAGAATGAGTAATCTTATAACCATAGAGAATATCGTATATTTGGCTTCTTTTGGTTTGATTTTGATCGGACTTTTTATAGTATTTTCAGACAAGAACCTTGTAAAACTTGTCATCGGGCTGGATATTGCTGAGACGGGAGTAAATATCCTTCTTGTATCGACAGGGTATATTCAGGGAAAAACTGCTCCTATCTTTTCCAGGACAGGGCTTAAGGCTTCACAGATGGTGGATCCCGTACCGCAGGCCCTGGTACTGACAGCAATAGTAATAGGATTCGGCGTGACGGCACTTGCGCTAGCCCTGGTTGTGAGACTTTACCAGAAAACGGGTACACTAGATGTTTCGGAAATAAGGGGGTTAAAGTGGTAAATCCTATTCTTTTGATCATAATACCATTGGCTACGGCATTCTTTATTCCTCTATTAGCTATTGTCTGGAAAAACGGTTCCAGGTATCTTGCCCTCCTGGCTGCACTCGCCAATGTGCTCATAGGGATAAAACTGCTTCCCTATGTACTGGAAAAACCGATTCATGTAACGATCGCAGGTTTCAAGGCTCCAATAGGAATAGATCTACTGGCAGGACCCCTGGGGATCGTATTTTCCCTTATAATATCGATAACCGGTTTCCTCGTTCTCATTTACTCGATTGGTTATATCAGAGACGAGAGTATTAACAAGTACTACACACTCTTCCTCTTACTCCTTACCGGTTCGACGGGGATGGTTCTTACCAATGATATTTTCAACCTCTTCGTATTCTTCGAGATACTCTGCATTTCCTCCTATATACTTGTTGCATACAACCGGGATGAGCATGGACTGGAGGCTGCAATAAAATACCTCGTGCTTGGTTCCGTGGGTTCTCTTCTCTTTCTCATTGCGATTGCCATTATCTATTTGAAGCTTGGAACCCTCAATATGGCTGACATATCCGACAAATTCGATGCACTTGGCGGAAGTTACAGGATGATGGTTGTTGTGCTAATTCTTTCCGGCCTGGGAGTCGAGGCTGCCATTTTTCCGTTGAACAGCTGGCTTCCCGATGCCCATTCTTCCGCACCATCCTCGATAAGTGCTCTGCTTTCGGGGTTCGTAATAGAAGTGGCTTTGATAGTCGTTATGAAGCTTGTTTATTCCGTTTTTCATGCAATGCAGGTGCTGAATGCTTTGGCCGTTGTCGGTGTAATAACCTTACTTGTCGGAGAATTTGCCGCTTTCAGGCAGGAGAATATAAAGAGGGTGCTTGCATATTCCAGTATCGGACAGGTAGGATTGATACTTCTCGCGCTCAGCATCAATTCAAAAGCGGGAATAAGCGCGGCCGTGTTACAGATAATAAATCATACCGCATCGAAATCCATCCTGTTCCTGGTAAGCGGATACTTCATACTGAAGACAGGTTCATACAGGTACTCAGACTATAGTGGAATAGCAAAGAGGATGCCTGTAAGCAGTTTACTATTCGTGCTTGCTGCTCTTTCGTTGATTGGTGTCCCTCCTTTCCTTGGTTTTTTCAGTAAGCTTCAGATAGTGATGGCAGCAGCCGCAAGGGGTTCGACTTTCTATGTATCTCTTGTATCGCTGGTCCTTCTGGGAACGATCGTTGAAGGGGCCTACTTCTTGAGGATAGCCCAGGTTCTCTACTTTGGGAGGCAGCAGGATACCGATTCCGGTTGGCTTGAAACGGGAAATGCCGCGGGAATAGACATGGAAAGTGTCGGTAATGCCCCTGTAAGTGCAGTGATACCGGTACTCCTGCTGGGTATCGTTGTCGTATTCGGATTTCTCTTCTTGACGAACTTGAATGGTGTTACAGGCAGTATTGCGGGTGAAATAACCAGGGCTTTGAGCCTTGCTTCATTATTTTAAAGCTTGGAGGAATTATGGCTTTCAGTATGCTTTTCATATTACCAGTCATCGGAATAGTCTTGAGTCTCATATTTGTAAAGGTAGATTTCTTGAAGAATCTTATAAACCTTACTATCTTTGGTGCGCTGGTCTACTTTAACATCCTTCTTCTGAATTCGGTTGGTGAGACTTTCAAGCTGCCCTTTGCATTTCTTGGGCAATCTCTCACTTTCAGGGTGACATACCTTGCTCTGTATTTCAGTCTCATGATAAACGGGATAAGTTTTCTTACAGCGATCTTTTCATGGAGATTCATGCGTGAGCGTGAAAATAGTTCTCTCTACTATGTATGGTGGTTGACGAAGACCTTGGGCATGTTCGGAGTTATTTTTTCCGGTGATTTTCTTACCTTCTTCCTCTCATGGGAGCTTATGAGCTGGGGCACATACTTTGTGATGGTACAGAGGGGAGGAGCTGCGGCAAAAGCCTCATACAAGTATCTTGTATATGCAATCTCCTCGGCAATGGTACTGTTGGCGGGAATCGTGATTCTATATGCAAGCTTCGGCACCTTCAGTTTTGCCGAGCTGAGTAAGGCTTACTCCAATATATCTACCGGTATGTTGATACTTACACTGGTTCTCTTTATCGGTTCTTTTTCCGTTGAGTCTGCCGTATTTCCGCTTCATTCCTGGCTTCCGGATGCCTACTCGGAAACATTCTCTCCCATGTCCAGCTACCTTTCAAGTATATCGACGAGGCTTGGCACCTATGGAATAATCCTCTTTCTCTTTGTCATTGCAGGTGTCTCTGTAATCGATAGGCTTCAAATAATAGGTGCCATAAACTTCAGGTACGTAATAGGTGTCTTTGCGGTTCTTACGATAATCGTCCCGACATTTACCGCTGTATTTCAGGATGACGCAAAAAAACTGGTAATGTGGAGTGGTATCGGACAGGGTGGTTATGTTCTCCTAGGTATCGTATCGGGGAGTGCCCTCGGTATAGGAGGGGGAATGTTCCATATGATGAGTATGTTGACATTCGAAAGCGTGATCCTCTTGAGCATTGCAGCAGTGGAGTACAGGACAGGGACTACCAATATGAACAAGCTTGGCGGTCTTATAAAGAAACAGCCGGTTGCATTCATAGGGCTCCTTGCAGGAATAATTGCACTTGCAGGTATACCGCCGATGAACGGCTTCGTATCCAAGTGGTTCATCTACAGGTCTCTCATCTTGAGTGGCTATCCCTTTCTTGCAATAGGAGCAATGATAGGGACACTTGCAACGATACTTGCCGTTTACAAGCTTATACATAACATTTTCCTCGGCCAGCTAAGAGAGGAGTACAACGGGGTGAAAGAGGTGCCATTCGATATGCAGCTACCTATCTGGATCCTTATTATTATTGTCTGGGGCTCAGCCGTTTTCCCGGGAATTACATTTTCACTGATTGCAAAGATACAGAGTTCCCTGGGGTTGACACCTGTTCCCTATTCACTGAATGGAATAGCAACGAGTGCAGGGGATCTCGACATGCTTGTTGTATCAATCGTTTTTGTTGCGGGTCTGGTTGTTGCATACATGGTGTATCTCCTCGGTCACAGGCGAAAGCATGTAATTCAGTACGACAACTATGCCGCCGGGCATTTTCTTAACAAGGATATACCTTACAACTACAATGCTCACTTCTATGCAGGTATGGAACATATATTCGAACCATACAGGAAAAAGATAATAGCTCGAAGTGAAAAGTCGCTTGCCGCCCTCACAGGTACTATCGGGGACTATCTGCGGCACATCTATACGGGAAATGTGAGTACCTATGCATACTACATCGTGGCAGCCTTTGTCATTGGAGCTATAGTGCTTGGCGGGGTATTTTAAGGCCAGGTTTTAACAAGACATATTCTTACAGTACTCTCACATACTCTCGCATAAAAAATCCTGCTTGCCATAGAGTGATTTTATGTTATCATGATTTTCATGAAAACAGGTGAAAATGGTAAAACAAATGGCAGGCCGGAAGGAAAACTAAGCAGAAAGGTAAAGATAGGCTTCGGAATATGTGACCTCGGAGGAAACCTCTTCTTTACGGTAATGGGTTTCTACCTCCTCTTCTTTTTGACCGACGTTGCAGGGCTTGCAGCCGGCCTTGCGGGAACGGCACTGATGATAGGAAAAATATGGGATGCTGTCACTGATCCTGCAGTGGGCTATCTTTCGGACAGAACTGCATCCAGGATGGGAAGGCGAAGACCCTACATGCTCTACGGCTCCATCTTCCTTTTCATCTTCATGGTAGTGATATTCTACAATCCCCACATAAAGAACCAGAGCCTGCTGTTCATCTGGGTGGCAATCGCCTATTGTCTTCTCAATACGGCATATACCCTGGTAAACATTCCATACGGGGCGCTTACCCCTGAGTTAACCCCGGATTTTCATGAAAGAACGGTTGTGAACGGGTACAGGATGAGCTTTGCCGTCATCGGTACACTAATCGGAGCCGGTGTGGTTCTTCCCCTTACAAAACTCTTTCCAAACAGGGATGCCGGCTGGACCTTCATGGGCGGTGTCATGGGCGCGGTGATGCTGGCAACAGCACTGATAACATTTTACACGGTAAAGGAGTACGACAAGGGCAAACCGATAGAAAAAACCAATGTTATAAAGTCTTACAGGGAAGTACTAAAGCTAAAGCCCTTTCTTCTCGCCCTGGCACCCTGGTCGCTGCATATAGCCGGCATAACCGTGATTCAGGGTGCACTTCTCTACTACTTCAGGTACATATACAAGGCGGAAAACTTCTTCCAGGTTGCTCTGTTGGTGCTTCTCTTGAGCAGCCTTGTTTTCATACCCGTTTGGGTGAAGATTTCGAAAAGAATTGGTAAAAAGTTCAGCTACAATATCGGTATGTTGATATTTGCCGCGGCAGTCATACTTTTCTTCTTTCTCGGGCATCGCCTTGGCGTCTATTTTGCGCTTGTTGTGATGTTCGTGGCTGGTATCGGCTTCGCAACCCAGTATGTGATGCCCTATGCAATTGTTCCCGATATCGTTGAGTATGATTTCGTGAACAATGGCGTGAGGCGTGAAGGTGCCTTCTACGGCCTTTGGACCTTTTTCAGCAAGCTGGGGCAGTCATTTGCCCTTGCCCTAAACGGCTGGATATTGAGCCTCTTCGGATATGTGCCAAATACTGAGCAGAGCAGGCTCTCCATCCTTGGAATAAGAATCCTGAGCGGTCCGATTCCTGCTCTTTTCTTCCTGAGTGGTGTCGTTATTCTGTCGTTTTACCCGATTACCAGGGAGTACTACGATAAGATGCTGGAAAAGGCAGCACCTGCTGGTAGTTGATGCATCAACCTTTTTTGTGTGTTTTTAGCTTTTTTTCAATAAAGTAGGCGTCTCTTATTTTCATACCGGCCAGTGAGGTTATGACCGTATTATCCGGGATATATTTGTCCTGCCTTATGAATGAATTAAGACCTATTGTGCATTTTTCTCCTATCACGACTCCCGGAGAAATATAACAGTGTGCACCAATTAAAGTATCGTTGCCGATTTTTACCGGTTTCAATATGAGCTTGTTGTTTTCAAACAAATGGCATGATATATCGGTACCACCGCCTATTATGACGTTATTTCCGATTTCAAGGAGGTACGCATCATTCAACACCCATGTATTGAGCTTGACATTCTTTCCCATTTTGCATCCTACTATTCTGAAGAAGAGATTTGTAAAGAAGGTCATTGGAACCATGGGAAGTATCAATCTGGTTGCGAGTGTGTAAATGCCTGAATAAACGAGCCACCTTAGGGTAACGATAGAAACAGCCTCATAACGTCCGGGTTTCATGCCGAGTGACAGAAGACGTATCAGGCTACTCATGACAATGATTCCTGCAATGAAGAACAGGTAGAGAGAGAACCCCATGGATATTGAAAACAGGAATATGTTAGATAAAGTATTTAATGGAGTTAATATCCTTGATGCTGTAAGTATCAGATAAAAAGAGGGTAACAGGCTGATACCTATTACCCCTCCGTAGAAAACATAGACAATTACTGTTAAAATCAACTGTACGAGAAAAGAATTCGATAGTCTCTCAATGACTTTCATTAAATAAAAGTATACAGGAGAATATCAATTCCTTTCAATCGATTTAGTATTCCTGATATCTTCTTCTGTTATTGTTGTAAGATTCCCTGCTTCTGGCTTCTGCTACCTTGAGCTCTCGCCCGTCCAGTTCCTTTCCGTTTATGCCATCAATAGCCTTCTTTGCTTCTTCGTCAGTTTCCATCTCTACGAATGCAAAGCCTCTGAAGCGCCCGGTATACCTGTCAGTTATCATATTGATACCTGTTACGTCACCGTAACCGCTGAAAAGATCACGAAGTGAATCTTCCGTCGTGTTGTAGTTCATGTTCCCTACATAGATTTTCTTGCTCATTAGAAAAAATCCTCCTGAAAATATTGCTGTTCCTCCTTTTAAAGGAACGGTTTTAGGGATATAGAATAAATTACAAGAAAGAGCTGGTTTCTTCTAATATCAATTCTGTGAGGATTTCTTAGGAATCACGGCAAAATTGATCTTTAGGCAGGCCTTATCTAACATTCTCGAACTCGGTCTATATCCAGAAGCAAGTTAACATCTATTTACGTTAAAGTCAATAGTTATTCTTTTTTTTTCAATTTCAGGCCATGTGTTTTGGCAAATTCCATTATTATTTCAGTTGCTCTTTTCAAGGGTTTGAATCCGAGCCTCTTAAAGGTTGCTTCTCCGTCTATCAGCACGGGAAATCGAAGTAATTCCAGTTGAAAGCTGTTTGTTACTACAAGCTTTATCCTTGTTGCAAGCATTGCAAGTGCCTTTAGGAGTCTGAAGGGGAGGTAGATATATTTCTTGCCCAGTAATTGGTACAGTTCTTTCATTGTTATGACATCCCTCCCCGCAGCGTGATATATCCCTGAGGAGCCTTTTTTCATCGCCAGGTAGCATAATTTTGCAACTTCATTCTCGTGTATCACCTGAAAGGCTCCTTTCCCGCCTATCGGCAGAGCGGCAAATGGCTGCCTCATTGCAGAAACGGTGAGATTGGACTTCAGATTCGGGCCAAATACTCCTGAAAATCTTACTATCATTACCCTCATCTCGGGATGCTTGGCCATATATTTCTGGCAGATTCCCTCTACTATTGTTTTGTGAAGGCCGTACTTGTCACCTTCATTGGGCTTTGGGATATCCTCTTCGTGATGAACCCTGGAGTGCTTCTCCCATGCACCGAAAACTGAAATACTCGAAGCAACAGTTACGCTTCTTGCTCCGGAATATACGGCTGCCCTTAGGAGGTTTTCGGTGCCGTTGACGTTTATATCGTACATCAGTTCTTCATCAGAAATATTTTCCAGGATGAATGCAAAATGGAAAATGTCTGTTATGCCATTGGATTTCAAGATATTTTCCAGCTTCTCCGACCTGATATCGCTCCGGATGTACCTGTATTTTTCGGCCGGCTTGGATTTTTTCTGGATATCGATACCAAGTACCAGCTCTACATCCTCTCTTGCAAGGAGAAAATCTCTCAATACAGAACCAACATAACCGTTTACCCCGGTTATTGCTACTCTGTGTCTTTCCATATGTCTACCCCCAATGACTGTGATATTGTAACTTTCAGAAATGAAATGATACTTTCATAGTTCAAGCCTATTTTTTTGCTCCGTGAAAGCTTGACAGAATTCAATATACCAAGAAAGAAAACGACGATTGCTGTTCTCATATAGCTTCTGGATACGGAATCCTCTTGTTTGGTTCTCTTCATGATTTCATGTATAGTGGAATGTATAATATCCGTAATCTTGTCTATCTTGTCTTCCAGGCCGGTGAAGGTTACCCCCTCGGTGAGGAGGATGTTTATAAGATCCACATCACTGATTAGCTGTGGTATGACCTGATCGACTATCAACCTCAACCTGACCAGAGGATCCCCCTGTCTCTGCACGATATTTTTAAGTCCGGAATAGAACTCGTTCCACCCTATTTCCACTATCGTTTCTATGATATCCTCTTTGTTTCTGAAATACGTGTAGATGGTACCCACAGGCAAACCCGTAGCATTCACTATATCTGAGATAGAGGTATTATGGAAACCGTTCTTTGAGATCAATCTTTTTGAGGTATTCATTATAAGTGTTCTTTTTTCTTCATCTTTGAGTCTTGGCATAGAACCTTTCCTTTTGAACGAGCGCTCATTCTTTTATTTAGTATAATGCATCTGTAAGAAGATATCAACAGTTTAACGGCCAAATTTTCTTGAAAAGCTTTTCATTTGCGTATATCCTTTGAAAATTGAAATTTGTTGTAGGAGATTAGAAATGAAACCTGTAAAGTGGGGTATCCTTGGAGTTTCAGGACATTTCAAGAAGAGGGTGCTTCTGCCCATGAAAAAGTCAGCATCGGTTGAGCTTTACGGAATAGCCTCGAGGGACGGGAAAAAGGCAGCGGAAGCAGCAGCTAGCTATTCCATACCAAAGTACTACTCCGGTTATGAGGATTTGCTGGAAGATCCGGATATAGAGGCGGTATATATTCCGCTACCGAACAATCTCCATGTTGAATGGGTAAAAAAGGCTGCAGACAGGGGCAAGCATATCCTATGTGAAAAGCCTCTGGCACTTACGGCAGGGGATGCCGAAGAGCTCGTTGAATATACGGAAAAGAAAAAAGTTTTCCTTATGGAAGCTTTCATGTACAAATTTCATCCCCAGTGGATGAGGGCCAGGGAATTGGCAACGGTAGGAGAAATCGGAAGCGTAAGGGCTATTCAGACCTTTTTCAGCTATAACAATCCAGACCCGAATAATATTAGGAATAAACTGGAACTTGGGGGTGGAGCTATATACGATATTGGTTGTTACGCCGTTTCCACTGCGAGATTCATCTTCGGCAGGGAACCTGAAAAAGTGGTGAGCCTTATCGAAAGAGACAGGATCTTTAGAACGGATTCCCTCGTGTCGGGGATCCTCGATTTTAATGGTGCACATGCGGTATTCACCGTGGGAACACTCACCTTCCGTGAGCAGAAGGTATATATCCATGGTTCAACCGGGAGAATAACGGTCAATCTTCCCTTCAATGCGTATCCCGATGTACCACTAAGTTTGACCATTGCAACTTCTGTCGGACAGAGGGATGTATTCTCGGGACCCGCAGATCAGTATGGCCTTGAATTCGAAGCCTTCTCACGTTCTGTAAGGGAAAATATACCGGTTCCCTATCCTCCCATCGATGCGGTAAACAATCTGAAGGTAATGGATGCTCTTTTTGGCTCGGAGAAATCGGGGAACTGGGAAAAAATTTAATCTATTATCTCGACTTCTCTCCAGAAGGCTATGTGATCCATTATTTTAATAGCCTTTTCCTTGGAACGAGGATAGTACCATGCGGTATCAGAATAAAGTTTCCTTGACAAAGTGATTTCTTACTCAAATAATTGGTTTCATGAATGAAGTACGCCCCATTACCCGCACCGTCAATCTGATAATCATACTCAGTCTCACTCTTGGTCTTGGCCTTACAATCGTCTATTTTTCATACAATCAGAATGTTACCTTAAAAACAACTACAAGGGGAAATCTTCATCAGCAGGCCGATCTTCTCTACCAGTCGATAAAAAACGCCATGCTCCCGGGTAATGCTCCGAATGCCGTTTCACTTTTCTCCGATATCAAGGATATAAACCCTTCATACGAGATAATGCTCTTCAGGGCACACGGAGTTCAGGCCTTCTCCGACAATGCTACCATAGAAACGGTGAACAAGAACCTGGACCGGCAGAAATTCAAACTGCGCAGTTCCCCGCTAGAAAATGTGATAGATATCAGCGGGGATACGAGATTTAAAAATTCTGTTGCTCAGAGAAAAACGGTAGCCTTTGAAGCGTCCGAGAGTGGAAGGCACTTTTTCACAATATACAAGCCTCTCCTTAATCTCCCAAAGTGTACCAAGTGCCATGGAAGTGATCATACCGTGCGTGGTGTAATCAAGATATCTTCAGACATCACCCCGGTACTGGACAAGCAGAGAATCAATCTAGCCATTTCCGGTCTGATTTTCATTGTCGTCGTTTTCATTTTAACGGTGATCCTGACCCGGTTCTTTCACAGAAAGATTATAAACCCTGTAAAGCATATCGGTGAGGTATGTATCTCTGTTACCAATGGCAATTTCAGCAACAGGGTAAGTATCCCCAACAGGGATGAAATAGGTGTTTTGGGAGAAACGGTGAACAGGATGGTCGAGGGCCTCTACGAGCGATTCCAGCTTTCCAAGTTTGTCTCCTCCTCCACCATTCAATCGATCAGAAATAAAGACAGGGGAGCAAGGGCCGAGATAGCGATTCTTTTCAGTGATATAAGGAGTTTTACCGCTTTTTCGGAGAACCTGCCCCCGGAGGAGGTTGTTGAAAGGCTCAATGGCATACTGAGTTTCCAGACGGATATTATTCACAGGAATGGCGGGGATGTGGACAAGTATGTCGGTGACGAGGTGGTGGCGCTTTTTTCAGGTGAGGAAAAGGAGTACAGGGCATGTAAGAGCGCCCTGGAGATCCAGCAGGAGGTGGAGGCCGATGCCGGAAAGAGATTCGGCGGACTTCACCTCGGTATAGGAATAAATGCAGGCGAGGTTATCCTCGGAATGATAGGTTCCGAAGAGCGGGCAGATTTTACTGTAATCGGTGATCACGTAAACTTTGCTTCACGGCTCTGTGATGCTGCAAAACCGGGGCAGGTTATAATATCGGAGAATATCTACAACATGGTGAAGGATAGGTTCAAATTGAGTTCGCCTTATAAGATAAAGGTGAAGGGCAAAGAAAACTACCAGAAGGTTTTCATTCTGGAAGAAAGAGTGGAGTGACCATATGAAGCACAGGATTTTTCTGACAGTGATTGCTATATCTTTAATTTTCATATCCTCCTGTAAAAAAAAAGAAGTCAAGCAACTGGTGCCAGATGATTACAAGGGTTGGGCGATGACAGCCACTGAATTGACATACCCAATACCCGGGCACGAGAGCCATTACAGGCAGATTTTCATAAACAAGATCGGTGAAAATGTAAAAATCGAAAAGAAAAACGGAAGGGTATATTACGACTATCCAAGGGGAACCATTATTGTCAAAGAGATATATCCCACCCTGGAGCCAAAGAAGGGTGACAAACCTATTAGCCTTTCGGTGATGATAAAGGACCCGGATAATCCCCTCTCGAGAGACAAGTGGCTATGGATCGTGAAGAACTTGAAGACCGGAAAGGAAAAGGTTATCGATTACGAGTTCTGTTTCGACTGTCATGCCAATGCCAACGAACCGTACCCCTATGGCGATGGGAACAAGAACGGAGATTTCAGGGATTATGTCTATTTCCCGTATAGGAAATAACAATTCGGAAAGCAACAACCAAGAAAAGATCAGATGAAATCCGAGACTCAATAATTTGATATTCAGGTTTCTGAAAATATCTTGATATAGTGTTCTACCTTTTCGAGATTTACCTTTAATCTCTCCAGTTTTTCCCTCTCTCCCGCTATTACCGCCTTGGGTGCTTTTTGCAGGAAGGCTTTGTTCTCGAGCTTACCCCTGGACCTCGAGATATCCTGCTTGAGCTTGTTTCGGGTCTTCTTTAACCTCTCCATCTCACGGGGAATATCGATCAATCCTTCAGTGGCAATGAACACCTCGAAACCGTTTCCCATGGCAGGGAGTGCATTCCTTATCTCTCCCTTTCTCTCCTTTTCTATGGCTAGATTCTCGACACCCGCCAATAGCTTTATATGGGGGCTGAACTGTTCGAAGATTTCCTCCACTTTTCCATTCCCCTGCACTATGACCGTGGCATTCACCTTTTTTTCGGGAGCTATTGTAAACTCGCTTCTTATCGTCCTTATAGCCCTTGTAAGCTCCATCACGTAACCGAATCTTTTCTCTGTTCCATTGTCTCTACGGCCAGGGGAAAAGGAGGGGTATCGTGCCCTTATTATGCTGAAATCATGCTCCGGGAGCTTCTGATATATCTCCTCTGTTATGAAGGGTAGAAAGGGATGCAGTAACCTCAATGATTCCTCGAGAATGTCAAGGAGAAGCGTTGCTATCCTATCCTTCTCCCTCTCATCCTCGGAGTAGAGGGAAAGCTTTGACAGCTCTATGTACCAGTCGCAGAAATCGTTCCAGAAGTACTCGTAAACGGCAGAGGAGGCGTCGTTGAACCTGTAGGTTTCGAAGGCATCCTCCACTCTCTTTGCCGCCTCGTTGAGCCTGTGGTATATCCACCTGTCCGTATCGGTAAGTTCAACATCTTCGATATTCATGAGATTTCTTCCCTCGAGATTCATCAGAATGAACCTCGATGCATTCCAGACCTTGTTTGCAAATTTGGAACCCATTTTGAAGGTTTCCCTGTCAAGGAGTATGTCCTGGCCCTGTACCGCGAGAAAGGCAATGGTAAATTTAAAGGCATCGGCTCCGTACATGTCCACAATCTCTATCGGATCTATGCCGTTGCCAAGGGACTTGGACATCTTCCTTCCCAGTTTGTCCCTTACAAGTCCATGTATATAAACATCCCTGAATGGAGCTTCTTTCATGAATTCCATTCCCATCATTATCATTCTCGCCACCCAGAAGAAAATGATATCGTAGCCTGTCACTAGAACGGAGGTGGGATAGTAGAGCTGAAGATCCCTGGTCTTTTCAGGCCATCCGAGTGTGGAGAAGGGCCAGAGAGCCGATGAGAACCATGTATCCAGTACATCACTGTCCTGGAAGATGTCGCTGCTTCCGCAGTGAACACATGTATCGGGATCCGTTCTGGAAACCGTCATTTTACCGCATGTATTGCAGTACCATACGGGAATTCTGTGTCCCCACCAGAGTTGCCTGGATATACACCAATCCCTGATATTGTTCAGCCAGTGGGCGTATGTGTTCTCCCATTTTTTTGGAAAGAAACGAACATCACCCCTCTTCCATACCTCGAGGGCCTTTTCAGCAAGGGGTTTCATTTTCACGAACCACTGGGTGGAGAGGTACGGCTCTATGGGAGTATGGCACCTGTAACAGTGGCCTACCTGGTGGACATGCTTTTCTTCCTTTATAAATAGCCCCTGTTCCTTCAGATCCTCTACGATTAATTTTCTCACCTCCATTATCGTAAGGCCGCGATACCTCTCCGGGACGTTTTCACCTAATGTGCCATCCGTATTAAGGATATTTATCTGCTCCAGGTTGTGTCGCTTACCGATCTCATAGTCATTCGGATCATGTGCCGGAGTAACCTTGACGGCACCGGAACCGAATTCCATATCTACATATGAATCCGTGATTATCGGTATCTTTCTTCCCGTCAGGGGAAGATCCACCGTTTTACCCACAAGCGATTGGTACCTCTTGTCCTTTGGGTTCACAGCCACTGCCGTATCACCGAGCATGGTTTCCGGACGTGTCGTGGCGATTGGTATCTTTCCCGAACCATCGGATAGCGGGTAGTAGTAATGATACATCTTGCCTTCGACTTCCGTATGCTCTACCTCGTCATCGGAGAGGGCGGTGCCGCAGGAGTAACACCAGTTTATCAGGTAGTTTCCCCTGTATATCAGACCCTTTTCGTACAGTGAAACGAATACCTCTCTCACTGCCCTGGAAAGTCCCTCGTCCAGGGTGAACCTTTCCCTGTCCCAGTCACAGGAGGCCCCTATCCTCTGAAGCTGCTCGGTTATTATCCTGTGATGTTCCTCCTTAACCTTCCACGTTTCCTTGATAAACTCTTCCCTGCCAATTTTCTCCTTGGAAAGTCCCCTCTCCCTCAACCTGCGCTCGACGACATTCTGCGTAGCGATCCCCGCATGGTCGGTTCCCGGTACCCAGAGTGTCGGTTCTCCCTTCATCCTGTGGTACCTTACAAGGATATCCTGAAGGCTGTTATTAAGGCCATGGCCCATGTGAAGCACACCCGTAACATTTGGCGGAGGAATCACTATGGTAAAAGGTTTCCTGTTGATATTTTCCACCGGCGCAAAGAGTTTGTTATCCATCCAGAATTTATATATTCTTTTTTCGTAGTCCCTGGGGTTAAAAGCCTTTGCAAGTTTTATCGCCTTCATTCTTATCCCTATTACCTGTTTATACTATTGAAATACGAACCAGAATAGTAACAGAAAAGCACCGTTTAGGCAAGAAAACTTCGATGCACAGGCTATGAGACGAACTTCTTCACCTTTTCCTTTTTACTTCTATCCACCGTTGTGTACTTGAGGTACGGAGCTATATTTGTGTTCTTGTATTCCGTTGTACCATCGTATGTTATGGTCAATACCGGCACACCCGTGAGTCTCTCTATGTCCTTGGCCATTGCCTCCGTTATCAGAGAGGGGCAACAGAATGTTGGATTGGCCTGAACGAAAAGCCGGATATCGGGATGAACTTTCAGAAGGTGGAATATCTTCAGAATATTGTCGTAGGATTCACCGGTGTGCTCTATCAGTATGCCGAAACGTTTCAGTTTTTCCTCACTGTCGCTTCCGTTGAAATCAGGCATGGGTCCGAGATACTTTTCGAAGTAAGAGTAGTACCGGTTTTCCAGGAGCTTCATCGATGCAAGGAGCGGTTTGTTCTTTATCAGCTCGAGGTAGTATCCTTCCCTCTGCCATCTCTTGAAGTAGGCATCTGCAATGATCTTTACATATTCGTTGTACGGGGTGGTTACCACTTCGCCGCCTGCATCCTCGATGGCATATATTAATCCCTGGTTGAATATTTCGTTGTCTCGGACGAAGAGATCGCCGAATATGGCAACCTTTGGCCTTTTTCCGGTTCTCCTTGGTATCGAATCGAAGTAACTTACCACCGTTTTCAGGGCATCCTCTTTTGTGGTCTCTCCGAGGAATGCTCTTTCGAGAATCTTTACCGATTTTTCGATAGCTCTGTCGGTATCTCCTCTGTTTATTTCGTATGGTCTTATCTTGCAACCAAGGCGTCTTAGCATACCGCCGAACATGTAGGCGAAATATGCATTTATAGTCGTTTTGACTGAAATTTCCGTAAAGGCAAAATCACCTGTATATACTCCCGCCTTTCCCATCTCCCGGCTGTGAGCCTCGAGAAGGCTCTTTATGAAGAAAGGATACATGGAGAAATTACATGGCAGGTCTGACCTGGGCATCCAGAGGAGTGTCTTTTCCGGCTTCAGATTGTATTTTTCAATGGTCTCTATCATTTCACCGGCAATGATATTGAGCGGGATACACTGATTGGTGTTGAGTTTCATTCCCTTCTGGATGGTGAGTTGTGTCTCTTCCATGAGGATCGTATCTATACCTTCCCTTCTTAAGTTTGCCGCAAGGAGGGGAGTGGTAAGCGGGTCCCAGTTGGGAAAGATCAATGTTTTCCCCGAAATCGATGTTTCGTTTCTGGGATTTACAGGCAGAGTGTCCCTGACATCGGCAGGTTTTTTGGCAGAGTTTCTGTGGTTCCTGAAAGCCCTGATTGCCGCCTCTATCCTTGTTTCGTATCCGACATTCGAGTCATGGTCGTCCAACTGGAGTATCAGGTATGGCTTGCCCTTCGAATCCATTATTCTCTTGAAATACTCGATTACGAATGAATCCGGTGAACACTTGAAGGAAGTGACCAGTACGGGGTAGAGTTTATCATCCTCTGCAATTCTTGCCGCCGTTTCCAGCATCTTGGATGCATAGTGCCATTGAAAAGCCTTCAGTAGCGGGCTTATCTCGCTGGTATCATTGTAATCCGCCGGTATCATATCCTGATAGAAGGTTTTGATACCAAGGGATGTAATAATATCTGGTATGCCCTTGTTCATTACGGGGGAGAGGATTGTGTACGGGCGTCCGACAAGAACTACGGCGAGTTCCTCCACATCCTTCATCTGGCGGTGGAAAGTATCATTCAGGAGTCTCGTCCGTTTCGTATACCATGAGAGGGCTTCATCGAAAGCCTTTTCTATTTCACCGAATCTGAACATACCGGGAAACAGCCGATCGAGTTCCTTGAAGAGTTGTATTTTCGAATGTTGTACCCCGTCCTGATGATTGATCAGCGGCATTATGCACCTTTCGGAGAGGCCATCCTCGATTCGTGATGCCAGTGCCGGGCTGTACTGTGTATAGTAGCAGTAGTACCTGTTGGTGTCTTTTGGTTTCACACGCGACTCCAGGTAGTAGGGGAGAAAGATGTAATCTGCCCTTTCTGCGAGGTGCTTTACGTGTCCGTGCATTGCCGACATGGGTGCGCAGAACTCTGCACCGGCAAGGCTCTTTCCAATCTTTACGGCATCCTTGAAAGTCTCCGATGTAATCGTTTTGATTCCCAGTTTTTCGAAGAAGTAACGCCATAGGGGAACCTCGTCGAACAGGTGTAGGGAAGCGGGTATTCCTACTGTGATTCCCCTGGCATATACAGGGGGTGTAATGTCCTTTGGCAATCTGAATATTTTTTTTCTTTCCCCGAGGAGGTCAAAACCGCTCTTGTTCCCGTTTACATAATGCTTTACATCGTAGTCCCTTCCACAGAGGAAGCCGTAGGCAACCTTCTCTCCCTTTACCGTTGCTATCCTGATTCTGCAGTGATTGTTGCAGAGATTACAGATTTCAGTCTCCACGGGAATCTCTTCCCTGTAGAGTTCAATCCCCTTGAATGCAGAGCGGTAACGGATTCTTTCTTCTTCATTCAGTTTCCTGTCGGTCAGTTCTCCTTCCAGCAGGTATAGGGCAACGCCCATTGCTCCTGTAAGGTGGCAGTACTTGGAAACGAAGATGGGCTTTCCTAGCTTCTGTTCGAAGGCTGCAACGAGAGCCTTGTTCTTGGCTGTGGCACCCTGAAAACAGACATGTTCCCCGATGCTTGCCTCCCTGGCAACCTTCTGCAGGTAGTTCTCTCGTACCGAGAAGAGAGCCGCGGCAAGGATCTCGTTGGTCGAGTAGTCCTGGTTGAGGTAGTTGTTGATATCGCGTTCCATGAAGACGGTGCACCTGTCACTGGCAAGAGGAGCTTCCACACCGATGGCCCTGGAAGAGTACTGGAGGAGGGGGCAACCTAGCCGGTTGGCCTGTTCTTCTATGAAACTGCCCGTTCCGGCAGCACAGACCGTATTCATCTGGGAGAATGTTACCATTCCGTTTCTCATGGTGGTAAACTTTGCATCCTGGCCGCCAATCTCTATTATGGTATCAGTTTCAGGATTCAAATCGTAGGCTGCCTTCGCATGGGCGGATATTTCATCGAGGATAAGGTCTGCCCCGATTATCTTTCCTATGAATTTCCTGCCGGAGCCCGTTGTTCCAACACCTAAAAAGTTAAAGTGGACATTCCTGTTCTTTTCTATGCTGTCTATACATTCGAAGATAGATTGTACCGCAGCAAGGGGATTCCCGGCTGTTCTCAAGTAGAAACCTGCAACAACCTCTTTCGACGAGTCCATTATCATTGCCTTCGTGCTGGTTGAACCTATATCGATTCCGAGGTAAGAATCAATTTTACCCCTGCCTTCGATATCCGGATAGATATCCACCTCCACCGGGTTTTCCCTGAATTTATCGGGTAGTTCCCTTGCCGGATAGTACCTGTAACTCTCAAAGCTGGAAAAGTCAGGATACTTTGAATATTTCAGTTCGAGGGGATTGTAGAAATACTCTCTTTTCCTGTTCTCCGGTATCATGATGTCGGAGAGTTTTCTATATTTTTCACCTAAGGGTGAAGCGAGTTCGACTTCTTCCAGAAATGTCAGCGCGGCGCCAATAGCAGGAAACAGGTGAGACAGAGGATGGATGATGATATCTGTATCCAGAATCCTGTTTAGGTGTCTTACGACCGCCTTGTTCAAGGCAACTCCGCCTGTCATCAGGATGGGAAAAGATACCTCCTCGCCTGCAAAGAGCGTATCGGCGATGTTCCTTGCAAGTCCAAGGCAGAGGCCGTCACATATCGCCTCCAGGCTGTAACCCTCCTGCTGGGCATGAATGAGGTCGGTTTTTGCAAAGACGGCACAACGTGATGCAATGTGAGGAATATCCTCCCTGTTGTTCAATGCGGTACTGCTTAGCTCCTCTACATCTTTCAGGTTAAGACGCCTTGCCTGTTGCTCGAGGAAACTGCCAGTCCCGGCTGCACAGGAAGAATTTGTTTTCAGTTTCCTGTAATTACCATCCCCGTCGAATACGATCAGCCCGAATTTTTCTGCACCTACCGTCAGAATGGTACCAAGTCTCTCGTAGTAATGCCTGGAAGATGCTATGGTGGCTATCTGGGGATCGATACCGTACTTCTCCCTGAAAATATCGGGACTGTTTGTGGTGTATGCCACACCCCTGACTCCATTGATGTCGTATTTGTCGAGAATTTCTGTAAGTTTTTCCCTTATTCTGCCCATATGGGGAGTGTACGTGAATTCTCTGACTTCTCCGCTATTATCAAGCTTGACTACGGAGAGATACGAAGAACCCACGTCTATCCCGAGAATGTAATTACCGCTCTTGATCCTTTTTTCTCTCATGCCTGTCTCCGCTCCTCGTCGTATTAGGGGTTATCAGTTCCTCGCTACCAGCCCGTGCAAAATGATGTCAAGCATTATCTCAAGGTCGGTTTCTATCTCTTTGATGTTTTCCCGGGAAACCGCCCTTTCTTCCAGGTACTTCATCGAAGATACTATGTTGATTGCAAGTTTATCAGGATCCAGTTTTCTGAATGTTCCTGCCTTTATCCCCTCGTTAAGGATATTCCTTATCGATTTGATCTCCTCTTCTCTGCTCTTCTCTCTCAAATCTGCCACGAAACTGTAATGTTCCAGGTGTTTGTCTTTCAGGGCACTGTAATAATTTGGAAGCTTATCGAGGAACTCGATTCGCTTTTGGAAATACCTGACAAGTTTATCCTTGGGTTCCAGTTTCCCTTGCAGAATGGGTGCCAGCTCATCATCGAGTTGTGACTTCTCCTTTTCAACAATGCTCCTGAAAATATCTTCCTTGTTCTTGAAATAGTAGTAAAGGGAGCCTTTTGCCTTGTTCAGGGAGCCTGCTATATCCTCCATAGTTGTTTTTTTGAAGCCGAATCGCTTGAATATGTTGCTTGCCCTTGAAAGAATCAATTCCTTGATACCTTTCTCTCTCGGTTTCTCCATCACGACTCGATACCTGCCTTTTTGAACAAAATGTTTTTTTATTCAAATTACTCTGATAAAATAGCACATTGTTGATTGCTTGGTCAAGTTTTTTTTGGGGGTTTTACTGTACGAAAAGCTGCCTGAGTACCGGAGAGGGTGAGAAGGTTTGCCCGAAGTACTTCAGTCTGTAAAGTATTTCGTTATTTAAAGTCTTTCATTCTTTGGCCCGGATTGTTTCTTTTCTTATTATTTCCTTGATTGCATCGAGGGTCACTATTCCGAGAATTTTCCTGTGATTCTCTTCCGACACGACGGGAAGGAAGGATAAACCGTTTCTTACAATGGTCTTGTATGCTTCTCGCAAGTTACTGACAGGGAAGGCATGGTGTATTACCGGCAGCATGAGGTCCTGGGCAATAACGAGATTTGTGGGTATGTTCCTGCTAAGCATTGGTTTTATCTTCGAAAGTCTGACTATACCGATTATTTCGCCCTTTGCATCAACAACCGGTATATCGTCCAGATCGCTTGAAGAGAAAACATCGAGAATTTCCGGTAACATCATATGAGGCTTTATGTACGGTACCTCTTTCTGCATTACATTTCCCACACTGTACTTTTCCAGCATTTCCTCTTCAGTTACGTTCCTGTTTATCTCATCAGCCTTTTTAATGGCGAGTTTTACGAATGGCGGGCCGATAATCTGGACAATGAAGGTGGTGAGAGTGACAATGTTTATAATGGAGAGCCCCAGTGAAGGATAGTTGTGAAATGCCGATATTGCAAGTCCTATTGTGACACCTGCTTGCGAGAAGAGGCCGAGGCCCAGGTACTTCGCCACTTTGGAGGATGCATGGGAGAGCTTTGCACCTATGAAGGCTCCCAGGTTCTTTCCGAGCGTTCTCCCGCCCAGATATAGCAGGGCAGTTATAACTGTAAAAACGGTAAGGCTCTTCAATTCCAGCCTTGCACCGGCAAGGACGAAGAAGAGAATGTAGATGGGCGGAGAGAAACTCTTCATGGAATCGAATACCTTCTGAGAGTAGAAGGGGGCAATATTCACCAGTGCCACACCGAAGAACATCTCTGCGAGTATCATGTCGAAGCCGAATCGAAGAGAAAGAGCAATTATAAGGATAATCGAACCAAAGGTAAAACTTAGCATCAGATCCTGTTCGTGTTTCTGTTTTCTCGTTGCATCGAGGATCAACCTGAAGATTATTGCAACAAGAATGCCGAGGAGGGCAGCTCCGCCAATGGAGTAGAGTGGTTTTAGGATGCCCTCGTAGAGGCTGAAGGCTCTGTGTTCAACGAGGATTTTGGCAATCGCGTTGGCGAATCCATAGAGGAGTAGTGCCAGGCCGTCATCCAGGGCGACGATGGCAAATATCATTGTCGTGAGTACACCTGCAGCCTTGTACTCCCATAGAACGTCTACCGTTGCTGCAGGGGCCGTGGCGGAGGCGAGGGCTCCAAGGATTATGGCAAGCCCCCAGTTTCCTGTGAAGAAACCGGTGAGGAAGGTAACGAACAGGAAGGCAGCGATTCCTTCGAAGAGGAGGATAACTACCATACTCTTACCGAATTTCTTGAATACCGATTTTTTAAGTTCACCACCTACCAGGAAACCTATTATCCCCAGTGCGATGTAGTTCAGGGGCCTGAATTCCTCTATGAGATCCTTTGTGAGAATGTTTGTAACCGAGACACCGAGAACAAGGCCTATGACAATGTAGCCTACTACTTGGGGTATTCTGACTGTTTTAAAGAGCCTTGCTCCGAGGACACCAAAAATCAAGGCTATTGCAATTACAAGTATGGTTCCTGAACTCATCTCTGTTTTCCTTGTATCCTGCTGATTAGCAGCATTGTAAGGCCAATGGCAACAAAACTCAAGTGACCAAGTCTCAGTATTATCGTGTATGTAAGGCCTCTCTCCGGGCCCATCTTTAAAAGGCTGAAGATGAAAAGGTTTACCCCTTCCATACCTCCCAGGTTGGCAGGGATTATTGTAAAAATGGCGAGAAAAAGTGAGGATCCGAATATGATAAAAGCGTTTATCATGCTTGGAAATTGCATCAGGCAGAGTATATAGTAGGTCTGACAAACCTCGATCATACTTATGGTTAGTCCAATCGTCATAGCAAGGTAAAAGTATTTTTTTTCATGGATGATAAGGGTAATTTCTCTCTCGAAAGCCTTTATGAATGAGTATATTTTCACTGCAATTCTCGGATTACTCTTTATGATGGGTCTCAAAATTTTTTTCGAGATTCTTTTTATAAAGGCTCTATCATGGAGCAGCTTTACCATTACGAAGAAGAAAGAAGCGATAAGTGATAACATAAGGATGGCTGATATAACAATGAGGATCGGCTTGGGGTTAAAAAAAAATATCATAAAGGATAGCCCTGTTACAATGGCAGGAAATTTGGTAAAGAGTTCTATATACTTGTCCAGTGTTACCGTTGCATAAATCTTATTGTAGGAGGTATCGGGGTCTTTTATCATTCCAGCCCTTACCGGTTCTCCCCCGATGTATAGAGAGGGTGTCAGGTAGCTCACAGAGTAACCGCTTATCCTTGCCTTAAGAATGTTAAAGAAGCCTCTCTCTACTTCAGCCTGCCTCATGAGAATTCTCCATTGAACAGAGCCTAAAAGTTGAACCGAGAACTGGAAGAGTAGAATTACAAGTATATTCTGAGGTTTTAAGATTTTCAGATACTTCCTGAACTCGTTGATATTCAGAGTCTTGAGAAAGAGGAAGAGAAGAAGTGATATGACAAGTAATTCTGTCAAAAGAAATGCTACACGTTTTTTATTATGCATTACAATTTTTACTCTTCTACTTTTTTTACTTTTCTTCTCTCCTACTCTTTCGACCGGTCCTCCTCTTTCAACCAGCCTTTGAGATTTGTTCTGTTACTGTCGTTCTTGGGATTCTCGTTTTCTCCGTAGAGTGCATCTATTGTTTCTCTGTACGCACTTACGATTCTTCTTCTTACCATCTTGAGTGTGGAGTTAATCATTCCGTTTTCCTCGTTGAAAGATTCGGGAAGAATGGCGAATGTCTTGGGAACCCATTGAGGCATGAATCTCTGTGACAGTCTCTTATCTTCCCTGTACTTCTTTAATGAGTCTGCTATCGAGTCTATTATTCTCTCAACCGTTTCATCCCCCTCTGCGGGAAATCCCCTTTCCTCTGCCCATTTCTTCATTTTTTCTCTATCAGGAACAATAAGGGCTACCGTATAGGGGTTCTGCTGGTTGTAGAGCATCACCTGGGAAATGAATGGTATATGATCCACAAGGTGCTGTTCCAGTGCTTCCGGTGAATATTTCTCCCCGTCTTCCCCCACGAGAAGGCTCTTTATTCTTCCCGTAATGAAGAGAAAGCCGTCTTCATCGAGGTATCCCAAATCTCCCGTGTGAAACCATCCATCCACTATTGCTTCTCTTGTAGCCTTTTCGTTTCTCCAGTAACCGATCATCACACAGTCGCCTTTCACTGTAATTTCACCGGTACTGCCTGCAGGGAGGGGATTACCCTCTTCATCGACTATCCTCACCTTCGCCCATGGGAAGGGTTTCCCGGATGAGCCTATCTTGAACTCTCCCTTTTCAAAGGTATTGCATGAAATCACGGGGCTTGTCTCGGAGAGCCCGTAACCCTGGTAGATCGGTAATCCAAGAGCTGTGAACCATTTTACATGGTCATCTGAAACCCCTGAACCTCCGGAAACCATGAACCTGATTCTTCCGCCCAGGGATGCTTTGAGCTGCTTTGAAATAATGCCCCGAAGGGGGATATATACCGGCCAGAGGAGCAGTGAGAGTGGATCCGTAGCCTTCTTGAAGCCATTTCCAATGAGTCTCGTACCCATCGTTACCGTTACCCTGAACAACAGCTTTGCAAGGCTTCCGCTTTCCTCGATTTTTGATTCTATCGATCTCCTGAAACTTTCGACGAGGGCCGGTACAACGAGTAGGTAGGTTGGTCGTACCTCCCTTATATTCTTGGGAATGTTTCTCAAGGTTCCTATCTCCGTCTTTCCCGGTTCCACTGCTGCTACTACGCTTCCCTTTTTGAGAAAGGAATAGATGCCTGCCGTGTGTGCGAAGGAGTGATCCCAGGGAAGAATCAGCAGGGTGTAGAAGGGTATTGGAATCCTGAAAACCTCATTTACGTCGGATACATTCACCCAGTAGTTCTTGTGTGAAAGTACGATTCCCTTGGGTTCTGCAGTGGTACCGGAGGTATATGTGAGAGTTGCAGGATCATTTTCATCGATTCCTTCCTCTCTTTCACCAATGGCTTTGGGATTCTCCCTGATAAACCTCTCTCCGCTTTCGATGACCTCCTTCCACTGGTAAACCTTCACCCCGCTTCCCTTAAAAGATACCCCCTCGGGAAGTGTGTCCATCAACACCACAGCCTCTGCATCGGGGAGTTCATTAAGTAGTGGCAGGACCTTTGTTAACTGACCTTCGGAAACCACGATGAATCTTGAACCCGAATGTTTTAGCCTGAAGAGAAGCTCCTCCCTCGTCTTTATCTTGATCGATATCGGAACGCTTATGGCGCCGGATAAAAGTATGCCAAACTCCGTGGATACCCATGAATTTCTTCCTTCGGATAGAAGTGCGATTCTGTCCCCCTTTTCAATCTCCCTCGAGAGAAAGAATCCTGCAATCGCCTCGGCCTCTCTCTCCACTTCTTTGAAAGTAGCACCAACATAACCCTCTGCATGTCTCTCCATCATGAATGTCCAGTTGGCATATTTCCTTGCACTTTCCCTTAACAGACCGGTAAGAGTTCTCTTTGCTGCCATTTAAAAACCCCCTTTCAAATGGTTGCGGAGATGCTATATTATAGAGGAGAAAATAATATTGGTCAAAATTATGAGTCTACGAGACGATAGAGAAACTGTGAAAAAAATATATCTTATTTTGATATTTGCCGTCCTCCTTATTTCTTTTCCCCTTGCTGGTTTCGCCTTCGAACAGGGGCTTGCCTCGTGGTACGGGGGTAAATTTCATGGCCGTATTACTGCAAGCGGAGAGATTTTTGATACGAACAAGCTCACGGCAGCACACAAGACACTTCCCTTCGGTTCCATAGTAAAGGTGACAAACCTTGATAACGGTAAGTATGTGATTGTGAGGATAAATGACAGGGGTCCCTTCGTGAAGGGAAGAATAATAGACCTCTCGAGGGCTGCTGCAGAGGCGATAGACTTGGTGGGAAAAGGAGTTGCAAGGGTAAGACTGGAGGTTCTCTCACTTGGAAACTCTGAGAAGGTCTATAAAATCCAGGTAGCAGCTTACAGGGAGATAGAAAATGCTGAAAAATTGAAGGCAATGCTTGAAAAAGGTGAAATACAGGCCATATTTGAGTATGGAGAGAATAATATCGTTCGTGTAGTCATAGAAAATGTACTACAAAACCAGCTGGATTGGACCATCGCAAGGCTGAAAAAGCTGGGAATAGATGATCCTCTGGTACGGCTGGAAATAAAAAAGTAGAGAAAGGAGAGGAAAGTGGCAAAGAAAAAGTACAAGCTGGCCAGCTATCTTATTGCAAAGGGGCTGATCACGCGTGAACAGGCAAGGGAGATAATGGCCGAGCAGGATGGAAAGAAAGGTCCTATTAGGGAAAGATTCGGAAGGATTGCCGTCAGAAAGGGGTACATAACCGAATCTCAGCTGAACAGGGCAATTCTGGAAAAAGAGAGGGAAGAGGCTGGCTATTGAATCCTTTTCTCTCTGGCTATGGCATAAAGATCGTTGCCATAGCAGTCATCGATAACAACTAGAGGCATTTCTCTTACCGTTAACCTGCGAATTGCCTCGGTTCCGAGTTCTCCGAAAGCTATCACCTCTGCCTCTACAATGGACCTGGATATCAGCGCAGCGGCACCCCCTGTAGCTCCGAGATATATTGCACGGTATCTTTTCATTGCCTCTCTCACTTCATCAGACCTCGGCCCTTTGCCTATCGTTGCCTTCAGTCCGGCCTTCAGGAGCATCGGTGTGAATGTGTCCATCCTGTAACTCGTTGTGGGGCCTGCAGAGCCAATGATCTTCCCCGGTGGTGCCGGTGAAGGTCCCGTGTAGTAGATGACCGCTCCCCGTATCGGGAAGGGCAGGGGTTTACCCTTCGCTATGAGATCGGTGAGAATCTTGTGAGCAGCATCCCTGGCGGTATAAACAGGACCACTCAACAGGACCCTGTCTCCTGCTCTGAGTTGACTTACTATCTCATCCCTTAGGGGAGCTTCGATTCTTATTCTATTCATGTTTCTCGATCCCTGACAAACTTAGGCATGAACTTACCGCATTGATACTTCAGATTATCTTGGTTCCTGCTCTCGCAGCGTTGCACTGTATGTTCACGGCAACGGGCAGAGTTGCAATATGCCTTGGGAAAACCTCTATGAATAGCTCGAGGGCAGTAATCCTTCCCCCGAAACCTCCCGGACCGATTCCCAGCGAATTGACCTCTTTGAGCCATTCTCTCTCCAGTTTGGCAATACCGGGGTCCTCGTTTCTCTGCCCAATTTTTCTCAGAAGTGCCTTCTTTGAAAGCAGTGTCACATAGTCGAAGGTTCCGCCTATTCCTACTCCCACTATCACCGGCGGGCATGCATTTGCCCCTGCAAGTTCAACTGTTTCAACTACGAAACTCCGTATACCCTCGAGGCCGTCGGATGGCTTTAGCATACCCAACCTGCTCATGTTTTCAGCGCCACCGCCTTTGGGCATGAGGGTCACCTTAACAGTTTCGCCCGGAACTATTTCCGTATGTATCACGGCCGGTGTATTGTCACCGGTATTTACCGGGTTTGTAAGCGGGTCCCGCAGAATCGATTTTCTCATGTAACCTTCCCTGTAACCCCTGCTGATTCCCCTGTTTACAGCATCCTTCAAGTTGTCACCGGAAAGCCTGACATCCTGCCCTATTTCCAGAAAGACAATTGCAAAACCGGTATCCTGGCAGATTGGTATGCCCTCCTCTCCGGCAATACGAGAGTTTTCTATGATTTGTCCTATTACCTCTCTCCCCGTTTCTGTTTCTTCCTTATCGAGTGATTGCTCGAGGGCGCTCTTTATATCCTCTCCGAGGAACCTGTTTGTCTCTATTGAGAGTTCCCTGACGGCATTTTCAATTTTACTTACGTCTACGATTCTCATTCTCGGATATTTGAGCCGGCCTTTCTGTCTGATTTACTCTCCAGGACTTCAACTATCCTCTCTGCCATGCCCTGTGCATCGAGACCGCACATGGAGAGAAGTTTTCCTCTTGGGCCATGAGAAATGAATCTGTCCGGTACGCCGAAGGTTTTAATTACCTTGTTCCTGAAGTGAGAAAGAATGAGTGAGGATACCTTTTCTCCTATACCTCCCTCCAATGAACCTTCCTCGGAGATGAAGATATATTTATATGGAGAAACGATATCGAGGAAGTATTTTGTATCCAATGGTTTTATGAATCTGAGGTTATACACATCGGCGGAGAAACCCTCGCCGTAGAGAATATCAGCAGCTTTCAGCATCTCTATGGTGGTGGAGCCGACACCGATCATCAGTACCGGTGCCTTCTCTTTTCTCACGAATATTCCCCTTCCCTCGGTTATCCCTTCTTCACATCCCTTTATGTGTTCCGGGCAGTAATCCTTGGGATACCTGATAATGAAGGGACCCTTAAGTGTAAAGGCATAATCGAGGAGCAGTTCCATCTCCTCCCTGCAGGCCGGTGCTGTAATAGTGATACCGGGTACCGACTTGAAGATAGGAATATCATAGACTCCCTGATGCGTTTCACCGTCACCCGGTACGATGCCTGCCCTGTCCAGAGCTATTACAACGGGAAGATGCGGGATGGCAATGTCGTGTATTATCTGATCAACTGCCCTCTGGGCGAATGTGGAGTAAACAGCAACAACAGGTCTCTGGCCCGAAATAGCCAGTCCTGCAGCAAAGGTAAATGCATGTTCTTCGGCAATGCCTACATCGAAGAAACGCTTGGGAAATGTTTCGGAAAAGACCTTGAGCCCCGTTCCGTCACTCATGGCTGCCGTTATTGCAACGACACGAGGGTTGTCCTTGGCTTTTGTCACCATGTACTCACCGAAGGCCCTGCTCCAGGTAAATGGTTCTGTAACTTTATCCTCCGAATCGCTTACCGAATGACTCCAGTCAGGTGATAATCCGTGGAACTTTGTCGGATTGATTTCAGCCGGCTTGAAACCCTTTCCCTTTACGGTGGTTACATGAAGGAGAACCGGTGTTTTAAGATCCTTTATGTTGTTCAAAACGTGGATAAGCTCTTTCACATTGTGTCCGTCTATCGGTCCGAAATAGTCGAAACCGAGAACGGTGAAGATATTCTGATAGTGAAGATATGCCTTCAAAGCCTGCTTTGTCCTCTTTGTCACGGAGAGAAGGGGTTTCCCTACGATGGGAAGGGATTCTACCGTGCTGTCGTACCAAGATCTGAAGTTTATGTAGGCTTTTGTTGCTTTCAGCTTCCCGAGATTTGAAGCAATGGCACCGACATTGCTGCTTATGGACATGCCGTTGTCATTCAGAATTACTATGAGATTCTTTCTCAGGTGCCCTGTATTGTTTAGTCCTTCCAGGGCAAGGCCGCCTGTAAGGGCACCGTCACCTATTACGACAATCACCTTGTTTTCCGTGCCTTTAAGCTCTTCACCGATCTTTATGCCGAGACCTGCCGAAATGGATGTGGATGCATGGCCTGTGTCGAGAATGTCGTGTTCGCTCTCTGTATGTTTTGGAAAACCGCTTATTCCGCCAAGCTGCCTTATCGTTTTGAAGAGCTCCCTTCTCCCCGTAAGGATTTTGTGAGCATAGCTCTGGTGCCCCACGTCCCATATGATCTTGTCTCTCGGAGAATCGAAAACACTGTGTAGTGCTACTGTGAGTTCTACGGTTCCTAGGTTGGATGCAAGATGTCCTCCGCTTTCCCGGACATGCTGTATAATGAAATCACGCAGTTGTGAGCATAGTAGGGAGAGCTCTTTTTCATTTAGAGACTTAAGATCTTCCGGGCTGTTTATCTTTTTGAGGATTGAAAAGTGATTGTTGTTCATACCTGATAGTGCCTCTCTTTTTTCGAACTTTCAATATATCACTTTAATTATGTGAATTCAATCTATATGAACGATAATCCGGGTAATCCCATATATCGGGCATGGTTGAAAATTCTTCCTATTTCGGTTTATAAAGGATTCTGTGGTATCCTGTGATATCCTGACGTATATGTTTAGGAGGAATTATTGAGATGAAATCGTTGACAGAAGAACTTTGGTTCAACACGAAAAACAGGGTTGAGTTTATCAATATAACAGGAAAGGTGGAAGAACTTGTAAAGAAGAGCGGAGTGAAGGAAGGTTTGTGCCTGGTAAATGCCATGCATATAACTGCAAGTGTGTTTATCAACGATGACGAATCGGGGCTGCACAGCGATTACAAGAAGTGGCTGGAAAAGCTTGCGCCACACGAGCCGGTCTCCCAGTATGCACACAATGTTGGTGAGATCAATGCTGATGCACACATGAAGCGGCAGGTAATGGGGAGAGAGGTAGTCGTGGCGATTACAAACGGAAGGCTTCATTTCGGGCCCTGGGAGCAGATTTTCTACGGTGAATTTGATGGCCAAAGGAGAAAGAGGGTACTTGTAAAGATAATCGGAGAATGATCGGCAGAAACGTATCAGGGCCAACCGGTCTGATAGAAGAGGGAGTTCATCCTTTGGATATACTCCTCTCTGTCAAAGATGGGTTTATGGCCTGCTATTACCTTTTTAGCTGTTTCAGCATTGCCGGAAAGGAGGTCTATCACGGTCATTGCATAGAGTTTTGCAGGTACAATATAGGCCATTTCCTCATCGGTAACAGTGAAATCCTTTGAATGAAGGCCCCCTGTAAATCCGCCGCTTGAGGGTTCAATGGCGGGTATTAGGTGTGAGACATCTCCCATATCGGTGGAGGCTCCTATACTTTCCCTGTGAAAGATCATCGATTCACCGAGCAGTTGGGATGCATTGTCCTCCCACAACCTGTGGAGTGATTCATCGGGTTTCAGAGGGAGATATCCCGGGATGTTTTTTATCTCTACCTTTCCGCCCATACCCAAAGCACCTGCTTTCAATGCGTTGTCGACCTTTTCTCCTGCATTCCTTATAGCCTCCAGGCTCTTTCCCCTAACATACATCTCAACATCAACCTCATCCGGAATCACATTTACACTTTCACCGCCCTTGGTGACTATCATGTGAACACGTATGGAATCGGAATCCCTGAAAGTTTCACGCTGGGCATTGATTGCCGAAAGCGCAACATGAAACATATTGATTGCATTTATCCCTAGGTGCGGTGCAGCTCCCGCATGCGAAGCCCTCCCGATAAACCTTATGCTCTTTCCAACGAAACCGTTACTACAATGAGGAATCTGAATGGAACGGGCAGGGCTGTCACTGTGAGCATGGTTCATTATTGCAATATCGACATCATCGAAAAGCCCGAGCCTGATAAACTCCTGTTTTCCCCCATAGAACCTTATTTTTCCTTCGTTTCTCAATTTGCCCCGGTAGTCAATCTCGATAAACTCCTCTGCCGGTATCGCCATCAGGAGGATTCTGCCTGAAAGTTGGCCAAGTACCGGTTTCAGCCCAATTAGCGCTCCTGTTATCCAGGATACCTGGGCAAAGTGTCCGCAGGCATGGGCAGCTCCCGTTCTACTGTCGGCATCGGGGTGTTTTGCATTTATCAGTGCATCGAGTTCGGAAAGTATTGCAACGGTTGGTCCTGGTTTTCCCGTATCCATTTCGCCAATGATACCGGTGATTGCAAGTTTCTTCCTGAAGGGTACACCATGGGACTTGAAAAGCTCCTCTACCATTGCCGATGTATTGAACTCCTTGTAGCCTGTTTCCGGATTTCTGTAAATGGTTTTGCCGGTTTCTATGATTTCATCTCTTTTCTTCTCAATCTCATCCAAAGAAATCCTCTTAAGTTTCTCCTGGTTGCCTTGGTTTTTCAATGATACACCTCTTTACCTCGATATTTCACTTAATATATACCTTAATATATGTAGTGGGCTATCCGTATCTTTTTTTATTATAGGTAGATATCACACATTTTCAATAATATTTATCTTTTCTAATATAGACCAAGGGAAGCGTCTTGTGATAAAATCCTATTAAACAGAGAAACATCGGGATTTAAGGTTGGCATATGAAGAAGATACTGATTGATACGGACTGCGGTGTTGATGATGCAATTGCAATTATGATGGCCCTTGCTAGCAATCGAGTCGATCTTGTTGGTATCACTACCGTATCGGGTAATACCTATGTAAATCAGGTAACAGACAATGTTCTAAGACTTCTTACCTATCTCGGGAGAGGGGATGTTCCTGTTTTCAAGGGAGCGCATGTACCTCTCGTTGCAAAGCCTCATACAGGAGAGAGGATTCACGGCAAGAATGGTCTTGGAGACGTAGAGCTTCCTGGGACAGAAAAGAGAGAAGAAAAAATGTCTGCTCCCGAGGCAATATTTGAAATGGCGAGGAATAATCCCGGGATCACAGTGGTAACGATAGGTCCGCTTACGAATGTTGCCATGGCTCTGAATCTTTTTCCCGAGCTCAAGAAACTTGTTTCTGGTATCGTCTCGATGGGAGGCGCCCTCTATACGGGTAATGTCACGAGATTTGCCGAGTTCAACTTTTTCTTCGATCCGGAGGCTGCACAGTTTGTCTTCGAAAGCGGCATTCCAATGAGTATAGTTCCGTGGGATCCGATCGTGAAAGAACCCTTCGGGGAAGAAGAGCTTAGAAAGGTTTTTTCGTCTCCCTCCGCTTCGGTTTCCTCTAACGGTGAGGGAGAAAAAAAAGCTCGCAGTGGCGGAGATGAAAATCCTTCCGGCAGGGCGGTGAAGTTCTTCTTCGATGTTCAACAGGTCACCATGGGACATATAGAGAAATTCTACGGAGTCAGGGCGACCATGCTTCCAGACCCCGCTGCCATGGCCTACGTAATAGAAGAAACCGCTGCAAAGCAGAAGATAAGGGGAAGTCTGAGAATGGAACTCAACTACAACACCTTACGAGGTGCGAGTGTGCTCGGTGACGGACATGGTATGGAGATAGTAACGGAAATCGACAGGGATGTCTTACTGGGACTACTGGCTGGTATATCACGCCTCGGTTAGAGGTGTTAATTCTATAAAAAAGGAGAGTGTCTATGAAAAGAACACTTGTACTTGCAATCGCCATACTTTTTCTTCTGGGTACCTTCAGCTCATTTGCAGGAGGTAAGCAGGAAGCGGCAGGAGGAAAAGCAAAACTAAAGGTTGTCCTCTATCTGAACGGAACTCTGGGTGACAAGTCATTCTTTGATTCTGCAAACAGAGGGCTTCAGAGGGCAATAAAAGAGCTGGGAATCGAGGGAAAGACAATAGAAGGCGGATATGATCCTGCCAGGTGGGAGCCCGACATTGAACAGCTTGCAGAGGGTGACTGGGACATAATAATAGCGGGTACATGGCAGCTTACCAGTGCTCTCGAGAAGATTGCGCCACAGCATCCCGACAAGAAGTTTTTTACCTATGATACATCGGTGGATTACTCCAAGGGTAATCTGGGAAATGTGTACTCCATTCTGTACAAGCAGAATGAGGGTTCATTTCTCGTAGGAGCGCTGGCAGCAATGATAACATCATCCGATATGCAGTATGCCAACAAGGAGAAGATAATAGGTTTCCTCGGCGGAATGGATATCCCCGTTATAAATGACTTCAAGGTCGGTTATATCCAGGGTGCAAAGTACATCGATCCCGATGTGAATGTTCTCGTCTCATACGCAGGATCCTTCAGCGACCCGGCAAAGGGAAAGGAGCTTGTTCTTGCACAGTACGATCAGGGGGCGGACATTGCCTTCAACGTGGCAGGTGAGACAGGTCTAGGTCTTCTCGATGCGGCAAAGGAGCGCAAGAAATACGCTATCGGTGTGGATTCCGACCAGTACATGCTTTTCAAGGACAGTGATCCCGAAAAGGCATCTTTCATAGTAACCTCGATGAAGAAAAATGTGGATTACTCGCTATACAGGGCAATAAAGTTGCATCTCGAGGGAAAGCTGAAATACGGCCAGGCCGAGGCTCTCGGAATCAAGGAAAACGGAATCGGTGTGGCTGATAACGAGAATTACCAGAAACTCGTTCCTGAGAAGTTCAGAAAGAGGATAAAGGAACTCGAGCAGAAGATAATCAACGGCGAGATAAAGGTAGATACCGCCTTCGGAAAGTGATTGGTTGAACTGAAATTGTCGCAAAATAAAAAAGGGGAAGGTCGCAATGGCCTTCCCCTTTTTGTCTTAGCCTGTTACCCGGATTTTTCATCCGGATTCCTCTGTTCTATACTCGTGTTCTATACTCCGAATTGCTGCATCGGACCGTTCTTGTCCGATTTCATCATGATTTTCTTGATATTTTCCGCCTCGCTTTTCAAGGAGTCGATATCAACGGTAAGAAGCTTTCCGCCTTCAACTACGATCCTACCATCGACGATTACCGTATCGACAGCTCTCTCACTTACCGAGTAGAGGATGTTTGCAGGAAGGCTTATCTCCGGCATCATGGTCGGGTCTCTCCTTTCTATCAGAACCATATCCGCAATGTATCCCTCCTTTACTCTTCCGATTCGAGGGATAATTGAACTGCAGCCGGATAGGAGAGGAACGAGCTCATCGATGCGGCACTTCTCTGCATCTCCAGTTGCTAGCTTGCAGAGCAGGGCGGCATCCCTTGCCACCTCGAGTATCGAGAAGGTGTTGTTGGATGCGGGGCCATCCGATGCAAATGAGAGCTTTAATCCCCTCTCGATGGCTCTGGGAAGGAATGGTTTCAAAAAACCGAATTTCATGTATGTCTTTGCGGCATGTGCAACCAGCGCCTTCGATCTTGCTATGATATCGAGGTCTTCATCGGTGGAACAATAGGCATGTGCCAGGATGGAACTTTCACGTATTATACCGAGATCGTAGAGGTACTTAACCGGAGTAACACCCAGCTCCTTGAGGCTCTTCTCTACCTGCCATTCTTCTTCCGAAACATGTATGTGCGTTTTCAGATCGAGCCTCTCTGAAATATCGGCTATCTCTTTTAGAAAGGTTTCCGGACAGATGTAGGGAGAATGCGGCCCGAGACTTATTGTAAGCCTTTCTTCCTGCCCTCTGTAGCTCTCCGTGAAATCCATGGCCCTCTCGAAATCCTCCTTCCAGTTTTCCCCCTGTCCGAAGAGAGCCCAGGCGAGGTCTGCCCTTATTCCCGAATCCCTGTATGCCTCGAAGGCCCTGTCCATTGCAAAGTAGTGGTCACAAACAAAGGTCACCCCGGCAAGGAGCATCTCTGCCGCACCTATGAGGCTTCCAGTGTAGACGAATTCCGGCTTAAGGTTTTGTTCGTATATCCAGATGTGCTTGTTGAACCAGTCAAAGCTGTTTACGTCTTCCGATGAACCTCTTAGCAGTGTCATTGCCGTATGGGAGTGGGCATTTGTCATTCCGGGAATGACGATTTTTCCGCTTCCCTCTATTACCCTCTCATATTGATTCTTACCACCGTCAGAACTCTCCGGGAATCGAAGGGCATCCTTTCCCGTTACGATGCTCGTTATCTTGTTCCCCTCTATTACGATATGTGCCTTCTCCGTGTATGAGAGATCGTGGAAGTTGAATATCGAGGTGTTTCTGATAAGTATGCTGCTCAAAAGGCCTTCTACCTCTTATCTAGCCTCTCCAGGGCATCGAAAATCATAGTCTTGAATTTTTCCACATTTACATTCGTGGCAACACTTGCATTGGCTTCCTTACCCGTTACTCCGTAAACATCAACTACAGTCCTTCCCGAAGTGTACTCTCCCATTGTCTCTATATCCACCCGAAGGCTCCTCGTTTCGAGTACATCCCTGTCGATAAGGTAGGCAACGGTAAGAGGGTCGTGCAGCGGAGCACCCTCTATACCGAAGATTTCGAGGTTGGCCTTGGCAAAGAATTCGAGAAGGGGAGCAACCACCGAGGAGACATGACCACCCATTTTACCGATCTTTTCAATATCCTCGAAGGTAAAAACAGCCTTGTTTGTCACGTCAAGGCCCACCATGGTTATTGGAATACCGGAGTTAAAGACAATGCTTGCCGCTTCGGGGTCAACGTATATGTTGAACTCCGATGCGGGTGTTATATTGGAATCATAGATGGCTCCTCCCATGAGGACTATCTCTTCTATCTTTTCCTTTATTGAAGGTTTTTTCAGCAGAGAAAAGGCGACATTCGTAAGGGGGCCTGTGGGAACGAGTGTAACAGGCTCATCCGAGGCAAGAAGGGTTTCGATGATAAAGTCTGTCGCATGTTTCCCCGTATCCTTTACCGTTGCTTCCGGCAGGTTTGCACCGTCCAATCCTGATACCCCGTGAATCCGGGGAGCGACGGTGAGTTCTCTGACCATCGGTTTGTCGAACCCCCTCGAAACGGGAGTATCTTCTCCTATTAAGGTGAGAATCCTAAGAGCATTTTTAAAGGTCTTTTCCCCTGTCTGGTTTCCTGCCACGGTCGTTATCCCGAGAAGCTCTATTTCCGGGGATGAAGTTGCCAGCATTATGGCTATCATGTCATCATGACCGGGGTCGCAGTCCAGTATGATTCTTTTCATTCACTTACCTCTCTCTTTACCTTTCTGCTCTTGTTTATCGAGTAGATTGCAAGGACGATCACGGTGGTGAGGTACGGAATCGATTGAATGAACTCCGAAGGAATCTTTAACGGTGCTATGAATATTGCAAAGGCATTTACAATGCCGAATAGGAGAGAACCCAGAAATGTACCAAGGGGAAGGTTGCCACCAAGGGAAGATGCCGCAATCGCAATAAATCCCCTTCCGGCTGTCATGTCTCTTGAAAACCATGAAACGTATCCCATTGCAAGGTAGAGTCCGCCAAAGGAACCGAAGAAACCTGAAAGGAGGAGTGAGTAGAGGCGAACCCTTTTTACGTTTATACCCACCGATTCGGCAGCATCCGGATTCTGTCCCACTGCTCTTATCCTGAGACCCAGGGGTGTCTTGTATATGAGGTAGTAGAATACGATTACCGCAATGAAGACGAAGTAGGTGAGGATATTGTGGCCGCTGAGCATGGGACCCACTACCGGGATGTCTTTCAGCAGGGGAATATCCAGTGAAGGGAATACGAGGCTCTTTAACGAACTGGATGTTCCCTTGTCGTGTGCAAATACGTAGAGAAGAAAGATAGTCATACCAGAGGCGAACATGTTCAGGGCAATTGCTGCAATAATGATATCCGCCTTCAGTTGCAGGTGAAAGTAACCGAGGATGGCGGCCATTGCAACGCCGGCAGCGACGCCGGCAAAGAGTGCCAGCCAGAGGCTCCCCGTAAAGCCGCTTACCATCACCCCCGTAAATGCGGCCATCAACATGATTCCTTCCAGTGCTATGTTGATCGATCCGGCAAGTGCCGTTATTGCAACACCGATTGCAGGGTACAGAATAGGCGTCATAACCCTTATTGTGGCAAAGATGAATTTTGGTGAGAGGATACTCTTAATTATTGGGTTCATCTATTGCCTCCTTCCTCTTTGCCTCTCTGATGGTTATCCTGTATTTGAACCTTTCGAGGAAAGCTTCTGCCGTTATGAGGAGGATAATTATAGATTGAATGGCAACAACCATCTCCGATGGTATATCAGAGAGAAGGTTCATAATCTGGCCACCGGTCCTTAAGTATGAGAGGAACAGGGCTGCAAAGATTATGTATATCGGATTGTTCCTTCCTATGATGGCAACTACTACACCGTCCCACCCGTAACCGGGGCTCAACTGCCAGTTGAATCTCCTGTGAAGGCCCATTACTTCGGTCATGCCGCCTATTCCGGCAAGGAAGCCTCCAAGGACCTGTGATAGCACGATAACCATGAAGACGTTGATACCACCGAATCTTGCAAAATTCTTGTTTATTCCCGTCGTCCTTATTTCGTAACCTCTTGTCGTATGGTAGAGGAAGTAGTATGTAAGGATGGCAAACGCAAAGGAAATTATAATTCCGAGGTGTATTCTCGTTCCGGGAACGAATTGTGCCAGCCAGGCTGTTTTCGGCAGTTCATAGGATACGAGAAAGCCTGCCGACTTGTCCCTGAAGTGATAGTTTATCAGGTAGAGCCCGAGAAAATATGCTACATAGTTCATCATCAGGCTTATAACGAGTTCATCGGTATTCCACTTTGCCTTCAGTATCCCCGGTATGAAACCCCAGATAGCTCCCGTGATTCCTGCAATAAGTAGTACCGTGGTTATATGGAGAATGGCAGGCATGTGAGTCGATACTGCAAATGCCGTTCCGACCGCTGCTCCTATGAAGAGAGCGCCCTCGGCGCCGATGTTGAACTGTTCAGCCTGGAATGGTATCGATATGGCCAGTCCGCATAGAATGATAGGCGATGCAGTTTCTATGAAGTTTCCGAATCTACCCTTGGAGAGAAGCGGACCGAGGAAGAATGATTTCAGAGAAAATCCAGGATTCTTGCTTATGATGAAAATTATGAGCACGCTGATCACTATGCCTATTAGAACCGCAATGATCGTGCGAATCAGATGAAAGTATTTTACTATGAATTTCTCCACTTCTTTCCTCCTGAGATCATCCGTTATTCAATGCTTGTCCCTCTTGACACCGAGCATATAAGGACCGAGCTGTTCCTGTGTAACTTTGGCAGGCGAATCGAATTCCGCCACTATTTCTCCATTGTAGATCACAAGTATCCTCGATGAAATCTTCAGTATTTCATCGAGGTCGGCAGAGACGAGAAAGACGGCTATTCCGTTGTCGCGGGCATTCATTAGAAGCTCATGAACCATCTCCTCCGAACCGACATCGATACCGCGGGTCGGCTGGTCGGCAACTATCAATTTTGGTTCCGAGGATAGTTCCCTTGCGACGACTACCTTCTGGATATTACCTCCGGATAGCGCGGAAACGGGTGTTTTCGATGACTGTGCCAGTATCTTGAATTGTTTGATGAGCTCTTCCGAATGTTCCGTTATCTTTTTCCAGTCGAGAACCATGCCCCTGGCGAAGGGTTTCTTGTAATACCTGTCCACTATTATGTTTTCCTGAATGGTGGATTTTTCTGCTACACCATTCTCCATTCTGTCTTCGGGAATATGGGAAACACCCAGTTCCCTGATGTCCCTTGGTGTAAAGCCAGTTATCTCCCTCTCACCGAGGAATATGTGTCCGGATGTGGCCTCTCTTAAGCCTGTAAGTATTTCAACCAGTTCTGTCTGTCCGTTTCCCTCTACACCTGCAAGGCCCAGTATTTCGCCCCTCCTCACTTCAAAGGATACATTCTTCAAAACATGAAGGTTCTCCTCGTTTATATAGTTGAGGCCGTTTACCTTTAGGTAGGCCTCTCCCGTTTTTTCGGCTTCCGGTATCCTTTCGAAGCTTATCTCTCTTCCCACCATAAGTTCTGCTATCTCATGTTCCGTGAGTTTTGAGGCATCCTCTGTGGCTATGTCCTTACCATCACGAATTATCGTTACCCTGTCTGCTATAACCTTTACCTCTTTGAGCTTGTGGGAGATAAATATTATCGTTTTGCCTTTGGCTTTAAGCTCTTTGAGTGATTTAAAGAGGACCTCTGTTTCCTGCGGCGTGAGAACAGATGTTGGTTCGTCCAGTATGATAAGTTCCGCATTTCGAATCAGCACCTTTAGTATCTCGATTCTCTGCCTTATTCCCACGGGGAGGTCCTTTACCAGCTTGTTCAGGGGCACTTCAAAACCGAATTCCTTGCATGCCTCTTCTGTTTTTTTAAGTATCTTTTTGGAATCGAGGAATAGTTTCCATTTTACTGGCTCCTCGCCTAAAATGATATTCTCGGCAACGGTGAGGTCGGGCGCAAGCATGAGGTGCTGGTGAATCATTCCTATTCCCATGGCGATTGCTTCCAGCGAGTTGTGAATCTTCACCTTCTTGCCCTTGTAGAGGATTTCTCCTTCCTGAGGAATTTCCTCTCCGAAGATTATCTTCATGAGGGTGGATTTTCCCGCTCCGTTTTCGCCTACTATTGCATGAATGGTGTTTTCCTGGACATCGATATTGATGCCCTTGTTTGCTACGACACCGTTTGGATAAACTTTTACTATATTCTTAAGAGAAAGTATCGTTCCCATTTTTGCACCTCTGTTGGCATTTTAGGAAAAAATAATTTCTGTTACTATACCTTATAGAGGAAAAAAAGCAAATATATTTTTTATGGGAATAAGAATCGAGGTGGAGTTTATTTCCAGAATTTTTGCATTCTCTTTCTTAAGCTTTCCCTGTAGGCATCCCAGTCATCTATCGGATTCTCTGCTATCCCTTCCTCACAGGCAGCCCTGGCAACGGCACTGGCCTCCCATTCTATGACACGGGGATCGAAGGGTTTCGGAACTATGTAGTCGCGTCCGAAAGAAAACTCTCTTCCCTCGTAGGCCTTCTTCACAATATCGGGAACAGGTTCCTTTGCTAGCCCTGCAAGTGCATGGGATGCGGCTATTTTCATTCCTTCGGTGATCTTTTTCGCATGAACATCGAGTGCTCCCCTGAATATGAAGGGAAAGCCAAGAACGTTGTTTATCTGGTTGGGGTAATCGCTCCTTCCCGTAGCCATTATCACGTCTTCTCTCGTCTTCCTTGCAAGGTCGTAGGTGATTTCCGGGTCGGGATTTGCCATGGCAAAAACGATGGGGTCCCTGTTCATGGAGAGGAGCATTTCCGGGCTTACAAGGTCTTTCGTGGATACCCCCATGAATACATCGGCACCGGCAATAGCTTCTTTAAGGGTGCGCATCGTAGTATCCGCAGCGAATTCCTCCTTCTGAGGGTTCATACCCTCCTCTCTTCCTCTGTATATCACGCCTCTACTGTCACACATCACGAGGTTCTCCTTCTTTACACCGAGGGAGACAAAGAACCTGGCACATGATATTCCTGCAGCTCCGGCACCGCTGAATACTACCCTTATCTCTTCCATATCCTTACCCGTCAGTTCCAGTGCATTCAGGAGCCCGGCACCTGCTATTATTGCAGTGCCGTGCTGGTCATCGTGGAAAATCGGAATGTTGCAGATCTCCTTCAACTTGTTCTCTATGTAGAAACACTCGGGAGCCTTGATATCCTCGAGGTTCACTCCGCCGAAGGTGGGCTCCAGGAGTTTTACCAATTCTATTATCTTGTCGGGGTCTTCCGTATCCACCTCGAGATCGAAAACATCGATGTCGGCAAACCGTTTGAAGAGGACTCCCTTTCCCTCCATGACAGGCTTGCTGGCAAGAGCTCCCCTGTTTCCCAGTCCGAGTATTGCAGTTCCGTTGGATACAACCGCAACGAGGTTCCCCCTGTTGGTGTATCTGAAAACATCCGAGGGATTCTTGTCGATTTCAAGTACCGGTGCTGCAACACCGGGGGTGTATGCAAGAGAGAGCTCCTTTGCAGTCTGGCAGGGCTTCGTGGTAACAACCTCCAGTTTTCCGGGCCTACCCTCGGAATGATACCGGAGTGAATCCTCTTTCAGTCCCATTTTTTCCTCCCTTTAAAACTTTCGGCTCGAGATTTTCAACCCTATTTCATGTTTTCTTCGAAATCAAACTTGTAGGGGAGATTGTACCTGTCCCTGATTTCGATTATCTGCTGCTGTAGAACCTTGTCCACCTTTGCTCCCTTATCCTTCCTGTAGAGCCATGCCTCGTACTCTTTCTCTCCGGCGGTATAGATTCTCTTTGCACCGGGCATCTTTTTGGAATTCCTTAACTGCCTCAGTATGTCACCTGCAGTCTTCTTGAATTTATCGAGCTCTATGAATGCTTCCACATTGATTGCAATGAAGAAGTGACCTAAGGGATAGGGTATCTTGTTTCCATTCTCATCGTAACCGAGAAGCATCTTAAGGTATGATCCCTGTTGAAGTGCAGCGGAGAGGAGTTCTACCACTGTGGCGTATCCGTATCCCTTGTAGCCCCCGAGTTCCTCTCCCAATCCTCCGAGGGGGGCGAGGGCCGCCTTGCCAGCAACGAGATCCTTTAGAATCTGTTTAGAATCTGTCTTGTAAGTCCCGTCTTCCCCGATTACCCATCCCTCCGGAATGTCCTTTCCCAGCCTTGCATATACCTCTATCTTTCCCCTCTGGGTAACGGAGGTGGCGCAGTCCAGCACGAAGGGGAACGGTTCATCGGTTGGCATGCCAAAGGTAAGGGGGTTGGTTCCCAGCATATTTTCCACGCCAAAGGTCGGTGCAATGGAGGGTCTTGCATTCGTACCCGTTATACCTATCATTCCCGCATTTGTTGCCATGAGTGCATAGTATCCTGCTATGCCATAGTGGGTGGAATTTCTTGCCACTACCATTCCCATTCCGTATTTCCTTGCCTTCTCGATAGCCATGCTCATGCATCTGTGACCTATCACATGGCCCATTCCGTTGTGGCCGTCCACCACGGCGGTGGTAGGCCCTTCCCGCACTATCTCGAAATTGGTGATTGGGTTCAGTATCCCGTCATTTATCCTGTCAATGTATATCGGTTTGAACCTGCCAATACCGTGGGAATCTATCCCCCTCTTGTCGGATGTTATCAGTACCTCGGCACATATCTTTGCATCTTCCTCCGGCACACCCACTGCCTTGAAGCCATCAACCATGAACCTCTCCAGAAGGTCGAAATCTACCCATACGAAATCTTCTCCCATAATGTCTTCGGACATCTTTACTCTCCTTATATATTTTTAAATTTTTTCACCTTCATTCTTTGCAATAACGATTCTGATACCGGCCTCTTCGAGTTCTTTCCTGTACTCCTCGTTGAACTGGTCATCAGTTACGAGAATGTCCACCGAATCTATCGTTGCGGTGAGGAAGTTCGATGTGACGCCGAGTTTTCTGTGATCGGCAACGACGATTACAGTACCCCTTGTCCTCTCTATCATCATGCGTGCAACCTCTGCCTCCTGATAAACAGGAGTTGTGAGTCCGTATTTGACGCTTATTCCGTCTACACCAATAATAGCCTTCGTACCGTAAACCTGTCCTAGAGTGAGAGATGCAAACCCGCCTACCAGTGAATTTGACTGGTACCTGTAGACACCGCCGACCAGTATCAGTTCCTTGATATTGGGGTTTGGCTCCATTACCGCACCGAGGTTGCTGGTTATAACCCTGATATTGTTGCCGTGGAGATGCCTTATCACTTGAAGGGTGGTGGAACCGCTGTTTATGAGTAGTGTATCGCCGTCTTCTATCAGCTCTGCCGTGGTTCTTCCTATGGCTTCCTTTGCCTCGCGGTCTATCCTGTTCTTCTGTATGTAGAGGGGTTCCGTTTTCATTCTCTGGCTGAAAATGGCACCCCCATGGGTTCTCTCCAGCAATCCCTGTCTTTCGAGTATATCGAGGTCACGCCTTATCGTTATTTCCGATACGTTGAGTGATTCGCTTAACTCGGTAACCTTTACGATTCCCTTCGTTCTTACCATCTCGTATATCATCTTCTGCCTTGCAGCAGGTATATATCCGCCTCTGTTTTTCTTTCCCATAGAATACCTCAATTAAAATTAAAACATGATTGTTTTTGATTGTCAACTTATTATTTAGAACTTTTTAGAACAAATACAATCGTTTGATAATCGATTCCACTGTGTCAATGAATGTTGTCATGTCGAATGGCTTTACCAGGTAGGGTAACTCGAAGGTTTCAAGAAATTCTTTTGATTCTTTGCTCGCCGTGTCACCTGTAATTACAAGAAAACGTGTTGCAAGCTCGGGGTGTTTTTCTGAAAGCTCCCTGTATATATCGATACCGCTGATTCCGGGCATCCTGATGTCACAGATTATAAGGGCTATCGATGCGGTCTCTGAGTGCTCGATGAACTCCAGTGCCCTCTTCCCATTCTGGAATGAAGCGGTCTCGTAACCTTTCCTCTTTAAAAAACGGTCCAGTATCTTTCCAAGTGATTCTTCGTCTTCTATGAGGATTATCCTGGGCTTTTCCCTCGAACTGATACCCTCGTCGTAATCGTAACCTTCGCCTCGGAGCACTCCTTCCCCTTCCTCTCCGTCTTTTCCTTGTGACTCCTCTGGCATGCCACTCTCCGGAAGTTCGATGAAAAAGCGTGCCCCTCCGTTCTCTGCATTTTCCGCCCATATGTTTCCGCCGTGTTCCGAGATGATACCGTGAGTAACGGAGAGCCCCAGCCCGGTTCCCTTACCGGTTGGCTTTGTGGTGTAGAATGGATCGAAAATGTGGGGTAATGCCTCCTTTGGTATCCCCGGGCCATTGTCCTCTATTACCACTCTGATTATCCTCTTCTCTTCCTCTCCCTCTGTCAACGTGGCAAGCGGGTACCTTGGCTTACCCTTTTCCATTATAACAGTGACAAGTCCGTCCCTGCACGTATCTTCTATCGCCTGGACGGCATTGTCTATGATGTTGAAAAAGACCTGCTCGATTTTGTACCTGTCTCCCGCAATAAAAAAATCATTTCCCCTCTTTGAAAGAACCATATTGATATTTTCCGTGTCTTCCTTCTCCCGGTACTGGGAGAGCACCTTCTCGATTATGTCGCCCAAGTTGAGTCTGGTCTTCTGAGCCTTCTGCTGTTTTGCAAAGGATAGGAGGTTCTTAACGATGCTAGCGCTTCTCTTGGTCTCCTCTATCAGGGTATCCACAAGCTTCAACTGATCTTCGTTGAGCTCCTCCATCTTTAATAGTTGGGCTATTCCCATTACCGCAGCAAGGGGGTTGTTCAGTTCGTGGGCGATTCCCGCAACGAGCTTGCCAATGGAGGCTAGTTTCTCATTCATAACGAGCTTGGCCTGGAACTCTTTCAGAGCATTCATCTTGTTCTTGAGACTCGTGTGGAGCATGGCATTTTTTACCGCTATGGCCGCATGGTGAGCGAAACTCAGGGCAAGCTGAGCATCGCTTTCCGTGAAAAAACCCTGCTTCCTGCTGTCCAGGGTGATATATCCTATTACTCCGTCCTGGGATATCATGGGAACTCCCATCCATCCCCGTACATAGTCTGTGTTTCCCCACTTCTTGAAATAGTGGCTTGTACTGGCATCATCCAGTATCACCGGTTCCTTTTTTCTTGCAAGCATCTCCTCCAGTTCGGTGACTTTGTATCGCTTACCAATGGCATTCTCTTTCATGGGAAGATTCTTTCCGGCAAGAACCTGAACATACTTACCGTGAAGGAGCATCACCGATGCACTGTCATAGTGGATTACCTTTCTTATCTCATCGAGTATTGTGTTGAATACCTCTTTAAGTTCGAGGCTGCTGTTTATCGTTGCTATGGAGGACCTTAGTGCCTTTAGTTGTTCTATGTGTTTTCTTTCCTCCTCTGCCAGGCGCGCATTCTCTATTGCCACGGCCGCCTGGTTGGAGAAGAGTTTCCAGATTCGTATTGCCTCTTTTGGAAAGGGCCCTGGCTTGAAGCTCGATATGTTCATCACGCCAACAACACGTCTTCCGATTTTCAGCGGCAGGCTCACTATGGAACCTTCCCAATCGGGAGGTGCATCGGAAAAAAACCTGCTTTTCTGTATATCGGAGATTATCTTTGCTCTTCCTGTTTTTGCGACGGTATAGGTGATTCCATTCTTCCTCGGTTCTGAGAAGGGCTTATCCCAGAGGCCGTCCGGACCCATTGCCGCCCCGAAAGTAATTACATTGCCGTCGTATAGAAAGATATGGGCAAGATCCACCGGGATCAGGTTTATTGCCGTAACTAGAAGTGACTTGAGAACCTTTCTAAGGCTCATCTCAGTGAGGAGCTGCGGATTAGACTTTAGGGCGGCATCTATGGCACCTTCCGTAAGTTTTAGGTTGCCTGTGAGTCTCGCTTCCTCTATCTCCTTAAGAAGTAGTGTTCTTGCAACCATAAGGAGATCTTCGATTTCCCTTTCCTTTCTCGCAAAGGTTCCGTTTATGCCAAAGTGAAGGGAAGCGTACTTTCTTTGCTCCTTTCCCAGCCAGATACTGTAGAATGAACTTTCCGAGGAAATCCTTTCGAAACTGATTGGCCTGTTCTTTTCTATTCTTTTTTCCAGATTCCTTATGGTATTTTTCCCAGCTTCGAACTCCCTGGGAATGGTAAATCCTTCAAGGAGAATATCCTGGGTCCTGGGAATACAAACCACGAATGATGCCTGAAGATAGTTCTTTATCACAGATGAGATTCTTCTCAGTTTAACAGAGAGCTGCTCATCTGACTCGAGAATATTGGATATCCTGGAAATAGTGGAAAACCTGTCCACACCTAATATTGTAACAATAAGAGACAGTTTTTTCCATGAAATTTGTCTGTATTGCTAGGTTCGCTCTGTTTCCCTCTTCTGAATCTTTGCCCATGTATCTTTAAGGCCTACCGTTCGGTTGAAAACGGGTTTGTCTTTGGTTGAATCCTTCGAATCGAGGCAGAAGTAGCCCTTTCTAAGAAACTGATAGTTCTCTCCCGGTTTTGCATCTTTAAGAGAGGCTTCCAGCTTGGAATTCTTAAGCACGATGAGGGAATCCGGATTGATGTAATCGGTGAAATCTTTCCCCTCTTCGGTATCCAGAGGATTCTCTTTGATGAACAATCTCTCATAAAGCCTTACCTCGGCACTTATGGCATGCCTTTCCGATACCCAGTGAATTGTTCCCCTTATCTTCCGCCCGTCAGGTGTACTGCCCCCCCTGGTAGCGGGATCGTAGGTACATTTAAGAGATGTAACCCTTCCGTTCCCGTTCTTTACCACCTCGGTACATTTTATTATATACGCATGTTTTAACCTTACCTCTCTCCCCGGAGAGAGCCTGAAGTATTTTCTGGGAGGGTTTTCCATGAAATCATCACGTTCTATAAATATCCTGCGGGAAAAGGGGAGTTTTCTCTTTCCCGCAGAGGGATCCTCCGGATTGTTGTCAGCCTCGAACCATTCTATCTTGTCCTCCGGGTAATTTACGATCTCGACGGGCAGGGGGTCGAGTACGGCCATCCTTCTCTCTGCCTTCCTGTTCAGTTCTTCCCTGAGGACGAATTCCAGGAGGGCTATATCCACGGTGCTTTCAACCTTTGATACACCGATTCGTTTGCAGAATGCCCTTATGGAAGAGGGGGTGTAACCCCTTCTCCTGAGGGCGGAGATCGTTGGCATCCTCGGGTCGTCCCACCCGGAGACGTATCCTCCCTTGACGAGCTCCAGGAGTTTTCTCTTGCTCATTACAGTGTAGGTGAGGTTCAACCTCGCAAATTCTATCTGCCTGGGATGGGGAAGTTCTGGTAGCTGGTCGAGAAACCAGTCGTACAGTGGCCTGTGATTTTCAAACTCAAGTGTACAGATAGAGTGGGTTATGTTTTCTATTGCATCTTCCAATCCGTGTGCCCAGTCGTACATCGGGTAAATACACCACCTGTTTCCCGTTCTCGGGTGGGGAAGCTTCTTTATCCTGTACATTACCGGGTCACGAAGGTTGAGGTTCGGTGATTTCATGTCTATCTTTGCCCTCAAGACACATTCTCCCTCCTCGAATTCACCCTTCCGCATCTTTTCGAAAAGCTCAAGGTTTTCTTCGGGGCTTCTGTTCCTGTACCTGCTCTCCTGGCCGGGCTTTGTGGGAGTCCCCCGCATCCTGCTTATTTCCTCGGGGGTAGAATGATCTACGTAAGCTTTCCCCTCTTTTATGAGTTTTACCGCATACCGGAAGAATTTTTCAAAGTAGTCCGAAGCATAGTAGAGCCTGTCTTCCCAGTCGAAGCCGAGCCATTTTACGTCTTCTATGATCGATCTTATGTATTCCTCGTCTTCCTTTGCAGGATTGGTATCGTCGAAACGGAGGTTGCATTTTCCGCCATACTTCTCTGCAGTGGTGAAGTTGAGTACTATCGACTTTGCATGCCCTATATGAAGGTACCCGTTTGGTTCCGGCGGAAACCGCGTGTGTACATGGTCGAAACGTCCAGATTCGAGGTCTCGCTCTATTATTTCATGGATGAAATTGGATTCTCTTCCATTGTCATCTTGCTGCATTTTATGAACCTCCCCTTAATGTGGTATACATTAAGGGGAGGAACTTATTAAGTCAAGGAGCGATATCCTATTGTTTTACCCAGTGGTTGATCACATCGAACCGTTCCCCCGTGTCTCTCTCGCAGACGTAGGTGAACAGCCCGAAGCTGTACTGTTTGTCTGCAAAGAGGTTTGCAGGGGTTTTCTACCGTTCCGGAGTAGGTGGTAGTGCTTCCGTTTACAACGGTAAGGCTGTTCGCGTAGCTTGTACCAACGGAGAATCCGCCCGTGGCACCAACTCCTGTCAGTTTTATCGATTCTTCTGTTACCGATAGTATGTGCCAGTATTGATGTATCGATTTTCTTGAAAGAAAGCACGAGCTCGTTGAAGAATCCCTTTTCAGCCATGATCGTAGCGGGTTCCCTTGGAAGTGCTATTACAGTTTCCCTTCCTATGAGGGAAGGATCCGGGTGGGAGAGAATCGTGTATTTGTAGATGTCCATCGGTATGGAGGTAAAGATTACAGAGTCTTCCAAAACTCACCTTGTATAGACGAAGGTTTTTCCCAGGGTGTAGGTAGAAAGGTAGGTCTCCTTTACCATGGTGGATAGGTTGGCCTCCATTTCCAGTGACGACTGGGAAAAGACGGTAATTATTCTGGTTCTGTGAATCTAAGGAATACTCAGGCTTCATGTATTTTGCCACTCTCGCTTCGGTGTCTGTTGCTCCCGAAAATTTACTAAAGAGAATAAAATTGGAGTTTTACTGCATGAACAGGAACAAGACAAACCCCTCGGTGTGGCAAGTATCAATGTAAGTCTTTAAATTTTAAAGTATTGATTTTTAGTTTGTCTGGTATAAAATTAATAATATATTGAATGAGGAAATTGATTTTCTCCAGTCACATTCTCTGTTTGGCGGCCTGTCCAATGAGGAAATGGAGAAGGTCCTACCCTTCATGAGAGAGAAAGGTTACGGTAAGGGTGAGCTTATATTGCAAGAGGGACAGGTGAATGACAGGCTTTTCTTCATCTACAGGGGATCCGTGGAGATAATCAAGAGGGCAAGGCGGATAACCTCGCTTAAAGCGGGGGATACCTTCGGGGAAATGGAGGTTATAGACATCCAGCCTTGTATTGCTTCTGTGAGGGCGCTAGAGCCTACCACCGTACTTACCCTTTCCAGTGTGGACCTGTACAAGATTTCGAAAATGAACCTGAAGACCTTCACAATGATAATCATGAATCTTGCCCGCGAAATCAGCAGGCGTCTCAGGAGGATGGATGAAATAGTTTCCAGGGGATCTTTCCCGGAGGATTTCATAGTAGAATGAAGGAGAGGCTAGTATTCTCATTGATACTTTCGAGCCTCATTGTGTTGACTGGTCTTCGTTGTTATTCCCAGTCAGCGATACCTCCCTTTTCCGATGAGGAGAAAAACCTTCACAACAACCTGAAGATGCTGATTTTTTCTTACCCCCTAAAGGAGAGGGGAGAATCGCTTTTACTCGATATTACAACGAGGTCTGTAGCGGTTGCCTTCGAACGGGCTGGTTTCAAGACCGTATCGAGGTCGGTCAGGCAAATGAAGGCCATCGTATCGAGCCACGATTACGATGAAATACTTCCTCTGCTTGTAAAGCATGCCGGAAGGACAGGGGCGGATTTCATTGCTCTTTGCTCGTACTCGGAAAATGGGGAAACGGTGAATTTCAAGGTAGAACTCTATTCCATTGAAATTGATAAACCTATTGATTCGGTCGAGGGGAGGGCAGGCCTGAACCTGGACTTCGACAATGCCATAGAATCTGCCGTGGACGGCATTATCAGGAGAAATGAGGAGAGCTTTAGAAGGGTTGCCAATGAAAAGATTGCAAGTGCAAAGCTTCCGTCAGTGGAGAAGGAGGAACCAAAGGGATCGATTTCAGAGTCAGTCAATGAAAAAACCGAAACAGCCAAAGAAAATACCGATGCTCTGGCTGTTGCCAAGGCCATGAATAGATTTCTCCCGTATGTGAAGTGGGGATGGGGAGTGGCACTGGGTAGCGGGGTTTTGTTACCCGTGGACATTCTTGTAGACTATACCAATGTACTGGCCACCCCTGTCTTTAAACTCTTTGTAAGTCGGGCACTGTTGAGCAACTACTGGGAGTTCGGTATTACCACCGGTTCATGGCTTGGTATGGTTGACGGTTCATCCAAGAGTGATTTCATGATTCTTGTACCGGTTCACCTTGGTATCTCCTATTCGGCGAGGGATGGGAAAGGGCGTTCTATTTTCATTGGTACCTCCGGCGGCGGGGATATCATTATGCTTTTGAACTCGGGAAACGCCGGCTCTCTGAGTATCGATTATATAAGTGTGCGCCCCGGGTTTGGAACTGATTTCGGATTTTCAATTCCCATTTCAGGTCATTTTTCTGTCTCTCTCTCAGTCAATTTTTCGATGAGCCTGGAGAATGGGAGGCCATTGATGGGTTTAAGCCCCGCTATTCTGTTCAATGTGTCGGGTTAGGAGGAAGGAAGTATGTTTTGCAAGAGATGTTTTCTTCCTTTTGTCATCGTTACCATGGGCGCCATTCTCTTTACTTTTCTCTCCTGCAGCGAGCAGAACATCTTCGAGGTCTTGAACGGGGGAGAGCTTATGCCTGTTCCGACGAGTGCAGCCTTGGAGGCGGGAGCTACCCTTGATGTGAATGCAACAGGGGGAATCCCTCCCTATGTATTCTCATGCCTTACGGGGAGTATCGATGAGGAAACCGGCATGTATGCTGCTCCAACTGATCAATCGACCGACACGATTACGGTAGAGGATTCATCCGGGGCAACGAAGTATCTGTCGATAGTTGTCATTATGGAACCCCTTTCCATTTCACCCGGCGCGCTGAACATAGAGGCAAATGGGAATTACCCGTTTACTGTCACAGGGGGATTGCCGCCTTACGACTATACGCTTGATGGAAGCTGTTATACCGACAAAGGCAGTATTGCATCTGACAGTACTAATTCTATTATTACCTATACGGCACCGTCCACTCCCTGTGAAGACATCACCCTTCTTGCAGAAGACAGCCTTGGTAATATGGCGGAGGCGGTTATTCATGTTTTCGCAGCGGGTAGCCTCTTGATAAATCCACCCTCGGCAACGATTCAGCTTGGAAGTAGCGTGAGATTTACACTTTCAGGGGGTACTTCACCATACAGTTACAGTTATTCCCCTGCGGATGGCAGTGCCTTGAATGTGAGTGGCTCGGATAATGAAAATGCCGAATTTACACCGGCAAATGACGGTGTCTATACAATAACAGGGCAGGATAATGCATCTGCCAGCAAGAGTGCAACTGTGATAGTAGAACTGGTACCCCTGACATTAAGCCCCACATCCGCCAATGTGCACGTGGGTGACAGCTTTACTTTCCATGCTTCCGGTGGAAAGAAACCATACACATTTGAACTGCTATCAGGCCATGGAACGATAGATTCTGAAACTGGCCTCTATACCGCTGTCAAACAGGGAAATGACAGGGTAAGGGTTACTGACTCTTTTGGCAACACGGCAGATGCAGCAGTAAAGATCTCCAAATGATTTTTACGGTTTACCCTGAAATTTTACATGGGCTATTGAAGCAGTTTCTTTAGTTTGTCCAGCATCTCTATGTATTTTGTCGTTTCCTCTGAATCACCCGATATGAAATCTGCCTTGGGTGGGTTTGAGACTATTGAACGTGAAAAAGGTGTGCCTCCAGTACTCTTCATCACGTATAGATAGCTTAAGAGGCTTGAAATATGATCCAGGACCTCTGCCTGTCCCTCCCTCCTGTTTTCCTCGGCAAGGACATCGAAGTAATCCTCCAGTTTGTTGTAGAGGTCTGGATACCTTCTCCTTATGGAACCCGATGTTACTATCTGTTTCACGATTATCTTTGTCTCGAGCAATGAGAGTAGCTTCTCCTTTGCACTGGTTCCCTTTCTCGTTACTTCCATGCTGCTCTTATAGGTGGTTTCCAGATCCTCGATACTTTCGGCAATCTTTGCGAATCTCCTCTTCTCTTCCTCTAACCTTGTCTTCAAATCTGCTATTTCACTCTGTAACTGTACGATCGACCTTTGAAGTTCTTCTATCCTGTTATTAAGCGTCTCTATCCGGTTATTGAGGTTTTCCTTTTCCCTCTCATTCCTGGAGATTATATCCTGGAGTTCTTTTGATTGCATCGATCTGAGCCTTTTGTATCCCCCGGAAATAGCGGACACCGCCGTTATCGCCTTTTCGTATTCGGCCTTTGCCTGACTGAACCTCTTTCTCCTGTAGTAGTTTTCCGCCCTCTTTACAATTGCTGCGGCCCTATCTATCTGGGCCTTATACTTTTCAAGTTCCTCTGCCCTTTTTCTTTCCCTTATCAGCGAGTGTAATGCCTTTACGGTAAGATCCTCTACCGGTTTCCTTTTCTTTATAGCGGGAAGCGAGGCAATATCCGGTTTGTTTATTAGCTCTTCCAAGGAATCGAGCCTGCCGGAAGCAGATTCGTAATTTCCACTCTCTATATCAACGATGGCATTCTTGTAAATGGAGAATATCTGGTCGAAGGCAAAATCCTCCTTCTTCTGGATTTCCTTCAAGCTCGATAACTGGGCCGATATTCCCTTTTCCCTGGCAAGCAATGCAGCTTTCTCGCTTTCATACTGTTTCTTGAGCTCGTTTTCCCTCTCTTTGTAGAAGGTCTTCAACCTGTCTGCCTCTTCTTTCGCTTTCTCGAGCTGACTCTGGTACCTGGAAATCTCCTTGGATATTTCTTCCTCTCTCTTTTTAAGCTCTTCCTCTGTCTGTTTCTTGAACTCGAGGAGGGCCTTTTCGTTTTCTGATTTCATCTGTGCCTGGATTGCACTTATTCTCTTCTGTATGTCCGATTCGGAGAGGCCCTGGCCTTTAAGTTTCTCCCTTTCCGACTCAAGGAGCCTGTCCATCTGTTCCTTGAGTTGTCTTTCCCGTTCCCTTATTTTCTCCTCCATGGAAGCCTTGAGGGTGTCTCTCTCGTGTTTTATCTCGCCCAGTTTGCTCTGAATTTGGAGAATCTCCCTGTTCTTTTCGTTTATCTTTTTCTCCGATTCTTTCTTCAGTGTCTCGATTACCTTTGATTCTGCCGTGACGAGGTTGCCGGTTGATGATACGTAGGCCGATTCCTTTTGATTGAAAAAGGAGAAGAGCAGGTATATACCGGCTGCGAGGACGATTATTGCTGCGATATTTACGATAATAGGTATAGTTACATCCTTCTTTAGAGGTTTCAGGGCGAGGTTTTCCGGTTTCAGCTGGATTCTCTGTTTTTCTACTATCCTGTTTATCTCTTTGAGTATTTCATCTCTCTCACCGGGAGGAATTCCTGATTCTTCTGTGTCCCTAGTTTCGAAAGATTTTCTCTCTTCCCTTATCTCGATTGCCTTTCTCAGTAAACCTTTCATCTATACCCTGAATTTCGACCCTCTTCGAATTAATGTCAAACCATTTTTACTCTGTTCCCACATTCCCATATTTCCATTCATTTGACAAGTTCTCTCCCGTCGATGTATCATCCCGTAAGAAAAAATGAAAATTCGTTCAAAGATCGTCTGGATAGTCCTCCCGCTTATAATAGCACCTTTTATTTTACTGGGAGTAGCTGCTTCGCTGTCGGCTCGTAACGGTATTACAAAGATAGCAACGGAATTCCTGAGGTTCAAAGTCGATGAGCTTTACAACTATGCTGCCAGCCAGTGGAAGGTATTGGAGGAGAACAACCTCACAGGAAAAAAAGAATTCATCGATGCCACGAAGGCTGCTGTTTCTTCCTTTGCTGTAACCCTCGTGCGAAGTGATACTGAGTTGATCTTTGCCATTGATAAGAGTGGGAAGGTTGTGATGTCAACAGGCAAACTCCGCCTTTCAGAAGGGGAAACGGATGATTTGCTAACCATCTATTCGGAGTTGAGCCGGGAATCAGGCAGAGGAGCAAAAGAAGCCCAGGGCAAAGGCGGGAAGACTGTTCCCAGATGGATTCAGTTTTCAGTTGCTGGTAGTACCAGGGTGGGGGCAGCTCTCTTCTTTCAACCCTTCAAGTGGGTTTTTCTCGTAACGGAAAAGAGAGAGGCTTTTTACAGCGCTGTCAACCAGATATACCTTCAGAGTGCAGTGATACTGGGGGCTGCAACTCTGATCTCTCTTATACTACTCATTATCCTCTCCAATTTCATTACCAATCCCATACAATCCGTGGTTCGTGCAATGAGGCAGATAATCGAAAAGAACGATCTGAGTAGAAGAGTACCGGTATTCTACAGGGACGAGATAGGGGAGCTTGGCCATACCTTCAATATAATGACTGAGGAGCTGGAGAATGCATACAACCAGATAAAATCTTACGCTTACCGAGCAGTGGTCGCGAGAAAGAGAGAGGAAAGAATACGAAACATCTTTCAGCGATACGTTCCAAAGGATGTAATCGACCAGTTTTTTGCCAACCCGGAGAGCATGCTTGTCGGAGATAACAGGGAGCTTGCGGTGCTCTTTTCCGACATTAGAAGTTTTACGACAATCTCGGAGAAGCTTCCCCCCAACCAGATAGTCGAATCACTCAACCATTACTTCGGTATGATGGTAGATATAGTGATGAACCACAGCGGTATCGTGGACAAATTTATTGGTGATGCCCTTATGGCTTTCTACGGGGCACCTGTAAGACACGATGATGATGCAGAAAGAGCGGTGGAATCCGGCTTCGATATGTTAAATGCATTGAATGAATTCAACAGCTGGCAGAGGGAAAGGAACAGGCCTACATTCAAGATTGGTATCGGAATCAATTTCGGCGTAGTGACTGTGGGGAATATAGGTTCCGAAAAAAAGATGGATTATACTGTTATAGGGGACATGGTGAACCTCGCATCTAGGCTTCAGGATCTTACAAAGTACTATGGCGAACCTATTATCATCTCGGAACCGGTCATGAAAGAGGTTAGGATGAAGTATCCCTGCCGGCTCCTTGACAGGGTGGCAGTAGTCGGAAAGAGTGAAGGGGTACTGATCTATACTCCAAAAAGAGAGCTTACTCAGGAAGAGGAAAAGGCCTGGAAACTCCACCATACCGGCATGAAACACTACTTCGAAGGCCGATTCAAGGAAGCACTTTTTTTCTTTTCCAAGGTGAGAGATATGATTGGGGATGACAGCCTTGCAGGCTTGATGATAGAGAGATGCAGGGACTTCATGAAGAACCCGCCTCCCGAAGACTGGAACGGTACGATGGTAATGACCCACAAGTAATTTTAAGGTTTTAAGGACAATTTCACAGAATCTAAAACATTCAAATACTGCGTGCTCTATATTCTGCCTATCCTTCTTGACATTTTCATGAAATATTTGTATATAACGTATATACGGATAATGTCCGTTATTTCGGAATATTATGGATAAACGTTATGTAAAGTCAGTCTACAGGGCCTCAGAGATACTCGATTTCATTGCAGAGAGGAAGCATGTAACCCTTGCCGAAGTTTCAAGGGAACTTGGCATACCAAAAAGTACAGCGCACGAGATAATCTATACGTTGACTGCCGTTGGAATACTGGAAAAAGAGGAAAAAACGGGTGAATATTCACTTGGGATTAAGCTTATCGAACTTGGTAACCATGCACAGCAGAATCTAGAGATAAGAAGGATAGCCACACCTATCATGAGGGAACTCAATGAGGAACTGGACGAGACGGTACATCTTACCGTACTGGATGATGACGAAGTGCTATATGTGGAATGTTTCGAATCTTCCAAGAGGTTAAGAACCTATTCGGTAATCGGAATAAGAGCGCCACTATACTGTACCGCAGTAGGAAAGGCGATACTAGCAGGAATCGATGAGGGTGAGGTAGACAGGGTAATAGAGCGACGGGGACTAAAGGCATTTACCAGGAACACGATAACCGACAGGGATAAGCTCATCGAGGAACTGAAAAGAACCAGGAAACGGGGATACTCCGTTGACAATGTGGAACACGAGGAGGGAGTTAGATGTGTCGGTGCTCCGATAAGGGATATTTCGGGAAGGGTTGTCGCCTCGATAAGTGTTTCCGGGCCTACTCAGAGGATAACGGAGGATAAGATACCTGAAATCGGAAGGATAGTAAGGGAAAAGGCAGAGAGGATATCGAGGCTGCTTGGCTATAGATAGACCGGTGACTCGTGTAAACGTGTAAACAGAGCCTTGTTAAGGCTTTGATAATAAAATTTTTATCAAGGAGGTTTCTATGAAAAAAATCCTAATGATTCTGCTTGCTCTCTCGCTGGTGATGTCACTGGCATTTGCCACCGGCGAGCAGGAAAAGAAGGGAGCAGCTCCTGCGAAAAAAATCAAGATCGTATGGAGTTCGGTATCGGTACCCAATGATGCGCATACCAAGGCGATGTACGTCTTTAAGGATGAACTTGAGAAATTGACCAATGGCCAGGTAGAGGTTGAAGTGTATCCTTCAGGCCAGCTCTTCACTCAGGAAGCTGCTCAGGCAGCCATAAGAAAAGGAACACTGGACATGGTTTACACCGGCCCCAACTGGTTAGCCGAGTACGTACCGTACATGTCGATGTTTGCCGCAGCCTACATGTTCAAAGACTACAACCACATGACCAAGACTTTCAACGGACCGATTGGAAAAGAGATATTCGAGGATATTGCAAAGAAGGTTGGTGTAAGACCACTCGGTGCCTTCTATCTCGGTACGAGAGAGTTGAACTTGAGGGACATAGGAAGGGTTGTAAAGACCCCACAGGATATGAAGGGTGTAAAGCTAAGAATGCCCAATACTCCGACATGGCTCTTCATGGGTAAGGCTCTTGGTGCCAATCCTACTCCGCTCAGCTTTACCGAGGTCTATATGGCTTTGAAAACAGGTACGATAGATGGTCAGGACAATCCTCTTCCTACCGACAAGAATGCAAAATTCTACGAGGTAACCAAGTATATTATTCTTACGGACCACTATATCAACCCGATCTTCCCCACGATGAACGAGAAGAAGTGGCAGTCACTGGGATCCGATATCCAGGACAAGGTGTACCAGGCAATAGAAAAAGCACGCCAGTTCTGTGACAATGCCAATCTCAAGGCGGAGGCAGAACTACTCGATTTCTTCAAGAGCAAGGGTATGGTTATTGTTAAACCTGACAAGGATGCTTTCATGAAGTATGCACAGAAGATGTACCTTGAAAACAAGGACATAAGCGGAAACTGGGATATGGAGCTCTTTAAGAAGGTTCAGGCACTGGCCAAGTAATCCGGAACAAAAAAGCCTCACTTCATGCTGTTTGACAGAAGTGAGGCTTTAAAATTTTATCTTGATATTGATCCTTATATAGTGTATTTACGGGAAGACGAGTATTTGCTATGAGTGACAATGAAAGAATGATATATGATTACAGGGGAAAGAGTATCCCCCACAAGATTCTTCTTATACTTCTCGATACTTTCGAAATATTCATTCCGGTTATCGCCTTTTCGGTGATGTTCATCGTTTTCGTTATCCAGATTTTTTTCAGATACTTTCTGGACAATCCTCTAACATGGCCCTATGAGCTTTCCGTTTTTGGTTTCATATGGACGGCAATTCTGGGGGGGTGTTTTGCAAGGCGGATGGGTGTTCATGTGGTTTTTGGGCTCGTCTATGACAGCTTGAATGACTTCTGGAAACTTATATTCAGGTTACTGGCCAATGGCATCGTCTTTGCAGGATTTGTGATCAGCTTCTATCCAACCTACCAGTACGTTAAATTCATGTCTTTTCAGAAATCCACCGTTTTGAGGATACCCTTTGACATTGCATTTTCGCCATACATTGTCTTCATGGTGCTCATACTGGGACATACCGGTTACGATCTGGTAATGGACGTGAAAAAACTGATAAAGGGGGAATACAGCAGTTGAACTTTCCACTTCTCATTTTCATCCTGTTTTTCATTCTCATATTTCTCCTTAGAATTCCCATTGCCCTCGGAATGATAGTAACCTCGGTATTTTACATGCTGGTAAAGGGACTAGACATAGGCCTTGTTGCAAATCAGGTTCTTACAAATCTGTTTTCTAAATACATATTAATAGCGGTTCCCCTTTTCGTATTCACGGCGAAGATAATGAACACGGGCAAAGTGACAGAGATGGTCTTCAAATTTGCGAATTCCATGGTAGGCGGGCTTAAGGGGGGAATGGGGCATGTGAATGTTGTTGCATCTATCATTTTTTCAGGGATGACAGGTTCTGCCGTTGCGGATGCCTCCGGACTCGGAATAATGGAGATAGAGGCGATGAGGGAGCATGGTTATGATGATGGTTTCAGTTGTGCCATAACTGCCGCTTCCGCAACGATCGGGCCCATTTTCCCTCCCAGCATACCGATGGTTTTCTATGCAATGCTATCCGGCGCCTCCATCGGGAACCTCTTCCTCGGCGGAATGGTCCCGGGAATTCTCATTGGAATTGCCCTGATGTTCTACATTGCCTTCATAGCGAACAAGAGAAACTACCCAAGGGGGGAGAAAAGGGGATTCAGGGAGTTTCTCTACTCCACCATAAAGGCATTTCCCGCTCTACTCACCCCTGTTATCCTCCTTGGTGGGATATACACCGGCGTGGTGACTCCTACAGAGGCAGGGGCACTGGCAGCATTCTATGCCATAATCATATCCATGTTAGTCTACAGGGCAATGGGTATCAAGGAACTTGTCAGGGTAATAGTGGAAACAGTTCTTACTACCGGAACCCTCTCTCTTATCGTAGGTGCAGCATTTACCTTTTCCTATATAGTAGCACTCGAGCACATTCCCCAAATGATAGCGGGATTCCTCCTCAACATCACGACAAACAAGTATATCCTGCTTCTACTTATAAATATTCTCTTTATAATACTCGGAATGTTCATAGATACATCCACCATAACAGTGGTTTTTATTCCGATGGTGTTACCTCTGGTACAGACCCTTGGTATCGACCTCGTTCATTTTGGCGTAGTGATCGTGCTAAATATGATGATAGGGCTCTCAACACCTCCCATGGGAATGCTGCTCTTCATAGTATCCGGTATTTCTGGTACCTCCTTAAAAATAATCATAAAGGAGGTTTTTCCCATGATAATCGTACTTCTTGTGGTGCTGTTTCTAATTACCTATGTGCCGGAAATCGTGCTATTCATACCACACAACTTTGGCATGTAGGAAAATACTTACCTGGAGGTTAATATGAATAAAAGAGAACTCAGGGGTATAATTCCTGCTATAATTACCCCTCTGGATAAAGATAGAAAGATTGACAAGAAACTGTTTGAAAAGCAGATGAGTTATCTCTCCGATGCCGGAGTGGATGGTTTTTTCATAAGCGGGACCACAGGGGAAGGGCCATACTTATCAAGGGAGGAGAGAATCGATATTTTCGAGATTGCAAGGAGTGCCAAGAAGGACGATCAGTTCCTCTGTGCGGCATGTATCATGCCATCGACAGAACAGACACTGGAGGAGATTGGATACTTCGAAAAGCTTGAACCTGATTTTATCGTTGCCGTAACGCCATTCTATTACTCAGTTTCCCAGGAGGTGCTGATAGAGCATTTCAAGCGAATCGCATCTGTCTCTCCCGTACCCCTGATAGTGTATAATATTCCTCAGTGCACTCATAACAAGATAGAGTATTCAACGGTGATAGAACTCTCAAAAACAGAAAATATTGCCGGTATCAAGGATAGTTCCGGAGATTTCGTTACCTTTTCAAGGTGGTGTTACAGTGACATGGGTAATGATTTTTCAGTGGTGCAGGGAGAGGATTACCTGGATGGCCCTTCACTTCTCATTGGTTCCCGCGGAATTGTTACCGGATTGGGTAATGTCTGGATTGAACCCTACGTTGAGATGTACAGGGCTGTTTTAGAGAATGATACGGAGAGGGTTAATGAACTTCAAAAGGCTATAGACAGGCTATATAAGGTAATCGAGGTTTCCGGCGGAAAAGTGATTCCGGCCATAAAAGCAGCATGTTCGCTGCTCGGGCGCTCAAGCATTTTTATGCGAACAAGGGGTGACGAGGTGGATAGAGGGAGCCTAAAAAACATGGAGGGAGTGCTTAAGGATCTTGGTATCCTGTAAGGGGAACCCCCTGTGAAAGATGAAACAAGTGCTGCTTCTGCCTATTCCTATCCCATTGTTCAAACCTACCTTCCCGCATTCTTTGTTTTCTTGTCTCTGGCGCTTTTTTCCTCTTTCATACCACTCTATGCAATAAAGCTAGGGGCAAACAAGGCCCAGGCAAGTCTTTTTACAGGGATAAAAGAATTAAGTCTCTTCTTTTTCGATCTCCCCGCGGGTATGATAATGGATGCTATTGGTGAGAGAAGGTCTCTCATTCTGGGAAGCCTTGGTTTCGCCCTTCTTTCAATCATGGTAGGTCTTTTCGGGAATCTCCCCGTACTTGGGTTTTCTCTCTTTTTCTTCGGTGCAGCCCAGGCACTCTGGCTTGTTGCCGTCCTCTCGTACCTTCGTAAGGCTGCTTCTCTGGACAGGAGGGGAAGAACGATTGCCTCTTTAGGGGGAATAATGCGTCTGGGGAGATTCCTGGGACCAGTTGCAGGCGGATTGATTGTGCAATTTATAGGGTATTCCTACCTCTTCTTATGCAGTGGCCTGTTTTTCTTGACAGCGGTCGTTCTTCATATGATCTTCACCGTAAAAATCGGTTCAGAGGAAGGCCAGCCTGATGGAAAAGTGAAGAGAGAAACTACGACAGATCCTTTCGGGAAAATGGCAATAAGGGATGTCATAAGGAAACAGAGGAAGGTCTTCCTGACAACGGGAGTAGTAATGTTGATACTTGGCGTTGTGAGGAAGGCAAGACAGATAGTACTTCCCATATGGGGTGCGACCATAGGGCTTCCGGTTGCAAGTATCGGCCTCTTTTTAGGCATTGCATCGGGTATTGAAATGTTCATGGCCTTTCCCGGCGGCCTAATAATGGACAAGGCGGGAAGAAAATGGGCACTCGGGCTGTGTATGGTCTTGATTTCCGGCGGACTGATGCTGATACCACTGGTTGGAACACCTCCTGCGTTTTTTCTTGTGACCATTCTTATAGGTATAGGTAATGGTTTTGGCAGCGGTATCAATATGACTCTCGGCGCTGATCTTGCAAATGGTTCGAGTGTTGGTATCTTTCTCGGGATATGGAGGGTTCTGTCCGATATGGGCAGGGTGATCTCACCCCTTATAATTGGCCTGTTTGCTGGAATTGCCTATTTCACTACCGGGATTTTAGTGGTATCATCCATTGGGTTCGGAGGTTTTTTGTATATGCTCTTCAGGGTGAGAGAAACAAAGAAGGGTATGCCAGAAGGAGGTTGAGCGATGGTAATTAAGAGAGAGAATACAAAGGCTGTTGAGGCGGGTAAAGGTGTGGTTAGGAGGGTTCTTAACAGAGGGGGAAAACTCATGATCGTTGAGTTTACCTTTGAAAAGGGTGCGGTTGGTGACATACATTCTCATCCTCACGAGCAGATAGGATATGTAGCTTCAGGTTCGGGGATATTCACCATTGATGGTAAGGATACGGAGGTGGAAAAAGGGGATTCGATGTATATTCCTCCCAATGTTCCCCATGGATTTCGCTCATTCGAGGAAGGAACCGTACTGGTGGATACTTTCACTCCGCAGAGGGAAGACTTTCTCTGAACCGGTTGTTGCAGACTTCGGCTTCACCACATGCCAAAGGTGGTCGGTATGGCAGATATCAGGTTTATTCTTGTAAGACCGAAAGACAGCAGAAATGTGGGTGCTGTCTGCCGTGCAATGAAGAATATGGGCCTGAAGAATCTCACCATAGTTATGGATAGATTGATAGATCCACAGGCTGCGAGTGTCCTTGCCATTCATGCCTCTGACATACTTGAGGAGGCAGCAGTATGTACTTCCCTCGAGGAGGCTGTAAGGGGCTCTTCCCTGATAGCGGGTGTAACCAGGAGGCGTGGAAAGAGAAGGAAGTACTTCAGTCTCAATCCTGAAGAGTTTGCTATAAAGGCAACTTCCATCGAAAACGGTTTGGTAACGGTCTTGTTTGGAAATGAAGCGGCCGGCCTTTCAGATGAAGAACTTTCAATATGTCATGTGGCGGTAGGAATACCCGCCCATTCGGAATTTCCCTCATTAAATCTTTCCCATGCGGTTCAGATAATTGCTTACGAGATATTCCTTGCCATGAATAGGAAAATGGAAAGTTTCTACAATCCGGTTGAGAACGAACGGTTGAAAAGCATGGTTGGTATCGCAATGGACAACCTTAGATCCATTGGTTTCTTCAAACAGGTGGATGGTTCGGATACGGAGAGGTTCTTTACCGACATCTTTGCACGGGCAGCGATGTCAGAGAGAGAGGTAAAGCAGATGGAAAAGATTTTTAAAAAGATTGGCGGGCTTGCCTCGAAAAACAGAAAACTTCCTTGACCAACTCTCTGTTAGCACCTATTATTTCATAAAGTTATGAAGAGAATAGTTTTATTACCGTTTCTTGCCATCCTGCTATTACTACCATCATTGACCTTTCCGATTTCCAGGGATGACCTGAATAAATTGTTCGATCTGAATATCACGATCAAAACCCTGGATCTCTCCCTGAGAGAGAACAGAACTGAAAAGATAGACAAGAGCAAGTTTGTTCTTCTTAATGGTGCCGTCTCCAGTATAATCGTCTTGAACAGTAAGAGAGACAGTTATGAAGTGGTTCTCGAGATTATTTCGGGGGAGTGGATAGGTACAGAGGATGTAAGGAGCTACAGGGTTTATGTCGATTTCAAAGGGAGCAAGTATTACAGTATGATTCCGAGAAGGAAACCCAGGCATCCCAAGGGAAATGAGATACTCAGGAATACAGGGGTAATGATAATAGCCAGAATCCTGCAACCTGTCATTCCGCCTGGTGCACAATCGGAGAATGATAAGGCATGGTTTCTTGAAGGCATCTATATTAGAAAAATTTACTAGCTGCCCCTTCGATAGTTTAAATTATTTTCCTGCAAATTCTTTTAAAAAACTATGTTACCGGGAAGAATCCTCTTGCCATCACACAGCAAAGTGGCACGTACTATTGTGTTCTTTAGCTGTCTTACATTTCCGGGCCAATGGTAATTCGTGAGTTTCACAATCGATTCCTCCGAAAGTGTTATCCTGTCTCCCTTCTGTGCGATGAAATAAAGTGAGAGAAGGGGTATGTCCTCTTTTCGGTTGCGCAGGGCAGGTATGTCTACTGGGAGTATGCTTATCCTGTAGAAGAGGTCTTCCCTGAACTTTCCCTCTCTTACCATCTTCTCCAGGTGTCTGTTCGTAGCTGTTATTATCCTTACATTCACCGGAATGAAGCTCGTTCCTCCCAGTCTCTTGATCCTTTTTTCCTCGAGAACACGGAGAAGTTTTACCTGTGCCCGTGGGCTCAGTTCTCCGATTTCATCGAGGAACAGAGTTCCCTCATTGGCAGCTTCGAAGAGGCCGGGTCTGGAAGTGGCGTCGGTGTATGCGCCCCGGGCGGTACCGAAGAGCTCCGATTCAATAAGGGTATCAGGAATTGCACCACAGTTGAATGGTACAAAAGGGCCACTTTTTCTTCCCGAATACCGGTGAATGGCATTGGCGAAAAGTTCTTTACCGGTACCGCTTTCTCCCCTCAGGAGGATTGTTGCATCGGCAACCGAGTATTTCACAGAAAGGAATTTCGCATTTTCTATTGCTTTACTTATACCGATAATACTATCGAATACGGAAGAAACAGAAGGCGATGAGACTCGCCTGTATTGCCTGTTTTCCACAGCCTTTCTTATCGAGCCTTCAAGCTCCTCCAATCTGTAAGGCTTAACTATGTAATCGTAGGCACCTTCCTTTATGGCCCTTACCACATACCTCGTGTTTCCCGTAACTGTAAGCATTATCACTGGCGGGGGATCGGGTAGCGAGATGATTTTTCCAAGCAGGCTCAATCCGTCCGTGTCGGGCAGGTCTATATCGAGAAGTATGGCATCTACCCTCTCCCGGATGAGTTTTTTCATCCCATCTTCACCGGTCAGTGCCTGAATCATATTGTATCGCTCGGAGAGTACCATGCTAAGAGTGTTCTGTACCGCTTTGTCATCGTCAATCAAAAGGACATTTATCATGTCTTTAAATCTCAATGATATACGAATTGTGTAAAATATCAATCTATATTTCCAATATTGTCATACTTGCTGATATCCCTGCTTGATGTTAGAATCTTCTATCATGCTGGAATTGAAAGTTCTACTCAGATTCTTCGAGGGAGATTTCATTCTGAAACTCCTCTTCCTCATGTTGCTTTATTCCATACTACCCCTTGCAGAGATATTCATTCTACTCAAGCTTGGAGGGATTCTTGGTAATTATCTCACCCTCGCTCTTGCTGCTTCGACCGGCCTTTTAGGGGTGCTTATCGCATTGAAGGAGTTCCGGAATACTTTAAAGAGGATACGTACTGCCATCAAGGAAGGTGTGTATCCGGGAAAGGAACTCGTCGGTCTGGTGATTATACTTGCCGGAGGGATATTTCTTCTTACTCCCGGATTTATAACCGACTTTCTTGGTTTTATGCTGTTTCTTCCCGTCGTAAGAACTTCGGTGGGTAAAATCGTCTCGAGAAGGCTTGAAAAGAGACTGAAAGAGGTTTACGAATATCTCAAACTCTATGAACTGTAGAAGGTAAGCCTTACAACTTGAAGACTCTGTATATGATTAACAGAAGAAGAAAATAGATGTAGGGAAATATCCGTAAGATGATCCAGGGTTTCTTCTTTATCTCATGGAGGCTCTCCAGACCAATGTTGTACAATCCTCTTGGTGGTTGTCTTTCCTTTCCCGCAAAAATCTCAAAACAGTTGTCAGCCCAGATATAGATGCCAGGGTTGAAATCCCTCTTGTGTCTCACTATCCACTTGGTTTTTCCCGGCAGGCCGCTTCCGCATATGAGAAGGCTCGGAGAAGATTTTTTGATTACGAGTATTACATTCTTCTCCTGGTCTCTGTTCAAGAATCCGGAGAACCTTCCCACTATTCGCATTCCGGGAAAGGATGCCTTCAGGTTTCTCTCTGCCTGTTCTATTGTATCCTTTCGACCGCCTATGAGGTAAACGGTCTTGTTTCTCTCTTCTATCAGTGTGAGGACTCTTATCAGGAATTCAAAGGGCCTGAAACGAATGAGTTTGCCGGCACGGAGAAAGGAAGCTCCTGCAACGATGCCTTTCGAAACGGGAAGAATAAGTGCCGCTTCCTTCAGCATCCTGTGAAACTCCAGATCGTGTCTCGCCCTTAAAAGGTCACGGATCCGAAGAAGAACTATCTGGTTTCTCTCTGATCCCTTCAATAGTTCATCGACCAGTTTCAGAGAATTTTCTGCTGAAATTTCATCAACGGGGACACCAAGTACCTTGATTCTTCTCTTCAATCCGGTAATCTGCACTTTTTCGATTTCCTTTCAGATGGATATTCTTTCATTTTTATCAATATATGTCCAGAAATCCTTCTCTCTGAGAATCGTTTTTATCGAAGCAATGGCATATATTGCAGCTGTTTCTGAACGTAAGATATTCTCTCCCAGAGAAACCAGAGTAGCCCCCGTTTCAACTGCCTTGGCTACCTCTTCGTCTGCAAAACCTCCCTCAGGTCCTATGAGGATGTGAAGTTCGAAGACGGGCCGGGACAGTACTCCGTGGAGAGTGTTACTGTTCTCTGTTTCGGGATGAAATATAATCAACTGTTTACTGGTATCCTCTGCTATGAATCTAAGATTCATCATGAGGTTATCGAAGGTGACAGGTTCTCTTATTGATATGGGTTTTCTGTTGCCGCTCTGCTGGACCGCCTCCTTTGCGATACGGTTCCACCTTTTCTGCCTCTTGGTTCTTTCCTCCCTGCTACTTAGAATCGGAACAGAAAATCTGCTTATGACCGGTACGATTTCTGCCACTCCCATTTCCACTGACTGCCTAACAATCGTATCCATCTTTTTTCCCTTTGGGAGGCATTGATAGAGGTATATAGGGGATGGATTCTCCGTATCATCCTCTATTTTACCCAGGGCCTTGATTGTTATCTGTTTTTTATCTATTTCTACTACCTTTATCCGAAAGAGGCTGCCTGACCTGTCTATGGCAGTAAATTCGTCACTCTTTTTAAATCTCAACACCCTTGCGAGGTAGTTGAAATCCCTTCCAGTTAGCTTGAGGGGCTTCTTCTCTGTGAATTCTTCCGGTAAAAGAAAGTATCTCATGCTGCCTATTTGCCGATTATCTGTACAATTACCGAGCGGTTTCTCGGGCCGTCGAATTCACAGAAAAATATTCCCTGCCAGGTGCCGAGGGTGAGACGTCCGTTTTCAACGGGAATCTGTACGCTGGCACCGACAAGTGTGGATTTTATATGAGCGGCAGAGTTTCCCTCCATGTGGGAATAGCCGTCATTGAAGGGAATTGTCTTGTTAAGTTCCATGAGTATGTCCCTTTTTACCGAGGGATCGGCATTCTCATTAATCGTTACTGCCGCAGTCGTATGTGGTACATAGACGATACAGACTCCGTTATCTACTTTGGAATTCCTTACTACGTTGCCTACCTTGTCCGTTATATCGACAAGCTCCGTTCTGTTTCCGGTTCTCACGTTGAAACGTGATACAGCCATACTCTCACCTCCTGATTTGTCTATCGATAGCTACCGTTACGCAGTTCTTCCACGGCTTTTTTTAGAACTATATCGAAGTCGAGGTCGTAAACGGGAGGATTATTGTGCCTTCTGTTCATCTCGTTTCTTATAAGTCTTTTTATGTACCTTTCGGGAAGTTTTATTCCTTCTTTGTCAAGTTTGGCCATGAAGTCCCTGATATCCTTTTCTCCCGGAGACTTGTGTTTTTTCACGAAATCCTTTATGTACTTACCATCCATTAATTCCTGCAGTTCCTTTTGTTCCTCTTCTGTGAGTTCCGGTTCTTTTATCACCTCGTCCGGCGTAATGCCTATTTTGTCTATGCTTCTTCCCGAGGGGGTATAGTACCTTGCCATGGTAAGCCTGAAACCGGCATCGTCTATCCTTCTCACCTGTTGCACGGAACCCTTTCCGAAGGTCTTTTCTCCAATCAGTTTTGCCCTTCCCGTATCCATCAATGCCCCGGCGAGTATCTCAGAAGCAGAGGCGGATCCTCTGTCTACCAGCACGATTATAGGGATACCGGGATCGACGATCGTATTCCTGGGAGATGCATTGTAAACTCTGTCTTCCGAAGGTACCCGGCCTTTCGTACTCACTATGGGGCCATTCGAGATAAAAAAGTCTGCCACGTCTATGACCGATGAAAGCAGGCCACCGGGGTTGCTCCTTAAGTCTATTATCATTGATTTGTAGTTATTGTCCTTGAAGTACTGTATCGACTCCTTCACTCTCTGGGGTGTAAGAGGCGTAAATGTTGTAATCCTGAGGTATCCTATGCCTCCTGGTATCATGGCATGCTTTACCGTTGGTACTTCAATGATACCTCTGGTTATCGTAACATCGAAGGTTAGATTCTCACCTCTCAGTATCGTTACGGTAACGTCGGTTCCGGGCTCGCCCCTCAGTTTTTTTACCACTTCGTTTATATTCAAGTCTACGGATGATTCACCATTGATTTTTACGATTATATCTCCTGCAGAGATTCCCGCCTTGTATGCCGGTGTTCCCTCTATTGGCGCTACAACGAGAACTCCCTTGTCAACCTTGGAAATAATGAGGCCAACTCCTCCGAATCTTCCCGTTGTAGTGTCTGTGAGGTCTCTCATATCGTCGGCAGTGAGGTAAGTGGAATGGGGATCTCCGAGAGATTCGAACATTCCTTTCAGTGCACCTTCTATGAGGCTCTTGGGTTGAACTTTGTCTTCGTCCACGTAGTTGTTCCTGATAAACTGAAAGACATCGTAGAAGATGCCAAGGTATTTCTGTGCTTCGGCTTCCTCGTTGCCGGCAAGTGCTTTTGGGGTAAATGCGAGTACTACAATTAGCACCAGCAGAATCGATGTAAGCGATATCCAGATTATTCTCTCATTTTTCTTTTTCATATATGACTCCGGTTGATTTATCGACTATTGTAATCTACATGCATACTTTGTCAACGTCAAATTGGGTAAGTGTTTGAGATGAACACTTGACTGATCACTCGAAGTGAAGATACACTCCATGAAGTATATGAAAGCGAGAAAATATAGCCTTTTGCTTATCCTCCTGTGGGAGACCATAAGGGTTCTTATTCTTTTCATTGTCGTCACCTATGTTTTTTTGAAAGAGATTCAGCAGAACAGCCAGGCCATCTATTGGCTCCTGGCTCTGGGAGCGCCTCAACTGGTATCCCTGCCCGTTGCTGTTTTTATCTTTCTGGAGCCTTTCCGTTATGAGGGACTGATAAATGTTTTAAGAATCGGAAAGGTACTAAACATCTTCACCATGTTTCTTGTTTTGTTGAACTTCAATTCGGGAAGCATAACTGATGTACTTCCACTTAAAATGATTCCCCTGCGTATCTACCTGTTTCCCCTGACACTCATGATTCTATTTTTAGATTTGATTTTCTTTGGCCTTTTGATATCATATAGATTAAGAGAAACAGCCCCCCTGGAAGAAGGCCCAAAAGCTGGTCCGAAAGAAGGCCCAAAAGAAGAGGCTACACTGAAGGTTCAGGGCAGATCAGATACCAATGAGAATGAAACGATGAAAGAGGAATTGCCTGATTTTGAAGAGGTTGAAGTAAGCGATAATTCAGAGGAAGTATAAATGCGAATCGTACCAATAGGCAGTGGTAAGGGAGGGGTGGGAAAATCGGTTATTGCCACGAACCTTTCCATAGCACTTTCAGAAGCCGGGTTGAAAGTAATTCTCGTGGATCTGGATCTTGGTGGTTCCAATATTCATACGATACTGGGATTTCGTTCCATAGAGAGAGGGATAGGTACGTTTCTCAATGATAGGAAGGCTCGCCTGAATGATATCATTCTCGATACGGCCTATGATGGCCTGTTCTTCATACCCGGTGATGCCGAGATACCGGGAATTGCCAACCTGAAGAGTTACCAGAAACAGAGATTGATAAAGAATATATACACCCTGGAGGCTGATTTTGTTGTACTGGACCTCGGGGCAGGAACGAATTACAATGTGATGGATTTTTTCCTTATGTCAGGAAGCGGGATAGTCGTAACGAATCCTACCCTTACAGCGATTCTCAATGCTTATCTCTTTATTAAAAATGTTATCTTTCGTTTGATGGACTCCGCTTTTGGCAAGAAAACAGAGGCATACAAGTATATAGAAAAATTGAAACGCGAGGGAAGTCCCCTTCAGAGGGTCTATATTCCGAAGCTTCTCTCTGAGATAGCAAAGATAGACCCTGAAAGCCATAGAAAATTTGTACATCTGACGGAAAATCTGAAACCAAACCTGATACTCAACATGATAGACGATCCTAAGGATTCGGACAAGGCTCTTAAGCTAAGACGTTCCACGCGCGAATATCTGGGAATAGACCTGGAACATCTCGGCGTCGTATACAGAGACAACCTGCAGGACATCGCGCTGAGTTCACGACTGCCCATAATAAAGTACAAACCGAATTCAGTGATTTCTCAGGCCATATACCGTATTGCAGACAAACTCGTGCAAACTGGCGGAGATGATTCGAGCCCGATAGATGTAATGACTATAGATGAGAGTTATCAGGTAGCCGAGATAGAGGCGGAGACTGATTTCCAGGTTAAGATTCACAATATGGAAGAACTTCTTCACAGTGGTGCTCTTACTATGGGTGATCTGGTAGAAACGATTCGCTCACAGCAGTTTGAAATACAGAACCTTAAGAAGGAAAATCAACTGTTAAAGACGAAATTGGCAGAGGCTGTAAGAGAGGGTTTCAGAGTTTAGTTTCAAAAATCTTCGTTCGATATGATCTGAGGTAGTTGTTGAACCATGAGCAACGATAATATGGAAAGATCTTTCAGGGGCATTCTCGAATTAGAAATCAATGAAAGCGGAACCAAGGCTACTCTGAACTTTTCTCCTTCCGAGGATGGGGCTGAATGGAACAGGGAGAAGATTATAAAGCTCTTTGAGGAGAGGGGGATAAAGGAATCTATAGACCCTTCACTTGTAGAGGCTGCAATCGCAAAATTTTCTTCCATGAAATCGGGCAGTGAGAGTGTAACAGTAGCTCATGGAGTTGAGCCCGAGGCAGGGGAAGAAGGTTCCATTCTATGGGAAGAGCTGACAGTACCGGAAGAGATGGCAGAAACCGCGTCCAGGATCCTGGAGAGAGCACCTTCTCCGGAAGTTTACGAGGTTTACGAGGCTAAGAAGAAGGTAGAGCAGAAGGAAAAGAAAAAATCCTTCCTCCCGTTTCTCCCGGCAAAAGAGAAAACTTCTGTAAAGTGGGTAAAGGAAGAGGTTAAACGAAAGGTCGGTATCGAAGAAAGGATAGAGGGATACGGTTTCGTAGAAGAGGGTGATTTGCTTGCCAGGATAAGGGAGGGAAAACCGGGCAGGGAGGGAAAATCCATATTCGGGAAAAGGATAGAGCCTCCCGGACAGAAGAAGGTCTCCGTGTACCTCGGAAATGGCGTAAAGCGAGAGGGTCAGGAGATAAAGGCTGAAATCACGGGACTAGCAAGAAGGGGTAAGAACTGGATTGATATAATAGAGTTTCAACCCCACAGTATCGAGGTGAAAGCATCGAAGGACAGGGCAACATGCCTTCTCGATTTTACTCCGGGAAAGGGAAATACGGAACTCCCCGATATAGAATCCATAATAAAAAGGTGCAGGGACTTGGGTTTCAAGGAGGAGGAACTTATTTCTCCGGAAGAAATTCGTGAGGTTTTAAGAAACAGCATAAATCAGAGTAAAAGGCTTTCCGACTATCCCCTTTCAGGCACCGAGGATTCTAAAATCCTCATTTCAGTGAGTGCCGATAAGCTTAAAGCCTATCTGACTCTGAAAAAGGGAAGCGGTAAGGGCAAGCCGCTCTCTTTGAAAGAAGTGGGTGAGAGGATCAAGAGTTACAAATTCAAGGGGATGGATACGGAGAGGGTGAAAAAGGATATCCTGGATTTTTACCACAGTGAAAAGAAGGAGTTGATAGGTTATCTCCTCGTAGAGGGAGAGGCGCCGGAGAAGGGTGAAGACGGAGAGGTAAAGTGCGAGTTTAACTACTTGAGTGAAGAGGATGCAAAAAGGATAAAAGCCCTTACCGAGGAGAGAAGGGAGAGACTTTCAGATATTAAGTCCTTCGATGAGTTTCCGATTACTGCCGTGGAAAAGATAGGGCTTATCAAAGAGGGCGACAGGATTGCCTCTATCGTGCAGCCCACGGCAGGAAAACCAGGGAAGGATGTATTCGGGAATACGATCCCGGGGAAGAAGGGAAAAGAGGCAGCATTCAAGGTTTTTGAAAACCTCAAGGTTTCAGCCAGTGAGATAGTTTCTGCCACTGACGGAATTATCGAAGCGGGTAATGTGGAAGGTTACCTCTGTTTCAGGGCTCGTCCACATAGGAACGGAGATGCAGAGGTGGTAATATCCGAGGACAGGATGAAAGCCTACCTCACTGTATATCCTCCCCTGGGAGCGGGTGAACCTGTAACTGTTCAGGCCATAGAAAAGGCAATTGATGAAGCCGGTGTAAAGAAGGGAATAAAGGAAGAAGTCCTAAAAAAAGCGATAGAAATAGCAGAAGAAGGGAGGGGAGTGGATAAGCTGCTCTTTGCAGAGGGTAAGCTGCCAAGGCACGATGAGGCAAAAAAACCGGTATTCCATGTGCAATTCGCCACAGGAAAGCGTGTCAGAATAAGGGAAGACGGAAAGGCTGATTACAAGAACACCGACCTGATTACAGTTGTAGAGAAGGATCAGCTTCTTGCAGAGGTAGATGCAACGGAGATAGAAAAGGAGGATGGCTGGGATGTGACCGGCAGTGTGTTGCCTGCGGCAAAGAGTGTTCAGACACTACTCACAGCGGGCAAGAATGTACGTACCGAAGAAGAGGGAAAACTTGTAAAGTACTATGCCGAGAAGGACGGAGAACTGAAATATGAACGAAATACACTCGAGGTGATCGAGGTTCATTCGGTGGAGGGAAATGCGGGCCTCGAGACGGGTAATATCAAATTTTCAGGCTCAGTGGTGATAAAGGGTTCCGTTCTCGACGGCATTAAGGTAATAGCCGGGGGCGATGTCGTAGTTGGAGAGAATGTTCAGGCTGCCCTTGTATCGGCAGATGGGGAGATAGTGGTAAAGGGCGGAGTGAAAGGAGCAAACAAGGGAATCCTCAGGGCAAAGAAGGGAATCGAAGCATCCTTTCTCGAACAGGCTCTGGTGCTTTCTGTGGGGGACGTGAATGTTCACGGAAGTTGCCTAAGGTGCACGGTGAAGTGTAACTCGAAGCTCCTTCTCGATTCGGACAAGGGAAACCTCATAGGGGGGTCTGTAAAGGCACGCAAGGGGATAGAGGTACAGAACCTGGGGTCTGAAAGCTGGGCAAAGACCCAAGTGTCTTTCGGACAGGACTATATAGTGGAGGATCAGATACAACTCGAAACGAGAGAGCTCGAAAAGCTGAAAAAGAAAATAGCTATGCTGGATACCGCTGTCAGGAAACTCGAACGGTCGGGTAGCAAAGAGAAGATCGATGTGCTTAGGAAGGAGAAGGTGGTTGCACTTAAGATGCTCGAGAGGAGAAGCCACAGGATATTTGCCCTGAAGGAAAAGTTCGAGGAGCATACCCCCTCCGAGGTGGTGGTAAGGGGAAACCTCTATCCCGGAGTAAAGATAGAGAGCCACGGAAGGTTCTACGAACCCGATAAGGTTGAAAAGGATGTGATACTGTTTTTCAACAGGGAAAGGGGTATCATAGAGAAGAAGAAGAGAGGAGAAAAGAATGATTAGCTATATACAGTATCCGGCATGGCTGAAACCGGAGGTGATTCCAGGCTTACCTATAAGATGGTACGGGCTGATGTACCTGATAGCCTTCATAATAACTTACCTGCTTTTCAGGTACCAGATAAGAGAGAGAAAGTTGAAAGTGGAGGATGATACGATACTTAACCTCTTCTTCTGGGGGATAATAGGACTCCTAATAGGTGCCAGAGCCTTTGCCGTAACGATCTATGATCCCACGGGTTACTACCTCAAGCATCCGTTACAAATAATCCTTCCCTTTGCCGTAGAGAATGGGAAACTCAGATTCACAGGCATTCAGGGCATGTCCTATCACGGTGGACTGGTGGGTGCAATAACGGCTGCAATAATATACTGCAGGGTGAAAAAGATAGACGTTCTGGATTGGGGTGATATGATAGTTGCCGCCGTTCCACTTGGTTACACATTTGGAAGGCTTGGTAATTTCATAAATGGCGAACTGTACGGCCGGGTCACGAAGGTTCCATGGGGTATGGTTTTCCCCAATGCGCCGAAATTTCCTACCTCCAAGGAATGGGTAAGAGAATTTGCAACAAGCATCGGAATGAAAATCGAGGGGTTGAAATACGTTAACCTTCCCAGGCATCCTTCTCAACTCTACGAGGCATTCTTTGAGGGTATAGTTCTATGGCTCGTGATGTGGTTTGTCTTGAGAAAGAGAAGGCCTTTTCGAGGCTTCCTTATCTCGGCCTATGTGATAGGTTACGGAATAGTGCGGTTTTTCATAGAGTATGTGAGAGAGCCGGATATCGGTATAGGCTATCCGATCAAGTTTGTTCACGGCATCAATCCCGTATATCAATTTACACCGTGGAACTTTACGACGGGCCAGATCCTAAATTTCCTCATGATAGTGGGGGGAGTGATTGCCATGCTGGTATTCAAGGCGAGGGCCGAGAAGAGAAACGAAACTATCGAAGGTACCCAGCAAAAGGTCAACTACAGGAAATTGAAGAAACGTATCAAATAACAGTATCAAGTGACGATCAATTCTATTCCCATGGAAGTGATTGCATCTGCATACTCAGCGTCAATACCGGTATCGGTAACTATCGTATTGAAATCCTTTAGATCGGCAAAGTAGGCTGACCTTATCTTTCCGAATTTTGATGAGTCTGCGAGGAGAATCCTCTTCTTTGCAGATTGAATACTTGCCTCTTTGGCTTCGATTTCGTAGGAGTTGGAACAGGTTACACCGAGGGTGAGGTCTATTCCGCTTGCCGAAATGAAGGCCTTCGTTGCTCGGAATCTCTTTATCAGTGAGGTTCCCTCGGAACTTTCGAACATTAGTGTGTCCTCGTGTAGGTAGCCCCCTGCAAACACGATTTTGCATTTTGGTTTCCTGTGAGCCTCGATAAGTATATTGAGAGCGAAACAGAGGAGGGTGATCGACTGATCGGTTGGAATGGAGCTTGCGAGGTAGTTCGTTGTGGAACCTGAATCGACGATTATGATGTCATTGGGTTCCAGTAGATCTGCAGCTCTTCTTCCGATTCTTTTTTTTTCCTCTGCCCTTACCGATTCTTCCTCGGTTATGTGGTAGTGTTTCCCCGTTTCTCCCGGTCTGCTGGTGGGATTCAGTATGGCAACCCCGTGAACCAGCCGGATTATATTCTCTTCCTCCAGCTTTTTGAGGTCCCTCCTTACAGTCATTTCGGAGACTCCGAGCATGGATGAAAGTTCGTGAATCCCTATGGCACTTTCCAGGAGGAGTTCGTTGATGATTCTTGTGGTTCTTTCACGCCTTTTTTTCATTTTTGTTATGATTCTAACGATAAAAATAACAGAAATCAAGTAAAATAGAAAATAATATTGACAAATAGTTAGAAATATAACATAATATATGAGAATTATGTAAAAATAGAAACAATAATGAAAATTATGATTGTTATTAATCATGATTAAGGAGTTAAGCAGAGATGATTGAACTTAGAACTTATGTTTTTCTTGATTCCCTTCAGTACCAGATGGCCTCCTTTCTTGCAACCGTTTCGAAGGGTTATTTCCCGGTGGCAGAGCAGGCCTGCATGGTAATAGAGATCTCACCTGGTATAGAGATAAACAGGTTTACCGACATAGCATTAAAGGCGACAAATGTGACACCCGGTATCCAGATCGTGGAACGCCTCTTCGGCCTGCTCGAGGTCCATTCGGACAGTCAGGGTGATGCACGACAGGCGGGAGCTGCTATTCTTGATGAACTGAATTTGAAAGAAAAGGACAGGATGAAGCCGAGGATTCTTACGAGTCAGTTGATAAAGAATATAGATGACCATCATGCCCAGCTTATTAACAAGGTTCGCTACGGGAACATGGTCCTAAAGGGAGACACCCTGTTTGTCCTGGAGATAGAACCTGCCGGATATGCCTACTATGCAGCAAACGAGGCGGAGAAGGCCTCTCATATCAATATCATAAATGTCGTGGGGTACGGACGGTACGGAAGGATTTACATAGCAGGTGAAGAGTCCGAGGTTTTGGTAAGCAAGGAAATAGTGGAGAACAGGCTGAAAAGCATAGAAGGAAGGGAGCCGGAAGGGGCAAGAGAGTAGGCTTTCGGTTCCTTGAAATATAAATGTTTAACAGGAGGAAGAAATGGCTGATGTTTATTCCGATGCACTTGGAATGATCGAAACGAGGGGTTTTGCCGCAATGGTAGAGGCATCCGATGCCATGGTAAAGGCGGCAAAGGTGGAACTTACAGGATACGAGAGGACCGGAGGTGGTTATGTGACTGCCATAGTAAGAGGTGATGTTGCCGCTGTAAGGGCAGCTCTTGATGCCGGAAGCAGGGCAGCTGAAAAGGTTGGCGAGCTTATCTCCGTTCACATAATACCACGTCCGCACAGCAATGTGGATGAGGTTCTTCCCCTTGGCAGGGGTCCTGTAAAGAACAAGAAAGCAACTGTTGATTGACGGTGTAGAATATGACACTTGCGAGAGTCGTGGGTACCGTTGTCTCCACAAGGAAGGAACCAAAAATCGAGGGGATAAAGTTTCTACTCCTCGAGAAGATAGAACCTACCACCCTAAAGGGTAAGAATGATTTTGTTGTTGCAATGGACAGCGTTGGTGCCGGTCCGGGAGAAATTGTCTTTTATGTATCGGGAAGTAGTTCAAGGATGACCAGTGTTACGGAGGGAAGACCGAGTGATGCAACTGTTACTGCCATCGTTGACAACATAGAGGTGAAAGGCAAGCTGATTTACAGAAAAGACGGAAAGGGGTAGGTGAGCCTATGTTGCTGGGTCTGGTAAGAGGTACTGTGGTGGCCTCTAAGAGGAGCGATGAGCTGGAGGGGGCAAGATATCTCCTCGTTGAAGTCTGCACCACCGGCGGAGAAGGCACCGGCAGTTTTATCATTGTGCTAGATGTACTTGGAGCCGGGGAAGGAGAGATGGTACTTGTCTCTCAGGGAAGTTCTGCAAGGCAGACAGCCGTAAGCAAGAACAGGGCTGTGGATGCCATAACGGTTGGAATAGTGGACAGGGTTTATGAGTCGGACGGTGTTGCATACAGAAAATAGAGAATCGGTACTTCCCGAATGGATGTATCGCTATGCAGATTGTGGAATCTTCAGGGAAGGGCGAATAGTAAGGATAGATGTGAAATGGCTCCCGCAAAACCTCGAAGGGAGCTCGTTTCAGTACCTCTACGTGATGAACGGAGTTGGTGAAGGATATATCGATCCTGTTACGAGCTACCTGGCAGTGAATGATACAGAGAGGGTTGTTGCCAGCTTTATCGATTCGATGTTTTCACTCGGTTTGTCAGAAGGAATTCTGGTTTTTCCCGGCGCAACGGGAGAAACCGTATCCGATGGTAACGTGGAGTTGTTGGAGACTCAGGGTATTAAGATTCATACCCTCTATGCGGATAACGGATATCCTCTCGATATATACCGTATCGGTATGATGGTGGGTAAAAAGCTCGGTAAGAATCAAGATGGAAAGATTCTGATTTCATTGAAACCACAGGCATTTCTTGCATCAAAGGGCCATTGGTTCGTAGCAGTGGCCGGAGAGGTGGAGAAACCCGGCATATACGGAATGGCAAAGGGAGACTGCTACGGTGACCTGCTCGAGTCAGCCGGATGGGGGGGTGGAGAATCTTCCGAAGAATTGGTGCTTCTTGCAGGCAATCCTGTTTCCGGTAGAATCGTAAGGCCTGAGTGGCCGGCGGAGGAAGAAGAAGGCCTCCTTCTGGTTCTGAAAAACGACCATATGCTTGTTGATTTGAAATCTCCTCGTCTTACGGAGGCTGTATGCAGGGTAAAATCCCTCTGCAACAGATGCCTAATCTGTAGCGATTATTGTCCTGCAGCAAGTTCGGCATTGAAACTTGAACCGCATCTTTTGATGAAAGATATTCAGTCAGGGTACGTTGCGGAGGCAGAACATGTAGAGGCAAGCATTGCCTGTACGGACTGCGGAGTGTGCAGCATCGTCTGTCCGCATAATTTGCCCGTGAATAAGATCGTTTCCGATATCAGGAAAGAATATGAGAAGGAATATCACTTTACTCTCGAAGGGGTAGCAGGTAGCGGAGGCTCTACCAGTGCCTTTAGCTCTACCGATAGGTTGCACGAAACAACGAGGTTGGCTCGAAAGGTGTATGCCAACCGGCTTGGTTTATTCCGTTATATGGAGAGGTTGGGGGTCTCATGGTATTAGGCGGCCTCGAGATTTCAAGCATAGCAATGGGTTTCAAGGTGCTGGATACCACGGTAAAGACCGCCATGGTGGAAATCCTCCTTGCAAGGCCTGTCTGTCCGGGGAAATTCCTGATATTGATGACGGGTGATGTAGCTTCTGTAACAGCATCCGTTTCTGCGGGGGAGGAGATGGGAGAGGGATTTCTCATCGACAGTTTGGTGATTCCGAATCTCCACAGTGAGGTTGAAGGGGTGATTCTTGAAGGAAAGAAAAGATTTCAACTGGAAGCCGTGGCAATGGTGGAGAGTTATAGTGCACTCTCTTCGATCAGGGGTGCCGATGTGGCATGCAAGGTTTCGGAAGTCAAGCTTGCCAGGCTTCATCTGGCCTACGATATCGGCGGAAAATCATTCTTTATGATAAGCGGAAGTATAGAGAATGTGGAAGCTTCCTCGTCGGCAGCTTCTGTTCCCGAAAAGAAGAAGGGATTCCTCTGCAGAAGCATTGTCATACCACGACCGCATCCCGACATTCAGGGTTACCTTGAGGACTCCTTTAAGGGGCTATCGGGGATCGAGTTTGGCCATGCAAGTTTCAAAGGTTGATAGGAGTTTGAAAAATGGAATTGAATGAAGAGAGTATAAAGGTCCTTATAAAAGAAATTGTCAAGAATATCGGGGTTGATTCCATAGCTGGTGACAGAGCCCTTCCCTCTGGAAGGAAGTACAGGGGAGTTTTTACAGGCATAGACGAAGCCGTTGAGCAGGCTATGATAGCTCATGAAAGGTTACTCAAGCTGAGTCTCGATGTGAGAAAGCAGATAATCGAAGCGATGAGAAAGGCGGCACTTTCCAGGCTGGAGGAGATATCGAGGATGGCAGTCGAGGAAACGGGGATGGGAAGGGTTACAGACAAGATAGCGAAGAACAGGCTAGCAGCCTTAAAGACGCCGGGCGTGGAGGATGTCGAAGCCGCGGCTTTTTCTGATGACAACGGACTAACCCTAGTAGAGAGGGCTCCCTATGGAGTGATAGGTGCAATTGCTCCCAGCACAAACCCCACAGAGACGATTATTAACAACTGTATAAGTATGATATCCGGGGGGAATTCCGTAGTTTTCAATGCCCACCCGGCAGCGAAAAAGGTGACTCTTCATACGATTTCATTCCTCAACGAGGCAATAGAGAAGGCAGGTGGACCGGCCAACCTCATCTCTACTGTGGAGAATCCATCGATAGAGACTGCAAAGTCCCTTATGAAACATCCGAAGATAAGATTACTCGTGGTGACAGGTGGCCCTGTAGTTGTCAGGGAAGCTTTGAATAGTGACAAAAAGGTGATAGCAGCAGGACCCGGCAATCCCCCGGTTGTCGTAGACGAAACTGCCGATATAGCCAAGGCTGCGAGAGATATAGTAAATGGTGCCAGCCTGGATAACAACATCGTATGCATCTGTGAGAAGGAGATAATAGCTGTATCCAAAATAGCAGATTCTCTTAAAGCACATATGAGGGGTAACGGAGCTTACGAACTTAACGAGGAACAGGCAAGGCTCGTTACGGAAATGGTGATAGAGGAGCCGGGTGGTCCCGGGCATGAGGGAGCACCGAAGAAGGCTTACGTTGGCAAGGATGCTGCATACATAGCAAGAAGCGCCGGGTTGAATATCCCGGAGGATACCCGGTTGCTCTTCTTCGAGGCAGAGCGGGATCACCCCTTAGTCTGGACGGAACAGTTAATGCCCGTTATTCCGCTTGTAAGGGTGGAAAATGTGGGTGAAGCCATATCCCTTGCCGTTGAATGTGAACACGGATTCAGGCACACCGCTGTGATGCATTCGAAGAACATAGAGAATCTTTCAAAGATGGCAAAGATAATGAACTGCTCGCTCTTTGTAAAGAATGGTGCCTCCTACAATGGAATGGGTTTCGGCGGGGCTGGTTTCACCTCTTTTACCATTGCAAGCCCTACCGGAGAAGGTTTTACCAGGGCAAGGACCTTTACAAGAGAGCGACGGTGCTCTCTTATAGGCTATTTCAGGATAGTTTGAAAGAGGATGCCATTATGAAACTTGCAAGGGTAGTTGGTAATGTGGTTTGCACTAAAAAAGAAGATTCCCTGGAGGGAGTAAAATTGTTATTAATTCAACCGGTGGATGAAAAAGGGCAAGCTTACGGTTTGTCGATAGTTGCTTGCGACACTGTACAGGCAGGGCCGGGTGACATGGTGCTGTATGAAGGTGGACGTGAGGCAGCCCTTGCATTGGACAACTGGTTCAATCCCTCCGATGCAACAATCATGGGAATTGTAGATCATGCGGGGTAGGTTATGATAACAGCGAAAGTGATTGGCAGTGTGGTTGCTACTCAGAAACACAAGATTCTTGAAGGGCAGAAACTGCTTCTTGTAAGGCCGGTTGGAATCGATGGCAATGTGAAGGGGAAAGCTGTTGTTGCCATCGATACCGTTCAAGCAGGACCCGGTGACACGGTTCTGATATTGGATGAAGGCAACTCGGCAAGAATGATACTTGGGAGCAAGGATGCGCCAGCAAGAACGGTGATCGTAGGCATTGTGGATGAGATAGGTGGAGGAGTCTAAAGATGAGTTCGAGTAATGAAAGAGATAAATTCGCCGGTGGCTTGATTGCAAGCCTGCACGGACTATCCGTTAGAAATGAGAAGTTCCAGGAAAATGAATCGGAGGATGTGAATGAAAAGGACAATGTTAGGAGTGTTGCGATTGGTTCAGACCATGGGGGATTCGAGGCCAAGGAGGTTCTGAAGGCCTATCTGGGCAGCCTCGGGTACAAAATAGTCGACATTGGTACTTACAGCAAGGAGAGCGTGGATTACCCCGATTTTGCAGTGAAGGTTGCAAGGAAAGTCGTGAGCGGGGAGTGTGACAGGGGCATCATGATAGACGGAGCCGGGATCGGTTCTTCCATGGTCTGTAACAAGGTAAAGGGGATACGCGCCGCCCTATGCTATGACCTTAAAACTGTGAGAAACAGTAGGCAACACAATAATGCCAATGTACTCACCCTGGGAGGACCCTTGCACAGCCCTGATGAGATCTGTGAAATGGCAAGAGTCTGGCTGGAGACGAGGTTTGAAGGGGGAAGGCACTGGAGAAGGATAAACAAGATGATGGCAGTGGAGAGAAAGAGATAGAAACAAGGAGGCTTAGGGATGACACAGGAAGAATTGATAGAGAGAATTACAGGACAGGTACTTTCCAAGTTAAAGACCGTACAGACCGGTACAAGCGGGACATCCGTAAAAGAAGCAAGGGGAATTTCAGGGGTAGCTGTGACGGACATCACTGCGGTTTCTACCGCTATTACCGCTACTACCGGTAATATTTTGACTCCGGCTTCAATTGCAAAGTATATAGACCATACCCTTCTGAAACCGGATGCGACACTCGATGAAATAGACAAGCTCTGTGACGAGGCAATTCAGTACGGTTTCTACTCGGTATGTGTTAACTCTTGCTGGGTTGAACACTGTGCAAAACGGCTGCGAGGAACCGGGGTAAAGGTTGCCTCGGTCGTTGGGTTTCCCCTGGGAGCCATGGATAGCAGGAGTAAATCCTTTGAAACGAGGAATGCAGTGGAGAACGGTGCCGATGAAATAGATATGGTTATGAATATCGGTATGCTAAAATCAGGTAACCTGAAGCAGGTTGAGGATGATATTCGCTGGGTCTTGCGGGCATGCAGGCCTACAACTGTTCTCAAGGTGATTCTTGAGAATGCGCTTCTTACAGACAGCGAGAAGGTAATTGCATGCCAGATTGTAAAGAGAGCAGGTGCCCATTATGTAAAGACATCGACCGGTTTTTCCAAATCCGGGGCAACTGTTTCCGATGTGGCACTTATGCGCAGAACCGTAGGGCCGAAGATGGGTGTCAAAGCTGCAGGCGGGATTAGAAACTTTGAAACTGCGAAAGCTATGATAGAGGCGGGAGCCACCAGAATCGGAGCCAGCTCCAGTGTTGCAATAGTAACGGGAAAGAGCTCCTCCGGTAGTTATTGATTGGGGTGTTGATAAGTTGAATGAAAAGGTTGTCAGAGATGAGATAGTAAGGGCGGGGAAAAAACTTGCAGAGAGGTTTTTTGTTGCAGCCAATGACGGGAACATAAGCTGCAGGATATCCGAGAATGAGGTGTTGATTACTCCGACAGGGATAAACAAGGGAGATGTGAAGGAGGAGGATATCCTGAAGGTCGATATGGATGGCAATGTACTATCAGGAGAGAAGTCCCCGACCTCGGAAATGAAGATGCATCTTGAGGTTTATGAGAAGAGGAATGACGTAAGGGCAATAGTGCATGCACATCCTCCCGCTGCAACGGGTTATGCTGCCTGCAGGATTCCCCTTGACAGAAATATCCTGCTTCCCGAGGTGATCTTCAACCTGGGGCGAATAGGCCTTGCCGATTACGCTACTCCTACCACGGAGGAAGTACCACAGTCGGTATCAGGTGTAATATCGGATTGTGATGCCGTTATACTTGCAAACCATGGAGCACTGACAGTGGCAGAAAACGTCATGGCTGCATATTACAGGATGGAAACTCTTGAAATGTATGCAAGGATAAACCTCATAGCAACCCTCATTGGAAAGCCGGCCTATCTTAACGATGAACAGATAGAAAGACTCTTTTCTATCAGGAATGAAAGAGGGTGGGGAACATTAAAAAGGTCTTCTGAAGATTTGAGTGAAGAACTCGTTGAAAAAATAACCGAGGTTGTTGTCCGAGTTCTTCAATCCACGATATTGTAATGAAATAACTTGAAGTTGTAAGATTCTCTTGTTACACGCCGTCTATAATTGTATCATCAGGTTAAAGGATAGAACCATGATAGAAACAAGAAAAGAACCTGAGCTGTCTCTTTTGTATGCATCACGGGAACCATCATCGATAAGGCTTGCACAGATAGAATTTTCAAGGCGAGCTGAAAAAATAGATGCCATCAATGTTGCAATCGGGAATGTGAGTCTTCCCATTCATCCGGCAATGAGGGAGAGGATGGAAAACCTCTTTGCTAAAGGAAGCCCTTTTGCAGGGGGAGTGGTAAGGTATACCCCGACTGTCGGTATGGATATGACCCGCAGGGCTTTTCTAAATATCATTGCCTCAAGCGGTATGGATGTTGAAAATCTGAATGTGCTGGTTACAGACGGTGGTTCCCAGGCAATGGAACTCATGATTCTGGGAGTTTCCGGAAGGCCTGGAACTATGGAAAGGCCCCTTCTCGTTATTGAGCCTGTCTATACCAACTATATTGCTTTTGCAAAAAGGCTGGGGAGAGGAGTTGTATCCGTAAAGAGAAGTCTTGGCACGGACGGAAGTTTCGCACTTCCCTCCTTTCAAGAGATTGAATCGATGATAAAGCATTATAGGCCCGGTGCCATGTTGATGATTCCCTATGACAATCCTACCGGACAGATGTATAGCCAGGAGATGGTCATGGAATTGGCAAGGCTATCGGTTAAACATGACATGTGGCTGGTGAGTGACGAGGCCTACAGGGAGCTTTTCTACCTTCATGATAAAGACGATGAAACTGATAGAAGGGGTCCGGTAAGCATCTGGGCTTTGAATGAGAGGAATGTTCCGGGAATAGGGGGAAGACGCATAAGCATTGAAAGTGCATCCAAGGTATGGAATGCCTGTGGCCTGAGGATAGGAGCTCTCGTAACGGACAATGAGGAATTTCACAGAAGGGCTGTTGCAGAATATACGGCTAATCTATGTTCAAATGCTATCGGTCAGTACATTTTTGGTGCCCTTGCAGAGGAGAGCCATGATAAGCTCAGAAAATGGTATGAGAGACAGAGGAACTACTACAGAACTATAATAGAGAGGCTTCATGAGAAGTTACTGAATAAAATACCGGAAATTATCGTATCAGCACCCGATTCTTCAATCTATTCCGTGGTCGATGTTCGAAATATTGTGGATTCGAAATTCGATGCAGAAGACTTTGTCATGTACTGTGCACGCGAGGGCAAGGTTAACTATAATGGTAAGGACTATACTCTTCTCGTCGCGCCAATGAGCGGTTTTTACGGTGTTTCCGGGGGAAAATCCAATGAATGGAAAACACAGATGCGTATTGCTTATGTGGAAACACCGGAAAGGATGAAGTTGGTTCCCGAATTGTTTGCCCTGTTACTGGAAAGATACATGAGAAAATGATTTGACCCTGTATCATAGTACGGGGATTATATTTATGACATATTCAATTTGTGTACCGCCAATCACTACTTAAATCCGAATAGACGGTTTGATTGAAAATAGGAGGAAGTATGTCATATTCAAAAAGAGAATACGATATTGTAGTAATAGGAACGGGAGCTTCTGGAGCTACCGTAGCATACAAATGCAAGAGAGCCGGATGGGATGTTGCAGTTATAGATTCAAATCCGTTCGGTGGTACATGTGCCGTGAGAGGATGTGATCCCAAGAAGGTATTAATAGGTTTCTCGGAACTTGTGGATTCTTTCAGAAGGATAGAAGGTCTTGGGATCAAGGCAGCGGATTTTACTATAGACTGGAAGGCGCTCATGAAATTTAAGAGAACCTTCACGGATCCCGTACCCGAGAACAGGGAGAAGGGATACAGGAAAGCCGGTATAGATACCTACCACGGAAGGGCTCATTTCATGGGAAAGGATACACTTGAGGTAGGAGGAGAAGTACTCAAGGCAAGATACTTCATGATAGGAGCAGGTTCGACTCCGAGAAAGCTCGGTGTCCCCGGTGAGGAATTTGTGATATACAGCCATGATTTTCTTGAACTGGATGAACTTCCAGAGCGTATAGTATTCATAGGGGGAGGCTACATTTCCTTCGAATTCGCCCATATTGCGGCAATGGCTGGTTCCAGGGTGACTATAATCCATCGCAGCGCAAAAGCCTTGAAACGTTTCGATCAGGATATTGTGAAGTGGGTTCTGAAAGCGGTAAATGACAAGGGAATAGATGTTCACCTAAATACTCCGCTCGATAGTATAGAAGAGGTGAAAGACAGTTTAGGGAAACACCTTGTTGTGCAAACAAAGGGTGAAAGTAATCTTGCCTTACAGGCTGACCTCGTGGTGCATGGGGCGGGGAGAGTTCCCGACATAGCGGATATGAACCTCGAGAAAGCGGGTGTGGATTATGATGAAAAGGGTATAAAGGTGAACGAGTATCTCCAGAGTGTTTCGAACCCCAATGTTTACTCAGCAGGTGATGCGGCAGCCACTAGAGGCTTTCCCCTTACACCTGTTGCCACCCTGGAGGGTTATACCGCTGCTTCCAATATACTCAAGGGAAACAGCAAAATCCCCGATTACAACGGAATTCCCACCGTTACTTTCACGATACCCCCACTTGCATCGGTTGGGCTTACCGAGGAACAGGCAAAGAAAGAGGGTTTGAATTACAGAGTAAATATGGGAGAAACTTCGGGTTGGTACTCCTCCAGAAGAATTGCAGAGAAGCATTCCGGGTACAAGGTAATACTGGAGGAGAAGACTGACAGATTGATAGGTGCTCACCTCTTTGGCCCTCATGCAGAGGAGGTGATAAATATATTTGCCATAGCCATAAGAAACAATTTGAAGGCATCGGCATTAAGGTATATGCCATACTCTTATCCCACTGCTTCTTCCGATATTTCATATATGATATGAAATGAAAAATATAATTATGTAGATAATTTTTCAATCCGGAATGGAATAAGTAAAATATTGAAACTTCTATATTGACATTCATTTAAATTTAAACTAAGATTATTGTCCCATGGCCGATACACCACTTGCACGCTCTGCTGCCTTTACAAAGTTGAAATTCCAGCTAACTCGACTTAGGTACAGAACTGATATAATTTTATCTATTATTTTCGTAATTGTTTTCGGTTTTCTTGTTCTTGTGCCACTTATAAAGATAATTATCGTGTCATTAACGTACCAGAGTTTCGACATGAGGGTGATAAGGGATATGAAGAAGCTCGGGACCTTCACCCTCTACCACTACAAGCGAATCTTTGCAAGTGATTTCTCATATGCCATTCTTGTAAAACCATTCATAAACAGCCTCCTGGTTGGTTTTGGCGTAACAGCCATGGCAATGCTTCTGGGTTCTCTCCTTGCATGGGCGATAGTGAGGACAGACCTTCCCTGGAAGAACTTTTTCGATTCGATAATAGTGATTCCCTATATGATGCCTTCGTGGGTAATCGCCCTTGCATGGCTTATTATTTTCAAGAACAACAGGGTGGCAGGTGAGGACGGTATGCTGAAGATTCTCTTTGGCATTACACCACCCGACTGGTTTTCGTATGGCCTTTTCCCCATAATAATCTGTCTTGGCCTCCACTATTATTCCTATTCATACCTGTTGATTTCAGGTGCACTCAAGACTGTAAATTCTGAACTGGAAGAGGCAGGGGCTATAGCTGGATTAAAGAAATGGGCTGTTTTAAGGAAGATTACATTTCCCATAGTCCTCCCGGCACTGGGTTCTTCCTTCGTGCTGACCTTTACGAGAAGTATGGGTACCTTCGGAACGCCTGCTCTCCTGGGGCTTCCCGTAAGGTTTTTCAACATTCCTACTCAGATCTATGCCTCGATAAGTATGAGGAACATGGGTGATGCCTATGTGCTTGCACTGATACTGGTTGTGCTTGCCGGTATCGCAATCTATATAAATAGCAAAATCGTAGGTGTTCGTAAGAGTTTTGTAACCATGGCAGGCAAAGGATTCAAGAACAGGATGAACAGCCTTGGGTCGTGGCGGTACCCCGTGGCAATTATCATTCTGTTGTTCCTGTTTGTTGCGTTTTTACTGCCATTGCTTCTTCTTGTATGGAATACCTTTCTCCTGCTGCCCGGAGATTATTCCATATCAAACCTGACAACCCATTTCTGGATCGGTGACAGTGATTACAGGATAGCAAGCGGCGAGCCGGGAATCTTCAAGAACCCAGGGATATGGAACGGTGTCTGGAACAGCATAAGATTGGGTGTGCTTGCAGCCCTGATAAATGGTTTCCTGGGTCTCTTCATAGGATACGCAGTTGTTAGAAACAGGGGAACAAGGCTTTCGAAGTCACTCGAGGCGATATCCTTCGCACCGTATGTATTTCCCAGCATAGCAATGGGTGCTATATACCTCGGTATGTTTGCAAAGCCACTGGGGCCGATACCTGCGCTCTACGGAACATTCAGCCTATTGGTCCTGATTGTGGTTGTAAAGAATATACCCTTCTCCTCACGTTCAGGCATAAGTGCGATGCTGCAGATAGACAAATCCCTCGAGGAATCGGCACGCTTGCAAGGCCTGCCGTGGTTCAAGCGGTTCAGGAAGATACTGTTTCCACTTACAAAGAGCGGTTTTCTGTCGGGAATGATTCTTACCTTCATAACTGCGATGAGAGAACTGTCGCTTATCATTCTTCTCGTAACACCGACTACAAGGGTGCTCACTACGATTATCTTTGCATATGAAGACCAGGAAGAGGTTCAGCATGCAAACGGAGTAACCCTTATCCTGATAACGATAATCATTATAGCGAATTTTATCGTAAGAAAATTTTTCGGAAACAAGAGCCTTATGGGGCTCAAAGAATCCTGATAGACTGATCAGGTAAAACTATTAAGGAGGTCTTTCATGAAAAAAAGACTAGTGGCAATTCTTGTACTCCTGTTTCTCGTCGGAGGGGTCTCGATGCTCTTTGCCGGCGGTAAACAGGAAGCTACAAGTGCATCGGGGTATCCTCCCGAGATGGAAAAGTGGCTCAAAGAGGCAAAACTGGGCCCATACGAGGAGCATCCCCAGAACTGGAAGGAAATAATTGAAAAGGCAAAGCAGGAGGGAGAGGTCGTAGTTTATTCTTCTTCTTCCAGGGTGGCCAAGGTTGCGGAGATGTTTGAAAAAACATATCCTGGTATAAAGGTGAAGTACTTCGACCTTGGTTCGGTACAGTCGGTTGAAAAGACGGTACAGGAACAGAATGCAGGCCTTTACAAGGCCGATATTGTAACAACAGGCGGCTCCGGACAGGTTATTCATCAGCTCCTTGACAACCACATGATAGTGAATTTCGTTCCTGATACTGTTGCCGACAGGATACCAAAGAAGTACAAGGATCCCCTCCTTGTAAGGATTAATGAGGCCATTGTTTTCTACTACAACACGGAAGCGTACAGCAAGCCTCCTATCAAGAATCTCTGGGAGCTCACAATGCCTGAATGGAAAGGAAGAGTGGTAACGAAGGATCCCTTCAAGTCACTTTCCGTCTTAATGGGTTTCATTACCATTGTACAGCATTCGGATGAAATGGCTGCGGCATACAAACGCCTTACAGGAAAAGACCTCGAACTGCATCCCGGAGTACCAGATGCAGGTTACGAGTTTGTTTACAGGCTGCTTCACAACGACCTGATTATTCTGAAATCAGGTGGAAAGGTAGCGGCAGCTTCGGGCAAGAGAGGACAGAAGAATCCTCCCATTTCCATGATATACTTTACCTACTTAAGGTATAATGAATCCAAGAATTATGCCAATGGTGTCATTCATCCTCTCGATCCCGTAGAAAAGCTAGTTTATCCGACATACACGGCAATTGCCCGACAGGCACCCCATCCCAATGCAGCGAAACTTTACACGGCCTTCGAAATGGGAAGCCCCAAGCTTACAAAGGATACGAAGCTCGAGCCGCCCTATGCAGAGGGAAGGGCAGGGGAGCTTCTACAGGGACTGGCTCCCTACTTCGATCCGGGTTCTGCAAGTCCGAGAGTTGATGTTCCAAAGCCCAAGGGTGGAGAGATCTGGGATGAACTGAAAGGCTGGGATGTCGATCCGGACTTTATGTGGTACAATGCTCCACAGTTCCAGGATTTCTGGACAAAGGAAGCGACGAAATAAGACGAAATAAACGGTAAAAACAGGAAACATAACTTTGAGCTGGATAGAACTTAAGAACATAAAAAAGACGTACAGCGGGGCTCCCGCTGTACGTGAATTGAATCTGAAGATAGAGGACAAGCAGTTCGTTACACTCCTTGGGCCGTCAGGATGCGGAAAGACTACCACCTTAAGGATAATTGCAGGTCTCGAAGAACCGGATTCGGGTGAGGTAATAGTTGACGGAAAGATCTTTTTTTCCAGAGAAAAGGGCATATTTGTTCCTCCGGAAAAGAGGCGGCTTGGCCTTATCTTCCAGAGCTATGCCCTATGGCCACACATGACCGTAAGAAAGAATATTTCGCTTGCTCTGGAACAGATGCACCTATCGAAGGAAGAGATTGATAACATAGTTCATGAAGTGCTGGAAAAGGTCCAGCTCTCCGAGTACATAGACAGATATCCTTCGGAACTTTCAGGGGGGCAGCAGCAGAGGGTTGCAGTTGCAAGAATGATTGCTGCCAAGCCCTCGATATTCCTTATGGACGAGCCGCTTTCCAACCTTGATGCGATGTTAAGGGTAGATATGCGTGCTGAATTAAAAAAACTTCATCATGACTCGGGTGCTACAACGGTTTATGTAACGCATGACCAAGTGGAGGCTTTAACCCTATCGGATAAAATAGCTGTAATGAATAACGGTGTACTTAAACAGATAGGTACCCCTGAGGAAATCTACAAGAGGCCAGAGGATTTATTTGTAGCCCGTTTTGTGGGAAGCCCGAGGATAAACAGTATAGAAGGCAGCCTGGCAAAGAAAGATGGCAGGTTTTTCTTCGAGAGAGAAGAGATAAGAACTGCGCTGTCGGAAATCGATGACAGTGATATGTCCCGGCTTGAAAAACTTTCCGAGGGCAAATTGATAGCAACGATAAGGCCTGAGGATATAGGGGTTTCCAAAACGGCAAAACCCGGGTGGCTGGAAGTTGTCGTTACCTCTGTTCTGCCGGCAGGTTCTGAAACAATACTTACGGTTATTACTAAAGGAAATGTCGAGCTCTCACTAAAGATGAATGGTTTTACCGATATCAAGCGAAACGATCGCATCTGGATAAATATCGATCCCGGAAAAACCAACTATTACAATGAAAAAACGGGTAAGCTTATCTTAAGTTATTTCAAGTAACCAAGTAACTGTTAAGAAATTTCAGTTTTTCCAGTATGTGAAAGGAACCGCCTCCCTCATGCTGGTTAAAGCTGTATATCTTGCTGTTCCTCCCTTTTAAGGAAGGTAAACTTTTAGCTCCTCGAGGGGAAGATCAATATATACCATGCTTATCTCTTTCCAAAAGCCTTTTAGAATGCATACTAATTAGAATGCGTACTGACCAAAGATTTCCAGATGGGGCCATATTCCCAGAGGTATATTGGAACCCGCGCTGAAATGATTATCCTTGTAAAAGAGCGGATATCCCACGCCCAGGGAGGAGCCGATTGAAATTTTTTCATTTATCAGAAAGGCCGACCTTAAAGTGGCACCGAGATTCCACATGTAGGCAACGGGTGTTGTAAAGACAATCACTCCGTCAGTAATTCCTACCACAATATCGGTTTCGATGGGCAGGCCAAGGGTCTTTTTTGTCAGATATATGACCGGTGTAATATCATAGGTTATTTCATTGAAACCGATGAAAATCAGCATGGTTGTTCCGATATTGGCTGCTATTCCTAAATAATCATTGAATTGATACTCGACACCGACGCGTAAATCCAGTGAGGGAGCTCCGAAGGCTATGTTGAAACGGAAATCTCCAGTCTGGCTATAGATAAATAGTGGTGAAAAACAGGAGAGAAGCAAGACAAAAATTAATGTTTTGGTTTTCATAATACTTTCCCTTATGAGGCTAGCATCATAATATTAATGTGTCAAATTAGCATTATTTTAATTTTGGAGGTTGTAGATGAATAGATTAAATGGCAAGGTTGCCATTGTAACGGGCGGAACGAGCGGAATGGGAAGGGCTATTGCAGTTCTCTTTGCTTCGGAAGGTGCATCGGTCGTTGTTTCCGGGAGAAACGGGGAGCGAGGAAGAGATGTGGTATCAGAAATTGAATCGAATGGAGGCAAGGCTGTCTTTATCCGTGGTGATGTTTCGGTTCCCGAAACGAATAAGCTCCTTGTCGAAAAGGCGGTAGACTCCTTTGGAAGGCTCGATATACTTGTAATGTCGGCAGGGGAGCTGGGAATAGGTTCCGTTACAGATGTAAGCCTCGACCTTTGGAAGAAAACGATAGATACAAACCTCAATGCCGTTTTCTACCTTCTCCACCATGGCATACCAGCCATTAAAAAGTCCGGTGGCGGAAGTGCCGTTGTAATCGGTTCCATTGCAGCTTTTAAAGTATTTCCCAACCACCCTTCATACTGTGCATCCAAGGGTGCCCTTACCCAGCTTGTAAGGCAGGTCGCCCTGGATTACGGACCCGATATAAGAATAAACCAGATTTGCCCTGGGCAGGTTGATACGCCGCTCTTGAGGAACTCAGTCAAAGCCTTCGATAATCCCGAAGAGATTATAAGGGAGACCGAGGTTAAACTTCCAATGAAACGGCTCGGTAAGCCTGAGGATATTGCAAGGGCCGCACTCTTTCTTGTAAGCGATGATTCATCCTGGACAACAGGTGCCTCGTTCGTTGTGGATGGCGGCTCCCTCTGTATACCGTAAGCTAATACTTACCTTCCTCGAGGTTTCTGCATATTGCCAGAAGTTCATTCACACGCTCATCGGATGTATCCCAGGTGACATCGGCCATTACGAGGTCACACGGTGCAATGGCATCGAAGATGGTTTTCATGTCTCTCTTGATTGTATTGATATCTGCCACGTGAAGCGTATTCGGTGAATACATCACGGCCCTCCTTGCATCGGGAAAGACCTCTTTCACGCGCGCCATATCAGACATCATGCCCATGTCGATGTATCCAACCCTGGGGAGCCGGCGTAAAACATCAATATAGGGGGTAACATTCCAGTTACAGGTATGAACACCGAAGCGTTCAAAATTCTCGGCTATCTCTGTATCCAGAGGAAGAATGAACTCCTCATACACCTCGGGCGCAATCATGTTAAGGGTGCAGTTACTGACACTGAACTGGTCTATGTAAAAACCCGATTCACGTTGCCTCTTTTGAACAGCCTTGGCAAGCCTTATCATGACTTCCGTAATTATTGAAAAGAAGTGTTTTATAAAATCAGGCTTATCGTAAAACTCCAGGAATACGTTCTCGCCGTGAATGTGAATTGCATTGTTGAGTATCCCCTGCCAGTTCAGGTATCCGTGAATCTTGCCCCATTCCTTTTCAATTGTATCCATCTGGGAAAAGAGCTCCTCGACGAAGGGTCCCTCAAGTAGTTTGTCGGGCTCCAGTTTCTCTATCTCTTCTATGCTCAACTTCTTTGTGGGGTCCAGCTCGGGCCATCTGTCGGGATAATAGAGTAGCGGTATTCCGAATACCCGGGGTATCACGTAGGCCCCGTAGCAGCCGGAGATTGTTGCAAGGTCTTCGGTTTTTAAGGTATCCCAGTATGAAACCGTCGGGAATCGCTTTACAAGCTCCTCCTTCATTACTTTCAGCGTGTCGTATCTATGGTATGGGTCCCTGTGCCACTTTTCTGAAAAATCCACGTTGCACCTTTTTACATACCACATCGGCTCGAAACCAAGGGAAACGCGCATGTCTGTCTCTGTTCCGTCAGCGGGCTCCCGTCTTGCAGGTGATGCAATTGGTATGTGGTTACGCAGCTTTAGTACTGCCATTTCTCTCTGTCCTCCTTGAGCTTTTTGTCTATCAGATTTCGAAGCTGAATGCACTTGATCCTGTATGATGAATCCCTTGCGAGGTTTCTGCTTTCAAAGGGGTCATTTTTATAATCGAAGAGTTCCTCATAAATTATATTTTCTTTATTGTCTAAGTAGACTGAATACCTGTACTCCTCTGCTCTTACGCTGTGAGCGACGGAGTAGGCCTTTATCCTGTCATGCCACTGGTGCTTCCTGTGGGAAAAAACCGCCTCCTTGCCCCCTTGGCCGGATGCCTGCGGCTCTTTCATGAGCGGAAGGAGGCTATTACCCTGGAGGTAACCGGGTGGCTCTATTCCAGCCATGTCGCAGAGGGTTGGAAAGATATCAACGTGTTCTGTAAGACCATTGGAACGGGGACCGGGGACTACATTGATATTTTCCGAGATATTTGCCGAAGTCGGAACTCTTATTAACAGAGGAACCTCAAGTGATTTGTCCCAGAGGTTGTGCTTTCCCCAGTAACCGTGCTCTGCCGTGTGGAAACCGTGATCGCTCACCAGAATTATGGCAGTATCGTCATAGAGCCCTTTCTCTTTTAATGCATCGATCAGTCTGCCCACCATCGTATCGATATAGCTTATGGCTGCGTAGTAACCGTGCATCAGTTCCAGTGATTGTTCCCTGTTTGCAAGCCAGGGCTTCTCGTATCCGTGTTGTGTATAGTACTGGGCAGGTTCCGAATCTCCCATTGCCCAGTCTGTGGTTCCTAAAGGCGGTTCCCGGTTTTCGGGGCGTTCAAGTGATTCCCTGTCGTAGAGATCCCAGTATTTGGAGGGTGAATTCCATGGAAGGTGTGCCGCGGTAAAGCCTGCAGCAATGAAGAAGGGCCTTTGTTCATTGACTTCCCTTATGTACCTTACAATCCTTTCCGTCGTCTGTCCGTCGAAGTAGATGCTGTCATCCACTTCTCCGCTCTCAACAGGAGGGCCCTTCACCTTTCTAAGCCCGGAAGGGGTAAAGATCTCTTCATCGGGAATTCCCATTTTTTTGAGGTTTTCCATCCTGATCGTTATGAGGTCGAAGGAGTCTCTGTTTACCCATGGGTTGGGGGAGTTTTCGTTAAAGACCCGCATGCTTTTAGGGAGGCCTTCCGGAAGCTTGGGAAGTTCCGGCCTGAAAAAGCCTTTACTCCAGGAAAGGGGGTCATCCACATCGTGGAAGACCAGGCCTGCGCCAAAGGTCTCGTAACCGTTCTCCTTGAAGAGTTCGGGAAGTGTCTTTAAATCCATGCCTCTCTGTTTTTTCAAGGCCTCTCTGAATTTGGGAAAGAAGGCCTCGTTGTCAAATCTCTCTGTAAACAGGGGTCTCAAGCCACTGAAAATGTTTGCCCTCGATGGTCCGCATAGGGGAAACTGGCAGTAGTGGTTGTTGAACCGAACCGATTCTTCTGCCAGTTTGTCTATGTTGGGTGTTACTATCTGGCTGTTCCCATAACAGCCATACCTTCTTCCGATATCGTGCATTATTATAAACAGGTAATTCATAGTCTGTTATCTTAATGGGTTGCACAATCTTTTTCCATAGTGATTGAATCTTGTTTTAATGAGAGATAAAATTGCAATAAGGATGATCTATAAGGATGATCAGAAAATGATCAAGCGGCTTATCCTTTTCCTTTCAATCTTTTTAATTATTTCCTCTATTATTTCCTGCAGCCTTTTTTCCACGGAGATCTCCATGACAGAAGTTACCGATGAAGTCTCGTCCACGGTGATGGGGCACAGTTATACCCTGTATGTCTATCTTCCGCCGGGTTATGAAAGCTCTGCTGATGCGTATCCTGTTCTGTACCTATTGGATGGAGATACGGTTAAGGATGATGCTTCACGTGTCGTTGATGACCTTGTTGAATCAGGGACAGTTCCTCCGTTAATCGTTGTAGCTATCGGTTATGGTTCCGGGAAAAACATGCGAACCTATGACTATACACCGACGGTCGATTCTGATGGTGATGGCGGTGGGGTTGCTGATTTCTGGGACTTTCTAACGGGAGAGCTCTTCCCGTACATAGATAGCAAGTACAGGGTAATTTCAGGGGCAGATTACAGATACATAGACGGGCATTCCTTTGGCGGATTGGCCGTCCTTTACGGGTTTTTCTTTCATAACGATGCGATCAAGAATTTTATTGCAACGAGCCCGTCACTATGGTGGGACAATGAGGTCTTCTTTAAGTACGAGGGTAAGTTTCCTGCTTCGGCAGGAAGCTTGACTGGTTCGATTAAGCTCTTTATCTCTACCGGTACCCTTGAGGGAATGGGTATGAATGTGCTTATGGAGGAATTTGCAGCGAGGTTGAAATCCCGTGGCTACGGTTTTCTATCCTTGAAAAGTATGGAGATTCCTCATAAAAGACACTGGAACAATCGATATTTCGCCCTGGAGGAGGGGCTTAAATTCGTCCTGGGCGGTAAATGATGGGAAAAATAATTTGAAAGTCACAATGCGAATGATTTTCATTTTTGCTCTTCTGTTTCTTTCTCCTGCAGGTCTCCTGCGGGTAGAGGCAGAGAGTATGACGAGATTTGAGGTATCTCCTGCCGTTGGTTTTATGACCGTTGGTTTCGACCTGAATGTATTTCATGATTTTCCCTCAGGCTTTTCAGTAGGAGTTTTCAATACGGGGGTATTCCCCCTAATGGATAATGTGACAGGCCTTAAGGTAAATATTGATCTATACAATACACTCCTTGGTCTTGCAGGTTACAGGTTGAATATTCTTAACGGATTGTTATCCCTCGGTTTCTATGGTGCACTGGGAGCAGAGTTCGCCATTATCAACGAGAAGATAAACAATCCCCTCTATAAAATAAATAGAAGTTACAGTACATTTGATGTCCTGTTTGAGGCCGGGTTACTTAATAACCTTGAACTTAGCTTTTCCGGATACCTGGGGTTGGCCTTGAACTTTTATCTTTCTGTCTTTGAATTAAGAAAATCATTGCTTTCACTTGGCATATCTATGAGAATCTAAAGGATAAAGGGAATTATTGCCTTCCTGTTTTTCGGGTAATCGGGGAATTTTTTGAGGTACCATTTGTGGTGAGTGATGGCACGGGGTATCAGGTTTGCCATTGTCCAGACGGCAAATATCAGGCCGATTAGCGACCATGTGAGGATGGCCCAACCTATCCACTCCATGATTTCGCCCAAGTAGTTGGGGCTTGTTACGAACCTGAACATACCGCCATAGGGGATGTAGTAACCCGTGTCACCTGGTTTCCTTAAGTTTCTTAAGATGTGGTCCGAGTGGAGGTTTATTATGTAGCCCGAGATGAAGATAATAGAGCCTGTAATAAAACGTATATCTGTAAGCCAGCTTACAGGATAGGGATTAGAAAGTGCAAAGAGGTACCTTCCCTGGAGGTAACTGTTAACAAGGTTGAAGGTCATGCCCATGGCAACTATCGTTATGGGGATCGTTTTGTTACCCCGAATCAGCAAGGGGTATATGAAGGCACGTTGTATGTAGTGGAGCTCCCATATCAGAAGAAAGGTAATGGCAACCGTATTGCCCATCCTGTCTCCTGCAAGGTAGAGGATGAAGAAAACAATCGGTGAGACCGCTTCCATAACCACCCAGCCGAGCCTGTTATCCATCTGTGGGCCCCACTTTCTGCTGTTGTACCTTCCATAGCCTGCCGCCACGAAGAAAAGGACAACGAAGACTATCCCTGCAATGGAGAGAAAAACGTATTTAATTGTTTGAAATATTTGTATTTCAAGCATAGTATTGCCTATTACATCATGTTTTGTAATATGAATGCAATAGTGAGTTTGGGATCAAAATGAGGGTTTAATTGATGGCAAAAGTTTTTATAACAGGAGCAACGGGGCAGGTTGGAAGCCACCTTGCAGAGTATCTGGCAGGCAGTTTGAAAGGCAGGAAAGAGGTTGGTGGGTCTGGTAAGCCAAGGTATGATGACCCTGTTGGTATTCCCGGCCTTCCCGGTTTGGAAAGCGAGAAAGATATTCTATGTCTTGTAAGGCCACGCAGGAGGGTAACCAGAAAAGATACGGTAGAGAGGATTTCTGAAAAAGCTTCCGTCCCTGTAGCCTCTGTTCCAGTGGGTTCAGTTCCCGTGGGTATCCCCTCCGGAAGAGGTGTGGCACTCCTTGAAAAGCTTGGTGTTAAAATAATTACGGGAGATCTTTCGGACAGGGATCTATTATTTGAAGTTCTAAGAAAAGTGGATTACGTTTTTCACCTTGCCGCCAATGTATATGTCTATTCGAGTTTCGATGACATGTACAGGGCGAATGTTGAGGGTACGAAAAATCTCCTTGATGCCTTTGTAGCCTCCAAAGGAAGGCTCTTCGTTCATACGAGTTCCATTATAGTCTATGATACGTCTAAAAAAGCCTTTAAGCTCTGTGGAAGCAGGGAAAGGGCAGTTAAGACTTTTGGTAACATTGGTGCGGAAAAGATATTTGATTTCAGGGAGGATTGTCCCTGGGGGCCTGTAGAACGAGGGAAAGATATACCCTATGCTGTTACAAAGAGGCTTGGTGAGAGGCTTGTCTTAAAATATGCAGCGCAGTATGCAGAGCGATATGGAGCCGGTTATGGAGGGCTTGGCAGACAGAATGCAAAGCAGGGAAAAACCGGCCAAAAGCTTTTCGTAATCACAAGGCTGGGGCCTGTAGTCGGTTCGAGAGACAGACAGATGATACCGGCACTTGTCGAAAGTATGAGGGTTCCGCTTCCCAGGCTTGTGGGTGGGGGAAGAACGAGGATAAGTCTTACTGCCCCGAAAGATGTGGCAAGGGCTCAAGTTTTCCTTGCTTTGAAGCTGCTTAAGGGCGAGATATCATCGGGTGAGGTCTTTAACATTGCAAATGAGATGGTCTCATTTCGTGAACTCTTTTCTTTTGTTGCAGAGTACTATGAAAGAAAGCCTCCGTCTTTTTCGATTCCCAGGTGGATTTTCAGGCTGGTAAAGCCCTTATTAAAGTTTGCAAGGAGATTCGTTCCGCATAACATGTTTATTCAGACCTTTTTTTCCCCATCGGCCCTGGAGTATCTGGAAAAGAGCTACAGCTACAATTCGGATAAATTGCGCTCTCTTGGTTTCCGTTTTGCCGTTCCCATAAGGGAATCCGTGCTTGAGGGGTTAAGGGAGCTCGATCCGGAAAAGAAGATGCTTTTAAAATGATTATTCTTCGGGTGCTTCTATTCATGTTGGTTTAAAACAACACTGATACTTTCCACCGCAGCACTGTGCAGCTTACCATTGCTGGCAAGTATTCCCTTATTGTTGATCAGTTTTCTTCCCAATTCGAAGTCGAGTTCTCTGCCAAAGATATCCGTTACCCTGCCACCTGCCTCTTCAACGATAATAGAACCTGCCGCATGGTCCCAGATATTTTCGATGTAACCCTTTTTCGATGGAATCCTCATGTAGAGGGGTGCATCGCCCCTGGCAACAATTGCATACTTTGCCTGGCTGTCTATTCTGACAGGGGGTTTTACTATGCCGAGCCTCTCTGCGATTAAAGCCGCTTCACTGTGTGACGAGTGTGCCGATTCAACGGATTCGACAAACCAGGCTTCTTCAGGTTTTTCAACCTGTGAAACATGGATCTCTGATGCAGATTCTATGTCATTGGTTTTTGCCATTCCCGAGCCATCCCCCATAAGGGGAAGCGAATATGCCCCATGGTTTCGAATTGCAAAAGCGATATAACCTGTTTGTGTATCCGAATATTTTAGGTTCGGACACGCAAGAAGACCAAAGACAACCTGGCCTTCCTCTATTAGTCCGATTGCTATGGCATACTGTTCTCCTCTCAGGAAACCCTTTGTACCGTCTATGGGATCGATTGCCCAGAATCTTTGTGATCTTCCTCCCTCAAAGTTGCCTCTGTCGATGGCCTTAAATATTTCTGTTTCAGAGTAATTCCCGATTACCGAGGTAACCCTGTTTGTTACTTCTCTCCCCAGTGTTCTGTTGTCACGGAGAATCGAAGCATTCTCCTCACCAACAATCCTGTCCGATGGGAAGTTTTCAAGAATGTGCATATTGATAATTGCCTGAGCGCCAAAATCTGCTATGGTAACAGGCGAGGTATCATTCTTGTTGGCGGTGCCGGAGCTTTTGGTATCCCTGTTTAGAAAATCTTTCTGAACAGACATGCAGAGTTTCGATGCATATATTGCAGATTCTACTGCAACTTCCAGTTCCCTTCTGTATTTTTCTTGTGGTATCATCTTGAATCCTTTTAATATTTTTTGGTCAGTGTGCTATAATTTAAGCAAATTGATGTGATAAATCAATTGTTACCCTAGGAGTCTGTCGGACTTTACAGTCATACAATTATTGAATAGGGAGGAATAAATATAGTAAAATTACAGGCATGAGTACACGATTTGTGAATGTAGATAGAGACACGCCGATGCTGCTGCC